>Ga0210032_1000002_pt1 | contig 559520 bp, 529 predicted proteins | sample CryGeyCG2114_250_2_FD_185458 | JGI IMG/M metagenome (GOLD analysis project Ga0210032, IMG submission 185458) | Groundwater microbial communities from aquifer - Crystal Geyser CG13_big_fil_rev_8/21/14_2.50 (SPAdes) (version 2) | ecosystem: Environmental > Aquatic > Deep subsurface > Groundwater... | reverse complement strand
GAGAGAAGCGGCGGCAGTGGCGAGAGAGGCTTTGGTGGCGGTGAAAGACGCTCCAATGGCGGCGAAAGAAGTTTCGGCGGTGGCGAGAGAAGCTTTGGTGGCGGAAATCGTTTCGGCAGAAGAAGTGAAGGCGGAGAAAGCCGTGGCGGAGAGCGCAGCGACAGACCAAGATCATCTTCATCCCGCTTTGGCGGCGGCGGTCGGAGATCTGACAACCAAGGCGGCGGACGTGGAAAACGAGTTTTCAGCGTTGCTTAAATAGCAGCCCAATGGGCTTTATTAATAATCATAATCTGTTTTCAAATCATTAACATTTGAGAACAGATTGATTATCAATCAGGCTTAATTTAGAAATTAACGCGCATTTAATGCGCTTTTTTTCGTCATAAAAACGGGTGTTTGTTTCACCTGAAACAAATCTTTTCGCAAAATAGTGATCATAAGATCACTATTTTGCGATTTATACACAAATAAAGCGATCGTTTCTCGCAAGAAAAGAATTAATAAAAGCGACTATTGACTAATTTGCGAAAAAATAGACGATATAAATTTTGTCATGAACCTAAATTCACTTAATTCAAGTCCTAAAAAGAATAGTAATTTTAATAACGAGGTGAAAAGGCTCGATTCTCAGGGAAGCTCTACAACGGAAACGTTGACAGTAAAAACCTACACGAAAGATGTAAATGATCCTAACGGTGCCGGAAAATTCCTTATGGAAAGAAAGCCTGAGTATTTCGGTAGTGTTGAAAAGAAGGGATGGGAAATATTCAGTGAGGATGAGGTTAGCGAAATAATCGCAAAGATCGTAAAAAAGGTAGCGAAAGACAGCGCTAACATTAAAGGCAGCACGACTGCATCAGATATTAGTCTGGAGAAACTGAAGAAGGTTTATGCCAAAGAGTATTTAAGCCATTTCTTGGCAAGAGCTGGCTATTTGCCTCAAGTTATTTCGGTTCTATATGAAATGGAGTACACAGCTGACCAAATCTTTACCCTTCTTTCCGAAAAGGACTCGGGTGGCGACACTCCGTTTTATTGGACGGCTAGTAAAGGCAATTTACATAAGGTGATCGATTCCTCAAAGAAGGCCGGATTAACAACTGAACAAATCACTACCCTTCTTTCTCTAAAGGATCCGGATGGCTGCATCCCCCTTCATAGGGCAACGATGAAAGGCACTTTAAATAAGGTGATAGATTCCTTGGCCGGATTCACAACTGAGCAAATCACTACCCTTCTTTCCATAAGGGACTCGGGTGACTGCACCCCGCTTCGCCGGGCGGAGAAGAACAGCTGCTTAGGCTGGTCGGAATATTTATTGAAGTCGTACGGCTTAACGAGTGAAGACATTAAGCAATTGAAGAGCTAAACGAAGTGAGTGATGTTCGGCCGAGGCAAGGTTAGGTTGCTTTGGTGTTGTTGTGACTAAAAACAGTTAAGACTCTCAGGGCTAACGACACCCCCATCCCTGAGAGTAGACTTGCGCTGTGAAAGAAGCATCTCATGGGGATACCTGCGTTACCGATGGCGGCGACGGTGGCAGTAAGCATCCATAAAAGCATGTTTTGGAGGGTGAATTTGGTTAATTATTAAGTATAATTAATACCAAAAGATTGAAAAAATAAAAAAATAGATATACAATTAGTCATGAATCCGAAATCAATTAAATCAAAGCCAATAAAATATAGTAATTTCAAGAATGAGATGGGAAAACTCGGTTTTCAGGGGATTTCTAAAGAAGGAATGTTAAAGATAAAAACATTCAAGGAATATGTTAATAGTAATGTATTTAGAAGGGTCAAAAATTTTACAGGGATTGGCAAATCGATTAAGGAGCGAAAAACGGATTATCTCAAGGAATTTTTAAAGCAGGAGTCGGGAATATTCGGCACGGATACGGTTGGAAAAGAATTCAAACAATTTGCGAAAAAGGTAGCGAGCAACAGCATTATAATTAAAGACGGCAAGATTGTATCAGATATTACCCCTGATAAACTGTGGGATGCTTTATACATTGACTACGGCGCAAAGCATTTAGGCATTTCTGAAAAAGATTTTATAACACTAAAGGCCAAAGCATTAGGCTCTTCTCCTAGTGAGGAGGATGAATGGGAAGCGGTAACAATAAGCGAAGAGGGCTTAATGTTGATGATTGATACGGCCGAAGGTTGTGAACTAGGTAAAGATCTCGGTATTGCGTGCCTAAAAGCTTATTTAGCCTCAGACATTAAGAACAAAAGTACTACCGGATTTTCAAGTTATTTATCATCTAACGTAAAGGAGCTTTCGGTTGACTTAGTATCAATCGCCAAGGACATAGAATCAGGTAAGGACGTAAATATTAATGATTTTTACGAGCTGCTGGTGCATTTGGATGGGGAATCTGGGGCTGGCATAGGTAAAGAGGTTTTGCACAAACCGTTTATCGAGTATTTTAGCAATATTAACGCACTGAAACACCCTGATGTTCAGGGCAACAATCCTCTTCACTGGGCTGCTAAACTTGGTTCACAGGAAGCTTTTATAGCATTTCTGAAAATATTGGATGAAGCAGGGGATCGATCACTCCTCGACCAGGTAAATCATTTTAACGAAACACCTTGGGATGTTGTCCTAAAATCGGACGATTTGGAATTTATTGAGAACCTTCTTCTCTATGAAGGCATTAATAAAGATTCTTCGATTTTTAAAAATCTTAAAAAGCGCTTTGAGAATGAAATCACGAGACACAAGGACAATGCCGATTTTGTTTCCGGTTATATTGAGATGCGTAAAGTGCAGAACGGGGATCGGGATGCGTACAACAAATTACTGGAAAGCACATACAAAGACTGGGCAGCCAATAAGATAAAAGAAGATACGTCCATTGATGGTTTTATTAAGAGCTTCCAATACTTTGTTATTTATAGTTACGATGAAGCGAGCCGCGATGAGCTTAATGAGGCGAGCGGTAAAACAGAGTTAGGATCGCATATTAAAAAGGCACTTAATGACTCTAAATATAAAGTTAAAAATGAAAAACTTGACCGGTTCCTCAATCACATAAGGAAGGGGTATGCAGACTGGAGTATCTACAAACAGAAGCTTATTTCCGAAGAAGGGCAGACTTCATTTGAGGTATTCATGAGAAGTAAATCTTACGCAAAGCTATTGATCAAGATGCTATCGTTCGGGGATCTTTCTCTTATTCACGAGCTGGGTGAAGCAAGTAATAGACTGACTATCAGAGATTTATTAAGCTACTCAGACACTGATAAAGCGTTGGTGAATGACGTTATCAAAATGATCTTTGCGCGAAAAGACGCCTATTCGATTTTGACTTCCTTCGGGTATAAAACTGAAGAGATTATCACGCTCGCAAAGGAAAATGTGCACGCATTAGCAGAGGCTGGCTATTTGCCTCAAGTTATTACAGTTTTACATGAATGTGGATGCGATGCTGGCGAAATCGCGACCTTCGTGTCTACTAAGGACAGTCATGACAGAATCCCAATTCATAATGCGGCGGAGAAAGGCAATTTAGACGAGGTGATCGACTCCTTAAAAGCAGCAGGATTCGAATCTGATGGAATCATTACCCTTCTTTCTATCAAGCACGATAATGGCAAAGCCCCTCTGCATTGGGCGGCTAGCAACAGCAATGTCGACAAGGTGATTCTTTCCTTAAATGCTGCAGAATGCAAGGCTGATGAAATTCTTAAGCTCATGTCTATCAAGGACAATCATAGCAAAACCCCTCTGCATTGGGCGGCTAGCAACGGCAATTTAGACAAGGTTATCCTTTCCTTAAGCAAGTTCAAATTCACAAAAAAACAAATCATTGAATTCGTGTCTGCAACGGCCGCAAGTTACACAACACCGCTTCATTTAGCGGCGGAGAAAGGCAATTTAGACACGATAATCGATGCCTTAAATGCGGCAGGATGCAAAGATGATGAAATCGCTCATCTCATATCTATCCAGGACATTTTTGGCAGAACCTCGCTTCATTTTGCGACCCTTAATGATAATATAGGCGAAGTTATAGCTTCCTTAAAGACCGCAGGATGCACACCTAACCAAATCATTAGGTGCATGTCTATCAAAGATAAAAGCCGCAATCAAAGAACCTCGTTTCATCTAGCGGCCGCGAGAGGCAATTTAGACAAGGTTATCGATTCTTTAATGACGGACGGATTGGCTCAATCAATGACTTACTACATGCTTGACACGGACAAATCTGTTAACACCTCGTTTCATCTAGCGGCCGCGAGAGGCAATTTAGACAAGGTGATCGATTCCTTAAGCAAGGCTAATTTCACAAAAAACCAAATCACTAAATTCATGTCTGCAATGAACGAAAGCTACAGAACACCATTTCGTGTGGCGGCCGAGAATGGCAATTCAGACAAGGTGATCGATTCCTTAAAGAATGCGGGATTAGCAGATGACGAAATCAAACTATTGAACAGTTAGGCCTCTTGAAGCACGGGGATGGATTCGTCCGCGGTTTTCATTTTTTCATCTACGACTTTGGTGACGCAGGCGTCTGACCAGACATTGAGGGACGTTTCAATCATATCAATGATGGTGTAGAATGGGAGGATGAGCCCCAAGAGCGCGAGCGGAACCCCCATACCGGAGAGAAGGCTTGCGCTGAGGAAGAAACAGCCCATGGGGATGCCTGCGTTACCGATGGCGGCGACGGTGGCAATAAGCGTCCATAGCAGCATGGTTGGGAGGGCGACCTCGATGCCATTGCTTTGCATGAGGTAGATGACTGTTGTGAAAATGAACGCCGCGCAACCATTCATGTTAATGGTGGTGCAAAGCGGGAGGACGAAACGACTGACGGACGGGCTAACGTTCAAGTTTTTCTCTGCCGCATCAATCGTGACGGGAAGGGTACCGGTGGATGATTTTGAAAAGAAAGCCATTGAGAGAGCCGGAAGCATACCCTTCATCGCACGGATCGGAGAAATTTTATTCCACCAGAGCCAGGCGGGCAGAATAATAAGCCCCTGTACCAGGTTTGCCAATACAACAACCGTCAAGTAAGTGCCGATGCCACTGAGGTCTGAGCCCTGTGAGAGCTGAACCGTACTGGCTGTTATGAACCCGTAGAGCGCAAATGGGATAACAGCAATGACCCATTTTGTTAATACCAAATAGACACCATGGAGGCCCTTGAAGAAGTTAATGAGCGTGGTTTTGCTATTGGTATCCGGCAATTTGAGGATGGCAACACCGATCGCGATCGCCATGAACAGAACACTCATCACCTGATGGTGCAAGAAAGGTTCCAGGAGATTTGTAGGAATGAGCTTACTGATGTGTTTGACGTAGGAAACCGTATGCGCGTGCTCCATAGGCTCTGCCAAGCCAGTGAGATTTGGCGAACTGGGGCTTAAGAGGAGGTATAAACCGCATGCGACAAGGGCCGCGATGATGGTTGTACCAAACGTATAAGACAGGATCTTTCGACTCATTTTTCCCATAGCGCCCGCATTACTGTAGTTCGTGATCGTAACGATCAGAGAGAGCGCGATCAGCGGGAGACTGAGGAATTTGAAGATGTTGACAAAAATTTCTGAAACGGCGAGACCGATATTCTGTAACCACTCGATGCCGGAGAGGCCGCTGTAGATACCCAGTAAGATAGCCACAGTATAGATGGCGGCGGTTTGCCAAAGTTTAGGTTTTGATTTTGCGTGTTGTGTGCACATGGTATGAATTTATTGCGATAAAAGTTAATAGATTTTGAATTTCCTAGTATGTTCTTCAGGAAATGGATGTATGTTAAATACAGGTATGGGTATAGGAAAAGGAGTCGTCTAGGGACGACAACCCATGCCACAGGCAGCAAATGATGCACAAACGATCGCGCCAGCTCTAAAAAAGCTGCGTAATGCGGAATCGGATGTGTTACTGTTTAAGACCATTTGCGTAATAATTATCCACAATGCTAGGAGAAATGAAGCGGGAGGTCAAGTGATTAATCACCCAACAAGCCGAGAGGCAAGTTAAATGCTAGTTAGCCAATTTTTTATAAACAGAATCATAGATAGACAAACTGTTATGAAAAGCTTTCATGACATGAGGGCGTGGGCTGCTGCTGCGTGCTCGCTCCAAGTATTCTTTAACCGCTTCATTTATCACATCCTGAAGCTTTCTCCCTTGTGATTTCGCAAGTTCTTTAATTTCCTTTAGAACCGCTGCTTCGAGCTGAGATGAATATTTGACAGGATTTTTCATATCAATATCAATTTCAATTTCATATAAAATCAGTATTAATGTAAACTCAGAAAAAGAACCCGCTTTTCAGCTTGAAGACGTAAACTGAAAAAGACAACCGAAACGGAGCCTTGAATTTCAGTATAGCGCCTTAAACTGAAAAGCATAACGACCTGGATGCCCTTCTATTTAGGGGATAATACCAAACGATTTAGCAGCTTAAGCAAGGCTTGAGAATCTGCTTTTGACAAAGTATTAAAGAACCGCGCATCGACTGCCTCTACGATAGGAATGAGCTTTTGAGCGAGTGCCCTACCCTTTTTGGTGAGAGAGACGGATTTGGCACGGGTATCCTCTTTATTTTCAGAACGCTTTATGAGCGCTAGATCTGAGAGCTTGCGAAGGGACTTGGAGACAGTCATTTTATCGAGGCGAGAGAGACGTGCGATCGTGACTTGCGTGGGGGGTTCGTTATGCTCCTCAAACCAGCGGGAGACTGCGAGGATTACGAATTGGGCGTGCGAGATGTCAAAAGGGTCGAGGGCGACTTTGATGTGACGCTGCCAGGTAACTGTTGTTTGCCAGAGGAGGAATCCGGGACTCTCTTCTGGGGCATCGAAACCGAAAGCGGATTCTTGGGACTTTTTAGACATGTTGGGATGTGGCGAGATTGGCGAGGTTTTCCGTCTGCTGCGGAAGCTCCTTTACGATATTTCTGGCGACCAGGAAGATCCAAAGATACTTGAGCGGGCCTGTAACCTTGATGGACGTTGTCAATTTTAGCCCATTGGGAGTGCGCTCCATCTCATGCATACCGAAGAGACGGGCTCCGAAGAACTTGCAAGAATCCGTATATCTTTTCATTTCAACAACCTCGACCAACTTAAGGGAAACCTCGGGAGCTCCTTTGGGCTTGAATACAAAATGGCTACCCACCGCAAAGGAGTCTGACATTTTGGCATATTCGATATCGGTATCCCATTTGTGCCAGTTATTGACATCCTGCCAGAGCGGCCAGATGTCCTCGGGATTAAGATGCTTAAATGTTTTTGTATAAGAGCGAATCCACATGATGTTATGAGTGATGGTGTTTATTTAGTAAACATAATTACTGTATATGAGTTTACTATATTACGTCAAACAAATTTTTGCGCTCAGTGGGGATCTTTAGAACACGAGTGCTAGCCCGATGCCGAATTTGTCTTCGGAATCATAGTTAGCGGAAGCGTAGATGAGCTTGGTGAGCTCGAGGTTGAGGGTGAACGTGTATTCCTTGTCGGTATTCCAGACCCACTGGAAGGCAAGCCTGTCTGTTAACTGTAATTCGCTACCGAGCTGGAGACGGAAGTGGCCATTATTATCGACGCGCAACTGGGCATTGACGAGAAGCGGTAACATGTATTCAAGACCGATGAGACCGACATTTGTGTATTCATCATCCTCGCGCTTAAAATCACCACCCGCGTAGACTGCGAAAAGACGGGTGAAGTAGCGACGAAAAGCGGGCTCGAACTCGTAGTTCTTCTTATAATTGTGGCGCGCCTCGAACAAGACATTGTTATCATTGTTCATGAACATCGTGTTCGCAGCCGCAAAATTGGTGTAAACGGCGACATTTGAGGCATTATACCATTCCCCTCCGTGCTCTCGTTTTGCTTTACGGGAGTGCTCACCGATGGACGGATCAATATAACTCCCCTCGTAATGGATAAGACCCGCCATTGCGGTTTTCATGTGGTAGAGGTTGTGGCAATGGAATATCCAATCCTTGTCCTCATTCGCCTCGAATTCGATTGTGACGGTTTCGAAAGGTTCTACGTTGACGGTGTGCTTTAGAGGGCTGCGCGCGCCATGTTTATTAATAACGCGAAAGAAGTGGCCATGGATGTGAATAGGATGCTTCATCATCGTTTCATTCGTGATGATAAAAACTACGTTTTCGCCACGTTTAATGAGTATCTTATCCGATTCATTCATGGGCTTACCATTAATACCCCAGGTGAAACGTTCCATGGAGCCGGTTAGGTTTATCGGAATGGTTCTTGTCGGGTTGTCTACTGGAAGGGTTGTATCTGAAAGCGACTGAATGGGTTGGTAATTATTGAGATATTTGACGAGGGAAATGTCTTCTGCGGGCCTTGCCTGATGGGAATGATGGATGGGTGAGTGATCGCTCGTGGACGGCGCATCATCCATGCCTGACCCGTGATTCATGTTTCCCATGTGGTTCATGTCCCCACCATGCGACATGTCCATGAGCACAAGATTTGGCATGGGAATGCTGGGCGCAGGCACAAGTTCCCCGTCTCCAAACGTAGCGATTGCGTAACCGGTACCATCCTCTGAAGACGCCCTGAATTCGTACTGCTTATTATCGGGGATCGTGACAACGACATCATAGGTTTCCGCAATAGCGATGCGAATTTTGTCTGCAAGAAACGGTTGAACATTGAGCCCATCGGCGGCAACCACCTTCATGGGACCACCGGAGTATTGAAGAATAAAATACGAAGAAGCGCCGGCGTTAATAACGCGCAGAAGAACGCGAGTACCCGATTTAGCGCGCGAGAGGTGTTGCGCGTGATTGCCGTTAATCAAAAAAGCATCATAACCGATGTCGGTAAGATCCATAGGAGCCATTTGCATGAGTGCGTTTTTGAACCTTATCTTAACGGCCTCGGGACCATTCTGAAGAACCTTGAGCCAAGATTGCACATAGCCCTTTTTACGCGCATAGTAATCTGCGTCTATCTTCAAGTGCTTGAGGACATCATCCGGCCGTTCATTTGTCCAATCCGAGAGGACGAGTATGTATTCTTCATCATAATCCCGTTCAACTGATTCCTTGGGATCAAGAACAATCGGGCCGTACACGCCACTTTGTTCCTGAAGGCCGGAATGGGAGTGGTACCAGTATGTACCACTTTGTTTAACAAGAAATTCATATTGATAAAATTCGCCCGGTTTTATGGGAGGAAATGTGACATACGGAACGCCATCCATATCATTTGGAACCAAGAGCCCATGCCAGTGAATCGAGGTATCCTCATTTAAAGCGTTTGTTACCTTAATACGAAGCAAGTCTCCCTCAGTTGCTCTGATTAAAGGGCCAGGAATGGTGCCATTAACACTCATGGCCTGAACCTCCTTTCCGGCAAAATTGACGGTGAGCGGTTGGATGGTGAGTTCGTAGTTGACCGTTTTTGCGTGTGATAAAGACAAAAGCAGTACCGATGCGAAGATGGCAATGAAGCGGGGTAAAAAAGTTCTCATTCTTGGGCGGGGAGAGCGCATTAATGAGTGATACTACCCCATAACATTTTCGCTAGGCAAGCTGTATGTGAGCTGGAATAAGCAAGCTATGCCCTACCACTTTACGCCGAAGTCTTCTAGCCCTTCAGTATCGAAACGGACATAGCAGCGACCCATGCGAAGTTCGGTGGCATTAGGGACACTGGTGACTCCGGGTGATTTGGCTTCGAGCTCGAAGCCGAGGCTTTCGGCGACTGTGATGCTTCTGGTGTTTTCTTCATCGCAGAGGATAGAGAGTTTCTTGAAGCCGATTTCCTTAAAAGCGTATTGGATGATGGCCGTTACGGCTTCCCGAATGTAGCCCTTGCCTTGATGATCGAGGTGAATGTAGTAACCCAGTTCTGCGGATGGAATGGCCCAATTGGGGTTATTATAACCAACAACGCCTAGGAGTTCATCCTCAAGGAAGAAAGGGAAACAGAAAGTTTTTCTAAGAATGTATTCGCTGTAAAATTCGCGCGCGGTATGCTCTACATCGGTCCATGAGCTGACCCCTTCAATCCAATTGAACCATTTACCGTATTCTTCCCTTGAGTGTTCGAGCAATGCATATAGCTGCTTGCCATCGCCAGGCATTAAGGGGCGGATGGTGAGCCGATTTGTAGTGATCGGCATGGGAAGGTCTAGTAAAATTGGATCTTGGATACTCATTATTAATTAAATAGGAAAAAAGATACTGTAATTATGGATGAAAATGGAGTTAAAAGCAATTAGGATTTTATCCTTAATGGCCATGCCGCCAGCATTCTTGCACATGATCGTTGACCAAGCCTACAGCCTGCATGTAGGCGTAGATGATGGTTGAGCCGACAAATGTCATGCCGCGTTTCTTGAGGTCTTTGGAGATCGCATCACTTTCAGGGGTAGCAGTCGGCGCATCTGATAAGCATTTCCAGTGGTTGACTATGGGTTTATTATCAACAAAACGCCAAAGGTAGTTTGAGAAACTGCCAAATTCCTTTTGGATCGCTATAAAAGCTTGGGCGTTTTTGCGTGTGGCGTAAATTTTAAGACGGTTTCGGATAATGGCGGGATTATCGCGTAAGGCCTCGAGTTGCTCATCTGTCATTTGGGCAACTTTTTGAACATTAAAGTTGTGAAAGGCATTGCGATAGCCTTCGCGCTTTTTGAGAACGGTTTCCCAGCTGAGGCCGGCTTGGGCACCTTCGAGGATGAGCATTTCGAATAAATGTTTATCATCGTGAACAGGGATACCCCATTCGTTGTCGTGGTAGTCTGCGTAAAAGGCTTGGTTGGGTTTGTTGCCGAAGCAACGCTTTTTGCCGTCTGGGCTTGTAGGCAACTTAAGATTCATATCAATTTTCCTTATAACTTTTTACTGAAAATATCGACGTTTTGCACAAGTGGCCAAAGTAAGTTCTCCTCTATTCTGGTTTTTAGTGTAGTAAAGGCCTCATATGAAGGCAAGGTTGATTAAGTGCTTCAATAGCATTGATATCTTTTTAAAATAGGTCAATCCCTTGGGCCATATCAGTTTCAATAAGGCCAGGATAAACACCGAATACGGGAACGTGATGTGAGTGCCTGATCAGTTCCATTCTAATACCTTGCGTAACCACTCGCCAACTACCGTCATTTCGATAGGTAATTTTTTCGTTTTTCCGTATTGCGGAGGTTAGACAGACAGGCCAGCGGACACTCCTGGCTTTTTATAGAAAGCGTTTTTTCGCGAATGCTCTACCGGACCCAAGTTTGAAGTATTTCTCTAAGGACATGGCTTTTTCTCTTGTTTCTACTGCTATGTAGCTTTTGAGTTTTGCGGGGAGAAGGGCTGCGGTTGCGGGGACTCTTTTATCGTTGTGAGCTGTGACGCGTTGTTTGAGGTTATTGCTGAAGCCGATGTAAATGGAGTTGTTTGAGAGTTCTAAAAAATAAACGTACCACATTTTGAGGGGAGTTGTTGGGGTCTTTGTGTGTGTGGGGGGGCTTTATTTGTTTTTTTGGCCTTTGGGATTTTTTTTATTCAGGCCGTAGAGCCTGCCTGCGCTCGTGAGGTTTGATGTTGGGGTTCTTTTTTTGGGCCTTTTATTGTTTTTTTTGGCTTTTGGGATTTTTTTATTCAGGCCGTAGGGCCTGCCTGCGCCAAGGCTTCGGCAGACACTCTTAGCGACTCATCTCGTTACGGGCGGAACGCCCGTATCTCGAAGCGCTAAGGTGGCGGAGAGGGAGGGATTCGAACCCTCGGTACCGTGAGGTACACAGCATTTCCAATGCTGCACTATCGGCCGCTCTGTCACCTCTCCAAGATTTAAGTATTCGAATGTAATTCATTAAATGCGTTGGGTCAATGGCAAAAAATGGTCCGTAGGGAATTGAAGCTCCTTTCGTTGTAAAATAAAAAAGGGCAACCTCTGATTGAAGCTGCCCTTGTGTTTAAATAATTTTGTTTATTCGTGCCTGACGTGAAGCCTTCCAAGGTCAGGAGTCCAAGAACCAAGATCTATTTTTGTCAGATTTTTATTGTCATCAAAGCGCAATATTATTTTGCCGTTGGCGCCCACCTCATGTGGGGCTCCTTTCTCAGGAACATTCAGAATGGTTTTATCATTTTCCTGCATGAATTTACCCGAGGTAATTTCTTTGTTTATCTCAGCGATCGAGTAACCTTCGGGAATGGAGGGCACGATTCTCCAACGCGGAACATATATCTGCCCCTTAATGATAATTCTATCAATATCAATTTTGCGATCTATTGAGACAGGTCCACCTAATGTAATATTTCTTACGATCGGCGCACCTGATTTTGGTATAAATGTAATCTGTAAATCTTTAGATGAAATGTTTGGAAAGAAAAAAGGAGACCACCCCCCCCAGACATGGAAGTCTACGGTAAAGTTTTCTTTTACGTGAAAGGCGTAACCCCTATCCGCTAGTACCCCTACGAATAACCCCAATGCAAATAATGTTAATATTAATCTCTTCATCATAATGTTTAGTTTTTATTATTAAATATGCTATTGTATGTAAATTATGAATAAATAGCAAGCATATTCTTACAATACCAGACACTCAAACAGATTAGTATGGGGGTATTTTCGGTTTAGCCTGCCTAGCAGATTGAAGGTTCCATGGACATATAGGCTGGATTCTCCCCCTGAGCGATTCATTTCGATACGAGCCTGTTGCCCGTATCGAAAGATGCGCTAAGGTGACTACAAACGGCAGACGAGTAGCTCGCGTTCAAAAATAAGCTCTTTAGGCAAATGAGAGGAGAGCTTTAAAAAGAGAGCTTCGTGTTGAAGGGTTTCCATTTTAAGCTTATCTCGATCATAGGACATGAGAGCCTTCCATTGCTCTTTAGTGAACTTTAGACCACGCCAATCGATGTCCTCATAGCGAGGCATCCAACCGAGAGGAGATTCCTTGGCGAAAGCGCGGCCGCGAGCGCGTTCTACGATCCATTTAAGGACGCGCATGTTTTGGCTAAAGCCATCCCACATGTAGTTACCCTTTTCATCCCTACGGAACCAATTGACGTGAAAGACCCGAGGGGTTTCTGACAAAAAGCGACTCATGTTGATGTAGTGGCGGAAGTAGTCTCCCATATTGTAGCCACAGAAAGGAAGCATAGCCATAGGATCGTGGCGAAGTTCACCGACAGTACCCTCTGCGGCCGCGGTTCTTTCGGAACCCATAGTTGCGCCGAGGTATACACCATGCGTCCAACTAAAAGCTTGATAGACCAATGGAACATCTTTACGCCTACCCCCGAAAACAAAAGCACTGATAGGGACACCGTTAGGGTTTTCCCATTCCTTGTCGACACAAGGGCAGTTTTCTACAGGAGCAGTAAAACGAGCGTTGGGATGGGCAGCGAGACGGCCACAATCGGGAGCCCAGTCATTGCCCTGCCAATCGATTAAGTGCTTGGGAGCTTCTTTTGTCATACCCTCCCACCAGACATCGCCATCATCTGTTAGGGCGACATTTGTAAAAATAGAGTCCTTGCGACAGGATTCCATGGCATTGGGATTCGTGTCATAAGAAGTACCCGGAGCCACGCCGAAGAAACCGGCCTCCGGGTTAATGGCGTGAAGCTTGCCATCTTTATCGGGCTTAATCCAGGCGATATCATCCCCGACTGTGGTGACCTTCCAGCCCTCCATTTCTTTAGGAGGGATGAGCATGGCGAAATTAGTCTTCCCGCAAGCACTTGGGAAAGCAGCTGTGACATAGGTTTTTTCACCATCGGGCGATTCAACCCCCATAATGAGCATGTGCTCTGCCAGCCAGCCCTCATCCCGAGCCATATTGGAAGCAATTCTAAGCGCGAAGCATTTCTTACCGAGCAACGCATTACCACCGTAGCCACTGCCATAAGAAACGATAGTACGCTCTTCAGGAAAGTGGACGATATGGGTATTTTCGGGATCACAAGGCCAGGCGACATCTTTTTGCCCAGGTTTTAAAGGACAACCAACGGAGTGGAGACAAGGGACGAAGAAATGACTTTCACCAAGTACTTTGAGCACCCTGTCGCCCACACGCGTCATAATGCGCATGTTAACCACCACATATGGGGAATCGGTTACCTGAACACCGATTTGGGAAATGGGAGAACCTACGGGGCCCATACTGAAAGGAATGACATACATGGTACGCCCCTTCATGCAGCCAGCAAAGAGCTTTTCCTTAAGGAATTTGCGCATTTTCCTAGGATTTTCCCAGTTGTTCATGGGACCCGCGGCATCCGGGCTGTTACTACAGATAAAAGTCTTAGATTCGACACGAGCAACGTCTCTAGGATCTGAACGAAAAAGATAGCTATTGGGACGCTTGGCGGGATCTAGCCGAACACACATGCCCGAAGCTTCCATTTGCTTAAAAAGGGTATCAGCCTCCTCTTGGGAACCATCACACCAATGAACCTGATCGGGTTCACACATATCAACCATTTTGCCTACCCATTTGAGTAGCGCTTTGTGAGAAGTTTTGGGTTTATTCATTGTTATCGCTTCCATTTGAAAATTAGTCTTCAAACAAACCTACGATTAGGCAAGCAGATAATTGGGGAGTCTACGGAGCGAAAAGGTGCTCACTTTAAGTAGTGCGCAAAAACTAAGCATACAATCCAATAAACCACACTATAATAAAATAAAAATAATTCATAAATTTGACCCAAACAATAACTTATGCGATAATTAATTATAACAAAAAAGTATCGATATGAATAACCGTAATATAGAAAAACGAAAATCGTATGAGATGCCAAAATCCAAATTTCAGCAAACGGTGGAGAAATCTGGGGTATTTAGCAACAACAAGTACGGAAAGATTGAATTCAAGAGTGGGCAAATTGGGTTTGGATACTATACCAAACGCAATATTGGAAGGAACGTTAAATCCTTCATTAGCTTTGGCTTAGGGAAATCTATTCAAGAACGCAAAAGTGACTATATAAATAAGATTAAGAGCGGGCAAGAAGACGCAAAAATCTTCGACAAGGAGTCAAAGTTAGATAAGGAGAGCAAAAATACCCTAAGGTCTGCAGTAGAACAGGTAGCGACGAAGAAGATCTTGTTTGATAATAAAGACAACATCACATCTGATATAACCGCTGAAGATGTTTACGATGAGTATTATGATACCTATGGAGCAAAGCATTTAGGTATGGAAGTGGAGGAGTTTCAAAAATTGAAAGAAAAGGTATTGGGCACCGAGCAAGAAGATAATCGGGATGTTAGCAAGGAAGATCAAGAGGATGGATGGGAACTGATAGAGGAGACGAACATTAATAATTGGGAACTGATAGAGGAGGCGAGCATAAAACAGGGCACTAAAGAAGACTTGATGCTCATGATAGACACTGCGGAGGAATTTAAATTAGGAAAGAAATTGGGAAAGGAATTGCTGGACACTTATTTAAAAGACAAGGACTCCGATAAAACTTTTAAGGGATTTCAGGAATTCACCGAGAAAATGAACCAAGCAGTAAGCGATTTAAACATAAGGAAAGAATGGGGGATCTCTATATTAGAAGCATACCTAGACAATAACGAAAATATCAAAGGCGTTGACGGATTTAATAATTTCATAAAAAACCAAGATAACCTAAAATCATTTATAAATAATTTAAAAAATGAGATTATCGATGAAGTTAATAACCATGATTTTGAAAAAGCAGAGATAAATGACCTGAAATCGCTGAGTTATTTAGAAGTGATTGTAAAGTGCGGAAATAAAGACCTGCAAAACGCCTTGTTGGGGGCGATTACGGCTGGCTTGGTGGATGATGTTAAGAATATTCATAGCTTAGACTCCGGGGTAAGTCTCAACAAGCGCGGTTCTTGGCATCAGGGATTAATTCATTACATATTAGGTAATATCAGCGAAGCCACTGATGATGATACGTTAGTAACACTAAACAAATTTTACACAAATACCCTCACTACAGATCTAGAAAAGGCAAAAGAAGTAATCGCGCTCATTAAGAACGAAGCTACGAAAAATAAAGCACTTCATAGATACGCCAATACAGCAATTGTGTTTAAGCAGTACGTTTTAGCAGAAGAGGCGCTCAGCAAAACAGAAGTATCTGGTGAGAGAGACGATCTTTATAAAAAACTGGCAGTTCAATATTTGGCTCTAGAAACACCAGATTACGAGAAGGCCAGCGCCGCCATTGCGAAGATTGACGATACAGATCTAAGAGATTTGCAATACAAGGCTCTCTGTGAGCATTGCTGTAATCAGAAAATGCCAAACTTTGAAATCGCGAAAAAGGCTATAGACGCCATCGATGACAAAGACACAAAGATGACAGCTTTTAATGTATACGTTAAAAAATTGGTAGACAATAAGGGATTTAAACTCGCTGAAAAGGCTATAGATGCCATCGTTGACGAAGACACACAAAAGAAGGTTTCCAATGAATATGCTAAAAAATTGATAGCAAATAAGGAATCTGAAAAAATTGATAAATTCCTTAAAGACCATGAGCTCAGCGATCAATCCATATATAGAAATGCAATTAATTTATACTTGGAAGAAGAGTACCTAAATAAATGCGAAAATGAAGATTCACTTAAGGAGCATATTGAGAACAAAATCGACCCTCTTTTAAAGAACATTTCGGATAAAAAATTGACCAATGAGATAAAAGATATAATCGCAGAAAAATTGATTACTTTTTGCTACAAAAAGGGCTTCACAAAAACACTCTACGATTACCTTTCATCTACAGGAAGTAAGATTAAGGGTAATTTTAGAGAGAACCTTATTAAGGATATCAATAACACACTAAAAGAGGGCAAGATCGATAACGCACAACTGAACCTCTTAATCGCCATTGATAAAAATGGCTTTAAGGAGTTAACTATTTCTGAAAATCAAATAAAAGAACATTTTTTTGGAAAACTTCAGGGAAGCACCAAAAGTAAAAAAGGGGATGAAGCGAAATTTTATTTTAATGTTTATGAGAAATTAACTCAGGCAACAACGGAAGAAATTTTGATCGAGCTACTAACGAGCGATCAAAGACTTACAATAGAAACGTGTATAACACTATTTGGGCTAAACAAGAACGAAGCGAATTTTTATTATGCCAAACATTTGATAGACCGGCTTAGCTCGAATGCGCTAGACGTGCCAATAATAATAGTCGATTTATTAAAGAACAACTCATACGACACAGACCAAATGCTGAGTAAAGAAGTCGCTGCTCTATATGGCGGGCTTTTCTTCAATGTAGACATGAAAGACGATGAACGCACCTGGCAAAATTGCGCAAAGCAAATTATAGCCCTTCAGCAGTTTGATGAAATCAATAAACTCATCAACCGCTTGGAATCAGATGAAGATAAAAACAGACTTACTAAAATTGATTATTTGCTAAGCTTATTGGACAAAGAAAGTAAAAACCCAAAGGCGGCCTTGGTATTGATAAACGCCTATTGTTTACTGGCAAAAGAGAAGCCTGAATACCTTGATAAGGCTATTGCGCTCGTGAATGACAACAAAACGCCCGTTTCGATGGAACTTATCACTATTTTATACGAAAAAATCAAGGATCTGGACAAATTCAAGAATGATAAGAAGTATATTAATGAGTATCAAAAAGATGTGGAGCGCTTTATTGAAATGGCTGGCAAAGTCGATAAAAAAGAGACCAATGATGTTAAGAATGTTAGTGTCATGTTTTCATCCTTCTTTTTGCAGCTTTCATTCAAAAGCAAAAAGGATTTCCAATTTGCTAACGCGATAGCGAGTATCCCAACCCTAATCACTAAGATGCAAGAAGCCGAAATAACAGAAGGTAAAAGCTGGCGATATATGCTATTCCAGGATTTATTTCTTACCTACGCAGAAAAAACACTACGGAGCAGTCAAGCCGAGAAAGCACTGGAAAAACTTGCCCCAAAGGAACTGCAGGGGGAATACAAAGAGCTGATCATGAAAAATTTAGGGCGTAACCCCAGCAAAAAGATCAAAACTTACTATAAAACTTTTTTTGGAACTTCGTTTGATGAGGATTCAAAGAAAAATAATTAGTAACCAGTAAGCCTCCCACCCTTTAACCGGCAGGAAAAACGTACGAACTCCAAGATTTATCTCTGGATATTTACAAGATCACGCATCACCATCAGTCCATCTATAAATAGAATAGACTGATGGTGATGCGTTAGGTCTTTTGGAAAAAAGTTCGGCCTGAGAAGAAAATGCATGTAGCATTCTCGCTTAAGCTTCTTCTCAGTTATTTATTTAGGCTTTTATCGAGTGCGGTATGTTAATTTATCCAGCCCATCGAAGTCTGTATCAATACGAATATTTGTTATACTAGCGGAACCATCAATCGTGAGCACGATGGTAACTTCGCCCACTGCCTTTCCGGATTCATCGAGCAATTTGGCCTTAACCGGTTGCCTAAATAGGTCGCTTTTTAGGGTAACTGTTTCAATTTTACCAGTTGCGGTACCCATATAAACCCTTTCACGATCGGGGCCCATGAGATATTTATCCACGGTAAACGCGCAAGCTAGTACAATTTCAGAAAGATTCTTGATTGCATCCGGTCCGAGGACTACTTCCTGGTTTACGGTGCCCCTGAAAGCCTTGACAACATCAGAACCCTCGCCGGGTACCGGTTTCAATGTGAGCACTAGGTCATTAAAGTTGACGTTTGTAAACCGTTCCCCCCAATTACTCAGGACACGAAACTCGGTAGTAAATTTATCGATACCGTAGGCTAAGCCTACCCCAACCTGAAGCGCAAGGAATACCCCCACGAAAGCCATCAAAATACTTGCTTTTTTTAACATAATAAATAATCCCTCCTGTTTTTTGTAGTCATTTTACAACCCCAACATACCCCCTAATGAGGGAATGTCAAAAAAACAGGAGTTATTTTGCGATCGCATTTTTTGTTGGGTACCAAACAGTGATAGTTTTGACGGCTGCCAGAAAGATTTTTTATAAAAACGGAAAATGTAATTCTAATTGCATAAAACACTCCTATGCACTAGAGTTAATCTTGAAATACTAGTTAAGCAATTGGCATTAGAGGATTCCCGGCCAAGGTTATGAGATCACGTTTTATCCCTTATTTATTTTTCTTTGTTACCCAAGCATCCGTCCTAACGAGCTTGGTTTCGGCATCTCTTATTAATGAGGAAGCGCCCGCGAGAACGGATACCCTTTCGCAAAAACTGATTAATAATTATTTTATGGCGATAGGGGGGTTGGATCGGTTTCTGACGATATACTCGATACAAAAAGACGGTATCTTGAAAGAAGGCAAAAACGTCTATATGATAAGCCAATGGCAACTGGAGCCGAATTATTTTCTTGAGGAAAGGACGTTAAACAAAGGCAACACCAAGACGGAGATCTTAAAAGGCTATAACGGAACCGTTGCCTGGACATATGAGCCGACAGAGAAAACAGCACTCCCCGTTGTTTTAAAAGCAGAGGAACGTGAAGAACTGCTACGCAATGCTGATTTTTACGGATCCTTTTACGAGCATAGCCAACGAGGGATTATTTTCGAGTATCGCGGTACCGCAACCTCTAAAGGCAGAAAGCAGTATCTTGTAAAAGGATATTTCCCGGATAAACAGGCCGTGTATTACTATTTTGATGCCAAGACGTTTTTAGTGACCCGCCTTGGAACAACTCGAATGATCCAAGGCAATAGGGTTGAGCACGATCTTTATATTGACCAATATTACCTTGTAAACGGGATATGGATGCCCAAAAAGATTTCCTATGGTTACGGCAAAGAAATCTATGGGGAACTGACTTGGAGTGATTTCGAGGTCAATACGGAAATGGACAAAAGTATTTTTAATCTTCCCGAACCAAACGAAATTTGGCTAAGATCTAAAGCCAAATGAAATTCACGAAAGGGGAAAGGAAAATAGCGTTAAGTGTGCGGGAGTTTGCGGAGTTCCAGGAAGGACCGTCTCCCTTTAAACGTGAATATACAAGCCCCTCGCGGCTAGCCCAGGGAGTTGCCTGCCATAACGACATCAATGCCCTTACCCGCAAACAGGAACTGGAGGCGTTGTTTGAAGTTTCCGTAAAAGGGACATGGGTACATAAAAGCTGGCATATCGAGATACAAGGACGTATTGACCAAATTATTATCGAAGGAGAACAAGAGAGGACTATCCAGGAGATAAAATCCGTTTCACAAAGGCTTCCCCTACCCTATGAGCAACTGAAGCGAGACTACCCGCATTATTTCAAACAGCTAGCCACCTATATAGTACTGTCACAATTATTACCTGAAAATAAAGGCATTAGCTTTTCCGGAGAGTTGATCTTTGTGGATATAGCGGACGGGACGATGCAAGTTGTACCGCTTAAAGAAGCCGCTGAACAGCTTTTCAAAGAACAGTTGAACCGTATTTACCCCTTTTTGCTGGATCGTTGGGATTATTTAAACAAGTTATCCGCCCTACAATTCAATCCCCCCTTCCCTGAATTCAGAGAGGAGCAATGGGTAATCAAAAAAGGTCTTTTTGACTCGATACATTCTAAAAAAATAACCTTACTGGAAGCGCCCACCGGATTTGGCAAGACAGGCACGGTACTGGATTTTGCGTTGGGGAAATTAAGAGACGGTGTATATTCCAGAGCCATTTACCTGACAGGGAAATCGACAGGGCAGCTGGAGGTGGTCCAGCAATTAGAAAAAATGCTACCGGAGAAAGATTCGTTGCGCTATATACAATTGAGAAACCGTTCCGAGCATGCCATACGATCCGAACTTCACTCGTGCCAAGCTTACGGCAGCTGCTCGGAAGGTCTAGCGGAGAATTGGGATAAGTATAGTATACATTTACCCAGGCTCTTTGACCAAGGGACGATCACAGTTGACCTCGCAAAAGAAGTGGGCGCCCAAACCGGTATTTGCCCGTATGAAATTTCGAGAGCAGCACTCCCCTACTCGTCTTTCTGGATATGTGATTACAATTATCTGTTTGCCCCGAGCAGCCAAAGTGTTTTAGAAAATCAGATCGATTATGACCCGCGGCAAACGTTGCTTATTATTGACGAAGCCCATAACTTAGCCTCGCGCGTAGCAGATGTATTTTCATTTGAAGCATTATATAACGATGCAGAAAGCGTTTTAAGCGACTTGTATTTTGTCCATAAAAGAAAGTCCAAGCTACTCGGCCATTGGAAACGTTGGCTAGAATTCCTAAAAGCCCTTAAGCCGACTGATCGCCTGGAGCTTACCCTAGAGTATGAGTTAAAAGAAATTTTGAATGACCTGTTTATCAGCTTACAGCATGATGTAATTGAGTATGATTCGTTATCTGCTTACACGAAAGAAACGTTGTGGGAAATACCACTTAAGCGAAACATCGTGTGTGATGACAATCTTTCGAAATTAGTATGGATCCAGGAATCAGGAAGATTATCCGTTAACTGCTTAGACGCGGGCCCTGTGATTGCATCAATCTTGCCCACCTTTAGCAATGTAATATTAATGTCTGCCACGCTTTCTCCGATGGATGCCTACATAAGAAGCATCGGCATCAAAAAGGAGCATATACAGTATGTACAAACGAAGTGCGATTGGAGGGACAATGCGTATGATGTGGCGATAGACCGGAGAGTCGATACCCGATTGAAGCAGCGAGAACAGCATTATGAAGATACAGCCGATACCATTCAACGGATATCAAGTTTTTCAGACACGCCTATTGTTGTGCTATTCCCCTCCTACCAATACGCGGAAACGGTGTTACCCTATGTAAAAGCAATCAGCCCGTTAACGAGAGTTGTGATACAGCCCCGGGGTGGTAGTTTGCACGAGCAAGCTCGATTTTTGGAAGAAAGCCTTCGGTACCGCGATGTACTATTCTTGATCCTGGGCAGCGGTTTCTCTGAAAGCATTAATGTACTCGGCGGCAGAATTTCGCATATCATGGTTGTCGGACCCGCGTTACCCCAAGTAAACCCAGTGCAGAACGCGAAGCTGGAAAAAGCCGAGCAAGAGATGAGTCGAACAGCTGCCTTTCGTGATGTGTACCAAATTCCTGCAATCCAGAAAATCAACCAAGCGCTGGGGCGCTTTGTGCGCATGCCCGGGCAACACGCTAAAGTATTGCTCCATTGTAAACGGTTTGCAGAAACAGACTACAAGCAACTACTTGCAACGGAATATCAAACAGGGAAGTTAATAAAAACACGGGATGATTTAGAGAACTGGCTTCACGGAACGCTAGTAAACGATTCCCGAGAAGAAGACCCTATGCTGAGTTTTTAAGCGACAGAAAGATGTCCACTTGCGCATTTTGAGGATCTGCGCAACGACTATCATAGACCTCGAAGTCTGTACGATAGGCACGTTCCCCACCCAGCTCTTCAGGACTCAGTTTCCAAATAGTTTTCCAAGCAGAAATGATCATAGCGGGTATCGGCCCATTATCTGAAGGAATAACCGCGTAGGAGCGTTTTTCAATAAGGATATCAGAAAAGCCCTCGGCAGGATCTAGGTTGGTAGGGACTTGATAGCCGATAGTGTAATCATAGTCTCCGCTTTCATCGCTCTCATAAACGGAATAAACGACAAAAACCTTTAAGGGATCGATGACTTGCGGGATTTTAGCCAATAAATTTTCTTCCTGAAAACGAGCCCAAAGCGCCGGCATTTTGCCCGTTCCCGACATTTCGGCAGCGTTGTTTGTTCTAACACTGATTCCCCTTACGAGAAAAGCATCTTTGTCTACGATCTTAAATAAACCCATTGCGCTTCCTTTTTGATTTTGATAAAAAGTTTATTCACCATGGTAAGTATAAATGATACCGTATGGCAACGGAAAGATTTAATAGATATTGAATCTCTGTCTATTCAAGAAATAGAAGCTGTTTTTCGTGTGGCGAAAGAATATAAAGACCGTCTTGAGGACAGGAGCAACTCATTTACAGAACTTGAGGGAACGACTGTAGTAAACCTCTTTATTGAGCCGAGCACACGGACACGCGTGGCATTTGAAGTGGCAGCAAAGAAACTAGGCGCAAGCGTCATCAACATAGCCAGCGCCACAAGCAGCCTAACTAAAGGGGAATCCCTGCGCGACACGGCATTAAACTTAAAAGCACTCCAAGCGGACATCGTTATACTGCGGGATAAAGCGCCCGGATCCTCGCTACAATTAAGTAAATGGCTGGCTATTCCCGTCATCAATGCCGGTGATGGCGCGCACGAACACCCGACACAAGCCCTACTGGACTGCTTCACCCTACATGAACAGTTTAAAGGCACTATTAAAGGTAAAAAAGTGACGATATTGGGTGACATCCTGCATAGCCGAGTAGCTCGCTCTAACATATGGGCGTTACAAAAACTAGGGGCGGAAGTGACCTTAGCCGGCCCCTTAAATCTGGTACCCAAGGAATTTGAAGCCTTCGGCGTAACAGTTTGCCATGATTTAAAATCCGCTATACAAGATGCAGACGTAGTCATGTGCCTGCGTATTCAGCAAGAAAGGTTGACGGGATCTGCCTCATCCTTAAAGGAATATAAGCGGTTATTCGGGCTGAACAAAGCCAGAATGACCTGGATGAAACCGGATGTAATTATTATGCACCCCGGCCCGATCAATAGAGGCGTGGAGATGGACGCTGACGTGGCGGATTCTGAGAATTCTGTAATATTAGAACAAGTGACAAACGGTGTCGTCACAAGAATGGCAGTGCTTGCGTATTGTTATAATGCATACAAAAATAAACGATAATTATGGCACAGTGTATTTGGATAAAGAACGGACAAGTCATTGACCCCGCAAACAAACGTAACGAAACAAGCGACGTGTACGTTAAAGACGGCAAGATTGTTGATACTCTTGATATTGCAGAAAAAGAAAGCGCGCAGATTATTGAAGCAAACGGCTGTGTAGTTTGCCCCGGCTTAATAGATATACATGTGCATTTCAGAGAACCCGGACAGACCCACAAGGAAACAATTACTTCCGGATCAATGGCTGCGGCAGCAGGCGGTTTTACCACCGTTGTTTGCATGCCAAATACCTCCCCAGCACTAGATAACGTAGGCACCCTGGAGCTTGTGCAAAAAACGATTAAGCGAGATGCTGTGATCAACGTCCTGCTTACCGGAACGTTAACAATGGGACGCAAAGGTGAGGAACTAACACCCATGGGAGCGTTAAAAGACGCGGGCGTCGTAGCGGTTACCGATGACGGGGATTGCATACAATCGAATGCGATTATGCGACAAGCGATTGAATATGCCTTGATGTTTAATTTGCCCGTAATGGACCACTGCCAGGATGCTTCGTTGACCAGTGGATCCGTGATACATGAAGGCGAATGGTCGCTGAGACTAGGCCTAAAAGGTTGGCCCAGAGCAGCAGAAGACATTATCGTCGCGAGAAACATAGCCTTATCCGAAAGCACGGGAGCGCATATACACATGCAACATGTGAGTTCTGGGAGCGCGGTGGATTTAATCCGCCAAGCTAAGCGAAAAGGAATACGCGTTACCGCGGAAGCGACCCCTCACCACATAGCATTATCCGATTCATGTATTCAAGAATACGATACCCATTTCAAAATGAACCCGCCCTTACGCGAAAAAACGGATCAAGAGGCTATTATTAAAGGACTACTAGACGGGACCATTGATATCATCGCTACAGATCACGCGCCTCATGCTAAAGATGAAAAAGATGATACGTTTGATAGTTCTCCATTCGGCATTACCGGACTAGAGACCTCGCTACCCGTTTGTTTGGAGACGTTAGTAAACACAGGCAACTGTGACCTATCTTATTTGATAGCTTTAATGACGCATAAACCGGCCGAACTTATCAACATAAGCAAAGGAACATTATCTACCGGAGCAGACGCGGACATTACTATTTTTGATCCCCTGGAAACGTTTGTTTACAATAAAACATTCAGCAAATCCAGGAACTCACCCTGGTGGGGCCAATCGCTTACGGGAAAAGTGAAGTATACGATATGCGCAGGCCGTGTTGTTTACGAAGATGACGCTTCGGCGCAAATTTTTTCCGCGAAGACCAATAACTCGCGCTCCATTCTGTCGACACTGTAGTTTTTGGCCTCCTGTATGCCCGCCTCACGAATACGCTCCTTTAGAGCGTTATCGGTTAAGATTGCCTCCAGTGCCTTAACAAACTGATCAACATCACCATCGGGCACAACGAGAGCTGTTTTATTATCATGCATATATTGCCCAGCCCCACCACCGGTGCAACCGACAACGGCGCAACCGCACGCCATGGCCTCTAAAGGCGGGAGCGAGAAGCCCTCCGGGAAAGCCGTAGCCATGAAGACATCGGTACGCTGGAATTGCTCGATCAATTCATGTTGTTTATAAACGGCATCTAGCCCTAAGATATTGACCCGATTTTTAATTTCCGGGTTTAATTTACCAACGACCCTATTTGCCAAATCAGCATTTTTAAAATTCAAGAAAATGACTCGATTGACCTCCCTGATAGCGGGGTCTGGTTTAAAAGCAGAGAGATCAATGCCATTCATTACTAAAAACTTAGGCAATGCGGAATAGTGTGTCGTTTCCTGCAACAATAAGTCTGAAATGCATAATATATGAGTATAGCCCAAAGCTTGAAAGTCAGGGGGATTACCTAATCTTTGCTGCACCAAAGATATTCTTGTTTTACATTTAAATTGGCTGACCACGTACGGCATCATTTCGGGAATGATGACAATGTCCTCCTCGCGCATTATCTTGAGTGCCTGTTTAAGCGTAATGTGGGGGGTAGCGTGCTCATGATACCCTACGGTAAAGTTTCCCGCGTGAACGGGAAACGCTTGATAACCCTGTTTGTTTAAAAAATCGCAATGCTGAAGAATAATTTTAACGCCACCTGTAGGAGGAAGCACCCTGCGCTTCAGGTACTTTCTAAAATAATAACGCAAACGAGATTCCCCTGCTTTACGGAATATATAAGGTGGAGGAATGATATAAAAGAAACGATGCGCTAGCCGACCCACTTTTTATATTTATTCGTAAGTTTGCCTATTTTTTTGCGAACAGCAGCAACTTGCTCTTTCTCAAGGAAAGATTGTACCAAGGTCTTAGAATGCTTGCGGTATGCTTTAGAAATCTTCAGAACCTGACTCTGAATGTTTTTCATAACAATCCGAGAGACAAGCGGCTTTGAGAAATTCAAGACTGCGGTCATTGCCGGGATTTCTGAATTATAGATCAGTTCCATGGTTTGCCTTAAGTCGCTATAAAGCGTAACATCCTCGTGTATGACTAATACCGTGATATCGGCTTGAAGCGCTAAGTACTGTGTTAATGGCCGTTCCAATATGGTACCGGAATCAATAAAGATGAAATCGTAGACACCCTTAGCAGATGCGATCATATGAGCCAACTCTCGATATTGAGCGTTGTTCCATGTTATTTTACGAAAAACAGCAACGTCTATTTTTCTTTCCGGATCAAACAAGATACAATCTTCCCAACCGACCTCTCCTCGGATATAATTTTCCAAATAATAATCCGGCGGATTAAGGTTAAGCAACCTACCGATGGACGGATGTAAATTATCAGCTTCGATTAACAAAACCCGAGGACAAAAATTCGTCATTGCGTGGGCAACGTTAATGATCGTTTCCGTAACGCCACTACCACGCTCAAGCCCAGTGAATATGGCGCATTTACTACCATGTACTTTTCGCTCCTTATCCAAACGGATGGCCAAACGCCTTAAAGAGGACACGGTAGGGTGAATAGGAATATCTAAAGTTGCACGTACGTAAGGTTTTTCAGAGGAACGCAAATCGTATTCAACAATGGGATCCGGAGCAATTCTGCCCAAGGCGCGGTTCAGTTCAACGCTCCTACGGATACGGTCATCCATAACATCATATACAAAAACAGGGAAACCGACTATGCCAAACGCAAAGACAAAACAGACCGCAAGGATCTTTCTAAAACTTGTCCTAGCAGGGAAATAAGGTGCCCTGGCTTTGGATTCAATCGAGATACGCGCAGGTGCTTTAGAATCGGCATATAAGTCTTGAATTTTGCTCTCCAGTGGAACAATTCTCTCTCTCAGATCCTTAACCTCTGCCTCCATACGCGTTCCCTCGCGCATTTTTCCGGAAGTATCTCTTGTCTGCGCGCGTACCTCTTCTAACGAAGCATGCATCGTTTCCTCCGCGGAAACCGCTGCTTTATACTTAGCTTCAGATTCGATGAGCATCTTCTTCAGATCATAATCACGTTGCTCTCGGATAATTTTACGATCCCTTGCCGTAACATTCTCAAGGTGGTTTTTCAGATAGTTTTGCATGCTCTCCATGCGCTCTTCAACAAACTTGCGATCAGGATTTTCTTTAGCAATACCATGGATAGAAGCGCGCATATCCTGCATCATCTGATAGGTCCAAAATTGTATTGACCATATTGATTCGTCACGGGCAACCATCTCATCTGCAGCCGCATCTGGTGATAGTTTTTCCACAGCCGTAACAATTTCAATCGCAGACCTGTAGTCGGCTTCGGCATTGAAGCGAGCGGCACTAATCATGGCATAGGACTCCTCGAGGGAAGAAAGCCTGTCATAATACATATTAAACTGCTCGCTAAAAGAGCTACTACCGGTTTCTTTAACAAGTTGATAAAGTTTTTTCTCCCTTTCGATTAACGCTTCGGCAAGTTCCTTTTGTTTTCCAAGCAAGTAAGCAAAGCGCCTGGAGTTAAGCTGCTCCTGATCGTCTCTTTGCTTATTGATGTAGACCTCCATGATCTGATTAATCATTTCAGCTATACCCTCGGGCTCAAGGGATTCCATACTTAGGCGAATAAGATGGGTTCCGTCAACATGAGCTACCAAAAAATTTCTTTGTAAAATCGTAATATTAGTCTCTATCGGTAAAGCTGGGTCGAGAAAGGTAGGCCACTCGTTTTCAGGTAGCTCTAATAAAGCGGCTTTAAGGGTATCATATGATTGGATGATTCTGGCCTGGGTACTTGCGTAATCATCAAAATAATTTGAAATAGACATAGGGTCTGTTTCCCCACTCACGGAAGAAACAACACGAGCGATTTGCAAAAAGCCCTCTGATTCGTAGTAAGTTTTACTGAGAATAAGGGCAAACGGAAGCAATAAAATAAAAAGGAGAAGACCAACGATAGAAACGGGTATAGTTCGCTTTAATACAAAGTAAAAAATATCGAACCCCTTTTTAGGATTACCAGCAAGATTGCTTTCAAATTCTGGATTTTCTGTATTATTCATCCGATTTTAGCGGGGCAATTTTCTATAGTGTAGCAAGAAGTATAAGCTTTTCAACACAATACTAATTACTACCATTAACAAATCCGGTTTGTCCAAACAGTTCTTTTCGAACCTCTTGCATAACGCCAAAATCTTCTGCAATACCTGTTCCGAGGCTTATTAACTGGACAGTGGGAGTAACACTTTGAATGAAATAATTCCATTTAGAGAGATCTTGTTGACCAACAAAAATGATGTCGTGATTTCTTAGGATAAAGTTATTGGAAAAATTAGCATTAACAAGCAATTCCCGAAGGTCGACATTGCGAACATAACCCTTTCTGTCCTTTTCTCTGACGATATAAACACGACCCGCATCGGCATCTATGAGAGGTCCACCCGCGAACATCAATGCGTCAAGCAACGTTAATTTTGTCTTTAAACGAACGGCTCCTGGGTTTTTCACTTCACCCATGACATAGACTACTTCATCCTCACTTTCAGGAATAAAAATAATATCATCATTTTTAATACGCATGTTATAAGCGATATTACCGTTATTTAAAAGCTCACGCAAATCGACCCAGAAAATGGTATTCTTTCCTCGAACAATTGAGCATTTCGTCAAAAAAGATTCTGTCGCTAAAATAGGCAAACCACCGGCCAACGAAAGCGCCTCCATGAGCGTCCCTTTACCCGAAAAGCGGACAATACCAGGATTAGCAACACGCCCTAACACAAACGCCTTATTATTGTTATAAGTTCTAATTTTTATGACAACCTCTGGATCTGTATAGAAAGGCCTTAGTGCTGCTGTCACATTAATCGTAACTTCATCTAACGTAAGGCCGTTAACATTTAAATAACCTGCTCTGGAAACCGATATTGTACCATCCGGCGAAACCGTAACATCGTTATCCGAGACCTCTGGCCGTTTCCAAACTTGGATACTCAGGACATCTCCGGGGCCAAATTTGTAGGTATCATCGATATCATCACCCGCTTGTTGAATTTCTTTGGGTGTCGTATAATTGACTCTGTCTCCTATTTCGGAGTAAAAGACATCCTTCATCATACGAACGGTTTCATCCTGAGGCGCGCTGGAAGCGTACTTACTAAAGTCCTCTTCCTTACCCTCGTTATCGAATACACCTGGCTGCATTTTGGCATAACGTGAGTGGGAGCACCCCGATAGGAGGGCGACCAAGAACAGGACAAACAGGATATGGGCTTTTTTTATTTTAGGCATTTATTTCACTCGATTTCTCAATCCAGAACCAGACATGACTCCAAAGACATAACGCATAATTCCGAAAAATTGGGGAATAACAACAAAACTACAATGCCAAGCATATCTTTTTGCGCTAATATAGTCTATTTTTTTATTTTCCCTAAAATAATCAATACGAAAAAGCCTCGGATATAATAATAAGCATAAGCCCAGCAAAAATATAAGGATGCCGACCATTTGCCCAAAGAGCAAGCAAATGAAGGCAACGAAAGATAACCCCACAAAACCACCGCCACGAGCCATTATACGGCCTAGTTCATACACCCAAAAAGAACCCTTCCTTAGGCCATGAGCCCCGCATATGGCAGCATAACCATAACCCGAACGGTATGCACGTTTCCAATACTGACCGAAAGATTTCATTGCAATGTTGTGGCGGCCCATGGGCGCGTCTATATGAATAATTTTCCAGTGATTTAATTTGTGAATGCGTTGGCTTAGATCGGGATCCTCTCCAACAATCCAGTCCTCTCGATAGCCTCCCGTTTCTTGCAAAATAGATCTACGCATAAACACGTTTCCACCAAAAGCCTGGGATTCTCCGGGGTCTGCCCCCCACTCTAAATGCGCGATAAAATGGTAAATATTAGCCTTAGGAAATACTTCATGCAAATTACCGCTAATCGCGCCGATATTATCCTCAATTGCATGTGTCGCGAAGTTAAGCCAATCGGGATGAAGTTCTGTATCTGAATCCAGAAACTGTACCCACTCAGCGTTGCCCGCCCTCCATCCGGCATTTCGCCCCATTCCGGGAGTTGGATATTTTGTATCGAGCTCGATAATCTCGATTGAAGGAAATCGCCCGGCGATACTCACACTACTATCTCGAGAGCCCCCATCAACGTAATATATTTGTAATTCACTCAGAGGATAATTGCTGTTCAATACGCTCTCTATACAGCTCTTCAATGTATTTTCCGTATTAATTCCTATGATAACAACATCAATTTTCATAAGTTACTTCCAAGGTTTTTCCGGGGAAATTTTTCCGAATCTTGTTTCACGCAGAGATGCCATAATAAGTGCCATCAGGGCTGCTGCATTTTGCCGCTTGAGTTGACGATGCGGCCTTATTAAATTAACAATCCAGCGGAGTGCGTGCCAAAGGAGTTCTATGCCCATATTGCTTAAAACGGACAAACAGCCATAATTTTTTCTAAAATAGAGACACTCGGCCAACATTCTAAATTTTACGATCTGAGCGGACCCTTGATCAAATAATTTATCCTTAACCGTCTTGCTGCTTGCGCCACCTTCATGCGTGATGATTATTTGCGGAACAAACATGACCTTCCAGCCGTTTTGCTTTGCCCTAAGGCATAAATCCGTCTCCTCGTAGTAGAGGAAAAAGCGTTTATCCAGAAAACCAATTTCATCCAACATTGCCTTGCGGATGCAAAAAAAAGCACCTGGAACCCAGTCCACTTCAATTGTCGAATTGTAATCGAACCATTTGTAGTCTCCATTACCAAAAAACTTGATGTGACGATAACGATCGCTTAGCCCTGATATCATTAAAAATTTATACCACGCGTTAGGAAAACGCCTTGCTGAGGGAACCGTATTGCCCGTTGTGTCCAAAACCTTACCGCCACAGATACCGCATTCGGGAGTATCATCCATAAAGGCTCTCGCGACCTGAAAGGCATCGTTCAGGACAACGGCATCCGGATTGACTAAATAAATATAATCACCCTTACATTGCCTGTAAGCTTGTGCGTTTGCTGCCGCAAAGCCTAGATTTTCCTTATTTTCGATTAATACGACATCGGAAAATTTTGATTTAACCATCTCAGCAGAACCATCCATCGAATTATTATCAACTACGATAATTTCGGAAGAAATGCTCTCTAAAGCGCTACAAACACTGCTTAAGCATGCCGATAGATCATGCTTGGTATTGTAGCTGACAATAATAACGGAATCCATGTACGGGAGTTAATATTTTGCCCGAGCCCGGGCAAATACTCCCCTAATCATGAAAACGTTCTTAAAATTAAGCAAGTCCTTACTGCTAATAGCGATACAGAAAAAAACACCCCTATGCGAAGAGCTTACCCCTTATGATCCCAAAGACCTCGGGTTGCCTGCTTGCCCCTCTTTGTTTTTTGCCGAGGATGGAAATGCATCTTTTTCTTTTCTTTTGCGTTATACTCATCCTTCAACTTATGGACATCCGATTTACCGCCATGCACAAGCTTATTTGCCTTTTCAAAATATTGCCCTGATACAAAAAACATATAATACCTTCGTTAAGTTCTACCCCAATATAACGCATGAATATTGATATCTCAAAAAAAACCTCTGTTTTATTGCAACACAGATTTCAATTCTTCCGGGCTATTCACGTATGGCAATTGGGCTTCGAGGTGAAACAGTTTGATAAATTTTTTTATTTGATCGGACGGTTGCAAAAAAATGTAGCGAACGTGGTGTCGCCTGCAATAGCGAGCTAATTGAGCCATTCGCCCTAAGCCTGCGCTGTCTACCGCAGTTACCTCACTCAAATCGCATAAAACAGGGAAATCCCAAGACTCGGGCCACTGGAGGTCGTATACCAAATCCTGCGTCAAATCGCCCTTCCAGCGCAAATAAGCAAACCCCTCCTCGCTCACCTTAATAGGAGCCTGCGGTATAGCGTTATGCTCTTTTCGTTTAAGTAAGCGAAACTGATACCACGTCATACGCCCAAAAAAGAGAAAATCCCTTAAATACCGCTTTGTCAATCTAGCCGGATCAGTAATCAGGCGCCAAAGCCATTCCAAACTGCACGATTGCATCCATTTAGGCGCTCGTATTTGCTTTCCCGCAATAAAATCCAAACTTGCGCCCACACCTAACGTGAGCGGCACACCTGTTTCTTTATAATAGCGGTGGATCCATAACTCTTGCTTAGGGCATCCGAATGCAACCATTAATAAATCAGGTTGCGCAGCTTTTATTCGGGTAATGATTTGCGCGTTATCCCAGCTATCAATTTCCCCATAAGGAGGAGATTCGTGCCCCGCGATCCTTAAGTCAGGTAACGTTACCTGGAGCTTTTTTATCAATTCCTGGAGTGTTTTGGGATCGGATCCTAAAAAATATATCTTCTTATTTAATAATGAACATAATTCCAGTAATTTTGGCGTTAAATCTGAACCCGCGATGCGGTGTCGCAGGGGTTGGCCAAATAGACGAGAAAGCCAGACAAGCGGCATACCATCGCAAAATATAGTTCCCGCAAAAAAGAGAATCTCCCGTAATTCAGGATTCTCAAAAGCTTTTTCCGTAAAATCCACATTCACGGTTACAAAATACTCAGGATCGGCACGCTTCATGCTTGATTCGCATGCGTTTAAAGCCTCCTCCATGGTCAAATCATGGAACGGCAAACCTAGTAAAACAACAAGTTTCCTAAAAAATGGCCGTTGAGATTCAATCATAATTCCTTAAGGTAAGGTATCAAAATACCCTATTTATTGCCAAAACTATATAAAAAAACGCCCATTGGGGTTTAAATTCTCAGGAACTCATGTATATTATAGATAAAGGGTTAAATGCAAAGACGTAAGAAGAAGAAGCTAGGAATTAAGGGTTTTTCGCTAGTGGAGGTTATGGTGTCCATGATTATTTTTGGCATCGCTGCTTTAGGATTGAGTGCAACCGCTATTCAGTCACAAAAGATAGCTCAGATGAACATCATTAGGAACACAGCCTTTACGGTTGCCCAGGGTTATTTAGAGCAGATGAAAAGCATTGCGATGGCTGAATTACTATCCTCTGTTAGCAATAATAGCCAAGCCATTCCCACAAAAAGTATTTCTGCGCTGGAAACAGCCAATATTGAAAAGGACGACCCCCTATATTTAGGTAAAACAACCGAAACCTACGCAAAAACAGAAGCCAACAACTACAAGCAAGTTCTTATAGACATCCAAGAAGATACAGACGGCAACCCAGTGGAGTATACCGTAGACATGTGGTTTACCCCTAAAATCAAGGATTTGAATACGGGAGCCAATGCTATTCCGGCTTTAGAAATCATTTTAGAATTTGAATACGAAGCTCGCCATGTACGAGGAGATGTGAAACATCAGGGTTCGTTAAGGATGGTGAAGACGGAACTTTAGAGTCGTTATTCAAAAAAATTTATATGCTAAACGATCGCACAAAAAGAACTTCCAAAAGTGGATTTACGCTTTTCGAGGTGATGATTACGCTTTTTTTGGCCGTCCTTGTCTTAGGAGCTGCTGTTGAGTTTTTTGTAGAGAGCTCCAGAATGGCTTTTGTGAGTGAACAAAAAAACCTGATCAATAATGACATTAGAAAATTGACGAGCGAGCTCTCGGACAACGCGAGAGCCGCCAATTATTTTGTACTCTATAAAAGCTTTAAAAACACAGATCATGATAGCGCGGGTGACCGCCTCGCCGAAAGTAACGCGGGCGACTATATCGTTCTCGTGTTTCAAGGCCCTTTGCCAACCCTTATCTCCCAAACCCGCCCTATATCGGCTATTATCGGATATTACAGGGCCCCTGTTGACCCCTCTAACCCCACAAGCATGGGGCCTGTAAGAAAATTCGAAATATCTTTTTCCCCTGCATCTACCGCACCCCTAGAAAGTCTCTTACCAGACGAATCATTAATTAATTCGAGTAATTTCCCGAAAATCATAGAACTTTCTGAAGGGCTTGCTGATGGAAATCTATTTTATAACTTTTGGAATAAAAGCATCGTAGTAAACGGAAAGATTATTCACGGTAATGAAGCAAAACGTGTGACAGAAACCTACAACTTTACCATTTCACCCCGAGGCTAATAATTTTATACTCATAATAACCCCACATGCCCCCACCTAGGTATGAAAGCACAACTGACCAACCCCAAGCTCAAAAAAAATCTCAAAAGAGGCTCCACCCTCTTGTTAACGCTGCTCGTGACGACTGCACTCACCTTAGTTTTGGGCAGCCTTTTGCAATGGGGCGTTGGGGAACAAAAGAACAATGAGCGACATTTTTTGCGCTTAAAGCTCAAAAACGCGGTTGAAAGCATTATAGAATATGGCGTTGCCGATCTGCGAATGCGGTGGGAAAACGAAACGATCTTTCCGTTAAATGCCCTTGCGCCCAGCAATAATCCGATAAACCTACCCCAATCCTTCTTCGATTTTTACGCGGATACTGAAATTCAGGTCGACAGTTCTGAAATAACAGGCGGTACGGTTCCCCCTGGCCAATGGCATTACATAGATCCCGATAATCCTGCCAATCAATTCGATTCCCAAAAAGGGAAATTAACCTTTATTAGGAATGTTAAACTTTATGCCAAATCAAGCGCTTCTGTTCCTAAAACGAATCAAACGTTAACCGTCTATGGTGAAGAGACCCTGCAAGTAAGAGATGCCCCCTTATTTACGCATGCCGTTTTTTACAACATGGATCTAGAATTTCACCCAGGCCCTGCTATGTCGATGAACGGCCCGGTTCACGCAAATGGAAATATCTGGGTAGCCGCAGTTGACTCGCTAAAATTCAATTCCACCATAACAACCCCTCTAAAATACTACCACGGTTTTATTCGTTGGCCTGATGACTGGTCAAGCGGCAGTGAAGGCTCTCAACAGGGAACGGTAAGTATTAAGGACGCGGACGGGAATTATATGAGCGATTATAAAGGCTCCGGCAATAAAAGCCTTTCCTCGAGTTATTACGATAGCCGCTATACGGTTACCGTTGATGGAGAAACTCGAAATGCCTGGCGAGAATTAGCCTCTAATCGCTGGGACGGGAATGTGCAAACGGATGTGCATGAAGTCCCGTACCTCAACCCAATTGGGTTTAAAAACTATATTGATGATGACCCAGCTACCCCTACTGTTGCGGGAGACGATTTAAATTACGCCTACGCGCTCATTGAGCCCAATATGCCCGCTAAAAAGCCCAGTGACCCTTCGCAACCCAACCCTGAGCACAAAGGTGAAGGTGAAAAACAAAAATTTGCATATAAAGCAGGTTTAATTGTTCGATTGATAAAAGAACCTGATGCTTCCAAGCGCCCCGCGCACGCACAACACCTAAAAGGCGATTATTATATCGCATTATACAAACTCGCGCGAGATAACGCGTTTAACCCCTACAGCGAACCAACACTCAATGCTGATGGTAATGTTCAAGAAATTGCAGTCACAATGGACTCTGACCAATTTGACGATGTGTTTCGCATGTACGAGTATCAAGAAGATAGCTCTAGCAATACCCCTACTGAAAGCTTCTGGGATGCTCGCCGAGGCAAAGGGCTAGATGTTCTAAGATTTAACGTATCTCAATTCCGAGAGCTGGTAGACAATACCCGCTGGAACTACAATCCCCTACTGTGGACATCAGGATATACCCCTACAGTGGATTACAGCGGCATAGTGTATTTTGAGTTTCCCAGAAACACCTCTATTACGAATCGCCCGGATAACGTAACCGTAAGCCAAGACAATTTCGGTTTATTAGTTATTAACGGCAGCAATATACCTAACCCTAGTTATAATTACGGCCCCGGTAGATCCCCTGGCTTCACCATAGCCACAAACAACACTCTATATATAAAAGGCCATTTTAATGCGGATGGTGATGAAGCTACGGGTTCTGCTACTGAGCCAGACCATGCAAATAGCCCAAACCCGCCCGTTGCCCTTGCCGCTGATGCGATAACCATTTTATCAAACAACTGGGATTTTACAAAAAGCAAAAGTTCTGCCAGTAACCGTACTGCATCCAGTTTCAATGAAGTCTGCGCGGGAATTATTGCTGGTCTTGTTCCAACCGCGAAAGGGGGAGCAGCTATCAGCAGTGGTGGTAACCATAATTTCCCCCGGTTTTTAGAAAATTGGTCCGGCAAGAAATTTAGGTATCGCGGATCAATGGTCTGCCTGTACGAAAGCGAAATTGCTAATCAAGGATACAGTACCAGCTATTACAGCCCACCTCAAAGAGACTGGGGTTATTACACGAGATTCAAAGAAGGCCATTACCCCCCTGGTACTCCGATGGTACGCTCCTTTAAGAAAGTAGATTTTAAATTTATCACGAAAGCAGAGTACGAAGCTGCTCTCGGTAACCTTTCCATAGTTTTCGGCAACTGAATATAATACATTCATAAAAGTAATTCCAGTCGTTTGAAATGCAATCATCGTAGCATAAAGCTTTGCTTGTGATTTCGTATGTGTCTTATTTACAATTAATTAGCCGAGAACCCCATTAATGAACCCTCAACACAGAAAACATTTTAGTCGAGACAACAAAGGCTCTGTTATATTTCTCACCATTATTATAGCAACCGCTGTTGCGATCATTCTCGCCGCACTCATCCAATGGAGCCTTTCTGAACGCCGGTTTAATGAGCGGAGCTTCACTCGTTTGAAAGCAAAAAACGCCGCCGAAAGCCTTGCGGAGTACGGGGTCGCCCAGCTCATCGCGCGTTGGCAAAATGCCACTTCGTTTACTACTGATGAACTGCTTTCCGCAAATCAGCCACTCGTAATTCCGGCTTCGGCCTCCACATTTTTTTCGAGTGAAATCGTGGACAGCGACCTAGAACTTAAGGGAGGAACCGTTCCGCCCGGTGAATGGAATTACATTGACCCAAAAGATCCGGGCAATGAATTCGATAGCCAAAAGGGAAAACTTGTTTTCGCGCGAAATGTCAAAATTTATGCCAAAGCCGCAGCCAAGATACCACATTCGAATGATAAAGTAATATCCTATGTGAAAGAGATCCTTCAAGTACGTGATGCGCCGTTACTAGCCCATGCTGTTTTTTATAACCTGGATATGGAATTTCACCCCGGCCCTAAAATGGAAATGTATGGTCCCGTTCATGCCAACGGCGATATATGGGTCTCTGCGATTGATAAATTATACTTCCACTCTACCGTAACCACGGCTGGAAAATTCCACCACGGCATGATGTCTGACCCAGGAACCTCCCAAACCGGCACGGTTTACTTTCAAGACAGCGAAGGTGATTGGATAAGTGATTACAAAGGTTCAGGAAGTAAATCACTTTCCTCGAGCTACTATGATAGCAACTACACGGTTATAAAAAACGGTGTCCCCAGCCCCGGTTGGAGAGAACTGGCATCTAACCGCTGGGACGGAAATGTGCAAAGCACCGAGCATAGCGTGCCCAAACTCAATTTAATCGGGTTTCCGGACTATGTTCGCGATAATCCCGCAACGGAAGCCGTAGATGATGCGCTAAACTATGCTTATGCTATTATTGAGCCAAATCTGCCCACGTCTAGTCCTGACAATAAAGGCATTGGCGAAAAAGAAAAGTACGCCCGCAAGGCTGGCCTGATTGTCCGCCTCTACAAAACCAACGATCCAAGTACCGTCCCCACCCACGCACAGCACTTAACTGGAGATTATTATGTTTCCTTCAATAAACTGAAACGCATAAATCCGCTCCTACCCAATAGTGAAGCTGAATTGGATGCGAATGGCAATGTTCAAGAAATTCCAGTCGCTGTATCCTCCAGTTTTGTGAGTGACGTATTTCAACTACACACCTATCAAGAGGATCCCTCGACCAACAAACCGACATCCAGCTTTTGGGATGCACGGCGAGAAAAAGGCCTCGATATCCTGCAATTAGATGTTGGTGAATTTCGAGAGGGAGTAGATAATACAGATTCACATTATAAACCTTATGTATGGACGAGTAATTATGTTCCCGTAACCGACTACAATGGCGTTGTATATGTAGAGTTCCCCATGGATGCATCCCAAACAGGACGCCCGGATAAAGTCAACGTAAGTGTTGATAATATGGGGCTCTATCTGGTTGACGGCAAGAAAGTCCCTAATCCGAGTTACAATAACATCCCCACACGAGACAGCGGTTTTACGTTAGCAACCAATAACGCCATCTATGTAAAAGGTGACTTTAACGCGGACGGCAGCTTTGCCACGGGAACAGAAACGGCTCCCGACAATCCTCTTTCGCCGGAACCACCGGTAGCACTAGCTGCTGATTCTATCACGATCCTATCTGATCAATGGAACTTCGCCAAAAGCAAGAATTCTACAAGTGATCGCCCTGCCGAAGATACTGAAGTTAACACTGCCCTTATCACCGGTATTGCTATTACAAATAAAGGCGGGGATACCAATATGGCCAGTGGCGGTACGCACAATTTCCCCAGATTTTTAGAAAATTGGAGTAACAAAAAATTCCTTTATAGAGGGTCCCTCGTGGCTCTTTTTGAAAGTGAAATTGCGAATCAAACGGTTTCCACCTCCTATTACAGCCCGCCAATACGCCTATGGGGCTTCTACGATCAATTCGCCAAAGGCAATTACCCTCCCGGAACCCCTAATGTCAGATCATTCAGAAGATTGGACTTCCGTTTTATTGACAAAGCGGAATACGATGCCGCCATTCTAAACCTATAGGCTGGCAAAAAATGCTCCGGAAATGATTGAAAAAAACAACCAGGAAATCTTATATTATGCACATGCGCCGATTACCCCTCACCCTTATGGCACTCCTATGTCTGCTCATTCCCTTTTCCCTAACGCAAGCACAACCAAAAGGCAAAAACAACACGGAGCAGCTGACGGTTTATTCGTGGCCGTTAACAAAACGTCCCGCACTCGAAATCTCTGCTCAACAGGAATTTTTTGATGGCCTTGCCTACAGATACTACCTTCTAGAAAACAAAGCGTTTAAACTAATCATTAAAATGCAGTTTCCCCCACGGTGGCACGTTACTACGCCTGCTATGACGGAATCATTTGCGATTACGGAGCAAGGAAACCCAGACAATCGCTTAAGTTTTAGTATCTTTAAACCCGATGAGTTTTTGCCAAACTTTAATCTGAATACCCTTTTAGGCTATATCGAAAGCCTGAAAGCAAAATACGGGCAACGCCTCAAGGTACTCAATCAGAAAACCAATTTCATTCCAGCAAACCAGCCCTTTATTTTAAATGGCAATTATAGGTATATTGAATACCAAGTTAGCCAAGGCTCGAATAAAGAGCCTATGCTCTATCAGGAATTCATTATGTTTCCTGATACAAAGGAACGTTTATTGTTCGTGATCCAACGCTCCGGCCCGGCAAAAAGAGTTGAGCAAACGACACCTCACATCATGAGCTATCTCTATAATACTGAGCTTGTTGAGCCGGAAACGAAGTAAATCGAATAGTCTTTATTCTATATTTTGCACTTGCTCGCGAATGCGCTCGAGCTCATTTTTGGCCTCTACAACAATACGAGAGATGTCTATGTTATTGGCCTTACTTCCAATAGTATTCCACTCACGGTGCAATTCCTGGCAAATGAAATCCATTTTGCGCCCAACTCTGCCTTCATCCTTTTGAATACATTGCAGAAAAGAGTCAATATGGCTGTTTAATCTCGTGATTTCTTCAGAAACGTCACATTTATCGGCGAACAGGGCAATTTCTCGCAAAACACGCTCATCCTCCAAATTAATAGAAAGATTCAATTGCTGCAAACGCGCCATTAATTGTTCGCGGTAACGCTCTATGGTCGGCTTACTCAAGGCCGCGATTTCTTTTGCCCAAGTTGATAATTGGGTCAATCGGCCTGCCATATCATTTGCCAAAACGTTTCCTTCCTCCTGGCGCGTTTCGATAAACGCATCCAATGCCTTTTCTAACAAAACTTCCACTACAGGCGCAACGGTGTCTTCCGGGAGGAGCTTGCTATCTTGGCCACTCATTTTCATGGCATTTAAGACAAGGGTAACATCCGGATTAAACGGTACATCCAGCTTTTCCGACATTTCGCGTAAACCGTTAAAAATCTTACCCACGCCATCTTCATTCCACGTAAAACCCTTTTCGGCATCGATACTCGCGATTTTGACATAAACGTTGATCTTGCCGCGCCCTACACGTTCTTGAATTCTTTTTGTGATATCGCGCTCCATCTTCACCCACTCTTTGGGCAAATAAACACTCACCTCCAAGCTCTTTCGATTCACAGAAGAAATCTCTACGCTCACTTCACTTTCATCGCAATTTCCCACTGCGATACCATATCCTGTCATGCTATTCATTACTTTATATAACCTATTTTATAATTTAAATCACCCCTGCGTGCATTTTACGGACAATAAGGTAAGGTCATCGGCGCGATCCGGTGCCCCTACAAACTCCGCTACTTCTTTTAAAATACCCTGATTGATATTTTTAGCAGATTCCCTCCCTAAGGCCCTGAATACGGCTATTAACCTTTCGGCAGAAAATTCTTCACCTTTATCGTTAATAGCTTCCGTAATCCCGTCTGTATATAACAACAATACATCGTGTTTATGAAACGGTATTATTTTGTCTTCTATTACAGAATCGAATAAATGGCTGGGAACCATTCCCAATGCCATTCCCTCGGAAGAAATCAATTGGATCTCGGTGGCCTTGCCTGCCTCCGCTTGGCTACCCTTTAAGAGCATTGGTAACTCATGTCCCGCGCGGGCTAACATAATCTCTCCTTTTTTAGTATCGATAATCGCATAAACGATCGTAATAAACATGTCTCGCCTCATTTCAGGGAACATCTCTCTATTTATAGCCTTTAACACTTCGGCAGGAGACATATTTCCTCGAGCATAATGCCTCAGATTTGTCTGGCAAATCGCCATGAGGAGTGATGCTGGTATTCCCTTTCCGGATACATCAGCGATTGCCACAGCGATACGACCGTCTGGCAATTTAAAGACATCATACAAATCACCACCCACTTTTTTTGCGGGATGGTAGCACGCATCAACGTCAAAGTGATTATCTTTGGGAAAAGACTGCGGCAATAACATCCCTTGGATATTGCTTGCCAAAGTTATTTCAAAATCCAACTGCTTTTTCTCTAACTGCAGCTCCATCAAATGCAAGTTATGGAGCGCCATACCGGCTTGCTCTGCCAAGGATTGCACGAGGGAAAAATCGGTTTCGTTAAACGCTATGTTATCCGCGGGGTTGGCAACGGCCAATAAACCCAAAACGCTTCCGTGAGATAAAATGGGCACAATAATAATCGAGTGGACGGCAAGCGCGGGATCCTTATGAAAGATGACTCTTGGATCTTTTCTCGCGTTGGCAATCAATATACCCTTCCCGCTTCTGGCGATTCCGCCGATCAAGCCTTCTCCCCATTCGAAGCTTTCGGACTTCAATATCTGTTCTATAAATTTTGCTCGAGTAACTACGGTTTCGTCAGCTGAGGCAATGGGCTTTTGGGGAGGAAACAACCCCTCTACCGCAACACGCTTTAACTGGTTCCCGTTTGATTTTTCATAAACGCACGCACTCAAGGCTCCTGTACTTAGAATCGCGGTATGAACGATATGGTTGTATAAATCATTACGCTCGACCCCCTCACCGATCGCTTCCACCAAACTATGCATGAATTCGATCGATATCTGCTTCTCCTGCAACAATAGCTGCTTTTCTTCATCAATCTTTACAATTTCGCGCCTCGCGGAAATATAAAGAAAGCTGAGCCCTAAAGCGCCTAGGGCAACACCAGCAAGAAAGTACCAAAGCATACTTCATTCATAGTACATTTCTTTCTTTTAATGAAGCTCAAAAAATATTCCCTAAACCCCCTGAAATTAATCCTTTACCACACCCTTTAAAAAAGTGATGACATCTTGAAATTTACTTTCGTTTGAGCCTTGAATAATGACCAAGTTCTCGTGAGCCTTTAAAATGGTTTTAGAGTCAGCCACTTGCTTGTTAGATGTGACTGGTTGTAACTCCTCTGATTTCCCATCATTCGTTATTCCATTATCAATAACTTGCAAAATTTTATCTAACCCTAGGTTATGGACGAGGTCCCAGTTGCGCTTCCCGAGGTGGCAGAGTGCTAAACAAGCCTCTTCGTCTGCTTCTTGAAACTCAAGTGCCACTCCTGTAATTAAGCCTAAAAAGGTACTATCCATCCCCGTACAGTCTTCAAAATCAATGATAATGCGTTGCACACTCTTCATTCGCATGGAATCAAAAAAATCATTCAAGGGGTTGCAATTTAAGTAGGATGCGCGCCCCTTTATTTTGAGGACGACAGGATCGGAACTCGAATCAACAAAATATACGTTTTCTAAATCTGTTTTCATATGTATTCCCCTTAACGGACTTTTCATTGCTTGAGTATGCTACGTAGTACGTATGGCATTATTCCTCCATGCTTATAGTAATCTTTTTCAATATGGGTGTCTATTCTTATAATTAGATTAATAGCATCAATCTTGCCATTCATGTGCCAAATTTCCATCTTAATTTCGTCTCCGGGCTCAAAATCATCGACAAAATCGGGCAATGAGTAAATTTCAGTACCATCTAGCCCCCATGATTCCACGCTTTCACCTTCCTTAAACTGAAGGGGCAATACTCCCATTCCAATTAAATTACTGCGGTGTATACGCTCAAAATTTTTGGCAACAACCACTTTTACGCCCAATAGTAAAGTTCCTTTGGCAGCCCAGTCTCGAGAGCTTCCCATGCCGTAATCATTACCGGAAAGGACGATTAAGGGCACGTTCTCTTTTTTATAAACCATGGCGGCATCATATATGCTCATAAGTTCACCATCCGGCATATGGGTCGTATAACCCCCTTCTTTTCCTTGTGCCATCTGGTTCTTAATGCGTACGTTCCCAAAGGTACCACGAGTCATCACACGGTCATTCCCGCGCCGGGAGCCATAAGAATTAAAATCTTTCTTCTCTACGCCGAGCGACTTTAAATATCTACCCGCTGGACCATCTTCTGCTATTGCGCCTGCCGGCGAGACGTGGTCAGTTGTGACCGAATCACCCAATATTGCCAATGCACGCATGCCATTTATGGGCTTTATGGGCTTGGTATCCATTGAAAAATCGTCAAAATAGGGAGGCTTTTGGATATAAGTGGACTCCGAATCCCAATGATAGCGCGTGGCTCCTCGAATTTTTATGGCATTCCATTCGGGATTGGCTTGATCTATTGCGGATGCTGAGTATTTATCTAAAAACATTTCGGGTTCAAGGCCATGAATAACACATTCATGTATATCTTTATTAGTCGGCCAAAGATCCTGCAAATAAACCTCTTTTCCGTTTTTATCCTTTCCTAGAGGCTCTTTTACAAAATCTATATCCACTTTTCCCGCAAGGGCAAAAGCAACAACCAAAGGAGGCGACATCAAGAAATTAGCCCGAATAGCCGGTTGTATTCTGGCTTCAAAATTACGGTTTCCGCTTAATACACTGGCGCATACCAAGTCTTTTTCTTTGATGGCTTTCTCCACTTCGAGATCCAATGGCCCACTATTACCGATACAAGTCGTACAACCGTAGCCAACTAGGTTAAATCCTAATTTATCCAGGTATTCCTGTAGCCCTGTTTTTGCTAAATAATCCGTAACTACCCGAGAACCCGGAGCTAAACTAGTCTTAACGATAGGGTTTATTTTAAGGCCAAGTTCTACGGCTTTCTTTGCCACTAAACCAGCGGCAACCATGACAGATGGGTTAGAAGTGTTCGTACAACTGGTAATTGCCGCTATGAGGACAGATCCATGCTTAATTTCAAACTTCTCATCGCCATGCTTTTCCAAGGTAATGGAGGCTTTGTCTTTATAAGTTTCCGCCGCTTTACCGTAACCACCCTCTTTTACAGATGAGTGAAATAAATCAGAGAACTTTTCTTTTAATTCCGTTAAATTGATACGGTCTTGAGGACGCTTCGGACCTGCCACACAGGGCACAATTGTGCTTAAATCCAGCTCGATTACTTTGGTGTAATCCACCTCGCCATCACGCGGCATGCCCCAGATTCCCTGAGCCTTGCAATAGTCCTCGACCATCTCCACGTGCGCTTTGGGCCTGCCTGTCATCAATAAATAATCCTTTGTCTTATCATCGATGGGAAATAAGCCTATTGTGGCACCGTACTCCGGAGCCATATTGCCTATTGTAGCACGGTCGGCAACCGTCAAGGAAGCAGCTCCCGCTCCAAAGAATTCTACAAATTTGCCGACTACATTTTCAGTACGCAAGAGTTGTGTGATATTTAACGTCAAATCAGTCGCAGTTACCCCTTCTTTTAAAGCTCCCGTCAGATGCACCCCAATCACTTCCGGAGTCTGAAAATAAACGGGCTGCCCGAGCATACCGGCTTCAGCTTCGATGCCACCGACTCCCCAGCCGACCACGCCCAAGCCATTAATCATGGTCGTGTGCGAGTCCGTACCGACAAGGGTGTCGAGGTAGTACAGCGTCTCGTCATTAATTTTTTTCTCGAAAACCAATTTTGCCAGATATTCCAGGTTCACCTGGTGGCAAATCCCCACTGCGGGCGGCACTACCTGAAAAGTATCAAAGGCTTCCTGCCCCCATTTCAAAAATTCATAACGTTCGCGATTTCGTTCGAATTCCTTTTGCACATTCCCTTTAAAAGCCATCGCAGTGCCGTATTCGTCTACTTGAATGGAGTGGTCTATCACCAGATCCAGCGGCACGAGAGGCTCAATCAATTCAGGGCTTTTACCCACTTCGGCTACCGCATCTCGCATAGCGGCGAGGTCTACGACTAAAGGCACTCCCGTAAAATCTTGTAGTAAAATTCTGGATACAACAAAGGGAATCTCACGACTGGAAGGTTTCTTGGCATTCCAGTTGGCCAACTCCCTTACGTCCTCTTCTCTTATCTTTTTGCCATCACAATTGCGTAAAACAGATTCCAGGACAATCCGGATACTTACAGGCAATCGAGAGATTTTGCCCACACCTGCTGCTTCTAATGCTGGAAGAGAATACAACTTCCCGTTCCTGAATTTCTTTAACGCGTTAAAGGGGTCGTAAGGCTGGCTCATATAATCGCAGTATACCAAGGCCATAAAAAAACTCCAAGTACGAAAAAACGTCCTTGGAGTTTAAAATAATAAGATTAGAAAAAGCTTATGCCGTTGCCGCCATTTCTTCTTCTAATGCCTTACGGACACCATCCATATCAGGATATTGGTTACCGTCTTCTGCGGGCGCTTTCCACATATGTGCGATTTTCCCCTGGCTGTTAATCACAAAAACGGAGCGCCAGCATACCTGCTGAAATCCTTTAAAGTCTTCTGCTAATACCCCATATTGAGGAGCCACTTCACGATTAAAATCGCTTAACAAAGGGAACGTAATGCCTTGATCCTTTGCCCAAGCTTCCAACGTAAAAGGACTATCAACACTGATACCGTACACGGCTGCCCCCATCTTGCGAAACTCATCCCAATGATTTTCCTTCGAAACGGCGCAAAATGTCTTTGTGCAAACAGGCGTAAACGCTAACGGCACAAAAAAGAGCACTGTAGGGCGTTTGCCAAAATTCTCGCTTAACTTGACCATCTGCACATCGCCACCTACGGGCTTTGATCGTAGTGTAAAATCCGGCGCGGGTGATCCAATATTTAATTCTGCTTTCATCAATTGTTCTTTCTGTCTTGAGTTAACTTCTTTTATAAATAAGTAAAACACTTATTGTAGTCATCTACCCCATTTCCGCAAGTTTATTACCATACAAAATCCAGGAAACCCTTTCTCTTAAAGCAAAAACCCCCTATTCTACACAAAAAAACGCGCATAAATATAAGTAACTTTTCAATAAAATTTACTGATTCTCCAAAATTGACCTTCCGGACAAACGTGCCCAAAATGAACAAACTATGAATAAACGTGAAATCGCCCAAATCTTAGACGAAATTGCTGTTCTCCTTGAACTCAAGGGCGAGAATCCTTTCAAAATAAGAGCCTACCAAAATGCAGCCCGCGCCCTAGAAACCTTTCAGGGCAACTTTGAAGAAACGATCAAAAAGGGTCATTTAGAAGATATACCAGGAGTCGGCAAAGCCATTGAAGAAAAGATACTAACCCTTCATAAGACTGGCAAATTAGCCTACTACCAAGAACTTGCTGCGTCTATCCCCGAGGGGTTAATTAAAATGCTTGATATTCCCGGCCTCGGCGGAAAACGAATCAAATTAATACATGACAACCTGGGCATCGAAACCATTGAAGATCTAAAACTCGCGTGCCAAGCGGGTAAAATAGCACAATTACCCGGCATGGGAGCGAAATCCCAAAACAATATTCTTGCCGGCATCGAGCATTTGGTGGCCTACAGCCAGCGCCATCTTTGGTGGGAAGCTTATCATATAGCGGAACCTATTCTGAATGAACTCAAACATCTCCCTGAAACTGTACACGCTGATTTAGCAGGTAGTTTGCGCAGAAGACTCGAAACGATCGGAGATCTTGATTTTGTCGTTGGATCCAAGGATCCACAGGCGATTATGGATTGGTTTACGAAACACCATTCGGTTGAATCCGTTACCGCTAAAGGCGAAACAAAATCAAGTGTCCGCCTCAAAGGAGGCATACAAGCTGACCTACGCGTTGTTGCGCCGGAACAATATTACTTCGCGCTTCATCATTTTACGGGATCAAAGGATCACAATATACAAATGCGCCAACGCGCGCTTCATATGGGCTACAGCCTCAGCGAATGGGGTCTAAAGGCCGAGAAAGATGATCATAAAGACATCAACCACGTTAAAGGGGAAGCAGAGCTATTCAAAGCGCTCAAACTGTCATACATCCCGCCGGAACTACGCGAAGGGCTTGACGAGCTCGACCTTGCCGCAAAAGACAAAATCCCACACTTGGTTCAAGAAAGCGATATACGCGGGGTCTTTCATAACCATACCGTAGCCTCCGATGGTGTCCATACCCTGGAACAAATGGCAGAGACGGCCGACTCCTACGAGTGGGAATACCTCGGCATCGCAGACCATTCTAAATCAAGTCGGCAGGCAAATGGATTAGATGAAGAGCGTCTATTGGCCCAAATCGCTGAAATCAGAACATTGAATAAATCCAAGCGCTTTAACACACATATTTTCGCGGGCACAGAGTGTGATATCCTTCCTGATGGCTCGCTGGATTTTGAGGACGCTATTTTAAAAGAACTCGATTACGTAGTCGTTTCCATCCACTCCAATTTCAATATGGATGAAGATGCGATGACCAAACGGATTATCAAAGCCATCGAACATCCCTATACGAGCATATTGGCTCACCCAACCGGTCGATTGCTGTTAAGACGAGAACCTTATGCAGTTGATATGATGAAGGTGATTGATGCCGCTATTGCCAATAAGGTTATCATAGAATTAAACGCTAATCCCTATCGCCTGGACATGGACTGGCGACTCTGGCGCAATGTCGCGGAACGTAATATTCTCTGTTCGATCAACCCAGATGCTCACAGCCGCGAACAACTCATGTTCTACAAAGCCGGCATCAATATAGCTCGAAAAGGCATGCTCACCAAAGAGCACATCCTTAATACACGGCCACTCACAGAAGTCACCCGCTATTTTAAAAAATTTATCGCGTAACAAATAATAAAAGGAAAAAGGCCGCGATATAGATATTATCTAATCGACCTTAATTCCCTTGCTATAATACGGAATGATCTATTTTATATTTTCCAAAACCTACAATCTATGAAAACACTAAAAACACTTGTACTCACCTTCACTTTCATTCCTTTCATTCTATGCCAATCTTTTGCGCTTGCTCCCCTACCGGGTGAAGATCCCCTTCCCTCATGGAATGATGGTGCTATAAAGGAAAAGATTATATACTTCGTACAATCGGTAACTGATCCTTCAAGCCCGGATTTCGTCCCCCCTCGTGAACGGGTCGCTGCATTAGACATGGATGGCACCATTGTTTGCGAACATCCCATTAACTTTCAACGCGCTATTGCCCTAGAGCGCCTACGCGAACTTGCAGCCCAAAACCCTTCTCTAGCAGAAGAGCAGCCCTACAAGGCAGCAGTGGAATTCGATGATGAATACCAGGCAAATTCCAATAATCACAACTATATCTTTTTGACTGCTTTCAAGGATTACCCGGTACATGAGTTTCACGAATATGCTAAAGATTACATGCTTCGCGAAAAACAGGCTCCATTTGACCGTAAGTTCAACGAGCTCTACTATCAACCGGGTGCCGAACTTGTGCAATATCTTCAAGACAATAACTTCCGTGTCTATATTTGCTCAACCACAGAAGAAAACTGCATCCGCGTGCTTTTAGAAGACTGTATGGGATTAGAGCACGTTGCTATTATAGGTAATGAAGTGGACTTAACCTTCTCGATCGTAGACGGCAAACCTCATTTCCGCATGCATGATACTTTTCGCCAACCAGAAAACCGCAAAGACTACAAATGCGTCTACATCCTGAATCAAATTGGTGAAGCCGGCCAAGCTCCTATATTTGCCTTTGGCAACAGTATGGGGGATTTCGGTATGCTTACCTTTGCAGGTGCTTCCCACCATAAAAACCTGGTCATGATTCTTGACCACGATGATCCGGATCGTGAACTCGAATATCACACAGAGGAACTGCTGGATCATGCCAAGAACAATGGCTGGGAAGTTATCAGCATGAAGCGTGACTTCAAAGAAGTTTTCCCATCCAGTTAGTCTATTCTTTTTCTAAAATTGAAGATCATTCATTACACACACAACGCATGAAAATTTGTTGCATAGGAGCTGGTTACGTTGGTGGGCCTACTATGGCCGTAATTGCCCACAAGTGCCCGAACATCCAAATCACCATCGTTGACATCAATGACGAAAAGATCAAAGCCTGGAACTCCGACAATCTACCGGTCTACGAGCCAGGCCTTAAAGAAATTGTGGAAGAATGCAGAGGCAAAAATCTGTTCTTCTCCACTGATATGGATAGTGCAATCCAAGAAGCAGACATCATCTTCATTAGCGTCAATACACCTACTAAAACATACGGCTATGGGGCGGGCAAATCTGCAGATTTACGTTTCGTAGAAAGCTGTGCGAGACGGATCGGCGAGGTTGCTCAATCGGATAAAATCATTGTAGAAAAGTCCACCCTTCCGGTTCGTACAGCAGAATCCATCCGCGACATATTAGAGGTTACGAGCAACAATTGCCAATTTCAGGTTCTCTCTAATCCTGAATTCCTTGCCGAGGGCACAGCCATTCAAGATTTAGAAAATCCGGATCGCGTTTTGATCGGTGGGGAGCAGACTCCTGAAGGCCTTCAAGCCATTGAAACACTTGTTTCCGTCTATGCCCACTGGGTTCCCCGAGAAAAAATCATCACAACAAACCTTTGGTCTTCCGAGCTTTCTAAGCTGACAGCCAATGCATTTCTGGCACAACGCATCTCTTCCATCAATGCCATTTCCTCGTTGTGCGAAGCAACGGACGCAGACATTACCGAAGTCGCTAAAGCGATTGGCTCTGACACCCGCATTGGCAATCGCTTTCTGAATAGCTCTGTAGGTTTCGGCGGATCCTGCTTTCAAAAAGATATCTTAAACCTCGTCTACCTGTGTGAAAGCTACGGCTTAAACGAAGTTGCTCGCTATTGGGAACAAGTTGTTTTGATGAATGACCACCAAAAGCACCGCTTCAGCCGTAAAATGGTAAGCACGCTCTTCAATACAATTGCTGATAAAAAAATCGCTATATTTGGCTTTGCATTTAAAAAGGATACTAATGACACCCGGGAGTCCCCTGCAATTGCGGTCTGCCAAGACCTCCTCGATGAACAAGCTGAACTAGCTATTTATGACCCAAAGGTTCAGGCTCACCAAATTTATAAAGATTTAAATATATCCGATCCTGAAGCTGAAGCAATCACGCTTTGCAATGATCCTTACGAAGCGGCTAAAGATGCCCATGCGATTGCGATTCTCACAGAATGGGATGCGTTTAAAGACTTAGATTACGCAAAAATCTATGCATCCATGAAAAAGCCCGCTTTCCTCTTTGATGGCCGAAATATTGTAGATCTAGAAGGGCTACGCGCAATCGGTTTTGACGCGTTTGGCATCGGTAAACCCAATCCTAAACGAAACAATATGATTGTGTCATGAAAACAACCATCGTCATTCCAGCACGGCTCGGCTCAACGCGGCTACCCAATAAAATATTAGCAGATATTAACGGCAAACCCATGCTGTGGCACGTTTGGCAAAAAGCCAGCCAAATTGCGGAAGTCGCCCATGTGTTTGTAGCGTGTGACAATCAGCAAGTCTTCGAGATGGTTGAAAGTTGGGGCGGAAAAGTTATTTTAACGGATCCTTCCTGCGTCTCTGGAACACATCGCGTGGCTACCATTATGAATCAGATCCCAGGCGAACTCATTATCATTTTACAAGCTGATGAGCCTCTCTTCGATCCGGAAATCATCCGCGAAATGATCCGCACGGCAAACAAAGCAGATGCGGATATCTATACCCCTATTTATACCATTGAAGATCCGGCAAAGGTGATGAATCCAAATGTCGTCAAAGTTGTCACAAGCAGTAATGGTAGAGCCCTCTATTTTTCTCGAAGCACCATACCTTATGTCAGAGATTGTCCGGTAAACGATTGGCCAAGCGCGTGCAAATTCCAAGGGCACATCGGCATCTACGGCTATCCCAGAAAAACATTGGAAAATTACAAGCACGTCCCCAATAGCTATCTAGAAAATGCCGAATGCCTCGAGCAATTAAGATTTTTAGAGGCCGGTTATTCGATACAGACCTTTCTAGTAAAGCACCAGTTTGCCGGAGTGGACACCGCAGCAGATTTATTAGTCGTGCAAAAACAATTTAAAGCACAGGAAACGGAGAAATTACACTATGTTACATGAGCCCATGCCCGTAGCGGAAAGAAGCCGACTCAACGCTGATCTGAGTAAGCCCAATGCTCACGATGTGCGTAATGCCGCTGATTCTATTATTGAAGCCGCAAAAAATATTTTTCGTCATGAAGCGCTGGCCATGGACGCCGTTGCTACACGATTAAACAAAAATTTCACACGCGCGCTAGAGGTTATCATTACCCACCCCGGAAAAATTATCATTTGCGGCGTGGGTAAGTCTGGCCACGTGGCTCAAAAAATGGCAGCAACCTTTTGCAGCACAGGAACACCCGCGATTGCCATGCACCCTGGAGAAGCTGTCCATGGGGATCTTGGTATATATCAACCAGGCGACCCTACAATATTGCTCTCCAAAAGTGGTAGTACCGCGGAAATGCTTCGTCTTATCCCAACCCTAAGGCAATTCAGGTCCCCTCTCATTTCGATTGTAGGGAACATGGATTCCCCGATTGCGCATCAATCTGATGTTGTTCTCGATGTCACCGTACAAAAGGAGGCGGATCCGCTGGGCATCGTCCCTACAACAAGTTGCTTGGTTTCGATGGCAATGGGAGACGCTTTAGCATCTTGCCTCATGTCTATTCGTAATTTTAATGAAAAGGACTTCGCAAGATTTCACCCTGCGGGTCAATTGGGAAGAAATTTATTACTCACAGTTGAGGATGTCATGCACAAAAAAATCGCAAAGGTGTTACCCGATGCAAGCTTGCGTGACGTTGTTATCGCTATGACAAATATTTCCCTTGGGGGCGCTTGTGTTATAGATGAATCCGATAAACTTCTAGGCATCGTAACGGATGGCGATATACGCCGAATCCTACAACAGGAAGAGGATGTCTTTAAACTTAAGGCAATCGATATTATGACAGCCAATCCCATGGTTGTCAGCCCGCACTTTACGCTAAACCAGGCCGTTAAAATCATGGAAGATCGCCCTTCCCAAATTTCTGTCCTTCCTGTCGTTAATTCCCAAAATGGTCGTTGCCTTGGGCTACTTCGTATACACGACATTTACCAACCCGAGCTAGGTTAAAATATTTCAACGTTTTAGAGATATGCACCCTTCTGGAATTGGCGTACCCCAAACCTCACGCCGACAAACCACTCGCAAAAAACATGGTGTGTCATCGCCCACCTCAATGCGCGAAAAAATCATTGTAACGCTCCTTGCGCTCAACATCTCTTTTCTCGCTTACGCTTATGGGGGTTTTCCCGACTGGGCACTGTGGATCTTTCTGAGCCTTTCGGGTGCAAGCTTTTTAGCACTCTTCGTCCCGATAAATGATCACACGAGCCCCACAATGACATCTAATATAACGAAGCTCCTAAAGTTTCCGGTCTTCTGGCTAGGCCTGCTGGTGATTGCCTACATTCTCATACAAGCGAGCAACCCCGCTTTTATCGTCATCCAGGAAGGGAAAATCTCATTCCTCAGAACGCTCCCCCACAATACTGCCTTGCCCACAAGTATTGACAGTCCTTTTAACAAAATAAACCCATATCGCATTTTACTTTATGTAATATCCTGCCTCTGCATCTCTTCCAGCCTCTGGATTGGCATACGCAAACGCCGCTCGCTTCAAACGCTTTTTTGGGTATTCCTTGCCAATGGTCTTATATTCACCGCAATCGGGCTCTATCTAAGATTTAAAAACATCAGCAAACTCCTTGGGATTAAATATACTCCCATAAACACAATGTTTAGCTCCTTCGTTTATAGCAACCATGCTGCAGCCTACATTTATCTACTATTAAGCGTAGCTCTTGGATTTTGCGTTTACTATTTAAGCAGTAATCTCAAAAGCTTTAATAAATCAACGCCCTACCTAATCTGTGGGCTTATCGGTGTTTTTCTCTGGCTTGCCCTGTTTGTAATTGCCTCCAGAGGTGGTATTGTTATCGCTTCAGCTATCACATTATGCGCCCTATGCGCCCTTATATATGTATTAGTCCAAGCACGAAATAATCCCTACAGGAAATGGATTGCAATTAGTTTGATTGCTCTTTTAATCGGGAGCGCCATTACCCTCCATTACACCTATGACTGGCGACGGCTAGATGGACGGTTCGACCAATTTAGCACGGAAATTTCCGAAAATAGTCGTAGAAGTCTCCTGAGGGAAGCTACTTATGAAATGTTTGAAGACAATTCTGTCTTTGGCTGGGGGGCAGGCAGTTTCCAGTACTATTTCCCTGTGTATCGCGCCAAATACCCGGATCTCCTCTACGCAAAAAATTCAAAGCGCAAGTACTTTTACAATCACGCGCATAGTGACTGGATAGAAACGCTCTCGGACTACGGCATCGTGGGGAGTAGCCTCTTTGCGTTAATCGGGCTCTATTTCTTTAGCCTACCCGTCATTTTCTTTCGTGCGTTAAACCCGCTGTCCTTCATGGTATTTATCGGCTGTCTTGGATTTATTGCGCACGCTTATTTTGACTTCGTATTCCAATCTCCCGCACTTCTGCTCACCTTCTGTTTCCTTCTAACAGCTGCTGCTCGTGCCGTCTCCCTAAGAAAGCGGTTACTCAAGAGCTAAAAAGCTCTATAGCCCAAGGTTCATCTGCATTGCGGAATCGCCCTTCGTATTGCTCATCCGCAATAACCACTCAAGCGTCATGCTCTCAAAGCCCTCTAAGGCATCTAATCGTTTCAATAAAAGCGCTGAAGCGAGGGCATCATACAACGCACAGTGATATACTTGTCTTCCCCCAGGGCAATGCTGCTTTGCTAAACCGTTTAACACCTCATGCAATTGAAATTGTTTAATCAAATGACTGAGCTTATAACACTCAAGACCGGGATATATTTTTTTATACAAGGCGCAAGTATCAACCCAATCACCCCAACAGGCAACTTCGTCACCTGGATTTAAAAAATCAGGACAATTCGGCGGGTATGGCCACACGCGTTTTATAAAATTGTTTTCAACGCTCGCATGATGCGCGGCTAATGGCCCCCTTTTACGCAATCCACAAAAATAATCCCACTCATCGCTAAACGGAGCCTCTTTAGCCGCGAGTTCGTGCCGAATCCCGTGAAAAAAAACGTCACACTCGCGTATCTCATTTTCAGGACAACATAAGCGCGTCCGCGTATCAATAATTTCAGCCCCAAGCAATGTCGCAACCCCATACTCAACAATTCCGGTATGCGTACTACCTTCAAAATCAACGACATAGACTGGTATTTCTTTCCAATTCATCTTTAAGCTTTTTTAAAGGTTGACAGAACCACGCGTTTTTGACAAAACATAATATCTAATTTCGGGGTGTAGCACAGCCTGGTAGTGCGCCTGCTTTGGGAGCAGGAAGTCGCTGGTTCGAATCCAGTCGCCCCGACCACTTTTACAAGCCCCCCTACTGTACCTCAGGATCCCTCAAAGGACGATTTACCTTTTCCTTTATACGATCCAAGATTCCGTTAATAAAGCGTTTTGCTTCCGGGCCGGAAAATTCCTTACTCAAATCAATCGCTTCGTTAATTGAAACAATAGGTGGAATGTCCTTACGGTAAAACAGTTCATAAACTGCTAAACGCAAAATAGCTAAGTCTGTGCGGCCAATACGATTAAATGCCCAATTTTGCGTATGGGATTCAATTAATTCGTCAATCGCATCATGATGCTCAAAAAAACCGGCGATGAGTTCATCTGTAAACGCATAATCGGCACGAGCCTCTTTCACATAAATTTCAAAAAAATCATCTAGCAGATTCTCCCAATCATCATCCCCTGTAGCGTCCCACATGTATAAAAACTGCACAACAAGCTGTCGACTTCGGTGCCGATGGGCTCTTTTACTGCTTTTATCTGAATTCTCTACCATGACCATTCTGCTGTTAACTCTTGCGAGGGACTTATTAAAGCGATTTTCCATCCACTTTGCCAGCTTTTAATTTACAATAAAAATTGAGAAATAACCGATTCTAGCTTAGTGTGGAGTTAACCATTATTACAAATGTCTCAAAACGATCATTTTGATAACTTAAAGAAGCGCTTAGGGGAACATTTATTCGAAATTCGGCTCCAAAAAGAAAGTCAAATTAACCCAATAATGTTTCACTTCACGGTCTTTGGTGTTATAGCCCGCTTGTTGGGTATTTACAAAAGGGGGGTTGAAAATACCACCAAAATCCAAGTCACACACAACACATTTGCACTACCCAGCCTGCCCGAACATTTTGAAAACTACAAAATCCTGCATTTATCAGATCTGCACGCCGATCTTTGCCAGCATGTCACGCCTTACATCATTGAAAAACTCGCCCCATTAGAATACGACCTCTGCGTGATTACGGGCGACTTCATAACAAAGCATCTTAAGAAAACAGAGCTCGCCCTGGCACAGCTAGAGAAAATACTTCTGCATATTAAAGTCCCCTGCCTTGGGGTTTTAGGCAACCATGATAAATTGGAAATCGTCCCCAAACTAGAAGCATTGGGCATGCAGGTACTTCTCAATGAGGTAAAAACAATCGAAAAAGCCGGCCAACAAATTTACATAGCCGGCGTAGATGATCCCAGCTACTTTCAAACAAGCAATATCCCTAAGGTCGCTAACACCATCCCCCCAGGAGCATGCTCGATTCTCCTAGCCCACTCTACCTGTATCTTTAATGACGCCGAACACCACGGATTCGATATACTGCTTGCCGGCCACTGCCACGGTGGTCAACTCTGTTTACCGGGAGGCATTTCCGTTATAAACAACTCTAGAAGCCCAAAATACATGGTACAAGGCGCTTGGCAATACGGAGGCCTAAAAGGATATACCTCTAGCGGCCTTGGTTGCTGCGGTCTCCCCCTGCGGTACAACTGCCCTCCTGAAATAGTTGTACATACACTAGTTTCCAGCTCGCTTCGGAAGAATAGCTGCTAAAAAGTTCTAAGCAAAGGGGTTACTTCAGCGTTGTTTAATTTAATTGACGCGGTAAATACAGTTTGTTACTTTTCACTCACTGTATTTGATTCAACTCAGTAAACAACTCTATTGATATATATGATATGAAAAGAAATCAGACTGCTACTGCCGGTACCCCTGCTCCGAAAAAAGCAAACATCTACCTCATCGGAACAATAGCTGCCATAGCTGGCTTGTTATTTGGTTTTGATACCGGAGTTATCTCTGGTGCTCAAGAATTCATCTTTAAAACCTTTGAATTAAAAAATGACGCTGGTCTGGCCAGTGAAGCAACACGTGGCTTTGTTGTCTCCGCTGTTCCTCTTGGCGCTCTTTTAGGTGCTTTAATGAGTGGCTTTTTTGCCCGCACATTAGGCAGAAAGCGCAGTATCCTATTTACTGCAATCGTTTTTCTAGGAGGTACATTATGCGCAGCGTTTGCCCCTAACTTAGAAAGCGTTGTCTTAGGCCGCTTACTGATGGGTCTAGCAATCGGTATCTCAGCGATGGTCGCCCCCATGTACCTCAGCGAGGTTTCGCCCCCACAAGTGCGTGGCACGATCATATTCATGTTCCAGCTCGCGATTACGCTTGGTTTATTAGCCGCTTTTGCAATTAACCTATGGTTCTCGCACTCCATACAAGACTTTACGATGAACTGGCGTTGGATGTTTGGCGTTGGAGTTGTTCCCGCTTTAATACTCTTTTTCGGCATGCTTTTTATGCCATGCAGCCCCCGTTGGCTCCATCTCAAAGGCCGTGTAAACGAAGCCCAAAAGGTGCTACAGAATCTTTTAGGAAAATCAGATGTTTCTAAGGAAATGGCTGAAATTAAAGTAAGTGTCCAGGGTGAAGGCCGTAGTGGATCTTTCTTGCAACTCTTTAAAAAACCATTACTCCCATTACTCGCTGTTTCTTTCGGGTTGTTTGTATTCCAACAACTCAGCGGCATTAATGCGATCATGTACTATGGTCCTCAAGTTTTTGCCAAAGCCGGTTTCGGTGAATCCACCAAGTACCTAGCTCAGTTCTTTATGGGTCTTACAAATGTTGTAGCAACGCTCTTTGGCGTCTGGGTAGTGGATAAAATTGGCCGCAGACCCCTCCTGTCCATCGGGTTTATCGGCATGATCGCCTGTTTAGGCATATTAGGTTTCTTATTAAAGTCTGGCAGCGGAGAATATCCATTCCTTGCTCTTGCTTCAATATTGCTCTTTATCGTATTCTTCGCGATCAGCCTTGGCGGAGTTCCCTACATCATGATGTCCGAGGTTTTCCCGTTAAAAGCACGTGCCTCCGGCATGGCCATCGCAAGCTGCGCAAACTGGGGCTTTAATATGCTCGTTTCTTTCTCGTTCGGCATCTTGGTTACCGCAATGGGCAACATGGGCAATGTTTTCATGCTCTATGCTTCCTGCACCATGGTCGGCTTCATCTTCGCTTGGTATATGGTTCCGGAAACCAAAAACCGCCAGTTGGAAGAATTGGAGCAGAATCTATATGCGGGCAAGCCTGTGCGTCGATTGGGTGACCAAATTAGTAGGCCTGCGGATGTGTAATTTCGATATATATAAAAAACAAAAAAGCCTCACTTATAAGTGAGGCTTTTTTGTTTTAAGTCGTTTAGGAATCGGAATTACCTTTTAATAAATTAGGTACATTTTGACCGGACTTGTTTATAAATTCCTCTTTAACCGTTTCAGGGTTAGTGGGTTTTGAGAAAACGCCGCCTCCTCTTAAAATTGCGTTAATATCGACACTCGGCTGACTACCAACTTCTTTGGATAAGTTCTTGATATCCCGACTATCGAGATCTTCAAAATTGTTAATTTTCTCTTTAATAATGTCGCTTTGCATTAGACTATTGGCCGCGGCGCCAAACTGCTGCTGTAATGACTGGAAGAGGAATTCTCGGTGGTTTTGCTTTAATGTGTTTATCTCTTCTTTGAGGTGTTTAACATTTTTTAAAACAGGGTCTTTGTTTATATTCTTCGCATTCTCACCAATCTTATTTAAATAAGATGTACTGTAGAATCCTTTACTTAAACTGTTTGGTATTTTATTGCTAGGCATGGCTTGATCTTTAGTTAATTTTTCCGTTTATAGCTTTAAGTTATAACAGAATACTGCAATTGTCAAATTAATATGAATTATATACCTAGACATAAGCAATCGGCACACATTCCACAATACGGAAACAGTGAAATAAACTATTTACGCGAGCCCAGAGTTTGGTCAAGATGGGTGAGCATTATGGCAAAAATACAAATACTACCGGACCATGTAGCTAATCAGATCGCTGCAGGCGAAGTGATTGAGCGACCAGCAGCTGTAGTTAAGGAACTTGTAGAAAATAGTATTGATGCAGGCGCTAGCCGAATCAACGTGGAGTTTCGCAATGGGGGAAAGAGTTACCTATTGATAGAAGATGACGGGCATGGCATGACCCGGGATGATGCGTTATTATCACTAGAAAGGCATGCTACGAGTAAGATAAAGGACATAAATGATGTTATGGCCATTATGAGTTTTGGATTTCGAGGGGAAGCGTTGCCCTCTATTGCCAGCGTTTCCCGATTCACCCTGAGAACAAAGACAAAAAACGATGCATGTGGCTCAGAAACCTTTGTGAACGCGGGCAAAATCGTACATCAACGGGAATACGGTATGCCGACCGGCACACGGATCGAGGTTTCGCATTTATTTAACAGCGTGCCCGCGCGCCGCAAGTTCATGAAGACGGACAACACGGAAGCCGCGCACATAATCCATTTAGTGCGCCTATACGCCCTCGCCCACCCCAAAATTGCCTTCACCCTGAAAGAAAATGACCGCGTACTTTTTAAGTCCCCCAGGCATTCGAACATGAAAGACCGCATAGCGGATATTTGGAACAAAAAATTGAGCCAAGAACTCATACCTGTTGACGTAGACGAAAGCGGCCTGCGATTACACGGCTACGTCGGTAAACCCGGTATCTGCCGAGCCACCCGAGGAGAACTTATCACACTCGTAAACAACCGTCCCGTAGACAGCAGAACCCTTTCCTATGCTATCATAGAGAGTTTTCATACATACATCCCCAAAGGGAAATACCCTGTAGCCTTTCTCTTCCTGGAAATTAACCCTAAAAGCGTGGACGTGAACGTACACCCCGCCAAACGAGAAATAAGATTTCGGGAAGAAGCCCTCGTGCGACAATTTGCAATACAATCCCTCTTGAAGTCTTTAAAAGAACACACCACAAATAGCCTCCAAGCGGTTAGATTCCCTTTAGAAAATCCAGAGAGCAGCCCTGTATTCCAGAAAAACTCGCTTCCAGAGCCTATTACGCGCCCAACACCCGCCATTCGCCCTGTAAAACAAACACTTGCCTCAAGCGAGCCAATATCAAAAAACACGACTATTACCCCTGAAGCACCCGTTATTCATTCATCAAGGGCAACAGTAACCCCCTCACCCCAAAAGCCATTAGAACGCCAAAAGGATACCGAAAGAGCCACTCCGGTAAGCATAGCATATTCACCAAAACCTGATAACTCCCTCGACACCGCTTTCATTCAAGAGCTTACCCCCTCGAAAAAGCGCGATTGGCGCTATATGGGAACATTAAAAGACAACCGAGCCTTATTTGAAACACCCTCTGGCCTTTTGATCCTTAATTACAAAAGCGCCCACGAGCGGATATGGTTTGAGCGCCTGCAATCGACCCTTTCTAGTCAAAAAACAGCAAGCCAACAGCTATTAATCCCCCAACCCATTCACTTTGATGCACTTACAGGACCCATCATTGAGGAAAGCCTAGCATTTTTCAATGAAATCGGCTTTAAACTCGAGCTATTTGGGCGAAATTTTTACCGCATAGAAGCCATTCCAGACTGGCTTGAGCCTAATGCCGCAGAAGTCTTTTTGCGCGATCTGGTTGCCCTCATCAAAGAAAAAGGCCTTGTTCCCTCTAAAAAAGGCGCATTTTATGAAGAGCTATCCCGGATGGCCACTGCCAAAGCGATCCGTTTCGATAATAAGCCCAGCGAACAAGCCTTAATCAGCTTAATTGATGAATTAATGCGTTGTGAAAACCCATTAGCGTGCCCTAAAGGTAAGCCCACGTTTATAGAACTTAGCCACGGCGATTTAGACAAACGCTTTCAAAAAGGCATGTAAAAAGCCGCTGACTCAACTTCATGCCTTAAGTTCTTCTGTGCCTTGATTTTTTGTATTGATTTATACATAGCGGGACGTTCAGTTCTGTGATAAATTATACATATTTAGACTGACGACCTCGGTACAGCGGATCGATGGTTTGTTTTTTATTAAAGATTATATTTTCGTTTTCTAACCCTTATTAAGCACCAATTGACGTTTATTTGATATTTATTTAGCCATTTTCTGCACACTAATTCACCATTAAAATGGCCGTTTGTTTCACCTGAAACAAAAAATGGGGAATTAGGTGATCAAACGATCACCAGCACTACACCCCATGATATTCTTGATTCGAGTAACCTGGTAAGTAATGGCCAATGACCGCATCTCGAATGATTTTGTGATGGCGGTTGTAATGAATTGAGGTGTTTGTTGGATCGGCGGTTGGGGCCCGTTTGGTGTTGGGCCCGCCTACGCCAAGGCTTTGGCGGACACTCTTAGCTCTAGTCTCGCTGCGCTCGAAGAGCTAAGGTGGAATTCGAGTTTTAATCATTACCAGATTGAACACCCGTTGAAATCGCTATACGGTTGTAGGGAACAAGAAGATTGATGAGAGAGAACATAATACAAAGCCGGCAAAACCCATTAGTGAAGCATGTAGTGAAGCTATGGGAAGCCAGAAGCCGTAAAAAGCACGGGCAGTTTCTGCTCGAAGGATGCCGCGAATTACAATGCGCCATAAACAATGCTATTGCTATCGAACAGCTCTTGTATTGCCCGGATCTCTTTAGCTCCGAAGCTTGCCCTCTTTTGGTAGAAAAGGCAAAGAACAGCAATAAAATCACTGCGACAGAAGTCACAAAAGATGTCTTTGAAAAAATGTCTTACCGGGAAGGGCCTGATGGGTTATTAGCCATCGCAAAACAAGAATACAAAGGGTTAGACGCGATTAAATTAAGCGAAAAGCCCCTCCTGTTAGTTGCGGAAGGCATCGAGAAACCCGGCAATTTAGGAGCCCTTATAAGGACAGCGGAAGCCGTTGGCTGCGATGCCTTAATCCTAACCAATAGCGCCATAGACCTCTACAACCCAAACGTGATAAGATCCTCACAAGGGCTAGTATTTTCCTTACCCGTAATAACAACAGAAAATGAAAGCGCAAACCGTTTCCTAACAGAGCATGGCATACAAGCACTCGCAACGACACCGCATTGCGACACACCGTATTGGGAAAAAGACTACAATAAAGCCAGTGCGATCATGATCGGCAGCGAAAAAGACGGCCTGAGTGATTTTTGGTTAAAAAGCGAGCACGCGGAACCCATTACTATTCCGCATTCAGGGCAAGCAGATTCGTTAAACGCCGGGATAGCTGCTGCGGTTGTGCTCTTTGAAGTACAACGGCAAAGAAATTTACGCGCTCACTAAATTTTCTTTAGCATCATCGATACTATTAAAGAAAGTCCAATCCTTGGACTCCTCATAGGACTGACATTGCTCAGCAAGGGCAGGCGTACCCACCATGGCAAACGGCAATGTGAGCTCATTACAAATCTCCATTGCCTGAAGCAAGATCTTTATGGTTTCGACATCAATGTTATTGAGTTCATGGATATCGAATATAGCACGACTTAACCCTGCGTCGACCGCTTCGGAAATTTTAGGCGTCAAATAATGGTTCATCGCACTCACTGCGATCGGCGACATACTTTTTGGAAATCGGATAATGAGCAGACTACCCTCTGTTTTAAAGTATCGAGGAGACGTATCCAGCTTAAGCGATTTAGCAATTTTATTTTCCAGATCCTCGAAATCGATTGGTTTAGCGACGATGGCCGTAAAACCTGTTTGCTGGGCTTGCTGTTGTTCCGCCATAGCTGTTTTAACCGCCAAACCAAATACAGGAACGTACTTTGTTTTGAGATTAGAGCGTAGGATACGAAAAAGATTAAACGCGCCCTCCTCTGGAAGCGCCAAGTTTATAATAATCAAATCCGGAGTCAGACCTTGGCACTTATCTAATGCCTCGCCCGTTGTACTGGCTGAAGTAACCTTCCAAGGGCTTCCCGCAAAGTAATCCTCCATCTGTTTAACAATGACCGGCTTATCATCCACGACAAGAATGTTGCAAACATCATCAATTGTTTTTTGTTTAACCTTTTGGCTATCAGAAAGACGTATATTGACCACGCGACTCACCTTTTCGATCAACACATCCTCCTTAAAAGGCTTTACGATGTAATCCCGAATGCCGATTTTTGCAATTTTAAGCACATTTTCCCGACCTGCTTCTGCAGTGAGCATGATGATGGGAATTGCCTTGAGATTGCTATCCGACTTAATCTTCGTGAGCATTTCCACGCCATCCATAATAGGCATGGTAACATCCAGAAGAATGAGGTCCGGAACCTCCTTACTTGCCGCAGCAAGCCCCTCCACACCGTTAGCAGCCTCTATGATAGTGACATCGTAGTTCACGAAGGCCTTCTTAACGATAATTCGTACGGCCTTGGAATCATCAACTGTGAGAATTTTCAAACGCATGGGTAAAAAGTGTTATTCAACAGGTTTAATTAAAAGGTCTGCCACGTAAGGTTTATTAAAGGCTTCGAACTCGTAGCAACGCCGAATAACAGGACTATTCGGTGGAGATTCGATAGAAAAGTCATTTCCCCGCAAAATAGAAGGGATGGTGAGCCGGCAATTGTAGCCCATGTCACATAATTTATTTTTAAACGTACCCACGATCATGTTGGTGAGCTCTCCGAGAGCATCATTAATGGCATCATGATCATTTCGGTCAACCTCCTCGTAGCTACTCCCTAGGAGGGAAGCTGTTAATTGGATGGAAAGGTTTTCTTCAAGATAAAGGAATACAACCCCATTAATGTTACCGATAAAGCCGACTGAACTAGCAATCAAAGGCTCGGTTGTGTTAATAGGTTTTAACGGGGGCGCTTTGGGCGTGAGCGGAAACGGAATTGCGCGCTTAAAATTAATTTTCGTCATTAACATTGTGGAGAACACCTTTTCAATGGAATCCGTAATCATGTCCTGAATGATCGTATCTGAAAAAGGTATCGTTGTTTCCATAGTTAATTGGGGTTGAGAATACTAAAGAAGGGGTAGTGTATCCGTTATTGGGATTAAGTGTTAAGACACGAGGCTAACATAGTGAATTTCTAAGCCAAAGATCATGAAGACGCAACCACTTTTTCATTAGCCAAGCCATAGGATTTTAATTTTGCGCGCAGCTCCTTTGCTGAGAGATCGAGGATTTCGGCAGCCTGAGTGACATTATTATCCGTGCTTTTAAGAATGGACGCAATGTACTCACGCTCCATCTCCTTCAAAGGAAGTTGTTGGCCTGTCGCGGAAACCTCCTCAGGCATCTCGGAAAAAATTGGAGCCTTAGATTGACCTACCTGCAACGTAAGCCCCAAGCTGTTTGCCTGCACCGGTTTATTGTTTTCCGATAAAATGACAGCGCGTTCGATGGTATTTTGAAGCTCACGCACATTACCCGGCCAAGTGTGGGCTCGGAGAACACTCAAGGCCTCCTTGGTGTAACCCGGAATCGTGAGGTTGTGTTTTTGAGAAAATTTTCCAAGAAACTCATCGGCCAACAACAAGACATCGTCTCCGCGATCTCTCAGCGGAGGAACCTCTATGGGAAAGACATTGAGACGGTAGTATAAGTCCTCACGAAAGCGATCATGCTTGACCTGCTCCAGCAAATTACGATTTGTGGTTGCGATGACCCGCACATCGACATGGATTGTTTGATTACCCCCTACCCGCTCAAACTCACGCTCCTGAAGAACACGCAAAAGTTTAGCCTGAAGGTGTAGCGAGATTTCACTGATCTCGTCTAGCAAAATAGTCCCCTGATTAGCGAGCTCGAACCTACCCTCTCTACGCTGAGACGCGCCTGTAAAAGCCCCCTTTTCGTGCCCAAAGAACTCACTTTCCATTAACGTTTCCGAGATAGCCGCGCAATTAACCTTAATAAAAGGCTGTTTATCGCGGGAACTCAGTCTGTAAAGATCCTGAGCCACAAGCTCTTTTCCGGTGCCATTTTCACCCGTTATCAAAACCGTTGCCTCTGTTGCCGCGACCTTTTTGACCATCTCCTTCAGCCGAACCATGGCCTTACTTTCGCCAATGATGGTACTATCGCTTTGGAGCTCCTTGTTGTAAAATTGGTTTACACGAATGAGACGATTATAATTTTCAGCCTTATCGAGAATGACCTCAATGGCATCCAACGAAAATGGTTTTATGAGATAATCGAACGCCCCCTTGCGCATACACTCGACAGCGGATTCTATCGTGCCAAAACCTGTCATGATAACAACCATAGGGCTATCGGGCACTTGGGAAAGCTCCTCTAACAACTCTCGGCCGTCACCATCGGGAAGGCGCACATCCACAAAAATGAGATCAAAGTTATCTTTGGATAAGTACTTTCTAGCTTGCTCGATGGTAGAAGCGGTTGCGACGGTGTATTTCTTTTTACGCAACTGTTCTTCCAAACTTTTGCGGATAAACAGCTCGTCATCGAGGACTATAATTTTTTCAAAAGCCATATAGGGTAGCAGCTACAGATGGATCAGGAGTATTTGTTTACGCTACCACGAAAATGCAAAATTGACAATGGTTAATAGGAGTTTCTTGCCAAGAGAATGTAAAATTTTTAAAATAAATTTCAAGACCCCCAAAAGGACCTAAAGTAATGAAATTTAGCGCCGATTTGAGAGTTGGGAAAAATAACTGAATGAGACAGGAGAATATTAATGGAGGTCATTGGATCAGTCATCGCAAGACTTGGAAGTAAACGCTTGCCCTATAAGAACATTTTGCCGATTGGGGGCAAGCCTATGGTCATACACGGGGTGGAAACGTTGTTACGCTGCCCATCGATTGACTTGGTGGTTGTTTCCACGGAAAGCGAGTTAATCGAAGAGATCGTAAAGAGCGTTTTTGGAAATAACGATAAAGTAGTTTTCCACCGCCGGCCAAAAGAACTCGCAGAAGACAATGTGCCTTCGATGCCTGTCTTTCGAAATATCATCGAGCACTACCCCGCCCGGATACACGTGAACTACAACTATAATTTAGCCATTTGCGAGCCCATGGTAATCGAACGAGCCATCGAGCTTGCCAGAGAACATGAAGAGGCGCTCTCTGTTCCTTATGCCGCATGGGCGCAAACAAAGAATCGTATCTTGAATTATGAAGATCCCTGGAAGATTACCGCGCACCTATTTCAGGATAGTCGCGTGGAGGATTTGGATATACACACCGAAGCGGATCTTTTAAAAGCACATAAAATTCTGAATAAAAAAGCCGCACTCATCCCCCAAACACCCATGCCATGAACAGGGAAATATAAAATTTTTCTAAAAAGAGCTTTATTAAGCAAAAAAGTAGCCGACTTAATAGGGAGAATATATGTCATGGTTAAAAACAACGAGCCGGCTGCTATGGTTGGTGGTATTAGTGAGTATATTATTCTACCCGGATAATGTACAATCAAGATTGTTGTCTGGATCGTCCGATAAAACAACGAATATCCAGGAGCCTGTTCAGGATGCCGGGTATTTGGCGGACATCGGGCCAGTGCCGATTCGTTATGCAAAGCAGGAAGTGCCGTTTAATCGATTAGACCTCATTCCGTTGCCAGAAGTTAAAAAACCGAAACCGGAACCCACCGCACTGCCCACTCCCGCAGAAAAGCCGCCTGCACCGCTAGAATACACTGCTGGCAAAAATAGTTCTATTAACGCGGCCCCTGTTAGTGGCAATGTTACGACCAATGAGTTGCCTGCGACCAACAACAATAATAGCCTAAGCCCGGACGATATATTATTATTTCTTGAAAAAGATAGAAATAGCGATAAGACTGGTACCAATGATAAGGTAGTGCTTCCGTTTCGTTTACCGTTCCAGGATAGCAACGCGGCGCTCCCCCCTCCCAGCAAGGCTATTTATGAAAGGCAGTAGGATAAAAACCCCATTCCAGACGGTGCTTCACGGGATCGTTATCGGAACATTGTTGCTATTTTGTTTAACAGGAACGGCCGCTTTAGGGGCTCAAGCTGCAGATTCGCTATCAGTTGAAGTAAAAGACGAAGGTATGAGCTCGGTTAACAAGCCCGCGGCAGAAGAAGTTGAAGGCGATGCGGTGAGCCAACAAAAAACGGTTGATTTAGCAAATCAACCACCCATTCCGCATAAGAACAAGGGAGAATCCTTAATTAATCAAGCTCGTTTAGCCCTTAAAACGCAGGAATTAACCACCGCAGAAGAGCTTTTACTCGAGTCTTTAAAATACAAATTAACAGACGAGCAAAAGAGAGACGTCCTTTTAGAACTAGCCCTACTTTACGAGCGTATGGGAGTAACCTCTAAGATGGCAATGGTTTACGAGCGTTTCCTGAAAACCTTTCCCAGTGATGCCAACCGACCCCAGATCTATATTAGACTCGGACGGTTGTACCGCGAAATGGGCGCCTACGATATGGCCATTGATCGGTTTTATAACGTGATCAATATGTCCCTTGGGATTGATAGTGATCAAATGAAGCTATACCAATACCTGACCATGAAGGCGCAATTAGAGATTGCAGATACGTACTTCGTTACCGGTGATTACGAGAAGGCTATTAAATTATTTTCCCGATTGCAACTAATGGATTTAAGCCAAAAAGAACGCGAGCGCGTGAAGTTCAAAACAGCCTATGCGCATTATTTCCTGGAAAATTATCCGGCGGTGATGAACGAGCTTGAAGTATTTTTATCGGAATACCCCAATAGCCCATTAGCCGCGGAAGCCCACTTTATCTTGGCAAATACGTATAAGGCATTAAACCGCACCGGCTCTGCGATTAAAGAAGTGATGGTGCTCTTGCGTTACGATGAAATTAGTAATGAAGAAGATAAAGCCACCTGGATGTACTGGAAAAAGAGAACGGCCAATCAATTAGCAAATGATTTTTACGAGCAAGGTGATTACATGAGCGCGCTGAAAATATACCAAGCCATGGCTCCCCTAAACGCTGATCCGGAATGGCAATGGCCAATTATCTATCAAATTGGGCTTTGTTTCGAAAAGCTAAGGATGCTTCCGAAGGCCGAACAAGCTTATTCCCTTATCGCCGACAAAAGCCAATGGAAGAACACGAATTTCAAGATGACCGAGACCTTAAAGGCCATTTACGAAACGGCAGCCTGGCGACTTGAGCATTTGCGCTGGCAACTGAAAACAGAAACTCAGCTGGAAACCATCATTCGCCCACCGGACGCAGCTTAATAAGATTGCGCTCAAGCGGGCTTGTGACTTAAAATAAGGCTGAGCATAAAAAATTATGGCTATTGACCTCACCCTACAAAATCACATTACCCTGTGTGATGAAACGTATTCCCTGATGCTTGAAGAAAACAAGATTTTAAAAGAAACAGGAAGCATTCCCGAGGGCGAATTTTTAAAACGAAAGCAAAACTTGCTACTCCGGCTGGACGCTTCTGTTGAAGCTATCAAAGAGCTTAACTTAAAGGACTCTCCCAATGCCTACAAGTATGCGGATTTAATCAAAACGGCACAAAAAAAATTAATGAAAATATCCCTATTGGACAGGGAAAACGAGCAACTGTTTTTAAAGTGCAACGCTCAAGAGCATATCAAGTTATCCGCTCGCCCAAAGACCCCGGAAAGAATTCGCGCTCTCTACAAAAACGAACCTACCCCTATATCTACTGATCATGAAAACCAGGAATGAAAACCCGCTTATTATCTCTTCTTTTCAATTATTAGATGCTAGTGAAAAATCGTTTTTAAAGGAATCGCAAAAAGACACTGACCTCTCCCAGTTTGAATTTGAAGTTAAGCGCATCGCAAATTTTTACGCAGATGGCACTATCTGCCAAATATATTGGAAAAATGCAGAAACGGGCAAAAATAGCCTTCTCGCCTCTATTGACATAAGAGAAACATCGCAAAAGAACCTGGATAATGCGGCAGCCGCTTTTCAAGCGATTCTCAGAAACAACACTGATTGCGAGACTTTTTTATGTCTTATTAGAGATGCGCATGACCTCCCTTTTGAAGCAGAAAAAATCGCATTACAGGCCAAGTTATTTGTTGTAAACGCATTAAAAAGCCTCTCACCAGATGTTACTATGAGCGCTTCGCCAGAATCCATTCTGGAACAAATCAAGGCTCTGGATAAAAAGAAACAGGAATTTAAAAAATCCATTACCCCTGCCCCTAAGCAAAAAAAGGAAGAGGAGAGCTACGTTCCTAAGACCAAAGCGGAAAACTTGGCTAACGAATTACTAGGTAAACAATCATCCAATGACCCTGTAAACGTAGATCCTAATGACTTGATGAAGGACTTAATGGGGCAGCGGAATATTGCGCCTGAAGAGACAACAGCGGAAGAATCCCCCAACCAAGAAAAAGAGGAACCTGCCGAAGCAGATTCCCCTGCGGAAAATAGCCCTCCTAAAGAGGACAAAAGTTAATTACTTTATTGCTGAGCCGATAATTTCTCCAAAAGCGAATAGGTTCGCTGAATCATTTCTTTTGGATCCTCTAACAAGCCTGCCGCAACCATTGCGTTATCGTATAATTGAAAAGCGATTTCTTTAGCCAGCGCTTCGTTAGTCGTACGTAAAGCGGCCACATTTTTGATCAACGGATGCCTTGTGTTCAACTGAAGGTTAACGCTCGGGCTAGCATCAATGGGCTGCTTCATAGCCTTCATGATACGACGCATATTCGCAGTCATCATTTTATCTGAAGATAATGCGATGACCGGGCTACCCACTAAACGAGTACCGGCTTTAACACCCGCAACACGCTTATCCCCTAAGGTTTGCTTCATCCAGTCACACAAATCGGTAAACGCCTTTTCATCCATTGGCTGGCCCTCGGCCTGCTCAGGAGCATCATCGAGCTCGATGTCATCCTGGTCAATCGAAACAAGCTTTTTGCCCTCGAAAGCTTGGATGTGAGACATGACAAAATCATCCACCGTTTCGAATAAATAAAGCACCTCTAAGCCCCTGGACTTAAACGCTTCCATATAAGGCCCAGCTTCGATTGCTTCTCTATTCTTGCCGACCATGTAGTAAATTTCCTTTTGATCCGGCTTAGCGCGAGAAAGATATTCAGGCAAGCTGGTAAGCTGCTCTTTATCTAACTGGGAGGACTCGTAGCGTAAAAGCGGAACCAGATGTTCTTTATTCATCGGGTCTGTAGTAATCCCCTCTTTGATAAAATTGTTAAACGTGTTCCAGAAAGTTGTATAGCCCTCCGGCTTCTTTTTTGCGAGCTCTTCTAAATGTTTGATAAAGCGCTTTGCGAGCACCTGATTGAGTTTTTGCACCAAAGCGGTGTCCTGCATGGACTCGCGGGAAATATTGAGCGGCAAATCCGCACTATCCACAACACCCTTCACGAAACGCATCCATTCCGGCAAAAGCCCCTTAGGTTCCGCGTCAATCAAGACCTTCCGGCAATACAAGGCAACGGAAGGCTGTGTTAGCCCAAAGCCAAACTTCTCCATATTCTCTGTTGGCACAAAAAGAATGGCTTTGATATCCAAAGGCGCATCCGCACTAAAATGCAACCAAGAAAGCGGCTCATCAAACGCGTGCGCCTGAAATTTGTAAAACTCCTTATACTCTTCTTCCTTGATTTCATTTTTACCACGAAGCCAGAGAGCCTGTATGGTATTCACCTTAGTGCCGTTTAACGTGATAGGGAATTGAACAAAGCTGGAATAACGCTCAATGATTGATTTTACACGAGACTCGTTTGCAAAGTCCTTATACTCGTCCTTTAATTTGATAACAATTTTGCATCCACGGCGTTGACCTTCAGCATCTTCAATCGTGTAGCTATTTGAGCCGTCACAGGACCAATGGCATCCACTGGCATCTTTATTAGCAGAGTGAGTATAGACATCCACGCTTTCAGCGACCATAAACGCACTGTAGAAACCGACCCCAAATTGACCAATGAGCGATTGATTATTTTCGCCCGCTTGTTTGATGGCTTCTAAAAATTTACGTGAACCGGAATGGGCAATGGTGCCCAGGTTTTCAATCAACTCATCACGCGTCATGCCTATACCAAAGTCCTGGATCGTGATGGTTCCTCCTGTTTCATCTGTAGATACATTTATTTCCAAATCCAAGTGATCCTCAAAGATCTCCTGTTGCTGAAGTTGAGCGTGGCGCAGCTTTTCCAGAGCGTCTGACGCGTTTGAAATGAGCTCACGAACGAAGATTTCTTTATCCGTATAAAGGGAATGGACTACGATATCCAGGACTTGTTTTACCTCTGCCTGAAACTCGTGTTTTTCTACTGTAGCTGCCATATAAACGTTATTGGGTTGAAATTAATCTATTCTAATGATGTTCTATCATAGTTTCTGAAATCAAAAAATCAAGTCCTTAGGGTAATGAAAATCTATAAATTGCCGACCAAAAAAGAATCTGCAGAGAACAATATGCGGGATGATCTGTATTTACTAGAGCTTGCGGGGGAAACAGGTGCTCTTTTTTTTCGCCATTATGAATGGACGGACAAAACCATTACCTATGGCAGATTTCAACAAGCAGAAGTTGTCCGGCACGCTACCCCACCCGAATATACAATCTACCAAAGGCCTACCGGCGGAGGCGTGGTTAACCATAGCAATGATTGGACGTACTCAATAATTGTTCCTGCCTCGCACCCCAAGTACCGCCAAAAAGCCACGGATCACTACAAAGAAGTCCACATGAGCATTACCGAAGCCCTTCGGGACATGGGCAAACAAACCATGCTCTATGAAGACACCTGTAATCCATGTGCCAAATCAGAACTTTCCCTCTGTTTTCAAAAACCGGCGCGCTACGATGTCGTTCTCAAAATAAACGGTCAAAAGATGGCCGGCGCCGCGCAAAAAAGAAGCAAATACGGCATATTGACACAAGGTTCCCTAGACAAAGCCATTTTCCCCGAATTAGATTGGGTACAATTTGAAGAAAAATTTTTAAATTATCTTGCCCAAAAACTTGAAACCGAAATAGAAGATACCACATGGGCTCAACTGGCGCTCAATCGAACTTAAAAAGGCCAGACCTTGGGAATAATAAACATACTGCCCGCGAAATAAATCAAATTCAAAGCAACGCCAATGCGAAAGAAATCGCTAAAACGGTAACCTCCAGCACCATATACGTATGTATTTGTTTGATACCCTACCGGTGTCGAAAAACTGGTTGATGCCGCAATTGTAACCGCAATAACAAACGGCCGAGGATCTACCCCAAGCGTTGCAGCAAAACCAATCGCAAAGGGAGCCATAAGTACAACCGTTGCGTTATTAGAAAGTACCTCTGTCAAAAAGGATGTACAGAGATAAATCACAATCAGAATGACCATTGGCTTCATCGCCTGGGATACCACACCGTCTGTAAGATTAATGATTCCGCCAGACAATAACCTGGCAAATCCTGTACTCTCCATACAAAGCCCCAAGACAAGCATGCCATATATAAGCATTAATATACGCCATTCAATCGCTTGGTAACCCTCTTTGGGCTTTAAGCAACCCGTAAGTAACAAAATAACCGTACCCACCAGGACCGCACCCACCATAGGCACATAGCCCAACGAAACCGTAGCAATAATAGCCGCCATAACCGATATGGCAATAGGCATTTTTTTACGCATATCCTTACCTGGCAAAGCAGGTCTATCTAAAAGAATAATATCGTCACCCCTACGAATATTATCAACGGCAACCTCTGTGCCCATAATCAAAAGAGTGTCACCAAACTGCAAGCGAACGGTACTGAGCTGATCACGCAAATTTATCCCCTTTCGATGAACCGCCATCAAGAGCACTTTTAGTCGATTACGAAAATTAATTTCACCAAGCGTTTTTCCCGCAAGAGAAGATTTGGGACCAATTACGCCCTCAACAATGACGGCCTCTTCTCCGGAAATTTGCTCCAGATCCATTTCACCGTGCCCAATTTTCTTAAGATCTATCCCCGCAACCGTATGGGCTCGCATAACGGCATCAGGCCGGCAGGCCAAGATGAGCCGATCGCCCTCTTCCATTACGATAGAGTTAAATCCAGATTCAATGGTCACGCCCCTGCGATTAATTTCGATTAAACGAATCCCATTGGCCTTCATCAAACCCGATTTTTCCATACTAACACCGGCCAAGGACGAGCCTGGGCGAACTAACGCTTCAACAATATACTCTTTGCGCTCATCATCTGAAAGGATAGACATAAGCGTCTCCCGCGCCGGTAATAGTTTATTTCCAAAAAGGGCAATATACCCCGCGCTAAAAATAAATAAGGGCCCGCCTACCCAAAGGAGTTCAAACATCCGCAAAGGCGGCATATAGTTTGCTTGCAGAATACCGCTTACTAAAACATTTGTGCTCGTGCCAATAGCGGTGCAACATCCCCCAAAGATAGACGCATAAGACAATGGAATCAGGAACTTCGAAGCAGGTGTATCCATCCGTTTTGCCAAACTTAATACAACGGGAAGAAAAATAACAACCACTGCGGTGTTGTTTAAAAAAGCTGAAATAACGGCTACGGTGATGATGAGCAAAAACAAAAAAGGCGCATATTTTAGCCGAGTCAATCTGCCCAACCCGGTAGCAATCACGTCAATAAAACCGCACTTTTCCAACGCCGCGCTGATTATGAACAAACCCGCGATGGTAATAGGCGCTTCATTCGCAAACACTTTGATAATGTCCGGAACATCAGGAAGTTTGTCCGAGCCCGTAATCATCGAAACCAACACGATAGCAGCCAAAACCGTCATAGAAGTGAGATCCGACGGTATTTTCTCAACTATAAAACTAACAAGCGCAAAAACAATTAAGGCTCCAATGAATATAATCTCCCAACTCATATCAATTTAGCAGATAAAATTCCCCAAAGAGTTATTTCTTCGCAACGCGAAAATATCTTTATTTTTTTGAATCATGAAATTCACTTTTCCGTTGTGTTCGCTCCCACTTATGGCCTACCTTGCCAAAAAGAATTTTAAAGTAGAGCGGGATTTTCCATAAAATAAAAACAGGAGCAACAAACAAATGCCCCCATACATGCAATGGGGCTCTACGTAAAATCAACCCTGAAAGCACATAAAAGCCACTTACGATTAAGGCTGTTAAAAAAATCTTAACCGCAAAAGAAGAAGCAATGAACGCCAATATCAATAGCCCGAAGTTCAACAAGAGCCAAATCGTGAGCGGCGGAAACAGCAAATCCAGCCAAGCTTCCAAATAAGCCCATTTCCCGGAACAGATAAACTTCTTCAACAACACAAAACATTCGCTGCGTATAAGGTGCCACCGGCCACCCTCCCATCTCATGCGTTGCGCCTGGGCTTGAGACATAAATACCGCCATCTCGGAATAAACTTTAGCCAAGGGGTTAAACTGCACCTTCACGCCTTCATCTAAAAGCAATAAACTAAACTCCAAGTCCTCCACAATCGATTTTGCCGGCCAGCCGGACTTGAGCACGACCTCTTTACTGAAGCCCACACCGTTGCCTTTCGGACCAGCTGTTCCGCCCAGAAAGTTACGCCCTTTGAGACGAATATAATTCACCAAATCGAAGGCGATCACACTCAGTGAAGTGCGCCAACTAGAAATTGGGTTAGAGACTCCATTAAAGGATTGTACAATCTTAACACCCTCCGCGGATAAACTTGAGGACATTTGAGACAAGAAATAGGGATCCACCACAGCATCTGCGTCAATCAGTATAATCGCTTCCTCTTCGGCAAAAATATCTTTTTTAGCGGTGAATAACCAATCTAGCGCCTGCCCTTTTCCAGGATTCAGGGGATCATCGCGTTCAACAACTTCAGCTCCTGCCTGGCGCGAAACTTCCGCGGTACGATCCGTACAGTTATCCGCCAGCACTATGATACGAAATTTATTGATAGGATAATAGGAGTCTTTGATCGATTGTATCACTTTTTCAATTTCACGCGCCTCATTGTACGCGGGGATAACAACCGCTAATTTTAATGGCGGCTTGGTGGGGTCACTTCGTCTTCGAAAAAAATAAGCGCCCACAGTCACAAGAAATAAGTATAGGGTAAATACAAATGACCAGAGCCCAAAAACAAAAAAGAATATATTCAATAAAAAATCCATATACCAGGAGGGTTAAGATATATAGTGATTAAAAATATTTAAAAGAGATTCGGTATTTTTGGCGAGATCATAGTTGCTCAAAACTTTTCTTCGAGCTGCTTGCCCCATGCGTTCCCTTAAATCAGGGCCATTTAGGAGTTCTTTAATTTTCTCAAACAACGCATGTGGGTCTGCCGGCAATGTCAATAAGCCGGTTTTACCATCTTCTACCAATTCGGGAATGCCCATCACGCTTGAAGACACCACAGGAATCTCTTTTGCCATGGCCTCCATAAGAACAACCGGAACGCCTTCCGCAAAACTGGGTAAAACAAAGATGTCCGCCTTATCGTAATACTCATTAAGCTTCTCCTGCCCGACAGGGCCCACAAAATCAATATGCCTACCCAGCGTTAGTTCTTTAGCTAACGTTTTCAATGAATTTTCTGTGGCCCCCCCGCCAACAAGGCTTAAATGGATATTTTTGTACTCTTCCAGCAGTAAGCCAAATGCCTTTAGCAGGATGTGTTGGCCTTTGGCCGGGCTGAGTCTCCCGAGGCATAGAATTTCGAAAACTCCAGGCGCGCTTTTTTTCTTTTGTGGAACAAATTTTTCCGGATCAATACCACAGGGGATAACATGGAGCTTCCCCCATACGGGATAGTCTACCAAGCGCATCAATTGGCTTTTACAAAAATTGCTAATGCAGCGGACAAATACCGCTTGGAGAACCTTTTCCGCAAGTATGTTTTCCCGAACATTATCAAAAACATCCGGCCCGTGGACACTTAAGCTAAACTTCACTTTCCCTGAAGTGGCAGCGAGCATAGCAACCGTTGCCGCCGGGTTAGCAAAATGCACGTGAACATGATTAATTCCTCTTTTTCTGGTTTCGTTAACCAAGATCAAAGCTTCGATAAAATAACCAAGCGTCTTACGTCCAGAACATACCCCTTTAAAGTTCAAGCGTAACGCACTCAATCCCATTTTAATAAACCGAAGTGGCATGCAAAAAAAACCAAAACAAAAGGCGGATAAAACACTTAATAAGGGAGCAGATTTTACATAAAAGGTTTTGGTAGACTCCTCCTGCTCCTCAGAGGTCATTTTCTCAAGATGGTTGGGCCTATTAATCGAAAAAGTAAGAATTTCAACCCCCCTTGACCGAAGCACCTTAATTTCCCGAAAAATAAAAGTATGGGAAATAGCCGGGTATTCGCTGACGAGATACACTAATTTCATATAATACGGGTTACTTGAGTGCCTTCCGCTATGTACCTCACAGCGCGTTGATATTTTTTCTTAAACTTCTCTAACGGCTGCAGTGCCAGGCCTGATGCAGATCCAATTAAGACAATAAACAACGGGTTATACATCCCATTGAAGAGGTTATCTATCATGTAAACCCCGATAATAGCACCAAACGTTACGGCGATAAAAACATTCGGTTCGCGCCATTGATATATATAATATCGACTCAAAACGATTCCTAACGGTTGAATCATCATTGCCAATAATGCTAGAACACCGACAATTCCATATTGACCAAATACAATAATCCACATGCCATCCGTTATCGAAATATCCTCTCCTGTCTTGTCATAAACGCGAGATCTTCCCCAGCCTCCCCAGCCCAGAATCGGTTTTTCCCGAGCTTTTTCACTGAGAATATCTTCGTTGTCAATCCGGTACTCAAGTGACGCTGCCCGGTCCGTACTGATTTTTTTTGCCCAATTGATCAACCCTTCCGCGGACCAAACATCTGTAGCCCGCGTTCCGACATAGAGAACAGGCAAACACATTAAAATCACTAGCGGCAATCGATTTTCAATAATTCTTGAAGCCAACAATGCCACTACTCCGATTGCCAGCAACATAATCGAACCGGTAGATTTTTCTAAAATCGTTGTTAGCAATAAAAGCGGCATTACCCAACGCACATTTAATCCCCAGAACTTCTTGCGAAATTGATGGGTGTACCAAAATACCACGGCCATGATACTCGCAGCGCCCATCCACATTCCCACAGCCAAGCCATGCTCCATAAAGACAGAAGGGCGATAGCCTCCTCCACGAAGTGTCTGCACAAAACTTTGTACGTGATAGCCATAAAACATTCTGTGCAATTGAGGGCTCATCCGAACTTCATACAGAATAAACGGGGAATAGATAATACCGCCAATGATCAACGCAACCGCTAGGACCTTAATCTCACTTAACGTATTAAAGTACATACGGCCTATAAGGTAAGGTACGCCCCAAAGGGTTGTTTGATTTAATGCTGCTGAAAAGGCATCATACGGACCCAGCAAATTAGTCATGGAAGAAAATGCCGGCACGATACAGAAAACCAACATAGGAAAATCATATATTCTGAATTTAAATGCCGTTATTTTTTTATGATCAAACAACACAACTCCCAAGAACAAACTGTAAGCGATGATCGATTGTTTTGTGAGATCAGGAAGGCCTTTGATTTCATACCTCGCCACAGGTAAAAACAGCCACCCTAAAATCAGGGAAACGAGAATGGCATTCCTTGGTCGCAAAAAACAAAAGAGAGCCAGCGTGAGTGGCACCCAACCAAAGATCATTATCGGAACACTTACATTCATGGATAAAGTGAGCTTATGTCTCCTATTTTTAACACCTTTTTCAAGAACCTCCAGGGGGAAATAATAATTTCATATCCCCGTTCGCCTAAAATGAGCTGAAGGCCTTCTATTATTTCATGCTTCCTGACGTATGCTTTCAGCTTTTTGGTTAATTTAGGATCGTTATTTTCCATAATAGCCAAATCCCTGCATTCCTTCAACATAGTTATATCCGAGTAATCTTTGAGATGCAAAGACTTGATTAACCGATAATCAAATTTATGCGGCAGGGTGGCGCATTGCTTGAGCGTTCCTATTGATTGTAAAGCAATCATGGCAACAACGCATTTACTACACTTCCCACAGTTGGTTGGGCCACCTTTGTTTTCAAGACATACACGCAAATATTGTAAAGCTAGCGGATCTCTTCCAACAAGCCATGCAAATTTGTCAATACGGTGGGCTTCTGCGCCGCTATGCGAAAACCTTGTATATTCCGTAGACCACAAATTATCCAACAGGGGATGGGAGGATTCTGGAAACATATCTTCGTGGCTATAAGAATAAGCTCCCGGTATCAAGACATGCGAAAATTGTTTCCCTAAAGATAATCCAACAGAAGCAAGGCCCGGACCACACAAATAATCAGCCCACCACAGATTGAATTGTTCTCTTAAATTGGTTGCTCCAATAATAATAGGTAAACCCGCTTCCTCAGCGACTTTTTTGACCATTATAATTGTCTGATCACCGCCCACGGTATCTGATATCGGCACCTCTATCCCTCTCATATAAATAAGGTGTGTAATGGCTGGCGTATTCGTAGGGATATTTCTTATACTTTTCAGCAGCGTGTAAAAAGAATCTACCCCACCCGAAAAAAAAGCCAAAACTCCTTTTCCCGAATGACTCAGCTCTGGCTCCTTTATCCACAGTGCATCAACGAATATTTTACGAGCTTCTACTGGAAACCAATTACAAAAAATATCCTGCACCATTTCCAGATTATCGAATAAATTTTTCGATATAGGGAAAGGCACTTTTAATTTCTCGTCATAGATCAATGATGCCACTAACAACGGAGGCACAAACGGATCTGGTGATTCCTTAACATAAGCCTCGTACTCTTCGGGATACTCATAGCAAAGATCAAACACCCTATCGTGCACCTGGCTTCGGCATGTACCAACAAGCCTCACCTTTCCATCCTTCATCTCTTTTCTGTATTCCAGCAATTCCATTATTTAAATTTAAAGAGAATTAAGATTCCAAAAAGGCCTTAAATAACTCTTTTTGGCGAGTCTTATAGGGCTCAAGCATGTCAAAGTTGCCAAACTTCAAGGCTCTGTCTACATATTTAATTAAGTGTTCTCCAGATAACGACAAATCTCCAAATCTATACCCATAAACCCCCGGAGTTTGAAACTCGGGTAATTTATGAGGCAAAACAAAATCAGACCACCCCACAGTGCGCCCAAAGCCCATCAGCTTAGGATGATAAGCGAGCCCGATAAAAGGCGTTTTTTGAGCATATGCCATGACGCAACCGTGCAAACGCATCGATATCGTAAGTTCTGATTTTTTAAAAATGCCCGCAATAGTCCTGGGTGAGAGCTCTTCAATCAGATTAACAATGGTGACGTTACTATCAATCTCTCGCATTCTTGCCGCAATTTTAGAGTTTTCGACACGGTCATCATCATAAACCGCAGACATATGCACAAACACAATAGGAATATTATTAAGATGATGAGCTACTTTGACTAATTCCTTCGAAATCCAATTATCCCATGCTTCTTCTGTAGCCCAATTTCCATTTAATGCAACAGCCACATAATTACCTAACTGGGTAACCTGTGTTGGAATATTTTCAGTATCTGCTCGTAACCACAACACACTATCGCCAACAACTTCAATTCTCTCTTTATGAAGAATTCGCTTCAGAATTTCTTGAGAGAGTACATCTCGCACCGTAAATTGCTGAATCTCTTTTAAGATTTTTCTAATTTTACGACGCTGCCACCATGAAAAGTGTACCCCAGCCTCAACTCCCGCGGCAAACAGTATTTTTTTTTCAACAAAGGAGTTTTTTAAGCATTCGGAACATCGAAATATCGTTGAGTGCGGTTCTGCTTCAATAATGCCTCCCCCAACTAATGCCAAATGAATGTGCGCTAAGGCTCGTCTTCTTACCCTATCTTGCGCCCCCAAACCTATAATGCCCGGAACAAAGGGGGTGTCATAGCGCCCCAAGATGTTTATTTTTACAGGCATCCCCGCGTCTTCAACTAAATCCTGAACAGCCAGGTAAACAGCTTCGTCACCAGCATTACCGAAGCCAAAAGCACCACATAGAGTGATTTCTTTCTGCGCTATTTTTTCCATAGGAGTTTTCACAAAAATACCTAACTTACTTATGTTAAGCAAGAAAGTTAATTATTGCCGATCAAACGCTTTAAAACGACGGAAAATCGTTACCGTTCACACAGCCCAATGCTTACTATTTATTTGTTATTTACTTAACCGCACATTACACAGTATTCTTATACTAAACAAAGGCTCTGAAAACCATGAATACCACATCTACCATGAATCAACTCGACCAATTAAAAAAACTTACAACCGTAGTTGCTGATACCGGTGACTTCGAAGCCATCAAAGACTTCACCCCCAGGGATGCTACCACAAACCCTACTTTGATTTACCAAGCCATCCAAAAGGAAGAATATAAAGCTCTGTTTAACAAAGTCATCCAAGACAACAAAAGCGCTTCTCTCCCTAAGGATAAATTGGCGTTGCATATTCTAGATCGTTTACTGATTGCTTTTGGTAAAGAGATTTTAAAAATTGTCCCCGGTCGTGTTTCCACAGAGGTCGATGCTCATCTTTCTTTTGATACAGAAGGTACAATCGCTAAAGCCAGGGAGCTCATCCAGCTTTACCAACAAGAAGGAATCGACCCAAGCTCTATTCTGATTAAAATTGCCTCCACATGGGAAGGCGCTCAAGCCGCTAAAGTTCTCCAAAAGGAGGGCATTAACTGCAATTTGACGCTTATGTTCTCCCTTCCCCAAGCCATCATTTGCGCGGAAGCAGGCGCAAAGTTGATTTCACCTTTTGTTGGCCGTATTTACGATTGGTTTAAAAAGTCTACCGGCAAAGAGTATGTCGGCGCAGAGGATCCAGGTGTCCTGTCCGTAAACAAAATTTACGATTATTACAAAAAATTTGGATATCCAACTGAAATCATGGGCGCAAGCTTTAGAAACAAAGGCCAAATCACCGAACTCGCCGGATGTGATTTATTAACCATTAGCCCCAAGCTACTGGAGGAACTGAAAACAACAGAAGCACCTGTTCCCCAAAAGCTATCTGAATCCAAAGCAAATCAATCTTCCATAGAAAAGATGGACGTGGACGAAAAGAAGTTCCGCTGGTTGCTCAATGAGGATCAAATGGCCACCGAAAAGCTCTCTGAGGGCATACGCGTATTTGCACACGACTGTGAACGGTTAAAGGATGCCATTGCAAAGGTACTTTAAGCACTAGAATGCGCATCTTTGGGATGCCAAAATTCTTCCTTGTTTAATCAACTTTCATAATTTATAGTTAACTCTCTTAATTATGAAAAGATCGCATCATTGTAATCAGCTTTCCCTTGAAGATGTTAATAAGCCAACAACCCTCGTGGGTTGGGTGGATGCCATCCGTGACCACGGTGGTGTTTTGTTTATTGACCTGCGCGACCGTGAGGGGATTACACAGATCGTATTTGATCCCCAAAACAAGCAGCTTTCCGAACAAGCACGTAGCCTTAAGCCCGAATCCGTCATCGAAGTAATCGGTACCGTTGCGGCTAGACCAAGTGCAACCGTTAACCCACATTTACCAACGGGCGGAATCGAAGTCGCCGCTGAGCAGCTCACGATTCATAACATTGCGAAAACACTGCCTTTTCCTCTCGAGGATGAAAAAGCAGACCGTGTACAAGATGATTTGCGCCTGCGCTATCGTTATCTGGATCTTCGTCGCCCTAAGTCACAAAAAAAGCTTCACATGCGCCATCAAGCGGCTCGTGCTGTTCGCAACTACTTAGATGGAGAACGTTTTACAGAGGTAGAAATGCCTACCCTTTTCAAGAGTACTCCTGAGGGAGCTCGCGAATTCCTGGTACCTAGCCGCATGCACCCGGCCAATTTTTACGCATTGGCTCAATCCCCGCAACAATACAAGCAAATGCTCATGGTTGCCGGATTGGAGCGCTACTACTCACTTGCTCGCTGTTATCGCGATGAAGACCTTCGCGCGGATCGTCAACCCGAATTCACTCAGGTGGACATGGAGCTTTCCTTCATCGACCGTGAGGATATGTACGACCTAATTGAGGGCTTGCTCAAGCGCGTCTGGAAAGAGGTTTTAGGTATTGATATCCCAACACCTTTCCCGCGCATGCCTTATCACGCTGCCATGAATCGTTATGGCGTTGATAAACCGGATACTCGTTTCGACCTAGAGCTTGTTGATCTGTCTAAAATTTTTGAAAAATCTGAATTTAAGGTATTTGCTTCCGCAGTTCAATCCGGAGGTGTCATCAAGGCGTTTAACGCAAAGGGCTTGTCTGACATCACACAAGGGGAACTGAAAACACTTGAAGACATCGCTAAAGTTCTTGGAGCTAAAGGGTTAGCCTTCATTAAAGCTGAAAGCGGCGAATGGAAATCCCCTATCCTTAAGTTTTTATCCGAACAGGAAAAAGCAGAGCTTAAAGATGCGCTTAATATTGAGGATGGCGATTTGGTCTTCTTTGCCGCAACCAATTGGGACAAAGCTTGCCAAATCCTGGGCAGAGTCAGGTTAGATGCCGCTCAACTCCTTGTTAAACGAGGTCGTCTAAGCATTCCTAAGGATAAATATAATTTCCTCTGGGTAATCGAGTTTCCGCTCATGCTGTATGATGAAGAAGCTGGCCGTTATTTATCAGCTCACCACCCGTTTACCGCTCCTGTAGAAGCAGATGTTCCTCTACTTGACACCGATCCAACTGCTGTTCGCGGCCAACACTACGATATCGTTCTTAACGGAGTAGAACTTGGTGGCGGTAGTATTCGTATCCATCAACCTGATTTACAAGAAAAGGTATTTCGCGATATCCTTAAAATCCCTGCAGATATCGTAACCGAACGCTTTGGGTATATGCTGGAAGCATTTCAATTTGGCGCCCCTCCTCATGGCGGTATTGCATTAGGCTTTGATCGTTTAATTGCTATTCTTGCCGGTACGGAGAGTATTCGAGATGTCATTGCCTTTCCGAAGACGCAAAAGGGCCAAGATTTAATGTCCATGAGCCCTGGGCCTGCCACTGAAAAGCAGCTCAAGGATCTGCATATCACTTTGCTCGAATACGCGAAAATTGAAAATAGGACCTAATTTTTAGCATTCCGACAAGAATCACCTGCTTGTTTGAGGCACATTAGCGATCTAAAATTCTAATTGCCTTTGACTATCTGTTGCTGTAAAATTGCCATAGATAGAAAGGCTCTATCGTGAAATTTCATTTGGCGTGACGAAAGAAGAGAACAAGTCAAAAAAGAAGATCGTCCATAGAAAGGATATCAAACGGAAGTCGCCGGACAGCAAAGTCCCATTCGCTTCCGTACCGCGGGCCCTACCTACTAAATCCGCAAAGGTAGACAATTTAACGGAAACCGCGGATAGAAGTTCAATAAAAATCTATCTGCAGCAAATTGGTAAAACACCGCTACTCACCCCAGCGGAAGAAATCGAGCTAGCCGCCTTAATCAAAAAAGGCGACCCCGCCGCGCGTAAAAGAATGATTCAGTCTAACTTGCGTCTGGTTGTAAAAATTGCTCATGATTACAGCCATTTCGGCCTTCCCTTTCAGGATCTCATCAGCGAGGGGAATATCGGGCTTATGAAGGCAGTTGAGCGTTTTGATCCCGAAAAGGGGAGCAAGCTCAGTACTTACGCTGCCTGGTGGATTAAGCAAGCTATCAAACGCGCTTTGGCTAACCAGGGTAAAACCATACGCTTGCCGGTACACTTGGTTGAAAAAATTTCAAAAATACGCAAGGCCACCGCTGCTCTATATGAAAAATTAGGTAGAGAGCCCAATAACGAAGAGATCTCGAAAGCTGTAGGCATGCCGGTAAATAAAGTTGCTCACTTAAAGGCTGTTTCCCTTCGGCCTGCTTCATTAGATACGCCTGTCGGCGATACTGAAAAAACTAATCTGGGAGATCTTCTCGGAGACGAATCCGCAACAACACCGTTACAGGATCTCCAAACAAAATCGCGCGTCAATGTCATTAAGCAGCTCATGTCAAAACTCAATGAACGGGATGCAACCATCCTCACCATGCGTTTTGGCCTCGGGGGCGAGGATCCCAAAACACTGGAAGAGGTGGGAGATTTTTTTGGCATAACTCGCGAACGGGTCCGCCAACTTCAAAATGCCATTCTAAAGGAAATACGTGATGTCGTTAAAGAGGAAGATCGCCAGCGCACTTCCGATGAAGTTGACGAGGAAAACCTAGAGCGGGAAAAAATGAAGATCCTAAAAGATATTGCCGCAAAAAATCATACTGAAGAAAAGGGCAAAAAGAGCTCTAAAAATTCCAAAAAGAAGAAATAGCCTTATTTAGGCTACTCTTTTTCCTCATCCTTCATTTCGATCATTGTCTTTGGGTCTAACGCGCGCTCTATGCTCGCTTCATCAAGCATCCCTTCTGCTAGTAAAATTTCTTTAAGAGTCTTATTCTCTTCATAAGCTTTCTTGGCCACATAAGCTGCTTTATCATAACCTATATGAGGATTCAGCGCCGTCACAAGCATCAGGGAGCGTTCCAACAACTCGTTACACCTGTCTTGATCTACCTTAAGGCCTTGTACGCACTTATCCGCGAATACTCTGCAGGCATTCCCCAAGCATTCGATAGACTCATGTAAGGCGTACGCAATCAAGGGTATCGTTACATTTAGCTCAAAGTGCCCGTCTCTACCGCACATCACTACTGTATTGCATAGCCCTTGCACATATAAGCAAACCTGCACAAGCATCTCACTCATAACGGGGTTCACCTTGCCTGGCATAATAGAAGACCCAGGTTGCGTTGCGGGCACAATTAACTCCCCTAGCCCAGAGCGTGGCCCGGAGCCCATCAATCGTATATCATTTGCTATTTTCGTTAAACTCGCGGCAATCACATTCAATTGGCCCGCTACTTCAACGCAATCGTCACGTCCGGCTTGAGCCTCAAAATGATTATCGGCCTCTTTAAAATCGATGCCTGTTTCATTGCGAATAACTTCGATAACGCGCGCGGTAAAACCCGGATAACAATTAATTCCCGTGCCAACAGCTGTTCCTCCGATCGCTAACTCACAGAGCGCTTGTATTGCTTTTTGAATACGGTCTACGCCCTTTCTGGCCTGTACCGCGTACCCGGAAAATTGTTGCCCCATGGTCACGGGTGTTGCGTCCATTAAATGAGTGCGGCCGATTTTCACGATATCTTTCCAGCTGTCCGCTTTCTTGGCCAATTCACTCGCCAAATGAGCCAAGGCCGGCTCCAGCTTCTCTTTCAACGCCAACGCTACGCTGATGTGTAGGACAGTTGGCATGGTATCGTTAGAGGATTGTCCTTTATTCACGTCATCATTTGGGTGTATAGCTTCTTTAGCTCCCAGCTGCTTTACGCGATGCGCGATCACTTCATTAACGTTCATGTTAGAGGATGTACAAGATCCTGTTTGAAAGATATCTATCGGGAATTGATCGTTATGCTCTCCGTTAAACACCTCGAGTGCCGCTTTCTGTATCCACTCCGACTTCGCCTTAGATAACTTTCCTAAATCCTCATTCGCTTTCGCACAGGCATATTTCAACAAACCCATACAACGAATAAATCGTTCCGGCATCTTGTGCCCACTGATTGGAAAATTTAATACAGCCCTTTGCGTGCTAGCCCCATAAAGCGAATCCTCAGGCACACTCATTTCCCCCATCGAATCTCTCTCTTTTCTCATGATATTATTATGATTAATTTCGCCGTCCTTTTTGGCAATCCTATTTCCCCAAGAATAGACACATAGAGTATTTACATACTACCAAAGACATCTATAATCACATTACTATTTAAAATAGACATTTCGCATTTCATGGAAAAAGCCCTCAATAAAAATGCTCCTCCCTACCGTGGGCGCTTAGCCCCTTCTCCCACAGGTCGTCTTCACCGCGGGCACGCTAATACCTTTTCTATCGCTGCCGAACGCGCTCGTATCCATAACGGCACGCTTGTTTTAAGAAATGAGAATTTGGATCCCGATCGCTCCAAGCCCGAACATCTGGAGGGGATTATAAATGACTTAACCGCATTGGGCATTTCTTGGCAAGAGGGGCCTTTTCATCAATCGGAACGGCTGCCGCTTTACCACAGGGCTTGGGAATATTTAAAGAAGAACAACTTTATCTACCCTTGCCTGCGCTCCCGTAAGGATATTGCTTCCGCAATACTGGCTCCTCATAATGAGGATGAAGCTTGTGAACCTATTTTCCTTAAGGAATGGCGGCCGCACAGAAATGCCCATGAGGATTACTCCACTCCAGAGGGTGCCAATTGGCGTTTCCGTGTTCCGGATAACGAAAAAATCACTTTCTATGACAATAACTTAGGTACCCAGTCGTTCATTGCAGGTCAGAATTTTGGAGACTTTATTATCTGGAGAAGGGACAACATACCGGCTTATGAGCTCGCGGTCGTAGTAGATGACCACGAAATGAATATCACGGAAGTAGTGCGCGGTGAGGATTTATTAATGTCCACAGCTCGTCAAATCTTGCTTTACCGCGCGCTGGGCTGGGAAACCCCTCAATTCTACCACTGCCCGCTTATCCTTGATGACAAGGGACAACGGCTTTCCAAAAGAAAGGGCGACACTCTCCTTCAGCCTATCACTTCTTAATGTATCTAAAAATTAAATACACTAATTATGAAAATTAAATTCATCACCCATGCCGACTTTGAAACACCGGGCGTCTTGCTCCACTGGGCTCAAAAAAATCACCATACTTATGAAATCGTCAAACCTTACCGAGGCCAAGATTGCTTAGCCCAGAGCAACTACGATTTGCTCATTGTCATGGGTGGGCCACAAAGTCCTCTTAAACTAAATGAATTTCCTTACCTAAGAGATGAAATCACCTTAATCCAACAAGCGCTATCTTCAAGGAAGCCCATACTCGGTTTCTGCCTGGGAGCCCAATTAATGGGTGAGGCACTGGGTGCGCATACCGAAAAAAGTCCGGAAAAAGAAATTGGGGTTTATCCCATCACGTTAACGGAACCTGGCACACAGGATTCTCTTTTTTCAGGTTTTCCTAAAACGTTCAATGCCATTCATTGGCACAACGATATGCCCGGGCTCACTGCGGATAGCACTGTTTACGCCTATAGCGAAGGCTGCCCACGCCAAATTGTGCGATACACAGATTGCGTGTACGGCTTTCAATGCCATCTGGAAATAGAGCTTTCGGGCATGGATGCGCTGATCAAAGCTTGCCCAGAGGACCTTTCGCCTAGTAAATTCACCCAAACAGCAGCGGCAATACGCAGCACTGATTACACATCGATTCATAATCATTTATTCCATTTGCTCGATAAGTTCACCCAACCCGTTTGCTCATGAAGTATATAGATTTAACCCACACACTTACTGAAAACATTCCTGTCTGGCCGGGCGCTCACAAGTTGGAACTGGAAACGCTTTCGGATTACGACCAGGGTTACCGTTTGGTAAGCGTGAAGCGCTCTGCCCTCGGAATAGGAACCCATATAGACGCACCCACTCATTTCGTAGATAATAAAATTGATATTGATAAAATTCCATTAGAGCAGCTCATTGGCCCACTATGCGTAATCGATTGCCGGGAAAAAGTAGCCGCTAACCCCGACTATGGCGTCTCTAGAGAGGATGTCTCTGCTTGGGAAAAACAATATGGAAAGATCCCTAAGGGCTCCATTGTCGTTGCCCACACCGGCTGGAGCCAATACTGGCATGAGCCCTCAAAATATATAAACCAGGATGACTCCAGTCATAAACATTTCCCTGGCTTTCTTGCGGAAGCAGCTTCCGTGCTCTTAGAAAGAGGCATTTCGGGCATCGGAATTGATGCCTTAAGTGTCGATGTTGGCATATCAGAAGATTTTCCGGTTCATCAGATGGTTCTCGGGGCAAACAAATTTCAAATCGAAAATATGGCCAACCTTGATAATGTTCCACGGGCAGGAGCCCTCTTGATTGCGCTTCCCATTAAATTAACCGCTCCGGAAGCACCCGCTCGCATCATCGCACTCGTAATGTAATTCTCCAGAGGGGAATTAGTGCTCATGAGTACACTAGCTCTCCCTCGATCGAAATAAGTTAAATAAATACGATTTATTACGCCTATGCTAATAAGAAACGCTTCCTTGTTGAATTTAAACCCTAATAATCATAGAATTGGATAAACACATAACCCCAATTTTCATCTTACCATTGAAGTGCCCTTATTGTGGACGACGCATTTTATACTACCCTGGTTTCAGACTATTGCTCGGACCCTGTTCTCATTCTCCAACATGACGAACAAGATCCGACCATCACATTCGTCAACAAAGCCTTTCAAAAGGTTTACGCGTATTCTCAAAAAGAAATTCTCAACAAGCCTTTTTCTTTTCTCAGCAGGGGCATACCCCATCCTTTATTAGCTGACCTTTTCAAACAAGGCCGGCAATGCCGCACAAAAATAGAACACACTACTAAAAGCGGTAAAACGCTTGCGTTAGAAATTAGATCAAACCCTGTCTTTAACGAAACGGGAAAACTCACTCACTGGGCTTGCTCTCTCAGTTCAATTGAGGAAAAACAGCAATTTCAAGAATCTTTACTGCATATTGCTAGCCAGCTTAGGCACATCCTAAAAAGCATCCCCATCGTTTTATGGGGCATCGATGCCGAAGACCGTTTCAGCCTCGTAGAAGGTAAGGGCCTGGAATCAATCAAGATGGTCTCCGATGATTTTCTTCATAGGGACTATAAAATAATATTCAACGATTACCCCGATATACTTGAAATGTTTCGTTTGGCGAAAGTTGAGAAAATCAATAGCGCCATCAGGCTATTTAACGGCATCTATTTCGATGTCCAATTCTCTGTATTAAAAGACGAACAGGGCAACTACGATGGCCTTATCGGTGTAGCTATCGATGTCAACGACCGGATGCTTGCCGAAGAAACAAGAGAGCGCCTAATCTCTATCCTGGAGGCCACTTCAGACTTGATCCTCATCGAAGACAGTAAAAACATCACCTACCTGAATGCTGCTGGCCAAAAGCTCCTGGGGTATACCGAGGCGGAAATAAAATCTAAACTACTGAAGGACTTGTATCCACAATGGTCTTACGACTTAATACAAACCGTAGCGATACCCTACGCAATGGAAAATGGAACATGGTCCGGAGAGGCCGCTTTTTTGTGCAAAAACGGCCATGAAGTACCCACTTCACAGGTGATCATCGCGCATAAATCAAAAGCAGGCGAGTTGCAGTTTTTCTCAAATATCGCTCGCGATATATCCGAATCTAAAAAGACAGAAAAACACCTTCGGGAAGCGAAAGACAAAGCAGAATCAGCCACCCGTGCCAAAAGCGAATTCCTTGCGAATATGAGCCATGAGATCCGCACTCCGCTAAACGCTATCCTTGGGTTCGCTGAAATCCTTGCTCATGTAACTGTTAACACCGCTATGCAAAGTTACGCGGAGTCCATTATCGTAAGCGGCAAAAACTTACTTCATTTAATTAATGATCTACTCGACTTATCAAAAATTGAAGCAGGCAAGATAGACATTATTCCTCGTCCTACTTCTGTAAAAGATCTAATCGAGGAAATCAAAACCCTTTTCACCCTCGAAAGCAAAAAGAAGCACCTGCGCTTCGATGTATTTATTGATAAGAGTATCCCCGACTACATCATGTTGGACACGCCTCGCTTCCGCCAAATTGTTTTTAATGTGATCGGTAACGCAATAAAATATACCAATGAGGGGTTTGTCTCACTTAAACTTTTTACTAAAGAGAGTCCTAAAAATAAAAAACTGGATCTCTTTCTCGTAATCGAAGATTCGGGAATCGGGATCAGCGAAGAGGATCAAGAAACTATATTCTCTCCTTTTATTCAAAAGTGCGAACATGCTGGCGGCGTTGGGCTGGGACTGACAATCACGCTTCGTCTCGTCAAAATGATGCGCGGGAAAATCTCCCTCACCAGTACTCCAGGAAAGGGTAGCTGCTTCACCATCTGCATTCCAAACGTCAAAAAATGTACCATCGAAGGAGCTTCTGGATCTATTATACAAATAGATAACGAGCCGCCTGACTTCGATAAGGCAACCGTTCTTATCGTAGACGATATGGAATACAATATAAACCTGTTGCGGGCATACTTGTCTGATTGTAATGTTGATATTATCGAAGCACGAAATGGCAAGGAAGCGCTCCTGATGGCCGAAGAACTGCACCCTAAGATCATACTGCTAGACCTCAAAATGCCCATCATGGATGGCTACGAGGCCATGGCTCGTATTAGCGCTAATCCCGACATCCAGAGCATCCCCGTTATCGCTATAACAGCACAGACGCTGGGAGACGAGGAGGCTAGAATACGCAAGCTTGGCAGCAAGAGCTTCTTGCGCAAACCTTTATCCAAAGCCACTCTTATCACGGAATTAAAAAAATTCATCCCGGTAAAAAAGCCATCGCTTCAAAAACAAAATCCACAACATCTCCTGGAGCCAAAGGAACGTATCCAAATTTTAAATGCGCTAAAAGGTAAACATTTTAACACTTGGCAAACCGTCAAAAGTAAATCCATTATTAGAAACATAAAGGAATTCGCTACGGAATTAAAACAAATCCCCAACGCTGAATTCATTCCCGCGCTCGCGATTTTTGCAGATCAACTCATTAAAGCCGCAGATCTTTATGACATTGAAAAAACACAATCATTGCTCAACGAATATCCACAAATCATTCTTCAAATAGAAGCCTATCCTGATAAACAGAAAACTTTAGAAATGCATGAAAAAGCTCTTAAGAGAAAACGGTGAACCGCCACTCATCCTAATTGTAGATGACTACAAGGAAAACCTAAGTGTCCTGGGCAAAAACCTGGAAGAGGCCGGTTATGATATCATGTTAGCCAACAGTGGCAAACAAGCCATCAGCTTGGTTAAAGAAGTTATCCCTGACCTCATCCTCCTGGATATCATGATGCCCGAGCTTAATGGCCTGGAGGTTTGCGTTAAGTTAAAATCAAATGAGGACTATGCGGGCATTCCTATTATTTTCTTAACCGCTAAAGTGGATTCTGATGATATCTTAAAGGGTTTCAAGGCCGGCGGTGTGGATTATATCACCAAGCCGTTCAATACAATGGAGCTGCTCGCACGTGTCCAGAACCACTTAGAGCTAAAATTTAGTAATGAAAAACTTCAAATGCTCAATGATAGCAAGGATAGATTTTTCTCTATTATATCTCATGACATCAAGGGCTCGCTGTCAGGAATGATGCTGCTCCAGGAAATGACACTGAATCACTTCGATGAAATTTCACCGATTAAAATCAAGGATAACCTGGCTGTCATCGCTAAATCATCACGAAGGCTCTACCAAATGCTCGAAAATCTGTTAGACTGGGCAACACTCCAACGGGGGCTCATCCAGCTCAATCCTTCCATTTTATGCATTCATGATTTGGCTCAGCAATCTATTGAGTTATTTGAAGGAAAGTGCATTCACAAAAAGCTCACTATCCATAACAATATAGACAAGACTTTAAATGTATTTGCTGATTACGATATCGTTATCTCTGTTTTTAGAAACTTGATTAGTAATGCGACTAAATTCTCACACCCGGGTGGTTCCATAGAAATTGAATCTAAGGAAAATGGCCCCTTAGCGGAGATATCCGTAATTGATCATGGTGTCGGCATGAAGGATAATGACAAAAAGTCTCTCTTTCACATGAGCAAAAATCGATCCAAGGAGGGCACTAATTTCGAAAAAGGAAGTGGCTTGGGCCTTCTACTATGCCATGAGCTGATTACAAAATGTGCGGGAAAAATATCCGTTGAAAGCGAAATTGGGCAGGGATCAACCTTTACGATCTCACTTCCCTTGGTCAAGCGTGAGGAAAAGACAACTCCCCAAACAGATACAAAGCTAATAATTCAATAACGCTTTTTGCGTGGGGCGATTTTCATACGCAGCGATCACTTCTAGGAACGCGGGCACAACTGTCTTGGCCTTATAGGCTCCAATCCCGGGTATATCTTCTGCCTCTGCTATACTGCTTGGTCTTTGCTTGGCTAAATATATCAGCGACTTGTTCGTAAGAATCATAAACAGGCGAGCGCTCTTTTTCTTCTTCGCAATCTCAGCACGCTTCTCCCGCAATGCCGCGTAAAGCTCTTTTTCTTCGCCAGACAGGTCCTCTTCGTCTTCTGTTACTTTTTTTTCTTTTTTAACAGCGCTATCTTTTACGGCTCCAGCATATCCCTCTGGCCATATAAGCTCATAGCTGGCTTCTCCTCGCATAACGGAATCACCATACTCAGAAAGGGTCAACAGGCTAAACTTATCTTTCTCTACCGTCTGCAGGATCCCGCCAAACTCAAGGCTGTTAAATAATTCTTCAACATAGCGTTGCCCATTCTCGCGTAGCAAACCATAAGTCGAGAGCTGGTGTAAATCATTATCCATGATCTCTTTGCGCTGGCTCCCAATTAACATTTGTATAATCCTTGCTCGGCCATATCGAGGCTGCCACTGCCCATTCCCTAATTTATAGGACATTCTAGCAACTCCGCTGAGCGCTTTCCGAACAATCATTAACTCTTCAGGCATTGGGCCGCGTTTCGATTTTCCGCGCTGCGTACCGCAATAATCACAACTCCCGCATACTTCAGCATCCGTCTCCCCGAAATAATTTAAGATCCACTTCTGGCGGCAACCAAAACTGTTTGAAAACTTTATAACGGTTTCCAAACGCTCACGATCTCGTTCTTCCTTCACTTTCAGTGTGGAGAAATCTAACGGGAGGTCTCTTACTTTGGTATCAGGACACAAAAGGCGCGTCCCTCTCACTCTACTCCCGGGCACATCAAAGCGTTGTATTATGTTCGCATGAGATAAAATGGAAATCGCAGCACTGATCGCCATAGAATTGGTCCCCCGTCCAATCCGCTCCGCAAGATCGTCTAGAGAAATAATCACTTCGTTGTGGTTATCCGCTAAACGTGTGAGGCTTTTATAAACTGTTTCAATCGTTTCTTGATCCGGGTTGCTGCCATCGATAAAAAACTCTTGCACGCGTTTGTCCGCGTAACAGTAATACATCTCGCAGGCCGATGCCGCTCCATCACGGCCAGCACGTCCTACTTCCTGATAATACGCCTCAATACTCCCGGGCATTTCAAAATGCGCGACAAACCGTATATCCGATCGATCAATCCCCATACCAAAGGCATTGGTCGCAATCGCCACATCCGCCTTTCCTTTAAGAAAACGATCCTGCGCCTCAGCGCGCTGTTGATCACTCATACCCGCGTGATACGAAACAACCGAACAATCCCAAGAGGATACCAGGTGCAGGGCTACTTGCTCCACATGCTTGCGGGTCGCGCAATAAATGATGCCCGTTTTATGTTTCTCAATGAGTCGTCCAATATGCGCGTATTTTTCAGCCACTTTACGAACCGGCACAACTCGCAAAGATAAATTAGGTCGGCTAAATCCTGAAACAAACTCCTTTGGCTCCTTTAAATGAAGATATCGTATAATGTCTTCTCTCACTTCCGGCGTTGCTGTTGCCGTAAAGGCCGCCATCACTGGATTTCCTAAAACTTTTACCGCTTCTCCAATTCTGAGATAGTCAGGGCGAAAATCATGCCCCCACTGAGAAACGCAGTGCGCTTCGTCAATAGCTACCAAACTAACGTCGATTCGCCTAATCGTATCCACGAAATAACTACTACGAAAACGTTCCGGAGCCACATAAACCAGTTTATATAACCCGTCCGCAATCCCTTGTATTCTGGCCGTCTGTTCCGCCAATGAAAGGGTACTGTTAATGTAGGTGGCCGGCAGATTAAGCCCCTGAAGCGTATCCACTTGGTCTTGCATCAAGGAAATAAGTGGCGAAACAACCACGGTTACTCCCTTAAGCATCAAGGCGGGAAGTTGATAACAAAGGGACTTCCCGCCCCCGGTAGGCATAACCGCAAGGACGCTTTTGCCGAACAAAATAGCCTCTATAATCGGCTCTTGTCCCGCACGAAACGCATCCAGACCAAAGGACTCCTTCAGTACTTTTTTAGCGGCTTCCACAATAAACAGTATATAGCATTCTCGTTATATTAGCTCTTCAGCTCAACAACGCACTGTATCTCAACGGTGGCATCCTTAGGCAAACCCGCAACCGCGACCGCAGCCCTCGCATGCTTACCTGCCTCGCCAAACAGGGAGCCTAGAAGATCTGAAGCACCATTTAAAACGGCAGGGCTATCCGCAAAACCGGCCACGCCGTTCACAAAGCCATTCACCAAAACCCAACGGTTCACCTTATCCAAAGATCCCGCAGCAGACTTCACCACCGCAATCGCATTCAACGCACACATCTTAGCAGCTTCATAAGCCTGCTCAACCGTCTGCGTCTCGCCCACTTTCCCTGTATGCGTAATTTTGCCATCCATAACGGGGAGTGTTCCCGCTAAATACAAAACATTGCCCACTCGCGTATAAGGCAAGTAATTTCCTGCCGGAGCGGGAACTGAAGGTAATGTTAAGCCCATTTCTTTAAGTCTGTCTTCCATGCCCGTCTATATAATATATAACAACCCCAAAACGCAACCTTCCTCTTCTCGAAGTGTCTTTTCAAATCCACTTCAATGAATGACAACTATTGACAAAAAACAGCTCGAACTTATCCTTAACTCACTAGCAATCAACATGAAAGTAATCGAAACAGAAAGGCTTATCTTGCGCACATGGGCCGCCCATGATGCCGATGCCTACTTCCGCATTAATCAAGATCCCAGGGTATATGAGTTCCTGCTAGGCCCGATAACGAGAGAGCAAGTGAATGCATTTATCGAAAGCAGCATCCAATCCTTTAATGATCATCGTTTTTGCCTTTTCGCCGTAGCGCTCAAGGAAAATAATGCATTAATCGGATTCATCGGTCTTTCTATCCCCAAATTTGAGGCTCATTTCACCCCTTGTGTCGAAATCGGGTGGCGCCTGAGCTCACAACACTGGGGTAAGGGGTATGCGACAGAGGGCGCAAGGGCGGTACTCGATTACGGGTTCAATACGATTGGCCTAGGCGAAATCGTTGCGTTCACGGTTCCCGCAAACAAGCGATCTATCCAAGTCATGGAAAAGCTCAGCATGAAGCGAGACTTGGATGGTGATTTTCCCCACCCACTGGTCACCGAAGGCCACCCGCTGTCACACCATGTGCTATACAAGGTAAGCAAAAATTCTTAAACAATGCCTAGAACAAAGCATTCGCAGCAACCCCCACAGCCGTAATCGGTCCTGCGTTTTCTATACTATCCACAGCACCTTCTACTTTTGTCATGACGGCTTCTGCGCGTACATATAGGTCGTCACTACTAATAAGTCTTCCCAGGGTACTAGTGTCACTGTTTAGTTTTTCACTAAACTGTTCTAGATTGGCAACCGTTTCGCGAACTTGTTCCGCCATTTCAGGGTTATTTAACAGCTCTGAAAGCGCGCCGTCGCCTGAATTAATCTTATCCACAATTTCCCGCGCGTCAGCCATAAATTGACTTGTATTTTCTGCAGCGGCAACCAGTTGAGTGTGCAACGTATCCGAATTCACCAGCATACCCAAGGTGCCTTGGCCATCATTAATTTTCTCTGTAATAGACTCTAAATTCCCCAATGTCTTAGTCAGTTTATCCGCATTTTCGTCCACAAGGGTATTCAGGTTTTTGACAAGCTTGCCCATGCCGGTATCTTCATCCATTCCTCCCGTGAAGGAACTGAGAAAATCGTCCAATTTTTTCGCAATCCCCCCTACTTCCTCCATCACATCGTTAAAATCTAATGTCGCTTTGGTCTTTATAGTGGCGTCTTTTTTTAAATACGTTTTATCCTCTCCGGCAAGAATTGCTACGTAGTTATTGCCTAAAAGACCGGCTGTGGTAATCGTAGCAACGGAATCACTCGGTATTTTGATCTCCGGCTCAATCATTAAAACTGCAATCGCGGTGCCATTTTTTAAATAAGCTTCTGTAACCGCCCCAATACTCACTCCAGCAAGGCGTACATCAGCGCCTACTTTTATTTGCTTGAGATCTTCAAACGGAGCCACAACTTCGTAACCGTGTTTCGAATACAAAGAAGCCTCTGAAAGCGTTTCATAAACGACCCATATCAGGACAAGGCCAAATACAAAAAATAAACCAACTCGTATGCTTTGGGTAATTGCTGCCATAATTATATATTTTCTTTAAAGCGAGGGTTCGCTAAATCAATCTTTGGGTTTAAAAATTCTTTTACAATAGGATCGTCCAGTTCCTTTAAAGCCTTAGGGGTATCAATGGCTATTATTTTGCCATCATACAAAACAGCAACTCGGTCAGCGATAGCAAAAGCTAAATCGCGATCATGGGATACCACAACACTCGTAACGTGTATCTTCTCATTCAACGTGGCTATAATTTCAGAGATCGTTGCCGCCATAATAGGGTCCAGCTCAGAAGTAGGCTCATCATACAATAAAAGCTGAGGTTTCATCATGAGAGCTCTCGCAATCGAAACACGCTTTTTCATGCCGCCAGAAAGCTCTGAGGGAAATTTGTTAGCTGCTTGCTCCAAGGATAGCATCTTTAGGGTTTCCATCACTTCATTATCCAACGCTTTCCCAGAAAGCAGCCGGTGCTCGCGCGGATAAAGCGCCAGGTTATCAAAGACAGACATCGAGTTAAATAAAGCGCCTGCCTGAAATACAATGCCTGTAACCACGTTAACGTGGGTCGACTTCAAGGAAGCATCTAATTTATTTATAAGCACTGATCCCGTATCCGGTTTCTCCAAACCTATAATTGCTTTCAACAAAACGGACTTACCGGAACCGCTAGGCCCCATAATCACAAAGGTCTCTCCCGCCTTCACCGAAAATGAAATATCAAACAATACTTGCTGATCACCATAGCTCTTATTGAGCCCTTCGACAACGATAGGCACTGCTTGCTGATCTTCTTTATAGTTTACCATTTCCGTTTATTCTAAATTTGAGCCCTTGTGATGAAATAGTCTAAGAACAGTATGGCGATCATAGAGAAAACGACCCCGCGGGTAACCGCTGTACCAATCTCTCGTGGCCCCCCTTTAGTCAATAATCCTTCATTACAACAAATCAGTGCCACAACACCGCCAAAGATCTCTGCTTTTACAAGGCCATCTTGCACGCTTTTAAAATCAACAAACTCTTTCAGACCCTGCCAGTACGTTTCAGGCTCCAAGCTAATAAAGCCAACGTACTCACTCACCCACATACCGCCAAACCAACCGATAATAATCGAGAAAATGGTCAACACTGGCATCATGAGCAAAGTAGCTACAATACGTGGAAGCACTAAAATTTTTTCCGGTGGAATGTTCATCGTGGTCAATGCATCCACTTCTTGGTAAACTTTCATGGACGCTAACTCCGCGGTAATAGCGGATCCTACGCGTCCCGCCAAGAGAAAGGATGTCATCACGGGCCCTAATTCACGGCACATGGAAAGCCCCACAATACTCCCCAAATAGGCCTGAGCACCACTTAAATTCTGTAAGCTGTAACCGGATTGTAGCGCTAATACGCCGCCAATGAACAAGCTCAATATACCTACAATGAAGAGCGTCTTATATCCAATATGAAAGCAATGCTCCATTACCCTGGCAAACTGTCTCGGGAGGCTTGGCAAATACTTCAGCGAAGTTAATAGCAAAATAACTATGCTTCCGGTACGATCCAATGCTGCAAGAATGGGGTTCATATAAGGCTTTTTACCATGCTAAGTTTTTTTTAGGTGTTTCTCCATAACAATTTCAGTCTTTTTTTGCCATTTTTTTTCTCATATCCGATCAACCCTTTAAATAGTTGAAAGGACTCGCCTTCCGCGTCTTTCCTGGTCTCAAAAATAGGCCCAAAGCTAAACTTGGCATGTGTTTCTGTTGATTCATAAATTATAAGGTTAAACAAAAAACCGCGATACAGATCTCCATTCGGTTTTTCTTGATAACGGTAAAGGGCAAAAAGCGGCGTATAGGCTTCTCGGACTGTCCTGTTCCCGGGGAAGAAAACTTCAAAGGGGCTTAAAAACTGAAATTGTTTTTCCCCTGCGCCATTATCCCAATAACTATAAAGGGGCCACACGTGCGTCTTTTCCGCGGGGGCTAGCTCAGGGTTCGCAATACTGTGCTGCTTTTCTCGCCACACTAAAAAGAATAGTAATTGTTGCCGATCAATCCTAAGGCCGCGTTCGTTCCACTGCGTCTGTTTCATTAAGGGCCACAAAAACCACTGCTTTTCACGATCTTTGAGCTTCGAATACGCATAAAAGGGTAATGCTTGCGTAATATGCCGCTCTTTACCGCGCGCCTTTATCACAAGGGGCCACAGGAATTGATCTTCTACATAAGTAGGTTCTTCTTTACCTTCTATATGGCTAAAAAAGGGCCATATCCAGGTAAGGCTGTCCTTCTTCGGTCCGGTCTCTAATGCGTAAAAGGGGAGAACCGCTTGGCGCAACTTCGGGGTATTAGAATCTAAATCATCTCGATAACTATATATAAATGGCCATCCGCCAAACTGGTGGTCGTACTTGCCTTGTTTATAAAAGTGGCCAACAAGGGGCCAAGCTGCCCCGCCTCCGGTCTGTGGCGTAGCGCCTTCTTGCCATCTTATAAAGGGCCAGGGGAAACTATATCGTTTTTGGTCTTCGTTCTCCACTTGCAATGAAACAGGGAAAAAGGCCCAGCTAATCTTATCCGCACCAAAGTAATTACGTACATTCCCTGAAACCGGAAATACGCCGTGGTAAGAGGTATCTGGGTTATCCGTCTGTTGTGCGAAATATACGGGAAATATGTTAAAGCGCTGGCTCTTGACCTTCCCATCATACCACGTCTTATCAAAGGTCATCAGGCTAAAAACATCCCAGCGCAAATTATGCTCTTCGTAATAATAATTCCACAAGGGGTACAAATAGTGCGCTTCCTGTCCTCCAACGGCCGGGTTATCAAAAATGGCTGTACCGGGACGTAATGCGCGTATCCCTTTTTGTTGCTCCAGAAAGGGTCCTGCCATCTGCAGGCGTTTCCAATCCCCTGTCTGGTCATCTGTTTCAAGGACACGTACCGGCCATCCGTTGTCCCATTCCGCATAGCTAATACTATTCCCTGGAATAAATAGGGTAAAAATACCTATTAAAATTCCTTTACAAAAAAGGGTCTTCAGGGATTTCTTATGGGTCAAAATAATATTAAAGGCTTCAGGCTATCAGTATTTTATAAATTTTAGAAGTCTATTTGTGCCAAACAAGAGGTCTTCTCAATACCGCTTCAAGCGTCGCCGATCCATAGACAATTTCTTCTCTGCCCAGCGTCCCAATTGTGCGAAGGGGAAGCCGATCAAGAAGTATATACCGGCAACCAATATTCCAATCCCAAAATAGTCATAGTAAACGGCAGCCAACTGCGTATACGCATAGGTTAAATCAACAATCGTAATTACTGAAACCAGCGCGGAGTCTTTTAGGAGTGAAATAAAATCATTCGTAATGGGTGGAATCACCGTACGCACGGCTTGCGGAAGCACAACAAATCGTAAGCTCTGCCAGTGGGTCATCCCTAAAGCTCGTGCTGCTTCCATCTGCCCTTGCGGTACAGATCTAATGCCGGCTCTGTAATTTTCTGCCTCAAAGGCCGCGTAATTAAGGCCCAATCCCAAGATACCCGCGACAAAGGAGTCTAGCTTGATTCCGATCGCCGGCAGCCCGTAAAAGATAAAGTAAAGTTGTATCAACAGGGGTGTCCCGCGAATAATCTCTATATAAATGTAGGCAATCCCGCTAAATATCTTGTGACCATAAATCCGCACAATTGCCAAAAAGAGTCCAAAAAACATCGCAAATATCATCGATATCACAGACAACTTAATCGTCATCCACGCACCTTTTCCCAATACAGGCAAAAAGCTCAAATAGCGTTTCTTTAGATCTTTCTCCACCAAATTGTAGCGGACCATTTCTTTAAACGCTTCATAAGCCGTGGGCTCTGTATCAGAAACACTATAATCTTCCAGATAATTCGCCATCATGGGGTTCCACATATTCCACCGCTCATAGATTTCGCGCAATTTACCTGTTTCTATCAAACGCGCAATCGCTGCGTTCACTTCTGCCAAGAGTTCCGTATTTTTTTTATTAATAGCAACGCCGTACACTAACCGGCCAATCGGTTCGGGCAGTATGCGAACTCCTTTCATTGGCTCCGCATAATAAAGTGCAATCGGGGCATCAAACAACACCGCATCAATTCGACCATAGATCAAGTCATACAGAAGGCTCATTTCATAATCATACTGCTTGATTTCGATACCTTGCTCTTCTTTTAAAATATTTACCGCACCTGTATTGCGCAGGGCGCCAACAACTTTTCCTTTACAGTCATTTAAATCATTTATCTCCTCTTCACCGTCCAAAACGACTAGCTGCAAATACGTCACATAATAGGGCGTTGAAAAATTAACCACCTCTTCACGCGCTGACGTAATCTCTTGCGCATCAACGACCGCATCGTAAAGCCCTCTTTGCAAGCCCGGAATTAACCCGTTCCATTGCACTTCCGTAAACACGGCTTCTTTACCCAATTCTTTCGCGATTGCATTGGCAAGATCCCATTCCACGCCATTCACTTTATCATGATCAGCGGCATCTCTAAAAACACTTGGTGCCCCGTTTTCCGCATCTCCCGCCCAGCGAAATAGCATAGGATCCGCGGCAATCTCTGCCCCAAAAGCACTCATCACTGAGACCACCAAACAAAAGAATATATAAAAGTACTTCTTCATATTACAGATACTTCTTCAGGAATCGCCTGGTACGCTCGTCTTGGGGCGAAACAAATATTTCGTCTTCATCAGATATTTCAACAATTTCCCCGTCTTCCATATAAATAATGTAGTCGGACGCGTCTTGCGCAAAGGCCATTTCATGGGTAACAACTATCTGTGTCATCCCTTCTTCGTCAATCGCCCGCATTACCTGTAGCACTTCTTCCACTAATTCAGGGTCAAGGGAGGACGTTGGCTCATCATACAGCATCACTTTAGGCATCATCGCCAATGCTCTCGCGATCGCCGCTCGCTGTTGCTGCCCGCCGGACAAGCTATAGGGATACCGGCTCGCAAAGTTCTTCAGGCCTACTTTTTCCAGCAAACGAATCGCGTTATCCACAGCAACTGCTTTTGTCTGCTTTTTAACAACCATCGGAGACAATATAATATTCTCCAATATCGTCATATGGGGAAATAAATTTAGCCCCTGAAAGACCATTCCCACTTGTTCCCTCAAATCATGCGCGGTGTTGTGAAAGGTGCTACTTAATCGGTCATATTGCTTATCCCGCTGCAGCGTTAACCCCGCTATCGAAATGCGCCCGGAATCCATCACTTCCAGGCAATTCAAACAACGTAAAAAGGTAGACTTGCCGCATCCCGATGGGCCGATGATAGAGACCAGGTCCCCTTCTTCCACATCAACGCTTACCCGATTGAGCACCAAGTCGTCGTCATAACTTTTACATAAATCTTTAACGGATATGAGCGGTTGTTCCTTGTGCGCCATTATCGGATTTTTGGTATATATTTAACTCAACGCTATGTGTGGACCATAAAATATCTTTTTCTAGAAGATCTTTCCCTGCTAGGCTTTACCTACCAAACGTACTTCGTGTCTGTTGCTTTGTGATCGGTACTTCATCAGACCACTCAATCACACCCGTTTGTATGTTTGTCAAAATCAAGTTAAATTTATACGACTTGCGTAACACTTTGCTGTTACGTTCTACATAGGATACAATAGAACCAGTCACCATATACTCCGCACCATACTGCTTGCCGATGTCAGCTTTGTTATTAGGATCAACCATACCGCTGTAGTTTTGGTACTCAAGCTCTTCCTTTTGATCCGCACGGGTTACTTTATCCGTAAAACGGAACTTCCCGGAGCGTATTAGCTGCGTGCGAATAGTATCGGTAATAGACTCTGTGTCAATGTGCTGATCTGTCTTATTACGTATACGGTCAACCACCACCAACGGTCTGCGGTCTTGCGTGATCGCTACCGTAGCGGGTGAAATAAGCATCGAGTCCACCATGTCATTAGCGACAAAGTTCACGTCAGAAAAACTAAAATCCGTCGTTAACGGCGTCGCGCTCACCGGCTCCGCGTAATCAACTTTTGTTGTCTTACAGCCCGTAAGCCCTATGAAAACCATCCCTGCTATCGCAATCCATATTTGTTTTTTCATATTATCTTTATACTAGTTTAATTTTTTACGAATAGAAACACGAAAAGATTGTGCCTGCGTTGTCTTGGGAACAACCGTCACCGTCTTGAAAACTTTTCCGTCCATAGGCAAGGGTGACCACCCAAGCGCTTGGCCTTCTAGCTCTTTGCCAGACGCGTCAAACCAAGATGCTCGGTATTCTAAAAGAACTGGCTTTCGGTTAGACCCCATTAGCCCAACTTGCACTTGCCTTATCCCGCCAACCGTAGCACCGTTAACCGATACAACTTGAAAACCGTATTTAGAGGAAAGATTACCGTTAATAGTAACCGCTAAATTGCCTTTCGCGGGAAAAGAACCTTCAATCGCGACACCTGATATATAGCCCAACTCCTGTACGCTTACGCCATTATACGTCTTTAATCCTCTGTCTAAAGTACACCCGTTAGCGAGAAAAAGTGTGGCTATCAAAATAAGCGAAAGTTGTATGTGTCTCATAATATTTTCTACAAAAATGAAAGATATCAGAAAAGTTTGCTTATTTCTTCTCTTTTAATCAAGCTTTTTCCCATGCTTGTCGAAAGAATCGATCATTTTGATACACAAGAGCTTTTCAATCGTTTCGCTCATCGTAACTATGCCTTTTTCTTGGATAGTGGTAGGGGCTATGGTGACTTGGGTAAATTCTCGTTCATCGGGTGCGATCCTTTTCTCGTATTTAAGTCAAAAGGCAATAAACTTTCAATCACCACGACTGGGGATTCCGCTTCGCCTAACACTTCCAATGGCGCTCCTTTAGATACGCTACGTCTTCTGCTGCGTGAATATGCCGTTATCAACGAAAGCGACTTTCCTTTTATCGGTGGCGCTGTCGGCTTCTTCGGCTACGAGCTTTGCCATCAATTAGAAAAATTACCGCATACAACAACAGATGATCGCAACATAGAGGATCTACAGCTCGGTTTTTATGATGGTATCATTGCCATCGATCATGTCAAAAATGAGGCCTACGCCATCACACTTGGTCTCTCTATGCCCGCAGAAGAGCGTATGGCAGAGCTCTTAGCTATTGTAAATGAGGATATTGTGCTTCCACTTCCTAGCTTAAGCAAGCAAGCCGACTTTCAACCGGACATGTCCCAATTTGAGGCTAGCTTGTCTCCCGCCGAACACCACAGCGCCGTCAATAAGATCAAGGACTATATCGCCGCTGGAGATGCCTACGAGGTCAACTTAACCCTGCGTTTTGAGTGCGCTTTGCTCGATAATCCGATTAATATCTACAATCACCTGCGTCAAATAAACCCGGCTCCGTTTAGCGCTTTCCTTGGCTTTGATGATCTTCAGGTTCTCTCCGCTTCTCCGGAGCTTTTTCTTAAAAAACAGAGCCAATACATCGAAACGCGGCCGATTAAGGGCACTCGCCCACGGGGCAAGAATGAGGCCGAGGATCTCCGTCTGCGCGAGGAGCTCCTCCAAAGCGAAAAGGACAAAGCTGAGCTCCTCATGATTGTAGACTTGGCCAGAAACGACCTCGGGCGTGTCTGCGAGTATGGCTCCGTTAAGGAAGAAAACGTCTTTGCCGTCAGTGCCTTTCCTTCCGTATTCCATTTAGATGCAACCATCAGCGGCACGCTCCGTCCAAGGTTAGATATAGTAGACGCGCTCAAAGCAGCTTTCCCTGGTGGCTCCATCACCGGCGCTCCTAAAATCAGATCCATGGAAATCATAGATGAAATAGAGCCCACCCAGCGCGACATCTACACAGGCGCGATCGGCTACATCGGCTTTGATGGAAACGCTTGCCTAAACATCGCCATACGCACCATCATCTGCAAAAACGAAAAGGCTTATTTTCACGTCGGCGGTGCCATCGTATGGGACTCCTCTCCAGAGGACGAATACCAAGAAGCCCTCCACAAGGGTCGCCTGCTCGCCAAAGCCCTCCAATACACACAACAGGAAGATGCTTGCCTCGTCCGATAAAAACCTGGGCTTATTCGAAACGCTTAAGGTCACAAACAGCAAACCCGTATTCTTCCAAGAGCACTGGGATCGCTTCGCACACAGCTGCTCAACCCTTGGCCTACACTGCCCGCTTAGCTACTCAGAACTAGAAGCGCAATGCACACAAAATCTCCCCACAGAGGGCTTCCTCAAGTACACCCTTCTAAACAACAAACTAACAATCGAAACCGGCCCCCCTCGCTACACACCCGCAGACTTCAAACGCGGCTTCCGCCTAACGTTTTCAAACACCCCACGCCCCACAACTGATCGGCTCTACAAATTTAAAACCACCTGCTACGACTTCACCGAACGCCACAAAGCCCAACAGGCCGGCTTTGACGATTGCATCTTCCTCACCCCCGAAGGTTACATCACCGAAACCAGCATAGCCAACATCTTCTTCCGTATCGGCAAAACCCTCTACACCCCTTCCCTAGACTGCCCCATCCTCCCCGGCATCATCCGTGCGAAAATCATAGAAAGGGAAGAAAATGTCGTGGAAGGTCTTTTCAAAAGGGAAATACTTCTCGATGCAGACGAAATCTTCTTAACGAATTCGTTAATGGGGGCGATGGAGGTTAGGGAGGTTAAATCAGTCATATAACTTCCTGTGGAGGCTCACTTTCCTCGGCAATAATGTCATCTTCAATCAATACTTTTTTTAAGTGGTAAAACTCATACCAAGGAGACCCCCTCGAAGACTTTTCTTTACTCACATTCTCCGCAAAATTACACCAAAGCGCATTATGGTCCTCAACGCTTAACTCTTTCGATCGCTGATACAACTTTACAAGAAGCATATCTATATTCCCAGTAGAATATACATGGTCATCAAAGCCAACAATAACTGCTCTTACGTCTTCTGCGTCAAGCAATTCTATATATGGAAATAAACACTTATTCCCATTACTACGAATACTCTCCCATGATGTTGATTCCTTCATTAACTCTATCACCAAGCTCTTAAATCCTACCCAAACAACAATTGATAAAACTTCTATCCGTTCTTTATATTCAAAGCTCTTCACCCTAGCGCTCAAAGCATCCTTAATCTCAGGCACCCCGGAATCAGAATATTCAACCCCTTCAAAACAACGTATCATCTCCTCTGCCGAAAGCTTCTTTATGCGGTCACAAATAAGAATTTTCACCGATCCTTCCAATCCTTCGTATGATTTTGGATAAAGATTAAAAAACGCAAAGACATGCTTAAACCAAAATCGCTCAGCATCCATCAAAAGCAGACACAATTTTTCTTTAATAGTAACCCGAAGAATATCAGGCTTTTTGCCTTCAATAGCCTTCAGTACAATCAGTATCCTTTTAAGTTTTGTGTTCTCCAACTCCAAATCACTCTTAAAAAGCGTTTTTAAAATTACTATACATAAATTTCGAAATACAGAATCCTTGGCACGTCCTAATCGGTGGTTAGATTTTAAAAGTTCGATTGCGCTTTCTTCATCATCCGGAAGTTTTTCGATATCATTTAAAATTTTTTCTATTAACATCTTGCCCTGAACAGGTTCCAATATTAGCAAATATTTACAAGCGGCTACCATATGCGCTCGAACATTTTCGGGAGTAACCTTAAAATGTTCCCCTTCGTTTTGAAACGTAGGGTGAACACAAATATTTCTGTCATCCTTTAACCGCTCCAAATACGTTCGCTCCAGCGGGGTTATTATTTCCAATTTGTCACAGGCATCCGTCAGCAACTCGTTTTCAAACTTCTGCATGCTCATTTTATCAGTTATTTTAATCTGATCCAACTCTTTAGCCAATTTTTGCGCGCGCTCATCCCCGCTATCACTCAATTCTTTAATTTTCTCCATGATATCAATGCACACCGCAACCCAAGTTGTTGTTAAAGCTGCTCGGTAGGCTCCTGCACGATAAGCAGTAATTGCTTCACACATATATTCTTTAGAAAATGAACTTCTAATTCGTCCTGCCAATTCATCTAAATCAGTAAGATGGTACATCGATCTATCTCCTTATGTTTATTTCCGAGCAACTCACGTTTTCTCAATATCCATACCATGCTCGTCCAAACCAATGTAATACGATTTTGCTCAGAAATCAAATAACGCAACTAGATTCAAGCCCACGAAGTTGAATCGATACTGTTTGCAGTAGTTTGCATATTCCCCAATCCACCAATTGGACATCACACACCCCAAAACTACCTACCCTTAAACCCGTTACTTATTTCACTTGACTTTTCCCATTCGGCTAGGGTATAATCCTTTATTGCCAAAAAATGCTTGCAGCATGTCCCAATAAAGGATTATACCCTAGCCGAATTTTTAAAAAAAACTTAAAGCATTAAAACGCCACATCCGTTTTCCCAAAAGAAAGCTATTTTTGTTTTCGTTACTAACACAACATCCGTGCACAAAAAAAGCCGTTTCGATAAAAAACTGCTTTTTAAAATTGGGTGCAGGGCTCGGATTTGAACCGGGGACCTTCAGGTTATGAGCCTGACGAGCTACCAGGCTGCTCCACCCTGCATCAACTTGATTGAGACAATCTCGGCTAGAGAAGCAAGAAAATCATAACCTTCTTTAAATAAGCAACTTAAAACGAAACATTGTTTTCCGTTTTTGCTTGAAATATATACAAAAGGTATGCATGTATTTATATATGATGACCTTTTATATATGAACGACTTGAAAGACAAAATCTTAAAGTATATTAAAAAAAGAAAAATCGTCAGGAGAAGGGATCTCAAGGAAATTGGCGCGCCTCCTTACTACCTCAATCTATTGGAAAGCGAAGGAAAGGTGCAAAAACTGGGTCGTGGGCTCTATTGCTCCAATGATTACGAATTTGATGAAAAACAGAGTTATATAGAAATCTGCAAACGAGTCCCGCATGGCGTAATTTGCCTTCTTTCCGCTCTCACTTTTTACGAAATCACGACACAGAACCCTTACCAGATCTGGGTTGCCGTAGATCGTAAGGCGAAACCCCCTAAACTCGATTACCCACCTATTCGCGCTTTTCAATTCTCGGGAAAAGCCTTTACTGAAGGGGTTGAGAAAATCAAAAGACAGGGTACGGAAATCAAAGTATACTGCCCGGCTAAAACGGTTGCCGACTGTTTTAAATATAGAAACAAAATCGGGATAGATGTCGCCATTGAAGCTCTCCGGGATACTTGGCGACGGAAGCTGCTTACCTTAAAGGAACTCAATTATTACGCCAAGATATGCCGCGTCCAAAAGGTAATGAAGCCTTATGTTGAGTCATTGATTTAACCGCCAACGTTTGATGAAAAACCTACCCCTATCTATACTGAACAAACTTCGAAATATAGCAAAAAACAGAGGAGAGGATTCCGAAACACTGCTATATAGATATGTTGTCGAAAGATTTCTATACCGTTTGAGCATTTCAGAATACAAGGATAAGTTTTTCCTAAAAGGTGCCTTCCTCTTTACGATCTGGGATAACGAGCCTCATAGACCCACCCGCGATATCGATTTTTCGGGAAACATACCTAATCAAATCGAAACATTGAAAGAGATACTTAAAAATATTTGTGCTATCCCGTATCCCGAGGATGGTCTGGCTTTTGACCTCGATTCTACAGAAGGCGAGATCATCAGAGAAGGTCAAAGTTATGGTGGCGTACGACTAAAGCAAATTGTCTCACTGAATTCTTTTCTTACTCCAGTGATAAATGCTTTGAAAAAAGCTTGATGAACAATTAATAAGGCCTACCCCATAAAAAAATCGTTTTAGTAAAAAACGATCTTAAAAATTGGGTGCAGGGCCCGGATTTGAACCGGGGACCTTCAGGTTATGAGCCTGACGAGCTACCAGGCTGCTCCACCCTGCATCAACTTGATTGAGTCAGTATAGTAGGATCACCTCATCTTTTTTGCAAGCTTTTTTATTAAAAAAATTAACTTTTCAAAAACCTTCGCCCTAATAACGCCCCAGAACATAGCTGTCCTATCTCCTCTCACCTCAAAAAGTAAACAAAAGAGCACTCCTTTCCTTATTAAAGTTTAGTCCATTAACCTTTAATAAGGAATCGACTGTTTGTTCCAGGTGGAACAAACTCCCTCCATTAAAGCGAACTTATACTGAAGAATTTCCGACAAAATAACGAATTTAAACCGCACTCCGGAACGCCACTTATGTCGAAATTAAATCACAAAAAAAGATGACTAAACCAAGGAAATAGCGAGATTATTCATAACCGGAAACCCACCCAATTTTCCCACTATAATTACAACCGTAATGCCGGATCAAACGAAAGCTTTTCGCTCCCGGCATCAAAACAGCCTTCAGGGTCAATATAGGCAGCAAACGCGATCATACCGGCGTTATCTCCCGTATGCTGCGGTTTGGCAATAAAGGGCTTTGCCTGCCTCTCCCTAGCAATTTCAGAAAAGCGTTCCCGCAACACCTTATTATTCGCTACACCACCGGAAAGGCCTGCGCTCGCATACTTCTTTTCACTCAAGAACCATTCCAGCTTCCAGCAGAGCTGATCCATAACTGCCGCCTGGTAGCTGGCACACAGATCGTTTAAATTCCCAGAAAGCTCATTATCACTCATCTTTTCAAGGACATAACGCAGGCTCGTCTTGAGCCCGGAAAAGCTAAAGCGGCCGTCCTTGCTCTTTCCTAAAGCCCTCGGGAAGTCAAAGGCTTCTCTATTGCCGTTTTTCGCCTTTTTCTCAATAAGCGCCCCTCCAGGGTACGGCATACCGAGGAGTTTAGCCCCTTTATCTAAAGCTTCTCCCGCCGCATCATCAATTGTTTCCGCTAAAATAGTGATCTCGCCGTTCTCACACAGCTCAAAGATAATTGTATTGCCGCCTGAAACGATCATGCCTAAATGAGGCAAAAGGGCTTTGTATTCGGCCATAAAAGCCTCAGGGTCGGCCTCAAACAGCTCAATAAAGGGCGAAAAGGCGTGTCCCCTCAAATGGTTTACTCCAACAACCGGCACTCCCCATGCCAATGATAATGCCCTTGCCATTGCGATTCCGAGCGCCAAACACCCAGCTAGCCCTGGTCCATACGTAACAGCAATCTTATCGACTCTTGCATCCCCATCAGACAGCACCTTCAATGGTGATTCCATTAGGCGAGGCAGGTTATTAAGATGCTCACGAGATGCAAGCGCGGGCACAACGCCGCCATACTCACTATGCAGGGCAAGTTGGCTATGTATCCATTCCCCTAAAAACCCCTTAGCCGGGTCCAGTAAAGCAAGCGCAGACTCGTCGCACGAACTCTCAATCGCCAAAATCATTGCCGGTAATCATCCAATAATTCACCTTTTAAAGCAATTTTTTAATTCAAACCACCCCCACCCCAGCCCCAAGGCCACTAAACTTGATTCTTGTTCTTTTCCCATTTTACTGAAATAGTATTCTCCAATATTAATCAATTTATTACATATGGCAGAAGTCCCTCAAAACCTGAAATACACTAAGGAACACGAATGGGTGGAGCTTACAGGCGGCAAACAAGCAACCATAGGCATTACCCACCACGCGCAGGAGGCCTTGGGCGACATCACTTTTATAGAACTGCCCTCCATTGGGAAGCATTTCAAAAAGGGCGAGATCTTCGGGGTCGTAGAATCCGTCAAAGCTGCTTCAGACCTATACATGCCCGTAGGCGGAACGGTCGTTGAAGTAAATAAATCCCTCGAAACCGGCCCAGAGCAGGTAAACTCCTCCCCTTACGCCAATGGCTGGATGCTCAAAATCGAAGCAGATAATGAGGCCGAAATCAATGAGCTCCTGTCAGCTAAAGATTACGCAGCGATCATCTAACGCACGCGAGTCGCGCACTGCAGCAAGTATTTACTAACGTTTTTTTCTTTTTGACAAATCAACATTCCAGCACAATGATGTCGTCCATGGACAATAAAAAATTGATCAGTAAGGGTGGTATCTTTTTTGACTTATTGCTTACCGCTGCTTTCTTCGTATTCATGACAACGGTCTGCATTCCCCACGTGCCCGCCCAAACAGAGACTATGCGGCTTATTTTTGGGATCTACGGATCCACTTGTCTCACCGGTGTATTTTGGCTTGCCCTCCAACTATTCCGTGTCACCCGAGTAGACTACGCACGCAGTCGCAAAAACAAGAGTTAAAACAATCTTTAGATTTTAAACAAAAAAAGCCAGCTTATGCCTTAAGTTGGCTTTTTTTTACAATACTTACTCTTCCTCTACAACTCGAGCTCGTTTCCGCTCTATCCGGCGACCAACCAACATAGCCCCCTCATAAAGCAAATAGAGCGGCACAGCCAGTAGCATCAGGCTAAAAGGATCGCTACTTGGGGTGATTAACCCCGCAGCAACCAACACGATCACAATCATATGCCGCCTTATCCGCCTCAATTTATCCGTTGAAAGGATCCCTAATTGAATGAGTAACAAGAGCGCAAGCGGAAACTCGAAACAAAAACCCACGCCGAGCGTCATCCAGACTACCATACTATAGTATGTTGACGCTGACCAAATAAGTTGAAAACCAACAATTTCATTTAAGTGTATCGCAACAGCCAGCGATGCCGGTATAATATAAAAATAGCTAAAACCAGCTCCTACTAGAAATAAACAAATAATAGCGATACTTCCAGGAACGATGAGCGATTTCTCCTCTCGCCGCAACCCAGGGTTAATGTATTTAGCAATAAAATAGAGCATTACAGGCAGTGAAATGGTCAGCCCGCCCAGAAGGCATATTTGGATAATAACGGAAAAAATACCCATTGGACTGGTCGTCACAAGCCCCTGCAGTAGGGGCGTACCTCCGGTACCTATCGCTTTGTTAAGCGGGTACAATAACAATTTTGCAAAATAGGGAAAAAACGAACCTACGATAACACACCCTACAATGAAGGCTAAGCAACAACGAACAATCAGCCAGCGAAGTTCCTCAAGATGATCCAGTATGGACATCGCCTTCCCTTGAGGGACATTTTCAACCTCATTTAACTCATCTTCTCTTGGATACTGTAGTGAATTATTCATGTTCTCGATTGACACTAGGGTCTAAAGTTACTTTGATAATTTAATTATTTTTGGACCCCCCATATTAACTATTCAAAGACTATACTGGAAAATAAAGTATGCCAGCTAAAACAAATAAAAAGAGACCTACCCCAAAAAAAGTAGCGCCTAGAGCAAAGACAAAACGGAATGCCAAGCATATTTATGCATTTGGCAAGAAAACAGACGGTAATGCTACCATGAAGGCATTACTTGGAGGCAAAGGCGCGAATTTAGCGGAAATGGCCTTGATCAAACTTCCCGTTCCCCCAGGATTTACGATCACAACGGAGGTATGCAGTTACTACACCCAAAACAAATCTCAATTCCCTGCCGGTTTTCAAGCCGAATTAAAAAAATCCTTAACTGACATAGAAAAACAGCAAGGTAAAAAATTTGGAGACGCAAAAGATCCATTATTATTTTCAGTCCGTTCCGGCGCAAGAGATTCCATGCCGGGCATGATGGACACTATTTTGAACTTAGGCTTAAATGATAAGACAGTAATAGGGCTCGCTAAAATCACAGACAACCCAAGATTTGCGTACGATTGCTATCGCCGCTTTATACAAATGTACGGCGATGTTGTCATGGGCGTGCAGCCTCGAAATGAAGACGAGCATGAACCATTCGATGAAATCATGACGGCTCTCAAAGAAGAGAAAAAAATCAAAAACGACCATGAGTTGACTCCCGAAGACCTACAGGAGCTCATCAAGCGCTTCAAGGCACTCATTAAGCAACGCACTAAAAAAAGCTTCCCGCAAGATGTTCATGAACAATTAATTGGAGCAATTGCTGCCGTATTTGGCTCATGGAACAACGAGCGTGCCTTTATCTACCGCCAAAAATACAGTATTCCACATGCGTGGGGCACTGCTGTAAACGTACAAACGATGGTTTTCGGCAATATGGGCAATGATAGCGCAACCGGTGTTGCTTTCACTCGCGATCCCGCTAATGGCGAAAATATCTTTTACGGCGAATACTTAATCAACGCCCAAGGCGAAGACGTTGTCGCTGGCGTGCGTACACCAAAGCCAATTGAAGAACTAAAGCAAGACATGCCACATGCCCATAAAGAGCTAGAAAAAGTTCGTAAGACCTTGGAAAAGCACTTTAAAGACATGCAGGATTTCGAATTTACCATTGAGCGTGATCATCTTTATATTTTGCAAACAAGAAATGGTAAGCGTACCGGCTTGGCGGCCGTTCGGATTGCCGTTGAGATGGTAACTGAGCGTTTAATCAATTCAAAAGCTGCCATTAAACGGATACCTGCTGAATCCATTGCTTCTCTGCTTGTTCCTGTTTTCGATGAAAAAACAAGAAAGAGTGCTAATTGCATTGGTACCGGCTTACCTGCTGGCCCTGGAGCTGCTACGGGTAAAATTGTATTCTCTGCGAGTGCTGCAGAGCGCCTGGCTCGCGATGGCGTAAAAGTAATCCTATGCCGCCATGAGACATCTCCCGAAGACATTCGCGGCATGCTTGCGGCTGAAGGCATATTGACATCTCGAGGTGGCGTAAGCTCTCACGCAGCTCTTGTAGCTCGCCAGATGGGTACAGTTTGCGTTTGTGGAGCCCATGATATTTCAATCAATTACCAAAAGCGCACCCTATCAACTCAAGGCATTACCTTACGAGAAGGAGACGATATATCTATTGATGGCACAACAGGTGAAGTGTTTGCAGGGCACCTGGAAACCGCACCCTCTGAAGTAACTCAAGTCTTGGCAGGAAATCTTAAACCGCAAAAGAGCCAAACATACCAGTACTTCAAGCAAATCATGGACTGGTCTGACAAATTCCGTAAAATGAGCATACGTACAAATGCTGATACTCCAGAACAAAGTACAATGGCTGTGGCTCTCGGAGCTGAGGGGATAGGCCTTTGTCGTACGGAACATATGTTCTTTGATGGCGAGCGAATTAACTTTATGCGCGAAATGATTCTTGCGAGAGATGAGTTTGAACGCCGCAATGCGTTAAAGAAACTGCTTCCTTTGCAGCGCAATGATTTTGTCGGCATTCTTAAAGCTATGAAAGGTCGTCCGGTCACAATCCGCCTACTAGATCCTCCCTTACACGAATTCTTACCACAAGACGATGCTTCAAGACGAAGGATTGCTGACAGCCTTGGCGTTACCGCAGATCTTATTTCTGATCGCATTAAAGGCCTACATGAACAAAATCCGATGTTGGGCCATAGGGGCTGTCGTTTGGGCATCAGCTATCCCGAAATCACTGAAATGCAAGTTCGTGCAATCTTTGAAGCGGCCGCTCTCGTACAAAAAGGCAAAAAAAGCGCCACTGTTGATGTTGAAATCATGGTGCCTCTCGTAGGCTATGCGGATGAACTCAAGCACCAAGCCAAATTGATTCATCGTGTTGCTGAAGAAGTGATGAAGAGTAAAAAGGTGAAAATTAAATATATTGTTGGCACGATGATTGAACTACCCCGTGCTGCGCTACGTGCGGATCAAATAGCCGAACATGCTGAATTCTTTAGCTTTGGAACAAATGACCTGACACAAACCACCCTGGGGATGAGTCGTGATGACTCAGGTTCCTTCCTACCCCATTACAAAGAATTGGACATCATTGGACAAAATCCGTTTGCAACAATCGATAAAGATGGTGTTGGCCAGTTAGTTGAGATGGCGGTTGAGCGTGGCCGTAAACAGCGGAAGAACATTAAACTTGGTATCTGTGGAGAACACGGAGGAGATCCAGATTCTATTCAATTCTTCTATAAATCCGGCTTGAATTACGTAAGTTGCTCACCTCCAAGAGTTCCAGTAGCTCGTCTTGCAGCCGCACAAGCAGCCCTTGCTAGTTAATGATTAAGAATTACATGGGGAACTTTACTTCTTCAATCACCTCGAAGCCTTCCGGTAATTTACTGGAAGGCTTTCCCCTTTTATGAAAGAAACCTCACCTACAGAAATCCCTCAAGAGCGCGCACTCCTTGTTGGCATTGAATGCTTAATGGAAAAATCGCTTTTTTCAGATACAAAAGAACTGTTATTAGAATTAGAAGAATTGGTGAGCAATCTGGATATCGTCGTCCAAGATAAGATAATTGCCAAAATACAGAAGCCGCACGCCAATCTTTTCCTAGGTTCAGGCAAAGCGGAGGAAATCATCGAACTTGCGAAAGAACTTAATTGTTCTATGATTATCTTCGATAACAAGCTTTCTCCCGTACAACAACGCAATTGGGAAAAGCTTAGCGGATTGACGGTCATTGATCGACACGAAGTCATCTTAGAGATTTTTGCCCAACGAGCTCAAACCAAAGAAGCCGTCCTTCAAGTGGAATTAGCCCAAATGGAGTATGCATTGCCTCGCCTTAAACGTGCCTGGACACACCTAAGCCGTCAACGAGGTGGTGGCGCAGCCCAACGCGATGTTGGTGAAAAGCAAATTGAACTCGACAAGCGGATGATACGAGATCGCATTTCTCAATTAAAAAAAGATTTGCGAGACGTTATTCAGCACAGGCAAACACAGCGCAAGAAAAGAATGCGAATCCCCTTCCCAAGCGCAGCCATTGTGGGTTACACGAATGCTGGAAAATCTTCGCTCCTTAATTTACTGACTCAGTCTAAAATTTTGGCTGAAGACAAGTTATTTGCCACGCTTGATCCAACTACGCGGAGACTACAACTACCTTCCGGCCAAATTCTACTATTAACCGATACCGTAGGTTTCATCAGAAACCTGCCTCATGGATTAGTCGATGCCTTTAAAGCAACATTAGAAGAAGCTTTGGTTGCAGATTTTTTGATGATCGTTGTGGATGCTTCTAATCCAAGTTTTGAGCAGCACCTTAAAACAACACACAAAGTCCTTGAGGAACTTCACGCAAAAGATAAGCCAATGCTAATTGTCTTCAATAAGATCGATTTATTAGAAGATGATCTTTCGTTAAAAACGATTAAGGCAACCTACCCCAAGGCTTGCTTTATGAGTGTCAAAACAACTGAAGGCGTGGAACAATTGCTTTCCATGATGGAGATCCAGTTAGAAAAACAAATTCGGGTCATGAAGCTTTTAATCCCTCACAATCGGTATGACATTATTCACGAACTCCACCAAATGGGAGGAATAAAAAAAGAAGAACCCCTTGATGAAGGGGTCTTCGTGATAGGGAACATCCCTGAAAAACTAGTATCTCTCGTTAAAGAGTTTGAGATTTAAAACCTTACTGAAGAAGTCTTAGAATGCTCAAAAGTGGCGTAATGTTTGCGACACATCGGGCTTTTGTTCGTGTGCGCAGGGCTTATTAATCGGCACTTCCGGCTCTACACTGTTCGGCTTGATAAGGCCTTTACTTAACATATATTGCTCCACTTCTTCGCCACTAATGTCCGGTAACATAACACCCTCAACAATCACACAAGGTGACAAGTTTTGCCCAGATTTCTGAACCATCTCCATGTAATAATTCGGATTATTAATAATATCCTTATCCTCGTATTGCAGGCCATATTTTTTAAAGATAGCCCTTACGCCATTACTCCATCCACAGGAAGGTTTTAAATATGCAATAATTTCCATAGTACTACAAGATAGTCCAAGTTTACTGAATTGGCAACTCCGGAAAGAGGGAATTATAAGAACCTTCTTATCCTTGCAATAACCGTATACACACACTCAGCAAGAATCGCAAAAAATCGATTTTTTTCGTACAACTTGTACCATTTTCGGTATTTAGGCTGTTCGGACAAGACTTTTAGGACCGCATGGGCTCCCGTATAAAGGTTATTATTTTCATCAAGCAAGTGAATCTTATGCCTGAGCGCCTTCGCCTCTATAGGGATCCCTAAAGCACTAGCCTGATTGATGGGTATATAATCGATGGACACATTTTTAGATGCCACCGATTCCTGCACTTGCTCTTTTATATAACATACTCCACGTTGGCAAAATTTACAGTCACTATCGTAAATCAACTTAAAATGCCTTGATTTCGCAGAATATGTGGAGCCAGGTTGTTCATTATTCTCCATAAAAATACAATAAGATTACCTAAAACCAATATACCCCGAAAAGAGACGTCCCTCAAGCAAACAAGCTGAATATCAATCACATCGAATTGCCTGCTATCCAACTACACGTCCAAGCAGCCTGAAAATTAAAGCCGCCGGTAATACCATCAATATCGAGAACCTCCCCAGCCAAGAAAAGCCCCGGGCAAATCTTGCTCTCCATCGTCTTAAAATTCACCTCTTTCAATGCGATGCCCCCGCAGGTAACAAACTCATCTTTGTTTGTGCTTTTTCCAACAACGGAATACGTGGCCTCAGTCAACACACTTACTAAAGATTCGAAGGCTTGCTGCGAGACTTTTTCCCATGGCTTGTCATCTGGGATCTGGGCAGCTTGTACCATTTTCTCCCAAAACCGTTTAGGTATTTCGAGGATGGGATGTTTTGACACTTGTTTTTTCTTAAACTCAGCCTTTGCATCTAGCATAGCTTGTGTCAGTTGCTCCTTACTATATTGGGCAAGGAAATTTATTTTTAGCTCGAATTCGTAATTTTTATCATAAAGAATTCTCGCTCCCCAGGCTGACAATTTAAGCACTGCCGGGCCACTCATCCCCCAATGCGTTATCAACAAAGGGCCTTTTGCCTTAAGCGGTGTACCTGGAACAGAAACAATTGCGTCCGGAAAGGAGATGCCGGCTAAACCCTCAATACGGGGATCCTTAATATTAAAAGTAAACAGTGAGGGTACAGGCTCATTAATCGTGTGGCCAAGCGATTGGGCTAACTGGAAGCCGCTGGCTGACTGCCCCCCTCCGGTAGCCAAAAGAATTTTATCCGCCAACAATACTTCGCCAGTCGATAATACAACATGGAAAGCCCCCGTCTCCAAAACTTCAATGGTGTTAACCGCGATTTTGGTTAAAATTTTTATGCCTAGCCGTTTCGATAACGCCATGAAACAATCTATGATTGTTTGAGAGTCATCCGTTACTGGAAACATCCGGCCATCTGCCTCTGTCTTCAAAACGACTCCTTGAGCATCCAGCCACTTAATCATATCTCTGGGTTGAAAGCGATTAAAGGGCCCAAGTAATTCTTTACGCCCACGGGGGTAATTCTCGACTAACACCTTAGGATCAAAGCAGTTATGCGTTACATTACATCTACCCCCACCTGATATACTCACTTTTGTTAAGAGCCTGGGAGATTTTTCAATGATCGTTATCTCAGCCTCAGGGTTAGCCTGCGCGGCATTTATAGCGCCAAAAAAGCCGGCTGCTCCGCCTCCTATAATGACAATTTGTTTGGACATATTTATGTGCCACTATATACGGAGAGACTTGGCTCTTTCGAGGAAATTCGCCTGAGCAGTGGTTTTGTCTCCATCTCTCAAACAATCCACCAAAGCACTACCCACCACATACCCTTCTGCCATACCAGCAATTAATGCCACCTGTTCCTTTGATGAAATCCCGAAACCAACTGCTACTGGAATATCGGTGACTCTTTTAATTGCTGCAACCTCCGAAGCCAAGCTTGAAGAAAGTTCAGTCTGCGATCCTGTAACCCCCTTTCGGGAAATGTAGTATATAAAGTCAGGGTTTTGATCACAAATAAGATTCAACCTGTCTGTTGTAGTGGTTGGCGACACTAAAAGGATAATTCCTATTCCATGATTCTTCAATATTTGTACCATTTCTTGGGACTCCTCTGCAGGAAGATCGACCAACAAAACAGAGTTAATCCCAGCTTCTGCACATAGCTTGGCAAACTTTTCTTGACCTAGTTGAATAATAGGATTCAGGTAACTAAACAAAACCAAAGGTATATGGCATCCCCCTGTTCTCAATTTTTTCACCAACGCAATGCAGTCCAGCAATGTGACATTATTTTTCAACGCTCGCTCATAAGATTGAGCAATCGTTGGGCCATCCGCAACCGGATCTGAAAATGGAACTCCTAGTTCGATAATATCGGCGCCCAATTTATCAAGCTCTACGATCAAGCGCATTGTTGTTTCCATATCCTGATCTCCCGCTGGTACAAAAGGTATATAAGCAGCACGATGGGAATTGAGATATTTATTGAGTATTTGTCGTATCTTCATCTTTAAGTTTGTTAAATAATTTTTGCATACGTTTCCATGTCTTTGTCACCACGACCCGAAACATTCACCACGATAATATCACTGGTGTTCGTTTCTGGAGCGCGTTGTATGAGATATGCCAGTGCGTGCGCACTTTCCAAAGCTGGCAAAATACCTTCTAAACGAGAAACCAATCTAGCCGCCTCTAAAGCTTCTAGATCACTCACATGCGTGTACCGCACTCGAGAAAGATCACGCAAATAAGCATGCTCCGGCCCAACACCAGGATAGTCCAATCCCGCTGCAATGCTGCTGGTCTCTTCTATCTGGCCATACTCATCTTGTAAAAGATAGGTTGTTGTTCCTTGAAATACCCCAATCGATCCGCTTAAAAAGCGAGCTGCGTGTTGACCAAGCTCCATCCCCTGGCCTCCAGCTTCCACTCCGGTCATGCGGACAGTCTCATCATTCAGAAATGGGTAAAAAAGCCCAATTGCATTACTACCGCCACCTACGCAGGCTATCAATTCTGAGGGAAGTATCCCGCACTGATCCAAAATTTGTTGCCTCGTTTCATTACCAATAATTTTCTGAAAATCTCGAACCATAGATGGGTAAGGATGAGGGCCAAGAGCTGACCCTAAGAGATAATAACTATCATCGATGCGTGAAACCCAATCACGCATGGCTTCGCTTACCGCATCCTTCAGTGTTCGACTTCCTGTTTTTACAGGCACAACCTCCGCACCCAAGAACTTCATGCGAGCTACATTCAGCGCTTGGCGGTGTGTATCAAGCTCACCCATATACACAGTACATTTTAACCCCAATAGTGCCGCTATAGTTGCAGAAGCTACTCCGTGTTGCCCAGCGCCCGTTTCGGCAATAATACGACTTTTTCCCATGCGCTTTGCCAGCAAACCTTGCCCTAATGCATTGTTGATTTTATGAGATCCGGTATGCGTCAAATCTTCACGCTTTAAATAAATTTTAGCTCCTCGCAAGTACTTGGTTAAATTGCTTGCGTGAGTTAAGGGCGTGGGCCTACCTACAAAATCTTTTAGATAAGATCCCAACTCTTTCTGAAAGGCCGCATCATCAATAACATTAAGATAAGCCTTTTCCAATTCAATAAGAGGCGCCATCAACGTTTCAGGAACGAAGCGTCCTCCATATTTTCCAAAATAACCATTTTTCATACAATCTCCTTCTCTTTAAGCACTTCAAAAAACTTCTTGAGCTTTGCAGGGCATTTTCTGCCCGGAAATTGCTCCACTCCACTACAAACATCGATTGCGCTGGGCTTTACGTAATTAATCGCATCTAGGACATTATGAACCGTTAATCCACCGGCAAGAATGATATTAATTTTTTTTGATATTAACGCTGCCAATTCCCAGTTTGCGATTTCACCAGTACCCCCGTAGGCCTTTTCACTAAACGAATCTAATAAAACATAATCTACTATTCCACGAAAACGATATATTTCATTCATATGTATTCTGTCTAAAATTCTAAATGCTTTAATAAAGGGAATACGTATTCCTTCAGCAAATATATCTGACTCTTCACCGTGCAACTGTGCATAATTTATTTTTGTCTCATCAAGAATAGATTTTATACTCTTACTATCTTCATTCACAAATACACCAACCGTAATAACTTTTCCCCGAACAGCCGCTACAATACTAGCCGCAACTTCAGGAGAAACATAACGAGGGCTTTTTTTGTAAAAATTAAACCCCAAAGCCCATGCCCCTAGTTCAACTGCGAGAAAGGCATCCTCTAAATTTGTTATGCCACATATTTTTACAGGAATCATTTCGCCACCTCCTGAATTAATTGAGACAAAGCCTTTCCAGGGAATTCTTCCTTCATAAAATGCGTTCCTATCAAGAATCCTCTATATCCATTCGATTCTAATAACTTAATGCTTTCAGAAGCACCCAAACCGCTTTCACTAACGAGGACTGCGTTATTAGAACAATGTTGTGCGAGCGTGATCGAGGTTTCTATATCGATTTCCAAAGTACTTAAATCCCTATTATTCACGCCAATTAATTGTGCCCCAAGCGAAGCGGCAATTTCGAATTCCTTATCATCATGAACTTCAATCAATGGCGTGAGACCAATTGAAATGGCTTCTTCATATAATAACTTCAGTAATTCGGCATCAAGAAAGGCCACAATCAGAAGTACCGCACTGGCCCCATATATTCTCGCTTGGTATATCTGCTTTAAATCCAGAACAAAATCTTTCATTAAAATTCGAGCATCTGGAAATGCGATACGAACAGCCTTCATATACTCCAAAGATCCCTTAAAATAATCCGGCTCCGTTAATACTGAAAGGGCTGCTGCTCCGTTATCGAGATATTGACGAGCAATATCTACAGGGTCTTTGTAATCTTTAATATGACCACATGATGGGCTCGCAAATTTAATTTCCGCAACAATCGCAACTTCACGGTCAAACGATGCCATAAAATCATTCGGCATAGGTGAGCGTAATGCTAAATCTAACATCTCCGCATTCGAAAGTGAAACAGTTCGAACTCTTGCCTCTGTTGAGGCTCGAACTCTGCTTAAAAAATCATTAGTCATCTTCATTTAATTTTTCTTAACTTATTTAGCAAAGCAATTGTATCTCCTGAATCGATACAATCCGCTGCAATTGAAATTCCCTCAAGGATCGATTTTGCTTTTCCTGAAACAAAGAAGCTTGCGGCCGAATTAAGTAAAACCGCGTCACGATACGCCCCTGGCTTCCCTTTAAATATTGCCTCAATAAGATTTGCATTTTCAATGGCGCTCCCTCCGGAAACTGAATCTTCGGGGTATAACTTCAGTCCGACTTCTTCTGGAGAAATTGTCTTCAGTTCAATTTTGCCTGCATTTAAATGGACATAATCACTCGGTGCGCTAATAGAAAATTCATCCATACCGTCACGCGAATGTACAATGATAGCATTCCGCACGCCAACAGTCCTTAAAATTCCCCCAACTAATGGCAACAACCTCTGTTCATATACACCTATAACTTGATTTTTAACAGCTGCAGGATTCAACAGCGGGCCCATCACATTAAAACAAGTACGTACACCTAGCTCTTGTCTTAACTGAGCGAATTTTCTCAAAACAGGATTAAACGCAGGAGCAAACAGAAACACGCAACCAAATTCTTTTAAAATCATAGCTGCCTTTAGCGGATTCGAGACCATAGATACGCCTAAAGCGTCAAGCACATCGGCGCTTCCACATTTACTGGAAACAGAGCGCCCTCCATGCTTAGCAACTCTTACGCCACCACTAGCCAAAACAAACGCACATGCTGTAGATATATTAAACGTTCCTTTACTATCTCCCCCTGTTCCACATGTATCAATAGCGTCCTCGAATGCCTGGGGTAAAAAGATCATTCTGGAACGCAGTGCATCCTGAAATCCCAAAAGTTCTTCTTCTGTTTCACGTCTTGAATGTATGGCCGCAAAAAAAGCTGCCATTTGAGTTTCAGGAAATTTTTCTCGGCACAAGCTATCCATGATATTCTTCGCTTCTTCTCGAGAAAATGTGTGTTGCGAAACTATTTTTTGGATGCTCTTTTGTAATAAATTTATTTCAGTTCTCATTTTTAAAAACCTCCGAAACAAGAAAGGCTAACTCTAATGCTTGCGAAGCATTTAAACGCGGATCACATAGGCTGTGATAACGTTCTGATAGATCGCTTTCCGTTATACCTGCACTTCCGCCTACGCATTCCGTGACATCTCCCCCAGTCATTTCTATATGCAGACCTCCCGGATGCATTCCTTCGGATCTCACCAGTTGTGAAAATTGTTCGAATTCACTATATATTTTATCAAACGGCCGTGTTTTATAACCATTTGCAGATACATGCGTATTTCCGTGAACAGGGTCGCATACCAAAATGGCAAGCCGTCCTTCTCGCTTCAAAGCCTTCAACAAGGGCAAAAGATGCTTTTCGACCTTCCCTGAACCCATACGCGAAATCAAGGAAACTTTCCCCAATTCACGCTTAGGATCCAAAACATCAAGTAATTCTAGCAGTTCATCCGGCTGCATAGTAGGACCACATTTAATACCCAATGGGTTCTCCAAACCACGAACGAACTCTATATGAGCACCAGCTAAATCGCGTGTACGATCACCAACCCATAGAAAGTGAGCTGAGGTGCAGTAGTTCAGGTCACTTATAGCGTGATATCGAACAAGGGATTCTTCATACGGAAGCAACAAAGCCTCATGACATGTATAGAAATCTATATCCTCTGCAAATGAAATTTGCTTTCCATATACACTTTTCGAGTCTTTCACATATGTAATTGAACGCTTAATACTATTAGCAATTTTTTTATAATTTTCACAGATTGGGCTCTCTTCTAAGAACGATAATAACCATTGATTAACATTCTCCAATTTCGCATATCCACCATGAGAAAGAGATCTCAGGAAATTTAAAGTCGCCGATGAATAAAAATAGGCTTGCAGCATGCGTTCCGGATTCGCCTCTCGCAATGCATCTGTAAACTGCAAGTCATTGACAATATCACCTCGATAACAAGGTAATGTTTCGCATCCCCTATGCTCTACAGGGGAAGACCGCGGCTTAGCAAATTGACCAGCAATTCTCCCCATTTTAACAACGTTTTTTTTACCAGCAAACGTTATTACAAGAGCCATCTGCAATAAAATACGAAAGGTATCTAAAATATGCGATTCGCTGAATTCAGAAAAGCTTTCAGCGCAAGCCCCTCCTTGTAACAAAAAAGCATTACCCAACGCAACTTGAGCTAAATCCTTTTTTAAGCGATCGATCTCATCAAAGTACACAAGTGGCGGATAATTTCTCAAAGTCGCTTCGGCGCTATTAAGCTTATCTTCGTCCATATATACGGGTTGCTGCAGTGCTATCTTTTCCCTCCAGCTTAATGCATTCCATTCTATTGTATTACTGTTCATTTTCGTTCAAAAAATTGATTAAAAGCTTCTTTCCCTCCGTGGTCATAATAGATTCCGGATGAAACTGAACACCCTCTATCGGATATTGCTTGTGCTTAACTCCCATAACAATTCCGTCACTCGTTTCAGCGGTAATGATCAGCTCGTCTGGAATGCTTACTCTATCCAAAATAAGAGAGTGATATCGTGTCGCCTTAAAGGGGCAAGGCAATCCTCTCATACTTCCTCCGTTATTATGATAAATATTGCTTACTTTTCCATGAACCGGCTTTTCAGCACATATAACAGATGCACCGAACACTTGACCAATTGCTTGATACCCTAAACATATTCCTAAAATCGGAATCCTGCTACCTAGCGCCCGTATCACATCCATAGATACACCTGCTTCATTCGGCGTACATGGCCCAGGTGATATAATAATATGGCTCACATTCTTTGAATCAATTTCCTCTACCGAAACTTGATCATTACGCACCACGCGGCACGCTTGGCCTGAAATCTCAGAAACATACTGATAGTATAAATAAGTGAATGAATCGTAGTTATCTATAATGAGTATCATATATTTACCCCTCTCATGGTTGAGTTTTGCTGATTTGCTAGCTTAATCGCTTTAAAAGGGCTCATTGCTTTATTAATAATCTCCTGGTATTCATCCTTTGGATTCGAATCTGCCACAATTCCGCCTCCTGCCTGAATGTGTGCGATCTTATCTCGAACATAAATACTTCTGATCGTAATACAGGAATCAAATTGACCCGAAAATCCTGAAAACAAAACAGCTCCACCGTAGCTACCGCGTGCCGTTTTTTCTAGTTCTGAAATGATTTGCATGGCACGAACTTTCGGAGCTCCGCTTAAGGTCCCTGCTGGGAAACATGATAACATTGCTTCAAAGGGAGTGTATTCATCTGACTTCTCTCCCTGAACGACGCTAACAATATGCATAACGTGGGAAAATTTTTCTATCCCCATAAAGCGATTCATTTTAACAGTTCCTATTTTAGAAACTTTACTCAGATCATTGCGCCCTAAGTCCACTAACATCAAGTGTTCTGCTGTCTCCTTTGCATCGGACAATAGATCTTGTGATAAGCGTTCATCATCTTGAGCATCCCTACCTCTTCGGCGTGTTCCTGCAATGGGATGCGTTTCCAAATACTGACCATCGTAACGCAATAAGGTCTCAGGAGAGGCTCCCATTAAAACCTCTTTTCCTAATTTCAGGTAAAACATGTATGGCGAAGGATTGATCGACTTCAAGTAACTATATATGGCAAGCTCACTGGATGATGCCGGGACGTTAAAGCGTATGGAGTAGACTGCTTGAAATATATCCCCCTGTCGTATGTATTCTTTTATTTTTTCAACTTTTTCACAGTGCTCTCTCTCGTGAACTTCTCCATATGTTTTGAGCTCCTCTTCATCAAACTGTTGTGCACTCACTTCATTCATTAGAAAAGTGGATTCAAGATCTTCCGGGATTTCATTCAACCGTTCAAGTTCAGCTTTCAAAGCTCCTACTGTCGCTATAGTGCTTTCACGACTATTGTCATCAATAACAACGCCTGTAATAATGACTTGCTCGTGGTCATATTCAAAGGTGACCGAAACGGGAAAGAGCATCAATATCGCATCATCCATAGCTACGCTGGATTCAGGCATAGGGATATTTTCAACAAACCGAACACAGTCGTAACCCAAATAACCGACTACTCCGCCGTAGACCGGTTCGCCCCTTAAGCTTTCCATGCGTGAGCTCATTTGGTGTTCGTCAATAAATCGATTCATAGCAACAAGGGGGTCTTCAAATAACTCCTGGCATTCGCCGTTTATTTCCAAATAAACACGACCACACACAATACGGAGTACCTTTGTTGGACTTACCCCTAAAAAGGAATGTGCCTGCCGAGGCGTGTGCACATTCTCCAATAAATATGCTTTATCAGAAAAACTTTCCAAATAGCGAAAAGCACGCAACGACGTTAAATGCTTGAGTGAAAAACTATGTGTAAAAATGTTTTTTGGTTTCATTGTTTATCGAGAGTATTCAAATAAATATCAATAAACTAACCTGCGGTCTTATTAGGCCGATACAAACACAAGAAACGCCTCGAATGAAATGAGTGCTTTTTGAATTTGTCTAGATCGTGTTTTACGTGATATTTTTGAGCAGCTGTGCTGCATGATTAATTTTGCTTAGAGTTTAAATAAAATAACAGAAGTTCGGATGGTTAATTAGCTACGCCAAAATCGCCAACTTCTTTTATTTATCAAACTGTTAAACAATATAATCATTTCTATATATATAATATATTACCCCATTATGCCCGAACACGAGTATTCCTGTCAACGTTTTTTAAACAACACGCAAAAAATAGCTTAGCTTAAAACCGCGTAAGCCATTCGATACAAAATACTTATGAATGAAATTTTCGTTGGCTTATTTTTGATTATTTCAATTTTATTGGTTGGTTGAGGCAAAACCTCGTCCACTTTAGGGGGAGGTGCTATTGGCGCCGCTGCAGGAGCTGGTTTAGGCTACGCAATCGGTGGAAGTGCAGGTGCCCCTATTTTAGGCGGAGTCGTTGGAGGCCTCGGCGGCGCAGCCATTGGCCATCAAGTTGGAGACGATGATAGCAGCAACAATCGATCCACCAATTCATCTTCAAGTAATGTGGAGCGTGGAAAAACATACGGCTCGAGCATGAATTAAGTGATTTCAAAAACCTATGCCCCAAAACAACGAAATTAGCCTAATATTTTATTACTTTTGGCACGATTTTAAATCATTCCACACAACTTGACAAATCACCTTATCCCGTTGTAGTGTATAGACATGAGAAGATTAGGCATAAGTTTGTTGTTATTAGGTCTTGTCATCCTAGCGGGGTGCGATAAAACTTCGTCCACTTTAGGTGGCGCAGGCATCGGCACAGCCGCTGGAGCCGGTTTGGGCTATATGATCGGAGGCGGAGCCACAGGTGCGATCATCGGCGGCGTAGCTGGCGGTCTAGGTGGCGCAGCTATTGGGCACCAAGTGGGTGATGACGAAAAGAAGAAATAAATAGTCAACGAACATTATAACGCGAAAGGTTAAAGCGAGACTGTGAGGAGTTCCCGAGCATGCTGCAGTGCAGTGGAAGCTTTGCTATCGCCCAGCATTCGAGCAAGCTCCTCTACCCTTTGCGTTAGACCTTTACCAATGTCATTGATCGTCACCCTTGTCTGGTCTTCAAGTTGTTCTTTAACCACAAGAAAATGATTTTCTCCAAGCGCAGCCACTTGAGGTAAGTGGGTAATACATAACACCTGATGCTTTGCGCCCAATTTTTTCAATTCTCGCCCGACATTGACTCCAATCTCTCCTCCAACATTGGCATCCACTTCATCAAAAACCAGTAGAGGCGTGGCATCCACGGATGCTAATATGGTCTTAAGTGCCAACATCACACGAGCCATCTCGCCAGAGGATGCGATTTTATTCAAGGGTTGAGGACTTTGCCCAACGTTTGGCGCAAACAAAAACACTACCGTACTATTCCCCCATTCGGCCAGTTTCGCAGCGTCTTCAACTTTTATTTCAAACAACGCATGCTTAAAGCCAAGCGTTAACATACACTTTTGTATTTCTTGAGCTAATTTTTGACCCGCCTTACGTCTTTTCTGGGTTATCATTGAAGCTTGCTCCACGAGCTTCTTTTCCATGACATCCGCTTGCTCCAATAGTGCCTCAATTTGAGCATCTATATTTGTCTGATTTTGCAATTTATTAAAAAGACCCGTTCTTTTTTGAAGCACAAGCTCCAAAGAAGAGCCATATTTCCGCTGCAATCCTAACCATCGAGACATATCATTCTGTATTGCACGGGCATCATCATCATCAAAATCCAAACCTTGCACAATTTTGTCATACTCACTGCCAATATCATCACACTCAATCACCATTGCCTTTAAGCGATCCAACAAAACATCTCCGGCAGCAGGGTCTAATTCCGCCAATATTTCAGCGCTTTTAATAATTTTCCTTAAACGCTCGATCACACTGCTAGAGCCCACTAGGTTCATTAAGATCTTTTGGCTTTCTTCCGCCAATTCTTTTGCGGAATGTAGGCGCTTGAAATCTCTCTCTAATCGCTCAATTCGCTCTTGTGTTGGGTTAATGCTATCAATCTCATCAATCTGGCCCTTATAAAAGTATTGCTCATCCTCGCTCAACTGCTCTGATTCCTTCATGTTTTCGACACTTTTCAAAAGTGCCTTCCAATGATCATACCCACTCTGATAATCAGACACTTCACTTTCCAGACCGGAAAAAACATCCAGCATCTTCAGCTGGTATTTTTCTAGAAGCAATTTTTGAGGCTCCCCTGGACCATGAAAATCTATCCATCTCTTGCCCAGCTTTTGTAGCGCTGCTAGAGTAGCAAGCCCCCCGTTTACATATATTCTTTGAGGTCTATCACTATAAATCGTTCTTTTTAATATCAAAATACCTTTTTCATCAGTCGGAGCTAGCCCTAGTTCGTTCAAGGTTTCATCAATATCAACGACACTCCGCCGTAAGTCTAATACAGCCTCAATCCCGCAAAAACCTGCCCCCTGGCGTATGGTGCTTTTCTCGACCCTTGCCCCTGAAAGCAATGCCAGAGCACCCAGAAGAACACTTTTACCTGCACCCGTTTCACCTGTAACAGTCGTAAAGCCGGGTTTAAACTCTAATTGAACTTCTTCCAATAAAGCCAAGTTTTTTATGCGTAAATACTGTAACATCCTATCTTATTAATACTTCTGGGCAAAATAGGGGTCAAGCTGTAACACATCGATGCGTTAATAGCACCATTTTAGTGTTTACCCACAAAATTTTCCCTCTATCCTTATCTTTGTGGAAAACGCTATTGTAGCAGAAAATTTAACTAAATACTTCGGATCCACTAAAGCTATCGATTCTGTTTCCTTTACGATTAAAAAAGGGGAAATCGTTGGTTTTTTGGGCCCCAATGGAGCTGGAAAAAGCACTACGCTAAGGATCTTGTGCGGGCTTTTGCGGGCTCACTCAGGAAATGCTTATATTGCAGGAACTTCAGTAGCACTATCCCCCAATCTCACAAAAAAGCATATCGGCTACATGCCGGAGAATAACCCGCTCATTGACGAACTTCGAGTCGATGAATATCTCTATTTTAGGGCCAGAATGAAAATGATAACCAAAGCCAACCGTCGTAAGGAGGTTGACGAAGCGATGGAACTATGCGATCTCACTAGAACTGCTAAAAAAAAGATCATCAGAACACTTTCGAAAGGGTATCGCCAACGTGTAGGCATCGCAGACTGCCTCTTGGGCAAGCCTGATATCATTATTATGGACGAGCCTACTATCGGGCTAGATCCTCACCAAATCATTGCGATTCGACAACTTATAGACTCACTAAGGGGCAAAATGACCGTTGTCCTCTCTAGCCATATCCTGCCTGAAATAGAGGCATCCTGCGATCGGGTGATCATCATTAATCGTGGCCACATTGTAGCTCAGGGTTCATCAAAGGAACTCAGAGAGATTTTCGCAACTCAAAACCAGTTTAAGCTCACGCTCACCAGCCACCCTGAGGAACTTTGCGCAAAGCTACAAGAGCTGGATCCGTCTATCAAAATTATAGATGAACGTGCTTGCATGGAACAGCCTTGGTCAGTTTTTACCATTGAGACCGCAAACAAAGCGCTTTCAGGCCAACACTTCATTCAATTATTGAGAGATCCTAAGTACGAATTAAAGGAAGTCCAAGCACTCCCTTTAACCCTTGAAGATATTTTTCTTACGGCAACAAAACAAAGCTGGCGAGACAGTTCTTTCTAATCCTATGAGTGCCTTTTTCCATCTATTCTTTCACGAAATCAAAATGCTGGGGATCTCTGTCTCAACATATATAGCAGGCGTACTTTTCCTTGCCCTCATGGGATTCCTCTATCTCATGATCCTCGAATCATACGCTAGCGCTCCTCAAGACAACTTTCCTTCAACAGAATTTTTTAGAATCTTTTGGCTTCCTGTGTTTTTCATGGTTCCCTTATTGACCATGAAAAGTATCGCCGATGAGCGTAGAACGGGCACGCTGGAAACACTCAAAACAACTCCTATCAATGCTTGGTCTATCGTCCTTAGCAAATTTCTTGCCGCTTATTTCTTTTATATGGCGCTGTGGGCCATTACCCTCAGTTTTCCGATCATTACGCAGCTTGCCGTCCCCTACTTTAAGGCGGAGAACCGACTTTTTGACCTAGCATCTCTCATTGGAGGCTATTCTTTTATCGCTCTCAGTGGCTTTCTTTACATATCCCTGGGAATTTTGGCAAGTAGCCTTACCCGAAGCCAACTGGTAGCCGGCATGCTTTCTTTTTCTTTTCTTTTTCTGTTAATGGTGGGGGGAAAGCTCTTCTTGGACCTCCCCTTTTTGGATCTTTCATTGATCCCATATCTCCCCGAGGCCGTTAATTATCTTCAAACATTCCAGCATTTAGAAGATTTCAGCCGAGGCGTTATTGACTCCCGTCCCATCTTTTTCTATCTCGTCAATGGGCTATTTGCGCTCGGTGTCACGAGCATAATCATTGAGGATAAGCTCTAACTCTTATGAAAGACGAATTCAAACAAGCCGGCTGGAGCAGGGCCATTAATCGTACTCTTCAAATCATTTTCGCCATTACTTTTATTTTGGTAATCAACATCATCGCGGCAAGGCAGTTTACTCGCCATGACCTTACTCAAAACCACCGCTACTCGTTAAGCGCCGAATCCCTCGCCTATTTAAAAGCATTAAAAGGGCCTATTGATGTATATGTTACCATCCCTCGCCAGTCAGACCAAAAAGAGGTAGTTACCCTTTATAACGATGTTAGCAACATCCTTCGTGAATATGAATTCGCAGTCAAAAGCATTCATCCAGATTTTTTTAAAGTTCATTATATAGATATTTATCAACAGCGCAAGGTGGCCGAGGAGCTCAACCAGCGCTTTGGCTTGCAGAAAGACAATGTTGTTTACGTAGCCAGCGGAAAGCAATTTCAAGTGATCCTGCCAAGTGATTTGTATGAGGTGGAAAGTGGTAAAATCACAGGATTTAAGGGTGAACAGGCCATCACCTCTGCAATCCTTGAGGTAACAAGCGGTAGTAAGGATAAAATTTATTTCCTGACGGGCCATGGTGAAATGCGTATCGATGATACCTCTCCTCTTCGCGGCCTATCCGAGCTCTACCATTCCCTACAAGAAAGGAATCTTGATGTCGCAGCCATTGATCTCAGCACCAGGAGCGATGTCCCCGAAGATGCCAGCTGCCTTATCATCCCCTCGCCTCAATCGCCTCTACTCGCATCAGAAGCACAAAAGGTTCGTCATTACTTGGAAGAAGACAATGGGCGTGCCATCTTCTTGCTGGATCCAGCACAAAACCATGGCCTGGACGAGCTTCTCTATGAGTGGGGAATTCTTTCAGATGATATGCTCGTGATAGACACAGGGAAAGATTTCCAATCCGCAGAAGGAGACTTGATCATCAGGCGCTATGCAGAGCACTCTATTACAAAACCCTTAATCGACTTCCAGCTCCCTATCCTTGTTGGGCTAAGCCGTCCTGCTCGCCCGCACCCGGGAGCCCCTTTAGATGAGCGCCAATCTACCATTACTCTAATTGCTTCATCTGATGAAAGCTGGGGTGAGCGTGCCTATTTCGATAGTGACACAATCAAGTTTGACAGCAGTACAGATCTAATAGGCCCTGTATCCATTGCCGCATTGACTGAAAGACGGGTTAATTCTGAGCTAGGTATAAACATCCCCGGAGGGCGCGTAGTTGCCTTTGGTAATGCTGATTTCATCTCAAATAACCGATTCAATACATTAGGAAACAAACTCCTTTTCACAAACACTGTCCTCTGGACGCTTGACAGGGAAAGCCTTCTAAGCATTCCGCCTAAGTCCATTGAAGATATCCAGTTTACCCTTAGCCGCCAAGATCTCTTGAGAACCGGAATGGGATTGAGCATATTACCTGCGGTTGTGTTAATTTTAGGGATAAGTATATCTTGGATGCGTCGCCGTTAATTAGCCATCAAAGCCACTAAAAACCATCCATCTCCAGAAAGCCCAACACATACTTATTCCTCCAAACCCATCAAATCGCGGGTAAAAATTGATTAATTACCTGTAAAGGAAGATGTTGCACGACTTGAAGGGGGAATAAAAACCGGCTTGACAGTGAACAATTGAACAGGTAAATCTGGGATTATGAAAGAGCTTACCCAACGCCAACAAGAGATACTGAATTACCTAAAGAAGCATTTTCAAGAAAATGGTTATTGGCCCAGTATACGAGAAACGCAGAAACAATTCAAATTCAAGAGCACGAATGCTGTGATGGGGCATCTTAAGGCACTGCAGGACAAGGGCATGCTCACAAAAATACCTGGGCACGCAAGAGCGTTTAAGGTGGAAACGTCTGCCACAACCACGGTACAGGAAGAGGAACAACCTAAGTGGAACAGCATGCGGGAGATTCAAGAAGAGAGCATTTTAAGTATACCGATTTACGGCAGCATTGCGGCCGGATATCCCGATCGAGTCGAATCCAGTGGAGCGATCGGAAATTTGCAGCTGGACATAGAAACCTCTGGTATACGGAACCGTCAAAAATCATTCGCGCTTAAAGTACGCGGAGAGAGCATGATCGATGCCGGCATTTATGAGGGCGACATTGTTGTCCTTGAAGCCACAGAACCCCACAATAATGATATTGTTGCGGCACTCATTGACGGAGAAACAACATTGAAGCGCTATATATATGCTAATGGGGGCCCGGCTTACTTAAAGGCAGAAAACCCGGACTACCCTAGCCTGCATCCAGCAAATGAGCTGGTCATCCAAGGTGTGGCGCGATCTATTGTTCGCAATTTGTAATTCCCAGCCGTTTCATGCCCAAATGCATGGGCAAGCTGGCTTAAATCGCTGTCTGCTTGATTTTACTTTACCAGCAAAGCCTTTTAGCTATACTATGTAGCCACGAAATGAACCATACGCTTAGTATCCAATTTATTCTACATAAAATCCGGCAGCTTACGCACAAAGCCGGATCTGAGCGTTATGACCTCGTCTCTCCGTTTATCATGGTTGTGTTGGCATTGATCGGGGTATGCTTCATTTATTCAGCACAAAGCTATAGCCTTGGTGGGCAATGGCTTACGCAGTTATTTTGGTTATTCATAGGATTAATTGTTTATGTAATAGCCTCTACGATCAATTACAAGGTATACATGGAGTATGCGCACGTCATCTATGCTGTGGGAATTTTAGTGCTACTTCTCCTCTGGACGCCTTTAGGAATGAAGGTTTATGGATCTCTGCGTTGGTTAAATTTTAGATTTTTCTCGATACAACCAACAGAGGCTACAAAAATAGCGACGTTGATCCTTGCCTGCAGTATTCTTGCGAGAGAAGAGATTAAGAGCTTTTCGGATTCTCTGAAAACCTTATTCAAAACAGGCTGCGTATTTTTGCTACCAATATTATTGATTTTTTTACAACCTGATCTAGGATCTACTTTAGTGTTTCCACCTATGCTGTTTGCATTGTTATATGTATCTAAACTTTCCAAGCGATTTTTCATAATCGTCTTTTTGATATTTTTATTTATTCTTGGGTTAGTTTCATGGGACATATATGGGTATAGCAGCTTTTTAACGGAGCACAAGCTTTCAGCCTCAAAGAGCGCTGGAGCATATGAAGCACAAGCAATTTTGCCGCTTAAGGATTACCAGAGGAACCGTATATTGTCCTTTGTCGCACCGCAGGTGATCGACCCCAAAGGGACAGATACGACATGGAACCTTAGGCAGTCATTAATCGCAATTGGTTCTGGTGGTCTTTTTGGCAAAGGCCACAATAAAGGAACTCAAGCAAAATTAGGATATTTGCCGCAATCCGTTGCGCCAAATGATTTTATATTCTCGGTACTTGCAGAAGAAAAAGGATTTATAGGCGCATTGCTTGTATTAACCCTCTACTTTTTACTTGTTGGTAATGGCATACGCATCGCCGGAATGGCACGAGACCGATTCGGGATGTTACTTGCCGTAGGAATCAGTACCATATTTATGGTACACATATTTGTAAATGTAGGAATGACGATAGGTATTATGCCGATTACCGGCATACCATTGCCATTCCTAAGTTATGGTGGTTCTTTTATTCTAAGTTGTTGTTTTCTTCAAGGTCTCATTCAAAGTATTTATCGTTTTCGAAAAGATTACACCTGAATGATTAAAATAGCCTGATATACGTGACAATAGACAACTTTTGATAAAAGGAGCACCATTTCAATGATAGTTGAAAGGGACTCTTATAATGGAAAAAAATGAAATAAAAAAAACTGAAAACGCAGAAAAAATTTCTCCTTCAATCGAGGAAGAACTCAAGCAACCTCCTGAGGAAAAAATGTCTGAACCGATCGAGCCTCAGCAACTTAGGCATGATGCTCGAGAAAGATCTAAAAAAAGACCTTTGCTGCAAAAAATATCGAATGCGCTAAAAGGGAAAAGTGAACCTTTTCGCGAAATCATTATTAACTCTGAGCCCTTAGAGCGCAGAGTAGCGTTATTGGTAGACGGTGTTTTGGAAAAATTCGAAGTGGAACGCGCCCATGAAGAACGCATGGTCGGTGCTATCTTTAAGGGTAAAATACAAAACCTAGAACCGGGACTTAAGGCTGCTTTTGTGGACATAGGCCAGAGCAAGAATGCGTTTCTTCACTATTGGGATATCTTGCCAAGTGTTGCAGATGGTTCGATTGAAATCGTCCGCGAAAACCAATCGGAGTCTCAGAAGAAGCGTAGCAAAGAGAAAATCTCGCTAAAAGACATTCCTCGCCTGTATCCTATTGGAACTGAGATCGTTATTCAGATCACAAAAACGCAAATCGGCACAAAGGGTCCCAGGACAACAACGAATATATCGTTACCAGGACGTTTTATTGTACTGACTCCTTATTCCGGACAGTGCGGGATATCAAGAAAGATTGAGGACCCGCGAGAGCGCGATCGCTTAAAGAAGATCATCCGCACATTAACCCTTCCAGAAGGCATGGGCTTGATCGTCCGTACAGCTGGTGAGGGCAAAAAATTGCGTTACTTTATACGCGATTTGCACCTCTTGCTCAACAAGTGGGACAATATTGCAAAGAAAATGGAATCCACTTCTGAGCCAACGTTGTTGGATCAAGAACCGAATATACTGGAACGCACGGTACGTGATTTTCTAACAGAAGATATTGACCGCATTTTAGTGGATTCAAAAGAAGATCAACAGGAATTGTTTGATATCATTCAGCAGATATCTCCTCGCTCGAAATCCAAAGTGTTTTTGTTTAATGAGAATATTCCAATATTTGAGCGTTATAATATCGAACGTCAGATTGAACAGACGTTTATGCGCCGCGTTCCCTTGCCATCAGGTGGCGAAATTGTGATTGAAGAAACGGAAGCCTTAACAGCGATCGATGTTAACACAGGATCACATAAAGAGTCTACCCGTGACAGCAAGGATTTCATTGTCAACGTGAACTTAGAAGCTGCCCGTGAGTCCGCACGCCAAATCAAGCTTAGAAATATCGGCGGCCTCATCATTCTCGACTTCATTGACATGAAGAACAAGCGTGATCGGAATGTTGTATACGATCGCATGAGGAGAGAAATGAGCACAGATAAGGCCAAAAGCCATATCCTTCAAATATCCCCTTTGGGAATCATGCAAATGACCCGTCAACGCCATGAAGAGTCCATCAGCAGCGGTGTCTATAAAGCCTGCCCTTATTGCCATGGTCGAGGTATCATAAAGTCTGACCGCACAATGAGTGTCGAAATACAAAGGAAGCTTGTGAGCGTAATACGCCAAGCCAGAAGACGCGGCGCCGATATACAACAACCCATACATTATCGTATACTGCTACACCCTATGGTATTGGAGCGCTTACGCACAGAAGATGAGCAGTTACTCGTTGAACTTGAAAAACAGTACAATGTACGTCTATCCTTCAGGGCGGATCCGATCTACCATATTGAAAATTATAAGATCGTTGATCCTCAAACAGGTATCGAAGTACGCTAATTTTGAATCACTAAGCGGGTATAATTGTTTCCAATTCTAGAAGATTGGAAATGGTTATATCCGCTTCTTTCGTTTGATCAACTTGCAAGTGGGCGTGTTCTCCCCTAGGGCGCCGAATGCGGACAGTTTTCCATGAAAGTTGCTTTGCGCCAATAAAGTCCTTGGAAGGATTATCCCCAATATATACGCAATTTTGCCCCGAAGTTTTAAAGAAATCCATTACTTTCGTAAATCCTGCCGGATGAGGCTTAGAGCACCCCTCCCCTAATGAATCGGTGTATATAATAGGCTCAATATACTCCCCTAAATGGAGCGCAGTTATCTTGGATTGTTGAACAGAAGCTAAGCCATCGGTGATGATGGCTAAGTTTTTTGTTTTTTGATAATGCTTGATAATTTTTTGAGCCTCATCAAATAACGTCAACTGAGGCTTATGCTTGCGATAGACCTCGATGCACTCTTGAAGCAAGAATAAATCCCGAATGCCCAAGCTGTCAAAGACAACGTTGAATATGTTACCCCGCAATCCATACAAAAATGCCCTTTCGGCAATAGGCAAAAAATTATTAATATTATGCTGCTGCTTCAGGAAAATATCTGCGGCACGAAACCCGCTTAAAGCGAATTGTCTTTCGGGATACAGGGTGTCATCTAAATCAAAGACGATCGTTGTGATCATTTAGAAATATTATGTGAAGAACCATCAAACATGGGCTCCGTATATGCTATCCCATCTCGTTTAAAAATCTTGACCGCAGTGAGGATGAGAATTTTAATATCAAACAATAGGGAGCGGTTATCGACATATTCGACATCAAGTTCAAAACGCTTTTCCCAAGTCAAATTATTACGACCATTGACTTGCGCCCAGCCAGTAATGCCTGGGAGGACTTCATGCCTTCTCATTTGAGTATCACTGTAATGCTCCAAGAACGACATCAGCAAGGGGCGAGGACCGATAAAACTCATTTCGCCACGTAAGATATTAATCAATTGCGGTAATTCATCCAAGCTAGAAGCACGCAGAAAGCGCCCCCATTTGGTAAGACGCTGAGCATCTGGCAACAAATTACCTTCTGCATCTTTTTCCAACGACATAGTCCTAAACTTCATAATGGCAAAGGGTTTAGCATCCTTGCCCGGCCGAATTTGTTTGAACAAAAGTGGTCTACCAAAGAAAAAGAACTGCAATACTATGACCAAAAGAAACAATGGACTGAGCATAACCATCAAGAACAGCGCAAGCGAGTAGTCAAACACACGCTTAAAGCAATCGGTAGTGAAGTGGTTTTTTCTGGAACGCATAGGACTGTTGTTATGTTATTTCTTTGAAAGTTGTTGCGCGAACTGTTTGGCAAAATAAGAGAAGATGATATCGGCACCGGCTCGCTTAATGGCAATCAAGGATTCATCGCGAGCTTTTTCATAATCTAACCAACCCAAACTTGCCGCAGCGTGAATCTGAGCGTACTCTCCAGAAACTTGATAAGCCGCTATGGGAAGCTCGGTACGATCCCGCAACTCGCGAATAATGTCCAAATAAATACCCGCAGGCTTAACCATCAGCATATCGGCACCCTCTGCCTCATCTAAACTCGCCTCTATCAACGCTTGTCTACGGTTTTCAGGGCTAATCTGATAGGTGCGCTTATCTAAATTGTTCGTACCCGCTGCTTTTGCAGAACCTACGGCATCCCTAAACGGCCCGTAGTAAGCAGAATTGTATTTTGCAGCATAAGCCATAATACCAGTTGTTGTAAAACCAGCTCGATCCAAGCCTGATCTAATCGAACCAATACGACCATCCATCATATCGGAAGGCGCAACAAAATCCACACCTGCCTCCGCGTGATTTAAGGCCATTTGAGTTAAAAGATGCACGGAAGGATCGTTGTCCACATCTGCGCCCATGGCATTGAGTATACCATCATGGCCATGGACCGTGTAAGGATCCAGTGCTATATCCGTCATCAACAATAACTCTGGAAAATTCTTTTTAACCTCACGAACAGCGCGTAAAACAAGCGTATCTGGATTTAAAGCTTCCTCAGCAAGAGGAGATTTTAGCGAAACATCGAGTTTAGGAAAAATTACAATCGAACGAATGCCCAGCTTTAAACATGCCTCACATTCTTGCAAGAGCGTATTAATCGTCAAACGATCCACGCCAGGCATGGAAGGGACCGCTTCGTTTGGGCCATTACCCTCTATGATAAAAAAAGGTTGAACAAAATCTTCAGCACGAAGAAACGTCTCTGCGACAAGAGCTCGAACGGCAGCTTTCTGCCTTAAGCGACGCGGGCGATGTGGTAAATCAAGAACGGCATCTAAAGATAAGCCTGAAGGAGTCTTGATATCGCAAGGGGAAAATGTCTGCATAAATTACTTAATATAGATTATAGTTAAATATATTAAAAAACCGGACTACTTGAGGCAATCAAATATTAAGCTAGTCCATTTTGGCAGTTTTTCACTTTTTAAACACCAAGTACATCATCAACTTATGGAATAAAACTCACTAACTTAACAATATTGTCTGCTAGAGATTTTGGGTTATGAAACTTCCTCCAATTATCAGAAATTTGATCAACAGACTTTTGAAACGAATGATAATCATTGGCAACGTCCAAAACCTTCTTTTCAAAAGAACTATAGGACCCCGATTCAAAAATCAGCTGATTCAAATTCAATTGAGCCAACTCGTATGCTATCCAGGTGCCACTGGACGCAACAGGAACTTTATTATTAGCTAAACAGTCAGTAAATATGCCCGATGTGCATTTAGCATAGTGCTTCCCTTGATAAGGCAGCAGCATAATATCCGTGCGTTCAATAATACGATCATACTGATCCGAAGGAATGTTCTTAGGCAAAAAATTCACATATTTATTATTAATGTTCCTTTCTAAAAACGAGCAATTTTGTGCAAATTGTTTTTTGAGCATTACAATTTCCTGGGCATCAAATTGAGCATGCACTTCAACATTCGCTTCTGAAAGTTTTTGAGAACATAGTAATCGAAAGACGAACTCACTTCCTTTAACAGCATTATTCCCCCCCCAATAAGTAATTACTTTGCGAAGATTGTTTTTTTGTTTGAAACAAGACATGGATCCGTGCTTATTATTCCGGAATGCGGGTATAGGAAGGAGCTGCACGGGCACCTTAAGTAAGTCCTCTTGTTCTTTTTTCAGCAACACGCTATCTGTGAATAGGGTAACATTGGCGGTAGAGCAACATCGTAAAAGGCTTCTGACTGCAAATTTCGTAATCCACCTTGATAACATACTTCCCAAACGATGATCTCCGTGATTAGAAAATCTCAAAAAAAGAAAAAAATGGCTTTCCTGTAAAACCTTCCCTCTTTTAATCATTAAATAAATAAATGCATAGCCCAAAATTCGAAAGTACTGAATAGTATCTACAAAAAAAACGCATTCTGTTTTTGCAAATTTCTTTTTTATCGCTCTTACAAAACGAATGCTCTCCCACATAAAATAAAAGGATTCTGTAATATCTTTAAATAAAAAAGTGTGGGATATTTTTCTAAATTTACGCAAAAATTTAAAACTTTTGCTTCTATATTTAGCAAGTAGGGATGTATTCGGCTCTTTTTCAGAATTAGAGGACAAGGGACTATTAGCCGCAAAAGCGCTAAAAAAAGGAATAAAGCAAGAAAACTGAGACTGTATTTCCGGCAACGCATCTCTAGCACCGTAGACGGAGACATCAAATGTTGATTGATTAAGATTTTGGCTTAGGCTATAAATGTAATCAAAGTAATGGCCATCAAATTTTCGAAAATGAGGCTGAATAAATATAAAATTAACTTTCTTCATCTAGGCAGTGCTGTGATCATTTTTATGTTTCTGATAAAAATAGTAAAATATAAAGCCAATAAAAGTTTCGTTAATAATAGTCACTACTGCTGCTGCATAGAGCCCAAAAATCGGTAAAAAAATTAAATTTAGGCCTACCGAAACTATCGCACCTACTGTAGATATTACAGCAAAATGCTTATCTTTCTTTAAGACGATTAAAGAAAGTGAAAATATTTGCGCAATAAACGCAATAAGCCAAGCAACTATGAGTATCTTAAATATTCCACTTGACGCATGAAATGCAGGACCTAAAAAGAGATTGAAAATCAAATCTGAAAATAATGCCAATACAATGATAATCGGAACCCCCATAAGCAAATATAGCTTAACAAGAAGCGTTTGCTTTGTTTTTAGCACCTCAGCCCCTCTCTCTCTCCATTTTGTCAAACGTGGTATTAATAAAAAACTGATAGAATTAAATAACAGCTGAAGCACATTACTCATTGTCCAAGCAGCTCGAAATATTCCCGCACCTTCTGTTCCAATAAAAAATGCAATTAAAGGCAGTTGAAATCCGCCATACAGGAACATAACAAAATTATTCCAACCAAAAGGCCATGACTCTTTGAGCAATTCTAGCGTTTTAGCAAAAGATAAATTAAAAAGATGTATTCTTCCTATATTTTTAAAGAAATAAACCCAAGAAGCAAAAACTACCAAACTATTGACTGAAACTAAAACCAGTAGATCAGACCCCATAGGCATATCACGATGAAAATAAATAAAGTAAAGAACGGCAATAAGAACGCTCCCTAAAGTACTAATTATTGTTTGAATATGCACCCGCTCCAGTCCTTGATATGCAAATGTCAACCGCAATGCGCCAAAACTAGCATCATTAAATAAAAGAATTGAAGAAATCGACCAAATCATCAACTCTCTTCCCTCAAATAAGCAGAAGCAAACCACTAACCAAATAATCCCAATAAGAAGAGTAAATAGTACTCGAATCCCTATTATAAGCGATGTCAATTGTAGCGCCTTATCAGCATCACTTGCTATTTTTCGTGTTGCCACACTATCAAACCCTAAATCAGCAAACAGTGACGCAGGCTTAGCCATATTTTGAATCACCCCAGAAACTCCGAAGTTAAATGCGCCTAGGCAACGTGCAGCATATGCATTAGCAAAAAACGATATTCCCCTTGAAAGGACATTACAAACGAACAATATTCCTGCTTGCTTTGCAAATTTTGATTTTCGAGATTGCTGAAGCAAGGTCACCCCTTTCCCTATAATAGTATATCTATCTGCCAATATTAAAATTATTGCCTCGAAATACTTGCAGGTGCGAATGACAGCGTTGGACATTTACGGAAAAAGTGATTGATTCAAGACGACTTGTAAAAGGATTCTACACCCAAACTGACAAAGCATAAACCAAACGATAGATCTACTCAGAATCAAGAATGATTCCGTGGTTGATTTTGTCAATACACAAAACCAACTTAAGTTACAATGCTGATTTTTTTCTACTATTTGATAGGGTCTAGAAAGAACTGGTTCGCAGCTCATTTTGAAACCAATCAATGGTTAGATTCAAGCCTTCATCTAAATGAGTTAGTTTATAACCCGGGAGGGCTTTTTTAATTTTTTCAACTGAAAGACACTTGCTTTTAGCGCCCACGTATTTTTGGGTGTCATATTCGATTTCGTTGTGGTCGTAACCCACGATTTCGGAAATTGTCTCGGCAAATCGGCGTATCGGATATTCTTCGCCTGCCCCAATATTAAAGAAGTCGTTTGACGTATTCTCGTTGAGCTCCAATAAAATACGAACGAAGTCGTTGACTAAAACAAGCTCCCTTTTTTGGTGACCATCGCCCCAAAGCGTTACAGTATCGCCCTTTTCTTTACCTTGGATAATTTTACGCATTAAATCGAAGATAAAATGCATTTGGCGGCCATCTGTGTGATAACCCGCGCCATAGAGGGTTGAGGGAATGACGTATAAGTAATTGAGCCCAAATTGCTTGTGCAGGGCAAGCAAGCCCACGTAGAGCATTTTTTTGGTCATGCCGTAGGTGAACAAACTATCAATGGGTTTGCCTTTTAAATAATATTCTTCTGAGAGCGGCAACTCGGGGTCGTACACGCAACTTGTGCCAATCGCAATCATTTTGGCCTGTGGCTGATGCTCTTTCCACCACATAAGGACATGGGTATTTATCAGCTGATTAATAATCCATTGCTCACCAGGGTGATGGAGGCAAAAATCTCCCGCTTGCGTCCAGGCCGCCAAGTGGAAAATCTGGTCATATTTGGTATCGTTAAAAGCATTTAATGAATCTGCTTTTGTTAGATCGCAATTCTTTGACCCTAGCTTTACGACATTATGTCCTCGTACTTCTAATTCTTTACATAAATTAGACCCTAAAAACCCTGTCGCCCCTGTCACTAATATATTCATCATCAATTATTTAATTGTTTTTTCGACCGGATCGACTGGGAAATAGAACTCTACTCCTTTTTCGATCAGCTGCTTATTGTTGGCTAAAATTTCCTTTTTGAAATTCCAAGCTAAAACATAATATATGTCAGGCAGCTCTGTTAGTTCCTTCTCAATGGCGATAGGAATGTGCATTCCGGGAGAGTATAGCCCACGGCGAAGCTCATTTTTCTCGACCAAACAATCTAGGTATTCAGTACCAACGCCGAAGTAATTTAGCATAGTGTTGCCTTTTACTGGCGCACCAAAGCCATATATCTTCTTTCCCGCCTTTTTAGCATCACGGAGGTATTGGAGATTAAATTCCTTCATCACTTTGATCCGCTCGGCGAAATCCAAATATGTCTCAAGCTCGTTGGTTTTCTCCAAATCCTCCATAGCACGCATTCTTTCCAGACGCTCGGAAGGTTTAAGATTTCTAGATTTATGGGTCACGTAACCGATAATACTCCCTCCGTGAATCGATGAGAGCTGAGCATCAAACATAGAAAGGCCGTGGCGTTGAAGGAGAACCTCTATTGTCTTGAGTGTATAAAAGAGTAAATGCTCATGATAAATTTGGTCGAATGCCAAATTTTCCAGGATGGACTTGATGTACATGAACTGGACAACAAAGACACCGTCATCGGCCAATGCTTCCCGTATGCCTTCAGTAACAGAGTGCAACTCCTCTAAGTGAAAAAATACGCCTGCTGCATTGATAATATCAAATTTTTTGTTCAGCTTTTTAACGACCTCCAAATTAAAGAAATCATTCAACGTAGGTACGCCTGCTTCGTTTGCGATTCTTGCGGTTGTTTTGGAGGCTTCGACTCCAAGGACTTCGTATCCCAACTTTTGAAAATGCTTCAATTGTGTGCCATCATTAGAGCCTATATCCAATACCGATTTGTGTTCCTTGTTTTTACAAAACAGTTCATCCGCTTCTTCAGCAACCGTCTGAAAGTGGTCGGACAGCATTTTCGTGACACCAGAAAGGTAAGTGTGATCACTGTACATTAATTCTTTTTTAATGGTGTAATCCAGCTGGGTTGTTCCGCAATCATGGCAAAACATAAGACGAAGCGGGTAGAACGGCTCTTTTCCGACTTCCTCTTGCGTTAAAAAGTGAAGACAACAAGGATGCTGGCCTAAATCGATTGCTAATTCTAGATTGGTTGAATCACACACTCTACAGTTCATAATTATTTCTTTTGTTAAATATTTTAAGAGGAATAGATTACTTGAGCCGCCGGGGATGCCAGTTTAGGCTCAATAATATGGTTACCCTTGAAAGTATCGATAAGCTTTTGCTTGTTTTTCGGATCTATATAGAACAGCAAGAAGCCGCCCCCGCCCGCTCCGAGTAATTTACCTCCAATAGCACCCGAATCAAGACCCTTCTGATACATGTTATTAATATCATCATTGGAAATACTACGCTCTAATCGCTGTTTATATTCCCAGGCTGAATGGAGTAATTCGCCAAAAGCGTCCAACGATTCGTTACCATACAGAATATTTTCGGCTTCCTCCACCATTTGGTACATGACCTTGTAATCAGCTACTTTGTCTTCGATCCCCTTAATTTGTTCTGATGCTATTTTTTGAGCACTGCGCTTTATATCCGTAAAAACCATCACTAAATGGCTTTCCAGCTCACATAAACGTTCTCTTGAAATCGTTACCGGCTTCACTACAATTTCTTTTTCAGTAATAAAATCTACACGATTAAAACCGCCAACCGCAGCCATGGTTTGATCTTGGCAACCTACAGCCTCATTTAGCATTTTTCGCTCAACATATATGGCTTCATAGGCTAAATCTAAGCGCTTTATGAAACGACCTTTATAAGCATGGAGAGCCTTTAAAAGCGAGACGGTAAATGAAGAAGAAGACCCCAATCCGGTAAAAGAAGGCAAATCCGCAACCGTATGAAGCTCTATGTCTTTTGCAATGCCTAGCAATTCTAAACAAGCTCGAAATACACGGTGCTTGATATCCGCAACATTTTTAGTCAATTCAACATCGCGATAGGAGAGTCGAATCGAATAATCAAACAAGTGGCTCGGAAATTGGCTTGCAGTAACATATGCAAATTTATTAATGGCCGCAGCTAGCACTGCCCCTCCTCCGTAATTCTCGAAGTACTCCGGATAGTCTGTTCCTCCGCCAAAAAAGCTAATTCGTAAGGGTGCTTGTGTTATTATCATGCTCGTAAAAATGATGCTTGTTAGCTTTAATAAAGTCTCCTGAAGCTTGAAGGGTTTCAGGAATACCGATATCAATAAAGGGAGCCTCGGCACGAAAAACATGCACAGGAATTTCCTGCATCAAGAGCATAGGAAAAACATCCATTTCAAAACTTAAGGGCATTTTATCTGAAAACTGCCTTACAATGTGATCCGAGAATAAATAAATGCCACTATTAATCAATCCCCTTCCAGGTCTCTTTTCCAAAAAAGCCTCTAGGCGGTTTTGGTTATTTAGCTTTAGGGTACCGTAACGAGAGGCATCATCCTGCTCCACTCCAAAGACAGCCGCAGTGAAATTATTTGCATTTGCCAGTTCTAAAAAGGGCGCTAAATTTGCCAACGTCATGGAATCCCCATTACAAACAAGCCAAGCGTTCGCCTCTAAATTTGATTTTTTGATGCAATTGAGAAATCCGCCAGCCGTACCCAAGGGCTCTTTTTCCTCAACACAGCGCACATCGAATCCTTCAATAGGTTCTCCTCCAAAATAAGATTCAATAACATGACTCAAATATCCAGTTGAGAGAATTGACTGAGAAAAGCCGTTTTGCTTCAAGAACCTTAGAATCCACTCCAAAAAGGGCTTCCCTGCCACATCAGCCATGGGTTTGGGGACTTCCTTCAATACAGACTGCAGTCTGGTACCAAAGCCACCAGCTAAAATGACGGGGATAATCTTATTAAACACCGTCATATGAAATTAAACGTTCGAGTAAACCGACTGCTTAATAATGCGGTACCCTTTAATTAATTCCTGGATGCCTCTATCCAAATCCCACTCGTTCTTGAATCCGGTTGATAATATCTTTTGATTGGAGACGATATAGTCTCTTTTATCAGGATCTTCACCAATAGGCGCCTCTAGATAAACAAAACTAGGGACATGTTTTTGAATTCGCTCACAAAGTTCTATTTTGGAAAGATTTGCGTCTTCCAACCCAAAATTATAGGGCTGCCCTTTCATGGCTTCGAAATTATCAAGCGCATACATGAAAACGCGCGCAACATCCCTAATATGAATAAAATTACGCTTAAAGTGCCCTTCAAATATGACGACAGCACGGTCATTTACTGCGCGATAGACGAAATCGTTCACCAGTAGATCAACTCGCATACGCGGAGACATGCCGAATACCGTAGCCAAGCGGAAGGTAACGCTATTTTCGCGATTTAAAACGGCTCTCTCGGCGTTAACCTTTGATGTCCCATAAAGAGAAATAGGGTTGAGCGGCGTTTCTTCCGTGCAAAACTTGCCCTTTTCTCCAATACCATAACCACTATTCGTGGTTGGGAAAATGATTTTTTGATCCTTAGATGCTAATTTGCAAATCAACTCAACCGCACCTTGGTTTGTAGTTTCAGCCGCTATTTTGTCTTTTGAACAAATAGGCATTCCTACCAAAGATGCCAATGGGATAATAACTTCTGCTTTCTTAAGAAGTGGAGCTAATATAGCTTCATCTCGGGAATCTCCGTGAATAAAATCAAAACTTTCATAGCAACAACAATCCAAAAGTGAGTTTTGGCTGAATAAAAGATTATCCAGAACGGTTACTTCGTGACCTTCCTTTAAAAGCATGGGGACTAAAATTGAGCCAATATAACCGGCACCACCTGTAACTAAAATTTTCATAGCCATCAATTTAAAATAAAATTTGAAAAACAAGTTTCAAACCAATAGCCTACTTCTTGCAAGATAAAAACAATATATAGGATGTAGTTTATTCTCTTTTTAGCAAATCTATAGAATTTATATGCACTTAATTGACCTGACAAACACTTCACACTCTAAAGCCAACACAGGAATACAACGTTATTGTCGAGAGCTCTATAATGCTTTATTACAAAAACAACTCGTTCAAGCAATCACGTGGGATCCCTACCTCAAAGCTTGGCGTGGTCTGGATACAGAAGAAAAAGGTCTCTTAGATGTCGAAAGTTTAAAAAAAGTCTCTTCAAGGCGTAGGCCTACGTGGTCCATTAGGCAAAAACTAACAGGCTATGCTCGGCGCTGCTTTTACCAAGACGGACACGCATTAAAAAACCATTTTGAGGCGCTTATCGTTCCCGAGGTTTTTTCAGAAGACAACTACAATAATTTTCCTCGCCTTGCATCGAACCTCGACAGTGGCCCCAGGATAGCTATTTTCCACGACTCAATTCCCTTAAAATTCCCTCACCTATCTTCCCCCAAGACCATTGCTCGATTATCCTGCTATATGCAACAACTCGCAACATTTGATGCAGTAGCTCCCAATTCTGAAGCTTCTAAGAACGATCTTCTGGAGGCCTGGAATGCTTTGCATATCAAGAACATTCCATTAGTAAAGGCACTCCCCCTTTGTGTTGAGCAAAAAAATGAACCCAAAATTCAATTTAGTTATGACAAAACGACAAAAAACATTCTTTGCGTTGGATCTATCGAAGGCCGAAAAAATCACGTTGCCTTACTTGAAGCGGCTGAAACGCTATGGGCCAAAGGGGAGGATTTCCAACTCACCCTTGTTGGGCTACTAAATCACGAGTCTGGCCAAAAAGCAAAAACGCTTATCGATGCTCTTAAGGAGAAAAAGAGAGATCTGCGCTGGTTGGGTTCAGTTAACGAAGAAATTTTAAATTTCGAATATTCGCAGGCCTACTTTACCATATACCCTTCGCTCTACGAAGGGTTTGGCTTGCCCGTTCTTGAATCTCTGGTTAGGGGCATACCCTGCGTCAGCTCAATGGGAGGCGCGCTTAAGGAAACCGCTCAAGGCGGAGGCTGCTTACTCATGGAGGACACTTCCTCTCAGTCCATTGCTGATTGCCTGGCCAGACTACTTCATGATGAAGCCCTCCATAGAGCATTAGTTCAAGAAGCGCTAAACAGAAAATTCAGAACCTGGGATGAATATACCGATGATCTCTTAGATCTGATTGAAAAAGCGAAAGCATTAAAGGGCTCCGGAACCATTGAACAGAAATAACAATACAGCAATTCTATATCCACCCCTGCCCTTGGGCAATTTCTTCTAATGAGCCTATATGCAGGCCTTGGCGTTTCTCAAGAATCTGCACAAAGACTCCCGCGTCCAGTAAATTATCCGGCGTGCCTGTATCCAGCCAAGCAATACCTCTGCCTAGCTTTTCCACCCTCAGACTATCTTGTTCTAAATAAATTTTATGGAGATCGGTTATTTCGAGTTCTCCACGAGCGGAGGGTTTTAATGATTTTGCGTAGCCAACCACTTTGTCATCGTAGAAATAAATTCCGGGGATCGCGTATTTAGAGCGTGGCGATTTGGGTTTTTCCTCGATACTCAAGACATGGCCGCTATTATCGAAATCTACCACACCATATGCTTCCGGATTCGAAACAGGATATCCAAATATAGTTGCGCCTGTTTCACGCTTATTCACTCGTTGCAAAATATTGACAAAATCGTTTCCAAAGAAGAGATTGTCTCCTAAAATCAAAGCACAAGGTTCGTTTCCGATAAATTGCTCACCTATAATAAACGCTTGAGCCAAGCCTTCTGGCTTGGGTTGTTCTGCATAAGAAAAGCTCACCCCCCACTGCGAACCGTCCTTAAGGAGTTTTTTAAATAATGGGAGATCATCTGGAGTAGAAATAATTAAAATATCCCGAATGCCTGTTAACATGAGAACCGATATAGGATAATAGATCATCGGCTTATTATAAACCGGCATTAATTGTTTGCTAACGGCTACCGTTAACGGATAAAGCCTTGTTCCACAACCGCCCGCAAGCACAATTCCTTTTCGCCTAGTCATTTCCTAATCCTAATCGTTGACGTTGATAATTTCGTTTAGCAATATGCTCGCACCATATTTGGTTACCCAAGTACCATTGAATTGTCTTTCGCAAGCCATCGGAGAACGTGTGTTTCGGTCTCCATCCAGTTTCTTTTTGTATTTTATCACAATTAATAGCATAACGGCGGTCATGTCCAGGACGGTCCTTCACATACTTTATTAATTCCGAGTAAACACCTCCTTTGGATCTTGGCCTTAATTCATCGAGAATCGAACACAGCATATCGACTACTTCATTATTTTTCTTTTCACACAAACCACCAATATTGTACGCCTCCCCTAGTCTGCCCTTTACTAGAACAGCAAAAATAGCCTCGCAGTGGTCTTCCACATATAGCCAATCTCGCACATTTTCACCATCCCCATAGACGGGGAGTGGTTTTTCTTCTAGCGCATTCAAAATCATCAGCGGGATCAGTTTTTCCGGAAACTGATAGGGGCCATAATTATTGGAGCAATTTACTTTTAGCACAGGCAAACCATAGGTTTCCCGATAGACTCTGACAATATGGTCACCAGAAGCCTTGGAAGCCGCATAAGGGCTATTTGGGGAAAAGCAACTCTCTTCAATAAATGCCGGATCGGTTGCAGACAAACTACCGAAAACTTCATCTGTTGAAATATGCAAAAAGCGGAAATCGTTTTTTTCAACAGAATTCAATCGCTTATAATAAGTACGGCAAGCCTCCAGAAGGTCAATAGTGCCCATAACATTTGTTTGAAAAAATGGTTTCGGGGAATCAATCGAGCGATCCACATGGGTTTCCGCAGCAAAATTGATCACTTGTGTGATTTTTTCTCGTTTCAAAATTTCCTCAATAAAGGCTCTATCGCCTATATCGCCTTGAATAAAGTCATAACGAGGATCCTCATCAACCCCTTTCAAATTTTCCAAATTACCCGAGTAAGTCAACTTATCCAAATTGATTACGCGGTCGACCTGATCCCTAGATAACGTTTCTAAGCAATAATGAATAAAGTTTGATCCAATAAAGCCCGCTCCTCCAGTGACAAGCAACGCAGGCATCAGTTTTTCCAATTTAATAAAGTTTTCATCACAACTTCATTCACCTCAGTGAGGGGAATACCATAACCCATAATTTTTGAAGAATCCAAAATACAATTGGAACGCGGTGTCTTAGCTGCTTTTTGCATAAATTCGTCCTCATCCGTAAAAAACCTAAAATCCTTAACACATACTTTTGTCTCTTTCATGATTTCGGTGATCTCTTTAGCCGTAATCGAGCCCGGATTGGTTACATTATAGATGCCAAAGGGAATATGCTTTTTCCAGGATTCCCAAGTAGCTTGAACAAATTCCCCTAAATGAGAGATAGAATTTTGAACATTTAGTAGGGTATCATATTGCATAAGCTTGCTGAGATAGTTACGCGGCCCATTGAACTCATCAAAAGGGATCCTGAGACGCCAAATGTAGCAATTTACAGCACCCTCCAGGACTTCCTCCCCAAGACCTTTTGTACCACTGTAGAAGCTGCAATTATTCGATCTAAAACAAAAGTTAGGAGTATCCTCTTCTTTAAAACCCGCCCCATCAGGCCGTGCGCCAGAGTAAATACATCCAGAAGAAACATGCCCCCACGGAATATTATTCTCCTCACAAGCCTCCCGAACCACACCTGGCAAAACAGCATTTCCCGCCAGACATTCTGCCTTATGCATTTCACAAGCATCCACGTTCGGTTTTCCCGTGTACCCCGCAGCATTGATTACAAAGTCAAAAGCGCTATTCTTTAAAAATGCAGCTAATTGCCCCGGAATAGTATAATCAACTTCCTGTCGACTCAAACTGTAAAACGGGATACTTTGACCGAAAAAAAAGCGCTTGTAAGCTGAAGCCACATAGCCGCCTCCACCCAAAAGCAATACGCTAGTGTTTTTCATGAATTATTGGGGAATAACTTGTTATAATATAGATAATGAATATTCATTTCCCAAAAGGCAAGTATCGAACATTAAAACTCTATGAGGACTTGACAACTTATTTTCTTAAAAAATTAACTCCGAATAGCGGCTATATTGCGGACACAGGAAGCTATTAATTGTATTTACAAAAATGCCCTTTTCGAGTTATATAAAACAAAGAAAAACTACAACCTTCTTCAGAGATCTAAGGTTAACCGCAACATGGACAAAACAAACATTATATTCATTTCCCCACGGTTACAAAATTTCAGAGGACACTTATTTGAATATATTTACAGTGTCAGCCAGCATTTAGATAAAGAAAAATACAATATACATGTTTTTGGATCATCAAACGCCTCACAAGAAATAGTGGCTAAATTCGACAATTTTACTCCTTTTTTTATTTCTCCAGTAATCCAGCAACCTGCAAATAAAAAAGAATCTATAAAAAAACGGATTAGGGACACATGTCGAAAGCTTTTAAGAAACTATCGATTAGGCATGTTACTCGCCATGATAAATGACTCTTTACAATTTTTATCGGAAATGCGTAAGTTTTTAACTTATACAAAAAAACTCTTTGACGGTGAACAGTGTGTCTTTTTCATAGATTCGATTGAAGAACGTAGATTATTAGGATATTCGGTTTTCTTTTTTTTATTAAGAAAAACTCATGAGCTCATATCTAATAAAAGTTTGCTCGTTCTAAGGTATTCGAATATAAGAACTAAAAAAACTTCAACGCTTTTCCACAAGATGCTGACCAAATTTACTTTGGCAGGTATAGCAAAATGTCAATCATCCTCAAAAATCACGCTACTTACAGATAGTGCCCAACTAAAGGAAGAGCTCGAACCTCTCCTTAAAAGCCGTATACACCTCATTCCCATCCCCGCATTTAGAGTTGATAATTTTGATATTCGCATAAATAAATCGATGCATGGATCTAATAAAACGATCATATCTTACATAGGAGGAGCCCATTTTCAAAAAGGATGTGACTTTATTTTTAAGCTCATAGGATCCCCAAAAATCGCATCAATGCAAATCGAAATGCACGTACAGCTAGACGAACAAGAACTGGAGTCCTTGAAGGCTATATCACTCAAAGATTATATAGCAATTCAAGAAAACATAAAACATAATAAAATTCATCTAATCCCTAAAAATCTTCCATCAGAGGTATATAATCAAGTTTTTCAAAATACAGACATAATGCTTTTCCCATACCGCGGAATTCATTACCAGAAATGCACATCTGGAATTTTTTCAGAATGTCTTAGTATGGGTAAAATACCTGTAGTTTCAAATTCAACATGGATGGAGAAAGAGCTTCTAAAGCTGAATTTGAACGATCTCATCTTTCAAAACAATTCTTTTGAGGCATTTGAAAAGAAAACTATTGAAATAGTTGACAATTTAAATTTTTACCAAAACTCCATCATAAAAGCATCAAACAATTGGAGAAATTACCATAATCCTAAATCCTTAGCTAACGAGGTTATGAGAAACATCGAAACTGTTTACTCGGATGCTCGTAATTTAACAGAAAAAAGCTTAACATATTAAATTTCACACAAATTGACTAATTCCATTTCATGCACAGCACTACCGCAGTATATAATCATTCCGTTCAAGCAAACCAAACACAAAAGCATTTATTACTAACGATATTTAATAGCATCGTAATTTTCAGTTTAGTATACTGTGCGATACCTAAATATTTCATTGGAGATCCTAGAATAATCAACATTCGACTTATTGTATTCCCCCTAATTACAGTAAGCCTTTTAGCCCAATTACTACTCCTGCTCACATTAAAAAGGCCATCACGAATAATCTTTATCTCTTATGCAATTATTCTTTATGCATCCTTATTGGGCTTCATAAATTTTTCAAATTTATATTTTACATGGAAATGGTTCTCCATAGATATGCTAAGCCAATTTTCATTTATTGCCGGATTAATATTTGTTCAGGCGAATGGTTTGCAAAAAACTTTCTCAATATTAACTACAGTTTTGATTATCATCCTTCCGCTTATGCTATTAGGATTCTTAACGATTTTTGGTGATTACGCACAAATGGAATACTATGGTCGGGCATATGATGGATCTGGTTTTTATATTGAATTTATTATGGTTCTTATTCTGCCGATGTTCTGGCTCTCATTAACAAAAAGGGAGCACTCCAAGTTTAAAAATAAATGCATAATTGTTCTTGGCTACTTGCTATGCCTGATCTTTTCCTACATATCAGCAACTAAATCAACATTTCTTGGGTTAGTCGTGTCTTCGGGACTAGTATGTTTCTTTGAGTACAATCGTAAAGTAGCAATTGGTCTTCCCTTACTCATTCTATCCTCAATTTTAGTCTTCATAAACTGGGATAGCCTGATCTCCTCCTTGGGCTTTCTCGGGCACCGCCTTCAAACGTTTGATTATAATACCGAAGGACGATGGGTAGAGTTACAAGATATGACACAACAGGTAGGCGAATACCTCATTATAGGAGCAGGAAATGGCATAGGAGTATACAGTTCTATTTCTGCTAAAATAGGAACATTTTATACCAATGATCTACACGTTGGTCTAGCCAATTTCCTGCTTAAGGGAGGAGTGATAGGCTTGTTCGCCATTCTGATCCCAGGGATTGCTGGAATAATTAAAATTATTGCAAACAAACCAAACCCTCTCATTCAAGGCTCGTTCACAAGTCTAATAGCGTGGTACGCCATGGCGGCTACCACCTCAGGATACAACAGTATAAGTTTGTTTATGTTGGGCATAATAACACAAGTATTATTCAGTCAAAAAACATCTTCAAAACAATGAGTGTTGCCATAGGTATTCCTGTACATGGCTCTTCCCAAGAGCTCTTAAATTTATTAAAAAACATATACGCTTGTGAGCATCCTCAAATTCAGACAGCCGAAATCATAATTACAAATAGCGGCCCCAAAATTGATCGGAAGATATCCGAACTTAAGCTAAGCATAATTGAAGTTCCTCATCATTTTTATTGGTCCCGATCGGTTGAGACAATTTATAATCATTTTCACAAAAGCAACGCCTCGGCGTTAATATTAATGAACCATGATTGCCTCCCTAAAGATGACTGTTTTATAAAAATTTTAGATTTCCACAAAAACTACCCGACAAGCGTTGGGCATGTTGTTCTCTTAAATAAAGCAGCTAATGATACTATTTTTTGGGCTGGTTGCCGAAATGAAAAATTTGCAGCAGCGTTTACCGAACCCTACAAGGGAAACAGCGTAATGTGCTTACCAAAGTTGCCGTATTCAACAACCGCCGCACCGGCTCAATGCTTAATCCTCCCAAAGAGTACTGTTAGGCCAAAATATCTGCATGCAAAATTGTTTCCACATTACGCATCTGATCATGTACAAACTGCCCTTCTCAAAAAGAATGGAGTACCGGTATTAATTATACCGAATGCATTTGCTTACATTAGCTTGGCTGATAGGGCTAAAAAGTGCGCTAGGATGCATCCAGATACATGGAAAACCTTCTGGGATTGCTTATTTGCAGCCTACTCGCCTAGATATATAACGGTAAATTTCATTGCCCCCTTTTACACACGAACATCTTTTATCGAAGCTACGCTCCTTTCGATAAAACTTGGGTTTGGACGAATTGCTAAAACACTTTTGGAAAGATTCAAGATTATTCCTCCATTGCAATAACAACTAGATTACAAAGTTCGATGAGAACTTAAGCTATTTTCGTATAAATCTATATATTGGTTCGAGAATTTAGCGAAAGAAAAATTATTACAAACATGCGCTCGCCCCTTTTGTCCAAGTAGATCCCTTTCAGCTTTCGTTTTTTTTAACATATCGATAACACTTTGAGCTAAGGCGGCAAAATCGCCTACTGGAGTAACAGAACCATAATCTGCAAGAATTTCCCTGGCTGCACCAACATCTGTTGAAACACAAGGCGTTGCACACAACATAGCCTCTGCAAGCACCAAACCAAACGATTCTGTTTTCGAAGTTAAACAAAGCAAGTCGATTGCATTCATGACTTTAGATACAGGCTGAACCCCTGAGATAAGAATACAAGATTCCAGTATCCCATGATCTGTTAACATTTTAATCAATTCTTTATTTGAAGAAGATATAAGAGGTCCACACATTAAAAACTTAACCGGCAATCCCAGCCGCTTAAGCACAATAGTTGCTGCTTTAATAAAATCTTCACACCCTTTGTCTTGATGGAATCTTCCAACTAAACCGACAAGGAAAACGTCATCAATGATATTTAAATTCGAACGCAATTCCACGCGATCATTCAAACTTGGAACAAATAATTCGCTATTCACTCCATTTGTAATATAGAGACTTTTAGTACAAGAAAATCCGGAGGTGACATGGCTTTCCAACGCATTTTTTGAACAAAATATAATTTTTTTCGGCATGATATGCGAAAGATAACGCATGAACTTTACTAACAGATATGTAGATAAGTTGAGACTCTTCATTCTTACATCTGCATGGTGAATAGACCAAAAAACAGGAATTTTCTTTATATGCAATAATGTTGCTATGCTTGCAAAAATACTTCCGTGATAAAGCCATCCCTGCACTAAATCAGGGTCTTCTTTTTTCAGAATTTGCCTAATCTTTATCAGCATAAGGGGAAAAAGCAGAGGATTCTTAGTATAGTTTAATTGATATACTGTAATTTTCTCTTGATTGAGAAGATGGTAACAATTGTTTCCTTTTTTTAATGGCGCCAAGAGCACCAAAGAGACTCTTATGTCATGCGTCACTAGAGAATTCATTAAGTCTACCAAAACTCTCTCTCCCCCACCCAAATTTAGGCCTGTTGATATAAAAACGATCTTCACTGATGAAATAACCTCTTTATCAATTTAAAACTCCCTCGACTATTGTTACTATCTTTCCATTTACGATAGCCCCATCAAACTCTGCCTCAACCTTTTTACGACTAGCCACCCCCATGGGTTTTATTTGTTGTGGATTATTAATAAAATATTCCATTGCCTTAGCCAAATCCCGCGAATCTTGTTTTTTTACCAAAAAACCATTGCTCCCATCACAAACCGTTTGTCTACAACCAACATTATCTGTGGTGATAATAGGTTTACTTGCGCACATTGCCTCCAAAATGGTTCTGGGACATCCTTCTCTGTAAAAAGAAGGTAAAACAAATACACTACACTGCTTTATATAGGTATATACTTCGCCAGATGTCTCAACCGACCCCAAATACTCTATTCCTACCTCATTGACAAAACGATCTAACTCCTCAATTTTTACAGCATTAGGATGGCCTGTTTCCATCTGCCCCAATAACTGAAATTTGATATTCGCATACTTTGATTTTATAATCTTACAAGCATCTACATATTCCCTAACTCCCTTATCATAAATCAGACGCGCACTCATAAGAAAAACAATAGGCCTCACACAAGCAGGACACGATTCACATATAGAGGTATCTACTCCCGATCCCATAATGACACTATTCTTTACGCTCTTTCCCAAAAAACCCCACTGTTGGAATAATTCTCTATCATCCTCATTTTGAAAAATAACGTGCGCATTAAGCCTTAAAACAAATTTATACAACACCTTCATTATTACCAATAACACCCGTCTTCTGCGCTCCCTTCCTGGAGTAAAGACATACCCTAGCCCAGTTATCATAGCAATAGACTTGGTTTTCCTGCTTAAAAAAGCAGCAATACTACCAAATACAACAGGCTTATGGTTGTAATTAATAATAATATCTGGCTTATGGGCTTTAAGAATAAAATACAACCTGAAGAGATATCCAATATCCATTACCGGGTTAGCTCCGGTACGAGCACACTTAGCAGTAATATATTGAATACCCATTTCATCCAATGTTTGATGCACCTTATCGTCATAGTCTGCTGTGCAAGCAACCACATTCCAGCCCTGAGCTTGCATGGCTGCCATCAAATCTCTTCTCAGGTTAATAAGATAACGCGCATGTGCTCCATTTATTAATACTTTTTTCACTGACTTTCTTATAGATGAAGGCGATTTTACAAAACAAATTTACGTTCCAGATTGACGTCAAGCAAGTTTATTCCCGACGCAAACTGAACCCAAACAAAAAGAACTCCTTGCTCACACCACAACGTCCTTTAACCAAGATTTATTGGCAAAGTACCAATCCACAGAGGCCTGAAGGCCTTCTTGAATAGAGACTTCTGCTTTCCAGCCGAGTAGCTTTTGGGCTTTATTGGCATCGGCCTGTGTTTCCATGAGATCCGCTTTATGGAAGGGTTTATGCTCTATTTTCGCCTTCTTCCCCAGTGCTTGTTCGATCGAGTGAATGACTTCTAGAAGGGTTGTCGGCTCCTTGCCTCCGCCTAGGTTGATAATTTCGTAGCCTAGGGGCCGAGAGGCCAAGATGGTTCCGCGAGCTATGTCATCGATGTAGGTAAAGTCTCTAGATTGCTCGCCTGTGCCAAAAAGTTCGAGGGGTTGGCCTGTATCAATCCACTTTATGAAGCGGAAAATGCTCATATCAGGTCTTCCAGCCGGTCCGTAGACGGTGAAGTACCGCACGATGGAAACATCTATTCCATAGAGATGATGGTAAGAATAAGCGGTTACTTCCGCTGCTTTTTTAGAGGCTGCATAGGGCGAAATGGGCGTATTGACAGGCAGGTCTTCGCTGAAGGGCATTTTTTGCCCCGCGTACAGCGAGGAAGTAGAAGCAAGAACCAGCTTCTTATTCTCTTTATCCTTCATGCACTCAAGTAAGTTGAGCGTGCCGATAACGTTTGTCGTCATGTAAACATGAGGGTTTTCCATGCTGTACCGAACGCCCGCTCTAGCCGCAAGGTTAAAGACGCAGTCAAAGTTATGTTCTTTAAATAAACCTTCCAGGGCTGGTTTGTCTTCAATGTCAATGGGGTGAAAGACGAAATTCTCATAATCCTTAAGCTGCTCAAGCCGGTGTTGCTTAAGGCGTACATCGTAATAGTCATTCAGGTTATCCAAGGCGACAACACAGTTGCCTGCATCCAATAAATATTCGGCTACTTTTGAGGCAATAAACCCGGCAACTCCCGTCACTAAAAAAGTTTTCATGTAATCCTTTATAATGCCAATTTCCCCCAAATGGAAATGCTAATTTATAGGCCGCAATAAAAGAATCCTCCCCCATGCATATTTAACTCCCAAGCAGTAATCCTGTAATAAAATCAAGTATATTATCTGTTTTATAAAAAAAATATACAACAAAGGCCAGGAAACTTGACTTTTTACACAAACAGATGGGATCATAATAAAACAACCCCATTAACCTGTTACCGATTTCGAACATGAATAAGATCTCTACCTATTCCTTTAAGAAAAAGTCCTGTACTGATGATATTCAGCGCTTTTACCAAAAAACCATTCACCCCATTGTTCAAGAAATTATCCCCGAAGGAAATTTGTTATCCAGCAATAACACACGTAGGCAAAATTCTGAAAGTTGCATGCGGATAGTGTTAAAGGACAAGAAAACGGATGATCTCTTAAAGCATACAGAAACGTTGTATTATATCATCCTAGGACAAGGAATTTCTCTGGAAGAGGGTTTCCAAGAGATCAATAACGAGATTCAGACTCTTTTTAAGGACCTGGAAATCCCCAAGAGCCTCTTGCTAAACATTAACCATACTGCGTATGAGCGAATCCAGTTAAGAGAAATCAAGGTTTTACATACACTATCCATTGTCCCTCAATCTAAGTGGCTTGATCCGCTCTATTATTGCCTGCTTTCCCCGAATGAGCATTACGAAAGAATGCGCCTAGGGCACATCCCTGGGAAAAAGGATGTTTCGGCCGGTTTCTATAAATGCATGCAGACTATCATTGGAGAATCGTTTGCGTATAACAACGACACCCCAAGCACAATATGCAAGGCAATCGCAAACGATTATTACCAGAATATGTACGAAATTGATACCAACAACGGTGCGTTGACTACTTTTAAAGAAACAGTTCTAGATCAGATGGTAGATCATTTTATGCGGCGGATGCACGCAATCCTCTGCGATAATCCCTTTTTATCTGGAACAGTGGAATGGATTGCGTATGTTCTCTGGAAGTTTATGGATAGTGAAAAGGACATGCCGCTTGCCCTTTTACTCACAAATGCTTTGCTAAGACGCTATGGTCACCCCCTTTTTAGCTTTAATGACATAAGCGAAACAGAAAATCCAAAGATCACGTCAACCGAGGATGCGTTAACGATCATCTTGAACGGGCAAAAACTACTCACTAATGAATTTTACCTGATTCCCAAAAGATTTCAGAACATCAAAAATCCCTTTTGCGATGTAGAATTTCAATTTAAACATGAATATTAAAATGCAACGGGAAAATACTTAACTGTTCGAACATTATGAATAAAAAAATAAGCCTCACCCCTGTGCTTTTAAATTTCCCCAATAGAAATACTACCGAAGGAAACTCAAAGGTCATCGAAGAAAAACCCTCATTTAACATAGCCCGCTTCATCGAGAAAAATATTGAGCCGGACATAAACACAATTTTTTTAGATACGAAAAACTTAATTAATGGCATTCAAAACAACCCTAACCTCAAAAAAGTCGTCTATTGGCAAGCTTTATTAACTCATCGAAAAGTCGATTTAATTTTTGAAAAATTTAATAAGATATATATTTTAGCCCAGCAAAATGAATCTTTGTACATTTGTTTTCAAAATGTACAAAAACAGATCAAACGTGTCTTTAATAAAACGCCTGAAGTACAATTCCTAAAAGCCTGCAATAACACCCTACTAGAAAAACATGCATTAAAAAGCATTGATTTTGTGGATGAATTAGAAGGCCTCAATCTAGATCAATTGTTCAACCTCTCAGACAAAATGCTTTCTCCTGCGACCCACTACAACAGGATCAATAAAGGATTTACCCAAAATAAAGGGATTCTCTCTATTAGCTTTTATAAATGCCTAAAGTTAATTTTCCATAAATCTTTTTCATTCGAAAATGATGACTTAACAACGCTTCTAAAGGCCTTTTTCCATACGTATTACGGCAATATTTATTATAAGAACCCTCTAAAAAAAGAGTTCAATTTCCTCAATAAAACACAGCTGAAACATCACGTAGATCACTTTGAACTTTGGACAGAGTCCTTAATCCATACGCATAGCATTGATCTAAAAACAACACAAGGCATTGCGCACTACTTTTACCATGTCATGGACAAGGAAAAAGATATCGCTTTTGGGATGATCGTCATTAATGCCCTTTTGCGATGGAATAAATTACCCCTGTTCTTTATTGAAGGCATGGATAATTCGTTTGACATAAATGTGAATTCCCCTGAAAAAGCATTTAAAATCATCATTGATGGTCAAAAATTTCTGCAACAAAAATTGCCCACTAAACCTGATTTTAACTACCCGTATTATGACATTACATTCAACTTCATTAAGACTTAACACGCAATAACAATCCGAACAATTAAAGCAAGAACAAGAACGCAAGTATTACGTAAAAAACAAATCACATAAGTCGTTAATTCAATAAAGTACCAAATTGACACTGAATAAAAAATTTCATAACTTTGGCTGGTTATGAAATATATATTAAAATCGCTAATACTATCGATAACCACAATAATAACTTGCCATATTTACGGTGAAATTGATTACACTGGAAATATCAATGTAATCGAGCCTATAGGAAATAATCACCCGGGCATACCTATGGTAGATCACCATAGTAGCGCCCAACCCACTACGGTTGACAAATATTTAGTCATATATGATAACCGCAAGAATCCAGACGGCTTCGATTTTTTTGGAACTTGGGTTTCAGCTGGACTATTACGTGCTGTTGTCGTCAATGAGTCTAACTTTAACAAAGACATCAACGCCATGGATCGCACAAGCGATAATTTAAACCGATCAAATTTCCTGGATCAGGTATTATCAAGTAATGTACATGCTGACATAAGTGGCTTTATTCCCACAAAAAAGATAAAAGGTATCATATGCCATAAAGGCAAAAAGTGTCCCTCTCTTGGCGAAAAGGTAAATCGGCTTATTCAAGGATACATATATATATCAGTCCAACCAATAGCACCCGATCCCAAGGAAGAGAAGTCCGCTGCTCCAATTCCCAGCAAAACAAAATCCACTCCTATCGAAAAACTATCTACAACAGAAGAATCCTTGCCAACTTTTGGGTCATTGACTCTTTCAGATGAGGTAATGAGGCAGTTAGAGGAATGATAAAAAAAACCTGGCATAATGTGTAACCTATTCGCCACGGAAACGCCATAAACCAAGCAACATTATCAGCAGCTGGCTAAGCATAAAGATGGCCAGTGCCAAGAATGCGGAATCAATAAAGCCGTAAGAATGGAGGCCAACGCCAAGCATATTGGTGCCAAACCAAGACCAGCTGGTGACAATGTTGCCGAAAATAGCCATAAGCAAAAAGCCCTTTTCCTTAACAAGCTTGCCCCATTTGGCATGGAGCATGATGATACACCAGAGGACAATCAAAAGGGCTCCGTTTTCCTTGGGATCCCATCCCCAAAAGCGCCCCCAGCTCTGGTCCGCCCAGATACCCCCAAGCATTGTGCCCACAAAACTAAATAATGTGGCAAACGCTATTATGCCGTAGACCATTTTAACCAGCGTTTTGGTAAACACCTTATTATCACTACGACTGAAACTGTTCTTCAGTATGCCAAACATGGCAAGTATCCCTGCCAGAAACATCGCAGCATAACCCAGAGTGATAACGATCACATGGGTAGAGAGCCAGAAATTAGAATCTAGAACCGCGCGCATCATTTCTAGGGTATCACCCGACATAGCCAGATTGTGTGCGATAATCAGTGTGGTAAAGCCTATGAAAGCAGCAACCGCTGCGCCAAGGCCATTTTTATAAATTTTTTCGATTACAAGAGCCAGCAAGACAGCTCCCCACCCTACAAATATTGCCGAAGAATATAAATTGGTAACTGGCGGACGCCCCTGAAGATACATGCGCATTCCAATCCCAAGGGTGTGCACAATGAAAGCGATTAATAAAAGCCCAAACGCAACCCGAAGCAACACGTTCTTTTTAAAAACCCAACCGAAGAGAACAAGGATAAGGCACAAGACATAAACCTGTATGCTGACATAAAAGGGTTTTATCGTATTAAATAACGTCTCCAGTTGCATGCGAAAAGAGAGACTCCCCTGTGCTAATTTTTCATAAATAGAGGACGCTGCTTGGTTAAATTGTACCGAATCCTCCGCACGCCACGCTTGAATGAGCGTTGCATAGTCGAGAATAATGGGATTAAGCTCACGCGTAAATGCCGCTCCCAAAAGCAGTTGACCAAGATTCATCCAGGGAGTTGTCCCATCTTCCAATTTTTCATTGCTGGGAAAGATACCGATGCTATTTTGCCCCGCTAGCGCAACAAAAGAATCCGCTAACTGAACAAACTCCTGCATCGCCTCCGTATCAACCGGCTTACCTTCCTGTAAATTACGCATACTTACAACACCTTGATTGATAACAGCAAGCCAATGGGCATATTCCTGATCAAGCTGGTTAAGATTTCCAGCGGGATGGATCGTTGTGAGCAGTTGTTCGTAAAGCGTAAGGCTTTCGCTTAAGTGGGTGATTTGTCGCTCAAATGCCGATCTTAATTGAGATTCAGGGTTAACATTATTTGCCTGGTTATTAATGGCAGGAAATTGAGGCAACAACTCCTTATAGGAGAAATATTTGCCATCAGCCTCCTTCCAACCAAATAGCCCAAGAACCTCCGGATTATCAATACGAAAGACCTTATATGTATTGGCTACCTCTGGTCTCATAAAAACCTCCGCCAACCAAATAGCTGCAGGAAGCTCCTGCCCATTAGGAAGCTGCGCTGATTGTTTTTTTGATAAAACGAGCAAGGTGTTACGCGCCAAAGTATCGAGTGGCTTGATACGCCCTCCGTGCTGAACGGGTATTTGTGAGAAAACCTTTATATCCCATTCATTTGCAGCAAATGATTTCGGTAAAAAGCCGGCAAATAGTGAACAAGCAAAGGCTAACAAAAGCAAAGGAAGAACCTTGATACGCATATAAAAAAAATAAATAAATCAAATGATACTCAATCAGACTGGGGAGCCAGCGAGGTTCGATCAAGATAAATATGAGGAAAGAAAAACTAATCTAAATAATAACAAGGCAATAAGCTATGCCTAAAAACACAAATCGAGCCGGGGGGAGCCGGCTCGACATTGCGCTAACCAAGTACTAGGACTTGGAAAAAACCCAAATGAGGTTAAACAAGTATAGTTTAATAAATTAACTAACTTTTCTCACCTGAAGATGGTCATAAGAAGCCTTCATGATTTTAACAACTACAGCGTAGCTGATCTCGAACTGTTTTGAAACAGCATTCATGGACAAACCGGAGTTAACCGCACCTTTAACAGCATCACGCAATTCGGCGGTGATTGTTGTACGACGACGTCTTGTACCTGGTTTGCGAGCAGACAACTTAATGTTGTACTTTTCAATTAGGGCTTCTGCAAGATCCTTAGGGCTAATTGCACTATCACTGAAGAAATCTTCCAGCTTGCAGTCCATAGCCTTACGGCGCTCTTGTTTATCTTGTAGGTCGCGTTTACGCTCGGCAAGGCGTGCTTCTTCGCGCTCTACTTCTTTTATTTCTTTGTCTAGATCCATTGTTTGTTTCTTTCTATTGTTTTATTGCGATTAAAATCAAAATTTAACATTTCAACCTTAGTGAAAAAATGTAAAAAAATAAAGCCTAATTTTTTGATTTTGAGTTATTTTTATACCCATTCCGTTGTAAAGATGAATAATGAGAGAAAATATGCATTTATTCAAGAAAAAAATAACATTAAGTAAAAATTAATTATAATACCACAAAGAAAATGGCCACTAAATAGTCGTTAATAATAATATTTAATAAAAAATAAACAAAAGACAGCCAATGAGATAGCGATTTTCAGCCAAAATCAGTACTAACCATTATAATAAATGATAAATAGCTGCTAAAACACAAAAAACAACTTGCGAAAAGGCCTTTATCTAATAATACTCTAGAAAAACAACCCTGTATGGTAAAAATTAAGGCCCTCATCTTCCAACTGCTAATACTGACGGTTTGGGATGCCGCAATGGCTCAAGCCGTAAATGAAAAGGAAGCAACCCCCAAAATTACATCTGTTTACGTGATACCCGTAGAGGGGCAAATATCTAAAGCCCAACTATATGTCCTGCGCAGAGGCCTAAAACAAGCCATTCAAGAGAACGCTGATACCGTTTTATTGAGTATGGATACCCCGGGAGGCGATCTGGCCACTACCTTGGAAATGATGGAAATGCTGGATAAATTCAACGGAACAACGATTACCTATGTAAACGATGAAGCCATATCCGCAGGTGCCTATATTACTGTGGCAACAGATTTAATTTACTTTTCACCCAACGGGTTAATTGGGGCTGCTGCCGTTATACAAGGTACAGGCGCGGATGTTCCCGAGACAGCTCAATTGAAGATTAATAGCTACCTAAGGGCAAAAGTGAGAAGCCTGACGGGGAGCTATCGATACCGATCTGACGTATTACGAGCCATGATGGACAAAGATTTTGAGTTCACGATAGGCGAAACCGTCTTAAAGCAGAAAGGGGAATTACTGACCTTAACCGCTCAAGAAGCAATCAAGCTCTACGGCGAACCCCCAGAAGCACTATTAGGCTCAGGAATATTCCCAAACATTACCTCATTGCTGGATTATCTATACGGCAATGACCATTACGTACAAAAGGATTTTGTGACTTCATGGTCCGAAGAGCTCGCAAAATGGTTAAATAAGATAACTCCCCTACTGCTGGGATTGGGATTACTGTTTTTATTCATAGAATTTAAAACGCCCGGCTTCGGTGTATTTGGGGTAACTGGGGTAATATTAGTCATTTTGGTATTTCTAAGTAGTTATGTGGCTGGCCTTGCAGGCTACGAGCCTATCTTGTTTTTTGCCCTAGCACTGGTACTGATCGGAATAGAAATTTTCGTCTTCCCGGGCACCGTGATCAGTGGCTTACTGGGGATGATGCTACTAATCGGGTCTATTCTATGGGCATTGGCAGATATATGGCCGACGAAGGATTTTAAATTTTCTTTAGACTTATTTATATCTCCTGTCATGGATCTGGCTATTGGAGTACTCATTGCCGTTACGGGATCCTATATCATTGGGCGCTTTTTCTTAAAAAAATGGGTGCGAAGCAGCTTGATTCTCAATCAAAGCGTTACAAACATGCAGCGCAAGAATACCGTTGCAACAACATTGAAAGAAGGAGATATTGGCATTGTTACGAAAACATTGCGGCCATCTGGGGAAATCGAAGTTCATGGGAAGCGATACGAAGCGCATGTGAAATTTGGAGTCGTGGAAGCTAAATCCAAAGTTGAGGTGTGTGAAATAAGAAGCCTTTCTATACTTGTGAGAGAAATCAAGACATGACCATTATTATTACATTAATACTGATTGGGCTGATGCTCATCATTTTTGAAATTATTGTGCCTGGAGGTGTTTTAGGATTCTTAGGAGGGGCAGCATTGTTAGGCGCTTGCGTTTATACGTATTTGGATTATGGCCTAACAAACGCAATCGGGGTCTTTGTATTTAATTTAGCGATGTCGGTCGTCGCTATTGCCTTCGCTTTGAAGTTTTTACCAAAAACGAAAATCGGACAACGCATGTTTCTGAACAAAGCAGTTGATGATAAAAGTACTGCTGCGCAAGGAACAGATGAACTCATTGGTAAAACAGGGGAAACCTTGACAACCTTAGCCCCGACTGGAATGATAAGTATTGAAGGCCAACAATATGAAGGATTTTCCCAAGATGGGTTAATCCCCAAAGGCAATCCCATTATAGTTTCCGGAAGAGATAATTTTAGAATCATCGTACGTAAGCACCAACCCTAAAAACACATACCTATATATATGACACAAGTACTACCACTTCACTTAGCCATCACAATCGGCGGAGTATCGCTCATATTAGGCGGTATATTCCTGCTCATTATGGGCATAATCGTTCTTTCCTTTTTTAACGTATGGTTAAGAGCCTTATTAGCCGGCGCCCCGATTAATATATCAACCTTAGTTGCCATGCGATTAAGGCGAGTCCCCTACTCTCTGATCGCCGACTGCCGAATAACGGCTGTAAAAGCGGGAATTAATTTGTCTGCAGATGAACTAGAAGCTCATTATTTGGCTGAAGGTAATTTGGTTCAAACTATACAAGCTCTCATTGCCGCGGAAAAAGCAGGCATTAAGCTCAATTTCTCCAAAGCCTGCGCAATTGACCTTGCCACAAAAGGCTCAGGAAAAACAGTTTTAGAAGCCGTAAGAACCTCAGTTAACCCCAAAGTGATCGATTGCCCCAATCCGTCGAGCGGCCGCGAAACAGTCGATGCTGTTGCCAAGGACGGTATACAGGTTAAAGTGCGTGCACGCGTAACGGTACGAACCAATTTAGAGCGATTCGTCGGGGGGGCTCAGGAAGAGACCATTATAGCTCGCGTTGGCGAAGGTATTGTTACGACAATTGGCTCCGCGGAGTCCTACAAGCGTGTTCTGGAAAATCCGGACTCCATATCTAAGGTTGTACTAGAGAGAGGCCTCGACTCTGGCACCGCATTTGAAATTTTATCCATTGATATAGCAGACATTGACGTAGGCGAAAACATTGGAGCCACCTTGCAAGAAGCCCAAGCCGAAGCCAATAAAAATATGGCGCAGGCTCAAGCCGAAATCCGCCGTGCGGCAGCCGTTGCGTTAGAACAAGAAATGGTTGCTAAAGTACAGGAAATGCAAGCTCACCTCGTTAAAGCGCAGGCCGAAGTGCCATTAGCATTAGCCGATGCATTAAGAAGCGGCAACATAGGTGTCATGGACTATTATAAATTTCAGAACATACAATCCGACACCCGCATGAGGGAATCAATTTCTGAGCCGGAGAACCCTGGCTCGGGCTCTGCGAGCGATAAAAAATCTGGCAATAAATAGGTTTTAAGTACATGGATTTCTCCAATCTTCTAGAATATCTTGTCCCGATCCTTTTTCTGATCATCTTTGTTATCTCAAAGGCGCTAGGCAAAAAAGGGGAAGGTGAAGACAAAAAAAGCGAATGGGAAAGCGATGATCAGCCCCCTGCTTTTGATATGGAAGATGTTCAAGAAGAAATCCGCCGGAAGATACAAGAAAGGCGGGAAGTTCCAGCACCAACCCGCCAAACACAACAGGAGGGACAAAGCACTCAATATCAACCGCATTACCGATCACCCAAGGTGGCTCCGATGAGTACGCACCATCGGCCTAAAAAAGCGGCATCTGCCCCTAAAAAGCGCGATTACCAAGCTGAAATTCTCAAACAGCTTCAAAAAGCTAAGGCAGCTAAGCTGCATGTGGAGAACATCCGCAAGCAAAACCGTATAAAGACCCAAGAAAGTTACGCGCTTCGTAGACACGTGCAAGCTAATTTAGGCATCGCACGGGAGATTGTTAAAGATACTTATAGTGCTCGCCGCGGATTTATTGCGTACGAAATTTTCGGCACTCCCTTAGCCCTCCGTGATAATGGCCGGATGAAGCAGGGTTGGGACATTTGATAATGCTTTAAAACCTCGCCGGAAGGTTAATCTTTTCTTTTATAGTATTAAGGAAAATAAAAAAGCGCTGAATTTTCATTTGGCGCTTTTTTTATTAACGCTTTGCGATTGGCTGTGCGGTGTCTTGAATTTCAATCCAGCCGATTCCTTCACGTGCGGGTCGCACCTTTTCACCGCTAGCGGTTTCAATGGTCAGGTTTGTGCCATTAGAAAAATGAATTTTAACTGGGCCTTGACGCTGAAGTGATATTTTTTTGCCGGCATCGAGTGTTCCGGAATAAAGACGCTTTTTATCGATTTCCTGGCGAACCACTACGTGCACTTCACCATTTCCGATCAAACTAATTTCTTCCGGCCGTGGCATCGCTTCTGCGGTATTTGCAGTGTTTGAAGCAACAGTGCTTAATTCCGGGTTAAAATCGGTGGCTGAAGGGTTCCCTGCTTTTGAAACCAAGAAGACTACTCCTAAAATAGCTACAAGAGAAGCAGCAATGATGCCTCCTGTCTTGATATATTTAGCCTTGTTTTCTTCCCATTTAATCAGATCCAGGAAACGCAAAGATTCTTCTTCTTCCTCCTCTCCCTCTGGCTCTTCTTTACGAGAATCTATTTCGCGAGAAGGGTTGGCAAGGGGGAGTGTTGCTTGAGAAAAGTGAGCAGAACTGGATTTAGAAGCCTTTTCACTAGGAACATCTACGCGGCCTAGTGTCTCACGCCCTTGTTTGCGTGCGTGCCGGCTAGAGCCTTCATGGTATTGAATATAGGCTTCCTGTATCTGTTGTTGATCAAGCTTAAGAAATTCTGCGTAAAGCCGTAAAAAACCACGCCTATAGACCTCTGGCATGGGTATATCCCCACCATTAGACTCAAAAGCTTGCAAAAAATCTCCCCTAATCTTAGTGGCATCCGCAGCTTCACGGATTGATATGCCCTGTCGGGTACGAGCCTCTTCAAGTATTTCTCCAAAATTACGCGGCATGGTATTTTTTCTACAAAAGATTTGGCATGAATGCAAGGTGAGAATTTATTACAATTAGTTTATTTTAATAAATAAAAAATACATATCCCGCAACCTGATTGAGTTCAATCACTTACGAACCGTATTCATTTCTGCCCGGAAAGACCCTCAACGGATGAGATGTGATCTCGCTTGGGTTTTCCAGATTTTTTCGGGCATCCAAATAATCGGGCGAAATCGATAGCGCTTTCTCGAAAGCTATCCTAGATTGCTCCGCTTTTCCTAAACGCGCATAAGCCACTCCCAGATTGTTGTAAGTTTCTGCAGATTCGCGAATATTAGCAGCTTGTTCAAGAGAAGCGACTGCCTGAGCATCCTGATTCAAGAACAATTGCACTGTGCCGTTAAAAAAATAATAACGCCAGTTTTCCGTGAAAGGCTCTGGGCCAAAAGGTTCTAGGACGGTATTGTCTTTTGCCGCATCAGCCAACTCTGTTTGAATCGTATTGAGTGCAAATTCATATTCTTCGCGAAAGAGTGCGATTGCCACAAGTGCCCAACTCGCAATACGATTAGCTATACCATGGTTAAGGTAGCGCTCGCGAATGCCATCGTAGGGAAATTTCTTTAAGCAAATGCGGTAAGCACAGCGCTGCTTATTCAATTGGCGGGAAACGCTGTTTTTATAAGCATACATGCGGTAGCCTACATCATCCACAAAAGAAAATTGAGCCCCGTTGTAAACTGCCCTGAGGACTATATCAACATCTTCAGCGTGGTCGAGAGCGATATCATACCCCAATGTGCGGAAATACTCCGTTTTAAAGGCTACCTGGCCAATTCCAGGCAAATAATTGCGCTCCAAGAGGCGTATAGGGTTAACCTGTTTAATAAAATCAGGAGTTTCTACGCTTTTAAGAAACGTATTCGTTTCTCCATCATAAAGGTCGAGACAATCGGCTGCTATATCTGATCCATCGCGCTTGAGTGCATCGAGCATGCAAGCTGCCCTTTCTGGGTAAAATTCGTCATCTGCATCTAACCAAACGGCATACTTGGTTTTAATGGCCGAGAGGGCGGTTTGCCTAGCGGCACCGAGGGTGGTGTGTTGTCGAATCTGGCGAACAGTGAGGCGATTAGATTCTATCTCTTGAGCCAAAGCAACAGTGTTATCCGTAGAAGCATCATCTACTAAAAGGATGGGGCAATCATCCTGAACACCCGCTGATGTTATGGCACGTTCGATTGTTTGTTCGGCGTTTCTTGCAACTATTACGATGGTAATATCCATAGTTATTCTAATGTAGAAAGTCTTTTATTCCAAAAAGTTAATACAGGAACATCCGGCAGTTGTTCAAAAACCATTTTGGCCATATTCTCTTCGTAAGATTTTGAAGAAAGAACGACAAGGCTTGTATCCTCGGGTACGATGTCTTGAATTGCCCTCAAGGGAATACGACAAAAGGCTTCTTGCTCAGGGAGCGTAGAGGTTACTATCACATCAATCCTAGGTAACCCCATTTCGTTCCAAACATCTAACAAAACCTTTGTGTGGCCGCCCGCACCATATAAGCAGATTGCGCCAAGCGATTTATTGGCAATCGTTTCCTGAATTTTACCCTTCACTTGCTCGAGCCTATTTTTAATAACCGCCGCCAAACCGTGTTTATAATAAAGATCCGAGTGCTCGTTATTCCAGCGCCAGAGGGAGCTATGGAGCATCATTTGGATTTCGGGCTGCCAGAGTTCTGGTGATTCAAAAAAAGTGTTTAATATATGCGGAAAAAACATTTCCAGAATTCCGCTTTTCGCAAAAGAAGGAATAATGTCTCGATAGTTGTCTTTAATCTCTAACAAAAGGTGCTTTAATAGCTCTTTTTGCACATCCGCTAGCGCGGACGTTGTATTACCATAAGACCCCGAACTGAGCCTAGCGGCCACCAAGGGCTCCGGAATGTAACAAAAGCCATTGCGAAAAGCAGCAACTGTCAAACAAAACCAGTCGGCATACCATTTTAACGTTGGAATGTAGCCTCCTGTATCCAAAATGACACTTGATCGCGCTAAAATCGTATGCGCGTGAATGGAGTTACTCCCAACAATCAGAGGGATGCTCCCTTTGTCTACAAACTCACGCTTCGAAGCAAACCCGGCTGGTTCGACCACAGCGTTACTGATATCGTTATCTGAAAAACAGAGCAAATCCGAGCAAGAGACTCCAGCGGAGGGGTATTTCTCCAAAAGGGTAACGCTCTTTTCGAAAAAACCTGGTAAATTTAAATCATCAGCAGAGCGAAAAACAAAATAATCTCCAGTAGCATACCCAATCCCTTTGTTTACAGAGGGTGCTACACCTAATTTTTTCTCGTTTCTCAAGAGCTTAATGCAGGGGTGCTCTTTTTGATACTGTTCAATGACGGCTATGCTATCATCCGTAGAAGCATCATCTATAATAATGATCTCATATGGCGGCAATGATTGCGAGAGTGTGGATTCCAGCATCTCGGGCAAAAAATGGCCGTGATTATGATTTGGCGTAATGACGCTTATTTTGCGTTTTGTATTCATTTATTAATTACGCTGTTTTGAATTCTATCGAAGACTGGGTGTCATTCCAAAAAGTTAATCGAGGAGCCTTGGGAAAAACTCGCAAACATTCACTCACCATTTCTTTTTCAAACGAAAACGAGGAGATCATAACAAGATCTGGCTCTCCAATACCAATATCATCTATGCAAACACAAGGGATCCCTAGGAATTTATTATTCTTGGGTTTTTTTGAAAGCACAATTTTCGTAACTGGAGGCAAATCAAGCTCATCCCACTCTTTTAACAAAAATTCAGTATGCGATCCAGCACCATAGACAAAAATCCTAGGGCTAGCTTTCGTACAAATTTTTGCGAGCTTCTCGCGCTGGTTAGCCAAGATACTTTTAAGATGTAATGGGATCTGTGTTTGCTTCCTAAAGTCCATGCACTTATTCCACTCCCATAAAGGTCTTAATATTAACGCAAACATATCAGGCGTCCAATATTTAGGCTCAGAAAGAACGACTTCTGCCATACTCGGACCAAAAATACTTAAGCAACCACTCAATGCGAAATATTTTTTAATATCCGCATACTCATTACACAAATAATTCAACATGGCCTCCGTAACGGGTTTTTGAGTAAACCAATCCGACATACCTGTAGCAGCATAGCCTTTAGGATCCATACGATTTCCAGACAATGGCTTTGGAATATAACAAACACCGTGGCGAAAGGCTGCGACCAGCATGAGAAACCAGTCCGCACTCCATTTTAAGTCCTCTTTATATATACCAGCATCAAATACAGCAGAACGCTTCACCATGCATGTGGAACCATATATAAAGCCTCCCTTAAGGGTACGAGCAAAATCGAATGGAGTAAAGAAGCGAGGCTCATCGCTCCATTCCTGGTTTTGCTCAGTAAAGACTTTATAGTTTGTCGTAAAAAAAGTCGAATCGGTACAGCAAATACCGGCTTCAGGGTACTGCAATAGCATTTTAATAGACTCCTCAAAAAAGCCAGGGTAGCTAACATCGTCCGCTGATCGAAACACATAGTAGTCCCCAGTTGCGCTATTGATGCCTTTGTTAACCGCTTTTATGACTCCTTGATTTTTTTCAAATTTTATTAATTTGATACAAGGATGCTTTGTCGCGTATTTCTCAATAACTTCAACACTGTTATCCGTCGAGCCGTCATCTATGAGAATAATTTCATGCGGGGGGTATGACTGTGATAGTGTCGTCTCCAGCATATCCGGCAAATAATGCGCGTGGTTATAATTTGGAGTGATAACCGAAATTGTTGGTTTTTGAAATTGAGTAGCCATACTGTCATCAAGAATTTTCGCATTTTGGAATATGAGATATCAAAGGATAGTCTACATAATCATCCAAAACACCTACGTATTCATCTATTCTATACAAATCTTCTTCGGTAAGTTTGATATCCCCTGCCGCAGCATTATCATTGAGCTGATCTGCGTTTCTTATACCCACCAAAAGCACTGCGATTCCAGGACGCTGCAACGTCCATGCCAATATAATTTGGCTAAGAGATCTATTTTGTTCTTCTGCAATCGCCTTTATCTTACCGACACTTTCCAAGACTTTTGGTCGTAATGATTGCCGCACGCTCGTACTAAAAGCTGCCCTGGAACCATTAGGCACTTGAGTTGTAATCGCGTATTTACCAGACAATACGCCTCTAGCGAGTACATTGTAAGGCAATACATCTATTCCGAGATGCATACAATAGGGAATAATATCAATTTCCGCATCCCGCCGCAAAGCATTGTACGGAATTTGCAATGACACGCATTTCAGTTCAGGAAAGGCTTTTATTGATTTCGACAACTCTTCTATTTCATCAACGAAATAGTTAGAAACCCCGAAGTTCAGAATCTTGCCTTGTTTCTTGAGCTTATTGAAAGCGGAAAGGGTTTCTTCTAAAGGAGTGTCTCTGTCGAAATTGTGAATTTGATAAAGATCAATATAATCTGTTCTTAAACGAACCAAACTGGCTTCACAAGCAGATATAATCTTGGAGGATCGACCTAGTCCCGAAGGAGACTCTCCCGAATGAATGCCTACTTTTGTCGCAACTTTCCAATATCCGCGATCTCCTGAAATAGCTTTCCCGATATATTCTTCGGATAAACCGTCGCTATATACGTCAGCGGTATCTATAAAATTGATACCCTTTTCTTTGGCTTGAGAAATCAAACGCTTCGTTTCGTTTTCATCCGCAAAGCACCCGAAAATATTTCCCCCTAAGCCAATAACGGAAACCTCTAAATTTGATTGCCTTAATTTTCTTGTCTTCATCGCAACTCTCTTTCTTGTAATAGATCCAAATGTTCACGAATCGTAGAACCTCCATCAACAATGATATCTTGACCGGTAATAAAGGAAGACTCGGGGGATGCCAAATAAAAGGCGGTTTTAGCGATTTCGTCAGCTGTACCGACTCGACCCAAAGGAATACTCCCAATCGCCGTTGCGCGGTACTTTATATTACCTGGGCCTTCAAATAAAGTGCGGTGTTCTTCCTGCAAAATAAACCCTGGAGAAATGGAATTAACTCTTATTCCGTGGGGTGCTGCTTGCATCGCAAGATAGCGCGTTAATTGCACAACGCCCGCTTTAGCAACGTGATACGCAGGAGCTTGCTTAATAACAAACCTACTCAAAATAGATGCAATGTTAATAATGGAACCATGCGTGTCCGTCTCTTTCATACAGTGAATAACTTCACGAGACGCAAAAAAGGGGGCTCTCAGCATGACCGCCATGGTCATATCCCAATCTTCCTCGGTCTCCTCGTCTAGCCCTGCCTTATCTTGTGTTCTGGCATTATTGACTAATACATCTATCTTGCCGCTATCCTGAAAAATTTTTCGTATGACTTCACTTGCTTCTCCTCGAACAGAAAGATCGCCCCTAACAAAGGTAAAATCGTAGCCTATCTGCCTTAGCTCTTGCTCTACAGCAACGCCCAAATCCTCGTTAATGTCAATCGCTACAACACTACCTCCCGCTTTGGAAAAAACTTCGGCAATACTACGACCAATCCCCCTAATTCCACCTGTAATAACTATAGTTGTATCTTTCATAAGCGAGCCGTTTCCCCTTTTTCTGCTAACGTCCAAAGCCTTTCGATCGCAATTCCAGGGATAAAATTTTGAGCGATCTCGTGCATTTCCTTTTCATGTGACTGAGAAGACAAGATAACACAATCAACTTCCTGTAAATCAATAGATGTAATAGCCATAATAGGGATACCCCGTAACAGCGATCGCTGATAAGGCTTTGTCGTTAATATCATGTCAATACTTGGACCTTTATGCAGTTCCCATAAATTTAACAGTTCTTCCGTATGGCCACCTATGCCAAAAAGAGCAATTTTGCCTTGCGAATATTTTCTACGGACACACTTAATAAGCCAAGGAATCATTTTTTCTAAGCCATATCGAATTTCTTGCGAAACAAAAGTTTCCCGAGTGTTCCAAATAGGCAGACATACGGTATTGGGAATAAACTTTCGACAAGCATTTAGCATATCTTTTTCATAGGTCATTGATGAAAGAATGACTGCGTCAACTTCCCCTTCTTGCATGTCTTTAATGGCTTGAATCGGCAAGCCTTGGAATTCTTTCTCAGAGACCACTTGTGAGGAAATAATCTTGACCACTTCGGGGCCGCTATTCGCATGCCAGTATTTCAGCAATAAGGTCGTATGATTACCAGCTCCATAGAAAGCAACTCTACCATATCCTTCCAGCTCACAAAACTCCACTATTTTGGGCACAATGTACTGCAGTAGATCAATACACCGCTCAGGTGTCTTTTGAAAATGTCCGCCTAACGTATCCGCTGCATTTTTTTCCGCTAATGCATCTTGCGCTCTTCCGACTTGTTCGGTCCACATGTGTACATTGCGTTGAATGAGGGCCCAGGAAACAAAATTAAGTCGCTCAGGGTATTTCAGTACAGACTTGGCCAGATCAGCGCCAAAATTAGATAGCGCGCAGGATTTTATAAAAGAAGGTCTAACATCTTCATACGCTTTAGTCCCTAGCGCTTCCAATAAATCAAAATAAAATTTCTCCATCTCGGCTTCATTTTTAATGCCAGCATGAAGATAGGATTGTGCCTCTTCGCGCGCAAATGTTAATGACTCCGGAATGAAGCAAAAGCCGTGACGAAACGCCATTACGAGGAGCCAGAACCAATCAGCGTTCCAACGGAACTTATGGTTTATACCCCCTGCATCAAGTAGTGCGGATTTCTTAACCAAGGTATAGCCAGGAATCCAATGTCCATTAAGCTTATCGACAATTTCGTTTGGAGAAATATATCCCGGCGTATCCCTCCAATAAACTTTGTAGCAAAAGGGTTCTTCTGTTGATTTATGAAAATAGGTTGGTTCACTGCAGCAAAAAGCTGAATCGGGGTAGGACTCCAGTAAATGCATGAACTTCTCTAAACAAGTAGGGTGCAACCAATCATCCGCAGAATGAAATAGTATATACTCGTGCTTAGATAATTCCAGACCTCGATCAATCGTCTTCATGACACCCATATTCTCATTATTATGGTAGACGCGAATTAAATCAGGATAGTCTTTTTGCCAATCTTGAATGACCTGTCGACTATTATCCGTTGAACAATCATCTATAATAATAATTTCCGCAGGCAAATAAGTTTGATGGATCAAGCCATCCAGGGCCTCACTGATATAATGACCATGATTATAATTTGCCATTATAATGGAGATCGGGGTGGAAAGACTATTTCGCATAGGGTTTGGCGGTCAAGATAATGTTCATTATAGGTGAAGGGCAGAATTGGGGTCAATAGGAACGTTGGCTAAAATGCGGATGCCAATTTCCCCCCATTCACATGAAAACAACTACCGGTTATCCACGCAGCATCATCTGAAGCCAAATAAAGGGCTAAACTGGCGATATCCCCTGGCTCCCCCACTCTGCCCATGGGAACCTTTTCGGCTTCTCTTGATTCCATTAAAATCTTGGCTGCTTCGGCGCTCATGGTATCTTTGTTGCTTTGTATAAAATGGTCTACACTGCGATCCCATGAATCCGAGTGAACCGGGCCTGGGCAAATTGTATTCACGGCTATGCCCTCTTTTGACAAAATATTCGCGAAATATTTGCTTAAATTGACCGTTGCCGCTTTTGTAAGGGAATAATGCGGGTTATAATACCCGGGTTGCGCGCCAGACAGAGAAGATATATTTATAATTTTTCCTGATTTTGACTTTTTCAACGAGGGTATTGATTGCTTAGTAAAGCGTAAAAGCGTCATAACATTGAGTTCAAACGCATTCCTGAAATCTTGTTCGGCAAGGTCGAAAACGCCCCCAAAAGCAGAAACACCGCCAAGGTTATTCACGAGTATATCAAGTCCGCCTAAATCGTCCTGAACAGCCTTCATTACAGCTTCAGCATCCTTCTCTAACAAAGCATCTGCTTTCACGTAGAAAAAATTTCCAGGCAATTGTGCAAACTCTTTTGCTAAGATTTGCAAATCCACCGCACTTCTTGAAAACGAAAACACCTCCGCACCGTGTTCTAAAAAGGCGCGAACAATACTTTTACCAATACCCTTACTTCCCCCGGTTACCAGGGCCTTTTTTCCCTTAAGCTTCATAGGATTTATAGAGTCGTTTAAATTCATTCATGAGCAAAGTAGTCGTTTCTAATTTACGGATCAGCTTTTGTTCAGACGTGCAAAAGGTAAAACGGTTTCTACGACCAAGCTCTTGATCCATTTCTGCTTTATCATGATCCGGGTTTTTAAAAATCGCACAGGGGGTTAACGATAATAAGGCCATATTACACGGGCCGGAGGACATGCCCATAAAAAACGCAGAGGCCTCTATCACAGCCAGTTCCTGCGCAATGGTCAATTTATCATGCTTAGTCAATGCAACATTATCAAGCAACGCGATATCATCAGGAATATCTTCGTTGCCTACTAATATGAAGTGTACGTTATACTGCCCTAAACACGTTTCAAAAAACTGCTTCCATACAGGGAAATTAGCATTACTAAAACCGGGTGAATTGTGGTTGTTCTTCAAGTGAATCGCTACCGCTAAGGACTTTCCCGATACCCGTTTAATGTAGTCTTTGGCCAACTTCAGCGTTTTTTTGTCCATCCCAAGAGGAATCATTTTATTTCCTTTATTGCAGTAGTCCTGTAAGAAAAAATAGGTAGCGTGTTGATAAGATTTGTCCTTGGACTCAGGCCAAAAGGAAAACGCGTGATCCAAACTTTCGATAGAGGGTGCCACATAAAGTTTCTCAATCCCCTTAATAGATCGAGCAATATCCAAAATCCAGTTTTCCTGAAACATGTACTCTTCTACCTCTTGGAATGCTCTTGAATAAGGAAAGCCAGAATGTTTCCCGACAAAGCAAATACCGGCTAGATCTGCGTTTTTTTCTCTTTTAAGAATAAGTGACTCTGCTGCTATCGTCAGTAAACCGCCCAGGGTAATAGGCTTTTTTATAGAATCCCATACAGCGAGCAATGGAAGTGCATTTTCGGCCTTTAACATAGTGCGTATTAAACAGCTGCGGAAGCGTTTCTAAACTCTCTGTTCACGCGTTTCACGATACCCTCCGCGGTTAAATCCAAACGCTTACATTGCTCCTCATAACCCCCATAACTATGAATAAATTCATTCGGTATAGATAAAGAATGAAAACGCATGCCGTCTATCGGGTGAATAACCTGTAACACCTCACTGCCTAATCCACCGGATTGCATGTGCTCTTCTATAACAATGCAATTCTTTGTGCGGCTGACACTGTCATAAATCAATTCATTATCCAGAGGCCAAATCGTGTGTATATAAATCACTTCAGGGCTCCACCCTTGAGATTGTAAAATGTCGCGCGCACGCATGGCGTTCTCCAACTGCGGACCCGTTGCGATAATCGTTAAATCTTTACCGGCTACAACATTAATGCCACACCCAAAATCCAATTTATTAGGATCCCAGGTAATGGAATGGGATTTGCTCGGAATACGATAAATGGTCACTTTGGGCGATCGATAAACCTGCCTAAACAAGAGATCAAATTCTTGCGCCGTTGACGGATAACAAATTTCTTGGTTCTGCAGCGTTTTCAACATCGCAAAGTCTCCATAACAATGGTGTGTGCAACCCAGATTAGCATAATCAAAAGCGCTTCCCACCGTTACTATATTGCCCGGCAGTTTATGATAGCAGAAATCGAGTTTAATTTGTTCATAACTTCGTTCTAACAAAAAGGGAGCGATCGTATGCACAACAGGCACCAGCCCTGACTTAGAAACGCCCGCAGCCATGGACATCATCGATGGCTCACAAATACCAATATTATAATAGCGGCCTGGACATGCTTTCGCAAAGGGCTGTAAAGCAAAGTGGCTAATATCACCCACCATGACGACTAAGCCTTCGTCTTCTTTACCGACCTCCAGCATAGTATCCGCAAATTGCTGTCTTATTGGTTTTGCATTCATGATAAAAGCTCCATAATTTGTTCTAACTCTTGTTCTGAAGGAACCTTGTGATGCCATGGCCCATGCCCTTCAATAAAGGGAACTCCCTTCCCTTTAGTCGTATGAGCTAAAATGACATGAGGTGTTCCGTCCAATTTAAATTTAACAGCATTGATTGCACTTTCAATTTCCGGCTTGTTGTGGCCATCAACCTCCTGAACTTCCCAGCCAAACGCCTTCCACTTTTGCGCTAAGTCATCCTTGGGCATAAGCTGCGCGGCAGATTTGTTCCAATCCACGATCACGCATAAATTACCGAGGTCATGGTTATTCGCAATGTTCGCCGCTTCCCAAACGGTTCCTTCATGGCATTCGCCATCGCCAACAAGGGTAATAACACGATTTGGTTTTTTTTGAATTTTCAACCCAAAGGCCAATCCTACTGCCAACGGAAACCCGTGGCCTAAAGAGCCTGTAGATGCTTCTACTCCGGGAACTTTAGTACAATCAGGGTGCTCTCCCAAAATTCCGCGAACAGTACAAAACTCTTCCAAATCTCGCTCTTCTAGAAACCCTGCTTCTTTTAATACAACATAAAGGCCGACACATCCATGGCCTTTACTGAGTATAAAATAATCCCGATCTTCCCACTGGGGGTTTCTGGGGTCGTATTTCAAAATTTTCGTATAGAGTGTGGAGAGTATGTCCACGATAGAGAATGCGCTGGGAATATGCCCGTCTTTGGCCGTATAGACCATTCTTGCAATACGTTGTCTTAGTGGATCCATAATAATAATAAGGTTACCATGTCATTTCTTGCCGTGAAGTTATATAGACAGAACCGTCTCGATAGCTTCTTGCCATATCTTCCAGCTTGTTTGTCTTTTGCCAACCATTACGTTGAGAAAAAATATTTATTGAGGTGTTCTTAAAATGCTCAAAGATTTGCTTCGCGTTTTCCGGGGTACCCACTTCAACCATAATGTCAATATTAGCCATTTTAGGCGAATCCATCGCGGTAATAATCGCGGCTTCCTGTCCTTCCGCGTCTATTTTGATAAAATCAATATCATCTAAATAGTCATTAATATTAACTACTTCGACATCAAAGGTATCGCTTGGTCCATAAGCATTTGGCTTAGCGCCTGCTAAATGGCTTGACGTAGTGTTATTTAGGATACGTATAAATTTCGCTTTTCCTTTTTTATCAGACACTGCCGCTTGAACAACGTTTGCGTTAGCACAATCATTCAACGTCAGGTTTTCTTTAAGGATCCGATGATGCTCTGGATCCGGCTCAAATGAGGTCACTTGATATCCGCATTTAGATAATATAATACTATGTAAACCAACATTTGCGCCAATATCGAGCACCCGCTTATAGCGTTTTTTATTGCGCGCATACCAGGCAAACAGAATTAACTCATCCAAACGCCATAAATCCAAAGTCGTAATATTGCCCATGGCATAATAGGGCAAGCGTACTGTCCCTATGCCTTGAAGCGTAACAGCATTTGCTTCATTTGCAGAAAACAAACTAGCGGCTTCTCTTAGCGCTATATTATCCAGCAGCTTATACGTCTTGGACTCAGGAGCGTGGTATTTAGATAATTCAGGAATAGCCTCAAGTAGGCCATCTAAAATCTCTGACTTTATTTCAATATTTTCAATTGTTTTCATAATCCAAAAAAACCTCTCCCTTGGCCGCCGTCCACAGGAACAATAGAGCCTGTAAAAAAGGATGCGTGTTGAGAACATAAGAAGGCAACCGGCTGGCCTATCTCATCTACATGGCCAAATCGCTTGATCGCCATTCTCTCATTTAAATATTTCTCTACGTGTTCCGGCTTTTTTGTAGATGCTTCGTCCCAATAGCCGCCTTTAGTAAACACAGCACCCGGAAGAATTGCATTGACGACAATGCCGTCTGGTGCCACTACTCTGCCAAAACTTCTGGCATAAGCAGTCAAAGCTGCTTTAATCGAGCAATAGGGCACGGGGCCATGATTTTCCATAGAGGATATGGAGGATACTAGCACAATTCTGCCCCATTTTTTCTTCTGCATCTCAGGGACTAATAACAAATTTAGCTCAACTGCTACTTCCAAATTAAATCGCCACACTTTGCGCCAATCTTCAACCGAGCAAAAGGGATCATTAATTTCAAGTGTCCCCCCCATATTATGCACAATAATATCTATAGGAAAAAATCCTTTTGCTTTTAACTCATCTACAAGATGAGCCGGCGCTCCATCAGGCACTAAATCAATCGCTTTATAGCAGTGTCCCTTTTGTTCGCCACCCATATCTTCGTACAACTGCTTTAAATCAGCTTCCGTGCGAGAGGTAACGGCTACTTGCGCTCCGTTTTGCGCTAAACATAAAGCAATCGAATGCCCTAAACCACGGCCGGCACCAGTCACTAGCACTTTCTTACCTTGAATTCCCAAATCCATATCAAACAACAATTAATGGGTTAATAATCCTCCTAGGAGGGTCTTTTTTAAGATTTGATAAAATAGATGCTAGATTATCCAATGCTGTTATCAGCACGGTAGAATCTTGCACGTTCATACTTATATCCGGATTTTGGATACGTACGTTCAAATTCCTATACGAAATATCATGTTTAGCGGGATCATCGTCCAAAATACATTTCAAGTTACTAAAATCCCAATTCCAATGGTAGGCATTAACGGGAAGGAGTTGGGCCGCGCCGTAGCCATAGAAAGGCTCATTGATGCCATTTATCAACTCTGCTAATCTAGCTGTCTCTTCCTTAAAATAGGCATACTCTTTCTTGATAGTATTCGCAGTGGTCTCCGTCCTTTTCACGTGTTGAGAATTTTGACGGCTATTAGCTCCTTCTTTTTTAAATAAAACAATCAAACCGCCCCAATGATGGTTGCTTTGAGTTATGCTCATAACTTCCCCTCCTGCCTTTTCTATCAAGGTCGCCAGTGATTCTTTAGAAAAATATTGATAGTGATGATGGAACAATTGATCAAAGCGATAACGAAGGCGCATGATGTCAGAACTAGGCATCTCAAACAAATAGAGCGTTTCCTCATCCCCCATATCAAACATTTTCTCTAACGCTTCTCTAGGGTGAGACAAGTGTTCCAGCGTGTGACTACACATGATAAGGTCTGGCTTTTTTGGTAATTTTTTAGCATCAAAGTCTTCTATCGTGCCGCCGAATAAATAAATACCATCATCTGTTCTTTTCTCCTGGCTTCCGGACCATATAGGGTCAAGGCCTACTTGCACGTGGCTAATTGCTTTAACTAAGCGTAAAAGAAATAAATCATTACATCCCACATCCACCACGCATTTAAAAATTTTATTCGGACAGGCGCGTTTGAGGTGTTCTACTAACAGAATATTATTGTTTCGTCCCGTATGGCTATTCTCCACTCGAAACGCATAATCTTTTGATGTATATACTTCTTCGGAATGTAATTGCTCAGCTAATTGCAAGTGGTTGCACTGTTGGCAAAAAGCTAACTTAAGGTCAAATCCACTAAAATCCTTTTGCGCATTAGCGCGCACAAAATTACCGGTTAATGGCAGGTTTGGTAGGGTAACAATTTCCTCTAAATTCTGGCTGCCGCAAACCAAACATTCATTAATTTTTTCAAGCGTTACTGCCATCCTATTCTTTGTGGGTGTAAGTTAAGTTCTTCTCTTTAATTTCATTCCAATTCCCCGAAACCCAATCAATCGCTTCTCCTAAACCGGTATCGATTGAAATTTCCGGCTTCCATCCAAATTGTTTTCGGGCTTTTGTGGAGTCTATAACGTAGGCCGAGTCTTGCCCTAGCCTTTCGCCTACGATCTCCGTGGCTTCTTCAAATTTTTTGCCTGAAATCTCACACATCTTCTCTACGATTTCTCTTACAGAATGCCCTCTATCTGGTGAAAAATGGTAAATAGAACCTATATCGCCTTGTTCCATGGCCATCATTTCGCCTTTTGAAACATCTCTTATATGAATAAATGATTTTACCGCAACACCTCCTCCGTGCAGTTGAACTTTTTTATCCAACTGTTGGTAGATGGCGGTTCTGGGAATGATCTTAAACAGTTGTTGCCTTGGCCCATAAACATTTGTTGCCCGTATCATCGTCAACGGGAAGCCGAAGTTCTTAACGAGTGTAAATAAAAAGAGATCACCCGCGGCTTTCGAGGCGGCATAGGGCGTCGTTGGGTTCATCGGAGAGGCTTCGGTAACAACACCTTCACAATTGCCATAAATTTCCGGAGAAGAAATATGTACGTACTTTTTCAACCACTTTGCTTCGCGCAAGGGATTAACGAGTCTTACAATTCCTACACCGTTAGTTTGATACCAGTGATCCGGATGATCCCAACTGGGAGCAACTTCACTTTGTGCCGCAAAGTTAACAATATACTCCGGCTTTTCTGCTTCCAATAAGTTTTGTACCCAATCTGAATCTCTGTTTAAATCAAAGCGGTAAAAACGAAAGCGATCACGACCATGTCGATGATACTTCCCCATCAAGGGGCTAATTTCGGGCGAACGGCTTATGCCGATCACTTCATTGCCTTTGTCTTCCAGTAACAGATCAACAAAATCTTGTCCCGAAAAGGAGTTACTACCAATAACAACGATTTTTCGCATGGGGCTTAATAAGGGGGATAATAGGGGGTGTTGTTGTGATTATTCATATTCAACGCTTGATTCAAGCAAAAGTCAATCCTTGGAGCACGCTTTGCAAGCGATTTTTAACCCTAAAACTCGATCATCGCATGAACCACTTCACCGTTGATCATTGCCTTAATGCCTTCATTCACTTGATCCAATCGATACCGATGAGAAACAAAACTATCCAGGCGAAAGCGCCCTTCGTTGAACATACGCACATAACGAGGAATCTCAATATGGGGCTGACTACTCCCTCCTTCAGATCCTACTAGTTTTTTATCAAAATGAAGTGGCAGGGTATTGAGAGATAATTGCCTTTCATGGTGCATTACACCTACAAGAACACATGCTCCTTTGCTGTTCGTTAATGAAAATGCTTTTGCTAGAATATCAGGATTTCCGGTACCATCTGTAACAACATCTGCTCCGGAAGCACCCACAATCTCGCGCACTGCTTCAACAAAATCAGTTTTACTTGCGTTAACCACATGGGTTGCTCCGCTTGCTTTGGCTTTTTCTAGTTTTTGCTCATGGAGATCAACAGCTACAATAGGGTGAGCTCCCGCAAGTGATGCTCCTAAAACCACGCCTAAGCCGATCCCCCCGCAGCCTACAATAACAACAGACTGGCCGATTTTGACTTTTGCATTATTATTAATCACCCCAAAGCCGGTAGTGATGGTATCTGCCAGCAATGCGCAATCTTCAAAACTCAAATTTTCAGAAACCTTGGTTAACCTGTTTTCGGAAACAACTGCAAAATTATTAAAGGTAGTCACCTGGCCGGCATTAACCGTTTGGCCGTTTCGTTTATACTTAGGCGCTGAGGCGTCTATTCCTTTTCCAGGCCGCCAATGCAATACAACGCGATCTCCCGGCTTTACCGTCGAAACTTCCGGGCCAATTTCGTGCACAATACCGCCGCCTTCATGCCCTAGTAAGTGAGGAAGCCATTTATCCTGCCCTTTAACTCCCATAATTTCTCCAATCTGGGAACCGCATATACGGCTGGCTTTGATTTCTACTAGAACTTGCCCATAGCTCAACGCTGGGATTTCGACTTCATCAAGTTCCAAATCCTTTTTTTGCTCAACTAAAATGGCAGCAGCTGTTTTCATAGTATTTAAAAAATCTTAAGGAATAAACCACCAATAATCCCCCTTATAACCGATTTCATTAAACGTTCTTTTCCAGTCGTCTACAGACATATAGGTCTCGGCTGTCAAAATCCAATCCAATAAGGCCTGGTGTTCTTCTTCCGTCCTCCAGGCATCTACAGTGATGTATTTATGCGCCTTACTCACACGCTCAATTTCTTGAAGTGACTTTTTGCAACGATCAAGAGGCAGATTATGTATACTATTTATGGATACAACTAAATCGAATTCATGATCGTCATATGGAAGTTCGTCACCGGAACAAACCTGCATATATTGATCCATGCCTTCATGTGCGTTTTTTTTCGCATATGCTGAAACATCAACTCCAGAGACTTCGCAATGAGGAAGCACTTGCTTAAAATCGTACATCAAGAAGCCTTTCGCACAACCAACATCTAGAATTTTGGCATTTTCTGGAAGTTTGTAATACTCAACAAAGCGTTTCGCCACAGGCAACCAGCGGCCATCATAACGGTAGCCGCCATAACCGTGTTTGCGTTCTCCATCGAAAAACGCTTCGCCAAATTGCTTTGCAATAGCGATATCTTCGGGCTTTTTTTCTTCCGCGCGTTTTTTAACGTTTCTTTTCGTTTGCGGCAAACGATCTAACAGGTTGATTTCTTTTTCAGCCATTATGAAGAAAAATTTAAAGGGTTTTCAGAAAGGGCCCTGGAACTCGGGGTTAGGCCTGTCACAATCATAAGGATGATGTTTAGGCCAAGAAATGCCGAGCTTTTTCTCGTCTTCATTTAAAGTTTTCAAGCAAGCTTGTGCTATTTCCTTTGCACCAGGATAATAGTTTTGCGATAGCGCCGATGATGAGGGAGACGGATAATCCGGGCTAGCCACTCGCATAGGAGCCTCCTTTAACGATCCAAAACAATTTTCACATACGGAAGTAATAATCTCCGCAGGCACCCCAAAGGAACAGGTTCCGGTATCCGCAACAACTAGTCTACCTGTTTTTTGAACGGATTTAAAAACAGTTTCTTTATCCCATTCTTGTATCGTTCTTAAATTAATCACTTCCACTGAAATGCCGGCTTTAGCTAACTTTTCTGCGGCTTCAAGGGCTTCAAGCACCATGTAAGAGATCGCGACAATGGTCACCTGACTTCCTTCATGCACAACTTTTGCTTTCCCTAGCGGTTCTGCTGTTATTTTCTCCGGGACATGTCCTTTAATGTAGTGGCACCAGCGATGTTCAATAAAAATAACCGGGTTAGGGTCTTCGATAGCACCTAATAACAAACTGGCTGCTTCATCGGCAAACACCGGCATAACTACTTTCAGTCCAGGTATGTGTGCGTACAAAGCCTGCATACTTTGTGAGTGCTGAGCACCCTGCCCCCACCCTCTTCCAATAACCATGCGAACCACCATAGGCACGCTTTCATTTCCGCCAAACATGAAATGCCATTTAGCCGCGTTATTAATCATTTGATCTAATGCCAGGAAAGTAAAATCCACTCGCTGATGCGTCACAATGGGTCTCAACCCATTCAATGCCATCCCGATAGCCATCCCGGTAAAGGCATTCTCCGACAGCGGAGTCTCGATCACGCGCTGGTGACCAAAATCATCTACAAGTCCTGTCGTTGTTCCAAATATACCCCTAGGATCCGCAACGCCTTCTCCCATGACAACAACGCTATGATCTTCGACCATAGCTTGTTTCGTTGCTTCTCTAAGAGCTTGAGCATGATTCAATTCACGCATACATATCTTCTTTTGTTAACGTTTCGATTGAAAAGGGGGCTTCTTTAGCTTTTTTGATGACATTGATGGCATCTTCCCGTAAAGCATTCCACAAACCACCTCGATCATGGGCATAATTGCGTTTCTCTAACTCCACTTCCGCGAGAGCCAAGGGGCAGCGTTGCTTCCAGGCTACAAACTCTTCTTCAGTACGGTAACCAAGATCATTATCATAATTTGGCCCACAATGTTCTCTCCAGCGATAGGTATCAAATATCGCAACTTGTGGTCCATGACCGCTTCTAGCTCGCTCAATCAGGGGTTTTGTCAGTTTATAAACTGTCTCAATCTCATTACCATCTCCATAAACAGAGTGAATGCCATGCGCGCGTGTAACCCCCTCTAGCGGGCGATCGGGCTGCCGTTGGTAAAGCGGTGTGTAAACGCTATAATAATTATTCTCAATAATAAAAACAATCGGCAGCTTATGCAAGGATGCCATATTTAAGCATTCGTGAAAAACGCCTTCTTCCGTACAACCTTCACCTAAGTAGCAAACGGTAACACTATCTTTCCCTAGCGTTTGCATTGCTTTAGCGCAACCCGTTGCAACAGGAACCGTACCGCCTACAATGGGCGTACTTCCCTTAAATCCTTTTGCAAGATCGATTAAGTGCATAGAGCCTCCTCGTCCCTTAGCGCAACCGGTTGCTTTACCATAAATTTCGTCCATCATGGATTGAACATCCCCTCCTTTTGCCAAATAATGCCCATGCGCGCGATGACCGCTATAAACGGCATCATGATAGTTTAAGTGAGCAGAAACGCCTACAGCAACAGCTTCTTCGCCGATACATAAATGAACGGGACATCTCATTTCTTTTTCAGAATAATAATCCGCAATCACTTCCTCAACCACTCGAATGCGAACCATCTCTCGATACAAGCTATACAATTGTTCGTCTGTTAGTTCGCGCTCTTCGCCATCCCGGCCCCTTTTTTCCTTCACCTCTGTTATATTCATTGTAATTTCACCTGCTGCATGAGTTTAATATTGTGGTACTTGGGGTTCTCCAATCCACTCTCGATTAAATTCTTTTCATAGGCTTCCTTAAGGCCTTTAATAGCTACCTCAAGACCATTCTTTGCTTCAAAACCAATGCGCTCTCTTATTTTGTCTGAATTAATATGATAGGATCGCAAATCATTACTCTTTTCTGTAATGATTTCGATTTTCCTATCGCCTAAAGTATCCCGAACCAATTGCGCAATCTGTTCGAGTGAAAAATTATGATACCCGGCATTAAATGCTTCTCTATGAACAAGTTTCCCTGGCGCTTCCAGTAGGGCAATGTAGGCATTCACCATATCATCTATGACAATGTTTGGCCTTAGCTGGCTTCCTCCAAAAAGGCGTATCTTTTTATTAACAAGCGCATGTATCGTTAGCACATTAACAACCAAATCTAAGCGCAGCCGATTTGCATAACCGCAAACGGTTGCAGGGCGTATAATTGTCCATATCGTTTCCGCTGGTAGATTTGCTTTACGCAAAATATATTCACACTCTAGTTTAAATTTAGAATAATCCGTTAACGGCTTTGCCGGAGCATCCTCCCGGACATTTGGATTATCTTGAATACCATAAATGCTTGAAGAGCTCGCATAAATAAAGCGCTTCGGCTTTTCTTCTTTAACTGTTTCTATAATATTATGAAACGCATCCAAGTTAATCGACTTCCCTAACTCTGGGTTCAACTCAAATGATGGATCATTTGAAATGCAGGCTAGGTGTATAATTGCTTGGGCACCCTTCGCTGCTTTTCGCACGGATTCTATATCGCGTATGTCCCCTTTTATTTTCTCCAAGTTGGGATGGCTTGGCAAAACATCCTCTCCATAAAGAAACAAATCCAAAACAGCTACCTTGCAGCCGAGACTTAAGAGCTTTGGGACTAATGCAGAAGCTACATAGCCACCGCCACCAGTTATCATAATTTTAGGGTATTCTTTTGCGAGGGTCATAATTTTTTGATTAAATACTTTTTAAAATGTAATCCAAGAAGGAGTGAGCCAATATCTGGTGGGCATTTTCAACAATTCCATAAACGTTGCTCATGAAATACCAATTATAATCCCCCACATGCCTCAATTCATTATCTTCTTGAAACCCGGACAACGTGATCACGTTTGCCTTGGCTTTTCTAGCAGCTTTCACGGCATTTAGGATGTTGGGCGAGTTTCCGGAAGAACTGATAGCAACTAATATGTCCTGTGGTTTGATCACCATACTTATGGAATGTGCATATACGTTTTCATAGCCTAAATCATTGGATAAACAGGTTAATAACGATGGGTCAGCAAGGCATAACGCGGGCAACTGCCCATTTTTTAAAAAATCGGTGGCCATGTGAGATGCAATGCCTGCGCTCCCGCCATTACCTATAAAATATATCATCTTATCCTGCTTTTTGAGCAAGTTAACACACGCGTCAAACGCGAATTCAAAGCTCACTAATTGCTGCAAGGCATTAGTAACGCGTATTGAATTAAATGCCTCATTAATCGCGTCTAAATAGCGATCGATAAAATTTCGTTTCGTCTCCGCGCAATGTCTTGAAGTCGTTACGCTTGCGTTTAAAATGGAGTCTGGTCTGATGAGTAATTTCGAGGTAGGGGTAGTTACTTGCATGTATCGTATTTGTTTAGGCAGTCAAACCAAGTTTTTGTCGCCTGTTGTATGGATTCCGGAGTCCAAAGAGGGGCATCTCTCCAAAAATCAATGTTATCTAACATCTTTTGAACTCCTTCCTCTAGGGTAACAGCAGGTTTCCAGCCAATTTCTTTTTGTATTTTTGTGATATCCGCAAATGTGCAGTTTGGCTCGCCTGGGCGCCGCGGAATATACGTTTTTTCTCCCCCAAGTAAATCGACAAGTTTATTAATACTGTACGTATGCCCACTACCAATATTGTAAATCTCCCCTACTTTATCGGATTGAGCGGCCGCTAAAAACGCTTTGGCAACATCGCCCACATAGGTAAAATCTCTAGTTTGCTCACCATCTCCGACTACCGTATAGGGTTTACCTTCCAGCTTTTGTTTCAGAAAAACACCAAACACGGCTCCATAAACACCACTTGTGCGTGAGCGGGGCCCATAAACATTGAATAGCCGTAATGATAGCGCGGGCAATTGGTATACATTGGCCCAATGAATCACGAGTTGTTCTCCTAAGTATTTGGTCAACCCATAGGGGTGCTCAACATTACATGCCGCAGTTTCCGGTGTTGGGTATTTATCGGGAATGCCATAACAGGTGGAGGATGCTGTATATACAAATCGTTTCACGCCTATGCGTTTGGCATACTCTAGCATGCAAAGCGTGCCGCGTGTGTTGACATCGAAATAATCTACCGGGTTCTCAATCGAGGGAATTAAGTCGGCTCGTCCGGCTATATGGAATATCCAGTCGATATGTCCTATCTCGTTCGCGTAGCGCTCCACTTCATTTATGCCACCTTGAATAAATATCAATTGTTCCGTCTTTGCGGCTTCGTTTAAATTAATCGGGTTACCGGTTGATAAGTCGTCTAATACAACAACATTATGCCCTTCTGCCACTAACAAATCGCATAAGTGAGAACCAATAAAACCACTACCTCCAGTTACTAAACAATTCATTTTTCTAAAAATTCAATAATGCGACTCCGCTTTTTAATAAGTTAATTTTTGAAACAGCTTGTGTATTCCCAACAATCCTAACAGCTTGCGCTCCGGCAAGTTGCCCAATAAATGTCGATAAATCAATAGGATGCTTTTTGTACGCGGACAAAAATGCTACCGAACAAAAGGCATCGCCAGCTCCAACCGTATCAATCACATTTCTCTCTAAAGGTGGACATTCGGCCACTTTTGTGCCCCCTTGCACTCCAATGGTTTTTACCCCCCCTCGTGTCAACCACCCATAATGTGAGCCAAAATAATGTGCCAGATTTTTTAAACTTTGCTCGTAATCCAAATCGCGTTTCCCTTCAGCGAGGAGCATTTCTTGATGATCCAGCGAAAAGGCATCTGCTCGATGATACCGCTTATTAATAATATTAAAGCCAAAGTTGTTACTGTTCGTTTGGCAATTCAAGGCAAGGTAGGGGGCTTCTTTTTGGATCATTTCCCGCAATGAATCGGACAACAAACCATGCCCAAAATCAATCAAGAGAACCATGTCCACTTCTGCCAATTTTGCTTTAATCTTCTGCTGTACGCGTTCTAAAACAGCATCACTGGGCTGAGTATCATGAATGTAATTAACAGCGAATAGCTTTGTCATTTCTTTACCCGCATAGTCTCCCTGCTCTATGAAGCGTTGTTTCACAATGGTTGTGTATCCTGGCTCCCGAATCACACAATCATCTGCTTGAGCCACATATTGCTTTAATTCGTTATCCACCCAGGGCTCATCGCCCACGAGGCTTACCAACTCCACGTTGTCAGAAAATGCTTTCACGTGGCGGTATACTGCCAAAGCGCCCCCGGCCTGTAAGTCTTCGTTAATAAATCTGCCGGATAGTATCTGGTTCTTGGAGGTCAGTCCTTGTACTTTCAGATAAGAATATTTATCAAAAATAATGTCCCCAATCACCAGCACTCTTACCCCAGCCAAATCACTCACCGCTTGCTTAAAATCCTCTATCGAATAGCGTGATGCAATTTCCTTACAGAACGCCTTTGTTTGCGGGTCATGTACGTCAAAATGGTTATTTAGGAGCTTTGTAGAACTAAACACATGGGTACCGACATATTTAACTTGGCCTTTATGCTTTTCTACTGTCGCTAAATCATCATGAATATTGCCTGTCACGTCAACAGAGGTGTCTTCATACTCTGTTCCCTTGCAATAATATGAGGGTCGCACGCACTCAATGGCCTCCACGGCTCCCGGGAAGGGAATGGAAATAACGTAGTCCACGCAGGAAAGTTCTGCTAAGGATTCCGCACGCACAAGTTCGGTTAAATAAGGTCTTCCGGGGCCTTTACTAACATGCCCTTCACCTGTTATGGTCACAACCAGAATATCTCCTAGCTTTTTCGCCTCTCGTAAATGGCAAATATGCCCTGAATGCAATAAATCAAAAGTCCCATGGCACTGTACTATCTTATGCCCTTTCGCTCGCAAGTTCTCAAAGAAAGCGGGGGCATTTTCGTATGAAATAATTTTAGCGACTTCTGTACTGCTCATATGAGTTAAAACTCAGTTAAGGGGAATGCTAAGGAGGGGAATCCTATCGCATAAAGGGTACCATTGGTCATTGTTAATACGTTTTTACGATCGAGTCAACGCTATAGGCTTTGTTGTACCTGTACTGTAATACTTTTGCAGCTCCCCTAAATCGGACAAATGGATACGGACTTAAGGAAAATTGATAATTCCAATGTTTATTTGACATTTCATTAATTACACATTAGTGTGTAATTAGATGACAGTTCAGAAACTGGAAAAACTTTTAAAAGCTGCTGGATTTGAAAAATCACAAGGAGGCAATCATACCATCTGGAAGAAAAAGGGCTTCCCTCCAATTCCTGTTCCACGGCACAAGGGAGATATTCCTAAAGGTACTTTAGACAACATATTGAAACATTCAGGGCTTAAGTAAAAAAATGAAATACTACTACGCATTATTCAAAACAACCCCAAAAGCTATCGAGGTCGAATTTCCCGACCTACCCGGCTGTGTCACTTTTGGCACCGATATGGAAGAAGCTTTTAACAATGCCACAGATGTATTAGCAGGCTGGCTAGCAAATGCTGAGCCTCAATTCATAAAGGATCCTTCTCCCTATGAACAATTTACTGCTAAAAAAAGCGTTCAGATTATTCCGATACCGGTCGATGAGAGCATTATGGAGCAATATTCGTCTCAACGTTTTAATGTTATATTTCCTAGTAACGAATTGAAGCGAATTGATCGTTATCGAAAAGAAAAAGGGTTAAAACGCTCCACTTTATTACTCAAGGCAACTGACGAATATATGAAACGGCACCCCATACGCCATTTCCAGCACCATTAATCGCTTTTCACGCCACTCAATTCTCGCTCATCCTCGCCTGCCGTCATGGCAAATTCGGGAATAACATATGCGTCAGCCACTTTACCTAAAGGCTTCACGCATGCTAACCACTTGCTTTTTGCATCGAAGTGCTCATCGCCTTTACTTTGTGCAATTTTCAATAATACTTCGGTTTCTAATTCCCGGCCCAAGGCTTTATTAGCCATCGCCAGCAAAACCCACTGATTCCAACCGGATAAACTCGCATTTTTAGTAAATAAACCCGGGTGTAATTGCTTAAGTTTGCCAAATGTTTCTCGAGCCCTGGTATGAAATCCAAGCAAAACAGACATGCATCCTTGCAGTAACAGCTCATCCGCGCCTTCCATTTCCTGATAGGCTTTTTTATCAAGCGCTTCTTTGGCTATCTCGGGATACCCCATCACCCAAAAGGAAAATGCGTTTTGAGCAGACACATACCCTTCATATTGTGCGGGTACTTTTAATTGGCTCATCCACCTCAACGCTTCGTCTTTTTTCCCCAGAACAAGGTTTAAGAAAATTAATTGCGTAACCGTGTGAGGATATTCGCGTTTGTGATCAACATCTAACGCTAATAGCTCGATCATTTCCGTAGCCACATCGTGCAAGGCCTCTCGCTTCTTAGGGTCATACATATCCCAAAGCTCTTTATACGCGGAAACCATTGTTCCAAACGCATGAGGAACTGGCAAAGCCGCTTTATAAAGTTTAAGAATACATACCTTGGCTGCCGATGCCGCTCTTTTTTGACCCAGCAATGCTAAATAGCGCCTTTCATGCCCATCCCAGTATTGATTTTCTATTTTTTGAGGTTCTTTACTTTCGCCTACTTGTTCGGCCTCCCATTTTAAGATGCCACAAACGAAATTATTTACAATCGGTTCAATGCCTTCTGTATTAACGCGCAGATCTTCAAAAACGTCTTTTAAAACACTTGCGAAACAATCTACATAATTGGGATAATAGCGCGCTTGTACTCCTGGAAGCGAGTAACACATAGGACTTCCCAATCCTGACAATTGGCTTGCGTGTAATCTTTCAACCAGCATTGCCGAAGCTTGGTTGAAGCCGGGGTTCCAGTAGCCTTCTTTTTTCCACTTCCCCATTAAATACAAAAAATTCCGAATACTCATGTCTCTTTGCATCGAAAGTCCATACTTATCGGTAATCTGTTGAAGGCTCTTCCATTGTGGCATGCGGAATTTCAGTTCTTCCGGCATATCATTGTTCGCCAGCCCACTATAAAGAACATCAAGCAATGCAGGTTTTTGTGCGGCCTTTTTCGGCTCACCTATTTCTCTATTTGTCCTAAGATGCGTTAAAAAATATTTCAATTGCCTCTCGGGTCTGGAAAATTCAAGTGCGCTTAGATACATTTCTTTATCGTAAATCCATTCATCCGGCCCCTGGTTCATTTCCTCACGAAGAAGCTCAAGCAAGGGCTCTATATGGCTACGCAAACTATCCTTTTCAGAAGGAATGGCATGTAAACCGCTCCTTGTTTTTAATCCATAAAGCGCACTTCGAATAAAGGATTCCGTTGGCTTATTCCAATACAACAAGCCCATGCCACTCTGAATAGCATGGACTGACGCCCATACATGCTTGGCATCATCTCGTAAATCAAGCATACACCACTTATATTGCCCAAAGGGGTCGCCATCAGAGCGATCCTGCACCACGTCCTGTTTACCTAAATCTAATACCTGAACATCCAAGGACCGTTGAATCAGCTCAACAACTTGAGACAACCGTTGCTTGTATTTCTTATCACTAGACAAAGCTAACTCTCGGCTATCAAATACCAACAATATTCCTTGGTGGGTACGACCTTCCTTTTTCCCTAAACCATTAATAACTTCATTATCAAATACAGGAGGTAGGTAAATTATTTTATCCGCAAAATGATCAAATAAATCACCTTCCACGCCTTCCCCAAAAGTTTCCGGGAGCACATCTGTTATTAAGTTACATACACCAGCCTCCTTGGCAGCTTTCAAATCAGCACCAAGGGTCTTGCTCATGGCATCTACCGCCAACACTTGCTTCCCTGAAAAATTAACCGGCTGGCAACTTTCACTTGCCCCTAATGCCGCAAAATTAACAACAGCGTCAATCACGGCAGCATCTAATCCCTCTGCTCCTAAAATATGCTTGTCTGCTTTTTCCAAATGCGGGGCATACTTCCTCAAGTACCCTTTTGCCGCTTTTATATATTTTTCTTCTAACTGTTCAGGAAAATAGACCACACACACATCATTTTTAACCAATTCCCGAACCAACACCTCCCAGTAAAGTGGCACTAAGGGTGTCAAAGAAGCGGCATGTAGGGCAATTTTCATATCAGAAATCGAGGAACAAAGCGGGGTAGGTCGAAAAACCCTTGCGTTCAATCATTAAAATGCATAATCTCTGAAAGTTCAACTACATATATATTCTACTCATGAAACGCGCCCTCATCACAGGTATTACTGGCCAAGACGGCTCTTATTTAGCAGAACTTCTCCTCAGCAAGGGATACGAAGTACATGGCCTTACGCGCAGTTCTTCCCCATTAAACTCCACAGCCCCGATCTCTAACAAATGTGATACAGAAACGAATAACAAAGCTATTCTTCACTATGTTGATCTTGCAGATGCATTCAATTTAACAGAGCTTTTAGAGAACATTCGCCCAGATGAAATTTATAATTTGGCTGCCCAAAGCCATGTACGTGTATCTTTCGATGCCCCAGAATATACCGCCGATGTTACAGGCATCGGCACACTACGCATTTTAGAAGCGGTACGAAAAGCCGGTCTATTGCATCATGCTCGCTTTTATCAAGCTTCTTCTTCAGAAATGTATGGTAAAGTGCAAGAAAGCCCTCAAAGCGAAGCAACCCCGTTCCATCCTCGCTCGCCTTACGCTTGCGCCAAAATCTTTGCCTACTATTCAACCCTCAACTATCGAGAATCTCATAAACTTCACGCTTCTAATGGTATTTTGTTTAACCATGAATCCCCTAGAAGAGGAGAAACATTTGTCACTCGCAAGATCACGCGCGCAGCAACACGGATCAAATTAGGCCTACAAGATAAACTTGTACTCGGAAATTTAGACGCTAAACGTGACTGGGGCTATGCTCCAGATTATGTTGAAGCCATGTGGCTCATGCTTCAGCAAGATAATCCGGACGATTATGTCATTGCCACAGGCAAAACTCACTCAATCCGTGAATTTTGCCAAGAAGCGTTTGGTCTCCTCGATCTAGATTGGGAAAAATATGTCGATTACGACCCTCAGCTAAGAAGACTCACCGAAGTTGATCTCATCCAAGGAGACTCCTCTAAAGCCAAAAGGGTGCTCGGTTGGGAGCCAAGAACATCATTCAAAAACCTAGTGCACCTTATGATCAAGTCTGATTTAGCGCTTGCTAAAACCGAACTAGCTAATCAAGAAAACGATTCTGTACTAACAAAACAATAATAGCTTTAGACCTAACAGTTATAACCGGAACAGAAATTAGCCACAAACTAGATAAACATAAAACACCTTTCTGTTTTGTCCCGACAATAAGGAAGTAAAAAAAACTTGCTTCTTTTCGATATAATTATTACACTCCAATGCTTTAACTCAAAACCTTAATCTATATATGAAACGTGCACTCATTACAGGTATAACTGGGCAAGACGGCTCTTACTTGGCAGAACTTCTCCTCAGCAAGGGATATGAAGTTCATGGCATCATCCGTCGCTCCTCCTCATTTAATACGAATCGCATCGACCACCTTTATAAAGATGTACATTCGAATAATAATAAAATGATACTGCATTACAGTGATCTTTCTGATGCCGTCAGCTTGATCAAGCTTCTTTACAGTATTCGTCCCGATGAGATTTATAATCTCGGTGCCCAAAGTCACGTAAGGGTTTCATTTGATGTGCCTGAATATACGGGCGATATAACGGGCCTGGGCACATTACGCCTCTTAGAAGCCATTCGTGAATCCGGTCTACTCGAGCATATCCGCTTCTACCAAGCCTCTTCTTCGGAAATGTATGGTAAGGTTTTAGAAACTCCACAAAAGGAAACAACACCCTTCTATCCACGTTCTCCTTATGCTTGTGCAAAAGTTTTCGCTCATTATTTAACGGTTAATTATAGAGAATCCTATAATCTACACGCATCAAACGGTATTTTATTTAACCATGAATCCCCTAGACGCGGTGAAACATTTGTCACCCGCAAGATCACTCACGCAGCAGCTCGTATCAAACTCGGCATACAAGATAAACTCTTTTTAGGAAACCTCGATGCTAAACGCGACTGGGGCCATGCCCAGGATTATGTGGAGGCGATGTGGCTTATGCTCCAGCAAGATAATCCAGACGATTACGTCATCGCCACAGGAGAAACTCACTCCGTACGCGAGTTCTGCCAAGAAGCGTTTCAGCTGCTTGACCTAGACTGGGAAAAATACGTTGATTACGATCCTCGTTACGAAAGACCTACAGAGGTAGACCTTCTTCTAGGCGATCCATCGAAGGCCAAAAAAATTCTCGGCTGGGAACCAAAAACATCTTTCAAAGAACTGGTTCGTCTTATGATCGAGGCTGATTTGACACTTGCAAAACGAGAGCAAGCTGCCCAATCTGTGATCGCTTAAACTAAAGCTCCTTATCATGGAACTCACTGACAAAATCTTCATAGCCGGCCATCGCGGAATGGTCGGTTCCGCTATTCAGCGCAACCTGGAAAATCGAGGTTATACAAACATCCTCACGCAAACACGTCAAGAGCTTGACCTCTGTGATGCCGCAAAAACATTCCAATACCTGAAGCAAGCTACACCGGATGTGGTCATCATCGCCGCCGCAAGGGTTGGGGGCATCCACGCAAATAACACATACCCTGCCGAGTTCCTTTACGAAAACCTGGCAATCGCTCAAAACCTAATCCACTCTTCGTATTTAACAAATGTTAAACGTCTTTTATTTCTCGGTAGCGCTTGCATTTACCCAAGGAATGCCCCTCAACCGATGCATGAGGACTATCTTTTAACAAGCCCGCTTGAGCCCACCAACGAAGCCTACGCGATTGCTAAAATTTGCGGCTTAAAGCTTTGTCAATTTTATCGCCAACAATACGGCGTTTTATTCCACTCCGCTATGCCGAACAACCTCTACGGCCCAGGAGATAACTACCATCCTGAAAATTCACACGTCCTGCCTGCTCTTATTCGTCGTTTTCATGAGGCTAAGGAAAACAACTCCCCTGAAGTAGCTATTTGGGGCACAGGCTCGCCTCGTCGTGAATTCTTGTATGTAGAAGACTTGGCAGACGGCATTTTCCACATCCTAAACCACCCCACGCCACCCGATTGGGTGAACTTGGGCATCGGTGCCGATGTTACCATCAAAGAAGTTGCTGAAATCATCAAAGATGTTGTCCAATACAAGGGTAACATTACTTTTGATTCCTCAAAACCAGATGGTACTCCTCGCAAACTTTTAGACACGTCAAAAATGGAAGCTCTCGGATGGAAGGCTACTACAGGCCTAAAAGAAGGCATTAAAGCAACGTACCAGGATTTTTGCAAAAACTACGCAAACAACACGGTACGGGTGCTCTAAAGCAAATCGTACAGGATTTTTCTTAAAAAAAAGGCCCTCTGGATTTCAGGGGGCCTTCGCATTATAAGTTTAAAGATCAGACAGTTGCCGCTAGGCAGCATTTTCATCTTCTTTCAGAATCTCAATGTTTTCCTCTTTCAGCTCTTCTTCGTTCTTATTTTCAATAACAAGATCTTCTTCTTTTTTCTCGACAAGAAGATTGTTGCTCGATTTCTCCAATATCTTTTTCTCTACCTCATTAATCAACAGCTTCTTCTTCTCAACCTTCTTAAGGTCAATAACGGGAGCTTCTTTTTGAATAATCGTCGGTTGGACAGTCTGTTGTGAATTTGTATTTTGCTGAGCTGCTTGTCTCTGGTTAACACATAGAATAATGTAACGCACTAAGTCGATCGTTCCACCTAACGCAGCACCTCCTACAATCGGCGGCAAGATCAAGATCGCATTCCACCCCCATGTTGTCACGTTTGGTACAGCACTGGTAAGCGTAGAATTCAAGAACGAATTCAGGAGAAATCCAAACACGGCTCCTCCAAGGCTTCCACCAAAGGTAAAGGGGATGGGTACCCATTTTGCGGCTGTCACGACCCATGAGACTACTCGCTTAGCTATCGAGCGGCCTTGCTCATCTGGAATCACTTCGTCTATCTTTCCATCTATAAATACTTCCATGCCATGCAAGATTTTGTCCAGAAAACCTCCTTTATTATCTTTATTAGAATCGATAAATGCTAGCTTCAGTGCCTGTAACTCAACGCCTGTTTTGTCTACTAATTCGTCAGACAGTTTGTCGACATCAATATTCGTGTCATTCTCCTTGCCCTTCATGACTTTTCTAAGGGCATTTGCAAGGGTCGATTTCACAGCTTCACTTTCTGTCGTTCCATCTTTAAACACGTTCTGGAAATGTTCTCCCAAAAACCCTTCTATCTGCTGCACCAATTCATTTTTATCGGTAAACTTCACAACGAGATCCTGGATTTTCTTCACATTCTCTGAGGTTAACATCCCTTTTAGCATGTCCTTGGTAATGATTTGGATATCTTTATTACCTTCAGACGTAACAAAAGTCCCAATTTTTTCCTCTACTTTTTCAATATCAATTATAACTTCATTACTTTTATTACTGCCTACAGGTGTAGTATTCAAGACTTTCAAATTACTCATAGCACAATCTTTCTCTTTTCGGGGTTTTTAGGGGTGAGGGTATAGGTAATGCCAGTTCACAAAAAGCTGGCCGACATTAGATAAAATCTAAAATTGTATTGCGCAAAAAATCAATCTTAAAATTTCCTCTAAATCCTTACTTCAAGCCCATCATACGCCAACTCAACACCTTCCGGCATTTTTTGCTGCCAGGTATCGTAATCAATATGACAGGTCATATGCGTCAAATAAGTCTGCTTTCCGCCAATAATATTCGCCATCGCAACCGCTTCATCAATCGTCATGTGGCTTGGGTGTTCCAAGGGGCGCAATCCATCAAGCACCACAAGATCCGCCCCTCTGGCCAATTCTTGTCCTTCTTCGGTCACGGTCTTGCAATCACTATAGTAAGCGAATCGTTTGCCCGTTCCTGCTTCTTCGAACACCAGTCCCAAAACAGTTATCGGAGGGTGCGGCAAAATAGTAGCGTAAATAACGCCCCCGGGCACTTCTAATCGCTTTGGCATCTTGTGTAACTGAAAGGCAGGGTATCCGCGAACCAAGGGCTTATCTAAGATAGCATATGAAAAAACAGCTCTCACACGCCCCAATCCTTCTTCTGTACTATACACCGGTATAGCGCTTTCTTGGCAAAAGCGTCGCAGGTCATCCATTCCTAAAACGTGGTCTGCGTGGCCATGCGTCAAAATAAAGTAATCCACGGTGCGTACCCCGTGCCATAGGCACTGCAATCGGAATTCTTGCCCCGCATCTATTTGGATATGGCAGCCTCCCATCTCAACATGTACACAGCTCCTGGTTCTCCAGTTTTTCGGGTTCTTCAGGTCCAGTCCCGGTTGATCATGCGCAATCACGGGCACACCTTCCGATGTTCCTGTCCCTAAAAAAATAACTTTCATAACTTATAATTTATAAGCTTTCTTCCCCGTACTCGCCTGTACGAATGCGAACGGATGCTTCCAACGGCATGACAAATATCTTGCCATCTCCTATCTTACCTGTTCTGGCAGATTTTAAGATCGCATCTATAACTTCTTGCACCATTTCGTCTTTCACAACGATTTCCAGCATGATTTTTGGCAAGAAATCTACCGTGTACTCGCTGCCTCTATAGATTTCTGTATGGCCTTTCTGTCGACCAAAGCCTTTTACTTCTATTACCGTAAGTCCTTCTACGCCAACCTCAGCCAGTGCTTCTTTTACATCGTCTAGCTTAAATGGCTTTATAATCGCTTTTACTAATTTCATAATGGCTTACCAACTCTATTCTCAACCTAATTTTAAACTAAAATCAAGATTATATCTCAGCGCCAAATCCACCTGTCACTCCTTTGCAAATAATTGCTTCTACATCATAGGGGTGCAACGATTCATAATGCTGGCACTTTACGCGAAAATCTTTTATCCGTATATCGTTGTCAAGTTCCCTGTATAGCAATCGTGCCGCGTCTTCTACAAACTTCAAGTGTGCTCCGTTCAGTTCCGCAAAGGCTTGCTCGTCTTCGCGCTTTACCATCACTTGCACTTCTGTCTTGAGCGCGCTTAGGCACATCTCTTGCAAATCGTCAATCCATAAGGTCGCTTCCTCCGCCACTTCTACGCTTAAAAACGCTTTACTGCGTTGAGAATGAGGAACGCCATATTGGTTGCGCCATTCTCTTGCGTGCTCCGAAAGCGCCGATGAACAGGGGCACGCTGAACTATAGGTATATTCAAAATGTATAAATTTGCGAAACACACCATCTGCCCCTATTCGTCCTTCATAGGAAACAGGATAATATTGATGGCCTTCCAACTCACTCCTCAAGCTCTTTTGCTTGATGGGATAGCGAAAGCTTAATTTCAAGCGCCCTCCTTTTGTTCCTAGCTTGCTTTCCTGCTCGCGTATAATTGGCTCTATGGATTCTAATCGAAATACATCTACCCTGTGTTGATAAAAAATTCTCGCTAGCCGAGACATATGAGCCCCTCTCACATGCTTCTCAATAGTAACTCCACCATCTACCTTCGCATCAAGCTCTCGCCCACCACCGTCTTTCATCGCAATATGAATCGGTAATCGAAATCCACTAATCCCCACATGCGGAATCGCTTTCCCCATCAGCGTACTTTCCGTCAATGTTTCCTGTGTATCTGGCAAGCTGTCTAAATAACTGTCGGTTACTTCAAATGCTTCATCATATACTTTCATGCGGCTTTTCCCGTTCACCATACACTCACGCTCCTTATCCTTGATATTCATTCATTGACAATTTACCGCTTTCTCCCGCGAAAGACAACTTATTCCGAACCCGTTGAATCGCTATCGTTGACATTGAATAGCTAGATAACTGTAAAGTCTACAACAGGTGGTGGTGCATAATAAAATTGGTGTAATTTCATCACTCCAATCGTACATAGCGCAAAAAAATAGGCCCATTTATAAACATCTTGAATAGCTACTGCTGCTAGCTGTGTGGTCATCAACAAAGCAGGAGAAAAAACAAACCCGCAAAAGTAATAAGCAGTCACAAGAGAAAGATTAATCGCTTGTATAAATTGTTCACACAGGGCTAGGCTCGCATTGCCTCGAGCGAGCGCAGATAGTTGAAAATCATGCCTGTCCATGCTAACAAGGTATGGTTTCGCAAAAAGTCCAAGCGTCTTCAACGGGTTCTGCAATGGGCCTCTGCCTATATGCAACGAGCTAGACGCAAACTTATAGCCCCAGACAAAGCTTGTTGCCAAATTAATCAAGAGTATTGCCGGCTTAACATACCCAAGCAGTGGTATATCAGCATTCATCGCAAAGGGGCGCATTTTCGCCGCCCACCGTTGCCCCGCTCCTACAACCCCAGCAACCGTAGCACCGACTGCGAATTTTTCCCATTTGTTAGCCCTATAATACTGAAACTGCTCTACTCTAATTACCATTTAGCATAACCTCTCAACGAAGATAATTATTCCGTACCAATGAGGCAAGTATTTATCTAATACAGATAAATTTTGTATCTTCTTGAACAAAACATTTTTAAATTAAATTTTGGTTTACCTTCTGAGCTAAATATTGTCTCATAACATCAATGGCTAATCGTTTTCACATTCTCGGAAGTAGTAGTTCCGGAAATTGTTCTATCATTGAAACAGATGATAGTATCGTCATGATCGATGCCGGTTTTTCCGCAAAGAAAATCGAGGAACTTATGCAGCCGACAGGCTTGACCATTAATGACATTGATGCCGTTTTCATCACCCACGAACATTCAGATCATGCAATCGGCTTGCGTGGCCTTTCTAGAAAACGACCAGAGCTCCCTTTCTTTGCTAACCAGCAAACGGCCCACACCCTTCAGGAAAATTTACCCAGAAAACTCAATTGGCAAATTTTTGAAACAGGCTCGTCTTTCAGGTTCGAGAATTTTGAGGTCTCCAATTTCGCTATTCCCCATGATGCCTATGATCCCGTAGGGTTTGTCTTCGAAATAAAAAATCCCGTCCCCGGAGAGCCCAACCAAAGAGTCGCTTGGGCAACCGATCTCGGCTATATCCCCGGTCTCGTCCAGGAACGAATCTTCGATGTCGAGATTCTCGTCCTTGAAGCCAATTACGATCTCGACCTATTGGATAACAATCTTTCGCGTCCTTGGTCCCTCAAGCAGCGCATCAAGGGGCGCCATGGACACCTCTCCAATGCTGACTCTTTCGAGTACATCTCAAATAAACTTTCCCCTCATTGGAAAAAAATCTTTCTTGCCCATCTAAGCAAGGATTGTAATGATATATGTAGAGTTAATGAGCAATTTGCTCCTCTAGACTCACATTCTTCATTTAACATAAATATAGTGGATCCTACAAAAAGTCATCCGTTGACTTGCGATCTAAACTAACTTAACGTTGCCTGTTTTAAATTCAGGGCACATGCATTATGGAACGAGCTTATCGTCATACTAAAATCATTTTCACTATTGGTCCCGCCACAGAAGGTATCGAGGTCATTACTCAGCTTATAAATGCAGGCGCAGATATCTGTCGTCTCAATATGGCGCATGCGTCTCATGAATGGACGCGGCAGACTATTGCCAATATCCGTAAGGCCAGCGAAATCGCGGGTAAGGATATTGCTATCATGATGGATATCAAAGGCCCTGAAATACGCACAGGTGATGTGGATGTCCCTTACAACCTCAGCAAAGGGGATCAGCTGGATGTGTACATGTCCCAAACTGCTATGGGAAATCCGTTAGACCATGCTCCTATCTATGCCACTTATGTCAATTATCCCAATCTTATAAATGATGTCAATGAAGGGGATGCGCTGCTGATCGATAGTGGGCACATTCAACTAAGGATTATGGAAAAACAGGCAGACTTTTTGCGCTGCGAGGTCGTTATCCCTGGTCGCCTAACCAGCCGTAGGCATGTTAACCTACCAGGTGTCTATGTCAGCTTGCCACCGCTTACAGAAAAGGATAAGGGGGATATCGCCGTGGGTATCGCAGAGAATATAGAGTTTTTTGCCCTGTCGTTTGTACGTGAAGCAGGGGATATCGTAGCGTTGCGCAAGATTCTTCAGGAGAAGGATTCTCAAGCCAAAATAATCGCTAAACTCGAGGACCAGACTGCTATCACAAACATGGAGGAGATTATAATCGAGTCCGATGGCCTGATGGTCGCCCGAGGTGACCTTGGAGTCGAGTGCCCGTTTGAGCAACTGCCTATTATTCAACGCACAGCCGTTGCTATGTCGATCAAGAATACGAAGCCCGTTATTGTCGCTACGCATATGCTGGAGTCGATGATCAGTTCTCCGCTCCCTACACGAGCAGAGGTCTCGGATGTAGCCAATGCTGTCAGTGAGAAGGCGGACGCTATCATGCTCTCGGCTGAAACCACAATAGGGAAGTATCCTATCAAGTGCATCGAGGTCATGAACAGCATCAGTTGCGCCATGGAGGAGATTGCAGTAACCGAATACAATAAAGACTTGGAACTGTGTACCCCTAAAACAAAAATTTTAAGATCAGCGGTCGTCTTGGCACAAGAACTAAACAGGGCTGGAATTATAGCCTTCACCAACACAGGCTTACTGACGCAGGTTCTATCCTCCCTTAGACCTACAAAGTGCCCTATATTCGCATTTACAGAGAATGAGGCGGTGTATAAGCAGATGCACCTACTATGGGGAGTATATCCCTTTTTATCCAAATTCTCAAATAACCCAGAGATCACTATTGAAGAGGCCTTCAAGAGCCTAAAGGCCACTGGGCTAGTAGAAACAGGGGATACAATGGTTGTCGTAACCAATATTATATTAGGACCTTCCATACGAGACTCTATTCAAATTCGTGTTATCGAATAGCCGAAGGGTCTCATAAATTCTTAATAAGAGGTGGCCTCTTGTACTGAACAGCTAGGTGGCGAATCGAATTAACGTGTTATTTTCAAATCAATAAAGATTGATTTTATAAATAGCACTAGCCTTGTAGTGTCATAAAAAAAAGGTGCTCACTCGAGCACCTAAAATGGCTAAAGTTTGTTTCAGGTGAAACAAACCAAGCAAAAATCACTTCACGGTGAGGCCTAAATAATTCATCAACCAGATCTCCTTCCACAGGCGGTAACGCCCTTCGTTAGTGATCTTACCGTACTCTTCCACTAAGCTTGGCGGCAACAGAAAGCCCTTCTTCATATTCAACTGCTGAAGCATCCTCTGCTGCTGATTCAGATCAACCAAAGGCTCCTCAACCCACTTCTCAAGCTCCTTACCGAGCATCTTCACTTGCTGATCATGCACCTCCAACAACCTGGACAAAGATGTCGTTAACGGCTTACGCCTTACATACCAATTACTTGGGTAAAAACCTCCAAACGGCATAAAGATATTATCCGTCATACAGCGCCCACCGCTCTTAAAGAGGGATGTGACCACAAAGTGCACAGAAAAGGCACCATCTCTACGTGGCAGAAACACGACCTGAAGCCGCCTCAAACCAGGCTCATCATCCATCACGATGACAAACATATTCACCTCTCCCAAGATCTTAGCCATCAACGGCACTTCATTCCTGAACCCTAAACGCCTGATCTCCTCCTTAAGCTCTATAAAGCGCTTCCGAGCAGGCCACACCTCCCCCGTATTATTCTTCTGATAAGACGGAAACAACGGCACTGAGCTCTTACTCAAGGCACTTATACCCAACCACATATAGACCGTCTCCAACAGGAACCAAGCCAAGAAGCAGACAACCAGCAGCACCCAAAACGGTTTGTCCGCGATCTCAAACGCTGTCAAAAAGTAAGCCCCAATAAAGCTAACCAACCCCCAACGCACCCATCGATTGACAATCGTCAACCAAGGCCACCCCAAACGCACATTCCCCCACAGCAACATGAATGCAAAAATAATAAATAACAATAAAATATTTCCCAATTCCATAACAGAAGATGATTATGTAAAAAAAGCGACTTACTGTCCAGTATTCATTTAAAGCAAAGAGAGCATAGGCTTGAAATAAATTCGCTATTTCGGAAATCAGCAAGGCTTGAATAATTCGTTATAAAAACGCTTCAAAAAACCAATTTTACCGCCAGAACGGTCCGAAATTGATAATTTTCAGGAAAACAAACGAAACGAAAATACTAATATTCAAATAGATTCCGAATCAACACATCTACAACCGAAATAGGCGTCAAATAGAACTGAAAACGCCATTAATACATCATTTTTTCGCCATAAAAAACGGAGTTTGTTTCAGGTGAAACAAACTTCGCGAAAAGAAGTGATCATTTGAGCACCCTAAAAACCCTAAGCCGGTGCGGTAAAAAAAAGAGAACGTTGTACAACAAACGTTCTCTTTTTTTAAATAAACTTGGGCACAGTTATTTTTTGCCCAGGTGAAATTATTTTTTCTTACCCTTTTTGGCAGGGGTTGATTTTTTATTATCCGGTTTTGGCGGAAGAGGTTTTTTTGTCGGTTTTGCTACTTTTTTAGATTTTGGAGCAGGTTCATCATCCTCATCATCGTCCTCATCATCGAGATCGTCTTCGTCCGAATCATCATCCTCCCCTTCGTAGTCATCATCGTCATCCCATTTCATGGTTTCGTCCTCTTCGATGGATTCCTCTTCCTCCTCTTCGACGTCCGGGAAGTCCTCTCCGATGTAATCCTTGTCACTCGCCTTTTCATCTTCCAGATCGAGCTCATAGCCCTCTGGAATATAATCGAGGATACTCATAATTTCGGTAAAGACGTGAGTTGCTCGACCCTCCATTAAAGCAGCATTTTGAGCATCTCTGATTTCATCCTCGAGCTCATCAATCGTAAACGTGCTTTCAAATTCGATTAAGTCGTTGAGCATTTTCACTCGAGCCTTCGTGAGTTGGTGGATAAAATCGGCATAAGGGCTACGCTCTTCATCAACGACATCCGGCAGTGCAAAGAGAACTTCATCTTGCGCCAAGAAAGAACCGGCAGTGCGGGTGAGGCGGATGCGGCCTTTGCCCAAATCTTTATCGATTGCGAATTTGATAAAAGCGCTTTCAAGCAACTCCACAGGAAAACCATATTGAGCAACAAGGTCAAGGTGGTCTACGATGTAGTTCATTTGGCGCGGATCTACGATCCCTAAGCCATCAATATCCCAATGCACGGGATCACTAATCTCTTCAACCCACCAATTCACATCGTCCCCCAAGCGGACAATACACCATTCTAATTTTTTTGCTACTTTTGCCATAATATAATGTCAAACAATCATTTACCTTATTCCCTAGTTAAATCCAATAAAAAAATCCGGATTGCCTCGAGTTTCTTACCCTATTTTTTCAAAGAGAAACGAAACCTTGTTCTAGCATGCTCTTCCGGATTTGAAAAAAGGTTGATGCTCATCACTTAAACCATTTTGAACGAAGCCCGCCTAAGCGCTGGTTGCCTGTTTGTTGATTTTTTTATTGAGCAGGGATCAAGTAATGGATTGGTTATTTTCAGTTCGTTACAGGCATACTACCCTGATCTCGAAGCGCTAAGACTCACATTACTATTTTCAAAAGCGTTTTTTTTTGTTATGAAAGTGGTTTACATCATGGGAGTACTTTACGAAAAACTCATTAGACCCACTATTTTCACGCAAGACCCGGAAAAGATGCATGATTATGCCATCTTGGGACTTAAATTACTTGCGCAAGCAGGCCCTGTACGCCGAATATTTGAATGGTATAACCAGAATAACAAGCAAAGCCATCCGGTAAATTTGTTTGGCCTGAGCTTTCCTAATATGGTTGGGCTGGCTGCCGGGTTTGACAAAAACGCAGTTTGTTGGACGGCGGCAAAAGCGCTTGGATTTGGCTTTGCTGAAATTGGAACGGTTACTCACATGCGCCAGCCCGGGAACCCCCGACCCAGGATACTGCGATACCCGGAACACGAAGCGATTATAAATCGCTTAGGCTTTAATAACGATGGAGCTGAAGCCGTGGCACAACGCCTTAGCAAATCTCCAAAAGGAAAGCGGAGAGCCTTTCCGCTAGGAATAAACATAGGAAAGACAAAGGCCATTCCTATTATAGAAGCCGCGAAAGATTATCTAGCAACATTCAATTTACTAGCGGACTACGCGGATTACTTTACCATCAACATCAGCAGCCCGAATACACCCGGGCTAAGAAAGCTGCAAGGGAAAGACCATTTACCCGCACTTTTAAAAGAGTTAAGAAAAGCGAATATTGATCGTGCACGGAAGATGGGGCAACCCATAGTCCCGATGCTTGTAAAAATATCCCCTGATCTTTCTTACACAGAGATTGATTCTATTCTAGAGACAATTTCCGCATTAGAATACGCTGGGATAATCGCGGTGAACAGTACGACCCAGCGCCCTGAATACATGAGCGGAATTGATGAATCCGGAGGATTAAGCGGGAAGCCATTACATGGATCTGCCGTGAATATCATCAAATACATACATCGTGCCACCGAAGGGAAACTACCCATTATTGGAGTAGGCGGGATTACCGATCCCAAGAGCGCGGGCGAGACATTAGATGCCGGTGCTTCCTTAATTCAGCTTTACACCGGCCTAATTTTCAAAGGGCCATTTTTGGCACGGGACATTGCAAACTCTTTGGCCTGGCGGCAAAAAGACTGGGTATAAGAAAGTAAGTTACTTTACTTTTTCAGCCTTCTTTTTTTTTTGCTTAAAGGACAATTTATCCGTGTTTGCTTTGACCTGGATAGGCTCACCGGCTTTGATATTTCCGGATAGGATTTCTTCCGCGAGCGGATCTTCTATGTAACGTTCGATTGCGCGACGTAGAGGACGAGCGCCAAACTTTTTATCATAACCCTTTTCGGCCAGAAACTCTTTAGCATCATTTGCTACTTCCAACTTAATATCCTGGTTAGCCAAACGTTTTGAAACCTTGTTGAGCTCGAGGTCAACAATTGCTTTAACATTTTCGCGACTGAGCGGATGGAAGATAACAATTTCGCTGATACGATTAATAAACTCCGGCTTAAAGATGCGCTTGGTTTCATCGAGAACGCGCTCCTTGATTTTATCGAAGTCCTGGCTGGCATTGATACCATGGCCAAAGCCGAGTGTGGCATCCTTTTGCAAGGCATCCGCACCGACATTAGATGTCATGATCAAGATGGTATTACGAAAATCAACGGTACGACCGAGGCTATCCGTGAGACGCCCATCTTCAAGCACTTGCAGTAAAATTTGGACGACATCGGGGTGCGCCTTTTCGATTTCGTCAAACAAGATAACGGAATAAGGCTTTCTGCGAACTGTTTCGGTGAGCTGGCCACCCTCATCATGACCGACATAGCCCGGAGGCGAACCGATGAGACGAGAGACTGCGAATTTCTCCATATACTCGGACATATCGAGCTGGATAATGGCATCCTGGTTACCAAACATTTGTTCGGCAAGAATTTTAGCCAAGTGGGTTTTGCCAACCCCTGTTGGCCCGAGGAACATGAAAGAACCAATAGGACGACGAGGATCCTTTAAATCCGCGCGAGAACGACGAAGGGCACGAGCGATCACCTTGGTGGCATCGTCCTGACCGACAATCCTTTTCTGCAATTCCTTTTCCATTTCGAGAAGTTGCTGGGATTCGGCACGCTCCATTTTCTTGAGCGGAATACCCGTCCAAGCGGAAACGACATGATGCATGGCATCCGCGTCCACGACAATTTTCATTTCATCGCGCTTACTTTTCCACGTTTCCAAAAGAACTTCCTTCTTTTCACGAAGTTGTTTTTCCTTATCGCGGGCTTTAGCGGCTTGCTCGAAATCCTGAGCATTAATGGAATCCTCCTTTAGGGAGCAGACCTGATCGATCTCACGCGTCAATTCCTCGATTTCCGGAGGACGGTTTAGCGCCTCGATACGAGCACGCGCACCAGCTTCATCGAGAATATCGATTGCCTTATCCGGCAGGAACCTGCCCGTGATGTAACGATCTGAAAGCTTTGCAGCGGCCTCAAGAGACTCATCCGTAAATTTAACATTGTGGTGCTCCTCGTATTTACTACGAATCCCTTTGAGAATTCTGATGGTATCCTCTACGGAAGGAGCCTCTACCTTTACGGATTGGAAACGACGATCGAGCGCGCTATCCTTTTCGATAAATTTGCGATATTCGGCAAGCGTGGTAGCGCCGATACACTGGAGCTCGCCTCGGGACAAGGCAGGTTTAAAAATATTAGAAGCATCCATAGCGCCCTCGGCAGCACCTGCGCCAACGATCGTATGAAGCTCATCAATAAAAAGAATGATATTCTTAGCCCTACGGATTTCATCCATAACAGCCTTGATACGCTCTTCAAACTGGCCACGATATTTTGTGCCCGCGACCATGAGAGCAAGGTCAAGCGTAACGACCTTACGATCGAGCAAAATTTCAGGAACCAAGCCAGAAGAAATTTCCTGAGCGAGCCCCTCTACGATGGCGGTTTTACCGACACCGGCCTCCCCGATAAGAACCGGATTATTTTTTGTCCTACGACATAAAATTTGAATGACGCGTTGAATTTCATCACGACGCCCGATGACAGGATCCATTTCGCCCTTGCGAGCCATTTCGGTGAGGTCGCGACCAAACGCCTTGAGCGCGGGTGTTTTCACATCACGCTTTTCTTCAGATTGAAGTTGAGGCGGAGGAGACGACAGCATGGACTCTTGCTCGGCTGAATAGTTGGGATCGAGCTCGGCAAGAATTTCGTTTCTGCAACGCTCGATATTAACATCTAAAGCTTTGAGCACACGTGCGGCTACACCCTCCCCCTCTCTTAAGAGACCGAGAAGAATGTGTTCTGTGCCAATATAAGAATGGTGAAGCGCTTTAGCCTCTTTACCCGCGAGGGCGAGCACCTTTTTCACCCGTGGCGTAAAAGGAACGTTAGGCGAAGGCTGAGATTCGGCACCCATGCCAACCTGTTTTTCCACGGCAGAACGAACGGTCTCGAGATCGAGCCCCATTTTCTGAAGGACGTTGACGGCGACTCCTTGGCCGAGATTAATGAGCCCTAAGAGCAAGTGTTCCGTCCCAACATAGTTGTGATAAAAACGATCTGCCTCTTTTCGAGCTAAGGCAAGGACCTGTTGAGCTCGGGGTGTAAAGTTATTCATTGGCTCCATGATGTATGATCCTTTCTGTACTTATTTACAGGCTAACTTATTTTTCCAAAAAATACAAACCTATTACACAGCTAATTACCGTTAGTAAAAAGTTTACGCTATTTCTCCCTCAACGAAACAACGGCTCGGGGAAAGATCTAAAGAGCTCACGCAGATTTTGAGAGCGGACACCATCGCGTTCTTCCGGAGATACCAAGTGATCTGAGATCATTTGGATATGGCCAGGCTGTGAGTTGATGAATTGGCAATCGATGGCAGCTCTATGTGATTCAGGGAAGACACCTAAGTCTACCGCAAGACGCATGAGAGAGAGCAAGTTCATGGATTCGCCTGAAGTGACACAGTGCCCGTGAATGAGAATACCAAAAGCGCGACCAATTTTATCATGAAGCTTTGTGCGCTCCCCCTCCAAGAGGCGATTGCGCGCGTTTAGCTCTTGTTCAATGATTGTATTAAAGACACCAGTGAGCCGTTTGATAATCTGTTGTTCGCTTTCTCCAAGTGTTTGTTGATTAGAAATCTGAAAGAGACTACCACTGGCATCTGAGCCTTCACCAAAAAGGCCACGGACGGCGATGCCGAGTTGATTAACCGCGCGAATAACCTTTTCCATTTGGTCTGAAATAACAAGCCCCGGAAGGTGCATCATAACGGAAGCGCGCATGCCGGTACCGAGGTTTGTGGGACAAGCGGTTAAGTAACCGAACTCCGGCGAAAAAGCGTAATCGAGTTTACCCTCGAGGTTAGAATCTAACGAATCTATGGCCCGCCAAGCTTTTTCAAAATTAAAACCACTTTTCAAAACCTGGATGCGTAAGTGATCTTCCTCATTCACCATGATCGCGCAGCTTTGGTCCTTGTTAACAATGACACCGGAACCTTTGCGAGATTTTGTAAATTCGGGACTAATGAGATGGCGTTCGACTAATATTTGACGCTCGAGCTCGTTGAGCTTATGAATTTCGAGACAGCTGGATTGCTTCATGGGCGTGATGTCCGTGGCCGCCTCTTTGCATTTTTTAAAAATCTCCACGCGCAGTTTTTCGTCTGCCTGGCCAGGGAATATGCGATCTAAATTTCTAGCCAAACGAATACGAGTACTCAGTACAACGGGGCCGATATCGGTGCCAGAAATGATTTCCGTCTTAGCTTTTAGCAGTTTTTCTATGGGGGATTTTTCCGCAGGCATAATAGGATTAGTCCTTTATATTATTTGTGAATGATTTAATTTGATCACGGAAACGAGCAGCGTCCTCGTAACGCTCTTCTTTAATAGCCAGCTGAAGTTGTTTTTCCAAATCCTTGAGCTTAGACTTGAGTTGCTTACGATTGAGAGAGCATTTGGGAACTTTTCCGACATGGGACACGCCCTTTTGGATGCTTTTAAGAAGCGGGATCAAGAGGTCATGAAATTCGGTATAACATTGTGGGCAGCCCAAGAGACCTTTGTTGTTAAAGTCTTGTGTCGTACAGCCGCAGTTTTTGCAGCTTACCTGGCCTGTTTGAAAAAGGTTAGCAGCTAGTGCTTGTTCGAATTGACCGGAAAGAAGATCTTCGATGGAAATGCCTTTGGGATCTGCAATTCCCTTTTCTTTGGCACAGTCTACACACAAGTTAATCTTGTGCATTTTGCTGTTAATAATTTGGGTCAAATGAACCGTGGCCTCCTTTTCACAGAGGTCACACTTTATTGGCTTTTTCTTGTCACCCATAGTATTGATGATCCTAGCATTTTCGGCTCAATAAAGAAACAAAAATGCTAGGAGGCGTTGGAAGATTGATTAGAGCAAGGTGCCCTCTTCTGTCACCTTTTTGCGGAAAACATCTAGGAAACGAAGAGTGTATTCCCCAGGCGTGCCTGTGCCAATAACGCGACCATCGATATTGATGACGGGAATAATCTCGGCAGCGGTACCCGTGAGGAAGCATTCATCGGCATTCCAAACGTCGTAGCGCGTGAGAGGAGATTCTTTAACCGGTACGTTAAGGGACTCGGCAATCTCGATAATACATTGGCGGGTAATTCCCTTGAGCGCTCCCTGGGAGGACTCCGGAGTGAACAGTTTGCCCTTATGGACGATAAAAAGGTTGTCACCCGTACACTCGGACACTAAGCCATTGGCGTTGAGCATGATGGCTTCCATGTAACCATGTTGCTTGGCCTCCATTTTGGCGAGGACGTTATTCAGGTAGTTTAGGGACTTGATCATTGGCGGCAATGCATCCGGATCGTTGCGCCTTGTGGGAACGGTGATGATCTTTAAGCCGTTTTTGTAAAACTCTTCCGGATAGAGCTTAATTTTGTCTGCAATGATGATTAATTGAGGATCCTTGCAGCTAGAAGGGTCTATGCCTAGATCTCCCGGGCCACGAGTGACGACCAGACGAATATAACCATCTACAAGGCCATTGGTACGGCACAGTTCGCATACGGCATCAGAAATTTCCTGACGCGACCATGGCAAGTGGAGCATAATGGCCTTTGCGGAGTATTCGAGCCGCTCCAAGTGTTCATCGAGTTTAAAGACACAATTTTCGTAGAGGCGAATGCCCTCGAAGACCCCATCGCCGTAGAGAAGACCGTGGTCAAACACAGAGATTTTAGCATCTTCTTTATCGAAAAGTTTTCCGTTAATGTATATCTTCATAAGCTTAAAAGTGATTTACCCTTCATAAAGGAAAACGAACGGTATGTCCAGCAATGACAGAAAATAATATTGTCTTTCAAGCTGTTAAAAATAGGATAGTAGACTTATCATTCAGGAAAGAGCGAGCATGAGCACGAAAACAAAAACAGCCATAACACCCACGAGAGCAGAAGATTACCCCGAGTGGTATCAACAAGTAATCAAAGGGGCGGATCTTGCAGAAAACTCTCCGGTGCGCGGGTGCATGGTGATCAAACCCTGGGGATATGCCTTATGGGAAAACATACAAAGAGTACTGGATAAAAAATTTAAAGACACGGGCCACAAGAACGCTTACTTCCCCCTCTTTATTCCGAAAAGCTATTTGGAAAAAGAAGCAAAACACGTAGAAGGATTTGCCAAAGAGTGCGCGGTAATCACGCATTCTCGATTGGAAGTAGGACCAGACGGCGAACTCGTACCCGCCTCCCCCTTAGAAGAGCCCTTGGTGGTGCGCCCCACTTCGGAAACCATAATTGGAGAGATGTTTTCAAAATGGGTACAATCGCACCGAGATTTACCCCTATTGATAAACCAGTGGGCCAATGTTGTCCGTTGGGAAATGCGTACCCGGATGTTTTTGCGAACCATGGAGTTTCTGTGGCAAGAAGGCCATACGGCGCACGCGACTAAAGAAGAAGCCCTACAGGAAACCCGCCAGATGCTGGATGTTTATGTAGAATTTTGCGAACAGTATTTGGCAATGCCCGTTATAAAAGGAGAAAAAACGGAAAGTGAACGCTTTCCCGGAGCCGATATTACTTTCTGCATAGAAGCGTTAATGCAAGACAAGAAAGCATTACAAGCAGGAACATCGCACTTTTTGGGGCAAAATTTCTCAAAATCCGCCAACATACGCTTTTTGGACCAAGACAGCAAAGAACAGTATGCCTGGACGACCTCTTGGGGAATGAGTACGCGCGTCATTGGCGGGATGATCATGACGCACGGGGATGACAATGGAATTATAATGCCACCCAGACTTGCGCCAACGCACATCGTTATCCTACCCGTTCTACACAAAGAAGAAACGAAAGCGATGGTACTTGAATATGTTCAAGCATTGAAGCAATCACTAGAAAGCATTTGTTATTTTGGCCGAATACTTGAAGTAGAAGTTGACCAACGGGATATACGAGGAGGAGACAAGCGCTGGCAGTGGGTAAAGAAAGGCGTACCGATTATTTTAGAAATTGGACCTCGGGATATTGAAAATGATGCTATGTTCATGGGCAGAAGAGATAACGACCCTAGCGATCGAAAATCCATCAACCGCAAAGACCTTTTGGCAAACGTTGCCGATATTCTTGACGAGATACAAAATACCTTATTACAACGAGCACGTGATTTTGTAGCCGCCAATACCGTCAAAATAGACAACAAAGAAGATTTTTATGCGTTCTTTACGCCGAAGAACGAGAATAAACCCGAGATACACGGTGGATTTGCCTACGCTCACTGGAACGGCAGCGCGGAAGTTGAAGAACAGATCAAGAAAGACCTGAAAGTGACGATACGTTGTATACCGCTTGAAGAAGACAAGGAACCGGGCAAATGCGTTATTACAGGAGAACCCAGTAAACAACGTGTTTACTTCGCAAAATCCTATTAAAGGAGCTTACATTTCTTCGAACTGACGATCGAAAAGATCTTCCATTTCGTCCAGCAAGGCATCTGCCCCTGGGCCATCGGCGATGAATAGAAGTTCAGAACCCTTAGCGGCAGCAAGCATCATTAGCCCCATGATACTTTTTGCGTTTATTTCTTCGGAGTTTTTGCGAATCCACACCTCGGTATCATTGTAGCGATTGGAAACGCGAACAATCATGGCAGCAGGACGCGCGTGAATACCCATTTTGTTCTTCACGATCAAAGTACGTTCTTTAGCTCCTTTGGCTGCTGTCACATCACTAGATTCCACGATTTTTTGATCCACAACAAGTAAATAAATTTTTTTTCAAAAAAAGAAGTTGATAATAAGGGTAAGGGGATTGTAGGCGCTTAATAAAAAGCAACACAGACAAAGTAAGATTCTTAGATTTGAGTGGGAGTGTCGTCAAGAAAAATATGCGAATAAACCCCTTGATGGATAAAGGAACCATAGGATAAACCCAGCTCGATAGTTGTTTGATTTGCGAACCTGTATGAAAATAAAAATCAAAAAGCAGTTGACGTGAGGCGGCAAATTGCTACGATATCTACAACAAGTCGGCGAGATAGCTCAGTCGGTAGAGCAGAGGACTGAAAATCCTTGTGTCGGCGGTTCGATTCCGCCTCTCGCCACCACTTATTCCCCCTATTTATTGAATACCTCAAAAACGTTATTTTTGCGAGCCGTTATCATCTTTGATAAGAAAAATTATTGACCTTTGATTTTGAAGCGGACAAAAAGTAATAACACGTTTCTAAATTTTTCTTTAGAACGAAACCCGAAAAGACAAACAACAAAAACCCAATGAAGAAAAAACTACTCACACTACTTTTTGCAGGGATTATCACCACCTCTGGCTGGATGTACGCGGAAAGCGGCGAAGCAATGCAGAACCCTTGCGCTATTAAAATGGAAGCTAAGGCCAATGCAATGATGACAGAAGCCAAAGAGATGATGGCAGAATCCAAAGAAAAAATGGATAAGGCTAAAGATGCTATGCTCGATGCAAAGCAAATGCGCAAAGAAGCCAGAGCCAAGAAAAAAGAAGCACGTATTATGATGCGTGACGCAAAAGAGAAAGAAAAGCAGTCTAAAATGACTCGATAAATCCACTTTAATAGAGTTAAACTTTAAAAAGCAGCTTGGGTATTCCCGGCTGCTTTTTGTTTGGATTTGCAGTTGGTTTAATCCATTTAAAGACTTTTTTTTCAGGATTTGTTATCTACAAATAAAGTTGACACCCTGTATTGAAGCGTAAGAAAATAACGATACTAAGATGAGAGTGACGATGAATGCCATTTTCAGCTACCTAAAAATCAACCCCACAATGCTATGAGAAAAAAAATTATTACCTTACTTCTTACCCTCACCATTGGTGCTACAAGCTGGAGTTTTGCAGCTCAAAACCCCTGCGAAAAGGGAATGATGAACGGCATGGATAAAAATGCATGCCAAGAGCACATGAAGAAAAACATGAAAGACAAGTCTGACATGATGAATAAAAAAGCTGACGATGCCAAGAAGGATGCTCAAAAAAAGAAAGATGACGCCAAGGACATGAAGAACGATGCGCAAAAGAAGAAAGATGAGGCCAATCAAAAGATGAAAAACCATAAGTATTAGAATAGATCACTTTCATTGAAATAAAAAAGAGCAACTTTCCGGTTGCTCTTTTTTTATATAAGAAGAAAAAAGGTTGACGACAGCGACACGAGGGCGAAAAATAACGTTACCTAGACTAGGCAAAATTTGCCCAGTAGGTAAAAATTATTAACGAAAGCTAACCCTTATGAAAAAAAAGATCATTACCTTATTTACCTTGGCCTTAATTGGCTTTGGATCATGGATGAGTGCGGAACCACATTACGGAAGTAATCCTTGCAACCCGAATCCTTGCGAAATGAACCCCTGCCTCAATGCTTGCATGGAGAACCCCTGCGAGTACATGTATCCAAACCCATGCGAAAATGCGTGTGACAAAAAAGACATGATGAAAAAGAATGCGTGTCAGCCTTGTAACAAAGACATGAAGAAAAAGAATTCCTGCAATCCCTGCATGAAAAACAACAAGACGAAAAAGGGAAATTAAACGATTTTCTATTTTAAAGCCAAAAGACGGGCAATTTTTTGCCCGTTTTTTTTATTAGTATAGACCTTTTTAGTTTTTTGCCCTAGAGTGCAAGAAGCTTTTAAGAATAAACATTTATTAAAAAAAACCATGTCTAAAGAAAAGAAAGACAAACAAGATAGTGTAAGCCACGTTATTCAGAACCGTTTTTTAGAGGAAAGAAAGATATTCCTATGGGGCGGTGTGGATGATGATTCCGCGAAAGCGGTGACGGAGCAACTGCTTTATATGGAAGCCGTTAACCCGGGCAAGGATATCAATTTTTATATCAACACCCCCGGTGGTTCTATTACTGCGGGAATGGCTGTTTATGATACGATCAAGATGATCGAATCTCCTGTAAATGTGATCGTGACGGGGATGGCTGCTAGCATGGGCTCAATCCTATTAAGCGCGCCGGAAAAAGGTAGGCGCTTTTTGTACCCGCATTCACGTGTGTTAATCCACCAGCCATTAATTATGGGCCGTATTATCGCGCCCGCGGTGGACATTAACATACAGGCTCAGGAAATGGAGCGTTTGCGCAGCGAGTTGAATGAAATTTTATCCAAAGCATCCGGCCAGCCTCTAGAGAAGATTCAAAAGGACACGGATCGCGATTTCTACATGACCGCTAAGGAAGCGATTGCGTACGGGCTTGCAGACAAAATCGTAGACAAGTTTATCTAAACTTTTAAATTTTATTGTAATAAAAGCCCATGAATGTTTTTCATGGGCTTTTGTGTTTTAAGAACAAAAAGCAACCCCATGCCTATTTTGATCAATTCTCTTGAAAAGGAAATTTCTGCTTGCTGCTTATGATTCTCACGCGAATGAATCGAATCAAATCCTTGGCGTCATCCCCGCCGATCAACTCCTGTCTATAGTAGGCTTTGATAAGCTGAATAGGTGTCAGTAAATTTGATTCCTTCACGTTGGTTAAACGAGGATATGCGGATAGTGCAGAATAACAATCCGGCATAAGCCAATGGTATTGGCCCTCAGCATTATAACCCCGTTTATGAAACAACTCCTTGAACCGCTTCAAATCGACTTTGCGGATTGCGTCTTCGAGATGCAGTCCTCTTGAGATATCGGCCAAGAGCTGCCTACGCGCCTTTAGTGATTGTTCCCATTTTTCTCGAACAGGTGATCCCTCGTACCAAGAGAAATCCATTTTGCTTTCTTGAAGTGTCGTTGCCGCAGTGCTGATCACCTCATCAATACCCTTTTCACTTAAGCGGGAATACATATCTTCAAAGACGTTAGCGAGATTCGCCAAATCAATCTTTACTAGATCTGGGTATTTATGAGCAAACGCATTTTCAAACCAAGACCTCAGAGTAGTCTTTGCTGAAAAGCTACCTGAAAAACTTAAATCCCTTGGGTAAACGACGTGTTTATTTTCGCCAACGCTTTCCACCATTAAGCGATTAAGCTCTAGCCGTTCGTTTCCGAGAAAAAGATTATTCACCATCAACTCCTCAAAATTGGAAATGTTTATGAAACCTGATTTGGAGTCTAAGTTTTTTTGATTTTCAGGTATCCGTTGAATGATTACAGGCGCGCCATCACGCTCCGACCCAACAATCTGCTTCAGTGGGTATTCGGGAGAACAAATTTTATATAATTTCGAAGCAACGTAGCCCTCCGTTGAGCCACCTTGCGTTTTAACGACTTTAAATTTATCAAAATCCATTTCCTCTTTGATATCAAAGCCGCGCCAAACAGAATACGGCAGTTTGTAAACATCTTCAGCATGTAACCAATTGGGGTTTACTTGAGTAATCACCCTTGTTTTCTTAAGAAAGCATTGTTCGTACCTGTTATATACCGTGTTACTACAGTTAAATTTTGGTATCTGAATCCCACCGCATGGTTGCGAAAAGTTATAGGGCTTAGACAAGAAACCTGCTGTTTTAAAATCAAGCGGTGAGAGATTTGGTTTACTTAACTGAACTTTCGGCTGATGACTTGAGCGAGCTAAAGAATAACACAAAATCTGCATAATAAGCCCAATGAATAATACCCTTCTATTCATCCACAGTAACTCCCGGAAAGTAGGATGTATTACAAAAACTGTGTCCGAACCATACTTCTGCTTTAATACTTTTAGATAGGCTATTAAGATTGATTGCATATCATCAAGGGAAAGCTCTTTTTTTAAATCAATATCTATCTTACGATTCTTAAGATCCTTTTCTGTAATAGTTACTCCCATAGTATCGGTTAAGTACTGGAGATTCCGTTGTTTCAGATCAAGGGTAATTTCTTTATCGACTTTCCTGGAACAACTCCAAGAAGAAAAGTACTGATGCCAAGTATGATATTTAGTAGGCGGAGACTTTAATTTAATTTTATTAATCATAGCTTATATCCTTTATTTATAAATAAATTATCCTGAACTATGACGCGATGGTTCGACAGCGTTCAAGTAGAGCATGAAATTAAAGCAGGTTTTGGCGAACCTGTAAAGCGCAACTTAAAGCTTGGACAATTGGTCTGCCCATTTTGTCGCCAGAAGGGCTTCCCCATGCCTCCAGGCAATGCGCATAGCATCCGGAAGAATAAACTCCAGACGATTCTTGGGTACTTGAGATTGTTCTATAAGGATTATATAAAGCCTAATTGCTTGATTGATGGCATCCAGAGAAGCGTAGAATTTGGCAATATCGCTCGCCAAGACTTGTTCTTCTGGATCGATATAAGCCAGCTCTTGCGTAAATGCGAGCGTCTTTAGCACCTCATCTAGAGGATCTCCTTCAAGGACTTGCATTTTAGCGGTCAGTAAGGCTAGAGCCAATCCATTAAATTTTGCTAAGTAGTTTTTGCCCTCCTGAACTGCCTCTGATAGGAGACCGACTTCTTCTAATAATCGCATTTTGCGAATAACAGCATATTGGCCAAGCCATGTGGGATGTCTATTAACTTCTTGGAGCTGCTCTTTGAGATCTACTTTAAAAGGGCGGTAGAGCGGGTCTCCAATGAGAACCCCTTGCCAACTCAAGACAGGCAGTGCATAAAAGGCGGCTTCACCAAGAGTGTGACCAGCCGCAAGGGCTTCCAGTAAAAGATCGATGCGATAGGAAAGATTGATTTCAGGTTCATAGACGTTGCCCAGAGTCGCAGTGATACCGTGAGCGACCAAGGGGCCAACCCAGCCATCCGTATGTGAATGAAGGGTTTGGGCGGATGTACTATGTAAATGGACACCGATTGCCCCGGGAGGGAATAGGAATTCGTCCTCCGCAATCGGGCCAGCCATATTTTTAGTCCAGCAACCGAAGTAAATCGCGGGAGCATCGAAACGGTCATCCGGGCCTATCAGTTCTCCCTCAGAGTAATCGATTGCGAGGTCGAAACCGAGTTCATCGATGTAAGCCGCGGTAACTTCTAGCAGGCGATTACCCCTGCGATCCGGGCCAGATGGGCCTAAATCGATATAGGCTCTTCCCTGTAGACCGGTTTGTTCTGCGATAATTGCGTTATCGATGATTCGCTTGATGGCTCTTTCGGAAGGGCCATCTAAACGCGCAACCAAGATAATTTTTTGAGTGATATCATCCGAAGGGGATTTGTTGCGAAACAGAGGGTTCTCGATGTAGCCGATGGACTGTGCATCAGGATAAGCAAGAAGTGCTAGCTCGCTATCCACAGCAGCGTAATTAACTTCAAATTCATCATCCCAGATATCCTTCTCCCCTTCATTTTCTTTATCGAGAATCTCTTGGTCTTGGGCAATTTTTAGAGGGATGCCCTTACAGACAACTAGAAAGTCTATTTTATGGCCAAACGGTATAAGGTTTATTCGACCCTCTAAATCAAAATTGTTGGCATCATGGGCTTCAATCCATTTTTGCTCAACCAAAGTAGCCAGCAAAGGATTAAAAACGGTATCAACAAATTCTTTCCAGGAAACTTCTTCAGACAAAGCCGTATCGAGCTCAATGAGATTTTCCTTAGGGATATTTCTCATCTGCATGTAGTACTCGGCGATTGCTCGAGATTTGGGCAAATTTTTATTTGCGAGGACGACTATGTTTTCCGGCTTAGGCTCCCGGGCAAAGAGAGAGAAAGTGCAGGATAAAATAAGGGTACAGATGAGCCAAGTGCGCATACGTGTATTCTATAGGTTTCGTTGCATGAAACAATACTTTATGTATTATTTGTTTTTAACGATTGCTCGGGCATTATTTAAAGATCGATTGTATTGCAAAATACCATTCATGATCCCTTGAGCCAGCTTTTGCCGGTAAGCAGCGGATGATATCTTGGAAGCTTCCTTAGGGTTACTGATGAAGCCTGCTTCGACTAAGATACCCGGGCATGTAATGTCTTTTAAGACCTTAAAATTAGCGCGCTTGAGGCCTCGATCATTTCCATTCACGTATTGACGCAAGGAAGTCTGCACATAGTAGCCGACCAAAACATTCCAAGCGTTGTTCTTGTTGCCTGAATAATTTTGATTGTTTATGGATCTGAGGACGTAGGTTTCTATGCCCGCAACGTTTTGCTTGTTACTGCCTACAGAATTAAAGTGGACGCTGACAAACAGATCTGCATTAGCAGCATTGGCGATACTCGAGCGCCTACCTAGTTCAATAAAAGTATCGTTACTACGCGTTAAAGTTGCGGAATAACCTGCTGAGATCAGAAGCTTTTGCAAACGCTTTGCGACGTCCAAAGCCATCTCCTTTTCTTTCAAATTAAGCCCTGTGTTAGTAGTCCCGGGATCCTTCCCGCCATGGCCGGCATCAATCACAATATTATAAAGCTTGGGCGGAAAACCCTGCGCATGGGGTAATAACAGAGGAGCCAAGGTATTTTTATAATCATGCTGACTTAAATAGAATTTCCCATTATGGCATTTTACAGGGTATTCAAGCAGAATGATATGCCCGTTCAGGGTAATCGTTGCGCTATCTTTACGAAACGTGAATCGAGCTGTTTTCCCCTTTAGCCCTACCTGTTCGTCCTTGGCGATCGTATAAAACTTCAAGCCCATCTTTTTTCCCATCTCCTTAATGGGAAAATAGAAGATGCCGTTAATCTTGGCCTGATTTGCCTGTACTTGCGTGAGTAGAGGCGATACAAGACCGACTAACAGTAAGGCAAAAAAAGCAAGCTGATACCTTCTCATATGCTAGGACATGGGAAGGCCATGGGGATTATGCCTCTTCTGTTTCGTCTTGGACGTTAAATTTCAGCTTACGCTTTTTTTCCGGTAAAGGAGACAGCGTAACGGATAAATTCCTGCCCGCAAAACGAGGCGGCGCATCAGGGGTGCCTATTTGCTCCAAGTCACTGACCGTGCGATTGAGGATTTCGAAACCCATTTGCCGGTTATCCATTTCACGACCACGAAAAGCGAGGGTTACTTTTACCTTATTACCATCATGAAGAAAGCGTTCTGCGTGACGCATTTTTGTTTCGTAGTCATGGGTATCGATATTGAGCCGTAGCTTGACTTCCTTTAACTTGGTAACATTGGTTTTAGTACCCTTTGTTTTTTTACCCTCGTCATACAGGAATTTGCCATAATCAAGAATTTTGCAAACCGGAGGACGTGCATCGGGAGAAATTTCGACTAAATCTAATTGCTCTTTTTTTGCGAGAGCTAGAGCATCCTCTGTAGGAACAACTCCAATTTGCCTGCCATCAGAGGCGATAAGACGGACTTGAGGGACTCGGATACGTTCGTTTCTTCTATGCTTTGAGGTACGTTGGTTGTCGCGTCGTTTAAAATAGGGTGGTTTATTCCCTGAAAAGGATTTTCCGGTCATTAATTCTTGATTAGTTGTATTGTGGTTGATGATATGAAAGCTAAAGTAAAACGAACTTTCATAGGTGATGATACACCGGAAAACCGCTTTGTTTCAATCTTTTTCTTAAGCTGAAAGAAAGACAAGTGATTAACAATCTTACTTATAAAAAGCTTATTGGCTAAGCAGGTAGAAGTGGCTTTTTTCAGAATGCAGAAACAGGGCATATTTATGCATATTCATTGCCTGACTTTCGACATTCTCGTTACCTAGATTCTCTAAGCCATACTGTGTCACGCAAGTCATTTTAAGATTTAAACCCTTTAAAAATGCACCCATTACCGCAGTAGACAAACATGGCGAAATATCCTGATTAAAGGTTCCATCTTTAATACTCATGAGATCACAAAGATCCTCTTTGCTTAAACGAAAATCATCACTCATGTCTGCGCCATTGAGCTCTGCTTTGACTTGGTGCGCAATCGCGTTTCGCATAAGCCCAAAAACAGCTAAGCTGTTCTCTTCTCCAGCAATTAATTTTTCAAAACGATCTAATGCTGTAAAAGGTTCTTGCTCGATTTGATCTAAAAAGTCTAACATTAAAGAAGCCCCTTTGCTCATACGACTATATCGGGCCTCGTACGACTCTTGCTGAGCACCATTCTCCTCTACTACCGCGCTATCTAGCCCCTTTAATAAAAAAGTTCTGTACTTATCGATGAACGCTTTTCTATCCTCGCTATTAGGAATGTTTTGGAACTCAGAAATAAGTGCGTAATTTATGGAAATCAAACCACAATTATGCCCATGATCCGAGGGGTTCATAATCGTTTTATAGACGGTATTGGTAAATTTTTTGACGCCTTCTGCAATTTCGGTATAAAGACTTGAAATCACTTCCATCCCCTTTTGGAAGCCCCAATTATATTTTTTTTTCGTTTCAACTTTACGACTATCCAAGCTTGAACCCTTTATACTAAAGTCCTTATTAACCTTACTCCGCTTAACGGTTCTTTCACCATTATCAATTTCGCTAGAAGTAAGGTCTCTCTTACAGGATGTGGATTTAGTTCTTGATATCATATTCATCATCAATAGTACAAATAAATGAACATAATGTCAATAACATAACGTATTATAATACAATAAAAACACTACCCCTTGAAACTAAAATTACAGCAAACTACTTAATTAATTAGTTTTTTTGCTAAACTGATGGCATTTTTGAAGCTTTTGTGGCTAGCGATGCCCTTGCCGGCGATATTATAGGCAGTGCCATGATCTGGGCTCGTTCTGATGAATGGAAGCCCGAGAGTGATGTTTACTGAGGTATCAAAATCGATTAATTTGAGCGGGGCTAGTCCCTGATCGTGGTAGAGAGCGACAACGATATCAAATTCGCCTTGAGAATGCCGCCAAAAAAGGGTGTCTGCGGGAAGCGTTTTAGGCAAAAGCCCAGTAAATTGGATTTGGAGGGCTTGAAGCAGAGGATTGATCCATGAAAGCTCTTCACTTCCAAGCAAACCGCCCTCCCCTGCGTGCGGATTTAGGCCACAGACGGCTATTCTAGGCTCGAGTATTCCCAAAGATAAGCAGAGGTCATGAGCCGCGACTATGGATGCTGTAAGGGCTTCTTTAGTTAAATACCGGCCAACTTGCATAAGCGGAATGTGCCAGGTGGCAAGAACCACTCGAAGCTTGCCCCCTGCAAATGCCATGACAGGCTCTCCCCCCCAAACATCCGCAAAGAATTCCGTTTGGCCTGGGTAATGGAAGCCAACCTGTTGCATTTCGTGCTTATTTACAGGGCCAGTAACGACCCCGGAAAATTGTTTATTCACACAGCCCTCTGCGGCAATTCTCAGGGCATCAAAAGCAATTTTAGCCCCTTCAAGAGAAGGCTTGCCCGGAGTAAGTACATAAGAGCCATTGCCAACTACCATTTTATTTACCGCAGACAGAGCGTCTAGCCATTGAGCAGGCCCGATAAAGCAATAATTATTTAACGACTCGCGGCAACTTGATAGCCAAGCTGAAATCACTTCAGGACCGACACCTGAGGGATCTCCACAGGTAATAGCAATAGGCAAGCTGCTCATAAGGTACAATGCCTAATCGATATCATATCAAAGCTCTTGTTTCCCCAATGCTTGCTCAAGATCAAATCTAGTTGATTGTTTATTTTTTTCGAGCCGCGCTTGGATATAGTTGGTTCCATCCGCAAAAGCGCTTAACAATTGTTCTGCTTGTTTTTTTTGCGCTTCGTTATAATTATGGCCAAAACGCTCTGCCTTTTTTGCGATGAGTTCCCTTAGTTGCTGACCTAATGTTAAGGCAAGGGATTCTGTAGCAATACAGTGTGCTTTACTACAAGGGGTATCTGAATTAACGAGATTTCTATATTCAATAAATTTTGTATTTGCTTGAGCGCATAGTTGTTTTAGATCTTCATGCCCTGTGTGTTGATCTAGATTAGATTGAAAGACCTGAAAAAGATTTTCAAAAAATAATATACTGGCTTCCTCATCCTCTAACTCTTTCTGCGTAAAACCGAATTGGGTATAGCAGGTAATGCTTTGCGGTATAGCAGCATATACAGCGTCTAAGCCGGCAATGGCAATCAATGTAATTAAAACAATTGTTTTCATTTTTCTATTATTTTTATGTTACAGAAAAAGCCAACATAAAATCTTCTATTCCTAGTTACCCCGTTCGCAGAGAAGAGATAATTCCTTTTTTGCCCTTTTGATCAAAGAAGGACAAGAACACTTCCGCACAGCGTGTTGAAGCAAGACCCTCTTCTTTTGCTTTTTTGGCTTTTTCGTAAGGATTCCCCTGGGTGCTGTAAACGGCTTGGAAACAACGTTTGAGCTCAATAATTTCCTCACGAGGAATTTCACGACGCTTCAAACCGATTAAATTGAGGCCTGCAAGCTCGTTGCGTTCGGCGATCATTGAAAAAGGAGGCGTATCAAGCGTCATACGGGCGCCACCGGCGATTATAGAGCCCTCCCCTATTCTTAAAAATTGGTGGGCACCGGCGCCTCCCCCCATAAAGCAATAGTCATCGATTTGGGCAAATCCTCCCAATAAAACGGCATTGGCTAATATCACCTGATTGCCCACGATGGCATCGTGCCCTACGTGACTAGCGGCCATGAGCATACTGCCCTCCCCGATCGAAGTATACCCTCCCTCAACGGAACTGCGGTGAATGGTAACATGTTCCCGAATAACGACATGAGAGCCGATCTTTACCCCCCCGCGAATCGAGACATCAAAATCCTTAATTTGAGGTGCGCCACCGATGACACTAAAACTGTCTACTGAAATGCCATTTCCCAAAATAGAGCCCCTACGGATAACTGTATTTGCCGCCAGCGTACAATTTTCGCCAATAACAACATCGTCCTCCACAATACAGTAAGGGCCTATGGTTGTGTTCCGCCCAATTTGAGCCGTATCTGAAATAATAGCGGTTGGGTGAATGGCCCCCGTCTCTTCGCTTAAAAGCATCCTACTGTTTTCCATATTTTTTTAACAAGCTCCAGATCAATATTACCCTGCACAACGGCATGCCCGATTTTTTGCATGACTACGAAACGCAGGTTGCCGCCGATAGTTTTTTTGTCGCGGTACATCGCATTGATTAAATCATCTATATTCAAAGGAGAACGTAAAGTCGTTGGAAGTCCACAAGCCGTGAGTGCTTCGTAAACGGAAGTGACATCTTGCTCGCTGATATAGCCTAATTCATGAGACAAACATGCTGCCAGGCAAAGACCGATGCTAACTGCCTCCCCATGTAAGTACTCCCCATACCCTGCCACTACTTCGATAGCATGCCCGAACGTGTGCCCGAGATTGAGTAACGCCCGACCACCGGTAGATGACGTATCCTCCCGCTCATCCTCTTGAACCAGACTGGCCTTAATAGCGCAACTGCGGTGAATAATAGCGATAAGGCGATTCGTATCGATAGGTGATACGGGATGCTTTCGCAGGTCATCAAAGAAAGCCCTGTCTGCTAAGAGACCGCATTTCACGACCTCTGCCATACCCGCGCTAAATTCCCGTTCCGGAAGTGTTTTAAGGAAATCCACATCTATAAAAACGCCCTTGGGCTGATGAAAGACACCGACCAAATTTTTGCCCGCAGGAATATTGACCGATGTCTTTCCACCCACACTACTATCTACCATCGCAAGGAGCGTTGTAGGGACTTGATAGAAATCGATTCCACGCAAATAGGTGCCCGCGGCCATGCCTGCGAGGTCTCCCATAACACCACCGCCTATGACGAACAAAGAAGAATTACGGTCCAATTTGCTTTGAACGAGAAAATCGTAAACGTCTGCTAACGAAGCCAAGGATTTTGTTTTCTCGCCCGACGGGAGGACGATTGTTGGTGTTTGGCCGAAGGCTTGTTTAATAAATGCTTGCTGCCACTGGGCGACACCTATGTCTGTGACTAAGGCAACGGAGCCAGTAAGCCACTTGATAAATGATTTAATATCGCCGGCAATCCCCTTCCCGATAGTAATGGGATAAGAACGTTCTCCTAGCTCTACTGTGAGCGATTGTGTGTCAGGCGTTTTCATTAAAATCAAACAAAGCGTTTACGTAATCCTCTACGGAGAAAGGCTGCAAGTCCTCCGCCCTTTCACCCAAACCCACATAATAAATAGGGATACCCAGCTCTCTGTAAATGCCGACCAAAGCGCCCCCGCGGCTAGTACCATCAAGCTTAGTAACAATTAATCCCGTAAGACCAAAGTGCTCATGAAAAATACGCGCTTGGTCTATGGAATTCGAGCCAAGACTACCATCAACAACAAGGAGAGAGTGATGAGGAGCGGAAGGATCCTGCTTTTGCAATACGCGCTTTAATTTAGAAAGCTCCTGCATAAGATTCAGCTTGGTATGCAAACGACCCGCGGTATCTAAAATAAGCACCTTGTGGCCACGCGTTTTGGCGGCGCTGTAGGCATCATACGCCACGGCGGCTGAATCCGCGCCATGGTGACTGGCAACGATCTCGATGCCCAGGTTTTCTGACCACGTTTTGATCTGTTCATTGGCGGCGGCGCGAAACGTATCACACGCTCCCAGCAGGACGCCGTAGCCCTTGTTTTTAAAGAGACAACCCAGTTTTCCCGCAGTTGTGGTTTTGCCGACACCATTTACCCCTAGTAAACAAAGCACCTCAAGCCCCTCGGATTCGCCAATGGGCTTTGCCGGTTCAGCACCCTTTAACACACGCTTAAGGACAGTTGCTGCAATATCGGCAATTTGTTGCCCACGAAGGTTCTTTTCCCTTTTATAAGCCTCCTTAACCTCATCAATAATCTCGGTAGCTGTTTCCACCCCGAAATCAGCTTGATAAAGGGCCTCTTCCAGCGCTTCGATAGATGCGGTATCCAGCTTTTTACCCCCAAACAAATTGCTCAAGGAGCCGAAGATCTTTTGAGTTGTCTTTTGCAACCCACTTTTAAACTTACTAAACAAACTTTGCATTACCTATAATAAACGGATTTATTAAAGCAGGTAAGGCGTTGAGTGTCAATTACTGGGTAAACCAAGTTCTCCCACCTGATCTAAATGGGCATAACGATATAATTGCTTGCGCTACAAGAGAATTCAACCTAAACTGCTTACATTATTTATTAATAAGATCACAATGGAAAAGACACTCATTATATTAAAACCAGATTGTATGAATGCAAACCTTGCCGGGGCAGTATTAGAGCGCCTATGCAAGGCAGGCTTAAAGATTGTTGCTTGCAAAATGCAGGCGCTTTCTGAGCGTTTATTGCGCGAGCATTACTCTCACCACGCAGATAAACCATTCTTCCCAGAAATAGTGAAGTTTATGCAATCTGCACCGGTCATGATCGTGATCCTAGAGGGCGAAAATGCAATCGAACTGACACGCGAATTGTTAGGGCCAACAGATTCTACAATTGCTCCTAAGGGAACCATTAGAGGCGATATGGGCAAAGGCAAGATGGAAAACATCGCCCACGCTTCTGATAGCCCAGAAGCTGCGGCTGATGAAATCGAACGCTTCTTTGCAAGCGAAGAAGTTTTTGCTTAAGATTTAAGCGTGCTTGTAAATCAGGCAAGTGGCGTGGGCAGCAATAGCAAGCCCGCGCCCAATATCCCCCACCCCTTCATTCGTCGTTGCTTTAATTCCGATAGAGGTGACAGGCAAGGACAGGCTTTTCGAAAGGATTTCTTTCATTTGAGCCAGATAGGGGCTTAGTTTGGGTTCCTCGGCAATGATCATGGCATCTATATTTCCCACGAGGTAGCCATGGGCATTTATTTCCCGGCTGGCTTTGCGCAGGATATCTTGAGAATCCATATCCTTCCACTTAGAATCTGTATTCGGAAAATAAGTACCAATATCAGACAACCCAGCAGCACCAAGAATAGCATCCGCAATCGCGTGGCTAAGGCAGTCCGCATCCGAATGACCCTTCAACCCCTTTTCAAAAGGGATATCGACACCTCCGAGAATTAACCGTCTCCCCTCCTCAAACGGGTGAATATCGTAACCATAGCCGATTCTAAAAGGCGCGCTCATGAAACTTTATTTTCCAGGAGGAATTGGATGTATTGGAGATCGATAGGATAAGTGATTTTGGGATTAGGATCAAAATTCTCGATTATGGACACCGGAATTTTTTGCAATAGAACGGCAGACACGTCATCCGTGACGAGTTTATTGTTATCAAAAACATTCTTGTAGGCATCGTATATGAGCTGGCGTTCAAAGACCTGAGGTGTTTCCATAGCCCATAGGGTGTCTCGATCGACATCCTCAAGTTCACAACGATAAAGACGATTTGAATGAGAGACATTGCGCTTTACGGTATCTGTAATATGATGAGCCAATGTGACAGCCTTGTCTTTTTTGACCGTTGTTTCGAGCGCATCGATATGCTTTGTCTGGATAAGCGGTCGGGCGCAATCGTGAATGAAAACATATTCGATTGTTTCCGGTATAACTTGCAATGCATTAAAAACGGAGATTTGCCGTGCATCTCCCCCCTGTACCCATTTAACGTAACCGGAAATTTTGGGAAAATAAGCCTCTACAAGTTTTTGAAAAATTTCCCGTTGGATTTCATTTCGATAAACAACGGCAAAGAAATCCATTTTGTCCGATTCCGCAAACGCTTTAAGTGAATAAAAGAACACTGGAAAATTAAGGACATTAATTGAAATCTTATCCTCGACCTCGCCACGCATGCGGGCAGACCTTCCAGCGGCCAAGAGTATAGCTGCATTTGACATATTATTTAACGGGATGTTGGAGTTCGTTAAGGATCGAAAGAATCGTTTCCTGAGGTGAAGTAGATTCCAAGATAGGCCGCCCGACTACGATATAGGAAGCCCCTTCTTTGGCGGCAATCGAGGGCGTTGCGATTCGTTTTTGATCAAATACCTCCGCTCCTTGTGGACGAATTCCCGGTGTGACAATAACGGTATCCTTGGGCAATGCTTCGCGCAGCAAGGGCAGTTCCACTGGCGAACATACAAAACCCTTTAGCCCAGCATTACTTCCCATTTTAGCAAGCCGAATAACGAGGTCTTTAGGCTCTTGCGAAAAACCGATCTGCTCAAGTGCAGGCTTATCTAAATTTGTGAGAACCGTGACCCCTAATAAGAGGATAGCGGGATTGTAGTCCTTGGTTGTTTCAACCGCTCGTTTGATCATCTCCTCACCACCTGACGTATGCAAAGTGAGCATTTTGATGGGTAAATCTGATAAGCTCTTGATAGCAGAAGAGACGGTATTAGGGATATCATGCAATTTGAGGTCAAGAAAGACATTGTACCCAAGGTCAGCCACCTCGCGAACGAAATCTTTGCCGTAACGCGTATAGAGTTGCAAACCGATTTTAACCCATTTGCAATGGTGCCCCATTCTGCGAAGGAATTGTAGTGATTGATCGCGCTCCGGTAAATCCAAAGCCAATATAAGATGGGTGTGAGTGTGTGTGGTTTGGGACATTTTGAATTCAATTTTATCGATAAAATTAAAAAAGTGACAGTTTAAAAAATTACTTCATAATTGAAAACGTGAAAACCGATTGTCAACAAACGATTTCATTACACTCGCCCGCTAAAATTAATTTATTTTTAGCCATCACCCATTTGCGCAAAGACGGCTATCATAATTTATTAAGCCTGGCAGCCCCCCTTGCTTTTGGAGACGAATTAGAGATCAGTTTAACAAGTGACAACAATGACTGCCTGATATGCGAGAATCCCCATGTGCCAACCGGCGAGAATAACTTAATATTCAAAGCCATTAAAAAATATAGAGAAGTAGCTCCCTTTGCACAAGGCGTTACGATAAAGTTGAACAAAAAAATCCCAATGGGAGCAGGATTAGGAGGCGGAAGCAGCAATGCCGCGATTACGCTATTAGGCCTCAATCAGCTCAACAACAACATACTAGCCAAGGAAACACTGCATGACATAGCAGCAAGCATAGGCTCCGACTGCCCTCTGTTTCTAGAAAAGAAAGCCGTTGTCATGCGAGGCCGTGGGGAGCGCATCCAAGCAATTGAGTTTCCTAAAAAGAACATAGGCGTCCTGCTTTTCAAGCCATTTTTTTCGATTGAAACCGTCGATGCGTACAAATTAATACGGAATAATTCAGAAAATTATTTAATTGAAGCCACTGCTGAATTATGCTTTAAAAGATTTTGCGATTCGTTACAGCAATACCCTCATAAAAACATTAATAGCGTTCTTTATAATAACTTGGAAACGGTGGTAATGCGCAAGTATCCCATCATTGAAGTACTGCTTCAGGCAATACGTGAATTATTTTGCCTGCCCTGTGCGATGAGCGGAAGCGGGAGCACCTGTTTTCTCCTCTACAAAAAAGATGAAGCCCCCTTGGATGAAATAAAACGACATATTAGAAATATCTTGGGAGAAAAAACTTTCATCGCGGAAACAACCTTTTTATAAATAACAACGGACGAATTATTAAACCAACGATTTTAATGCCTCAAGAAGACTTCACAGAAAGAGTGTATAAAGGCGTTGCGGCTTCACCAGGAATCGCACAAGGTCAGGCATTCGTTTTTCTGGAGAAGGAATTGGAAATTCCGCTATATCATGTAACAGCGGATGAGTCCGAGCGTGAAATATTGCGTTTTGAGCAGGCGCTTATAAAGACGCGAGAACAAATCGCGAAAGTTCGCACGGAAGTTGCCCAAAAGTTAGGGGAAGAAGAAGCACAGATATTTGATGCCCATCTGCTTGTTTTGGAAGATCGCGCCTTGGTGGACGAGACGATTCGGTCACACAAGGAAAGCTTATACAATATCGATTACTGCTTTCAAGCCGTTGTAAAGCGTTACATAGAAGCATTTGATAAAATTGATGACGAGTATATCAAAGAAAGAGCCACTGATATTAGAGATGTCGCCAAGCGGGTTCTTGAAAACCTTTTAGGCGAAACTCGCCTTAACCTCGTACAAATAAGCCAACAAAAAATCATTGTTTCCTCTGATTTAAAACCATCTGACACCGGTAGCTTGAAAAAAGGCGAAGTGTTAGGGTTTGTTACAGATACAGGGAGCAGGACAAGCCATGCCGTCATTATGGCTCGTTCGTTACGGATACCCGCGGTTGTTGGGTTGATTAATATTACGAGTGTCGTCAAGACGGATGACTTTCTATTGATTGATGGCTACGAAGGGCTTGTATTCGTCAATCCCACAGAAGAAACAAAGACGAAGTACGCGCAATTTCAAAAAGAGCGAGACCAGATACAAGCGATCTATGATTCCTGCAAGATGCTGCCGTCCCAAACATTAGACGGAGAAAAGCATGCAGTTATGCTTAACATAGATGGATCTGAAGACGCCGAAGACTTGATGGAGTTATCCAGTGATGGTGTTGGCCTCTTTCGAACAGAATCCTTGTTTATGGTAAAAGACAGGTTTCCATCTGAAGAAACACAATACATTTACTATAAAAAGATCGTTCAGGCATTTAGCCCGAAGCCCGTCGTGATTCGTACGCTTGATTTAGGCGGAGACAAAAAACAAGGCAGCTTGTTTTATACCACAGAGCAAAATCCATTTTTAGGCTTTCGCGCGATTCGGTTTTGCCTAGAACACAAAGCACTTTTCAAAGACCAGCTACGCGCCATTCTACGCGCAAGCGCGCATGGTGACGTACGTATTATGTACCCCATGATTAGTGGATTAGAAGAACTCATCGAGGCCAACACCTTGCTAGCGGAAACTAAACGCGAATTAGATGAAAAGAAAATCCCTTACAGCAACAACATAAAGATCGGCGTGATGATTGAAGTGCCGAGCATTATGATGATCATCGACCACTTAAAGGATCACTGTTCGTTTATCAGCGTAGGCACAAATGATTTGATACAATATATTTTAGCAGTAGATCGCTTGAACGAGAAAGTAGCTTTCATGTATAACCCAGGGCACCCGGCAGTTTTGCGCACCCTTGACCACATTATTCAAAGCTGTCATCAGCATGGGCTAGAGATCAATGTTTGCGGGGAAATGGCCGGTGACATTCTGTACGCGCCTTTATTGCTCGGTATGGGCGTGCATAATTTAAGCCTTAATCCGGGGGCTTACACTGAAATAAAATATTTAATGCGCTCCGTGACATCCGTAGAGCTCAAGGCACTCGTCCGTGAGGTTCTGGAAAACAAAAGCTCTGTTGATACCGCCAAAAAGCTGAAGAAATTTTATTTTGAAAAGCTACATAGCATTCTCGCTAAAAAGAAAGTGCGTTAGCTCCCCTTTGTGCCCGCCGCCAGAAGCGTTTCAAAAAACGGTTCCCTTGTTTCTTTTGACGCACTGTAGACATCAATTTGTTGGAAGCCAGCTGCTTTGAGATATTGATAAAGCGTATTTTCGCTAAAACCAAGCCACCTATCCGCATACAATTCTTTTGCTTTTAAAAACTTATGCTCTTTCAAATCCAGTACGAGCAAGCGACCCCCTGGCTTCAAAATCCGGTAAGCTTCGTTAATAGCCCCCTGCGGGCGGCTTGCGTGATGGAGCGCTTGAGACAAAATAGCAACATCGATTGAATTATCTGAAAGCGGAACGCTTTCAATATCACCCAACTGATAGGTTAGATTTACCAATTCATGTTTTTTTGCGATATCGGAACCGACTTGAACCATCTTCGGGCTACTATCCACGCAGTAGACATGCTTTGCTTTTTTAGCCAACAAATGGGCAATCACGCCCTCTCCTGAGCCTAGATCAGCAAAAACAAGATTTGGGGTAAGCTGCAACAACATATGCCCGATGCTTTCCCATGATCGGCCAGGGCAATAATTCTTCCCCAAACGTTCGGCAATGGAATTAAAATATTCCTCTGAAACCTTACGTCGTTTATCCAAAATATGAACCAAGTGCTTGAAGTCTGCCCGCACTTGAGCTTGCGACTGGGTAACCGCGAATACGTTTTGCATAAGCCCCTCGACTGCTCTATCCGGTTGCTCCCTGTAGGAATAAAAAACTTTTTTACCCTCTTTTCGCACATTCACCAACTCCGCCTGCCTCAACAGCGATAAGTGCGTGGAGATCCTGGACTGGCCCATATTTAAAATTTTCTGCAACTCAGCAACGGACAATTCCTCTTTAAACAAGAGTTGCAGCATTCTAAGCCGCGTTGAATCGCCCAACAGTTTTAGAATTTCGCAATGCTCAACCATGTGCCTGAACTGTTTTTACTTTTTTAAACTGGATCCACTTTTTTAACAAAAGAGCAAACAACAAACTAACGCCTGCGCCAACCCATAGGGCCGTCAACACATATTGAATGGTTACTAACACAGGCATAGAAAACGAAGGTGCCGCGCCGTGAATCCATTGCACGCCTACATTAATTAAAAGAACGCCTAACACCGCGAGAGCCACTACATATACTTTTTGATAAAAAGAAAAATTCATTTCATTGCGCGATTGAATTAAAAATGCAATCGGAAACGCCAATAAAAGACCAACTCCTATCCAGATTTGACTTCTAATGACATACAATTTTTGGGGATAAGTGAGTATCAAAGGAATTGATACAAGCAAAAGGAGATAACCTAATAAATAAACATGCTTTTGAAATAGCTTTATTTTTCGCAAACGATCGTATCCCACAAAAGTAATTAACCCTGCCGAAATGGCCCCTAAAACATCTAGCAAAGTATGATAGCCGAAATAAATGAGCCCCCAAGCCACGCCCGTTAATAATATGATCACAAAGCAAGAAAAAAATCTATTGCGATATTCCACGGCGAGCCAACCCCAAAATGCAAAAGAGGCTTGCATATGGCCACTTGGAAAAACCCAAGCGTAACCGATTGCCCCTGGATATTCCTGAATCTGAAACAAATACTTCAAATAAGGATTCAGAATCATGGTAAAGGCGAAGATAAAAAGCGTGCGCACCAAGTACTCCTTGTTTCCGCACAAGTAACCAATGACTAAAGCGCTTGCAATTAACTTAACGCTTACCAGGAAAAGCTGCGCGATAAAATCCAAGATCATGTGCTAAATGCCTTTTTTCTGAAGGTAATTCGAGAAACCTTTGTAATAAGTCGCCGCTAATGCTTCGCTGGATACCCAGAAAAATATAACAAACCAAGTGATCATCTTTAATATTAAAGGAGAGATAACGCCGCCAAGGGGCTTTATTGCATATAAAAGCAAAATGGCAAAAAGGGCATTACCGATCACAATCATAAGAGATGAAAAGGGATCACGCGCTTTAACAAATTCAAAGTGGAAAAAACTACCCACGGCAACTCCACCCATTAAACCAAGCCCTAACCAAGTATCTGAGGCAATACGCGCACCGTCACTGGAAATGGCCATACAAAAGGCTGGAACAAGAAAGAGGAGCGCATAGGCAAATAAGTTGTTCTGCAAAAAACGAAATCTAAGCAAAACATAAGAAGCCAGCAAGATAGCGCTTCCAAAAAATATTCCGCCAATGATATCAATGGCATAATGGTAACCGCGATAGATCGTAAACAAAGCAATAAACCACAAGAGATTGACCAAGAAAAACCGCACCTTAGTGCTCTTTGTCGCACAAGCAAGCCAACCGAAAAAGGCAACCATGGTTACCGTATGACCGCTCGGGAAAGCCCAGTTGACAACACCCTGCTCTTCTCCGTTCAAAGGAAGCGGCATTTGCCAAACATCCTTGAGGTAGCCTTTAAAAATAAAGGCAAACCCCAATAAAATGATGGCTCGGGCGAACATATTTCTATCAAACAATACCAGCCCTACCGCGCCGAGAACCAGCATTACGTTTGTATGGTTAATAACCAATAAAACGTTCGCGATAGAATCAGTTATTGCAAAGACATCCATTATGCTCAGTAGGTTAATACTTTATTTTGATCTACCCAACGCACGATATTATCAATAGTCCACACCTCTTCGTTGCCATCGATTTCTGTTTTAACCGTATCGCCCACCTTTTTAGAAAGAAGGCTTTGGCCTAAAGGTGTTTTGTAAGAAAGAATATCCTCTTCAGGCTTACTATCCCAAGCACCCAAAATAGCATATTCATGCTTTTTACCAGAAGACTTCTGGGTGAGTGTTACAACAGAGCCGATTTCAACTTGCTTGCCGGTGGCATCTTCAAAGTCTGTGACAACTGCGCGAGAAAGCTCTGATTCCAAATGGGCTTTTCGTGCCAATAAGGTATCCTGATCCTGGCGAGCCATTTTGTACTCGGCATTTTCACGAAGGTCACCATGCTCTCTGGCTTCGGCGATGGCCAATTTGTTTTCAGGAATTTTTTGGCTAACCAAAACTTCGTACTCTTTTTTACGAGCCTGGAAACTTGCGTCTGAGACGACCAGTTTCTCACTTTCTTGTACTTGAGAAGCATCCCCTGCGACAAGATTTTGGATATTTGGAAATATCTTGATAAAACGAGCTAATAGGGATTTTTTAGAAAGTTCCTCAAATCCTTGATTGAGCAATAACATTTGAGCTAAATCTTGAGCCACTTCGTAGTTTGCTTCTGAAAGCAAGTCCGGAATAAGTTCCTGATCGTCTGAAAGAATGTCCCCCAAAAGAATACGGCGATGACCTGTTTGCTGAAGCGCTTCGTTATCGATCGCGTGGAAGATAGCGGTTAAGAGCCTTGCATTAATGAGGCCCTTGGTAAGCTTTTGGAAACGTCGCGTATTGCGATTTTTAACCATCCAGTGAAGCACAGGTCCCTTGAGGGCTTGTTCGTTTAACCATTTCTGGAAAGACTCCGCCACCAAGTCACCATAGCCACGCTCCATTAGGAAAACGATACACTCGTTGGTGAACTTGCCACTACTGTTACGCAGTAAATTAAGGGTTACCGTATTCCAATCATCCGGGTAAACACGGCTGATGAGGTCAAGGAAGCGTTTAAAATAGGAAGAAGGCAATTCTTCCGCCAATTCTGATAAATTGTCTGTTTCTTTAATAATGGAAGTAGATGTCGGCTCTAAAACCTCAACATCTTCGCACAAGTGGCGACCCAAGTCATTACGCACCCATACGCCATGCAAGCGCTCGGCTTGATTGAGCTTTTTGGCCATTTTAACGGCTTCAGTAAGGTCATCAAGAATTTGCGGCAAGTCATTCGCAATCTCTTCTACGCTATCGGAAAGTTGGTATAATTTTTCGGCGAGGAGGATCTTCTTCTTAGGGTGTTTATTAGCATAAAACTCTTCAAGAATTTCTTGCTCTGAGGTTAAAGGTTCATCACGCAAGATGTATGGATCGTTCTTTTTAACAGGAACGGCAACACGAGGGTCACGAACGAGAAGTTTCTTGGTGACATTCCACCATTTGCGAAAACGAGTCGCCCCTAAAAGACGCGTTAAAAAGCGCTCTAGCTCTGTCTGGAACATTGTGCCTTCCGGAGAAGCTGAAAGTACTTCCACGACTAGCTCAACGGGCTGTTTCTTGATCATTTCTTCAATGACCTCCGGCTCCTTACATTGACGGACAAGTAAATTATCATTTTCCAGCATTTCGAGTTTATCAACACAGAAAGCAGGATCCATTGGATGGGATTGTTTTCCACCCTCAAAATCGATGATCAGTTTGCCACTAACCTCATCATAATCTCTGATTTCACCAAAGCCCCAGCTTCGATGGATACAATAATTGCCTCTCTCCATTTTTTCAAGAACGTGTCTCACGCTCTTTAGTTTTGGTTTTTTTTGGATGAGCCGATCGATCGCTTCTTTATTCATAGTGATTAATGTGTTATAATGCGTCTAAAATTTTGAAAAAATGAAATATAAATGTGATAAAAGTCAACTTCCCTGGGCATTAGCCATAGATTTATGCAAAAAATACATCAAAAAACCTAGAAAGGCTGATTACTTATTAGAAGAACTCGTAAAAAATCATAATGTCGAGGCGCGCAGGAACAGTCAATTCCTTTTTTTGGGAGCCTTACGCCACTGGTCTTTGATCCACAACGTCTTAGAGCCCCTTTATACAAAGCAACCGAATTTAGGGCTAAGGGCGTTACTGATTATAGGTTTATTTGAAATCTTTGAGAAACCAGAAGATGCCCCGAAAATCATCCATTTCGCGGTGGATTTTGCGAAACATAACCTGAGCGTAGGAGAGTCTCGCTTTGTAAATGCGGTTTTGCGTAAAGCATCGATTCGTCTGGCAGAAGTTAAGGAGTTGGCAGAAGCGGGCTCACTAAACGAATTAGCCCTTTGCTATAGCCATCCCGTATGGTTAATTAAACGCTGGGAAAAGGAGTTTGGCATAGAGATAACAAAAAATTATCTCAAGTGGAATCAACTTCCGCCTGCGATATATGCACGAGCACGCAATCATGTGCCCCTTCCCGTAGATCTATTTGAGAAAACGCCTTGGGACGATTTTTATCGCTACACGGGAAAAGACTGGAGCAAAGTGGAAGCCCTCTTAGCGCAAGGCGACATTTACATACAAGATCCTTCGACTCAAATTTCACCTAAGCTACTCACTCTTAAAAAAGGTATGCATATGCTGGATCTTTGTGCTGCTCCCGGAGGTAAGAGCCTTTTATTGGCAGATGAACTGGCCAAGGCAGGCGGCGGCATGCTTGCGTCTGTGGATCTCCCCAATAAACGTTTTACTCTTTTAAAAGAAAATTTACTCAAAGCACCGGAAAATGTTACGAGCCAAATCATCGGTTGCGATGTGTTTGAATTAACAGAAGCTGTGCTAAGCGAAAATAATGTCCCTGAGCTTTTTGATGCAGTTTTACTCGATGTGCCTTGCTCGAACACCGGGGTTATTAGACGGCGCCCCGATATCAAAGAGCGCTTGACTGAAAATGATTTCACGCAACTTCCCGAATTGCAGCAAAAGCTGTTGCAGCAAGCAGCTCGATTTGTTCGGCCCGGAGGTCAATTAGTCTATAGCACCTGCAGTATCGATGAAGCAGAAAACGAAGCGGTAGTAAAGGTCTTCCTCGCGGAAAATCCGACCTTTGAGCTAAAAGAAACAAAATTAATTTATCCGTGGGAAGAAAATAGAGATGGCGCAGGCGCTTTCTTGTTAGCGCGCAAAGAATAGTTAGCCTAAACAGGATCAATCTCTCGTTTTCTTATTTCCGTGGATAATATTGTAAAGCTGCTTAATTGCGCGGCGCAAGTCGTTTGCCTGTTCACTTAAACCACTAGAAGCGTTTGCTGCCTGCTCTGCGTTCGAAGCCGTTTGATTCGTAATTTTATCCATCTCGATCACCGCGGACTTCACTTGGTTTGTTCCCTGGCTTTGCTCCTGTGACGATTCCGCAACTTGAACGACATTCGCATTCACTTCATTGACCGTTTTCACGATCGCTTCCAGATTTTCGTTTACCTGTTCGCAAATCTTATTACCCTTGTCCGCACTAAGCCTGGCCTTATCGATTAAGCGACTTGTATTCTGTGCTGCTTCTGTACAGCGTTGCGCAAGGCTGCGCACCTCATCGGCAACAACCGCAAAACCAAGCCCTGCCTCACCGGCGCGAGCCGCTTCAACGGCAGCATTGAGCGCAAGTATATTTGTTTGGAAAGCAATTTCTTCAATTGTCTTAATCACTTGAGCAACATTATCACTAGAGTTTCGAATTTCCACCATCGCCTCAGACATTTCACGCATAGACTCGTGGCCTAAAGCAGCCGAGCTCTTCGCTTGTCCTGAAAGCTCTTTTGCCTTGTGGGCATTTGCGGCATTCGATTCCGTAAGTGACGTGATTTGTTCTAACGAGGCGCTTGTTTCCTCCAAAGAAGCTGCCTGCTCACTCGCGCCTTCCGCAAGCGAATGGCTGACCGCAGAAATCTTTTGTGATGCCTTGGCTGTCTCCTCTGAAGTACGGTTACAAAGATCGATAGACTTAAGAAGCGGTTTAATAATTGACTCCCGAATCAACCAATAAAAGGCACCTGTTACAAACAATACAACTAAACCTAACCACAAAGCAGAATTCCTGAAACCGGCGCGCACAACCCTTTCTACGTTTTTTATAGGCGAAGATAAAATAAACGCGCCATGCATTTCTCCCGCACGCCAATCCTCCATCTGAAAACCTAAGAAATCTTTGCCATCGCCCGTTGGGCTATTCATTGGACTGCCATGGCATTCCAAGCATTCCGGTGATAAGATAATAGGCCTTGCGTAGACAATCATGCCCCTTTCCTCATCTACTTCAAAAAATTCTGTATGCCCACTACCATCCTTAAAGTAATCCAGTATTTTGCTTTCGAACGCATTGGGTTCATTTGCCGGATTGCGTGCTTGGTTACGAACCACGCGAAACACCAGATCCTGCTTTTCAGCAACCTCAGCAAGAGCCTTAATTGCGGCAATAATTGGAATGGTGCTGAAAATTGTTGCCTCTCGAAAATCATCGACCTCGTTCAATTCCTCTAACAAGCGCTCTCTTGCAAATGCGTTCTTTCGCCCCAACCACGCGGCATTTTCCCGTACGGTTTCGGCTTCTATTACGATGGACTGCATTTCGCGTTTGGCAAGTTGAATGCCTTGTTCTCTAATGCTGTAACGTTGTACAAACAAACTGACACTCGCTGCAACGAGAATTGCTGCAATAACAGAGAGCAATATCTTTGTTCCAATTTTCATAAGGGGCCGGGGTAGAATATTGTGTGACAGCCAACACTGCCATCACACCTTACTTATGATACGGAATAATGCCCTTGTAAATATTATTTTAAAAAAAATCTACTAATCCTGGCGTACACTTACGGAAATTTCTTCATTTTCCTCTGGCAAGGTAACGCCTTGTCTCAAGGTCATTTTTTTAGGTTCAGGAACAAAGAAAATCATAAACACCGGCAAAATGAGTAATCCGGCGGCAAATAGATAAGTTTCTCTTGCTCCAAAGTAAAAGAACAATAACGCAGCCGTTACAGGTCCAAGCACTCTTGCCAAGGAACCCGCCGAGCGAAATAAGCCGAGATATCGCCCTTGATTTCTTTCATCGCTAAACAAAGATACCAATGCGGAGAGGCTAGGCGTAACCAAGCCTACGGAAAGGGCAAGAAATGCGCACCCCAGGAAGAACAGGTTTTCGGAATGGGTTAGCGAAATAATAAGAAAGGAAATTAAGCCGGATACATTTCCGATTAATGCCAGATTTTTTTCGCCAAATGGGGCTGCCAGCTTCCTCACCAAAAAACCTTGCACGAAAACGAGCACAAATCCTATATAAACAAATAAATAGCCATTTGCCTTTGGGCTATAGCCAAAGCGCTCTGATGCCAAAAAGGGCAAAGTAAACTCCATACCGCTGAAAACAATAATATAGCAAAGATAAATTTTATTCGTCAAACGGATTGGGCGCGTGCCCTGGACGAACATCCCCAGAATTCTGTCTTTCCAAGTAAGAACATCGCTCTGGCCTCGTTGGCTCTCTTCCAGCGTTTCAGGAAATTTAGTCATGATCCAGATCAAATTCAAGACGCATAAGGCGCACGCAATCAAAGCTGGCATTGAAAACGGGGAAACACCGTAAGCTCCTAATGAAGGAAAATACTGTAGGAAATTAAATTGGGAAGAGATGCCCCCAATCGCTGGCCCTAAAATAAAACCGAGCCCAAACGCAGCACCAATAATACCCATTCCCTTCGCGCGATCTGCACGTGTTGTTATATCCGCCATGGCTGCGGTGCTGACGGCAAGATTGCCTGCCATTATACCCGCCAGTGCTCGAGAGATTATAAATAACTCAAAGGTACCGGCAAAAAACCATATAATATAACTTAAGCCTGTTCCAATGATTGTGACGAGCAAGATGGGGCGTCTGCCAAAACGATCCGATAACCGCCCCCAAAAGGGTGCAAACAGAAATTGACCGAGGGCGTATAAAGCGCCCAACATACAACCGAAGAAGACTTGGGTGATGTGAACCGGGTTTTCATGTCCGATGAGCTTTGCCATCTCCTCAGAAAATCTTATCCACGCAGTCAACATTGACGATCCGCCCGTACTCTGGGAGAGCTCAACATAGTGCTGCATGATGGCAGGACCCAGCGGCAAAATAATCGCAAACCCCGCTAAATTAAGAAATATGTTTAAGAAAAGAACCATGGTTCTTTTCCTATTGATCTTTTTGATGTCGGGTGTGTTGGTCATTATCGTGCGAGTTTTGCTTTAAAGGCATTCAGTACATTTTCAGGCACAAGTTTCTCTACGCGCTCGGGAGAAAAGCGGGCAACTGATTTGATCAAAGTAGAGCTGGTAAAAAAGTAATCGTGACTGGGCATTAAATAAATGGTTTCGACACTTTCGTCCATTTGACGGTTCATTTGAGCCATTTGGAATTCAAATTCGAAGTCAGAAACGGCTCGCATGCCCCGTATTAAGGCGATTGCTCCGATCCTCCTGGCCAAGTCTACCGTTAAGCCCTCAAATCCGATCACTTCAACGTTTTTAAAATCTTTTACATTTTCTTTTGCTAATTCCAGCCGCTCCTCTTTTGTAAAAAAGGGTGTTTTTTGAGAGTTGTTTGCGATCGCAAGAACCACCTCATCAAACAAGTGGCAGGCTCGCCCTAAGACATCTAGGTGCCCTTTCGTGATGGGATCAAAGGTTCCGGGATAGATTGCTTTTCTCATAATCTGTACCCTCTCAGAGTAATGCTTTTAATCTTACATTCAAGCTTGTTTACTGATTTTACTTATGGTTAGCTTGAATACAGTGAATTTACCAAACGCAATCAGCTTTTCCCGCATTCCTCTATTATTCGTGATAGCAGCTTTGCTCTATTGTAGTTGGATGGGTGCCGCTACCATTGCGTTTATTCTGTTTGTAATAGGTGGCCTTTCTGATTGGCTTGACGGCTACTTAGCCCGCAAGAACAACAATATATCCAATTTTGGCAAAATACTGGATGCCTTAACGGATAAAATATTTGTGCTGGGGGTCATTATAACCCTACTTGCCATTGGCATATTGCCAAATTGGTCCCTGTTCTTGGTACTAATTATCCTAGGAAGAGAGTTTTTAATAACCGGTCTTCGCCTGATTGCAGCTAGCCACGGAACCATTTTAGCCGCAGAAAGGGGCGGTAAAATCAAAACACTCATTCAGCTCTTTAGCGTCGGCACACTGATTTGTGACTACGCTTTTGTGGTCGATTACGGGCGGTGGATCAACCTACAATTCATTGAAATCGTCTATTACTGCGGGCTCGGGCTGTTTGTTCTGGCAACGCTGCTCACCCTGCAATCCGGTTTCTATTACATACAAAAATATAAACACCTTTTCTTGAAAAACCCATTATGATACGCCAACCACACTGGCCTAAAAGCCTACCCTCTAATATTATCAATGGCGTGTCTACACTAGGCCCTTTGGGGTATTGGGGAAAAGCGCCCGGGACGGTAGGATCCGCCGCCGGCATTATTTATTACACATTGGTCTTTCACCAAATCGGCATTCTTGGATATTTAACTTTATTAGCCGTGACCATTTACTTGGCAATCGCCTTTTGCGGAGAAGCCGAAGTGCGCTTGATGAAAAAAGACCCCCCAGAGGTCATTTTGGATGAATTTGTGGCCATTCCCGTCTGCTTTTTTGGCATGGGCTATCTCTTTGATCGCTACCCCGTGTGGTTCATTTTGCTCCTTGGCTTTATTTTATTCCGCTTTTTCGATATCCTGAAACCTATCGGCATAAAACGCCTCCAAGAATTGCCCGGCGGCTGGGGTGTCGTGATCGATGATATTGCCGCGGCTGTTGCAACGAATATCGTTCTTCATGTAGTGTTTTTGGGATGGTGGCTGATTGTTTAAGACAATCTGAAATAAATCGCAAATAATTCTACACAAACGAATTACAAGCAAAACACCCAGTCTACTTGATTTCGTCAAAAACTGAGCTATGTTTAGTTAAAATCAATTAAATATTAAATCAGGGTGGATTGTCATGAAAATATTTGGAATAAACTTTAGTAAATTAATATCAACCAGCACTAGTGAATCCGATGATATTGTTTTATCAAAATTTAAAAAAGTTGATAAAGAAAAAGGGATGAAAAATTTCGATATAAACAAAAAATTGGTAGAAGTTAACAGTAAAGACTTGGATGAATGGGAAATAATAGAAGAAATGGATTATTCTGACACAAGCAAAAAAGACGCATTACTACCATTACTCAATGGTGTGTTGAAAAAATATCAAAAAAACGCAGAACCCTATACCACTGTTTCTGAATTTTTCGGCACTTACATCAATGCCAAGAATCGACCCTCATTTACTGAGATGAAAAAAGACCTTACTGCACGACTAGAGAAAACGTGCGATGAAGAAACAGTCAAAGCAGTCGTGCAAGAGTTTGAACGCTTGGTAAAGGAAGGCGATAAAGAATAACTCCCAACAATAGAACAGTTTACAATTTAATCAGCTCTTCAGGCTTAATGGGTGTAGATTGCCCTATATTCTGCCCTAAAGAGCTGATCTAACATCTTACGCGTATCACTGGGAACCGTTTTGAGAGATTCGGATAAATTGCCTCCTTGGCTAGGGTTATCTGTTAGCTCGCTTATGGAGTTCTTTAGTGCACCCAAGTCTTCTGGATCCGGCTCATCGGTATGAAGCATAGTGGCGATATCTGCTTCGCAGGTACTTAGTGCGGCTGGGGTGTCGTTGTAGACGATATCGGCGCCGCCGGTTGCTACCAATATCGTGCTACATGTGGTATTTTTGGCGTGGTTCATTGTGATTTAAAGCACTCGAAGTCCTGCAGTAAGAAGCCTAAGACGAGTATTTTATAAAAAAAGTGCTAGGTTGATTTGCTTTCAAGCAAAACCTAGGTTATGCTTAATTTAAAACAATTAAACAATAAAAGGAGATTGATATGAATTTTATAAAGGGCATATTCGGGAAAGGGCCTATGGTAAGCAAGAGCGATGATGGGGCTGATGAAATTAAATTCAAACGGGTAACACATGGCAAAAAGGAAAGTGGCAATGAAAATATAGATGTGAACAAGAAAAATGAAGAGTTTATCAAGAAAGATTTAGTAAAAAGGGAAATGGTAGATATTAACGAAGAAGTTAATGAAAATGTTAATGAAAACGACTTGAATGAGTGGGAAATGGTAGAAGAGGATTTTTCTGAGATCGATAACAAAAACTACTACGAAAAGTCAGGTGCATTATACAAACTAGGTAGTTTTGTAAGCGATAATTACGAATCAAATCCCACTCTTAAAAAAGCTATTGGTGATTTTATATCTCAATGCACAAACAACAAAAAGGATCTTATACATACTCCATACGAAAAATTGCAAAATAAACTTTCTAACGTACTGGCAGACTTCGACCTAAACACAGATTTAGAAATTTATTCTCAATTTGACAGTATTGTATATAATACTGAATCTAAGCCTTCCATATATGATGATGGATATAATCAGGAAGTTGCGATCCAGCTCAAGGATGCGCACTTAAGAGAATTAGTGAAGCATGTGCAGTTGTACTACAAGGAGAACGACAAGGTCTATCTCATAAAGGATTGTGATGCTTGGCGCAAGGAGGGCTTCAACGAGAATTCGTCATATGCAGAGTTGCAAGACAAACTTACTAAGAAAGTGAAGGTGAGTAAATTCGGTTCAGAGACAGCCAAATATGTGTCTGATAAGTTTGCGAGTTTTATAAAAGAGGACAAACAGAAAGAGGAAAAAAATAAAGAATAACTCCCGACAACAGAACAGTTTACAACTTAATCAGCTCTTCAGGCGTAATGGGTGTAATTGCCTTATATTCTGCCCTAAAGAGCTGATCTAACATGTTACGCGTATCACTGGGAACCGTTTTGAGAGATTCGGATAAATTGCCTCCCTGGCTAGGGTTATCCGTCAGTTCCTTACTAGGAAGGTTCTTTAGTGCACCCAAGTCTTCTGGGTCCGGCTCATCGGCATGAAGCATAGTGGCGATATCTGCTTCGCAGGCACTGAGTGCGTCTGCGATTTCGGCATCCGTAGGAGAAGAAAAGGCTTCCAATTGGGCAGGGATGGGCTCTTGATGCGTATGTTCGACAATGCTATCACCACAAAAAGACCCTCCAGAGGTCATTTTGGATGAATTTGTAGCCATTCCCGTCTGCTTTTTTGGCAGGGGATACCTGTTTGATCGCTACCCCGTGTGGTTCATTTTGCTCCTTGGCTTTATTTTATTCCGCTTTTTCGATATCCTGAAAACCTATCGGCATAAAACGCCTCCAAGAATTGCCAGGCGGCTGGGGTGTCGTGATCGATGATTATTGCTGCGGCTGTTGCAACGAATATCGTTCTTCATGTGGTATTTTTGGCGTGGTGGCTGATTGCGTAAGACAACCTGAAATAAATCGCAAATAATTCTACACAAACGAATTACAAGCAAAACACCCAGTCTACTTGATTTTGTCAAAAACTGAGCTATACTTAATTAAAATCAATTAAACATTAAATGAGGGTGGATTGTCATGAAAATATTTGGAATCAATATTAACCTATTCCCGAAATCATTAGGCAGCGACTATGAAGACGATGTTGTTTTAAAGAAAGTTGAAAAATCTGAGAAAAATAAAGATATTAAAAATATCGATGTGAATAAAAAAACCATAGATACTAACGACAAAGACCTCGATGAGTGGGAAATGATAGGGCAAAAAGATAAAAATGAGATTATCAAAGATGAAATCAAGGAAGAAGCAGTAAAATTTAGCAAAGAACAGAAGGAAGCTATTTGGTTTAAATATTCTGTGTTATCAAGACTCAAAAGCCATGTAACAAGTACATACCCCAGGGACGAGAAACTCAATAAAGTTTGTCAGGATTTTGAGACGAGCTACAGTAGTGATACGAAAAAGCTTCTCAACACATCAATTAAAGAGTTAAAAGAAGATCTTAATACAAGGCTGAAGGCATTCCAAAAAGGAACAGTAGATATGATGCTGGAAGAGTTTGAAAGTTTATTAAAGGAAGAGCATCCAACCTACACTAAAGCGTATGCTTTGTTCGCATTAATGGAATATGTACATACCATATACCCCAAAAGCAAGGAGCTTCATTTCACTGTTGGCACATTTTTTGACAACAACTATAACTTCACGAATCGAACCTCATTTACGGAGATGAAAGATGAGCTTTCTAAAAAACTGGAGAAAACGTGCCATAAAGAAACAGCCGACGAGATCGTGCAAGTGTTTGAAAGCTTGGTAAAGGAAGGCGATAAAGAATAACTCCCAACAACAGAACAGTTTACAACTTAATCAGCTCTTCAGGCGTAATGGGTGTAATTGCCTTATATTCTGCCCTAAAGAGCTGATCTAGCATGTTGCGCGTATCGATGGGAACCGTTTTGAGAGATTCGGATAAATTGCCTCCCTGGCTAGGGTTATCTGTTAGCTCCTTACTAGGAAGGTTCTTTAGTGCACCCAAGTCTTCTGGGTCCGGCTCATCGGTATGAAGCATAGTGGCGATATCTTCTTCACAGGCACTGAGTGCGTCTGCGATTTCGGCATCCGTAGGAGAAAAAAAGGCTTCCGATTGGGCAGGGATAGGCTCATTATGCGTATCCGCTTTAGGCGTTAATGAGTTGTTGCTGGGCTTCGTTTTTTTTTTCGCCTCAGGTTCTTCTGGAAGCGCTTTGCCGATTTTAGTAATCTCCTGAATGATACTATCGATAGATAACGCTTTGCTTTCTTGGGCTGCTTTGAGGAGTGTGAGCTCAAAATTAACCTTCTCCGAGAGGCCGGTTTTAACTAATTGCTCCCCTTCTTTTAAAACTTCAAGCATTCTAACTAAGGCATCCTGCGGCAATTCGTGCTCTAAAAGGCTACTGGTACCCTGATTGCGAATAGCATCTAACAGTGCCTCGTGAACGATATCCTCCAGGTCTATTAAAACACGCAGTAAGTCACGCCCCTCGGAGGCTAAAGCATCTATGCGTTCGACCAGCATTTGGTTGTCGGAGGCCGCGATGGCTTGCGCCAGCTCTTTTAGTTCTTGTTCGGAAGCGAGGCCATATACGTTTAAAACATCCTGTTCGACAATTTTATCACCACAAAAGGAAATCAATTGATCTAGAATAGACTGAGCATCCCGCATGCCCCCATTAGCCAAACGGGCAATGGACGCCAACGCAGGCTGTTCGATTGCGATGTTCTCTGCTTTTGCAATCTCCGCAAGCTTTTCTTGAATAATTTTTGGGGCAATGGGGCGAAATTCAAACCGTTGGCAACGAGAAACGATTGTGGGCAAAACCTTATGTGCCTCAGTGGTTGCAAAAATAAATTTAACATGGCCAGGGGGCTCTTCCAGTGTTTTCAGTAAAGCATTAAAAGCTGCAGTTGAAAGCATGTGGACCTCGTCAATAATATATATCTTAAATTTGCATTGAGTTGGGGCATACTGGCACTCTTCCCTGAGATCACGAATTTGGTCAACGGAGTTATTGGAAGCGCCATCAATTTCGATAACATCCATGCAAGCGCCCTTGATAATGGCTTGGCAAATGGGGGAATCTTGCGGAGGACTGATATTGGGGCCGTCTTCGCAATTGAGAGCTTGGGCAAATAAACGAGCGGCACTTGTTTTGCCGGTACCCCGCGGGCCCACAAATAAGTAAGCGTGGGCGATTCTATTCTGTTTAATAGCGTTTGTAAGGGTGCGCACAATGTGCTCCTGCCCCACCAGTTCACTAAATTGTTTTGGCCTCCAACGACGTGCTATTACCTGGTATTGAGACTCTTCCATAAGCTGGGCAAATTAAACAAAAGTGGCCAGGCACCCTACGGCACACATGAATCCTAGTTGCCGCTGCTCCCTTCCGGGCCTGACGGGGTTCACTGGTTCGATGTTGCATAGGACCCAGCCTCAATTAGTATGCGTTAAAAAAAACGCCATTACAAGAGGTTTTTCTTAAAAAAATCAATAGACTGTGTCGCTTCCTGAAGAAAACATCTTTAGAAGACCAGATCTTCCCACTCCCCATGTTTTTCATCTTTTTCAAGAGCATCTGCCAAACTCAGAATATCATTTTTCAGATTTTGGATCTGTTGCTCCAAAAGTTGAATTCTTTGCTCTTTATCCGCGATAGAGGTATCTTTATCCAGCCAAAAATTTGGCTTCGAATAATCACAGACACCGGAAAGCACTGTTTTTATTTCGGTTGTCAACAAAGATGAATCTGCATCTTTGGTCTCTTTCGCAACAGCCTTTGTTAAGGCATTATCTTGCTGTGGCTGCGCCGAATGGGGCTCCGGGCGAGAATAATGGGGGGAATGCATAAATTTATTCTTTAAATCCTAGTAAGGATACAGGATTTAAAGAATAAATTGCAAATCTAAAATTATACGCCGCGTTTACGGGAACGATTTTGGAATCTCTCAACACGTCCTGTTGTGTCTACCATCGTCTTCTTGCCAGTGTAAACGCTGTGAGAATCCATAGTAAGGTCACAAATGACGATGTAATATTCCTCACCATCAATCATTTCCTTTTTACGGGAACGCATGGTGGACTTTGTAATAAATTTTCTTCCTGTAGAGATGTCTGTAAAACAAACATTATTGTACTCTGGATGTATATCTTTTTGCATAACAAAAATTCCTTAATAATTAACCTTGGCGAGCCTTGAAACGTGGTTTCTTCTTATTTATAACGTACAAGCGCCCTTTACGACGTACCACTTGGCAATCGCCGTCTCTTTCTTTTAATGATCTTAATGAGTTGGACTTTTTCATATGAAAAACTAATTTAACTTAAACAACGTAGTAAACAGCATGTTCTGAAGCTTGTCAATAAGTTTTGTGAAAATTTGTAAAGCGTTTTACAAACCACTCTGTAAACGCTTAGCGAATTCGAGCTTTCTCGGCTAGGTAGATCGCTTGGAGGGCTTGAAAGTCCGTCTCTTTGTCTTTACTGTGGATGCAATAATCGTAGTCTTGCCAGGATCTAATCTCATCTTGGGCAATTTTGAGGCGTTTATCAATCTCCTCTTGCTTGTCTTTACCGCGCGTGGTAAGGCGTTTATCCAGCTCATCGAGGCTTGGAGGCATGATAAATATGGTGACTAAATGACCTTGCAAGAGCGTATCCTTTTTCGCCTTCTCGCGGAAGGTTGCGGCTCCCTGGACGTCTATGTTAAGTAAAAGGTCGCTCACGCCTCCTTCCAGGCCTTTATAGATCTCACTTTTCAATGTACCATAATAGTTGCCATGAACCAGAGCATATTCGTAAAAAGCATCTTGAGCGATGCGTTCCTCAAAGGCTTCTCTGGTAAAGAAATGATAGTGGTCGCCATCCTCCTCGCCATCCCGCGGGACACGCGTTGTGGCGGTTATGACGCGATTGACCTTACCCGAGTAGGTCGACAGCATACGGTCACAGAGGGTGGTTTTACCGCTACCGGCAGGTCCGGAAACGATAATAAGCAAAGCGTGAGGCTGGGGAGCTTGTATCATCTTAAATCCACTAATATGATAACGTAGAAGCGGCCAGTATTAAGCCATAAGAAAATATCAAGACAGCAAATGTCTTTACTCGGCTAGCTTTAGTGAAGAGCCAGTTAATAAAGTCCCTTAAATAGAAGGGAACCGTACCGAGAAAAAGGGCCAGGAGTATAAGCAAGTAGACAAAGCTGACAAGAAAAAGGCGGCTATCGGGAGACTGCATGTACGCCGCGTCCAAAAAGGCTTTAGATACAAAAAGAGTGACTATCGCTAGGCCACGAACGGCTAAGAAGTCCTTCACCCAAATGAAAGAACCGACAGTAATGAAAGCAAAGAAGAGAAACATCCAATGCTTGTATTCACCAAAATCAGCTTCACCGAGCTGGAGGATATTCCAGAGAAAAAGAACTGCCGCGAATCCAAAGAAGAGGTATGCAAAGTTTTTAGAGCGCAAAAAGTGCTTCAAGAAAGCTTCGCAGAAACCACCTCGCCACAAAAGCATTGTTCCCGTAGCTAAGAGGATAACAGACATCAGAATTGTCGCGAAAAAGAGACTCATTTGCGGAGAATTATCCTTTGTTTTAGCATTTGAGTAAAGTAAAAAGGGGCGCCGTTATGATTGATTATATGCATTGCGGTTTTGACAAGATTCGGGATTATTGATAACACTATTCAATTATTATTTCAGATATGGAAAACATTATCATTCTAGGAAGTGGGTGTGCCGGCTTGACAGCAGCATTATACACAGCACGCGCAAATTTAAACCCATTGGTAATTGAGGGCAAACAGCCCGGAGGGCAGTTAACGACTACCTCTGAGGTCGAAAATTTCCCCGGCTTTCCCGAAGGAATAGACGGTTTTGAGTTAATGGACAGAATGCGCAAGCAAGCGGAGAAATTCGGTACCCGTTTTGTGAATGAAACCATTACAAAAGTTGAATTAGATGGCGAAATAAAGCGACTACACGCCGGCGATAAGGTTTATGAAGCAAAAGTAATCATCATCAGCACAGGCGCTTCTTCAAAGATGCTAGGCGCTCCCGGGGAAAAAGAATTGTTTGGCGGAAAAGGCGTAACCACCTGCGCAACCTGCGATGGCGCGTTTTACCGCGGCATGGACGTTGTTGTGATTGGAGGCGGAGACTCTGCCTGCGAAGAAGCCCTCTTTTTAACCCGTTTTTGCAAGAAAATTACATTAATCCATAGGCGCGATGAGCTACGAGCATCGAAAATCATGGCAGACAGGACTGTTTCTCATGACAAGATAGAGATGCTGTGGGACAGCGTTGTGGAAGAAGTTCTTGGCGTTGAAGAAGGTGGCGTAAAAGGCGTACGGGTAAAAAGCCTCAAAACAGGCGAAGAACATACCGTGGACTGCAAAGGCGTCTTTGTCGCCATTGGCCATAGCCCCAACACGCAAATATTTAATGGGATCCTGAAGCTAGACGAACTCGGGTACATTGTTCCCGAAACCAACAGTATGGTAAGAACCGGCATACCAGGCGTGTATGCTTGCGGGGATTGCGTTGACCATAAATACCGCCAAGCGATTACGGCTGCTGGCATGGGCTGCCAAGCCGCAATTGAATCAGAGCGATGGTTAAGTGAATGCGAAGCGATGGAAGCATCTACTCATCTGAATTCATAATATTCCCGATACTTTAAGCAAGATTGCGTGCCAAAAATTAATCTTTTTGGCTTCGCGCATTATTACGCATAAGACTATTTGAATTTTGGAATAAAATTGTGTAGGTTTAGGTAGAAGAAGGACCCCTCTTCTCCTGCCCTATGAAGAAATCGAGTTCAACCACCCCAAATGCGAGAGACCAATTTTTATTCAAATTGGATGATAGGGGTGTTTTTATTTCGGCGCTCAATGATAGAGCTGATATTTCCGGACATAGCGAAGATGACTTCATGGGTAAATCGCTCAAAATATTCATCCATAAGGATGATCAAAATATTTTTTTACAGTTTTTAGAAAACGCGAGAAAAGAAGCCGTTCTGCTGAATCTTTCACTGAGAATCATAACGTCAAAAGGAAATGTAATGTATGCACGCATCTATGGACGTTACGATACAAGCGAAGGAGTCTATTATTGCTCTCTTAAAGATCGCAGCCCAGAAAAAGACAAAGAATTGGAAACATTCATCACGTCTCATTCAACACAACAATTGGAAGAGGCATTGAAACATGCAGAGAGAACGCTACGCACAACTCAGTCAGAAAAAGAAGCGCTGATGATGGAACTTGAACTTCTGGAAAATGATTTCAGGCATTCAGAAGAAGAAAAAAAACGAATACAAGCAAACATCACGTCTACAATAAAAGCGCTTAGCCATACGATGCGTACTTATTTGAATGGAATAGCCGGGATGTCCAGTTTATTAGAAAAGGCATTGTTATCGCAAAAGCACAAGAGTTACCTGGAAGTCATACACGATGATTGCGACAAGTTGTTACGTTTAGCCAATGATCTGTTTTGCTTTTCTGCAGCAGAGAGTGGTGAACTACAAGCAGAAGGGCTGGCGTTTTCAATTGAAAACGCAATTACAAGCGTGATGCATTCTTTTAGTACTCCCTACTTACAAGAAAAACCGATTGAAATTAGCCATCGATTCGAGCAAGGCGTTCCTGAGTATATCATAGCAGATCCAAAAATATTACACAAAGTGCTGTCAAAATTATTAGACAATGCGATCAAACACACCCCCAGGGGATCCGTAAGCCTAATTATTTCCCTACAAGAACGCGGCAAAAAGTATTCGAAACTTGCCTTTATAGTCGAAGATACCGGCCTAGGGATGCCACCTGAGCTGGCAGCTGATGTATTTGACCCTTTTTCCTACTTGTCTCGAGCAAAAGCAATGTCAGGAAAAGGTACGGGCATGAGTCTAGCCGTTTGCAAAAAACTAGTACAGTACATGGGTGGGGACATTAATTTGAAGAGCGCCCCAGGCCAAGGTACAACCGTCACATTCTCCCTAAAAACCCCTGCTTATTTACCGGAATGTACGATTGGAAACCACGCATTTGAGCTACTAAAAAGACCCTTAGACGGCCAAACATTGAAGATACTGCTTGTTGATGATGACCCTATCAATGGCATGATTAGCCAAAGTATCTTAGATAATTTGGGGTTAAAAGTGGAATTGGTATCCAGCGGAGAAGAAGCGATCGAGCGCTACCAAAAGGAACATTACGATATTATATTAATGGATATCGTTATGCCGGAAATGGACGGCCTGGAAAGCACGAAGCGAATAAGAGCATTGGCACAAGATATTACAACCCCGTATATAATCGCGATGACTGCTAACGCGTATGAATCCGATTACAAAAGAGCGATGGCTGCCGGTTTAAATGATTATATCTGCAAACCGTTAACCGCTAAAATGGTCTTTTACGCACTCAAAGGCTATATACGTAACCGCGAAGAAACGGGTTCTTCTGATAACCAGCCGCATCGAGAAAAAGCAACTCATCCAGGCAGTATTGAATACCCGAATGATTAACGGTTAACTTGTTAAGAAAATTATGTTAAAAAAAACTCCTAAACAAAAAACAATATTTTTTGCCGCAGGTTCGGGTGATATTGGAAAGACGTTTGATTATTGGCTAGAGGGAAAAGATGATCCTCAAATAACGTCAAAAACCTATAGCGGTCAATTTTATAGCGTTTGCCGTGAGCTAGGATTCAAAGGAGTAGCAATTGCTTATAATCCAAGCACCTATGATCGTACAGAAGAGGGAATACGAGTAAGGCATATCCCGAAACCTAAACTACCTCAACGAGGGGCATTATACCATATTAGAGAAATTCTTTATGGCTTACGGATTATATACGAGGCCATCAAAGCAAAAGCTGATTATGTCGTAATCGTTGATGGTACAACACATTGGTTTTTGTTGTATACATTAACCCTCATGGGCAAAAAAATCATACCGTCTTTTTTTTGTGTCTTATGGGCTGAGGCACATCCTTTTACTGGAATTAAACGAACGTTACTGACATGGGATGTTAACTTTATTAAAAAAAAACCATTGGATATTCTCGTTGTATCCAAGGAAGTACAAGTTCAGATTGAAAAAATCGCCAAACAAAAAGTTCCCTGCACGCTATTCTTCTGTAATTACAAAAGAGACCTCTTTGCGGGGATGTCTCTCAAAGAAAAAGCAAACCGTCCAACAAAAGTCCTATATGTCGGGAGAATAGAAACCAGCAAAGGGGTATTTGATTTAATAAAACTTGCGGAGAATTTCAAAAACAAGGGCAAAGAGATAGTATTCGATGTGTGCGGTACGGGAAGCCAACTTGACAACTTAAAAAAAGCAGTCCACGAAAAAGAATTATCCCCGTTTGTTAATATTTTAGGTCATTGCAATCATTCGGAAATAAAAAAGCGTTTTAATGATACTGATATTGTTATTGTACCCACTCGATCGGATTTCGCGGAAGGGTTTAACCAAGTTGTAACTGAAGGTATTCTCTCAAGAAGACCTGTTGTGACATCCTCAGCATGCAACGCGTTAAGCCTTCTTCGAGAAGCTTGCGTAGAAGTGCCTGTCAATGATGTCGCGGCATACGAAGTCGCCATTTTGGATTTGCAAAATAATGATAATCTTTATCGAGAAAAAGTCCGCGCCTGCGATGCTCTGCAAGAACACTTTTATAATGAAAATCTAGGATGGAAAGCTCAATTATTGGCTATTGTAAGAAAGGCTGAAAAATAACTTTGATCGTTATAAACAATCTCTTGATATAGCTGAAAAGTGGCACACCCGAAGGGAGTCGAACCCCTAACCTCCTGATCCGTAGTCAGGTGCTCTATCCAATTGAGCTACGGGTGCCTACTTGAAACAATGATTGTAGTAGAAGTCTTGAGTTTTTCAAGCTCTTTTTCTAAAAAGTTTAGCCTAGAAGCCCACATCTGTTTTCTGGAGCCCTCTGAAGCTCTGCTGTTAGTATATTAGCGATTAGCTTGTGCTTTCATCAAACCAAGCATTGACTTGTGTTTATCTATAAAAGCATTGCATTTATTAAAATAATCTTTTGTGGCCAATTCCTCAAGCCGTTCAATGGTTTGCCCTAGTGAATTGAGTTCGCAGGTAGGCACTCCCCCATAAGGACTCAGTGTTGATACTGTAATGGACTCAACCAATCTCCTTCTTTCTTTCTTAGCCTTACGGACAGTTGCCGAAGCTGCTGACTCCATTATTTTCTTTAATTCGGGGCAGTTACTTGACCACAAAACGTGGGACACCTCACTCAATTTTGCCAAACGATTGTCGACAAAATCAGGGCTTCCATAATACCCCCATAAGAAAGCATAATTTTCTCTAAATTCTGTAACATCAGCCAGAAAAGCTTTATCCACAAAAGCGCAGCTGGTGTCACTTGCAAATAGGTGGGTTGAAGCAAGTGTTATGAGCATCAAAAATGATAATAGTTTTTGTTTCATATTTATCTCATTAGAGTGAATCTACTTAAACGATAAATCATCCACAAGAAATGTCAAATACATCGCCCCAACGCCTGTCTACATACGCTTAACCGCATAAGCAACGGCTTCAGCAACTTGCTCGAGATCTTCCTTTGTGTGACGGGCTGAAATAGAGGTGCGCACAAGATCTTTGCCAGGGGGAACACCCGGGGCAAGTGCGATTACGGCAAATACACCTTTTTCCATCAAGTGTTTCCAGAAATAATAAACCTTGGCTTTGTCCCCAAGGACAATGGGGACCGCTGGCGTTTCACTTTGCCAGTAATCCAGGTTAAGATCATCCAAAACCTTTTTATAATAACGAGTATTATCCCAAAGGCGCTCGAGGTGCTCGGGTTCGGACTCCATAACATCGATAGCGGCAAGCGCGCAAGCTGCTTGAGCTGGTGAAATAGCAGCACTGAAAACAGTTTGCTTGGAATGGGATCGGAAATATTCAATTGTTGCTTTATCAGCTGCAACAAAGCCGCCTGTACTTGCCATGGCCTTGGAGAGGCTACCGCAAATAACATCAACGTGCTCTTCCATCTTAAAATGACTGACAGTTCCCCTACCCTGGTGACCAAGAACGCCGAAACCGTGGGCGTCATCGAGAACGAGAAGGCAATTTTGGCCTTGAGTGACCTCGACAAACTCATCTAAGCGGGAAATATGCCCCTCCATGGAATAGACACCCTCCATGATAATAATTTTGTCACGATCAGGTGACTCTTGGGCTAAAATGCTCTTTAAGTCAGCTGGATTATTATGACCGAAACGCTCGATTTCGCCGCGTGTAAGACCCAAGCCGGACCACAGAGAAGAATGGACATTACGGTCAACAAGGACGAGATCACCCTTATTTACAAATGTTGTGGCTGCGGCCATACAAGAGAGGTAGCCGGCTTCGTGGACATGGCAAGCTTCTTTGCCTAAAAATGCGGCCAACCGCTCTTCGAGCTCTTCGTGAAAACGACGTGAGCCATTGGAAAGGCGAGAGCCTGTTGTACTCGTTCCCCATTTATCTAAAGCCCTTTTTGCGGCTTCGATAATTTTAGGGTGATGCGTAAGACCCAAGTAATCGTTACTACTGAGCATGATCATTTCCTTGCCATCAAGCCACACATGGGAGCCCACCTGCTTTTCAAAAGAAAGATAATAAGGGTTATATTTAAGCCGCAATTTAGTATCCGGGTCTTTTTTAAAACGGTTTAATATCTTTTTTTTATTCTTTTTGAAAAGTGATAACATAGAAATTTATTATTTGTGCAGAGCATTATTCCTGTTATCGGGTGAGAAAACAAGCTTATTTTGATGTAAATAAGTTATGAATTGGCTCCCAAGGCTCTTTTCTTCTTGCGTTAAGGTGCGTTAAGGCTTATTCTGCCCATTCAAAGCAATTACAATTCAACTATTAGACATTGATTATGGATCTTTTACTAAACACAATTATTCCCTTTATTGGACAAGCAGCAGCTGGCGAAGGCTCAGGTATGGGCATGCAACTTTTGATTTTTGCAGCTTTGTTTGGCGGTATGTGGTTTTTGCTCATCGCTCCGCAGCGTAAGAAACAAAAAAAACACGCTCAAATGCTGAGTCAATTGACAACGGGCGACTGCGTTATCACAAATGGTGGTATCTATGGCGTTATTACGAATGTCAAAGAAGATCGCTTTGTGGTTAAAATTGCGGACAACACGAAGATTGAAGTGAACAAAGCATTCTTGCAAAACAAAGTAGAAGAAAAGAAGTAAGCTTTTCATTACACTTTTTATTATCTTTTGGGGCATGAAAATGCCCCTTTCTTTAACCCAAAAACGAACTACATATGACGAGAAGCATTCTTGGTCGGTTAATTTTGACCCTTGCCGTGCTGGCTTGGGCGTTGTTTAACATCATCCCCTATAAAGACAAGCCGTTCAACCTGTTTGTTAAAGATCGTGTATCAGCTAATACACAAGCCTTTGGCGAAATCTATATGATAGCAGAGGATCGCGTTGCTGCCGGCAAAGAGCCATCCCTCTATGTAGCTTTGATAAATTTGGGACACGAGGAAAAGATTGATTTCTCAACCTATTTCCCAGATGTCAATTTGGCAGACATCAAAAACCTGGACAAACGCAATGAAGTCCTATTGCAATACCTATTAAAAGAGTCCCAAGGGAAAATCAAACTGGGATTAGACTTAAAAGGAGGAATGGCCTTTACGCTAAAAATCGATGATGCCGCACTTGCAAACAAAAATAAGTATGAAAGAAAGCTGCAATTAGAAAAAGCGATCGACATCATGCAAAAACGCGTTAACGGATTGGGTGTTGCAGACCCCATTATACGTGCAAAAGGTAGCGATCAATTAGAAATTCAACTACCTGGACTCAGTACCGCTGAGAACCCGGACGTGCTAGCGAATCTGCAAAAGCCCGCTAAGTTAACCTTTCACCGCGTACACAGGACGAAATATCCTACCGGAGCCGCTGGCGAAGAAGCGCCTACGGGATATCTCACGATGGTGAAAGAAGACACAGATCAAAAAACGGGCGAAATTCGTGAAGAACGCGTTTTCGTACGCCGTGTACCCGATATGGGCGGCAACATGGTGAAAAGCGCCCACGCAACGATGAACCAATATGGTGGTTATGAAATTTCACTCAGCATGACATCTGAAGGGGCAGACCATTTTGCAAGTTTAACCAAACGGATTGCAGACGAGAACAATCAAGCGCCTTATGGGTCTATGAGCGAATCCAACCCTGCAAAGTACGGCCGATTGGCAATTGTGCTTGATGGAAAACTCTATTCTGCACCAAGAGTAACAGAATCCATTCCTGGAGGCCACGCCCGCATCTCTGGGCAGTTCTCTCAACGGGACGCACTGGAGTTAGCAAATGTGTTAAATAACCCACTTGAATTTGAGCTTACATTGACTGAAATGAGCGAAATCGGGCCTTCTCTGGCAGACGATGCTCGAAACTCTTCGATTAACGCAGCTCTTTTAGGCGCCGCTCTCGTGATTTTATTCATGATCGTTTACTATAATGGCGCTGGCTTTGTTTCCGTAATCGCTGTTTTGCTGAATGTAATTGTTGTATTGGGCGTTCTAGCAAGCCTGGATGCAACACTGACACTTCCTGGTGTTGCCGCGCTTGTATTAACAGTAGGCATGGCCGTTGATGCTAATATTCTTATCTATGAGCGCATCAGAGAAGAACTTCGTGCCGGCAAGAGCACAAAGGCTGCTCTAAGCGCCGGTTTTGAAAAAGCATTTTCAACCATTGTAGATGCAAACATCACCACATTATTAACCGCATGCATATTGATTTGGCTAGGAACCGGCCCAATTAAGGGCTTTGGCGTAACCTTAGCAATCGGTATCGGTACGACGCTATTCTGTGCGTTGGTAGTGAGCCGCGCCCTGCTAGAGCTTTTCGTAAATACAAATATTATTAAAAAGCTTCTACCATTCTCCTTCCTTAAGCCCGTTCACATGGACTACCTTAAGTACCGCGTAAAGGCATATTCACTTTCTATTCTTATCGCAATAGTAGGCGTTATTGCTGTTGCCGTGAACCATAGCCATATATTTGGAATCGATTTCATTGGAGGCGATGAACTGACAATTCGCTTTGAAGAAAAGTTGGGCATACAAGAGATTGATGAAGTTGCCAAAAATAATGGGCTAGGAGAAGTAATTCCTCTTTACCAGAGTCTGCTTGGCGACAACAAAGAAGTTCTAAAGCTACAAACCGAGCATGGCAAAGGTCCTGCGGTTTTAGCTGCTTTGGAAAAAGCTTATCCGAACGCGCAGCTAGAGATGATTGGTGAAACAAGCATTGGTGGTAGCGTGAGTGATTCGATTAAAACGGATGCGTTGCTAGCTGTTGCCGTTGCGCTTATCGGTATCTTACTTTACGTAGCCTTCCGATTTGAGTGGGGATTTGGTATCGGCGCGGTCGTTTCGACCATCCACGACATTGTGCTAACAATCGGTATATACGTTTTACTCGGCGGGCAGTTCTCTGCCTCTATGGTTGCTGCTATCTTAATGATTGTCGGTTACTCCATTAACGATACGATTGTTGTGTTTGACCGGATACGCGAAGAACTGGATCTGCATCCAGAAATGAAGTTGTGGGATATCATTAATCTCTCCATCAACCGCACGCTTTCTCGTACCATTCTAACAAGCTTGACGACCTTTATGGCTGCTCTTGCACTGTTTATCTTTGGCGCGGGCGTGATCAAGGACTTTGCGTTGGTGTTTATCATTGGTATTATCACCGGTACCTATTCCTCTATCTTTATTGCCAGCCCTATATTTTACTGGTGGCACAAAGGAGACAGGAAGCATGTTGCTCAACGTGAGATTACGCCTAAGTATCATTGGGAAGAAACGACAACTTCCGTTGGTAGTGACAAAAAATGATTTGGCGCAATCCTCAGCAAAATCTTTTATTAGAAAAGCAGTTATCTAAAGAACTTAAGATTAGTGAACCGGTAGCCAGTATGCTGGTTACTTTTGGCATCAGAAACGCCTCGGAAGGAAGGGCGTTTCTGGAATCCAAACTTGCGGATCTAGAAGATCCCTTTGCGATCACGCACTTAAAAGAAGCCGCAGAGCGACTGATACAAGCAATTAATCAAAAAGAAAACGTGCTGATTTTCGGAGACTACGACGTCGACGGCGTCACAAGCGCTGCTCTTCTAGTAAGCTTTTTGCGCGAGTTTGGGCTAGATCCGAAATATGTAGTTCCTTTTCGACTACAAGAAGGTTACGGGCTGAGCCAAATTGCTGTAGAACGCGCACTAGCAGAAAATCCAGGCATAGATTTATTTATCTCGCTCGACTGCGGAACAAATTCTTTAAAAGAAGTTCAATACGTAAGAGAGCAAGGCATAGACGTAACCATTGTTGACCACCACCAATCCACGGAAACATTGCCGGAGGATTGCGTGATTGTTAACCCCCATGTATTTGATAAAGCAGAAAACCCATGGCAAAGCCTTTGCACAGTAGGCCTCGTTTTCAAACTCTGCCACGGATTATTAAAACTATTGCGAGAAAGTGAAATTGATAAAGCATTTGATCTAAAATTAAAAGATTACTTGGACTTCGTAGCCCTCGGAACAATCGCGGACATGGTTCCCCTACGTGGCGAAAATCGCATTTTAGCAAAACAAGGGTTAAGCGTGATGTCTGACATGAAACGCCCGGGACTACAGGCGTTGTTTCAAGTCAGTGGAATTTCGATTGCGCAGGAAATAAAACCATCCGATGTATCCTTTCGCTTAGGGCCAAGGATCAATGCCAGTGGACGCTTAGCGGATGCAATTTTACCGATCAATCTATTACTCAACGACAATTACGAAGAAAGCTTGAAGCTTGCTCAACAGCTGGATGCCATGAATAAAGAGCGGCAAGCCATCGAGCGAACCGTAACAGAGCAAGCCATTTCCATTGTAGAGAAAGAAGGTCAACACACACAGGAAGCCATTTTAGTCTACAATGAAGATTGGCATTTTGGTGTTGTGGGTATTGTAGCAGGCAGACTTAGCAGACTGTACCATCGACCAACATTAGTATTAGGCTCTGAGTGCGGGTACGCAAAAGGATCTGGACGAAGTATCGAAGGCATTAATTTAGTCGATGTGCTAAAAGAATGCGATGAATTACTCCATATATGGGGAGGCCACCCGGCCGCAATCGGTCTATCCCTGGATCCCAATAATTTAGATGCGCTCTATGACCGTTTCCTTAGAACCGTTCAAGCTATCACGCCCGAAGGCCTGCCCGAGCCTTCGATTGATATCGCGTATTGGATAGATGTAAACGAGCTTACCGCAAAATTGCTCGATGAATTGGATCTTCTCCACCCCTTTGGCATGGATAACCCAGAGCCGATCTTTGGGCTCAAAGGTGTTACCTTAGAAAAGCCCGCAGATGTTTTCGCGAACAAGCACTGGCGCTTTAGACTGAACACCGACAAACAAGGCTATATAGGAGGCATTGCTTGGAATATGGCAGAACGTATTCCAACCTTGCGCACTCCGATTGATATGGCGGTACGGTTTAACTGGAATCACTGGAATGGCAAAAGCTATCCTCAGGTCGAGTTAGTTGATTGGCGTGAAACAGATAAGTCTCCGTAACAGGACGTCGTTTTAATATATTAATCCTTCTTCGAATTGCGCTCTTTTTTGAGCTGCTTCCAGTCAACAAGACGTTGCGCAATGGCGGCCTCCGCACCGGCTGCCTTAGGTTGGTAAAATTGTTGCAGCTTCAGCATGTATTCCTGGCCAGAAATAGCATCTGGGTAGTTATGGCTGTAGCGGTACTCTTTGCCATGGCCAAGAGCTTTGCCGATTTTGTTATGGCCATCGCGCAGCCAATCAGGAACGTCTTGCACCGGGCCTTTGCGGATAGCGGCTTGGGCTTCGCCCAGCGCCAATGTGGTGCTATTGCTTTTAGGTGCGGTGGCCAAGAAAACGGTTACATGAGTAAGGTTCAAGGCACACTCCGGCATACCGATGATCTCGCAGGCCTGGAAGGCTGCTGTAGCTAAAGGCAAAGCACGGGAATCTGCTAAACCAATATCCTCTGATGCCAGGATAATTAAGCGCCGAGCGATAAAACGAGGATCCTCGCCACCTTCCAGCATTTTAGCAAGCCAGTAAAGCGCGGCATCCGGATCACCTCCGCGAATGCTTTTTATAAATGCGGAAATAGTGTCGTAGTGTTCGTCTTCGTTGGCATCGTAACGAATTTGACGCTCGGAAGCAAAGATTTGAACGGTTTCATGCGTAATCTCCGAACAAATAGGTTGGCTAAGAACAATGGTCTCGAGCGCATTTAAAGCTCTACGAACATCTCCATCCGACAACGCTGCAATTCCCGAAAGAGCCTCGTCTGTCAAAGTACAGCGAGTTGATTTCAAACCATGTTCCTCGTTATTTAAAGCAGTTTGAAGAATAGTTACCATTTCCTCTTGGGACAAGGCCTCTAGGCGAAAGAGATGACTGCGACTCAGTAAAGGAGCATTGATATAAAAGCCAGGATTATGAGTTGTAGCACCAATTAAACGGATATTACCCGCTTCTACATCAGGAAGGAGGAGATCTTGTTGCGCACGGTTAAAACGGTGAATCTCATCAATAAAGAGGATGGTGCGCTGGTCTTGGCGGTAACGTGCCATCTTTAGAATTTCACGCAGCTCGGCCACATTGGACAAAACGGCGTTGATGGAAACGAATTTACTACGGGTTTCCTCTGCGATGACAGAAGCCAGCGTTGTCTTACCACAGCCAGGAGGGCCATAGAAGAAGAGACTGCCGAATTGATCCTTTTCAATGAGTTGCGGCAGAAGCTTCCCTTTACCGAGAATGTGGGATTGGCCAACCACCTCCTTCAAACACTTCGGGCGCATACGAACAGCCAGCGGCTGGTTATTTACCAAAGGCTGCTGCTGAGTTGATGAAAAGAGCTCCAGGTTATCCGTATCCATTGTTAGTTGAAGGTTTATTATGAAGAGGGAAAATGTTTCTTGCAAGAATGCAAAGCTGTCCGTTATCGTTTTGCGCAATGGCGATCATTGTACATACCAACAAACAAAATATAGCGCTCACGATTGCAGGGTCTGACAGCGGCGGCAATGCCGGCATACAAGCTGATCTCTTGACCATGAGCGCATTAGACGTGCATGGAACCAGCGCTATCACCTGTTTAACGAGTCAAAACCCAGACAATGTTTCGCAAGTCTTTCCCGTGCCCCCGGAATACGTGATTGGGCAGATAGACCAAGTATTGCGATTCTTTGAGGTAAAAGCCCTGAAGACAGGTATGCTCTTTAACGAAGCGATTATTAAAGCATTAGCAGACTATTTTAAACGAATACCTAATATATTAAAAGTAATCGACCCGGTGATGATTGCCAGCAGCGGAGCCAAACTACTGGAAGATGCCGCCATTGCTGCCTTAAAAAACAATTTATTACCCCAAGCAACCCTCATAACCCCCAATTTAGACGAAGCCGCTGTATTAATCGGAGAGCGGCCAACAACACCTAAAGCGATTGAAAGTTGTGCTCAAAAAATTGCAAAGCAATATGGCGTAGCCTGCTTATTAAAAGGAGGGCATATGGAAGGGGATAGGTTAATTGATATATTGGCGGATAAAGAGGGCACGCTTTATAAATACGAAACCCACAGAATTCCTAATGTAAACACGCATGGCAGCGGCTGCACCCTATCTGCCGCGATTACCGCCTTTTTAGCAAAGGGATTAACACTCCCTGATGCCGTCGGAAAAGCGCACCGTTATTTACAAAAGGCCTTACTTGCTCCTAAGAAACTCAATGGCCAATCCTTCATCCAGCATAATATCCTCTGAGCCCCAATTGCTGCGCTCGAAGACCCGAAGCCCCTTGCTATGGTTCCTGCTGCCTCTCTTAATCGGCTATTATCTCGGGAGCCTTTGGCATAATGCATGGGCACTTACAATCGTTGGCGTAGTAGTTTGCATGGCAGGCGCTTACTTGTACTATAAGCAGTTGACATATGCGCGGTGGTATGGGTTGGCTGGTTTAGTAATATTATTAAGCTGGGGATATTACATAACACGCGTAGACCATGGCAAAAACTTCCCTCCCCTAGCCCCTCGGGAAGCAATTTTAACCCTGAAGGTTGATCACGTTTTTGCGCAAAACAGTGAGAAACAGACTGTTTTGGGAACCGCCGTAGTCTACCATGCCCCTCTTCACTTAAAAGCATATGAAGGGAAACGGGTATATTTTCAGGCAAGAAACCCGTTGGATATTCCCGTTATAAAAACACAGCTCATAGAAAGCCGTGCGGTGTTAAGCGACCTGAGAAACCAGGAGGAAACAACGGATTTTAACCAATATCTCCTACGCTCAGAAGTGCATCTTGGCTTTACGCGGGGAACTTTATTGAGAGAAGTGACTTCTGCAAACGCATTCTTTCGCTTTTTCAACCAACAAAACGAACGTTTCGAGCGCATATTACGCCAACATATTGACTGGATCAAAGCACCAAACGGCGCTACCGCTGTTTACATTGCCATGCTTTTAGGGAATAAAGTTTATTTAAGCCAGGAACAAAAGGATATTTTCAAACAGTCCGGGACCTTGCATTTGTTTGCAATCAGCGGATTACATGTAGGCGTAATCGCCGGTTGTTTAGCCTATATATTGGGATTAATGCGCCTGCCTAGAAAAGTAGCCGCAATTATTGGGCTTAGCTGCTTACTGTATTATGTATTTGCCACGGGAGCCAGCCCCTCAGCCATGCGAGCGTACTTGATGGTCTTGTTTTTTTGGGGCGCCTACTTCTTTGCACGAAAACCGGCACCGTTTTCGGCGCTGCTTGCCTCCGCAATCTGTACTTTGGTGTGGAACCCTTTACAATTATGGAACATTGGGTTTCAATTATCATATTTGGTTGTCGGTGCAATTTTGCTATACGGCCTGCCGCTGTATGAATGGATCAATATTAAGTTACGAGATGACGAAGACAATAAGTGGATTAATAATCGGTTTATACATGGAGCGATAGGATTATTGGCAATATCGATTGCGGCTACGCTGGGAAGCGCGCCTTTATCCATGATGTACTTTCATATCACAACACCCGGAGGGATATTGATCAACTTGCTCTTAATGCCGATGGCTTCGATTGTGATTGTGACCGGGTGCGTTAGTTTGATAGTGGGAATCATCGGTATTCCTATTTTGTCTTTATGGATGGGGTCAATCATTAACATGATCGCGGTTTATGTCATTGCGGCCATGGAAGCAGTCATTCCGTGGTCATTTCATATAAAAGGCCTTTTTTTTAGAATCGAAACACCCAGCTTAATGATATCAATAGGCTTTTTGCTCTTATTATTTGCCTGGCTGTTGTGGGGACATGCGCGCAACAAGCTAAACGAGGTTTATTACTACACAGCACCGGTGCTTTTGCTGACCATGATTACCGCATATGAAGTCCTTAAGGGGTTTAGATAACTCCCTTATGCCTAAGCGTTTATTTAAAAGACCTTGCCGATAGCGCAATATATGAATACACTATTCTCATGAAAAGCGCATACGAATTAGCCTTGGAAAAACTGGATGCCGAGAACGGAGCTCCTAAGCCATTAACACAAGAACAAAAACTGGCTCTTAAAGGAGTTGAAGAAACGTTTAAGACAAAATTGGCCGAGCGAGAATTGTTTCTTGAAAAGAAATTGGATGCCGCTGAAGCTGCAGGCAATTACGATGAAGCCGATAAAATACGCCGCCAGTTAACCGATGAGCGTGCGATCGCGGAAGAAGAGAAAGAAAAGGAAAAAGAGAAAATACGGAACCAAAACGGTTGAGTATTCAATCATTCCCCTTAGTCATCCAACCGCAAAGGCATGACAACGCACATAAACGCGTCTAATGTCTTTAAGACACCCGGGCTAAGTTCATCCTTAAATTCGAAGAAAACCTCATCCTTGGCAACTGCTTTTAGCGGATCCATTAAGAATTGCGGATTAAAAGAAACCCCAACGGAAGGCCCTTCATAAGCAATTGCAATTGTTTCGTGGGCTTGGCCATATTCCGGGCTTTCGCATGAAATCTCCATATTATTAGGATTCATGGTCAGACGAACCGCATTACTTTTCTCGCTAGTAACGATCGATGCCCGCTGCAAACAATCCAAGAAAAGTTCGCGCTCGATTTTGACACGCTGAAAAGTTTCTTTTGGAATGACCTGCTCGTAATTAGGATAGTTACCCTCTACTATTTTAGAAACGAGATAAATATTAGAAACAAGACCATTAGATTGAGCTTTGTCGCTGTTTACCTCTATTTCAAAAGCAATTTGTCTATTATTGAAAGCAATTTTGACCTTTTCACCCTGGCCTAAGAGCCGCTCGAGCTCATTTGCTGTCCTAGCAGGCAGAATAAGTTTTCCACTATTCTGAGCATTCACGGTAGCATCCTTGCTCATGACCCCTAAGCGACGGCCATCTGTAGCGACAAGCGTTAACTTGCCATCTCCGAAACTCCAATAAATGCCATTTAAGACATGCCTATTTTCGTCCGTTGATTGTGCGTAAGCAACCCCCTTAAGCATTTGGCTAAGGTCTTGCTGAGCCATTGCAAACTCGTTCTTGTCTGAAAATGCGGGCAATGGAGGGAATTCCTCGGCATTGATGCCCATAATTTTAAAAGAAGCGCCCCCAGCCTTAATGTGAGCTTGGTTAGTGGAAGCCTCGAATTGAACCTCGAGATTAGGTAAAGAACGCACCAATGTGGCTAACTTCTTGGCCGGCAACGTAATCGAACCGGGCTTTTCCACCTCTGCCTTAATGTGACAGCGGATACCCAAGTCAAAGTTTGTTGTGGTGAGGGATAGGGTATTACCTTCTGCCTTAATAAGAACATTGTTTAAAATCGAAAGGGAAGCTCGAGAGGAAACAATATTCAAAACTTGCTGCAATCCGGTACTAAAATGATCTCGATTAATTTTAAATTTCATGGGCACGCGTCTTTAAGAAAGATTAATTTATGTAATTTTTTTTAGTTTTTTGCAATACATAACTGCATTTTTGGCCGGAAAAGCTTAATTAAGCTTCGCCGAAGGCATTCGGCGGGTACTTTTAGGTCGATTTTCGAAGAAATGAGCCACAAAACGAGTAAAAAAAGATTGCATATCTACAATTTGCGGTTCAATATTCTATACCTTAATCGTTTTCAACAACTTGATAAGTATAATTTTTAAATAACAAAAAATCACTATGACAAACGAAAAACAACCGCAATTTTCTAAACTGAGGTCGATGCTATTCCCAGTTTATGCTTTCGAATTGAAAAAGGTCCTGCCGATGTGCTTGATCTTCTTTTTTATTCTGTTTATCTATACCTGTTTTCGTAATATCAAGGATAGCTTGATCGTACCTGCGTGTGGCGCGGGAGCGATTGCGTTCTTAAAACTATACTTTGTATTACCTTGCTCGGTATTGTTTTTCGTATTTTACGCTAAAGCGAGTAACATCTTCAATAAAGAGAACTTGTTTTACGTATCCATTATACCGTTCTTAGGCTTTTTTGCTCTATTTGCGTTTGTACTGTATCCATTAAAAGATCAGCTACATATGGCTCCGGAGACGATGGATTCATTAATCGCATCTTACCCGCAATTTGAATATTTCTTCCGCGTGATTGGTAATTGGACCTTTACAGCGTTCTATATCTCCGCAGAACTTTGGGGCAGTGTGGCGTTAACACTTCTATTCTGGCAGTTCGCTAACCGCGTGACTCGCATTCCTGAAGCAAAACGTTTCTATGCTCTTTTCAGCCTTGCAGCCCAATTTGCGATGATTCTTTCCGGAGAATTAGGCTCTTTCTTCTCAAAAGTTAAAAGCAACATCCCAGCCGGTGTTGACCCATGGGGTGAATCATTAAAGCTGATCATAGGTACCGGTGTTATCTTTGGTATTCTATGTATGGTCATTTACTGGTGGATGCATCGCGCCGTCCTTACCGACCCACGTTTTTATGACGCAACAGAAGCAGCCAACAAACCTAAGAAACAAAAGGTTAAGTTGAGCGTTATGGAGAGCATGAAAGTGATCTTCACCTCCCCTTACCTAGGCTTGATTGCTATGCTAGTATTTTCTTACGGGACAACGGTAAACTTGGCTGAAGCGGTTTGGAAGAGCCAGCTGAAGCTTAACTATCCTGACCCAAATGCATACAACATGTTTATGAGCACGTTTACGACCTATACAGGTATTGCAACGATGATTATGCTTGTGGTAGGTGGTAACTTGCTTCGCATGTTCCGCTGGGCAACCTGTGCTGCGATCACTCCATTAGTGATGCTTTTGGGCGGCGTTGTATTCTTTAGCTTAGTAGTCTTCCGCGAGCAATTGGGCCCAATCATGGCAAACATAGGCACTAACCCAGTCGCATTGGCCGTCCTTTCAGGCGCGATTGTTGTGATCTGTATCAAGGCTACCAAATATGCTTTGTTTGATTTGACCAAAGAAATGTCTTACATCCCCTTGGATGAGGAACTCAAAGTAAAAGGTAAAGCGGCAGTTGACGTTATCGGTGGCCGATTTGGTAAAGCCGGTGGCGCTTTCTTTATCTCTACAATCATCATGATTGCTAGCTCCGTTACAGGAGAAAAGACACAATTGTTGGATATCGCTACAATCCTGTCAGGAATATTCATCGTATTCACTGTCTTGTGGATCTTTGCAGTTAAGGCTCTTGGAAAACGGGTTGAGGCCATCTCTGGTGACCAAAGCAAGCACAAGAAATCTGCTGACGCAACAAAGCCTCAAGTTGACATAAAGGCAGCTGAAGAAGCACCTGCTCCGGTTAAATAAAGTTGGTTACAAGCAAATTTACATAACAAGCAAAGAAGCCGAGGTTATTTTTCCTCGGCTTCTTTATTTACCTAGCTGACCCAATGCGTCAAACCTCTAAGCAATAGTTGTCTAACATTTCTGCTACCTGCTCCCGTAAAGACATACTCCCTTTGTTTTCATCATTTTCAATAACCCCCTCGATATAAGCGAGAATGGAGGGTAGACTGTAATAACGTTCATTAAGACTGAGCCACTCATAAAAGTAATCCAGCGCTTCGAACCAATCCTCCACCAAGTAAGGGGATTTTGACTGATATTCTTGAAGTAATATAAACCCATTTATTACCTCCGGATTTTCCTTAGCATATCCTGCAAATGCCTCTAAAATAAGGTTAAATCGGCTTGTTGACTCGCATTTGACCATGATCTCCCCGACATCTTCTTCCGATAGTCTTGCTTGTTCCACCAAAATTCTTACTTCAGACAGGGTAATCATTCTCTCCATACGCTTTGGGACTTCCATTGGGGTTTTAACGAGATTCTACGCTAGACATCATCTCATTTAGGTACTATACCTTATAAACAAGATACACTGAAAATCTAAAATAATAAAGTTATAGCGCGTTTTTTATGAAATTTGTTCCTACAATATATCCTTGGTTATCCGAAGACGCATTGGCCAAGATGGAGCAATTTCTGGAAGAGATACGGGATTGGAATCAAAAAATTAACGTTATCTCGCGTAAAGATATCGATTTTCTAGAAGAAAGGCATTTGTTGCCGAGCTTAGCCATTGGCGCAGTGTGTCCCTTTAAAGAGGGCGCTACCATATTAGATGTGGGCACTGGAGGGGGGTTCCCGGGGATTCCACTGGCAATCTGTTTTCCTGAAGCGCATTTCACCTTAATAGACTCTATCGGAAAAAAGGTGCATGTTGTAGAGAATATTATCAAAAATCTTGGCCTAAAGAACGCTGTAGCCACGCAGAACAGGGTCGAAAACATCAATAAAAAGTACGACTATGTGGTTGCGCGAGCGGTCACGGCGTTGCCCAAATTTATCCCTATCGTGAAGAACAACTTAAGAAACGGGGATAGCGGGCGCTTAAGAAATGGTGTCTTGTATCTCAAAGGGGGTGATTATTCTACAGAAATAGAAGAATTAGGCATACAGCCCGGCAAAATATATCCTTTGGTTGATGTTTTCCAAGGAAAAATAGAGACGGATAAGAGTATCGTTTACTTTCCCGCAGACAGGCTTCTCCCACAAAAGAAGCTTATTGAGCGTTAATCTTTCAGCTCGTTTCCTTCAGGAAATCTCGAGATTCCCGCTTCAATTTGTTAAGCTTTGGCTTAACTTTAGTCAGCTCGTGCGGTGGAAGTTTGTCCACAATCAAGATACCATTGATGTGATCCACTTCGTGTTGAATGCAGCGGGCAAGTATGCCATCGCACTCGAGTACGTGCACCACGCCCTGTAAATCCTGGTATTTGACACGAATATTTTCAACACGCTCGATATTCGGGCAAGTTATTCCGGGGAGCGATAAACAACCCTCGTCATGAACAGCTGTATCCTGTCCTACAAATTCGATAACTGGGTTTACTAACACCAAAGGCATCAAGACTTCAATGGGTATACTGCGTTTATCTAGCGCAGCTTTCTCGTCATCTCGAATACGGCAATCCGAGGTATCCACAACACATAATTGTATAGCTTGACCGATTTGCTGGGCAGCGAGGCCAATGCCCTCATAATCATACACGGTTTCAATCATATCCGCGGCTAATTGCTCTAGCTTAGCGTCAAAGCGGTCAACCCTTACCCCTTTTTCTCTTAAAATTGGCTCTCCGTACTGCGTAACCCTTAATACCATAAGAATATTGTATCAAGCAAAACAGCCTAGAACAAGGCTCAAGTATGGAATCGGGAGATTTCGCCCTGCAGGGATTTGGTCGTATTTCGAAGTTTATCGATCTGGTTAGACGTGTTTTTCAAAGAAGTAACCGTTTGTTGAGCAGAGTTGCTCAAGCGGTTAATAGCTTCCTTAATTTGGTCTGCCCCATCCGCCTGGGACTGCATGCCCTGGAGCACCATTTCAAAGCGAGGAGGAAGCCCCTGAACTTGTTGAATGACATTTGCCAAATGGCTACTGACGGTCGTGATTTCATCCACACTATACTCAACTTTTTGAGACAAGTGCTTCATGGCGTTTACACCGGTTTGTACCGCACCTAACATTTCGCCGATCATTGACTCGATCTCAAGGGATGAGCCGGCAGTTTGGTCTGCTAGCCGGCGGATTTCTTTAGCAACGACACGGAAACCGGTTCCGTACTCCTTTGCCTTGCGAGCCTCAATGGCTGCGTTGAGCGACAAGAGGTTGGTTTGGTCCGCCACCTTTGTCATAGTGGTGATAATAAAACTGATATCTGCTGCCTTTTTCTGGATGACCGCGAGTTGAGCAGAGACGGAGCTATTCGCATCTGCCAATTCACCCATGGAAGCCTCCATAATCTGGAGCCCATCGATACCAGACTCTGCAAGGAGGGCAGTATCCTGGGCGACCTCGTTTACCTCTTGCATAGTACCGGCCAAATCTTTCGCGGTAACAGAAATTTCCTTAGCGGAAGCTGTGATTTCTAGCGCGGCTCCACCGTATTGTTGCGCGGCATCGCTTTGTTCACGAACGGCTTGAGAGAGGTCTTGGGTGAAATCTGCCACTTGGGTACTAGAATTTTTCACCTGGTTGACCAATGATTTTAAATTCCTGGCCATGGTTTCGATTGCGCGAGCCAAAACGCCGATTTCGTTACTAGGAGCTCTCTCCACATGAGGCGTAAGGTCCCCCCTAGCAATACGGCTAGCAACTTCTGTCAACGCAATGATCGGTTGAGAAATCGTACCTGCTGCGAGAATAGCGGCTGCCAAGACAACGATGAGCGTACCTAGCCCAATAAAAATAGATAGCTGGCGCAGTTCGACAACCGGAACCAAGGTTTCATCACGATCAATCTTAACCTCTAAACCCCAACGCAGTTTAGGAAAATACTCCCAAGCTGCCAGAACCTTTTTTTCTCTATAGTCCACTATATCCTCTCCGTAGCCGCTTTGGCCTCTCAATGCTTTTTCAATTGGTAGCAATTGCCCTGCGGAGCTCTTGGATTTAAAGAATATATTAAACGCTGCATCCGGGATATGCCTTAACGGGTTGAGTGCAACGATACGCCCCCCCTGCTCAGAGGCGAGGATAGTCTCACCCGTTTCCCCTAAGCCATTGTAATTTTCGGCAATTCGATAAATTTTGGAAGGATCTAATTGCAGAATGAGCATTCCTTTGAGCCTACCCTCCTCGAGAATAGGAGCTCCTATAAAAATAGCCGGACCATTATTCGGGGCAAAAAGCGCAAAATCGGAAAATTGGGGCGACATCAGCATAGAAGTATCCTGAAAAGCCTGCGCCAACGGAGTCTGGCTCAAGGGTCCCGTTAACAAATTAGAATAAATAACAGAATTTTTACCCACACTGATCATGATGTCCCCTGCGTTACTCACCAAATATAATTGGGTAAAGCCATATTGGTAAGCTAGCCCCTTGAGTACCGGTTCGAAACTAGCACGAATACTATCTAATTCAGCGGAATTGCGTTTTACCTCGGCATCATACACGGAACCTAAAAGGCTTGCAGCTTGGGTAATTTCCGGCGTGAGGGCTATAATCGAAGCAAATTGCTCTTTATTTTGAAACAAATTGCGTAAAGAATTAGACTGCCGTTGCGCGATAGCCCATAAATTTTCTGATACTTGTCTTTCGACTGTTCTAGCCGCATTCTGGTAGTTAAAGAAGGTGGCTATCGTAAGCGGAAACAAAGAAATAGCAGCGAACCAAATAACCATTTGAATGGCCAGTCTATTTTGCATAATTGTGGGTCGTTGCGCCATAATGTTATTTCGCGAAAAAAATCAATTTAGCCCCCATTTGTCGTGTATGATATTCGAAAGCTCTTCCCACTCTTGTTGAGAACGGAACATAGGGTAAACAACAGGAGACACAGGATAGTCACTTTCCCAAACGAGCTTATATTGTCCATTAGACAACGCTTCCCCGATGTAAACCGTCTTATATAAATGATTGGTTTGGGGGTCGACATAAACGAGCCCACCAGGTGATTCCATACTCTTACCGCCAACATGATCCAATACATCTGCTTCACGGAAAGATTTTCCGGATTTCACCGCCTCTGCCCAAAGCTTCACGCCTATGTAGGCGGACACCATAGTATCTGAAACGGCTCTATTTTGGCCGTATTTCTTTTTAAACTCGTTAAGAAAAGCGTGGTTCTGCTGGCTTTGTATGCTTTGAAAATAGTTCCAGACACCGTAATCGCCAGCCATATCAATGTTTGCCTGCATCAATTGCTGGAGCAGTACCTCATCAATCGTAAACCCAATAGATGGAATGTCATCCGGGCTAATGCCAGCCTTTCTCAGTGATTGGTAGAGGGCAATCGTGGTCTTTCCCAAGGTTGTGCAAACAATCACCTCCGGCTTAACATTTTTAATGATGCTGACAATGGAATCAATATCCTCGCTTTCAATGGAAATGTACTCTTCACCAACAATGCTGCCTCCTAGTGCATAAATATGGTCCTTGATAACGGTATTGGCGGCATAAGGAAATACTTCCTTTGATCCCACTAAAAAGAACCGTTGCCCTAAATTGCGATAAGCCCAGCTGATTCCGGGAACGACTTGTTGGTTAAGCAAAGCGCCTGTATTAACCACATGCGTGGATGAAGCCATGCCCTTACTTTGGTAGGGATAGAACAGCAGAGATTCTCTGTCCTCAAATACAGGGCGTACAATGTCCCTACTGAGAAGCATCCAGCCACCGAAGATCACTGCCACCTTGTCTTTCTCAATTAAATTAATCTCTTGCTCTTTAAAGACGGATCTCCTCGAAGCACCATCCACGACTACAGGTTCTATGCGCCTACCCAGCAAACCGCCACTTTGATTAATCTCATCAATAGCGAATAAAATGGCGTCCACAACAGGCTTTTCTTCGGACTCCATTCTGCCGGACATCGAATAAAGCACACCTACGCGAACAGGTCTATTATCTGTGGCTTGCGGCCCTTCACAGCCAGAAAATAATAATACGCCAAAAGCGACTGCGATAAAAAGAAAGCAAGGTACAAAAGGGCAATTAAACTTATAACGACAGGAAGTCCGCATTTGTTTTAATTCTACTGGAGATTACCGCCGCGACAACCTTTTTTGTCGCTAGAATGGTACATCTCCACTTTTAAGTTAAGCGCGTATTATCACGTTTACACCCAAAACTACTCTTTAATATACTGAAAGGCCTTGGCATCCATCTTAATGACCCGTGTCCGGCAAATATAGTCATGCAGTCCGCATTTTTGGGAGGTAAAGGCTATCATAATATACCCGATGTAGAAAATGAGGGCAGAAAGAATTTTAGCAAAAAACCTCCCTAGGGCTAATCCATAACCTACCGGTGAACCGTCTTCTCGGATAATTCTGATGCCAACTGCTTTTTTGCCGGGTGTTGCTCCATATTTTCCGACAAAATAAACAGAATACAAGATTGGCAAAAGAACTTGGAAAAGTTGCGCCAAAATAGCGGTTCCTCCTCCATGGGCACTACCTGGTTCCATGGCACTCCACATAAAGACAGAAAATCCGAAAAGCAGGGTAACCCCCAGATTAATCCCAATCAAAATAAAGCCATCTATCAAAGCGGCAGCAACGCGAATCCAAAAACCGGCAAAGGAAAGGTTACTTAGGGAAGTTTTTTGATTAAACGCAAAAGCAGGTTGCGTTAAACCGGAGGAAGCGCTTTGTTGAAGACGGACTTGCCCCAAGTAAATTTCACGGACATCGCCAAAAAGAGCCCACTGCTTTAGCCCATGCCACCAGACGTATGTCGCGTTATCAATAACCCCTTGCTGAACAAGTTCGTAAAAATCGGCCTCTAGGTACGGGCCTTTTTTTTCTCCATCGGAAACATAATAAAATTTCATTAAAAATAACTTTAAATTGAGACAAGGGGCTACCTTTATAGTAGCGAGTAGCGCTCATTTAGTCAAGCTATACGAACGGTATAAACTCCGCTTATAATGGTATGAGCTCGCCCTTATGCGTACTATAAATAAAGCAATTGCCCGGTATTCGATAAATACCACCGAGCGCCTCCGCATACAGGTTTATCTGGGGAGCGTAGCGTTGTTTGAGAATATCTGCTGCGGTAGCGCTATCTCCTTCAATAAAATCCGTTTTCCAATCGAGCAAGAGCCATTGCGCTTCCTTTTTGTTAAATGCGAGAAAATCGATAATCCCTTCAATCGCTGTTTTATCATCCTTTTTCCAGAGAAAGGGTACTTCCGTAACCGCCAGCCAAGTCCTGCCTGATAACAGATCCAAAAATCCAGAAGCGAGCAATGTATCGACCTCAATTGCGCCCCGCTCTGGAAGTGGACATAGAGGGAGCTTGTTTTTAAAACAATCAGCCAATTCAGATTTCGAAAGACCCCAAGGGGCGTGCTCCATCATCTCATGCCACCAGTTGCCATAATCTATGCCAACATGAGTTATCAGGCCTTCGTCTTCTCCTGGGTAAAAATCCCGCCCGTGGCTTGCAAGGCCACTTGGCGTGTATCGCGAAAAATAGGCCTTTGCGTTTCGCTTTCCTCGAGCAAATGTTGCGCTATCAATAGTCGCAATTTCGCGTATCCAATCTTCGGTTACAGAAGGGGCTTTATCGTCAACATCATCTTCTGGGAGCACTGTTTCGGGCAAGGATTCCCAATATTCACGGTTACCTTTTTCTGGCAATATGGCCAAAAGATCAGCAAAACTGTTATCGGATTTTTTAAAAAGGTTCTCGTCATCAATCAGGATTAATTTTTCGCGAGGGCGCGTCATAGCAACATAAAGCAGACGCTCATACTCAGCGTGCTTTTTATTTTTTTCAAAATCCTTATCCTCTTCTGTTATCTGAGAACTGTCTAAAATAAAAACAGCATCCCCTCTCCTTTCGATAATTCTTGGATACTCCGGACGAGGCTCTCGAATAGCGCGAAAAAGACATGGCAAAACTACCACTTTCCATTCTAGCCCCTTTGCCTTGTGGCATGAATAAAGTTGAATGTGATCCGGCAACGGAACGACCTCTCCTGACACTTGGTTATACTTTCTCTTTAATATTTCAACCCAATCATGCAGAGATAGCCCTTGTTCTTCTGCGGCAGAAGCATTTAGCAACAGATCATTAACCATATTCTCTTGCAAAACATAGCCCGGCAAGCAGTTTACACGCGCGCGCAAATCCGTTTTATTAACCCAGTACTCTGCCAAAGCACGCAGGGAAAGCCCCCTTGCTGCTCCCGAGATGTTATTCAAATCATTTAAAATAGCCTCAACAGGACCCTCCCCCTCGCTTTTATCGGTAATCTGCAACGAGCAACCTGAGCAAACATAAGTGGCTATATCATGATCCGAAATGCCATATATTTCCCGTAACACGCCAGCGAGCTCAAAAGAGTCATCCGGCTTATCCGCTATCAACATTAAAGCCGTAAACCAAGCATAAGCAGGATTATCCCCGAGTATGTCATTCTTGGAATGTATTTGGCATTTTAATCCCTGTTCTTGCAATGCCTTTGCAAAAGGAATCAACCACCTATTGCGAGGAGAAAGAATCGAAACGAACTTCCAATCATCTATTCCAAGACCTATTTTTCCTTCCTTTGATAACAGCTGGGCCACCTCTTTTGCCTCCCATTCTATAGCGTGGTCATCTTTCTCAAATTCATTTTCCGAGGAAAGTGGTATTTTAATCACTTGGCCTTCCCCTGCCCAAGGCCGTGGCTCTAGCACTGAGAATTCGATTTGACCGGCTCTAATGGAGCTATTTAATATATTAGGGAAAATGCGGTTGGCATGGCTGACAATTTGCCGATCGCAGCGCATTGTAACTGAAAACTTAAGCGCAGTAGATACCCCGCTTGTTGTCATTTGATTATGAATACGAATATAGGTCGGCAAATCAGCGCGCGAACTATAAATAGACTGCTGAGGATCCCCTACCATACAAAAGCGCCCGTTGTCTTTCGCAGCTATGCCCCCACTATCAAAGCCGGCAATTTTCAAAAAAATGTCAAACTGCGCCGCATCCGTATCCTGCGCTTCATCTAATATGACGATTGATTCGGCTGCTTGAACTTTCGCAAGTAAATTATCATCTGCCAATATACGCGTAGCCAGCTGGATCATATCATCATACTTAAGCACTCCCTTTCTTAAGCGAAAGCGCTGGTAATCTTCAGCTATCTTTTGCAGAACCATGCTTCCCACTTCAGAAACCCATTGCTTTAGTGGAGAAAAAACCGCCTTCCACGCTTCTTGAAAATCCTTTCCCCCATAATCGTAATCAGGCATACCTAAACCCGTAATATGTTCTTCGTAGCCTTTCAACCATTCCTCCAGAAGACGCTTCCCCTCTTCTACTTTGGCTTTGTTTCTTGCAGTAGGCTCGAAGTTTAATAATTCATTAAAATTAATTTGTGGAAACGCGGGATAATTATCCCCTTTTCTTGAGGCACAAGAATAGCTTTTAGCGTATTTTAATAAATGCGATAATGATGCGAATCTCAAAAATGAGCTTTTTACATCATCTGGCAAAAAATCAACAATTCGATCCTTCTGCCGAATGCAGGAAAGCCAAAGCTCGTCATCATCCTCCAACAAGTCTAGCTTGCCAGGTATCCCTAAATATGATCCGTATTTATTTATTAGATACAGGCAATAACTGTGAATCGTCCCAAAAAACGCTTGGTTAAAATGAGAGATGATATTCCCTGATGCTTTTTTGACAATTTCCTGACGCGCCCTTAACTGCATTTCATCAGCTGCTTTTTTGGTATACGTAACCACTACGAGCCTGGGCAAACGCACCGCATCCTTTAGTGCTATGGCGACAATCCGGTTGACAATAGACGTTGTCTTACCTACGCCTGCCGGCGCGATTACGGAAAAATTACGATCAATTGAATTGCAAAATTCATCTCGTGCGGGCTGGTCAGCTAATTGAACTGGATTTTTCGTTGTTCCCATAACTTTTACTCCACAAGCAAAGGATTAGTAAGCGCCCATTTTTTCTCTAGTATTTCCGAGTCAACAAATAAGCTAGCGATGGGGTAATCTCCTGTGTAAGAAAAGTTGGATCGCTTATCGCCCCGATCTCCAAAGATTCCGGTTATTGAAAGATTCTCTAGCCCCTTAAAAAAAGCCGCTTCGTCTAAAAACACTTCTAGTTTTTGAGTTTCCAACGTTGCATTATTCTTTTTCGCCAAGCATAAAGAAACATCCCTAAAGCCAAGCTGCCGAATGGCTAGCCCATATAAAACAAGTTGAAGAGCATTTCCCTTCTTAAGGTTCTTGGCAGTAAAGGGATCCATATTGCCTGTCTTAAAATCGACCACTGAAACGCTGTTTTCGCTACGACTACTCTCTTTCAAATCAAACGGCTTAGCCGATGCTAATAAATCGATACGCCCGTGAAGCTGTATATCATAAAATCGCTTATCATTACAGTTTTCCGGAATATCGTATTCACTTATAAGATACGAACAACACCCTTCTTCAGCCCCTAAAACGGCAACAAAATGAGCAACGATTCTTTTTGAGGCATTCCAGCGCTCTGCCCATATATCGGGTAAACTTCTCCCAGAAGAGCGATAGGCTTGCGTAACACGCCCGCGCACTACCTCTGCTTTCTCGCAGGCCAATTTCAGCCAAAGTTCCGCGTCGGGTCTTTTTTGTGAAAAGGCTTTTAAGCTTATCCAATCATGCACCCAGAGCCCCTCCACCATAGACGAGATATCTTTTTCCGAATCCAGGTTGTTTCGCTTCAACTTAAGCACATGTCGATACCACGCCGATGCCGGATACTTTAAAACGTCTTCCCAGGCCTTACAGGAAAGTCTAACAAGAGCCCCAGGGGGTGTTTTAAAAGCAAAGGAAAATTCATCGAACGGTCGCTCTTCGTCTCTTCTTTTTGCGTATGCGATCCGAGTATTATCCAGAGACAGCAAAGCTGCCTGGTCCTTTTTATCATTAATAATTGAATACAGGTTACTCGCACCTGCTTCCTGTATTGCTCTAAAAACTTCAGGGCCGGGAACTTTTCCTGAAAATGCTGATACAATTTGAAGCAACAGTTCACTTGGTACGCATTCACCTCCGCCGTCTGCTTGATTTTTAATAGAAAACGTCAATGCTAATTTTTGAGTAACATTGCGAATTAATCGGTAAAACGTGCGTTGCAAATACGTGCACCTTTCTCTGCCAGACATCATCCACCTATGACCTTCTTTTAGACAAAGATCGCCTTCGCCATGCAGCCCTTGTTTTAGAGCCTTTTGATTATATTCATAAATACAAGCTTCGCTTAACAGGGAAGCATCCTTCACTTCTCCTGGCCAATCTTCTTGCCGCATACCGACTAAAATAAGATGAGACCATTTCTGGCTAACCGCTTCATTCGCAGTCAACAAATGCACCTTAGCAAATATTTGTTGGCCGGTAACGTTACTGGTTCGTTTTGGCGGCATAATGATACCCTTCAACCAGTTTTGGAAATAGCCGCGCTGTACCGGTTTTAGAATTGCTTTCGTTAATAAATCCGATCTTTCCTGGAGGATTGCTACCTTATTCTCCCAGCTGATTTTTTCACAAAATGCGGATGCCACCTTCACAAAAACATCCCAAGACGCTATTTTGGGCCACAATGGCCAGTCTTCCAAAAATTGAGTACACTCTTCTGAACGCGAACATTTCAGCATATAAGCGCGCAGCACTTCAAAATCATCTGTCAATACCTCTCGAAACGCTTGAGAAAAGCCCTTCCTTAGCTTTGATATTGTCTCCTTTTTTTCAGGATAATACCTATAAAGTGATTCCAAAAAATGATCCCATTGCTTTAGAAACGGCTCGTCTTGAAAAGCACACCAAGCGGAAAAAATCATTTCCGGCATTTCTCCGGAATCATTGTATCCTAAATGGTTAAAATGCGGTATAGATTGGCCTTCAAGGCTCGCGGCAATCTCACGCGCAATCACTAATTTTTCACGCGCCACAATGATCCCCACTCGATCGCACGTTGGGTCCGCCAAAAAAGCCAAAGTTTTACCAAGCACGAAACAGGCTTCTTTGTCCGGGGAATCTGAAACATAAATATCCGGCAAAACGCATGCGTTGCCCTCTGGAACAACCCTGTCAGGAAACGCTGCTTTATGAGCTAAGTTTAAATAAGGCCTCAATGGAGGCTTATCCCCCAATAAAACTTCCGCGAAGGATCCAAAAGCATTCTCCCAACTTCCCTTCCAGACGGCTGCCACATCAACGACATCGCCTGTACTCTCAAAACAAATACAAGTATTTTGGGCATGCAAAACGGCAATTCTAGCTATAGTATATGCATCCCAATGCCTCCAGGAAAAGCCCCAAAGAAGAAAGCGATCGAAAGAGATATCCACTTGCTGTTTCTCCGAAATCACCTGATCTACAGCCTGCACGGTAGATACTCCCGCTGCATCAATTTTAGTTTGAAAACGTTCCAACAGCAGCCGAATCTCTTCTTCCGGATACGATGCAACCGGCCAACCGGCTTTAGTCCATTGGTCATAAACCTGAACTACTTCATCTGGCTGCATTTGGGTCGCAGCAGCAAAGGGTGTATGCGCTAACTCTTCGGCAGCCGTGCGCATCAACAGATGGAGATCCTCGCGAAGCGCCATAGGAGAATTTAACGAATAAATAGCTCGTAAGTACTTACGTATGCGCCCAGGCGTACAGAATTCGACTCCAATAGCAGGTATATTTGCCTTTAATAGCTCGTTCTTAATGAAGACTGTAGCAGAAGTACTTGGCGAAAGAAAAATATTTTTCTGGTGTGGCGATTTCAAACAATCTAAAAACCAAGGGGCAATAATGCGTTCCCAGGCTTGATCAAACCAAGCGTATTCCCACAAATCCACATTGGGCGATTTTGCATCCATAGTCTCAATCGCCCATAAACCTTACTCGGAACATACTTTATTCCAATAAAACTGCACCTCAATTTCTATATCCGGGTGCAAGCTTTGGTGCACAGGGCATTTTTTAGCCGCGGCCTCGAGGCGTCTCTGGTTATCTTCTGAAACATCGTGCGGAATATGTATCGCCATCGTAATTTTCCCGATACGGCGCAGGCCTCCTTGAGCCATTACTTTTTCGGAATCAATTTTCGTGCCCGAAATATCCAGCTTTAAAATATTAGCCTGAATACCCATTAAGGTAGCATAACACGTGGCTAGTGCTGTTACACAAAGGTCGGTTGGGCTAAAAAACTCCCCCTTGCCATGATTGTCGACAGGAGCATCTGTCATGATCTTCGTCCCGGAGTCGACATGCTCTACCTCGCAGCGCAAATCCCCCCTATACTCAACTGCTATTTTAGTCATACCTACCACTACACAAAATCTATTCAATAAAGGCAAACCCCTAAATTCGGGATTGCTTGCATTTTCTGGCATAATCAAGCTATATAATAATTAAAGCCCCCATGATCACCCAAGAGGATTACAAACGTCAAAAAAAACTTGAAATTGATTGCCTCAGCAGTTTTACCGGAAAGCCATATTCGCTAAACACCTTTTCGCCAGATGAAGTATTTGCAGTCAAAGAGGAGATCAAAATAGAATTACAAAAACAAGCAATCGATACCTTGCTCCCTTGGGGGGAAACAAATTGTTCGCCTTTCCTGGATTTTGAATTCCATGATCACCACTTCAGATATACCTATCAACGGGAAGATTTGCATGCGGAGCCCCAAACTCTCTTTTCCAAAACCTACAATTTCCCACTACCAAAAGAAGTTGATACAGCGGGGTTTTACACCAATTGCGGCATGTCTGCCATTTCAGGAACCTTATTCACGATCGCTAGCATTTTCCCAAACACATATCACCTCTACTGCGATGAGGATACCTATTTCGAAACACGGTTATTAATCAAACACCACATCCCCTCCCTTCTTCAAGCGGGATCAAACGGTACAGGCCCTTACCTGTATATTGTAGACACATCTGCTGTACCCGATATTGATTCATGGACTCCAAAGATAGAGGCTTCGAAAAACGGTGATCTCTCAATTGTTATAATAGACACTACTTGCTACCCATTACAGTCTCATAAAATACAAAATTTCGTAGAAATCGCATTACAAAAAAATGTTCTCGTAGTCCTCGTGCGAAGCCATGAGAAACTGGATTTTATGGCCATGGAATATAGCCGCCTCGGTTCTGCCAATTTTATATACAATAACACACTGCCAGACCCCACAAAGCGCAAAATATCAACACTCATTGAGGGGTTCAAGCAAACCATGGCTCTTTTGGGGCTCAACTTCAGCCTTACAAGCATTCCTCCCTTTTTGACCAACAAGGAATTTCACGAAATAAACGCTACGCGCATACAACGTTCTGCTCAAAACAACCTGGAAATAGCAATAAAGCTTAATGCAGAGATAACCGGCAAGACGCCCTTTTCAGTAAAGCGATCAGCGCACAATCTCTTTTTTTGCATCAATTTTAACAACTTTTTCTCGGATAAAAAACTGTTCGCGCTCGAAGATAATCTCGTCAAAATATTGAGCAAAAACAACATCCCAACAAGAGAAGTTGCTAGCTTTGCTTTTGATTTTATAGCCATTATCGATTTTGCGCTTCCCAATGAAGACAAACTGCTGCGTTTTTCCATACCCGATTTCCCATCGGAGAACATAGCTAAATGCGTGTCCATTATAGCTTCAGCCGTAATTGAGGCTTCACGCGACCCCAATTCGCCGCTTCTGGTCAAGCATAAATAACTCGTTTTGGCGCTCATCAATTTTCTTTGCGCTTTTCATATGCTTTTGCTAGCTTATAAAACCGCTAATAAAAATTGATTATGTCTGACGAAAAACATTCCCATACCCGCAAAATACATATTACCCAAATCACACCTCAGGGAATGAATTCCCTTTCCTTTTCAGCGGATGAAGCACAGCAATTTGGCTTCTTGAACCCAACGGGGTACGATCTTCTGGCATACTACAAAAGTTTGAAAGATAACTATGCTTGCCCCACGTGCGATCGCACTCGTGTGGAAATCGAAACATTAGGTAAGGTAGGTTGCGCGGATTGCTACGAAACATTTAGCGAAATTTTAAATCCCTTCATCACAACATCTCACAAGGACACGATACATTGCGGAAAAGTTCCCGCGATTAACGAAAAATGCCAATATTTCTGGAAAAACAAGGTCGTACAGCTCAAAAGCGCTCTTGGCGAAGCCATCAAATCTGAACGTTTTGAAGATGCGGCTGAATTCCGTGATCTCATCACTCAAATAGAATCCACTTTATGAAATTATCTTTTAAGAAAAACTGGTTAATTGCCTACATTACCTTCATCATCCTATTTTTGTGGCTGATCAGTGGTTGCTTTTCCTCCAGGGAAACCCAATTCGACATAAATGGTCCCGAAAAACATCTTTTACTCAAGGTTCAAACAAAGAAAATGCGCGCCGAAAGCGTTGACAGGGAAATCGTTGTGAGCGCTAAAACAGAACCGGCCCGCCGCGTGAGCTTAAAAGCTGAAATCACCGGAAAAATTGTGGCCACGGGCGCACACCGCGGTGCTATTGTTAAAAAGGGCGAGTTAATTGCGAAAATTGACGAACGCAATCTGCCCCAGCGACTAGCAGAGGCAGAAGCTTTGCTTCATCAACGAGAACTAGAATACGTTGCCTCAAAGAGTTTGTTTGAGAGTAACTTTCAGGCAGAAACTAAACTGGCAGAATCAAAAACATTACTCGAGCAAGCCAAGGCGAATACCGAAGCACTCAAAATAGATCTTCGCAATTCAAACGTTCTCGCCCCCTTTGACGGGCTTCTTGATAACCGCTTTGTTGAAATTGGAGACTTTTTGTCCGTGGGCGATCCTATCGCAGAAATCATTGAAATTAACCCCTTTATCGTTGTCGCACAAATCACAGAGTATGACGTTTCGCGCATTCAAAAGGGTATGACGGGCTATGTAACCCTTGCTTCCGGAGAAAAATTTGAAGGCGAAATTCGCTACATCGCCCCAAGCTCGAACTCAAAAAGCAGGACATTCACGGTTGAGCTGCTTGTCCTAAATGGCAACCCCCATCTTCCTGTTGGAGAAACTGCTGAGCTTCGTTTACCCGTAGGAAAAGTGCTTGCTTACGCTATCTCACCCGGTCATTTAACCTTAAATGAAGAAGGTGATCTTGGAGTAAAAGTTGTTGGCGAAGATCATAAAGTAGTTTTTTATCCAATCGATATAATCAAAACCTCTGAGGATAATATATGGATCGGTGGGATGCCGGAATCAATAGAACTGATCACGATCGGCCAGGGTTTTGCGGCAACAGGCCAAGAAGTCGTCCCCGTTCCTGAAACATCTGAGCCAACACATTCCGCTTCAGTACTCAACATATAATGGATCGTTTACTTGAAATTATTTTAGGCCGTTCCAGGACCATCCTATCCCTGCTCGCCTTCTTATTAGTTGTTGGGTTATACGCCTACATGGCAATGCCTACGGAGTCTAACCCAGATATTCCGATTCCGATTATATACGTTTCCATGACGCATGAAGGCATTTCCCCCGAAGATGCCGAACGGTTACTCATACGCCCTATGGAAAAGGAGCTTCGCTCTATTGCCGGGGTAAAGGAAATGACGGCTACGGCAAACCAAGGTCAAGCCTCTGTTGTCCTCGAATTCGAGGCCGGTTTTGACAAAGCTAAGGCTTTGCAGGATGTTCGTGAACGCGTAGATATCGCTAAGCCTGACCTCCCGAGCGAAACAGACGAACCCACTGTCAACGAAGTGAATTTCTCTTTGTTTCCTGTGCTGGTTGTTTCTTTATCAGGGGATGTACCCGAGCGCACTTTGCTTAATTTAGCCAAAAAATTACGTGATGCCATCGAAACAATCCCCGAAATTCTAGAAGTAGATATTGCAGGGGAACGAGAAGAAGCACTTGAAATCATTATAGATCCAGCCTCCTTCGAAATGTACGACCTCAAGTTCGAAGAGCTTAACCCGCTTTTTCAAAGCAACAATAAACTCGTTGCCGCAGGAAACCTGGATGTTGGGGCAGGCCGCATCCCTATAAAAGTTCCTGGTCTTTTCGAAACAGCCGAAGATATTTTCAATGTTCCTATCAAGGTGGTTGGGGATAACGTCATACGCCTGCGGGATATAGCTACTCTGCGCAAAAGCTATAAGGATCGTACCGGTTTCGCACGCTCCTGGGGCAAACCTGCTATCGCCCTGGAAATCAAAAAAAGAGCCGGGGAAAACGCAATTCAAACGATCGAAAAAATTCGAGAAATGGTTGCGCAAGAATCTCAATATTGGCCCGAAGGCATTGCCATTGATTTCTTCCAAGACCAGTCCAAGGACATCCGTAACATGCTCGCTAGTCTACAGAACAACCTCATCAGCGCAATTGTCTTAGTAATGGTTGTAGTGGTTGCCGCTCTTGGTTTAAGGTCTTCTATCCTCGTTGGCATATCCATTCCAGGATCTTTTCTCACGGGCATTTTCGTCCTCTATTTGATGGGCGTAACCATCAATATTGTCGTCCTCTTTAGCTTAATTCTCGCAGTAGGGATGCTCGTAGACGGCGCAATCGTGGTAACAGAATACGCGGACCGAAAAATGATTGAAGGCGTTCACCGCGCAAAGGCTTATTTATTAGCCTCCCAGCGTATGGCTCTTCCTATTATTGCCTCCACGGCAACGACTTTAGCAGCTTTTATGCCCCTTCTTTTCTGGCCGGGCGTAGTGGGTGAGTTCATGAAATACTTGCCAATGACGCTTATTTGTACGTTGTCGGCATCCCTCCTTATGGCGCTTATTTTTGTACCCGCGCTTGGAGCCCTAATCGGCAAACCGGGTGAAGGAAATGAAGAAGTCCTCCGTCACCTTGCTGCTGCAGAAAAAGGAAACCTGGATGAACTGCATGCGTTTACCGGTCTTTATATTCGCACGCTCAAAAAATTACTAAAGCACCCAGGTCGCGTCTTTTTAGTGGCTGTCGCCATTCTCCTCGCCACTTATGCTGTGAGCATCATCTTCGGCAAAGGAGTAGAATTCTTTCCAAAGGTAGAGCCAGATCGCGCCGCTTTCCAGATGCGCGTTCGGGGCAACTTATCCATCTATGAAATAGATAGTCTCTTAAAAGAAGTCGAAAATCGTATTATTGATATGGATGAGTTTTCGACTTTATATTCCAAAAGTGATCAAACCCTACAGGGCGAGGATATGCCAGAAGATGCCCATGGCGTGATTTATATCGAATTTAAGGATTGGCGCGTGCGCAGAAAAGCGGATGTTATTTTAGCAGAGGTTCAACAACGCCTAAACGATGTTCCCGGCATCATCGTTGAACTCAGCACGGAGGAAGCCGGCCCTCCTGTTGGCAAGCCAATTAATATCCAACTTTCTTCCCGTTATCCAGAGCTTCTTGAGCCGGCAATCGCTAAAATATATGATAAACTGGCAAGCATGCCGGAGCTTAAGGACGTGGAGGATTCTCGCCCCGTTCCCGGTTTTGAATGGCGTATCGATGTGGATCGTGCCGAAGCCAGCCGCTATGGTGCCAATATTCAACTCGTAGGCGATATGGTGCAATTTGTTACCAATGGCCTTAAAATCGGGGCGTATCGACCGCTTGATTCTGATGACGAAGTGGACATTCTTGCACGTTATCCTGTAAGCTTCAGAAGCTTGGATCAAATTGCGCGCATGCGTGTTCCCACTGCCAGTGGCTCTGTTCCGCTCAGTAATTTCATTACGTATAAAGCTGCGCCAAAAGTCAACGCGATCAAACGCTCCGATGGCAAAAGAGTCCTAAACGTACGCGCGGATGTGCAACACGGCGTACTCGCGGATGACACGACACAAAAATTGAAAACCTGGATCACTAAACAAGCTGATCTCGATCCCAGTATTGATGTCAAATTCAAAGGTCAAGATGAAGAACAGCGGGAATCCTCGGAATTCCTAAATAGAGCCTTCATAGTAGCGCTAGCGGTGATGGCCATCATTCTGATAACGCAATTTAACAGCTTCTACGATGCTCTTTTAATTTTGACCGCTGTTATCTTCTCAACTGTAGGTGTCTTCCTCGGCCTCCTCATTACAGGACAACCGTTTGGCATCGTTATGAATGGCATTGGAGTAATCGCCCTTGCTGGAATTGTTGTTAATAACAATATTGTGCTCATAGATACCTATATACGTATCCGGCATGATGAAGGGCTTTCTGCCGTAGAGGCAGTTTTAAGAACGTGCGCGCAACGCCTGCGCCCTGTCATGCTGACCACCATTACGACCATATTGGGCCTTATTCCCATGGTACTTGGTATTGATATTGATTTCATTCAACGAGGTATCGACATCGGCAGTCCTTCCACCCAGTGGTGGACTCAACTCTCCACATCTGTCGCCTTCGGCCTAGCCTTTGCTACCGTACTGACATTGGTGCTGACACCCGCATTGCTCGTTTTGGGAGATCGTACGGCTACCTACTGGAAAGCGAAGTTTCAAAAATAATTTCAAGGAAAAGAGATTGCACAAAAGGTCGGTTTTCGCTTCAATAACGCTGTTACCAAACAAATGAGGCTAAAATACAGTCATGTCTTTCATCCTGGATATTATACTTTACCTAATTTTTGCATCTGTCATCGCATTTACTGCCTTTACAGGCGCAACCCTTATTCTTTTACCCAGAAGAAAACTGCTTGTCTATTATCAGGATTTTGCCCTGCGTAAATCCAAGCGCTCCCTTAAGGATGAAGATTTTAAAGGATTTTATAAAAAACTGACATTGGCCAAACCAATCGGAATGCTCCTCATCCTGCTAAGCGCCATGTTCTCCTTCTTTATTCTTTCTTAAGGAACGGGTTATCCCGGCATATCCGGGCCAAAATCACCAGGCAACTTATCTGCATTATTGCCCCCCATTGCACCGAATGCTTTTTGGGCTAAATCTCCCTGAAAATAAATACTCCTGGATGGGAACGCGATGGACGACCCTCTAGACTGGATCGTTTTCATAATTTTCACATTTACCCGCTGGCGAATATCCATATACTCTTTCCACACAATCGTGGCCGTGAAGTAATATACTAAAATATTGAGCGAACTCTCCCCAAAATCGGTAAAATTAACCAAATAATAGGTCTGATCCACCCCAGTATCCTCTTTTAAAATGGTTCGTATATCCTCCACAATCAAATCCACGACATCAGGCTGAGTATCATAACTAATACCCACAACTTGCTTCACCCGACGTTTAGGCATACGTGACCAATTATTAATAAATTCGTTTGCCATCACGCTGTTGGGCACAGAAACCAAGGTCTTCGGCCAAGTACGTATCCGCGTAGATCGTATACCGATAGACTCTACATCACCATCAACTTTGTCTCCAATTTGGATCCAATCCCCCACCTTAAACGGTCTGTCCAAAACAATACACAAGGAGCCGAAAAAATTAGCCACAGTGTCTTTCGATGCAAAGGCTATTGCCGCACCCCCTATACCCAAAGTTGCCAGTATACCGCTAATTTGATAGCCCAAATTATCCACCACCATTAAAGCACCCACGACAAAAAACAATATCTGTATCGTCTTCTTTATTAACGGCGTAAACCCTTTCAATACAGATTCATTACCGTGCGCAATCACACGAGCAATGGCTATCGTAAAAATATCACTCAACCGCATTAAGGCCCAGAAGATGATCACCATCGAGGCACCTCGGTAAAACTTTGTAACCAAAAGCTCCACTCTCGCATCTAACGGCAATGCCAATATCCCTAAATAAATACCTAAAACCAAAATAAATATCGAGGCCGGCTTTTCAAGCGCCTGCAGCATTATTTCACTCAAACCGCTCTTATTGCGCTGAATCAAGGCATGCAGCTTCTTAAAAACGGCTTTCGCGATAACGTTTCGAAAAATCAAAGCTAATAAAATAATGGCAAAGCTTGTGATCAAATCAATCAACGCATACCCGCCAATTTCGTAACCCATAATGTTGCCCATCCAGACACGTAGAATAGATCCACTTATTGATTCTTTTTGAATAGTGGGCTCGGCAAACAAAAATCCACCGCCAAGCACTGCAATAATTAGTAAAATTGTTAATAATCTATTTTTTCGCATATTGGAAACTTTCGTTAACTAGCTATGCTGCCCCATATATCACATTTATTCAAAAGAAAAATCCCCTTTCTCTATTTCCCATGTCTGAAGTTAAGAGTTGAGATATTGGCGCTAATGGTTAATCTTCAGTATTATTAATTCTAGCAATGAGCTCACCTACGCTTTATCAACTCATTTTCTGCGAGCAAGCTTTAAAAGAACTTTATAAGCTCGAACCTGCCATGCAATGCGAGCTCATGGACAAATTAAGCCAACTCAAGCCCAAGGATTTGCAAAAAAACAATTCCAGCATGGGAAGTTTTCAGCGCGATGGCAAAACGTACTATCGTTTCCGCGCCAATGACTTTCGTATCTACATTGAAATCGAAGGTGAAATCATCCACTGCCGCTACATTTTGCCTCATCACTCTCTTTCAGACTTCTTATTCCGTTTCAAGTTGCCTATATCGGAAGAGCAAATGGTAGAACACCATCACTCCTTTTGGAAATATCTCGATAGCTTAAAGTAAAATCAAAAAATATTATATGAACGCACCAAACAAAATTGAGCCATCTTCTCATGCACGCATCTACATAATACCCAATGCGATCACGGCAGGGAACCTCTTCTTTGGCTTTTTAGCCATCATTCGCTGCATACAAGCACGGTACACCGCGTTGACAGAAATCGAATCAACAACGCTGTATACGCAAGCGGTGTGGTTCATCATTTTGGCGTTTATTTGCGATGCGCTGGATGGCCGAGTCGCTCGCTTAGGAGGCAGAGATTCTCTCTTCGGTAAGGAGTTTGACTCCCTGGCTGACATCGTTTCCTTTGGGGTAGCGCCAGCCCTCATGCTCTTTTTCCTCATCCTTTCTCCAACGGAAGGCTATCCTATATTTCGCCAAATCGGATGGCTCATTGGGTTCATTTACCTCATGTGCGCCGCCGTTCGCTTGGCTCGATTTAATGTGATCACACACCCTTTACTTCCAGAAAAAGAACGTCCCATCAATTTAAAACAGTTTCTAGGACTGCCTGTACCAGCCGCTGCCGCTTTAATCGCTTCTCTTGTGCTTGTTTTGACGAGACTGGAAACGCGGGTGATCTGGCTTGCCATGCCTGGCCTCATGCTCCTTATTTCATGGCTCATGGTCAGCTCTATCCCCTACCCAAACTTTAAAAACATAGATTGGCATACGCACGCTCCTTTAAAAACCTTTTTAGCGCTCGTGATTTTAGTAGCCATCATTTTCATATTTCAGGAATTCGCTTTCGCACTCATATTTGTGAGCTATATCTTTTACGGTCCTATTCGACACTTTAATAGTAAATGGCGCAGACGAAACAAGTCCACATAGAAAATAATACGCTCATTTTTGGAGATCCCTCCTTTTCTAAATCAACTGAATTAGAAGGGCACTTGGCCGCTTTTGCCTTTGAATCTTTAGCAAGAGACCCTTCCAGGGAAATCATAACCGATTATTCGGGCAAAGGTAAGCAACCCATAAAAGCCGGTATGCTATTGGCTTTGGCGTACTTACTTTCGTCTAAACTAAAACGCCTCTACCCTGATCAAGAGCATATCGGCATTGTTCTGCCTCCCGGCATTGGAGCATTTATCGCGAACCTGGCAGTCACATTGGCTGATAAAACACCGGTAAATATAAACTTTACCGTCAGCCCTTCAGCAATCGCAGTTTCAATATTAAAAGCAAACATACATGTCATCATTTCTTCGCCTGTTTTACGCGAGAAGTTGCCGAACTTCCCCTGGACAGAAACGTTTTTCGATCTCTCCAAACAGTTGAAAAAACTTTCGAAAGTAAAAATACTGGCTTTCTTAACAAGTCTAAGTGTTTTTTCTTCAAAAAACCTCATTAAATGGCTAAAAGTCCCTACAGTTGGAGGGGATAAAAAGGCCGCCATTATTTTCACCTCCGGTAGTTCAGGTACCCCCAAGGGCGCAATCCTCACCCACCGAAATATCCTTGGTAATATCTTTCAAATTCAATCCCTCAGCCTGATTACGCCTAAGGATAAGATACTTGCGTGCTTACCTATATTTCACAGTTTTGGCTTCACCGTCACACTCTGGTATCCGTTAATATCAGGAACCCTTGTCACGACTGTACCAAATCCTCTTGAAACGCGGAAAATCGCAGATGTCATCGAAGCAGAGAAAGCTACCTTACTCCTGGGCACGCCGACATTTCTTCAACCTCATTTAAAGAAAACAGATCCTGCGAAAATCGCTTCCCTCAAGGCAGTCATTGCAGGTGCTGAAAAAACTCCTCCGGCTTTCAAAAAGGCGTGGGAAGCTCAGTTTAACAGTCGTTACCTGGAAGGTTATGGTCTTACTGAAACTTCTCCGGTTGTTTCTGTAAACCTTCCCTACGTCTTTAATAACAATGTTTTACATAAACCGGGTTCTGTCGGAATCCCCTTGATCGGGCACGAGGCTAGAATCGTTGATCCTGAAACAGAGGAAGTGCTTCCCCCAAATAAATCCGGTATACTGGAGCTTTGTGGCCCTAACATTTTCGCTGGTTATCTCAACGATCCCGAGGAGACAAATAAGGTCTTTCGGGGTAAATGGTTCCACACAAAGGACATTGCTCATTTCGATAATGAGGGGTTTTTATTCATACAAGGGCGAACAGCTCGTTTCTCCAAAATTGGCGGCGAAATGGTACCTCATATAACAGTTGAGCACCACATTCTGGAAGCATTCGATATTCACGCTACTCAAAAAATGCCTATTGCGGTCACTTCTCGTGAACATGCGTCAAGGGGCGAAATTCTGGTTCTCCTCGTAACAATTGAGATCTCCCAGCAAGAATTGATCTCAAAATTGCAAGCCTTCGGCATTCCCAATCTTTGGATCCCAAAGGAAATCGTGTCCGTTGATGAAATCCCCTGCCTTCCCTCCGGAAAAATAGACTTATGCGCCTGCCAGAAAATTGCCTCAATCCGACACACCAATACCACCGCCTAGATGTTAGGCAAACGGCATTCTAAAAGAATATCCGTATCCAGTCTTGTCAATTCATTGGTGTCCGTTTAAAATTTTTGCAGTAATTACTTCTATACAACATGATGCATCAACCAAAATCGTTTCGATTTCAACTTCGTTTTTTTGCCCTTCTTTTCATATACACGTGTTGTTGTACCTTTAGCTTGTATTTAGCGTACTACCTGCGCTACGACTTTATTATCCCCGAAGATGTTCAAATAGAACGATGGGAATCGCTCATTTGGTTTATCCCGTTCGAGCTCCTCTTACTCTATATGTTCGGGCAATTTAATGGCTTGCTTTCTTACTTTCGCTTACCCGATTTGTACCGAATTTTTAGCGCTTTCACGATTGCTTCTACCACGCTTCTGTTTCTCTGGTTCTTATTTGGGGGCAATTATGTCCCGCCTCGCGGTGTTATTTTGGCAGATTACATTTTGTCCATCTTATCAATTACAATCTTCCGAGTGGCACTGCGTATTTACCGAGAGCGTTTCCTCAACTCTAAATCCCATACGCATACCGCACAGCGAGTTGCCATCATCGGTGCCGGTGATGTGGGCGCTACATTGGTTGCAGATCTTCTCATGCGCCGTTCTCTTGGCATGAGGCCTATCATATTCCTTGACGACAACAGAAAAAAAATCGGCAGCCATATACACGGTATCCCCGTGGTCGGCACTCCCGACAATCTGGAAGCAATCAAAAATGCCTACATGATTGATAAAGTCATCCTAGCCCTCCCCTCAAGCGCATCGCAACGCATTCGCAAAATAACAGAATCCGCAAGAGCGCTTAATATTAAAGCAGAACTTGTCCCTTCATGGCATGACATTGCGTCAGGCCGGATCAAAGCCTCACGCATTCGTTCTGTAGAACTGGAAGATATTCTAGGAAGAGAGCCTGTAAAATTAGACTCCGAGCACATTCGAGATCTCCTTAAATCTAAATCCGTCTTAGTAACCGGAGCGGGCGGGAGCATAGGAAGCGAGCTTTGTCGACAAATAGCGGCAAAAACACCCAACAAACTTATCCTCGTGGAACAATCCGAGGGTCAGCTCTTCCAAATCGAGCAAGAACTGATTGAGGATGGCTATAAGGGGATAATTTTCGCTGTTGTTGCCGATATCCTGGACGAGCCTCGTATGAACCATATTTTCAAACAATACCAGCCCTCTATCGTGTTCCACGCTGCCGCGCATAAGCACGTCCCCATGATGGAATACCAACCCCATGAAGCCATCAAGAATAACGTCCTGGGCACAGACATCCTGACTCGTCTGGCAGCTAAATTCCATGTCGAGCGCTTTGTGTTTATATCGACCGATAAAGCCATTAATCCCACTAATGTCATGGGCGCAACCAAGCGTATGGCCGAAATCATCACACAATCAAACCAATGTTTACCCGATAACAAAACGAATTTCATGGCCGTACGCTTCGGGAACGTCCTAGGCTCCTCAGGCAGTGTTATTCCTATTTTCAAAAAACAAATCGCAGCTGGAGGCCCTATTACGGTAACGCACCCCGAAGTCACGCGTTACTTCATGACAATTCCGGAAGCCGTTGGGCTTGTCTTGCAATGCGCCACACAAGGCAATGGCGGCGAAATATTTATCCTCGATATGGGCCAACCGATGAAAATTGTAGATGTCGCCCGTCAACTGGCGGAGCTCAGTGGATTCAAGCCAGAGGTGGATATAGAGATCAAGTATGTTGGGCTACGTCCAGGTGAAAAATTATTTGAAGAACTGCTCTACAACAAGGAAGAGGTTACTTCTACCAATCACCCACGTATTCTACGATTAAAATCTCAGCCGCAAGCACATGCAGCCATTCAAGCAACGGCGACATGGATACGCGATGATCTTTACCATTTTTCTGCAAACGATCTCAAGAAGCGTTTACAAGATTTCGTACCGGAATATTCCCCGTTCATCGATCAATAAACGCTTTTATTGTCGCTTCAGATATATATTCCCAAACTCGTCCTGAAAGTATAATTCGTGCTTGGATGCATGTACTTTCACCCATCGTAATTCCCCCCTGGGGTTAACAACGGCTCCTAGGTAAAAAATCTTTCCGTCGAGGATCATGCGGCTGCTATCCCCTTTAAAAATAACACTCGTTATTTTAACGCCTTCCAACCACGTAGCCAATACAGGATCAGGTCCCGTGAACACATCTTCTGCCGCTTCAGTAACGACCTCTTGCGTTGCCTTATCTTTTTTGATTTTCGCATAAGGCAAACGATCGCTTACCCCTAAAGTATTTTCTTCGCCCGCCTTAAAAACTTGAACAGCTTTCACGGTTGATTCTGTAGCAGGTGCCTTCTCAGCCTGCCCGTTCACTAGTTTGTTACTTGGTTTTCCTGCGGCAGATGCCTCTGCTGGTTGCTCCGAAGCTAATACATCAGCAATCGCAGCTTTGAGCTCTGCTTCAGATACCCCCATTTCAGCAGCTTTTTCCTGTATCACCTGTTGGTTAAATTCGTGCTCAGATAACTCAATCGTTGTCGTCTCTTTAGCTCTTGGTTGAGACACTCCATTTGCAGCCGCAGAAACACCGGTCTTTGCCGTTGAACCGTTTTTAGCAGCACTAACCGCTTCTTGTAATTTTTCAGCAGATACGCCCATCTGGGAAGCCTTCTCTTGAACCTTTGCTGCGCTAGCCGGCTCTTGCGCTTTTCCAATATTAGACTGCACGGCCTTACTATTAAGTACTTGGTCAGCTGTCACGGCATTGGGTTGTTGCTCTAAAGCAACTCCTGGGACTGCCCCTTCTTGTGCTGGCTGAGTCTTAGCACCTTGGCTTTTCGAGGCAACCGGCTGTTGCGGTTTATCAAATTCTCCGGTCAATTTTTTTAGCTCTGTCATCGCCTCTTCCACAACGGCGGTATCGCTCACTCCTGCTTTTTCGTCTTTAAGGAAAGGTAACCCTATCATCACAATTCCCGCAATAACGACAAACAAAACCGCAATCATGCCAATTATCGGCAAAACTCTTTTGCTCACCCTGTTACCTCCATTTCCTCCATTAGATTTTGGCAACAAAGCCTCTGGAGGTAATACTGGCGGCTCCTCGCCTTCTTCATCGTTAGCACCGGGCATAGATTCAGGCTCGTTAAAGGGTTTTGGTGTTTTTAATAAATAATGAGAATGCTTTGGCGGCGGCGGTGGCGGTGGTTTAATCTCTACCTTTTCCTCCTCCTCTTGGGGGATCCCTTTAGAATTTGAATCCTTATATCGCGGCGATTGCTTGGAATGAAATGCCATGCGAAAAGGAATCGCAGTATTGTTCAAATCCGGCATGCCTTCCGTTTCTGCATGAGTCTTCTCTGTTGCCTCTGGCGGCTTGGGCAACTTTACTTCAGGTTCATTCGCTTGTTCTACAGGCTTCTTCCCACTACCATCCAAAGGAATACCGCTTTGGGTGCGTTTGATCGGCCTTCTTGAGCCCATTGTGTGCGCATCCGTTCTGCGTTCTAAACGCAGTTTACGTTTCTCCTCTTTTATTTCAGGAGATTTTTCGGGACTTGGGGGGCCTAGCTTACGCCCCTTTTTCTCTTTATCAGAGTTCCCTTCTGTATTCCGTTCCTGACTCATCAATAAACACAAGCTCCTTGGGGGTGATTTCTACAATTTTTACGGGTAATTGATAACCTATGTATGAACCAATACTGTAAACTCGATTATTCAGCAATACCTTACTGTTTTCGCCCGCAATCTTAAGACCCGAGATATCCAACGCCTCTATATAGTCTTCTATCTTCTGTTCCTGCGCTTCGCGTACCTCTATAATCGCGGATTCTGTTTTGGTAGCCTCCATGCCTTTATTTAAAGGCGATACACTCGTATCTTTTTCTGGCAAAACAAGCTCACGTCCAGGAGTGGGTGCGGGTGATTTTTTCAAAACAGCGCTTGATTCCCGGTCTTGGGCGAATAAATGATCCGTCTGTTCTTTTATAGAATCCGCAATCGCTGCTCCGGTTATTATTTCCGGTACAGGAGCTTCTATTTCATCCCCTGCTTTTACGATTGTAACTTCCCCAAATGCCGATCGCTCTATTGCCTTAGTTGGTTTACCCAGACCGCCTTGGGATGTTTTCTCTAAATCCGTAGCACCATCCTGCGGTTTTAATAAAACAACGAGCAATAATATAAAAAGCATGCCGATAAAAGTGCCCCCTATCAATAATCCCCAAAACAACTTGGGGTTAGGTGGCGAAGAAGATACCACAACTCGCTTCTGGGGCTTATGCCCTTGTGCATGCGGCGCGTTCATTCTATCTCGCTGTGCTTTCTTTAAAGCTTCACTTATTAAACTCATGATAATTGTCTCAATTCCTTATGCGCCCGACGTACATGCCTATAACTCACACAATCACTCATACCAATATATGCCGAAAGCAACGATTTGTCACATAAATTGTTGATTATACGGGGTATGCCTTTGCTTTTTTTGAAAATCGAGCGCAATGCCCAATAACTAAATTGCGGCAGTTTCTTTCCTTTAGCTAAAGTAAGCCTGTGCTGAATATACAAAAATGTTTCTGAAAAATTTAACGGCGTTAGCTCATAGTAAACCAACACCCGTTGCTTCAATTGCCTCAGCCTCTTGGCTCTCAATTTCTCTTTAAATTCGGGTTGGCCCATTAGAATAATTTGCAACAATTTCTGATTATCTGTTTCTAAATTAGAAAGCAAACGTATCTGCTCTAAAACCTCATCAGAGAGGTTTTGAGATTCGTCTACGATCATGATGATTTCTTTACCACTAGCAATCTGCTTTAATAAAACTTCGTATATCTTGTTTACTAAATCAACCTTCGTATTGAGAGCCACTTTTACTCCCAGCTCCCTCAAAATATCGCGCAGCAACTGGTCTTTTGTCACTTCAGGGTTTAATAACAATACCGTTTCAAAATTCTCTTCATCCAGCTCCTCTAGTAATTTGCGGCACAGGGTAGTCTTTCCGCAACCCACTTCCCCTGTCAGCACGATAAAGCCTTTGCGTTGCTGTATACCATACCGCAAATGCTCCAACGCTTCTTGATGCTTAGGGCTTAAATATAAAAACCGTGGATCTGGGGTTATATTAAAGGGCATCTCTTCAAATCCGTAGTAATCCTTATACATACATGATTATACCCTATCTTTTTTTAACGGCCTTGAAAATACTTTATTTTATTGATAAATACTTAACCTTCATGAGTATGTTTCAAAAAATTATTATCGTTTTCTTGTGCCTCTTGTTATTGATCGTCTCAACATTTTTTCTTTCCCTCTGGTTTAAAACTAAAAAGGAATATCAAGGTTTTGCTAACCGTGAACAAAAATTGTCAAATGAGCTCTGCGAATTGCAGAGCGCGCTAAAGGCTCAAGAACTTTATCTCGATAAACTCATTTCAGATCCAGAGTTCTTTGAGCGTGTCGTCCGCCAAAAACTGGGATACTCAAGCCCGAATGAGCTCATATTCCGCTTCCCCAATCAGCAGACCCAATAAACCCATACTATGTTTGCTACAGAAAACGAAGTCGTTCAAACCTTTAAAAATGCGGGGCAATCTCACGTTTTTGAATCCTATAGTGTCCTTTCGCTTGAACAAAAAAAAGCGCTTCTTGCCCAAGCATCACAAATAGATCTCCCCTTCCTGCACAGCTTAGCGAGCAAATTTTTGCCGGTCACACAGCCTACTTCTCATACTAACGCAGGGCATATTTTACCCCCAAAAGCGCTTCGACTTCCTCAAAACGGGGGTGATCCTTCCGCTTGGAATTGCGCTCGTACTCTGGGCGAAAGGTACCTGACAGCAGGAAAAATAGCCGTCTTAACCGTTGCAGGGGGTCATGGGACGCGTCTTGGCATTACTTGCCCGAAGGGGACGTTCTCCGTCACGCCTATTAAGGAAAAATCGCTTTTCCAAGTCTTTGCGGAAAAAATCGTTGCTGCTCAAAATAAATATGACTGTGTGATTCATTGGTTTATCATGACCAGTTTTGCTAACCACGAGGATACCCTCGAGTTCTTCAATCAACATAACTATTTTCGTCTCTCGCCCAACCACATCCATTTTTTCCAACAGAGCCAAATGCCGGCAATTGATTTTGAGGGCAAAATAATCATGGAATCCCCTGCTTCCATTTCCATGAGCCCTGATGGCCATGGCGGTTCCTTTTATGCGCTAAAAAATCACAAATTGCTCGACTACATGGCCGAGCGTAATATCGAAATTATCAGTTATCATCAGGTAGATAACCCGCTTGCAAAAATTATAGACCCCGCGTTTATCGGTTTTCATATCGAGGCTCAATCAGACTTTTCGTCCAAAATGGTTCCCAAAACAAAGCCGGAAGAAAGGGTGGGGCTTTTTTGCATCATAAATGGACAGCTTCAAGTAATCGAATATAGTGATTTCCCTTCAAGCTTGGTCGATCAAAGGGATCCAAACGGAAGGCTCACGTTCGATGCGGCAAACGTGGCAATTCATCTCTTCAACAGAACTTTTGTCGAAACGGTTACAGAAAAACAGGGTTTATTAGAAAGCTTGCCTTACCATAGAGCTATAAAAACAATACCGGCATTCAAAGAGGTCAAAGCAATATCTCCCAAAGAGCCTAATGGCATTCGTTTTGAGCGCTTTATCTTCGATGCCCTCCCGTTAGCCCATAATCCCATTCTCATTGAAACAGAACGTACTTCAGAATTTAGCCCTGTTAAAAACAATACCGGCCCGGATTCCCTGGAAACGTGCCTGAAGGACCAGCGAACCCTTTTTCTTTCTTGGATTTCCCATGCTCTCCCTGATGAAACATTGGCCACTATCAACAAAATAGAAGTCTCACCGCTTTTCGCGGATTCCAAGGATGATTTTGTGAAGAAGTGGGCGCAACAGCCCCAAATCGTCTCCCCGGAAGCAAATGAACTGTATATCGAATAAGCGTTTTACTTCGCCTATTTCTTAACAGTTCAGGTTTGAAAATGCCCCCTAAAACAGCTCAAAATAATCTTGCCATTGCCCCTTGCCATACTTATCCTACAAAGATCTCGATTGACTTCAAGGGGGATTAGCTCAGTTGGTTAGAGCGCTTGCATGACACGCAAGAGGTCACTGGTTCGAATCCTGTATCTCCCACCATTTTTATTAAATATTGCCCCGCAATCACTTGTGGGGCATTTTCTATTTTAAAGACACTTATGATCACCTTGGCCAACATAAATGCTCAATCTTGGGTAAACGCCATGCATCGCCTGCCACCAGAAGCAATCTGGGGCATTCTGCTCGTTGCCTGTTTTGCCAGCATTATCCTATTATTACGGCTGTTTGGAGCAATAGGGCTTTATGTCTACATGGCTATTGGGGTTATTGCCGCAAACATTCAGGTACTCAAAGTCGTCCAATTCTCTCTGCTTCCGGAGCCCGTAGCCCTCGGCACAGTCATCTTCTCGACCATCTTCCTTTGCACAGACATCCTTGCCGAATATTATTGCGCGAAAACCGCTCGCAATGGGGTTTATTTAAGCATGCTAGGTATGTTCCTGATGACGCTCTTTATGCACATTACCCTCGGATTTCGTCCACTAGACCCTGCAACCGCTCCCGAAGGCCTTCAATGGGCACTTCCTGCCCACGATAATATAAGCGCTATATTTACCCCTGCACCGGCTCTTTTCCTAGCAGGAATGGTCTCCTTTCTAACCAGTCAATTGTACGATGTTTGGGTTTTCACTGCCATTCGTAAACTCACCCGCGGGCGCTATCTCTGGCTACGAAATAATGTCTCTACGATCCTTTCAGCTCTAATAGACAGCGTCTTATTCAGCACACTTGCCTGGATAGTCCTGGCTCCACACCCCTTGCCCTGGAAAACTGTTTTATTCACCTATATACTAGGCACCTACTGGATACGCGTCATTTTCGCCATTATAGACACCCCCATCATCTACCTGGCACGCCATTTCATACCGCAAAAGGATCCATTACTTATAGCCAATAAGCTAAAGTAAAATCCCTCATGGGCAATTAGGCACACTCGTTTATGCCTACATGTCAGGCTACAGTGGGGCTTTCTTGAAATCAAGTTTTTCAATAGCACTTGATCCTGAATTCATCCTAATCTCAGTTATAGCACTCGTGCGTTCATCAATAAACACTTCAACCCCAGTATTTCCCACCAACTCACCTTTATCATTCAACAACTTTGTATCCACAAACATCCCCTGATTAAACGGCTCAAAGAACGAAACTGACTCTATTTCCCCCGTAGCGATATCCGTGTACAGGGTAAGCGGCCAATAGGTATATCGTTCAATCGTAAATTTACAAGAATGTACCATAACCTGAACAACATCATAAATTTTATTATCGCCCAACTCTATCACCTGCCCTAAATCCCCCTTAACAACAAGGGGTACTCGAGAACTATCCCGAGTCACAAATTCCAAACTAAGTTCTATAAACTTAATGTTCGAAAATTTTGTATTCCAACTGACATGAAAATTTGTCTGAATTCTTTCGATATCCCCAAATGCGGATACTGTTAGTCGTTGAAGCCCAAAAATAAGACTCACAGTACTTATTAAAAAACATATTTTCTTTAAGATCATAATCAACACACTCAAATTTTTATTTATGTAGCTAAATGTATGATATGAGATAATCGAAATCTGTCAAAAAAACATGTGACCTTAAATAACTATTGCAAGAAATCGTACTTTAGCAATTTCAAGCATCAAAAAAGATGAGCTAAGGTTCTACTTAAAGCCCCTTAGCTCATACAAGTGAAAAACCATTTAGTCTTCCCTCTAAAAAATGCTTACTATTTTCTGTATGTGAGGTTGCCTAAGTCTCGCCCCCATGAATTCGCATGAATTGAGGTCAATTTACCCGTAGCTTCATCCAATACTATTTTGAAATATCCATTTCCGACTTCAACACCCTGATCATTCTTAAGCTTTACCATAATTTCCTGGTTATTATTAAACGGCTCAAACAAAGATATCCCTTCAAGTTCTCCTGTCGCGTTCCCTTCCCAAATCGGAAAAGGCCAATAGCTGTGCTGCTCAAGCGTAAACTTACACGAGTGTATAATAATTTGAGTCACATCATCCATACCAGGATCTCCTACACTAACTTCCCCTCCCTCACGTCCGGTGAAAGTCATCTCTCTTGTCTCACCATCTCTTCCAACAAATGTTATTGCAAAAGGGGCATATTTTATATTGGAAAATTTTACACTCCAATGGACATAAAAAGGTATTGTGTATTTTTCTACTTTAATAGATGCAACACTCTGGACGAGCTGCAAACCAAGAAAAACTCCCATTATTGCAACCAAAAAACTAATTTTCTTCAACATAACCATAAACTCCACTTAATTAATAATATTACAAACTTAGTATACCATTATTTCGATATTTGTCAAAAATTGGAAAGGTTTTTTATCTCCCTATTTAATTTCATCAAAAATAAGCTGTTCTTGTTATTCTTCACAGTTTATCCAGAAAGCTACTGACAAATGCTAACCTTACCTTTATACACAAAAAAATAGTGCGTCTCCGTCGTAAATTTACAAGAGTGTATAATTATTTGAACTCGGCATTTTTTGTATAAAAAAACTGCCACTCATTGACGAAATGTCATATTTGGCGTATGCTTAATTATTGCTATATCAAACAAGAATTAAATCATTATGCTAAAGAAAATAACTCTAATAATAGCTTTTTTGGGAATCTGGATGGGTTTCCAAGTTAGTCAGACTGTCGCATCGGTTAAAGTAGGTCAACTTACAGTTCCCTTTTTCGTGCAGTGGAATGCCATTGCCCATTCCTTTCACATATCTAATATAGAATTTGATATAACATTTGTCACTAGAGATGGCGAAAGGGTGGCCATTTCTTACAAGGGCACTCCGGGGCGTGAAGTTAGCGTAGGAGATCCTGGTATAGATGATGTGACTCAAATTGTCATAACTTCATTTAAATTTACTGTTGATGAATATATTGTGGGCGTTTATTCTAAAACAGCCAAAGGAGAGCTGAAAGGCATATCATTGCTAGAACCGTTTAAGACGGGAGATGTCGGGGCAAAGCTTTTGAATGCCAGAGGAGAAGAGGTAGGCTGGGGCTTTTTTAGACTAGTATTGAGCGATAGCGGCGATAAGCTGATTTCTATTCAAGCACAATCTTGGAGAGTTGACCTTTGGAGGCTTTTCCGCTGATAAAAAGCACCGGGTAATTTCTCTGCTAATCGCTCGAGAGACTGCTGAAAGTGATTCAGACTATAGATCACACGCTTGGCCACTTCGAAAGTACTTCATTACGCCCTCGCATCTCGAGCTAGAGGTCGTGTCTCTCCTGAAGTAACAACTCCACCAAGACATATCATTTATTCGATATTTGCCAAAGATTGGGGGGTATTTACTACAGCCCTGAATAGCACCCGAAATACTCATCTGATGTCATCTTCAGCCCAAAGATCATAGGAATAATGACTGCTTTCCTCTTGCGCTTACCCCTTATTGCCTTCTATAAATTCTACCAATGGATACCACCCATCGCAAATCTGTCTTTCGTGCGACATTATTAACCGCCATTGTATCCATTGGCATGATGGATCTGCACGTACCCTCGATGCCTGCAATGGCAAAATATTTTGATGCGCCGGATACCCAAATCCAATACACCATAACGCTGTTCCTCTTGGGGTTCAGTCTATTTCATTTAGTGCTTGGACCTTTATCAGATCGCTACGGCAGGCGGCCTATCCTCATCATATCCCTTATGACAGGTCTCGTGGGATCTGTTATGTGTATGCTTGCCTATAGCATTCCGTTTTTACTCTGGGGAAGGTTTATCGCAGGCATTGGCTGCGGCGGGGCTAGTCTTTTAGCGCGCGCCATGATGAAAGATGCTTTCAGTGGAAACGATTTATCCAAATACAGTTCGTTTATCGGGATCGTCATATCAATTACGATCGGCCTAGCACCTGCCGTAGGCGGTTTTGCACAACAATATGGCCATTGGCGCTTAAATTTCGGCATCGCGTCCATTCTCTTGCTCAGCGTTTTTATTTATATATTTTTCAGATTCCCGGAGACGCACCAACGGCCAAATGCATACGCGCTTCATTTCCGCACGCTCCTGTCTAATTTCCAAAAACCCTTAAAAAGCAGGCATTTTTGGGGCTATACCATGTGCTCGGGGATCGCGTTTTCCGGAATAATGACATATGCCACTGCCGCTCCTTTCATTTTACAGGTTCAACTTGGCGTATCCGCAGCCGTCTTCGGCTTACTTTCTATTTTTATCGCAATCGCTCAATCCGGCGGGTTTAGCCTAAATATACGATATTTACCCATCTTGGGCTTAAACAGAGCCATATTAGTTGGATTGGGCTTTATGCTGCTTGCGGGTCTTTTTTTAATAATAATAGCTTCCACGGGATTTATCTCCGTCCCTTCGATTATTTTAGCCATCGTATTTTATGCCACAGGAGCCGGTTTCATTTTTAGTAACGCTTACGCGGGCGCGTTTGACAATTTTGGGCATATCGCCGGTGTTTGCGCTGCCGTCTACGGATTATTACAAATGGGCTTAGGATCCTTAACCACTTTTATTGTAGCCAAATTAAAGGAGGGCTCCTCCCTGGACATTGGGTTTGTATTTACTGGGTTAGCCATTTTAGGCGCAATACTTTACCACTTCCTCATCCACAGAGCTCCGAAAAAAATAGCGCCTGGTTGGTAAGCATGAAACACCTCATCAGGCTACATCCTAAAACGTTTAAACTTGCCCCAATCGCAGGATTCATTAGCGTAAACATTAATGGTTGGTACACTAAAAAACGCACTTGCTGAAGGAAAACTGCTTGAATCCACTCATGAAAATCTGGAAGGTTGGATTAATAAAGACTTCCTCCCCCAATGGGCAAAGGATTCCATCTATGAATTAATTCAGCAATCAGCCTGGGACGAGTTAAATGACCGTTTCTACAAGACCTTGGAATTCGGAACCGGAGGGATGCGTGGCCGCACCATCGGAAATATTGTTCCCAAATCAGAACTGGGTACCCCCAGCAAAGAGGGCGCTCCGGAGCATGCCAGCGTTGGTTCCGCTTATTTAAACGACTTTAACATCGTGAAGGCCACGTTAGGATTATTTAACTATTGCCAATCTTACCTCAATAATCTGGATGTCCCTAAGCTTGTAATTGCGCATGATATGCGTCACTACTCACGTCATTTTTGCGAACTAGCAGCTTCTGTATGGACTCAATGCGGCGGAGCTGCCTTTATTTTTGACGGCCCTCGCTCTACCCCACAGCTCAGTTTTTCCGTGCGTTATCTCAAGGCAACAGCCGGCATCGTAATCACTGCCAGTCATAACCCACCGCATGATAATGGTTATAAGGTATATTTTGAGGATGGCGGGCAAGTCGTCCCCCCTCACGCAGATGGTATTATTAATGCCGTCAATGCAATTCCCCTAAATGCGATCCCTCTCTATTTAGCAAAGAACATTGAACACGTTATCACCCTCCCAATGGATGCAGATGTAGCGTTTCAGGATGTGTTGCAAGATTCCATCATAGACGAACACCTTTTAAAGGAACAAAAGGTTCAGGTAGTCTTTACTCCGATTCATGGTACCGGGTATATTTCAGCCGTGCCCGCCATGAAGCACTACGGCATACGAGTCGAAGTTGTACCGCAACAAATGGTAATGGATCCTCGCTTCCCAACGGTTAAATCCCCTAACCCGGAAAATCCTGAGGCCATGGCCATGGGAGTAAAATTAGCCAAAGAAAAAAATATTGAAGTCGTCCTCGCAACAGACCCTGATGGAGACAGAATGGGTGTCGCGGTACAAAATGCTAATGGCGAATACCAATATCTCACCGGCAACAATATAGGCTCTCTTCTCCTAGAGTACCGCTTGAGCCGATTTAAGGAATATGGCCTTCTTCAAGAGGGGGATAACTCCAACACCGCGCTCATCAAAACATTTGTCACTACCCCGATGCAGGAAGTCATCGCGGATTCCTACGGCCTTAAAATTATTAACACCCTGACGGGTTTTAAATGGATCGGTGAAAAACTCTACGACTACGAGCTCGCCTTAAAGGCTAAGTTGCTCGAAGAAGAGGGAATCGCACTCGATTACGATAATACTCCTCGAATTGAGCGAGTAAGCCTGCTCCAAAACTATAGTACCTATTTTGCCTTTGGCGGAGAAGAAAGTTACGGTTACTTAGCCGGTGATAAAGTGCGGGACAAAGATGCTAGTGCCGCTGCGTTACAATTTTGCGAGCTCTACTCTTACTTAAAGAAACAGGATATAAGCATTTTGGAGTATTTGGATTCCCTTTACCTAAAATATGGTTATTTCTGCGAAAGCCTCTTAAATGTTTACTACGAAGGCGCCTCTGGTTCTCAAAAAATTAGCAATATTTTGGCGAGTTATCAAAAATCTGCCCCCAAAGCGATCGGGAACCTCGCGGTGAAGGATGTACAAGACTTTTCCAAAGGTGGCATAAAAGATGCCGACGGGAAACCCATTCCGCAACAAGATTTCTTTTTCGTTACCCTGGAGAACGGCTTTAGTTACGCCGTTCGCGCCAGTGGAACAGAGCCTAAGATTAAATTTTACCTATTCGCCCAGTCTCATGTCGCTTCCCCGGAAGAGCTTGAAACGGTCAAAAACACGACTCAGCAGGAAATAGAGGCCTTAAAAACCGCCATCAATGAGGATGCTCAGAAAAGAGCTGACAGAGCTCTTTAAAATAGGTAGATATTTATTAACCCTGACCCCCGTCAGGCACACAATAGCGATTGTTAGGGATGAATTATTTCTCGATTACGCTTGACAATAATCCCTAATTAACGTTTCATGAATAGACTTAGAAAAACTGCTAACATTACGGATATTATACCATGTTAAAAATTAGACTGCAAAGACACGGAAAAAAAGGACATCCTGTTTATCGAATTGTTGTTGTTGATTCACGCGCTCCCAGAGATGGCGGTAACGTTGTTGAATTCCTCGGACACTACGATCCACAAGCATGTGGCCAAGCTTGTGTTTATGACATCAAGATTGACCGTGTTGATCACTGGCTATCAGTTGGCGCACAGCCCTCTGACACCGTCACCAATCTCATCAAAAGAGCTCGTAAACAAACACCGGAAAACGGAACTGTACAATCTTTTGCTGCGGCTTAATTAAGCCACAAAAGCCCTTTCGCTACCATGGAACCTTTGTTAACCATAGACTTGATATCGCTTTTTCCAAGCATGGTCAGTGGTTTTCTAGAGGAAAGCATGCTGGGGAGAGCCCAAAAGCATGGGGTTTTAAAAATCAACTCCCATAACCTACGGGATTGGGCAGAAGATAAGCACAAGTTGACAGATGATAGGCCGTTTGGCGGTGGTGCCGGAATGGTTCTTAAACCTGAGCCACTAGGCAAGGCCATAGAGTCGTTAAAACGCGAGCACACGAAAGTCGTTTATTTGTGCCCAGACGGAAAACCGCTAAAGACTTCCATTGGCAAAACACTGGCCAAGGAAAGTCACATCATTTTGATATCGGGTCATTATGAGGGGGTTGATCAACGTATTCGTGATCTTTACGTAGACGAAGAAATTTCTATCGGTGACTACATTCTCACAAACGGAACAGTGGCAGCGGCTGTATTAATCGATGTTGTCGCACGATTTGTGCCGGGAGTCCTTGGGGAAGAAAAATCCTTGGATCAAGATTCGTTTAGCGATAGCTTACTGACGTTTCCGCAATACACACGGCCCCTCCAATATAATGGCATGGGCATCCCGTCCATATTACTTTCGGGAAACCACCAAAAAATCGATGAATGGCGCAAGCAACAACGTGTTCAAAAGACGCTTGCCTGCCGGCCTGATTTAATTTCAAATTAACCAATTATTTATTATGAATCAAATTATTGAAAACATTACCAAAGAACAATTAAGACCTGAAAACACCAATTTCAAAATTGGGGATGGAGTACGTGTTCACTTACGCATACGTGAAGGCGACAAGGAGAGAGTCCAGATTTTTTCCGGTATCGTAATTGCTCGCAAGGGTGGAGGTATTGAAGAATCCTTTACTGTGCGTCGCTATCATCAAGGTGAAGGCGTAGAGCGCGTTTTCCCTGTTCACTCACCTAGTATCGTAAAGGTTGAAGTGGATCGCGAAAGTGTCGTGATGCGTGCTAAAATGTACTGGTTGCGCACTCGTATTGGTAAAGAAGCCAATAAGGTAAAAGAACAGCGTTATGCGAGAAAGGGTTAATCCCTTTTCCTATAAAGGGTGATATTTTTAGATTGATCCCTTTCGCTAAATGTTCTTTTATTGATGTTTTCCCGGATGCTCAGGTGGTGGAATTGGTAGACACGCACGCTTGAGGGGCGTGTGGCGCAAGCCGTGCGGGTTCGAGTCCCGCTTTGAGCACCATTTTTTTACTACCCCCAAAATCCCCTCTTACATAATCTGCTTAACGAGTAAAGTTGCTTGTTATGAGAATCGTTGCGCTTGGCGATGCCGCCTTAAGTCTAAATTCTCCCGCGTACGGCAGCAATATATTAGTCCCAATCGGGTATGCATGGTCATTGACTGCAATAGCACCCGCTACAACCGAAAGGATGCGGGGCTGTTCGCCGCGAGGGAAAATCATTGCGGGGTCTTCTTCGGCAAGCCTCACACGTTCAATATTGAAGATTTCGGCATCGGCTAATAGTGCAACCTTTTGTGACTCATCCGGATGAACAACTTCTGGCTCGAAGTCGTTAAAATCAATACTTGTTAACGCTTCCTGAACATGCATTTCGCGCGGCTTGCCGTCTAGCCCCACCCTGCCCCAGTCATAGACTCGGTATGTGGTATCTGAATTTTGCTGAATTTCTAGAATAAGGTTTCCCGCGCCAATAGCATGAAAGCGTCCGCTGGGAACAAATAAGCTATCACCCTTTATGACTTTGATTTCATGAATACAGCTTTCCAGATTATTTTCAGATAATGCAGCCTCAAAATCGGCTCTTTTCGTTCCTTTTTTAAGTCCTGCCATCAAAAGCGCCCCGGGCGCTGCATCAGCAATATACCAATTCTCTGTTTTGGGCTCTCCTCCTAATTCTCGAGCAATATCAGCTGGCGGGTGAACTTGTAGGCTTAATTTTTCCTGGCAATCCAGCCATTTTATTAACACAGGAAAGGGCTTAGTGTTGTCCCAATGGCTCCCCATGACCCTGGGTGCATGGTTTTTCAGCAGCTCCCTTAAGGAAAGTCCTTTAAATTCGCCATTCACAACCACGGATTGATCTTCCGCGCGGTCCACGATTTCCCAACTTTCACCGATTTTTTTAACCCCGGGTAGCTCTCTACCCAAGAAATGGGCAAATTTATCTCCACCCCAAACACGTTCCTTATAAAGCGGGTCGAATAAAATACAGTCCATAGCATACCTATGCTGGCCTATATGGAGATAAACGCAAGCCTGAATTCAGGGCGCACACAAATTAACACTATAATCATACTATAGCCATAGCAATAATATTGACAATTTACTAAAATCGTATATAATAAAGTATAGTTAAATTAATCACTCAATAAAAACAACGCAATGTATAAAGCTAATAGCAATTCAAGGGATTCAATGTTTTTTAGGGATTGCTAACTAAGGGATAGACATGCGGGAAAAAGCGGTCTAAGATGAGGGGATGAAGTGCCCAAGATGCAAAACAGAGACAGTAGTAAAGAACGGGAAAGTTCGAACAAATCAGCGGTATAGGTGTAAAAGTTGTGGATATAATTTCACGCTAGAACGCAAAGAAAGAGGCAAGTCAAAAGAGATCAAGCGCCTTGCGCTGCACTTGTATCTGGAAGGGTTAGGGTTTAGAGGGATAGCTCGGGTGCTGAGCGTCAGCAATGTAGCCGTACTGAAGTGGATACGCCATTTTGGTTATACAATCAAAGAGCTGAGTAAAGATAAAAAGCCGGAGGCTGTTGAGATTATGGAGCTTGATGAGATGTGGCATTTTATTCAAAAAAAAAGAAACGATGTTGGGTCTGGATTGCTTTTGATCGAAATAGAGGATGTCCCATTGCCTTCGAGTGCGGTAGTCGTGAAGATGCCACGGGTCAAAAATTATGGAATAAGGTAGCGGATATAAAATGCAGCTGGTATGCTACAGATCACTGGCTCTCTTATGAAACCTTCTTAAATCCATGGAGACACTTAAAGGGTAAGCGATTTACCCATGTCATTGAAAGTTTTAATGCTACGGTCAGGCATTACCTTGCTCGATTCCATAGAAAAACCCATTGTTATTCCAAGTCAAAAGAGATGCTTGAACTCTCCTTACTCCTCTTTTTCTTTAAAAAATATATCAAGTCTATCCCTTAGTTAGCAATCCCGTTTTTTAACCCTCTCGCTAAAAAGATGGAGGTTAGTGAAAAAAAATCCAACCACGAGCTTTTTCAAAAGCGAATTTGTGTATTAAGTGGGCTTGGCAGCACGGGGCTTGGCATAGGTGTAGGTATTGGTGGCGGTATTTTTCTTGGCGGTGTACTGGGAAATGTGCCCGGGGCGGTCATTGGGGGCATTGTTGGCGGTTTTATGGGGGGTGCATTTGGAATTGCATCCGCACTATTTTTAAATGTCGGCATTATTGCGTTAACAAGCCGAAAGGTTGAGGTTGTCGAAAATAATACCTATGAGATCAAAAATAATGAAGAATCAAGCGAAAATAAGGTGTCATCACCTCCGGACGAGAATAGCGTAACCAACGGCACCAAAGGAGATTCTTCAACGATATCCACAACCATTTCCTCTAAGAACGATGAACGAGAACTGCTCATCAAAGAAGAGTCAAAAGATCTTTCTGGCAATGACGATAAGGGCTCCGAAGTTTCCGCAAATGAAATCAAAGAACGCAACAACGACACTATAGAAACATCTAAGGAAAGCGATACCGATGAGTCCAATGAAGAAACGGATCTATTGTCCGAAAATACAGAAAATTCTTATGATAATTACGAATTCTTTTCTGCTCTTGATGAAAATGATGATTATCAAAAGGAGTTTCCAGAAGATGACAATTTGAACGTCAGTAATGATGAGGTTGAAGGCATTGAACTCAAACCAGAAGAAGAACTTGAGTCCGAAACTATTTCCACAAAAGAAACACCGGAAGACAAAGAAAAACGCATTCAAGTAGATGTGGATAACAAAATGCAAACGTTAACGAAGTGTCTCGGAAAAGAAATTCCGAAAGAACACGTACAAACATTGAAAGATTTATTTGCAGACTGTGCCGAGTGGAAGAGCCTCCAAGATAAGCCTGAAAAATACCCGGTTAACGAGACATTTAAAAAGCTTATAACTGATTACGTTTATTTTAGCGGACTACAATCTGATGACAAAAAACAAGAAGCCAGAAAATTCCTCGAAGATAACCTTTATATCACAGAAGGATTCATCCTTACCTACAAAACAGCCGGAGGAGATCCTCTTGCCATTCTAGCAGCTTTTGGGCTTATAGACCAGGACGATGAAACGTTGGTAAAAATAGCTTACGCACTCGTTGACGAAAGCAGTGACATTAGAGGCAACCTTCAAAATATTACCTATTTTCGCCATTTCTGTGAGGTTATTAAGAATGGCAAAGAAAATTCATATGCAGATAATATCAAAGAGTTTAAAGATGGAATTGCTTCGAATAGTAAAGTATACCAAGATTTAGGACGCAAAGCCGTCGATGGTGTTAAAGATTACCTTGCGTCTTGGTTTGGCAATTAATAGCTATATCGAAATCGTATTACGAATTGGGGCACGGTAAATAAACGTCCTTGTTTTCTCTACATAAGCGGGTATTCTGGTTTCAGAACCTAGAAGAAGCCCGTTTTGAGAGAAAAAAAGACCAGAAAAGACACACGATCACCCAATAATAGCAACACGCTTGGCCAAAGAACGATCCAGCCCAAACCACTCTGGGGAATGCTGTTTTTGACACTCGGGATATTAATCTCGGTTGCCTTTTGGGACTATAAGCCTGGGCAAAGCCGCTGGATTACAACTGCGGCACTCGATCCCCACGGGCCAATCAATTTGGTCGGTAAATTCGGGGCAACCCTTTCATTTTGGTTTTCTTATCTACTGGGCTTCACTGCCTGGTTTGTGCCTGTGCTTTTATTTTGGCTCGCCTACGCCTTTGCGTTTCGATTGAGCCATTTGTTTGGCATGTGGAAGTATGTTTTTTTGGGCATCGCGCTGCTCAGCTTTGCTGGTCTTTTAAGCATGGCCGAAACCAGTATTCTTTCCCCTGCATTTTTACGAAAAATCCCCACGAACCTTTATCCAAATGGTTTAGGTGGCTCTGTAGGTTCTTTTTTATTTTCCGGCCTCTTGGTTAGTAATTTAGGAAAATTTGGCGGAACCCTTCTGCTATTAGTCACGTACTGTGTTGGCCTAGTCGGCACGTTTACGCGAGCAGAAACCCCGGCTAAAACGTTTGAAAACATTCAGCGTAATCTTAAAACCTGCGCGCTCCTTTCTGCCAATTTAACTTCTGGCTCAGGAAAGCGTTTATCACAGGTAATCAAAAATATTTTTAAACGAGATGAAACCCGAGTGGACGGTGTTGTAGAAAAATCTGAAACCGTTCGTCTCCCTAAGGTGAAATCTGCTAAAATCAAAGAGGTAGTACCTGTTGCAAAAGAACAGCAGTTCGCTGTAACTGCCCCCAAGGCCGATAAAGGCATCTCTAAAGAATCTGATAATGGTTTGAAAATTTATACCGAAGAGAAAATTGAAAAGGCAGCTGTCGAACTACCGGTTAAACGGGGTAATTATATTTTCCCAACTTTAGAGCTTCTTCAACAGCCGACCGTACAACAACACGCCCAAGAGGACCACCAGCAACGCGCGGACAATCTGGTAAAAACACTTGCTGAATTCGGGGTAGCAGTGATTCCTGCCGAAGTTCATACTGGACCGGTGATCACGCGATATGATGTGACACCTGCTCCTGGCGTGAGGGTTGAGAAAATTGCCAACTTAGAAAAAAATATCGCCCTTGGGCTAAAAGCATTATCAGTCCGTATTTTAGCACCCGTGCCAGGAAGGGGTTGCGTGGGAGTAGAAATCCCCAACCAATACCCCATGCCGGTTTGTTTGCGAGAGATCATTGAATCTACTGCATGGGCCAACACCAAAGCGGAAATTCCAGTTGTCTTGGGTAAAGAAGTAACGGGTAAACCGTTGGTGGCAGACTTAACTAAAATGCCTCACCTTTTGATTGCCGGTTCTACTGGTGCCGGTAAAACAGTCTGTATTAATGCCGTGGTCGCGTCTCTGCTCTATCACTCCAGCCCGGAAGATTTGCGGTTCATCATGGTTGATCCAAAGATCGTGGAAATGCAGTTATATAATTCGCTTCCCCATATGTTGATCCCAGTCGTCACGGAGCCTAAAAAGGTACCGGGGGCTCTTAAATGGCTGATTTCAGAAATGGAGCGGCGATACCAAATTTTTGCAAAAATGGGCGTGCGTAATATTGCCGGCTTTAACGCAAAGGTATTAAAGGACAAGCAAGAAGGGCAAAAGGCCGCCGCTCTAGAGGCTTCCCTCTCTCCTGAGGAGCGTGTTGCCGTAAACAACATCGAAGTCCCACGAGACGCTTCCATCGAAGTTCCTAAATCAAAGTTACCTTACATTGTTTGCATCATAGACGAATTGGCTGATTTGATGATGGTTGCTCCAGCTGATATTGAGACCTGTATCGCACGTTTGGCACAACTAGCTCGCGCAGCCGGTATTCACTTGATTTTAGCCACTCAGCGACCCTCGGTAAATGTAATCACGGGTGTCATTAAAGCCAACTTGCCTTGCCGAATTGCTTTCAAAGTAGCATCTAAGGTAGATAGCAGGACAATTCTAGACTGCGGTGGGGCAGATCAACTCATTGGTCGTGGTGATATGCTTTTCTTGCCTCCCGGTAGCGCGGATTTGGTAAGAGCTCAAGGTGCTTTTGTTTCAGATGAAGAAATTAATGCGATCATCGATTTCTTAAAACAAAACGGTCCTCCACAGATTGCAAAACATATTCAGCAGGAAATAGACTCCGGAGATGAAGGCGGAAGCTCAGATGCCAATGAATGGTCAGATGATCTTGTACCAGAAGCATTGGAAGTCATTCGCACCTCACAAAGAGCCTCGACTTCCATGCTACAAAGGCGTTTAAAGATAGGCTACAACCGCGCCGCGCGCATCATGGAAATTCTGGAAGATGCTGGATACGTAGGGCCCGAAAATGGAGCCCAGCCTCGAGAAATCTTGCGCGACTTGGCTCCGTATTGAGGATAAATCACTTGCAGCACTATCCCGTCTCTATCTAAGAATTTTTGACTGCTTTAGCAAACGCACCTGAAGGAGCCTCAATGACGAGAAATGCATTATAATGAAGTGTGCATAAGTTTTTTTGCGCTAAAGAATCCTACAGCCATTAGCGGATCTTTATAACCCTTGTGAAGTTATCTCACATCGCCAAATCGTAAATTTCGCCCAAAAAAGCTGTCTTTGGGGGAAATAAAGGAAAGAAGTATGCCAAAAATACCGACTGTGAATATCTAGGGAATAAGATCTGAAAAGCATGGGGAGTTTTTGGGGTATCTAAACATATCCACAAGACATGGGAATAACCCCCGAAGTTATTAACAAAGAAAATAATTCGCAAACAACTGTTATTCAATTGCTTAATAAGATTTTAGCGCAAATCCCGAAGCATAATAATAATAAGAAATTTATTTATTTAATATAGTTATATTAGGGTTTGTGAAAAAAAGACGGTCAATAACCCCAGAATTTCATATGATCAAATGTGTACCCAATCAAAATCCTCTAAGAATATCGCTAAAAATCTTAGCCATAAGCAGTTGCAAATGGCAGAAATGGTGCCCCCACCCAGAATCGAACTGGGATTAACGGTTTAGGAAACCGCGGTTCTGTCCATTAAACTATGGGGACCCAAAAAACTTCGTTTCTAAAAGGGTTAGAATAAGTGTCTTGTTAAAAAAGTCAAGAAAGGTTAATTTTTGTGTTGTCATTCTTTGAATAATGAATTTTAATCAATTCCTTCTATGAGTACAGAAAACGAAACAGAACAAAAACCGAAGCATTCTTTGAATCCTTTAGACTTTACGTGGGCTGACGTACAAAAGCTGCAACGCTTCGTAACGGGAACAGGCAAAATATTGCCACGCCGCATTACCCGTTTATCCGCCAAGCAACATCGCCATATTACGAAAACGATCAAACGCGCTCGTAATATGAAAGTGATGATGTAAGGCTGCTAAAAACCGTTTAATAACGGCTTGTTGCACGCGAATACAATTTTACAGGCTGCCCATTTTCTTAAAGAAGGGCAGCTTGTTTCGTTACCAACGGAAACTGTGTACGGGCTTGCGGCAAATGCCCTGGATACTGTTGCCGTACGAAAGATCTTTGAGGTTAAGGGTCGTCCCTTGATTGATCCTTTGATTATCCATGTGCGCGACTTAAAGCAAGCAGAAGCATTGGCTCATTTTACCACGGAAGCTTATAAAGTCGCAGAAGCATTTTGGCCTGGCCCATTAACAATTATCCTTAAGAAAAAGCCGGTTGTGCCAGATTTAGTAACGGCTGGATTGGATACGGTGGCAATCCGCATGCCGAAGCATCCGCTTTTTAGAGCGGTCCTAGAGAAAGCTGGCATTCCCCTAGCCTGCCCAAGCGCAAACCCGTTTGGTTACGTGAGCCCTACAAAGGCTGAACATGTTGAGAAGACTTTAGGAAAAAAAATTGCCATGGTGCTGGATGGCGGAGCCTGTGAAATTGGTCTAGAATCAACTATTTTGTATCTAGGACATAACGAGCAGCCGAAGATCATGCGCTCAGGGCCGATTAGCCGAGAAGATATTGAAAAGGTCTTAGAATGCGCGGTTGCGCAGTTGGAAGCTTCCGCCACTAAGAAAAGTAATGCAGATGAGGAGAGCCAAAATATCGCGCAATTAGCACCTGGTCTGCTGGAGAAGCATTATAGCCCACGGTGTTCAATTTACTTATTTGAGCAGGGCAGCGCGCCGAAAAGTTCAGCAATCGAGGCCATTGAGGGAAAGAAAATCGCTGTCGTTTATCAAAAAAGACCACAGGAGGACATAAAGCCGGTTTTTGAAAACGAAGAACGTTTTTGGTTAAGTGAGCATGGCGACCTTGAAGATGTTGCTCGCAATCTCTTTGACCTGATGCAGGTGCTTGATAATGGGCAATATTGTGCTATGTCTGTTGAAAGAGCCCCTGATAGTGGAATTGGTCGAGCTATTAATGACCGATTATCCCGTGCGGCAGCAAAATGAGCATAGCAGTTGAATTAAGTGATGTTTCAATCGTTCTTCCGGATGGTAAAAAAACCTTTTCAGAACTTTTAGCCTGGGCTTGTCGGAGACAATGGTACCCGCAACGGGAAAAATCGTTTATTTGCCCCAGAACTTCCTTTTAGCTAAAGAACAGACAACTTGTCTATGTCTGGGTATATCTGCGAAATTTGAGGCATTGAGGCGCATTTATAAGGGGTCTGAAGCTTTAACGGATTACGATATATTGGATGATGCCTGGAATATAGCGGAAAGAACCCAAAATCGTTTGGAAAGCTATCGGCATCACTCACGAACTGGAGATTAGGAATGGGCGCTTTTCAAGCCTCTAAAATCCGACTTTCTTTAATCGGCTAAACCAAAGTCTTTTCTTTATTCTTCTTTTTAGACAAAGCAGATTTTACTCGTGTGGCGAGTTTGGTAGCTTTATCTAAATTACTCTTTTTTTCAGGCAGTTCACCGTTGTTGTAATAATCGTAATACGTTTTGTCGTAATAATTACTGTAATAATAGTTGACGATATCCAGGCTGATTTGATTAATAACCGCTCCAAACACAGGCACGTTTGACTCTAATAGTCTAGAGAGATGAGCCTTGGCGGTTTTGCGTTTCACGGAATTGAATTTGACAACGAAAATAAGGCCGTCCGTATAAGGCAAAATATTCATGATATCACTGACGACCCCCAACGGTGGCGTGTCTATAATAATTTTTGAATATCTTGATTTAGCCTCTTCCAGTAATTGCTGAAAGCGAGGGCTTAAGAAAATTTGAGTTGGGTTTGTTGCTTTCCCACCAGCGGTGATAACATCAAAATTAGAATACACATTTTTGTTAACAATATCGTCTAAAGTCGCCCCTTCTTCGCAATATTGAAGAATACCCTTTTTCTTATCGAGCTGGAGTGAACTTCCAATACTCGGCATGCGCAAGTCTGCATCAATAATCAATACCTTTTCATCATTGGCGGCAAAAGTTAACCCAAGGTTGGTCGTAAAGAAAGACTTGCCTTCACTCGGGAGAGTACTGGTAACGGTAATGACTCTAGCGGGTTTGCTGGCTTTATTAAGCCGTAAAAGAGAATCAATGGCTCTAAATGACTCCAGGACGGTTTTTTCTGTACCCTTAACGACCGTTTTTGCCTTTTCTTGTGTATTTAAGTTGGCCATGCGGGGAATGACGCCAAGTAACGGAAGGCCAACAACGGATTCTATATCAAAAGCAGTTTTGATGCGGTCATCAAAAAATGCTATTGCAAACACGGCTCCTAATCCACTAGCTATACCGCCCATAAGCCCAAGCGCAAGTATAATTACTTTTTTGGGTTTGGCTGGGTGCCCGGGGGCAACCGCAAAATCGATGATGCGCGCACTTGGCTTTTTTAAATCTATTTGTGCCATTTCGGTATTAAGCCGTAGCACCATGGACTGATAAAGCCCTTGATTCACTTCGAAATCTCGCGAAAGTGTGCTGTACTCTACTTTTATTTTACTCAGATTAATAATGCCTTTTTCCTTTTGAGCCAATCGTTTTTCGGATTGTATTAAAAAGTCTCTTGCGTGGTCATAATTAGCATAAACCTTGTTAATGGAGGAATCTAACGCGGACTTTAATTCTATTTCTGTTTGCTCTTTTGCGCGAGTCGCTTCGATCATTTTAGGGTGTTTTGCGCCGTATCTTTTCTCTAAGGAGCTGATTTCAATATTTTTTGTAGCAAGATCTGATAGAAGCTGCTCTACTTGAGGGATAGAATTGATGAAAGAAAGATCCCATAGCTTACCCCCAGACTTTATATATTGGTCAACGAGGTTTTTTCTGGACTGAGCGATATCGAAGTCCCTACGAGCATCGGTAACCGTTTTATTAATCTCAGTGAGCTCTTGGTGGTCGATATCGGCTTGCTGTTCCAGGGAAACAGTACCGTACTTTTCACGGTATTCTGCCATTTGGGTTTCAATGTTCTCGACAACTTTTTGTTGCTCTTTCGCACGCTCTTTCAAGTCGAAGATTGCCTTCATTGAGCCATCTATGTTGAGCGTCATATTGTAATTAATATATTCTTCCGCGAACATGTTAGCAACTTTTGCCGCAATTTCAGGATCAGGGTGATTATAGGCCAGCATAATCATTAAGCTGGATCGCTCTGGTACGATTTTTCTGTTATGAAACAGAATCTCTGCAATCGCCTCCTTTGATTTGTTAGAGACGCTATAAGGCGCTAAGAACACATCCGTCAAATTTTCTTTTTGAAGACGATCAGCAACTGCTTTTGCTAAGGTAGAACTCTCAAGAACCTTAATTTGGGTATTTAAGTCCTCACTCGTACGAACTTCATTAGATTCTACGCTACGGACGCCCAAAACCGTTGTGTCATCTCTTAAAATTTGAAGCATAGCCTCTGCTTCATAAATTGGGGTCGCCTTTATCAAATAAATAATACTGCCTAAAAATATAATCGCAAAAACAAACACTAAGAGCCATACGCGCTCCCTGAGAATGAGGAGGTAATCTTTGATGTTTCTTTGGTTGTTTTCTTCGTAAGCACCTGAACCGTAACCGTAAGAGTAACTACCATAGCCGTTGTAATATCCGCCGTAGCTCTTCTGGTCTTCTGGTTCGTTTTTGTTGGAATGATTATCTTTCATGAAAATAGGGTAAGAACTGTTTATCGTTTATTTTAGAAGATACTTTCGGGGACAAAAATGGTGTCTCCATTTTTTAAGTAGATATCTTCTGAATCAGGCTTTTTCAAAATGGACATGAAATCAACTTTCACCACCTCAATTTTGCCATCAGTATTTAATCGTCTGATTTGTACCGCATGGCTATCGGCTCGTAAATTTAGGCCTTCCGCGCCGCTGATTGCTTTTGTGAGGGTAAGGTTTTCTTCAGGCGGAATTAATACATTTCCTGGTTTGTTGACTTGCCCCAATACTTGTACCTTGCGCTCTGCATACTCAATAATTTGAATTTGTACTTGGGGGTCAATGTAGTAACCGTCAAGATAAAGATCTGTAATGATTTTTTCAGTTTCATAAAGTGTTTTACCACCTACAGCTACTTTTCTGATGTGAGGGAGCGAGACTGTCCCGTCCGCAGCTACGCGAACTTCTTTAGGAAATTCAGGTTCTTCCCCAATCTCAACCCTTAGCAAATCCATCGGCATGAGCTTGTATATTTGTTTCAGGCTCTTTTCTTTTTCAATGCCGGCACTGGTTAGCTGAGAAACCTGCATCTTCTTTATAGCACTGTTGTTATTTCTGAATGTGCTGTCTGAGAATGCTGAATGTAGGGATAGAAAAAGGGATATAACGATCAGGAGTTTTTTGTTCATCAGTTCTTGAAATATAACAAAAAAAATGAGGGAAACAACTCTTTAATTTCCCTCATCAAAGTTTTTATTTAAGCTTCTTAATAGCGCAATGATGCAGTGACGTTAACAATGTTATTAACATAACTATTTGCACTGATATTAGAATCATTGTACTGGTAGGTATACCCAGCACCTAAACGTACATATTTATTATAATCATAGCCTACGCCTATGTTACCGTTGTACGTATTGTCTTTTCTATTAGAAAATTGGTAATTGGCGCGATTGTAACTAAACCCAGCCAGAGCAGATATTATTTCGGTAAACTGGTATTTACCATTAACATTTCCACCGAAGTTGTTGATAGACTGACCGGTAGAACCCACGCTATAGTCTCGATTGACGCCACCATCAACGGTTATTTTTTCTGTAGCCTTGTAGGTTAGTTTGGAAATAAGCGCAAAACCTATTGTGTTTCTTGCATTTCTGGCGGTTGTGCTTCGGCCGTAAATGTGACGATGCTGAACACCCACGTTGACTTCGCCCATAAGCTTGGGAGCCAGTTCTCCACGAGCCGCAAAATTGACGAAATGGTCTACTCGATCTCTGCCGCCAGCTCTCATGTCTGTGTACCGGAAGCGATACGCAGGGCCAAATTCGAGCTTAGGTGAATACTTATACCAGAAAACTACCGGGATAGTATAAATTTGATAGTTTACAAGACCGGGCTGCCCTGAACGAAAATAGGTATCATGAAACTCAAATCCACCGCCGACTGCCGTTTTGGTAGATATACGATATTCTTCCTGAATTTTTGCTTCCCATACGGCACGAGATACGAGTGCGCCACGGAAATTAATTGCCGGGGTTGGTTGGTCGGTTTGGTAAAACGTGAAAAAGAAACGAGAGCTCAATCTGCTTTTGTCATAATTGGCAAAGACAATGACGTTGGCATTCTGGGTGTCTAATTTTGTCCTTGTGGCATAAAAATAAAAGTCTTCTCTAAAAAAGGCTTTTACTTTGAGTTCCGCATTCTCGCTGGTCATCAATTCCACACCGGGAGACAAAATGGAAATAAAGTCGTCTTTTCTGTTGGTATTGTCCGCAAAAACATTAGAAACGTAACGTCCGGTTGCACTTCCGTTGAACAGGAGGTACACTTTGTCATTAATATTAACAAGTGGACTTGTAGCAAAACCCGAGGTTACAACCGTAGTTGCAAAAAGGGCTTGTAGGATCAGTTGGTTGATTTTTCTCTTCATGATTGTGAAAATTATCAATAGGTCTTGGGTAACAAATCCTAACCATATGAGGATGTGGTAAAAAAAACAAGAAAAATAATGCTTTTTTAATTTTTATACTATAGATGTGTTTTGTTAACAATTATGCTAGTACGGTTTATGCCTCTTTTCCAATGACACGGTCCCGTAAATGACTCTTTTGTCATCCACGGTATCAATGGTGATTTCCATTCCGTGGAGGTGTAGCTTTTCGTTTTTTTCAGGAATGCGGCCTAATTCAGTAGTAATAAGGCCACTAAACGTAGAAACAGCGTTATTATCGATTGATATGCCTAAAAAGTGCTCTATTTCGTGAATTGTAGTTAACCCAGCCACTTGGTAGCGATTGCGCGCCAAGGGTTTAATATGCATTTCCTCTTCGGTATCAAATTCATCGTGAATGGCACCTACGATTTCTTCCAAAATTCTCTCTAATGTTATTAGCCCAACCGTTCCGCCAAATTCGTCAATGACAATTGCCATATGAATTTTGAGATGCAGCATGCGCTCTAGTGCTTGTTCCACGGGTGTTTTTTCAGGTACGCGTAGAAGTTTCCGTTGTATTTCTCTAAGATCGAGGGATTCATACTTTTGATCGTAATGAAACAGGTCTTTAATATGAATAATGCCGATACAATGATCCAGGTCGCCATTACATAGCGGAAAGCGGGTGTGTCCGCTTTCTTTAGCAACTTTAATGTTTTCACCAATATCGTCTTCCAGGTCTAGATACTGAATTTGATTTCTTGGTAAGAGGACATCAGAGACATCTAACCCTCTGATTCGGAGTGCGTTGAGTGCTATCCTTTTGGTTTGTTTCGAGAAAATGCCTTTTTTCCCTTTAAACTCTTCGGCAAGATAAGCGAGTCGTAGTTTTTTAGCAATCAGGTTACGGTAATTGCTTTCTTTATTTATATTTCGTTGAAATTTCTTTACGAGGGCACGTGAGGGCGCAAATAGCTTTCCTACAACGATAAGGGGCAAAGAAAATTCCGTTAAAATGGATTCGTTGTGCTTATATATCCATTTAGACAGGGAGAATTCGGTCACAAGATACAATACAAGGCTTATCAGTAAAGAACTGAGAACAAATAACAGGAAGACATCTTGTATGCTGGCCAGCTGTTTTGTGTAAAAGAAAAAAAGATATCCCCCAAGACAGGTGAGGCTTAATGATAATAAAATTTTAAGACTCAGGATGAGGTGATCTACATTGTGGATTAGCCGATTTAGCTTGGGCGAAAGGCTAATTCTTTGAAGCTCTTCGTCGTCAATTGTATTGTAGATCGTGAGTAAGAGGGACTTGCGTAAAACGATAATGAGGATGTTGAATATCGTCCAGGTAAGTATGATAAGGAAAGCAAAAAAGATTTGGAGCATAGGAGAATCGTCCATCTGCGGTACGATTTATCGTGTTTTACAACATTAACGCGCTTTCATCCACACTAAAATACATAAAAGCTTGCAAACAACTCCTTTTTTTTCAATATATCCTTAAGCATGATCGGGCTCTTAGCTCAGCGGTTAGAGCAGAGGACTCATAATCCTTTGGTCGCTGGTTCGAATCCAGCAGGGCCCACCATTTTGGAAAACCTGCCCTACCCTGTTTTTCTTTTTTCCTATACGCTTTCTTCTACGAGTTGTTTAATGGCTACTTAACTTTTGCTTTTATGAATGTGTGTTTAGCTTATTGGGTACATGATTTGGATCCCTTCATTGTCCGCTTCCCAGAGGGGTGGTGGCTGGATGGCATCCGTTGGTATGGAATTGCTTACTTACTGGGTTTTTTTGCAGCAGTAGGATTGCTTCGTCTTTATTATAAATACGGAAGATCGCCTTTCAACCCGGACCAACAAGGCGTTTTGATGACCGGCTTGATTCTCGGGGTTTTAATCGGGGGGCGTTTGGGCTACATGTTGTTCTACGATTTTCAGAATTTTATTCATCAGCCGTGGACGCTTTTTTATATCTGGCAAGGCGGTATGGCCAGCCACGGTGGCTTCATGGGTGTTTTTATTGCTATCCTGTGGTTTGCAAAATCGACAAAAACATCTCCGTTTTTAGTAGGGGATATTGTTGTCACGTTAGCCCCCCCGGGGATCCTGTTCGGTCGTTTAGCAAATTTTATTAATGGAGAAATTTGGGGAACGGTTACGGATGTTTCTTGGGCCGTTATTTTTCCCCGCAGTGCCGCTTGGGCGAATATGCCAGTGGAAATGATAGCTCCCCGGCATCCAGTGTCGTTGTATGCTGCTTTTCTCGAGGGACTTGTTCTATTGCTGTACACGCAGCTTCGTTTTTGGAAAAAAAGGCCGTTGCCGGTTGGCTGTATTGCAGGGGAGTTTTTAGCGGCCTATGCCGTTTTGCGCATCGTGGATGAGTTTTTCCGCGAACCCGATGCATCCCTCTTATTGGGGATGAGCCGCGGACAGTTTTATTCCTTGTTTTTACTGATTGCGGGAGTGGGTATTGTTATCTATTCCCGTTTAAAAAGAAAATCAGCGATATAACAGAACGGGTATATGGCATGCGCGAATTAGGTCCATGGAATGGCTGCCCACGAAAAAATCTCTTATGCGGCTATGGCCATGAGCCCCTAAGACTAAAAGACTAATGCCTTCTTTTTGAGCATAACTCGGAACAACGTCTTCAATTTTACCGTCCAAAATTTTATGTATAGGCTGAACGCCGGCATCATGAGCGACAGCGACAGCTTGATGGATGAGCACATTTGCCTTATCCCTAACAACGCTATCATCTAATACCGTTACAATATGCATTTCTAAATCTTTAAAAAACGGATGTGAGACAAGGTGCTCAACGGCCTTAGCGCAAGTAAAGCTGCCGTCATAGGAAATCAATATTTTTTTCGGTTCGATAAATTTTGAAGCGGTTAATAAACAGGGTTTTTTGGTAATACGGATTAGTTTCTCCATTGTTCCCCCTAAGTGACCTGCTGCAAGGTTTGCATTTTCACCTCTTTTTCCCAGAACAACATACTCCGCATCGTGCTCGATGGATTGTATCACGTCTACTATGTGGCCTGTTTTGTGAATAAATTCCCATTTGCCCTGGAACCCCTTCTCTCTAAGAAGTTCGCCAACTCTATTTTTTATCGACTCGCTTTTAAGGGCTTCCATTTCTTGGTATTGCGAAAAGAAAGCTTGGTAAGATTCTGAAGCAATCCCGGTTCTGGTAAGGGGGATCATGGAAAGTTCAAACTGTTCGCTGCTGGAAACGTATAGGCAGTCTATGTCTTTGCGACAATGATTAGCTAACCAACAAGCATATTCAAGTGAAACTTCCGAGTAATGAGAGCCATCGGTGCAAAATAGAATTTTGTTCATGTATGTAGGGGTAAAATCTGATTATGCGATAACTGTGCCGTCCGGAACAATACCATTTTTTGTAACAATGAGAACGCCATCGCGTACGTAAACAGCACCCTCTTCGTAATGATCGGGCTTTCCTTTTGGAGAAAGGACGACATTATTTCCGATGCGCGCGTTTTTATCTATAATTGCGTTTGAAATACGACAATTTTCTCCAATGCCGACTTCAGGGATTCTGCCGTTTTTTGAAATTGGTTTTTCGTCGAGCGTTTTTAAGTCATCTCCGCCCATCATGTATACATTTTCAAGGACAGACCCATCGCGGATGATCGAGCGCACGCTAATCACGCAACGGTTTAATGTCGCTTTTGATATAATGCAGCCTTCCGCTATAATGGAATGGTTTATGTGGGCGTTATTAATCTTCGATGCCGGGAGATATCGCGCATGCGTGTAAATCACATTATCAGAGTCGTAGAAATTAAATTTAGGCAGCGTATCCGTTAGCATCAAATTAGCATTGAAGAAGGCATCAATTGTTCCGATATCCTCCCAGTAACCCTCAAAAATGTAACTGACCATTTTTGATTTTCCGATCATGCTGGGAATGATCTCTTTACCAAAGTCTGCTAAATCCGATTCAAGCGCTTTTTTTAGCGTGGAAGCGTTAAAGACGTAAATCCCCATCGATGCCAGGCAGTATTCTCCTTGTCCTAAAGTAGATGGGGAAGACAGACTTTGCTTGATATGATCGTTGATGACAAGGTCATCCGTTTGTTGTTTGCTTTGTGGTTTTTCAATAAACTCAGAAATCGAAAAATCGTTTCTTATCTTCATAATCCCAAACGAGTGAGCTTGCTCTTTCGGAACCAACGTAGTGGAAATGGTTACTTCGGCTTCAGACTGGCGGTGCTTTTCTACGATTGATCTTAAATCCATGCGGTACAATTGATCACCGGATAAAATGACAAACAAATCGTCATCATTAGCCCGAAAGTGCTTCATGTTTTGGCGTACGGCATCCGCGGTGCCTTGATACCAGTTAGAGCTCATTTCCGTTTGCTCTGCCGATAAAATGTCAACAAAGCCTCCGCCAAAGGGATCAAATTTATAAGAATCTTGAACATGCCTGTGCATAGATGCGGTATTGAACTGGCTCAACAAATAAATGCGATTGTAGCCGGAGTTAAGGCAATTACTGATGGAAATATCCACAAGCCGATACTTCCCTGCTAACGGTACCGCCGGTTTGCATCGGAGTTTCGTTAAGGGGTAAAGCCGCGAGCCACGCCCACCGCCCATAATAACGCATATGATCTTATTTCTCATGGTTGTCTATTTGAAGGTAACAAAATTATGTTTGATTATAAAACGAATTCAAGCAAGTATGCCATAGAAAATATTTGATTTCATGTGCGGTATTATTGGCTATATTGGAGATAAAGACGCAGCCCCTGTTGTCGTTGATGGGTTAAAACGTTTAGAATACCGGGGTTATGACTCCGCAGGGCTTGCCGTGATTAATGGTGGTGATAAAATCAAATTGATCAAGCGCAAAGGGCGAGTGGCTGTCGTTGCAAAAGAAGTTGCCGAAAAACATTTGTCTGGCCATATCGGTTTAGGCCATACGCGTTGGGCGACCCATGGTAAAGTGGATGATTTAAACGCACACCCGCATTTAAGTTCGGATGGGCTTTTCGCGCTTGTTCACAACGGGGTTATCGAGAACTATCACAGCATAAAAGAGTTTTTATTGGGAAAGGGCTATACGTTTAAGTCCGAGACGGACTCCGAAGTCCTCGTTAATTTAATTGCCTACCATTATCATAAAGAACCCAAAGATAATGGCCGAAATAGGTTTATGGAGAGTGTTCGTAAAAGCTTGGCGCATATAGAAGGAACTTATGGGATTGCGGTCATATGCGAAGAGCACCCCAATGAAATGGTCGGAGCGCGTAAGGGATCTCCTTTAGTTCTCGGCATTGGCCACGATGAAAATTTGATTGCCAGTGATGTGGCGGCCTTTGTTCGTTTAACTAAAAATGTTATTTATTTAAATGACGGCGAAGTTGCCCATCTCACTAAAAATAAATTTACCATTTCTACGATCGGAGATGAACGCGTAGAAGCGATTATTCACCAAGTAGACTGGAAAATCGAAGATTCTAGTTTGGGTAAGTATAAGCACTTCATGGAAAAGGAGATCTTCGAGCAGCCAACTGCCTTAGAAAATGCAATGCGGGGGCGCTTTTCTGATGACAACAGTACGGCTCACTTCGGCGGTTTAAACACATCGCCTGCTGAACTCCGTCAAATCGATCGTATTCTCTTTTGTGCTTGTGGAACCGCTTGGCACGCTTGTTTAGTTGCGGAATATTTGATTGAAAAATTTGCCCGTATTCCGGTGGAAGTAGAGTATGCCTCTGAGTTTCGCTATAGGAATTCCCCTATGGAAAAAAATACTTTGGTATTCGTTGTCAGCCAATCTGGCGAAACCATAGATACGTTGGCCGCTTTGAGGGAGTCACGCCGAAGGGGATACCGAACACTCGCCATTTCAAATGTGGTAGGGTCAACTATTGCTCGGGAGTCAGACGGCGGTATCTACCAACATGCCGGTCCTGAAATCGGTGTTGCTTCGACAAAAGCGTTTACCTCGCAATTGCTCATAGTTGCTATGCTCGCTCTTTATTTTGGCCGCATGCGAGATATGGGGTACGAGGCTGGCATACAATATGTTGAAGCCTTAAAACAAGTTCCCAAATTGGTAGAGCAGGTCTTAGCACAAAAAGACCACATTCATGCGATTGCAAAAAAATATGCCGGAATGAACGACAGTCTTTTTCTTGGTAGGCAATTAATGTTTCCCATTGCTTTAGAGGGCGCCCTTAAATTAAAAGAAATATCTTATATTCATGCGGAGGGCTATCCGGCTGCAGAGCTCAAGCACGGACCCATTGCCTTAATATGCCCAGAATGCCCAAGTGTTTTTTTAGCCCCTCAAAGCGAGGTATTCCAGAAGACTCTGTCGAATATCCAGGAAGTAAAAGCCCGTAAAGGCAAAATCATAGCCATAGCCTCAGAGGGGAGTAATTTTCCTAAGGACTTAGTAGACGACCTCATCCTCGTCCCCCAAGCCCATGAAGCTATACAGCCCATTTTAGCCAGTATTCCCGTGCAACTCCTTTCATATTATATAGCTCTAGAAAGAGGATGCGATGTCGATAAGCCTAGAAATTTGGCGAAATCAGTGACGGTGGAGTGAGGTTTTTTAATTACAAATTCTCTGAATAGCTTCCACAACCTTGGTACAAAAGCTTAATCAGCTTATGAAGCTTACTTCCGTGATATAAATCAATTAGCTTTGATTTGAGGTTTGGTTTGGCGAATTTGTACTGAAAAGGTTTTTCGCTTGTTGATTTTTTGTTTAAGACAACTTCAAAAGAAATAGGTGCTCCAAATCTTTTACCGCGCAGGTATTGTCCATTAAAATAATTTATTAGCTCATGATTTTCAGTCCACCCGAATTCATTGAATTTTTTTAGCCACCAAGCTTTGGGGTGCACTGTTTGGTGTAGATTAATGCCGTTTTTCATGTCATCGCATGTCGTGACTGAAAGAATTAAAAGAGCATGGTCAGACGTGTGATCGCTAATGTTTCGAAATAAACCACAGAGGTCTTCTTCTTTAATATGCTCTAGTACTTCAAATGATGTAATGATGTCAAACTTTTTGATTTCATCGTCATTCTGTATCCGAAATTTTTTAGTGATATCTGCAGTGAAAAGACATTTGTCTTTCAATCTTGCCCATTCTGCTCGGTTTCGTTTCTTTGAAAAATCACTCCCCTCAATACCGACGGCATTAAATCCAAAGTCATACATGTCAGAGATATAACCACCTCCAGCACAACCGAGATCTAGTATAGATGAAAAATCATTTTCTTTCATCAGAAATACAAGCTTCTGCTGGAAACGTAACTGTCTTGTTGAATCTCGTCTTGTTCCCCAAGGCACTATATGATCTGGCGAATCCCAAGCAACTTCGTGTTCTGTAATGATTTTCATAGCAACAATTTTCTTAACTCACGATTTATCATACTTTACGGCTTTCGATATGCAATAAAAAATCGCCCCATAAGTGCCTGAGGCGATTTTTCTAAAGATAGAGTTGTTAAGCCTAAGAAATCTCCTAACAAACCTTCTCTGGTGAGCCATTTAATGCTTCTTTAAGCGGAGTGTAAGGCAAATTAAATGCTTCTGCGACTGCTTTATGGGTGATTCGGCCAAAGGCAATATTCACGCCTTTACTGAGTTCTGGATCTTCCTTTAGGAGCGGAATACCACCATTGGCAATTTTGCTGATATATGACAATGTCACATTTGTCAGCGCAATCGTTGAGGTTATTGGCACAGAGCCCGGCATGTTGGTCACGCAGTAATGAATGACTCCTTCTTCGATAAATACTGGCTTATCGTGCGAAGTCGGGCGTGAGGTTTCGAGCGATCCGCCTTGGTCGATACAGACATCTATAATGACACTGCCTTTTTTCATCGTACGCAACATCTCGCGTGTAATCAATTTAGGTGCTTTTGCTCCTGGGATCAGTACGCCGCTCACGACCAAATCCGCGTTTTGGATAAGTTCCCGAATGTTGTGTGGGTTTGATGCCATGGTGATCACATTGGCTGGCATAATGTCACTTAGGTAACGCAGGCGCTCCATCGAAATATCAAGTAAGTAAACTTTTGCACCTAGGCCAGCTGCCATTTTCGCGGCGTTTACACCGACAGCGCCCGCTCCTAGCACAACAACTGTGCCGGGCTCGACTCCAGGAATTCCGCCCAAAAGGAGTCCCCTGCCCTTATTTTCTTTGTGGAGATAAAGTGCTCCGCTTTGTACGGCAAGGCGACCGGCTACTTCACTCATCGGAGTCAATATTGGCAAGCTGCCATTGGCTTTTTCAATGGTTTCATACGCAATTGCAATGCTGTTGCTGTTCTGTATACCACGGGTCAACTCCTCTGAAGAAGCGAAGTGGAAGAAGGTGAAAACAAGCTGACCATCTCTTATTTGAGCATATTCCTCGGGTAGTGGTTCTTTAACTTTTACGATCATCTCAGCCCGGGCAAAAATTTCTTCAGCCGTTTTTGTGATTTCAGCCCCGGCTTTCTGATACGCATTATCGGAGAAGCCACTTGCTTCGCCTGCGGATTTTTCTATTAAAATGTGGTGTCCTTGCTCAACCAGCTTTTCTACGCCGGCAGGCACTAAAGCAACTCTATTTTCCAGGGTCTTTATCTCTTTTGGTACTCCGATGATCATACGTTTTTTAATGTTAGTTTGTTCGTACAAAAAAAACAGGCGTACACCTGTTTAAGTATTTAAATATTTATTCTCGAATGTTACCCAAAGTAAAGCGAAAAACGGGGCATCACGTACTTTCATAAGTAGAGGTAATGACCCAGTTTAGATAACCCGATGAGACTTTATCGACCTCAATAACAATCCACTCAGGAGTATCGTAAGGATGGAGCGATTTTACAAATGCCTCTACCTCAGTAGCTTTCTCGGTGGGGAATTTAAGCATAATGCGATATTCTTCTGCTGAATTAACTTTTCCTTCCCATCTAAAAATAGAGGTAATTGGGCCGTCTATTTGTACGCAAGCCACCAGGTTTTGATCAATTAGCTGCCGCGCAATAGCCTCGGCATCCTCTTTTCTCTCGGTTGTTGTAAGGGCTATGCATAAGGTTGACACGGCAACAGGTAGTCGGCTTGATTTTGTCATAAAGATTCCCTTAATTTTAAGCTTGTTTCGGGTGTCCAATCGATTGTATAATATCCAGTTACAATTAAATCAACAGAGGAATTGGTTTTGAGAAAAGATTATTTAGAACAAGCAAGTAAAATTATTAAAGATCCACGCGTGCTTATCAACGTGGTATCACGCCGCGTCAAGCAATTGAAATTTGGAATGAGGCCTTTGGTGGAGTCACTCGAAAAGCTTGATCCAGAAGATATTGCATTGCGAGAAATTATCGAGGGCAAGCTTTCCTACGAATTCTGGAAGGCACCTGCGCAATAAGGGTAGTCTCCAGGGGTGGCCAAAGAAAAAAAAAGTAAAGGCGCTTTTCAAGAGCTTCGTAATAAAAAAGCCTTCCATAATTATATTATTGAAGACAAGTACGAAGCGGGCATCGTCCTTACGGGCACAGAGGTAAAATCTATTCGTGCGGGTAAGGCTCAGATCACAGAAGCTTTTGTGCGCGTGGAAAATGGGGACGCTATCCTTTACCACGCGCATATTGATGAATACAAGTTCGGAAACGTGAATAATCACAATCCCTTAAGGCCACGCAAGCTTTTACTCCACAAAGCGCAAATCAATAAGCTGCAGTCTGCTATAGATGCCGGGGGCTGTACAGTTGTCCCCTTAAGGCTCTATTTCAAAGGGGCTTTGGTAAAAGTCGAAATCGCTGTTGGCAAGGGTAAGAAACTTCATGATAAACGCGATTCTATAAAGAAAAAAGAGGCTTCGCGTGAAGCCGAACGCGCAATGAAGTTTCGTAGAAAATAGGATTATTTTGATGCTCCACATCATCCTTTATCAACCACAGATACCTCAAAATACAGGCAATATCGGCAGGTTGTGTGCTATTACAAACGCACGGCTTCACCTCATCCACCCGCTCGGATTTAGTATCTCTGATCGCCATCTCAAGCGTAGTGGTATGGATTATTGGTATGATCTGGACCTCTATGAACACGAAAACTGGGAAGCTTTTTTAAAGAGTTCGTCTCGCCCGGAGCGTATCTGGCTTTTCACGACAAAGTCCGAACGTTCTTTTTGGGATGCTTCGTTTCGGGATAATGATGGCCTTTTGTTTGGCAACGAAGGTTCTGGAGCCCCAGAGGCAGTGCACACTTGTTCGAATATCCATGCGCGCATAAAAATCCCGCACATGAATGCTTCTTTGCGCTCCCTTAATCTCTCCACCAGCGCCGGTATAGCGACATACGAAGCCCTACGCCAGATTCAACTTCCAGCGTAACTCACTTTTGTGTTCCTGTAATTTTGTGTTGCTGTGCTAGTTTTGCGAAACTGCGTGTTTCTTTTCGTTTAATTTTTCCAGATAAAGCCGTGTCTTTTCCATATTATCTTTTCTTTCATCCCTTAACTCCAAGGCTTTTTTCAACCGGCTGTCTATGCGGTCCGCCTTTTTGTTTTTCTTAACTTCATCTGTGAATGCCAATTGATGTCTCTTTTCAATTTGTTTGATCGAGCTCAAGGCGCTCAAACGTGCATTTTCCTGTAGATACTGTTCTTTATTGGAAAGTTGTTTTGATGTAGACGTGTTTGTCTTGTTATAACGGTCTATCAACCCAACATATCGATTATACTCTTGGTCGTTTAGCTTTGATTGAGCATTACTAGCTGGCTTCAGTGTTGTGGCATCTGCGTATAATGTTACCAATCCCACGCCCGAAAATGAACATGCCAATATATACACAAGTACAAATGGCATTCTTCTTATTAACGCGCTCATACCTAAATGTACCCCCATTTTGGCATGAAATCAAATTAGAGTGTAAAATATCTCTAATTATTGACAGTGTACTTGGTTATTGCTTTAAAAATGATTAAAGTTTATGAAAAACGTCGATATAGGATCGGGGTGTCAGGGATATGTTAAATACGCCTCCGCCGGCTTTATTTTTAATGAATTCAATGCTTGCGGTGGCCTCCACAATCGCTTTCCCGGAATACAATAGGTAGATTTTCCTGGGGCTCCCTTCTGTAATAAATATGGAGTTACGTTCGTACTCGATGGAAAGTTCGGGTTGCGTCTGCTTTTTGCCAGCAGCATACAGGACGTTTACTGTGGTATTAAGGGTTATTTTGTAGCCTTTTACAGACGTTTCCAAATCCAGCACCGCTTCTACAGGCTTATAGTTGCCTTTTGTATCAGGTGAGAACGTAATATCATGTTGCGTGCCGTTTGCTAATTTAACGCTGATATCTATCGATCCTGGCTTCACGTTTTCCAGACCGCGAACTTTTCTGGATATAAAATTAAATGTAAAAAGGTACTTCTCTCCTTTGGGCTGTGTTGCCTCAACAATGGGTGAAGGGGGAGTAGTCGGTGTTTTTGCGGAAACACTGTTAGATGAGTCTGTCGCAGAGGTGAGTGGAACGAACAGTCCACATAGCACGCTGCTAAACATCAAAACATTCCAGCATTTTTGGTAAATTCTCTGCATAGGGATGTTTCAAATATGCATTCGGTTTATTAAAAAAGCAAAATCAATCGCCTCTATTTTTTAACGCATAGATTAACTTTACTCTTCAATTACCCAGGTATAGCGGTCGCTTTCCGTCTTTATAAATTGGCCGGTACTCAAATTGCCGTCATCGATATCAGCATCAATTTCTTTCATTTGTGCGTCATCTCGATTGGGTGTCTTAACACTAAGGCCGGCTGTTACTCCAAAGGCGCCGTTTTCCCAATCCCATGTTCCGTCGATTGCACATTTGTCCGAGAAATTAAATCCTTTTGGCAGATAGTTGGCCATGCCTGCCGGTGTTTGTCCTCGGCTCACATCAGCAGGATGCTCTCCATTTTCAAGCGCGTAAATTTGGAATGCATTACTGACCAAGCGCAAATCATTCATGAAGCGCTTGTTTTGGGACGTTTCGCGCAGTTTCTTGAAGGTCGGAATTGCAATGGAGGCCATAACGCCTATAATCACAACAACCAACATTATCTCTAGCAAGGTAAACCCCCTTCTAGATCTTATTCGGCGATTCATGTTTGTATTATAGAATATTAGGGTATTATACTCCCTATACACAACTTACTACGGCTTTTTTCATTTTACAACCTTTTCTGTAAGAATCTAACTATGAGGGTCTAATGCGCTTCTTAAGGCATCGCCTATATAGTTTAATGAAAATAGGGTAATCGAAAAAAATAGGCTTGGGAAGATCAGCAGCCAGGGTTGTGTTTGCATGGCATTGGCTCCTTCTTTAATCAAATCACCCCAGGATGTCATCGGGGCTTGTATGCCTAGCCCTAGGAAGCTGATGAAGGATTCCATCAACATGACATTTGGAATCGTCAATGTAATGCAGATAATAATAGGGGTCATCGCATTCGGAATCATATGTTTCCATATGATCTTGAGGGGCTTTTGCCCCAATATTTGAGAGGCTTCTACAAAACTTTGTTGTCTTAAGTTCAGTACCTGACCTCGCACGATGCGGGACATCGTTAGCCATTCCACTGCTCCAATAGCGCATAATAAGGGGAATAGGCCTCGGCCTAAAAAAACCATCAGTAAAATGACAAAAACGGTATAGGGTAGAGAGTAAATAATTTCAACAATTCGCATTAACAGTCGATCAATCCTGCCCCCTGCCCAGCCCGAGATCGCGCCATAAGTCACGCCTATTGTTAACGAAACAAAGGTAGCGGAAATGCCCACTAAAAAGGAAATTCTCCCGCCGTATAGAATTCTGGCAAACAAATCTCGGCCTAAAATATCAGTCCCTAGCCAGTGTTCCGCAGAGGGGCCTTCTCCTGCAATGGCTAGATTTTGCTGATCATAGGTATGATGCGTGAAAAAAGGTGCCAAAAAACATAAACCTCCAATAATGACTAGGCAACACACACCAAATACGCCCATCTTGTGCTCGAGAAATTTCCTGGTCACACTTTGGTTTATGTCGCCTATGCTGCTATTATTTGGCGGACTCATGAAAACGATTGCTTTGGGTTTAATAGCACCAATACGATATCTGTTAACAGGTTAAACACAACAATCAGGGCAGCAAAGCAGATCACGGTTCCTAGCACGAGAGTATAGTCTCGGTTAAACGCAGCCATGACAAAAAAACGGCCTATGCCGGGTATGTGAAAGATCGTTTCCACAACAAATGATCCGCTTATCACGCCTGCTAGTGCGGGTCCTAGATAAGATATTACGGGGTTGAGTCCATTGCGTAAGGCGTGCGCCAGAACAACTCTTTTCTCTGAAAGGCCTTTGGCGCGAGCCGTTCTAATAAAACCTTGGTTCATGACTTCCAGCATGCTTCCGCGCGTCAGTCGTGATATATAAGCTAGGTAAAACATCCCTAATGTTATGACGGGAAAAATCTTATCCGGAAAAGTATCCCAGCCCGATGCATTTACCCAACCCAATGTCAGGCCGAAGATTAAAATAAATAGGGGCCCAATCACAAAATTAGGTAAGCAAATACCGGCAAGGGATGCCCCCATTAACGTATAGTCTCTAGTCGAATTAGGCTTTAAGGACGATATCACGCCGACAAATACCCCGCCCACAACTGCAAATACAATAGAATAAAAGCCAAGTTCAAAGGATACCGGTAATTTGTCCAAAATCAATTCATTCACCGTCCAGCCGGGATACTTGAATGAAGGGCCCAAATCCCAGTGAAAGACAACGTTATCGAGGTAACGGAAATACTGAGTGTACAAGGGCTCGCTTAACCCATAAAATGTTTCCAAGGCAGCTTGCGTTTCGGGAGGAAGGCTTTTTTCTTCATCAAAGGGCCCTCCTGGCGCTACTCTTACCATGATAAACGATAAGGTGACTACTATCCATAACAATGGAATCGCCTCAAAAAAGCGTCTTGCGACATATGTTAGCACTCTGTACTAAATATTTGATTTATCCAAATTCTCTAGCGCTTCCTCTAAAGTATCAAAAATAGGAAAAATACTGGTAAAGCCTGATATATCAAACACTTGCTTCACGTTTGGGTTAAGCATGCAAAGACCAATCTTACCATTGTTTAACTTCAACGTTTTAGCTGTTGTTAATAATACTCTTAAACCAGCACTGCTAATGTAGTCTAGCCCGGCACACTGAACAATGATTTTTAAATCAGGTTTCTGTGTCAGGGTTTGAAAAACGGCCTCCAGCTCAGACGCTGTATTAGCATCTAATCGCCCAATAAGACTTATTATTTCATAGCCGTTTTGTTGCTCTTGATTAATTTCCACAATAATGTCCTCTTTTTAGTTTAGTTGGGTCAGATGATTACTTACTTATGATAAGGCTACTTCTTTTCATCTTTCAAGTTAAAATTGTTTTTAAGGGGGAGCCTATCCTTAAGGCTTACGGCTCAAAGTGATCGTAATTGCGTTGCGGCTGGGTTGGCTTTTTCTTGTATCGATTACGTAAGGATGAGCGTTTAACAGGCTTTTTCTCCTCAACTGGTTCTATAATAGGTGCAATAGGCGGCATAGGCGCTTCTTCTATCACTTTGGCTTCTGGCTTAGGTCTACGAGGGGCTTGTTTTTTCTTTGGCCTTTCTGCTAAACTTTCCTTTTGTGGCGGTCTCTTTTGCCTGGAGGGCCTTGGAGTCATCGATTCTTTACCAGATTCTTTTTTTCGTATTGGAGATTTTTTTGCCTGTGGTGTCGGAATCAATGTTTCGTGTTGTGGAATATTATCTTCCGGGGGCAATTGAATATTGCTGTACTCATTGATTCTGTTTTCCATCTTGGGCAAACTCTCGAGTTCTTCAGTCGCTTGAGGTCGAATCTCCATATGCGTGATAACGTTTCCTTCTCCATAGCGAATAAGGCGTTCAACAGCATCGGCTACGAGCTCAGGATTTATAATGCTCTGAGGGGAGTTATACGGATTAATGGGTTTTGAGGATTTAACTAAATTTCTATAAGGGTAAAGGGTGGTTACTTTAATACCGGTGTTGCGTGTTTCGTCAAACAGGGTCTCTGAAAAGGCTTTTAATCCACTGGAACAGGCCATGCTCGTGGGGTCTTGCTCAGGCCAACATAGGTTAATGATATAGCCTCGTTGCTGTTTAAGCGAGGATAGAGCCAGCTTTACGACGAGCATGGGGGCTAGTAATTGTGTATGGACGTGTTTAACCAGATGCTCAGGGGAATCTTCACTGTCAGCTTTAGATTCAGGTGTTTGCGCAGCATGGATAAACGTATGGATCGCTTGCCCTGCGTTTAAAATTTCAAGTGTAGCGCTTTCTATTGCTTTGGGGTCAGTCAAATCCACTTGTTTGGGGATAAAATCTTTATGCGAGAATCCCAATGATTGTGAGGATCCGGAAAAAGCGTATACGCGAAAGCCCAGCATGATCAGTTTTCGGCCAATGCTTTGTCCTATAATATTATCTGCGCCGGTTATTAATGCGACATCCATATATGTTCTTTAACTCTAATTTAGGACGACAGTGTAGGGGGAATATCTTTAAAATGCAAGGGGCGATCTTGTTTCGGTTCTTTATCTTGCTTTTATTTTCAGTGTTTGCAATTTTATCATATAGTGTCTTAAGATACTGTTTTACCCAAAACCACTTTACCCAAAATTATTTATGCCTGCTGCTAAATCTAAAATGAGACCTCTTGGTTGCTTCATATCCTTTATCGGCGCAATTTTATTGCTGTTGGTTATTCTGCTCTCCATTGCTATATGGGGAAGCGATCGCATCGCTGTCAAGGTGGCTCAATATGTGGTCGAAGAGAAAACGGATTTCACGATCACGTTTGAGAAATCCTACATCAGTGTCTTTTCCGGTGAGGCTCGTTTTAACGGTATCCAAATCACTAATCCTCCTAGTTATCCCGAGTCCGGCTTCCTAACCGTAAAAGAAATCGCGGCTAGCGTAGCGCCTATGTCTCTTTTTGGAGATGAGCTTTATGCCCGAGAAATTATAGTCGATGTTGAAAATGTCACTTGGGTTCGTACGGCTTCAGACACGAATAACATCTCCGAATTTGCGGATGGCTTTAAGGGCGAAGAAAAAGAAGAGGCTGCGGAAAAGCCTGCTGCTCCTAAAAAGGAGAAAAAGGAAGCTAAATATCTTATTAAAAGCTTGAAGATACGTTTGGGGACGGTTCGTGTTGCAGATTACTCTAAGGGTGGTTCGACTCCCGATATTAAGGAAATTAACGTAAATTATTCGCGTGAATTCCAGGATGTCCGTTCCGAGAAGGATGTTCGAGATGCTTTGTTGGCCGATTTCACCAAAATTGGGGTCGGTTTCCTTATCCAATCTACGATGCAGGACCTTATCACCGCTCCTTTGGATATTTTAACAAATCCTCAAGAAATTCCTGAAAAAATCATGAATCTGGGTAAGGGTGTGGGTGAAACCGGCAAGGATGTCGGCGAATCCATCGGCCAAGGATTTCAGAGTCTATTTGGGGGCTTGAAAGAGTCTGATGAATAGTATACGATTGATTACTTGAATTTTAAGAAGTAATCATGAGCGAAAATAACCCAAATGCGGAAACAACGGAATCTTCCTTCGAGGAAAACGATATGAGCCAAGTGGCAGGTTTGCTAAAGCGTATCGATGCCCTACAGGAGGAAGCTAATAATAATAAAGAGCATTACATGCGCGCGATGGCTGATTTGGAAAACTATCGCCGTCGTGTTGTTCGAGAGAAAAATGATCTGCGTATCTCTGCGATCTCAGGGCTTATTGAGGAACTATTACCTGTTGTGGATAATCTTCAACTAGGACTCAAGTCTGCTAATGAGCACCACGAAAGTAGCGATGTCATTAATGGCTTTCAAATGGTTCTGGATCGTATGCTTTCTGTTTTAAAAAATCAGGGTGTCGAGATGCTCAATCCCTTGAATGAAGCATTTGATCCGCATGCTCACGAATGTATCGCTCATATGCCGCACGCAACCCTTCCGGAGGGGCATGTGTCAGAGGTCGTGCGTATCGGGTACAGGTTTAATGAAAGGCTTATTCGGCCCGCAAGTGTTGTCGTCTCTAACGGTAAAGCTCCAGAGGCTCCCAAATCCTAACACATGGCAACCATGACTGAAGAAGATTACTACGGATTGCTAGGTGTTTCTCGAGACGCAACAGCTGAGGATATTAAAAAGGCTTATCGCAAAATGGCTGTAAAATACCACCCGGATAAAAATCCTGGGAATGCTGAGGCAGAGGAAAAATTTAAAGAGGTTTCCCACGCTTATGAGATCTTAAAGGATCCTAAAAAGCGCGAGGCTTACGATCGCTATGGTGCTGCGGCCTTTCAACAAGGAGGCCCAGGCGCCGGAGGTGGTGGCTTCGGTGGGGATGGTTTTCATGACCCGTTTGATGTGTTTCGTGAGGTCTTTAGCGGGGGTGCCGGAGGCGGCATTTTTGAGGAATTTTTCGGCGGTGGGGGCGGTGGCGCTCGTGCTCAGCAAAACCATGGCGCGGATCTTCGGTATGATCTCGAAATTACGCTCGAAGAGGCAGCTTTTGGGGCAGAAAAAGAAATTCGATATCGTCACGCAGCAGCTTGTAAGCCATGTCACGGTTCCGGTGCGGAGCCTGGTTCTAAAAAGGTTACTTGTGGTACTTGTAAGGGGGCGGGGCAAGTCATCTCGTCACGTGGTTTCTTTACGGTAAAGCAGGTATGCCCTACTTGTCAAGGTGCCGGCAAAACATTTGAAAAACCTTGCCGTGCTTGTAGTGGCGAGGGGCGAACAATTGAAACAAATACGCTAAAGTTACGCATTCCTCCTGGAGTAGATACGGGCTCTAAGCTTCGTTCCGGAGGTAATGGCGAAGCCGGGTTACAGGGTGGCCAATCAGGGGACTTATATATCATTATTCATGTTCAGGAGCACGATTTCTTTGAGCGCGAGGGCGATGATCTATCCTGCACCGTAGGGGTTCCTTTTTCATTAGCTGCCCTGGGGGGTACCATTCACGTCAAAACACTCAAGGATCAAGTGGCTTTGAAAATTCCGGCAGGTACGCAAACCGGTACTGTCCTTCGTTTAAAGGGGCATGGTATGCCTAGTATTCGTGGTAAATATCATGGAGATATGTACGTCCGTGTTCAGGTAAAGGTGCCCAAGAAGTTAACGTCAAAACAACGCGCGCTTCTCGAGGAGTTTGCTGTTGCTTGTGGCGAAGCGGGTCAGGATGATGATAAGGAAACTTTTTTCCAAAAAACAAAGCGTTTTTTTGAATAACATTGTATGAAAACACAAGCGAGCACACTTAATAATCCCAAACTGCTCTCAATGGATGAGGCGCTAAAGCTTCGCCAAGCATTGCGAGCTTTGGGTAAAAAAGTGGTTATCACAAATGGTTGCTTCGATCTCATGCACGTGGGGCACTTAACTTACTTGGCCGAAGCCGCCGCTTTGGGTGATGTTTTCTGGGTTCTGTTGAATGGAGATCAAAGTGTCCGTGCGCTCAAAGGCGATTCTCGACCTATTTTATCGGAAGCTGAGCGCGCCTACGCCTTAGCTGCTTTGTCTGCGGTAGATGGTGTCATTGTTTTTAATACTAAGCGTTTAGATAACGAAATTAAATTACTCGAGCCGGATGTTTACGTTAAAGCAGGAGACTACACAATCGAGACTCTCGATGCTGCCGAGCGTACAGCTCTAGAAAGCGTAGGTTCCAAGGTTTGTTTCATGCCTTTTGTGCCTGGTTATAGTACGACTAATTTAATTAAAAAAATCGCTGCTCTGGAAAAGATGTAATGCGAGTTGCTCTCCTCGGTTCCGGTTACGGCTCAAATGCCGAAGCGCTCTTAAGGGCTGGCCAACGTGGGGCGCTTAATTCTGCCGAAATAGTCGGCATTATCTCGGATAATTCTACTGCTCGCATCTTAGAGCTCGGTAACTCGTTTAACATTCCCGCATTATACCTTGATCCTGGCCATTTTCGCACAAAATTAACGCCTGAGGCTGAGCAGGTATATATATCAACACTGAACACCTGGGGGGTAGATTTAGTTGTCTTGGCTGGCTTTATGCGGGTGTTAGAAGCACATTTTTTGAAGGCATTTGAAGGGAAAATTATAAACCTCCACCCTAGCCTTTTGCCGGCATTTCCGGGGTTAGATGCCATTAAACAAGCTTGGGATTCCAGGGCAAGGGTGACGGGGTGCACCGTACATTGGGTTAATGAGGAGATTGATGGTGGCCAAATTATCGCCCAAACTCCGGTTCCTATTGAGCAGGGTGATACGCTCGAGTCCCTGCGTAATAAGGTGCATGCGGCAGAACACGAGCTGCTTCCTTCTATTATTGCGCTTTTAGCAAAAAATGCTTAGCATCTTCTTCTTATGGTAGAAGTTTATGCTGAAATAGATTCCGTCTACGTAGACGCTTTAGAGGAAATTTTTTTTGAGGAGGATGCTGGCGAATCCCGCTGGGTCATCTCTCAAAAAACTAATAATGATCCTTATGTCCTACAGGGTTTTTTTGATAGTATTGAAGAGGCTCGTCTCGCATGGGGCAAGCTCAATGGCAATTTTGAGCAATTCCCAACGCCTCAATTTCGCCAAATCAAAGATGAAGATTGGCAAAATTCCTACAAAGCTTTTTTAAAACCTTGGCATTGTGGACCCATTCACTGGGTTCCTGTTTGGGAAGAAGGCCATTATAATATACCGGCAAACGAGCACGCTATTTGGATGGACGCGGGTATGGCGTTTGGTACTGGTACGCATGAGACTACCCAGTTGTGCGCTATGCGTTTGGTAGACATTTATCGTAATCAATCAAAGGAGGCGTTGTCACAGCTTTCTCTTGTAGACGCGGGTTGCGGAACCGGTATTTTGGCAATGACGGCTAAGCTCCTGGGTTTTGGCAAGGTTGCGGCATTTGATAACGATATCAAGGCGATCACGGTTGCTCAGGAAAATCTTGAATATAACCACTTAGCTGGCCAATTAGAGCTCTTTCACGCGGATCTCATTTCTGGTTTTGCCGGTCGTAAGGCGGATTTTATCGTGGCAAACATTTTAGCGCATGTTCTTAATGAATATGCGGAAAATTTACTACAAGCGCTTAACCCGAAAGGGGTACTTATTCTCAGTGGCATTCTCACTCGGGAAATTGAATTAGTCCATGCACGGTTTTCGGAAACGGCAAATCGCCTCGGCATTGCTTGTAAACTCGGATCTCGCGAATTAGGCGAATGGTCAGATTTGCTGCTAGAGCTTTCTTAACATTATCGGTGTAACCAATCGTGCACCAGTTGAGCGAATTTAGGTCCAATCCCTTCAACGCTTTTTAGCTCTTCAATTGTTGCTTTCTTTAGGTTCAGTATGTTCTTAAAGTGATTCAATAAAAGTTCTTTTCGCTTCTCTCCTAGTCCTGGAATGTCATCGAGCGCAGATTCTTTTATTTTTTTGCTGCGTAATTCGGCATTAAAGCTGTTGGCAAATCGATGAGACTCGTCACGCAATCGTTGCAATAACTGCAGTGCGGGGTTTGTTAATTCTAAGCGTAGCGGTTCGCGTTCGTCTGGGAAAATAATCGTTTCATGCTTCTTTGCTAGGCCAATGATTGCCGGAGGGGCTTTATCGATCATCATAAACGCTTTTAATGCCGCTCGCACTTGTCCCAGTCCGCCGTCTATTACAACGAGGTCAGGGTATATCGAATCCTCGGGCTGTAGTCTTGAATAACGCCGGGCAACAACTTCTTCCATCGCCCGGTAATCATCATTACCGATAAAGGATCTGATCTTATATCGTCTATACAGCTTTTTGTTCGGCAGGCCTTCCGTGAAATGCACCATTGAAGCTACCACAAACTCCCCCGATATATGTGATATATCAAAGCACTCCATTTCTTTAGGTTTCTTCTCTAGGTGGAGTAATTCGTGAAGAAGCTCCAGGGGCTCGTCCATCGATTTTTCTTCAAATATTTTTTTGGAAAACTTTCTGGAGGGCTGTAATGTCTGATGGATCGCGGCGATCAGGTCGCGTATTTCAGCCGCTTTTTCATATTCTTGTTTTTCGGATGCGACATACATTTTCTCTTTCAGTTCATCTACGGTCTGGCGCATCTTGCCTTCTAAGAACGCGCAGGCTTTGTGCGCCCATATTTTATATTCTTTAGAGCTCACTTCATTTGCGTGGCCGTAAATTTCACCTCTCGCGTCTCCATATAGTTGATACAAATCTTCGCCTATTTTTTTAGGTTGAGCATCTCCAAGTAGAATGCCGTACTTTGTTCGCAGTTCATGCAGTGTTTTTCGCAGGGACTGTGAATGTACAAACGGGCCAAAGTAAAGTGATCTGCTATCTGTCCGATTTCTTGTCATACGAAACTGCGGTATGGGCGATTGTATATCTACGCGCACTAAGAGGAATTGTTTGTCGTCGGTAAACGCAGTATTGTACTTTGGTTTCCATTCCTTGATCAGTTTCGCTTCGAGTACCAGGGCTTCGGTTTCTGATTTTACTTCGATGTGCTCTACGTCATGAATTAAGGGCAGCATCGCAGCCACTTTGGGTTGCGTTTCTATGATCCTCGATTTCTGGTTCGGTCTAAAGTAAGAGGATACTCGTTTCTGCAAATCTTTTGCTTTCCCTATGTACAGGACGCATCCCAGCCTGTCTTTCATTAAGTACACTCCGGGTGAATGGGGCAATTTCCTTACCTTTTGTCTCAATGTTTCGGAGTGCCCCATAGCTTATCTTCTCTAATGTGTTGGCTAGCTTATCAGTTCTTTGATTTGTTTTAATCCAATAGACGCTGTCGCACTTGCGCTTTCATCTAGTATTTCTTTCAACATTTCGGCCTTATTTATTTGAAGTTCAAGCACTTTCTCTTCCACGGATTCAGTCACAAGGAGTTTGATACTTGTAACCACGCGTTTCTGGCCTATTCTGTGCGCACGGTCTGTTGCTTGTGCTTCTACTGCGGGGTTCCACCAGGGGTCATAGTGCACTACCATGTTTGCGCCGGTTAAGTTAAGGCCTACGCCCCCTGCTTTTAGCGATATTAAAAATACTGGTATCGTGTCATCAATATTAAATCGGTCACACACGGCTGCTCTGTTTTTTGTTTTTCCGTCTAGGTAGCAGTACTCTACTCCCATTTCTTCAAGTTCTTTTTTGAGTATCTGAAGAACGGATACAAATTGAGAGAACACGAGCATCCTATGTCCACCATCAATCGCTTCTTGCAGAATTTCTTTAAAGGCTTTCAGTTTGGTGGAATCTTCGGAATCCATGCTGTCATCCAATATACGAGGATCCGCGCATATCTGGCGTAATCGTGTCAATTGCGCCAATGCTGCAAATCGTATTTGTCCTTCGGATGCACCGGACATTTCCAGCTCTTGGATTGCTTTTTGGGTCTGCTCTTGCACGCTCTTGTAGAACTTCTCTTGCTTGGCGTCCATCTCGCAATAAAATACTTGCTCGATCTTCTCCGGCAATTCAGGCGCTACTAGCTTTTTACTACGTCTTAAAATATAGCGTGTTACCTGATGTCTCGCCCGTTCATCATACCAAGCTCGATTATCCCGTCGGCAACCTTTAGGTGGCTTGGCTAAATAATCGGGTAGTAAAAACTCAAACAAGGATCGCAGGTCATCCATGCTATTTTCTAGGGGTGTTCCTGTTAATACAAATTTGCCCTTGGATTTTATCCCCATCAACGCCTTTGCGTTCTGCGTTTGTCTGTTTTTGATGTGCTGGGCTTCATCAGCGATCACGGCGTCAAAATCTATTTTATGAAACGTTTCCGCGTCTCTTCTTAATGTTGAGTAAGAGGTGATAATCAAATCATACTCCTCTAATTTGCTTAAACTCTTCTTCCGGCCTATTCCGTGGTGTATATAAACTTTGAGTTCAGGTGTAAACGTGTGAGCTTCTCGTCTCCAGTTCTCGAGCAAGCTCGCAGGGCAAACTACTAGATTTGGTCCGATACGCTCTTTCTTTCGCCAGATGCAATCCAGGAAGGCCAATGCTTGCACGGTTTTACCAAGACCCATCTCGTCTGCTAAAACGCCTGCCAATCCTTGGTTATAGAGGTGCCACATCCATGCCGTTCCGATTTTTTGGTATTCCCGCAGCTTCGCGTTGAGAACTTTGTTAACGGGCGCAGGATGTAGTTTGGAGAAGTCTTTTAAAGCCTCGCTTTTCTTGCGCCATTTTTCCGGTACTTCAAATTTGGATACAAGTCCATCCAATAAATCATGCGCTTCTACTAATTCAGCCGCACTCAGGTTTGTGGCAAATTGCGGAGAAAAGGGTCTGTCAACGTCTTGGCTTAATGCACGCTGCACCGTCCTAAAGCGGTCTATTTTTTTGGGTTCAATTAATACAATGCCACGAGGCGTTTCTAGAAACTGCTCTCCATGGGTCAACGTGTTACGTAACGCCAGATTATCTGCGCCTTTGGCATCCAGTTTTAACTGTATTTTAAACCCATCGTCTTGAGCCGTTGCCTTGCAGGCTATTTTTGCAAAACGTATTTTTTTAGTGCGACGTAAAAAGTTTTTAGAAAACTCAGCTCGGAATCGCTTTTTAAGATCATTCCAGTAGCAGGCCAAAAAGTTCAATGTCTTGCGGCGATCCCTTAGCCACCACATTTTATTAGAAGGTTCAAATTGAAACCCGTTTTGCCTCACCAGTTCATGCGCGCTTTCGTACAAAACGCTTTCTTTGGAGGGTAGGGATATTGCCAAATACTGCATAGAGCCGTCTACTTCCATGGTCGTGCCATAGTCGAAGCGTTTGGGCACGTTTTTAGCGGCCTCTTCGTGCTCTTCGTCATCGTCCGCATCGTCATCTTGAAGGAGTTCGTAGACTTCGGGTATAACGCCGTTCTCCCACTTCAGCGCTTCGCTCATCTGGTCTGGGCGAAAGACTGCGGGTTCGTCTTTTAGTTCATCAAGTAGGGTGCGTAATCTGGCTCTGGTTAATTGTATCAGTCCAAACAATCGTCCGTCGCACCAATCTTCCAAATGTTTGGCCACTTTTAAGTACGCGTCAGATTCAAATCGATACGCTCGCCCACGGTCCAGTTTTTCGGGCGGAAGCGCTTTGTTTTTAATCATGGCATCCACTTTTATCATGATCGAATCATGGGGCGCTGTATGGACAAGGTTTGGTGGCAATAGTACTCTAAATTTAAGGGGCAAGCCTCTCCGCTCAGAGAGTACTAAGGATTGTACCACAGGCAGGTCCCCTTCTTGTATTTCCTGCTGGGGTTGTGGCTGAGGAATAACTGTTTTTTTCTCTTCAACTGCTTTTTTGTCGTCTGCTCTTTGCTTCGCATACAAACAAAGGGCAAGGGCGTGAGGGCATATCAACCCTTCTTTGCCTAAGGAGCAATTACAACTGTTTTCGGGTATCCTTGGGTTGCTTAAGTTTAACTTTGTTTGGAAAGTAACTCCGCCGAGTCGTGTGCTCCCGATTAAATAGGGAGGTTCCCATGAACACGATTTTACTGCGTTAGTTTCTATCAATTGTTTGGCATCGCCAAATGTTGTCCAACCCCCGTAATCTACCAAAAGGTCGCGATTAAAGTCGGGTAAATCCTTCCACGGATCTTCCATAATTTATATAAGTTATTTTATTGAAAAATAAGTAATATCCTATCGGGTTCAAAAAAACAGGATAATTAAGTTATAAAAATAAATTTAATAATTAAATTTATCAACGAAACGCAACGATCGGCCTTAGGGTTTTCTCCAAGGCTAATACCGAAGCTCCATTAATATAGTATATTCTCCCGTACTATTGCAAGGGCAAAAATTGGCTGAACTCGGAAAGTCTCAGGTGCGTGGTCTCGGGGGTCTTTAAAGACCCCTTATTTTGACCTTATCTGCATTCAGTGTTCGCTTACATTCCAATCTCTCGGAGGACGTAGAGTATTTTCGAAAGATCGTCTCCTGCTAACTTATAGGCTGCGGCAAAGGCCTCGTGCGCGTTTTTCTTAAACCAAAGATATTGCTCCAGTATATTTCCCTGTAAACGATCATCATTCTTATGGGCAAGTACAAATGATTTCCAATGCTCCTCATCAGCATCGATTAAACTGTATTGAATACCCTCTGCGATATCTTCCTCCTTCAAGTTATCTAATGCTTTATCCAAATCATCCAATTCTTGCTTAGAAATAGCTTCCTTACATTCCAGTTTTCCGATTAAGGCTTTCGCTAGGCCTTGGGGTGATACTGGCTCAGACTTTAACTGTTCTTCGCCTTCTTCTTTTTTTGCGAGTACCTCGTCTTTGTCGTCCTCAACTTTCGAATTGTTAGATAAATCAACGGCACTTTGCCGAGTTTGAGATGGGGCTTCATTTAATTCGTCACCGTTAATGATTTTTAAAGATGCAACAATTTCGTTATCAGAGAATTGGCCTGAAAGACCACAATAATGTTTCATGAAAATATACTGAAGGTGTATATCGCATAAGAAAACATTCTTATCGGTAAGTAGGTCTGGGGAGGGGGTGTTTTGTGCGAAAATTATGCACTTTTCTCCCACTACTCGCATAGCCTCACTGGGTGGATAGTTTAATTCTTGATCACTATAACCTAGTTGTTCGGCGACAACTTTTGGGCTAATCTGGGGGTGAAACAGAAATAGTTTTCGTAAAAGAGTTTTAAATTCACCATTTCTGCTATTTACGAGATTGACAATGCTTTCTGTCACTTGCTTGTCCGTTTTTTCTCCATCTTTGCTATTTAAAATCTTATTTAGGAATTTATCTTGATTTGCTAAATAATTTAATTCTTCTTGCGAATAAGTATGTCCTTTCTTTTGCTTGCATCTAATGCCTTCGTTGATGAAATGCAGGTCTTTCTTCGCTTCAGAAAATGATTTCTCAAATCGTAATTCTACAGCTTCGGCGTCTTGAGGTTCAGCTGTTTCAACTGCTTGCTTAAGATAGTTTAAAGATTTTTGTCTGTTTTCCCATACCCATTTGCTTGTGCTGCTATAATATGGGTTATTTGCCTTTTCTTTATAATAAAGCCCTAATTTTAAGGCGGCAGCGGAGCATTTGTATTCTGCGGCGATTAAAAGTACTTCGAATTTATCCGTTTTTTTTACCAGATGGTTAAGGAGTTCCTTTTGTGGCACAAAATCTTTTCCAAGAAAGGTTTTTAATCCGTCATAATCTTCCATTTCTATGTAAGTTTCAGCAATTGTTGTCGCTTCTTTCAGAGAGATTTTTCCCTCTTTCTGGGAAAATTTATTAATCGTGGTATCTATTTTTTCATATTTGCCAAAAACATGATCGAGTTCTTTTGCGCTCACTAAACTTGCCTTCCCAGTATGGCTTTTGATAGCAGCTATATAGGCTTTGACGTAATTCTTTTCCGGAGAAGGAGAAGGCTGTATAAGATAATCGTTAATCTGCTTGGACTTTTTCTGGTTCTCATTTTCAAATTTGAAATTCGGGAAAACCTCGCAAAAAAAACTTATTTTTAGTTCCTCAGCTATTTTTGATGTTAAAACCGGTTTTAATCTTAATATATTGATAAAGTCTAGTTGTACTACAATCCGCCGAATCCAGCTCATGTTAGCGTACATTGCTTTATATCCCGTATGCTCATTTTGCTTTTCTTTATTATGCCAGGGTGCAGAAGTAAGATTGTTTTTTAAACTATTCATAGATTTTTTGTTATCTCTTCCCCAGCTCAAACTCGAAGTGCAACAGTATTTTGCCACACTGTTGCACTTCGAGTTTGAGCTCGGCTTTTGTTAAACTTATTTTATTATTAGTAATAATATAGGTATAATTTTTTTTGTCAATTTAATTTTAGTGTTAATTAAGGATTATCTAATTGATTTTTAATGGATCAATATTCTACTAAATTAGGCAGATTCGGCACAAGAAGTCGGCCACAGCACTCTTTTTGTGGAATATTTCTTTTTTCTAGGTTTGCACCGTTTTTCTTGTGCGGGAGTCCATTTTTGAGTCAAGTTTGTTCCAGGTGGAACAAACTTGACCGCTTATAGCGAATCATTTTTCAGAATCTCGATCCGTTATAACTAATTTATAGCGAGTAACGGATTTATTTTATGGCTAATTTAAGCCAATTTTTGGAATGTCTTTTATGTAGAGTTTGTGCATAGATAGCCGGGGGGGCTGGACAGAGCAACTTAATCATTAATCTTAAGTTTCCCCATAAGCGTGCTCACACCACCTTCTTCAATGCATACGGGTACGAGTTCGCCGATCAAGCGGGAGTTGCCTTTGAAGATGGTTTTTCGATACCCGCGGGTTCGTCCTACGTACATATCTTCGCCTTTCTTGGCGGGGCCTTCTACAAGAACTTCCTGGGTCGTGCCGATCAATGTGTTATTCCGTTTCAGAGAGCTGTTCTCCACAATGCGCAGCAGGGTTTGATTGCGTTCTTCTTTTATTTCTTTGGAAATTGGGTCGCCTAGGGGTTCCGCGGCTGTGTTTGGGCGTACGCTGTATTTAAAGATATACGCCATATCGAAGCCAACGGATTCCAATACTTGTCTCGTTAATTCGAAATCTTCTTCTGTCTCGCCGGGAAAACCTACAATAATGTCTGTCGAGAAATACATATCAGGGACGACTGTCCTCAGGGCATCAACGATTTGTAAGTACCTGTCCCTGGTATAGGGGCGGTTCATTGCTCGTAGGATTTTGTCAGAGCCGCTTTGTATCGGTAAGTGTACGTATTCGCACAACTTGGGTACATCGCGGTACGCCTCTACCAAGTCCTGCTTAAAGCCTCTGGGGTGCGGGGAGGTGAAGCGAATGCGTTCTATGCCTTTAACGTCATTTACGCGCTCAATAAGCTGTACAAATGGGCTTTTGCCGTCTTTAAAGGGTATTTCTCGGCGTCCATAACTGGTTACGATTTGGCCCAACAGGGTCACGTCTTTCGTTCCGTTGGCGGCGAGTTCCTCGACTTCTTCAACAATATCTTCTATCGGGCGCGCTCGTTCTTTGCCTCGTGTGTTGGGTACCAGGCAAAACGCACAGTTCATGTTGCAGCCTTGCATAATCGATACAAAGGCGGATACTTGGTGTTCTTTCTCTAGGTGCGCTCGAATGGTGTTCTGCGAGCCTTCTTCTTCCTCTAGGTCTACGATTGTTGAGGGCTTTGGGCCCTGAGCCTGCATGATTTTGATTATGTTGTCTAAATGATCCGGTACTTGGTGGAATTTTTGTGTCCCCACAATCAAATCCAGATCAGGAAGGCTGTCTAATAGCTCAGATCCTCTGTTTTGAGCCATACAGCCCAATATGCCTACCAGTCTTTTCTGGTTCTTGCGATGGTTTTGAGCCATCAGGTGTCCGGCTTTCCCAATAGCCTTTTGCTCGGCTTGATCTCGTACGCTACAGGTGTTTAACAGAATGATGTCGGCATCTTGCTCCTCGGAAACAATGGAATACCCTCGTCCGCGCAGCATCGCGGCCACGGCTTCGGAATCCCGTTCATTCATTTGGCAGCCGTACGTTTTTATGTAAACACGATTCATAAGACCTTAATAGAGAAACGATAAAACGGGTCTGCGTAAAGCAAAAAACGTTACAACCTTTCGCCTTGTTTATTAGGATCTTCTCGACTAGATAACCTTTCGGGTCAGCCCAAAAATAACGTTTACCTGCGGGAAAAACGCATGTAGTGTGTAAATACTATGCACTCGTTACGTTTTTTCGTTTTGTTTTCGTCTATTCTGGCAAGCGTTACCCTAGGCGCGGCCACTATCGGAGATAAGCTAGAGGACGGCTTGGGCGTTTCATTGCCTTGGCAAGAGGGCAATATCAATGTTCGCATGGCTAACCATCGTTTCCAGCTTTATTTCCTGGATGCTGACGGTGAAATAATCGCCCCAAATGTGCCCATGGCTTCTATTCGTTATGCTACCTATGCAGCGCCATACGATTATAGTTTTGCCACTTTCGATTTATCTCCATCCGGAGATTCTTTTATCAGCTCTCGGTACGTTCCGCCGCCCAATCTTTACTGGGTCAGTATCGCCTTCTTTAAAAAGGAAAATGGGAAAACCATTAACCTGAAAACATTTGATCCCGTTCAGCTCTCCCAAGTTGAGTCTGAGCTTGCCACCACCCCTTCGGCAAATTCAACGCAACAATACACTCCCGACAATCCTTGTTCAATTTTCGGCTCAAATGCCAAACCGGCACGAAATAGTTCTAATAAGACATTAGGGCCAGATTACCATGAGGTAAAAGAACCCGATTACTCCTCCGACAACCCCTGTTCAATTTTCGGCTCAAATGCCAAGCCAGCACGAAATAGTTCTAATAAAACATTAGGACCAGATTATCAAGACATAGAAGGAGCTAATTACCAATGAACCCTGCCCATCAAAACCAGCCTAATAACGAAAATAACTCGAGCCAGCCTCGCCCCGAATATAAATTTCGTTGGCAAGACTTCCTCCGCATTATAGAGAGTTGGTTGCTAATCGCCCTAGCCGTCGTCATAGCCGCCCACACCACCGACAAAATAAATTATTCCACCTTCGGCACGCTCGTCCTGGTGGCCATCACGCTTAGCTTGCTTAATGTCATCTTGAAGCCTTTATTGATCCTGTTTACGCTGCCGTTTATCTTAATAACGTTTGGTTTGGGTATATGGATTATCAATGCTCTGTTGCTTTTATTGGTAGCTAAACTCATTCCTGGTTTCGAGGTATCGACGATGGGTGCGGCGTTATGGGGCGCTTTAATCATCAGCCTCATATCAATGATAGCGAACCGTTTTATTATAAGGCGTTTCCCGATGGAGGACATGTTCAGAAAGAATAGCAAGCGTTTCGGCAAAAGTAAAAAAGATGACGATGTTATCGACATTTAGGCCTGTATCCTTTTTACTATATTTTTTAAATTAACTTTAATTATTATAGTAAAAGATGGCTGAAGAGAATGTTTACGATCTTATAGTTATTGGCGGCGGCCCTGCAGGTTATGCGGGCGCTATTAGAGCAGGCCAATTGGGGAAAAGAGTCCTATGCGTTGAAATGGAAAGAGCTGGCGGAACATGTCTTAACTGGGGCTGCATTCCTTCAAAGGCACTTCTAAAGAGTGCGGAACTCTATCAAACCATGAATCATTCGAGTGATTATGGTTTTACGTGCAGTGATATTACGGTTGATTTCCCCAAAGTCATGAAGCGTTCTCGCAACGTGGCAGACAACATGGGAAAGGGCATAGAGTTTCTTTTTAAGAAAAATAAAGTCGATTACATCGTAGGAAAGGCAAAAATAGCCGCTCCGGGAATGGTGGAAATTACTGAAGGAGCATCAACGGGAAAATTTTTTACTTCAAAAAATATTCTTGTAGCAACTGGCTGTAAGGCACGCTCTCTGCCTAATATCACCGTAGACGGCAAAAGAGTTATGACTTCCAGGGAAGCATTGGCTATGCAGGAGATGCCAAAATCGATTACTATATTGGGCGCAGGCGCCATAGGGGTTGAATTCGCATACTTTTTAAACGCATTTGGTTGCAAGGTTACGCTTGTTGAAATGCTGCCTGAGGTTGTGCCGGTAGAAGATGCTGAGGTTGGTCAAACGCTTCGCCGTTCATTTATCAAGCAAGGCATTGATGTGCACGTAGGTACCAAAGCAGAAAACATTAATGTACTGGAGCATTCGGTTCAGTTAAACTTAGTGAAAGGCGACCAAGCAACTACGATCGAAACAGACAGTTTACTGATTGCTATTGGAGTCGCGCCTAACACGGATGGGCTATTATCTTCAAAAATAAAACTCAACGAAGACAGAGGTTTTATTGTTGTAGATGACAACTACCAAACGAGCCAAAAGGGCATTTATGCCGCAGGTGATATTATAGGTGCACCTTGGCTGGCACATGTCGCTACATTTGAAGCGATACAAGCTGTTAATGGTATGTTTGGAGCCGCAAAGCCTAAACGCGTAACGCTTTTCCCTGGTTGCACTTATTGCCAACCTCAGGTGGCTAGCATCGGCATGACAGAAGCGAAAGCTAAGGAAAAGGGCATCGATTACAAGATCGGTAAATTCCCTTTCACTGCTTCCGGTAAGGCTGTAGCCATTAATAAGTCTGAAGGCTTTGTGAAAGTAATAACAGATTCTAAATTCGGAGAGATATTAGGCGCACATATTATTGGAAATGATGCGACAGAGCTCATTGCCGAATATGCGCTTGCCATGAATCTAGAGGCGACAATTGATGATGTTCATCATACCATCCACGCCCACCCTACCCTTTCCGAGGCATTAGCTGAGGCTGCTGCTGCGGTACGCGGGGAAGCTATCCATATATAAACTCATGCAATCCAAAATATCCATTATCACACTTGGGGTTAAGGATTTAAACAAGGCCATCCAATTTTATAGAGATGGCCTTCACTTACCCATGCGGGAACAACAAGGCGATATCGCATTTTTTGAGCTACAAGGCACTTGGCTTGCATTGTATCCCCTCGAAGAGTTAGTGAAGGATATCGGAGGTGAAGTTTTGCCAGCAAAACCCGGTTTTGCTGGGATGACATTGGCGCACAATCTTTCCTCTAAAGCAGAGGTTGATCTTGCCATGAAAGAAGCTAAACAAGCGGGAGCAACGATTGCTAAACCGGCTCAAGATGCTTTTTGGGGCGGTTATTCGGGTTACTTTACCGATCCCGATGGTTATTATTGGGAAATTGCCTGGAACCCCTTTTTGCAAATTTAGTCAACTAAGGGGAGCGATTTAATCGTTTAAATTAAATGTATTCAGAGCTTCTTTGTAGCAATGAATGCGTTTTTCCATATTTTCAACCTGAAAAACGTCAGAGACGGCGACTACTCGTTTTGCGCCCGCTTGGGCAACCTGACTTATATTCTTGTGGGTAATCCCTCCTATGCAAAAGAAGGGTATTTTGGGATTTAAAGCATTTACTGCTTTTATTAATTCTAGCCCAACGGGGGGATAGTTAGGCTTTGTTTGGGTTGCAAAAATGGGACCAAGCGCAAAGTAGTCCAGGTAATTCTCTAGCGCTAATGCCTCGGTTGCTTGTTTGAGTGAATGCGTTGAGAGGCCTAAAATACGGTCAGGTCCTAGCCGAATACGTGCAATCCGAGCAGGTGTGTCTTCTTGTCCAATATGTAACCCTAAGGTAGGGTAACTGAGGGCTAGCTCTAGATCATCATTGATGATGAGGGGAATTGTGTTTCCCTTAAATAGGGGCAATATAGCTTCTAATAATTCTCGTCGTTGCTCTGGGGTTTCTCTTTTTGCCCGCAATTGTATCAAGTCTGCTCCGCCACTGATGAGTTTTGCACACGTTTCAACCCATACCGACTCTTCAACATAAGCAGTGTCTAGAATGGCATAAAACCGAGCTCGATTAAGCAATTCTTCTTTGTGCATAACAGGTTTGAAAAATCGGGCTTAGAGATCTCTCTGGAAATCCTCTTCCGTTTCAAGAGTCGATTTCTTCTTTATGAGGGCATTGGAAGCTTTTACTTGCTTCTTTTGACCAACCTTGAACCCTGAGACATAAATGTTAATATCTCCTAAATTTTCTATACGCAAATTTTCTTGTAATGCTTGAGCGATGTAGCTTTGAAGATCAGTTGTTATTTGCCCAACATTTTGATCAAACCTCATTTTGAGCTTAATGTTTAAATGTATTTTTTTGTTTTTGTACTTAACATTTACTCTGGGGCGGTCTTGTACGCCTAGTTGAGTACAGATATTGCCTATAAGGGCACGAAGGGCGCCTCTGGATAAATTGATTTGGCCGGAAGTGCTTTGAAATAGGGCAATGCAGTGTGATTTTTTTAAGAAAAGAATCCAGCTAAAAAATATGGCAACTACTAATAGAGTTGTCGGCCAAAAATAAGGCAGTTCCAATAGTTTTTGGAGATAATTAGACCAAAATTCAGCCGTGAAGAAATGCGCTACAGAGTTATACATCTATTATTGTATCGATTTTTCGTAATCAGGGTGCTCTTCAGGGCTTGCTGTTTCCATTTTCACGCCATCGATGATAACATTCACGCGAGAGACATTTTTCATGGTCATACGAGTAACCATAGAGCGAACATTTTCTTGTATTTGAACCGCAACTTTTGCTAGCTCAACTCCGAAACTCAAAATAACCCTGATATCGATTACATAGTGGCCGGCTTCATCTTCTGTGACACGGACGCCGCGCTCAGTTTCTTTTTTGGAAAAAATCTCCGCAATCCCGTCAACAAAACTGGAACCGACAGCGTGTACCCCGTCTATTTCAGTTGCAGCTAAACGGACTATGCTAGCGACAACAGAATGGTTAATTTTGATATCCCCCATCATATCATTACTCTCTTCATTAATGGTAGGGATTTTTGTGTCTTCAAAGGTGTCTGTTTTTTTTGCGCTCATGGTATAAAATTAAGATTTATGGTTATTTTGACTCTACAGGAGTTTTTTTAGGAGATCTACTGAAAAAATCTGGCAAATAGTTGGTTGTCACATTCCCTTCACGGAATACAGGATCCATCATAATAGACTTGCACAAAGGAATTGTTGTCGGAATCCCTCTAATGATGCATTCACTCAAGGCTCTATTCATGCGGTCGATTGCGATCGTGCGATTGCGACCAAAGGTGATTAACTTCGCAATCATGCTGTCGTAATACGGCGGGATCTTGTACCCGCTATATACGTGGGAGTCCACTCTTACACCATGCCCACCAGGCGCGCAGTAAAATGAGATTTCCCCAGGACAGGGAGCAAAATTGCGATCCGGGTCTTCCGCGTTAATACGGCATTCTATGGCGTGACGGAGGAACTTTACATCCTTTTGGTCGTATTTTAAATGCTCTCCGCGGGCAATCAATATCTGCTCTTTTACAAGGTCTATGCCCGTTACTTCTTCAGTGATGCCATGTTCTACTTGGATACGAGTATTCATTTCCATGAAGTAGAAATCTCCATTTTTATCCACGAGAAACTCCACAGTGCCCGCATTCTGGTAGCCGCAAGCTTCTGCAAGCTTGATAGCTGCTTTGCCCATCTTTTCGCGCAGTTTTGGCGTGATGAAGGGAGATGGTGATTCTTCAATGAGCTTTTGGTAGCGTCGTTGAATGGAGCAATCGCGCTCGCCGCAATGAATGATTTTGCCATGTTCATCAGCCAGTAGCTGGATTTCTATATGGCGTGGGCATTCGATAAATTTCTCGATGTAGACATCCCCATTACCGAAGCTCTTTTGGGCTTCGTTTCGAGCAGTATGAAATTCTTTACCGAAGGCGGCTGCGTTATGTGCAAGGCGCATGCCCTTGCCACCACCGCCGGCTACGGCTTTGATGATAACAGGAAAGCCTATTTTTTTGGCAACTTTGAGTGCTTCTTCTTCGTTTTGGATAATACCATCACTGCCGGGAACAATGGGAACCCCCGCTTTCCTTGCCATGTCGCGGGCGGAGGATTTGTCTCCCATGAGGCGAATGGCGGAGGATTTTGGCCCAATGAACTTGATGTTGCACAGTTCGCATTGCTCGGCGAAGTCTGCATTCTCGGAGAGAAACCCAAAGCCCGGGTGAATTGCATCCACGTTGCCGATTTCAGCAGCGCTCAAGATGCGATCGGGTTTTAGGTAGCTATCCGAAGCACGAGGGCCTCCGATACAGATAGCTTCGTCTGCGAGCTGTACGGGAAGAGATTGTTCATCAGCTTCGGAATAGACGGCTAAGGTTTTGATACCCAGTTCGTGGCAGGCTCGGATGATGCGTAAGGCTATCTCACCCCGATTGGCTATGAGTACTTTCTCAATCATGCTAGAAATGTGCTAAAGTTGTTTAGGGCTTTCTTACCTTGAACAGGTTTTGGCCATATTCTACGGAAGAACCGTCTTCTACGAGGACTTCGAGGATCGAACCGTTTGTTTCAGCTTGGATTTCGTTCATGACCTTCATGGCTTCTATGATGCAGACAACGGAGTCTTTGTTGACTTGAGTGCCTTCGGATGCATAAACTTTGCTGTCTGGTGATGGACTTCTGTAGAAGGTGCCTACCATGGGCGACTTTATGTATTCGTAGTCTTTTACAGTCTCTTGCGCACTTGAAGAAGCGTGCATGGGGAAAGGAACATTGGTTGAAGAGGAGACAATAGCTGGCGCAAGCTGTGTGTGAATCAAATCATGCGTGCAGTCTTTGGCTTTGCCGCGGCAGATGCGTAGCTTGAGGCCTTCTTCTTCAATTTCAAATTCAATGAGATCTGATGCCTTCATCAGGTCCACAATTTCGGTTATTTTTTTAGTGTCCAAGGTTAATAGTTTGTTAATTAATGGTTTTAGTTTTTACCGAATAATTATTTAAACGCATTCCGACTTTGGTTGCAATGCTCTTTTTTGGGCGGATTTGCCTTCGGTATAGGTTGCTTGAAATGGCAATAGAAATGCTGATAAACGCTCTTAATGTATTGCAGCCGTAGAGTTTGCAAACGCGCTTTCTTCTTCTGGTATCTCTAGAAATTAGTTTTCTTCTTAAAGAGGCCGAATGGGGTGAGGCGCAAGGACCATTTGGGGTCGGCCAATGTATTAGTGAGCTCTACTTGGAAGAAATTCGAGATGGGGTTGATGACGGCAAGCGCTTGGGATATGACCGGTATCTTGAGCTCTGCGGTGGGGAATATGTCCATGAGAAAGTAGACCTCATCATTCATGATATTGTAGGTGCCGTTGGCTTGGATGCGGGCGCTTTGGCCAAAAATTTTTGTGTGATTGAAGTAGAGTACTTGGTGTTTGAGGCGAAACATGGTTTCTCCTTCCGTGAGATCAAAATTACTGAAGTGGAAGGGAGGAATGTCTAGCATTTCGGAGAGAAGGCCTAGGAGACGAATTCTGCCTAAATTGGCATTTTGGAGCATAAGGACGCCTTCGCCCATGTAGCTATCTGTGTCGCCCAAGTACCCGGTTCCGGTGAAGACCCCACTGAGTTCGCCATGGAATGGTTTGTCTGGCTTACTGGTTTGGTTATTACCTTTAAGTGAGTTTAAGTTTGCAAGCGTTTTGTCAAAAGAGGCTTTTTCTATTTGTACATCGTAGGCGATGCTATTTTTTTCGTTGGCCTCTAAGGTGACGGTTGCGCTGGCGTTTCCGATACCCCCCGCGAAGCCAAAGTCGATTGGCGCGATGATTGTCTTTGTAGTGTCGTAGTTTGCCTTAAATCGAAGATGATCCAACGCGATGTCGTGGTAGGTGAGAGGATGCTTTGTTAAGAAATAAATGTATAAACGATCCTGGTGGGAGTAGAACAAGTTGGGTAAGGTGTACTGGCCCCTTATATGGACAGCAGGTGGCTTAGCGCAATGAAACGGTTTAATGATGGCTTGTGCTTCAGGGCCAAGAAGATTACCTAGGTCTGCTAGCCTTAATGTGCTTTTGATGTCGTAGTTGAGTTGCTCGTAGTCGGGTTCCTGCTGCGGTTTGAATTTCCAAAAAAGATTAGCGTTGGCGCTGCCTGTAGGCGTCTTCAGGTAGAGCTTAGAAATGCTTGTGTGGTTTGGGTTAGCTTGTAGGGTGAGGCGACAGAGTTGGTTGAAGACTTTTCTGAAGATAAAGTTAGTGCCCTCTATTTTGCCAAAAGTGAAATAGTCATCCTCATTGTCCCAGTTGCCGCTCACTTCAATATCGGCGTAAGGTTGTTCCTTTAAGAAAGAAAAGTCTGACCAGAGTTTCTGCCACCAAGGGCCCATCCAGGGATCAATGTCGGCAGGGTTGAGTTGTCCTTTGGCGAGAGCTTGATAATTGTTTGTTTTGAAATTATGAATATAGCTGGCTTTGGCGTGGCTTTTGGGAGTTTTTAAGTAAAGGGTATCTAGTGATAATTGCTGCGGTGTGACCTCCCCCCTCGCATACAGAGAAGAGAAGGGTGTACGGTACATGACCGTCTCGTCTGCGTTTATCCAGGCTTTTGCTTTATCGAATTTAAAACGCTTTTTGAAGTGGAGATCTACTGCGCAGAATGGTGTTTGATGGAATATTACAGGGCTTTCCCCGTTTGTTGTGGAGAAGAAAGCGAGGACAGACGGGCGCGTGGGGTTGAATTTGCCTTGTGCTGTGATGTCTGCTGTTTGGCGCGTGAGGTTAACAGCCGCGTTGGCTAAGATCCATTCTTTCCCGTCTACGATTTGGAGGGTTCCCGTGAGCCGAGGAAGCGTTTTTAGTGAGAGGTTTCCCGTGCTAAACGGAATGCTTGCTTTATTCTTTATTAAAGTAGTTTGAGCTGAGAACAATAATTTCTCCGGTAACGCGGTAAAGGGAGCATGTGAGCTTAAGGTAGCGATTGCTTCGGCGGCTTGGGTATTGAATAGACCCTTCCAGGTTGCGTTATTGATTTTTAGATAAACTTCCGGGGATAAAAACGGAGTTCCAGAGAGGTTTATATCGGCTTGAGCCGTGAGGTGGCCGATGGTGAGTGTTTGGTTGGGTTTATAATTATTGCCAAAGAAAATTGCAGATAGGTGTGCTTTTTTTTTATCTACCGCAGGCGGTGTGAGGACGATAGAGACTTTCTCGAACGCATCGATGTATTGTTTTAATGAAAATGACTTTTTGATCCACGGAGCGTAAAGGGCTAGCCAGGAGGTTGCGGCATCGGCGTAATCAGCGGTAGTTAGAGTATTGTCCGTTGCTTGATTTTTTTTAGGAGGAAGGGGAATGCTTAAAATACCATCTGAGAGAATGTTGGAGGAGAAGAGATTGAGCGCGAGGGATTCGACCTGAATGGCATTTTTTTTGAAAGCAACGCTGGTTCGAATGTTGCTGATAATCGGTTCTTGTATGCCCGTGGGGGAAAGGGGCGCGGGGCAGTACAGGGTGCCGGATTCTATTTGAGCCTTATCGATTTCGAATTGGCCTATGAGGAGCCGAGGGAGATCGGGGTGCAAGATGGCTTTTTCGCATTTTAATAACAAGGATCCTGTACCTTGTAGCGAGAGCGTGAAGTCCGCTACTTCAATGGTGCCGTTTGGTTTTAGCTTTATACTCGTGGCATCAGCTTCTAGGTTGAAAAGATTAAGACCGGAGTTGAGTTTCTTTTCTAAGAAGTCGGAAACGGCTTGGGTGTCGTAAAAAATGAAGAAAGTGATCAGGAGTATTTGGAAAGCGAGTATGAAGGCTAAGGCGATGTTAAGTGATTGCCTTAGCATATACGTGATCCAATTGACTGATGCTTGTAATAAACTCATTCCCCTGGTCTTAGTCCGTTACGTTTGTATTGTTGTAGGCTACGGGGTCAGTGAATGAGAACAGAGCATCTATCCAGTTTTGGTTGAGGGTAAAGGTACGCTTTGTCTGAGGGGAACCTCCGATTTGCATGCTGCCAGTCAACCGCTCTGTGAAAAAGTATTCCAGCTTTTGAGTTTGGCTTTTTTCTCCGGAGGGGAGATCAACATCGGCTTCCAGTTTAAAACTCCAGGGAATAGATTTTTCGTTTTCTAGCGGAATTACCGATTGAAATGCATATGGCAGATAGGTTTGTACGGAAAATTGGTGGAGGCCTGCCAATAACGTATCAACGGCTAACTTACGCGTTTCGGGAAGGTTGTTTAATAGAGCATCCCATTGTTTGGCGTTTGCCGGTTTGCCTTGATAAATGGTTTGCCCGTCTTTTAAATTGACGAGGCGAATTTCTTTGATTTCCGCGACTTCGGGCAGTTTTTCGATTATGCGTGTTTCGTATTTAAGCGGGCTTACGGGAGTCTCCGACAGAATGAAGTTATCGACTTCATAAACGAAGGGGGCGTTTTCTATTTTTGCGTAAAACTTTTGTGTCTTGGGGTTCATGTCTCCAATTAATAAAGTGAGTGCCTCCTTTGTTTGTAACCGGATGAGGCGTTGAGGATCCGTGAGGCCATAATGTGCTAAATCTTCCTGCGTGGGCATATCGCTGATAAAATTGACAGCCTCGAGTTGTTGGATGGAAGTGATGAGATCGGCTATTTTAGCAGGGTCTGCGCTTTTGGCGATCAATTCGCCTGATTTATCGTGATCCATGACCTGCCAATTGCCGTCTTCAAGCCGTTTGAGCTGCACCTTTTTGCCGGATTGTTCGATGTCAACGGCGTTGAGCTCAGCGACATCAAACTTGACAAAAAATTTGTCCCGCAAATCTTCTTGAGCATCCTCTAGCTCTTCTAACGCTTCTGCATCTACGATAAAGTAGGTAGGCGTATTTTCGAGTTGGGCGTAATAGCGTTTTGGGTTTTTGAACGCAAGGTTGCCCAGCAGCAACGTTTGATTTTTGTGATTACCCTGAAGCGTGATTCGTGTCTGGGGTTGATCCAACCCGAATTTCTCCAAGTTGATACTGTTCTTATTAATAAACTGATAAACCTTGAGGTTGGTTAATTTGCTGATCGCGTTATTGACTAGCGCATTATTGGCCGCGGCCTGTATAGGAGATTCAAAATACCAACCATCTGCTTTTCTGGAGATACGGATGCTCAGATTTGCCGGGTAAGAGCGCTTTAGTATGAGGGCATGCAGCTCGAAGACAGGAATATTGAAGATTTCCGGGTTTCTCAAATCCTCCAAATCCACGAGTAACGTGTTAAATTGATCCTTGTCAATGACCAAGACCTCATCTGTGGAATGGTTTAGTAGGTAAAGGCGATTGGCCAGCGATGTCGTGTTGCCGAAGCTGATCTGTTCACGCACGATTTCATTATTAACGGAAAGTGTCATAACGGGGTCATCTAAGCCGTAATCCGCTAACGTTTGGCCCGTTTTTTCGATTTCAGAACGCGGGAAACGAGCATCTGCTTTCAGGAATTGCAATTGATTTAAAATACGCTGAACCGCATAAAAATTAGCAGGCCAGGAGACTGGTGTTTCTATATGCCAATTATTATTAGCCTTTTTCAGAAAAATGGGGTCGGCTAGGTTTTTGCCCTCGATGGCGATTTCCTGAACGTTGATGAGACTGTTACCCAAAATGTAGCCGCTGGCAGACGCATCCTCTACCGCGTGTTCTTTTTTGTCCAAGAAGTAAAGTGCGCCGAATGCAATAAGATTAAAAGCAAGTAGAATTAAGGTAAATTTGTATCGCATTATTGTGGATGAATTCTTGTTGATAATGAAGATTTACGGGCAAATGGCAAGCCCATCATTGGCTTGGACTGAGGGGGTTGTCTGTATGTTCAGTTTTTTTGGACTTTTTATTGCAGTTCAAAGGCGAATACCGAGGTCAAATTTAATTATAATTAAATTAATACCATGTAATTTATATATTATGATTAGTTTATATATTGACTTTAGTTTTATATTGTTTATAATTGAGACCAGTGAATTAAAAATAGGAAAACGACTCATGTCTAATACTAATATAAGGAAATCAACGGAAACAAAAAGCATTTTTGCCCAAAACGGCGATAGTAGGACTAGGGCTCCCATGTCCCTGAAGGAAGATCTTTCAGGAAAGAGCTTCTTAGGGAGAAGTAAAGTGAAGCAACTTTTGTTTAAAATTGATGTATTTGGTATCATTGGAAAATTTATAGACCTTAAGCCCGGCACGATTAATGGGGATGCCCGATTACAACTCCTTACCCGTATCTGTACTATTTTTGAACTAGATGCAGATACTTCTAAAGAAGGTATGGAGCGTGTTGATTTCAAGGCAATAGACGTAATCAAGGACAGCACAGAAAGGGATTTGGTCAAGGCCTACATCAGTGTTTTATTTGATGATAACAGAGATTCAAGCCAGCCTATTTCTCTGCAAGAGGTGGCAGCAAAATATAACAAAAGTAAGATTGAGGAAATACTTTATGATAAAGACATGCCCATCGAAGTATTGGTCACAAAGTGGTCCGTTGGCCTGAGAGAATCCTCAGAATGGGGCGATGATATTTTGAATGGCAGGATATTGCTTCCAAATCCTAAAAAAACTCATGCACAATATCAGCTGGCTCTCAAAAACCAAGAACAACTAGAAAACTGGTTTGATGCCGAGCCTGAAAAAACGGATAGCCGAAAATCCTTTTTCTTCTCTTTGTCTCAAGATGCGCAATCTGATATTATTAAGGGGCGTACTGCGATTAATATTTCTAAAATACAAAAGAATTTTGATATATACTGTAATCGCAGGTCAAATGAAGCGCATATAGCTGCATTTAGGAAAGAACAGGGCATGTCTAAGCAGGAATTTGCGGTTATGCTCAAATTTAATGGTGATCGCAATGCTATCGCTGACATATATTCTGGACAACATGCGATCAGCGCAAATGAGCTGAATACTTTTTATAATGCGTATCAGGAGGCACTTAGCTCTGAGGAAGTGATGCTAACTCAATGGCTTGAGGGCCGTGGGGTAACTGCGGTGCCTGGACAAGAGAAGCTCTTTCTGGAGTTGTTATCGTTATCAAACTTCAACAAAAAAATAACACTTACAGAAACTTTTTTAAATGACCAATTGAGGACATTGTATGTTCTGGAAAAAGGGGTCAATGCTATGTCCGACATTGTAGATGAGCTTTCAGAGGAATTAAAAGGCAACGAAAAGCGCTTATCCCTCAGCGAATATACTAAGAAATTGCACACAAAATTGTTAGTTGATTTAGGCATTACTTCGGGTAGCACCGAGGGATCCTCCGTTAAAAAGGATAAAAAAACGACTAAACATGAAACCTGCCAGAGTTCTAATGTTTCAGGAAAGGAGCTCAAGCGGCTTCCATTACACCACTATTATTCATATTTGTTGAGCACAATGATTTTAGAACCTAAACGTGAGAATCAACTCTTCGTGGATAAGGATGTGGTCAATGGTTCCGGCAGAACAATAGTGATGCCTCAGATCGGGTATAAAGATATTTCACGCGGTGAAAACATTACTGTTATTAATCAAGAAGAGCGCAAAAATTTTTATGGCACCGGGAAAAAAGAAGTTAAAGATGTGAGCAATGGTGAGTGGGTGCTTGATACTTGGACAACGGACGATAAGGAATCTGATTTTGTTAGTATTAATACTGCTACTAAGCAAGCAGGTTATAGTACTGACGACCAAATTGTTGAACACACAGAAATCTTAAAAAAATATCTAGGTGAGCACGGAGTTGAGTCCGAAAAAATCGACAACTTGGTGTGGTTGCTGCAGGGTTTGATTTCTCAAAACTTTACAACATCGATGGATGAAAGTAATTTGGCAGGAGGATTTATTTGGAAGACGGACGAAGGTCGCGTTATACAAATGGCCGGCGCCGGTAGAAAAACAAATTACACGTTAGATTTAACCGATCCGAAGAACCCCAAGTTTACCTTTTGTATGTTTTGGGAAAAAGGCTCGCTTGATCAGGTTCTCCTCAATGAGATGGACTCATCGGGCCAAGGTTTGTGTAATGCACTTAGCGTAAACAAAGATGAGACCGAACTTTATTACGAAATCGATTTTAATATCAACTTGGATAAAGTTGAGGACAAATATGCCTTAATAGAAGGTGCCGTTACGGTCGATGACGTTCGCTACGATTGTAATATCGTGGAAAAAAAGAACTAAATTTCAAGGTTCCGCTACGGGCGATTAGCTCAATTTTATAACGATTTTTGGGAAATGACATAAAACTAAAGGTTGTTTCCCGGGAATTATTATTTAAACTAGCACTCATGTACTATCGTTATTTATTCTTGAGTGTGGTGGCTTTATTGGCCGGTTGTGACAAAGGCGGCAAAAAAGAAGTGACCACCTATGATGTTCCCAAAGAAGAAAGTAAGGCAGAGATGCCTATGGCCACGATGGCTCAGCAACCGCCGATACATGGGCTGGCTGAAGTTACCCAAGGTTTTTCTATTCCAAAATGGGACGTGCCGGAAGGCTGGGTTGCTCAATCCCTGGGCACAATGCGTAAAGGAAGCTTTTTAGTGACAGAGGGCGATAAATCTGCCGAAGTCTCTGTTTTGGCTTTTCCGGGAGACGTTGGGGGCGTGTTGCAAAACGTGAACCGCTGGCGCGATCAGATTAATCTAGAAGGCATTTCTGAAGCGGTTTTAAGCAAATTTCCCACTGAAAATGTAGACGGTTTTAAATCCATCATAGTGGATGCGGTTAATAGCGAGACCGGTAAAGCTGTTTTGGGGGCGATCGTTCCACAAAGTGCGGCCTCTTGGTACTTTAAAATGATGGGAGACGCCTCTGTTGTCGAATCGCAGAGAGACAATTTTATGAAATTCCTTAAAAGCGTACAGTTTTAATGAATCGGGTCTATAAAAGCTTAAGCTCATTGCGTTTAACGGTAGCGCTTTTGGGTTGTTGTTTTTTATTAGTGTTTTTCGGTACACTAGACCAAGTTCATATAGGTATTCGAGAAGTGCAATTACGCTATTTTGAGAGTATAATTGCACTCTGGCACTACCCTGCTGCCTGGCCTGGTGGCGCAGTCCTAAGTAAACTCTTTATCCCTTTGCCGGGTGGGTTTTTATTGGGCGGGCTACTGGTCATCAACCTCATTTTCGCGGCCGTTCGCTATTTTCAATTTAAGCCGAAAAAGATCGGCATCATGTTGATACACTCGGGGATTTTATTACTGATTGTTAGCGGCTTTTTGACCAGCTATTTTCAAGTGGAATCTCAAATGTGGATTGATGAAGGTGGGCGATCTAATTATTCAAAATCTACGGACGAAAACGAGTTCGTGATTATTGATAAATCAAACCCCTCCTTTGACCGCGTCGTGAGTATGCCGGTAGTATTGTTGGAATCTGGCAAAGAGGTGCAGGTTGGAACCTTCCCTTTTACAGTCAAACCAGAAGTGTTCTTTGCTAACGCGGGCATACAAATGCGCCGAAATGATCCCAGCTTACCGCCCGGGTTAGCCAATAGGGGCGCCGGGATGAAGATGGATTTGGTTGCTGTACCCCTAGCCCCTACCTATAAGCAAAATGAAGTGAACACGGTTTCTGCGTATGTGACCTTGGTAGCGGGGGATGGTGAAATCGGTACCTGGCTTGTTTCAAATGTTTTTGATGAACGCTTTCCTCCCCAACGCTTTTCTTACAACGATAAGGAGTACGAGATCGCGATACGCTTCAAGCGTTATTATTACCCCTTTTGGTTGGAGTTGACCCAGTTTCGTTTTGATCGATACCCGGGAACCGAGATTCCTCGTAACTTTTCCAGTGAAGTGAATATCCTGGATGCAGAGAAATCGACAGGCAGAAAAGCTTTAATTTACATGAACAATCCCCTGCGCTACGAAGGATATACTTTTTATCAGGCATCCTTCACTCCAAATGAAACAGCGACTATGTTACAAGTGGTCCGAAACCCAAGCCGAGTACTGCCCTATATTGCAGTGTTCCTTGTGGGTATGGGTTTGCTTGTACACTTTTTGTTAAAGTTGGTACGTTTTTTAAAAGTTATCTAATACAGTAAAAGGGTTTTTTTTGAGGGTGCGTTTGTGGCAATTCTCGTTGCATTACGTAGGGATAAAATATCATAATAGAGGGTGTGATGCCCCAGCGTTTTATCAAATTCCTCACCTGTTATTGTATTCTACTACCTCTTGCCTGCTTAGCTTCAGAGAAAGATATACTCCCGCCTGGAGTATCGCTTAATTGGGGTAATGAAACGGAAGAAGTGATTAGCCAGACAAGAAGTAAGATGGCGCTGGATGGTCTTTGGCAGTTTTTGCCTGCGACAACAGAATTTGCAACTGAGCTGCCTTCCAGTGGCTGGGGGTATATTCAAGTTCCCGGAAGCTGGATGCGTGAAAATTCGGCAACGTTTGTACGTGCACCCGGAAGAACCCCTTTGTGGCACGCTATGGATTGGAATCGATTGACATCGGTTTGGTATCAGAGGATTTTTGTGGCTCCACAAAAATGGGGAAACAAAAGCGTGTCCGTAAAGTTTGATCGTATAGCGGATAATGCGGATGTGAGTTTAAATGGATATCCACTCGGGAAAATTACTCGACTTGGCGGAGAAGTGGATCTGACAAATGTGCTACGCATCGGGCAATCAAATGTGCTGCAAGTACTTGTCTCATCAGCTCCAAATAGTTATGAAAGAGGGTTAGTAGGAGAGGTTAACTTGTTTACCCGGCCTAAAGACGCGTACATTGAAGGCGTTTGGGTGAGACCGGATACGACGGAAAAATCATTTGAAGTTGCTGTGGATTTAGCCGGGGTTCCTAAGTCCGGACCCTTAACCTTCACAGTGGATGTTAAGAAACCAGACGGGACGCTGGCCAATTCATATTCTCAAGTGATCAGTGTAGATGCGAATTCGGAGTCTCAGAGCATCACCTTAAGATTTCCATGGGAAGATATCGATCTTTGGGATTACTCTAGCCCGAATCTGTACCGTATGGATATAACAGTTCGCGGGGTTGGCTTTTTTGATTCGTTTCGCCAATCATTTGGATTTAGAGAATACCATTTTGATCGTGCATCGTGGTTCTTAAATGACCACCCCTTCCCTCTGCGTGCGGTTATGGTTCAGGTGCATAACTATACTAAGGTGCATGATTATTTAAATGCGGGCTTTTCCGTGGGGCTTATTCCGCAGTTTGATATAGAAGATCCTGATAATATGGCAGATCTGGAGAATCTGTTGAATCTGGCAGATAGTATTGGTTTCCCGCTCGTTTTTGAAGTTCCTGATAACAAGATTGATCATTGGTCTAAGAAAGTAACCCAGTTATGGAAAAAGTTAAGGAACCATCCTTCCTTTATGCTCTTTTATAGCCAAGAGATTATTCCGCACCCGGATGGGTTTACTGAACCGATTACCCAGTTTGAAATGATTCCCATGAGTACGCCCGTTGTCGCACCTTACCTATTAGTTAATAAAGAGGATGTGGAGCAGTTGACAGAATACGCGGCTCGTTACTTTGGTAGTAAATCATTTGTATATGACTTTGATTTTCCGCCGGAGAAACCGTTTACAGATCGATACTCTTACCAGTATCTGCAATCTTATTGCCTGGATCTTACCTGGCGGTTATCTAGGTTGGCAAGCAATCTGACTTCCGGCTTTATGTGGAAAGTTGCCCTCGATGATAAAAATGCTTTAATCTATAAGACATTAAAACGAGCCAATAGGCCGATTGCTGCATGGATCAGTGGGCCGAAGGATAATTTAGTTTCCCGAGATCACCATTTTTATGGCGGGACTGTTGTTGATAAATGTGCTTCATTTATAAATCAGTCTTTCGAGCCGGTTGATTATGAAGGGCACTGGCAAGTGAAAGTTGCTCAAAATGTCGTTTACGAAGAATCGTTTAGCGGGCACATTAACGTGAACGAAGTCGTCTTCCTGCCTCTTCAGTTTACCATACCAGAAGTAGGGCAAAGAACGGATGGCGATGTGAAGCTGGAAATCAAGGCAGGAAACGAGAGCATTATAGACCAGTTCACATTTGAAGTATTTCCCGCTACACCTACGCAAAGAAGCAAGGCCGTTTTTTTATTTGACCCCGAAGGGGATTCTAAGGCTCTGTTAGAACGCTTGGGCTTTAGGGTCATTGATTGGACGGGAAAACCTTCCTTGAGTAATGTTCTCGTTATTGGGCGAAACGCGTTGTCCAACGGTGAAGGGCTACCAGGCTCGATCCGCGAATTTCTTTCTGTCGGAGGCAGAGTACTGTTATTAACCCAGAACCCTGATTGGTTGACCCGCAATTTTTCGTTAGAAATCATTAAGGGTGCTAAACACCGCTTTTGGCCCATTGTCACCCAAAAGAAGCATCCCGCTTTGCGAGATTTGGAGGATAAAGACTTCTCGTTTTGGAACGGCAGGGGGGCTTTGTTGGAAAATGAACAAGGGAATACAGATATTTGGCTAGAGTCCAATGATTCAGATTTCTTGCCGTGGGTTTGGCAATACGGAAATTTAGGCAGTGTTTCTAGCGCGCCTATATTCAAGCCCGTTGTAGGTGGATGGGTGCCTGTAATCGAGGGGGGGGAGAATTTAGTGTGGACACCGCTTTTGGAAAAACATTTTGGCAAGGGGCTAATGCTGCTTTGCACGCTAGACTTGGAAAATCGAGGAAAAACGGATCCTGTAGTAGACCGATTGATGGTCAATATGGTGGATTATCTCGATAGCCAAAAGGAAGATACTCGCCCGCGCAATATCTATTACATAGGCGGTAGAGAAGGTCAAAAACTGCTTGACCACCTCAGCCTGAAATACGTGCCACTCAATCGGTTGCCTTCGATGCCGGCAATTATTGTTGCTGATGAAACCTTTGAAGCTTCAGAGAAGGCTATCAACGGATTCTTAGATATTGGTGGTCAGTTTGTTTTTCTTGCCCGAAAGAGTACGCAGCTGCCTCTTGGGTTTGTCGCCAAACAAGAACTGTCTAAGGGCGCTTGGCAATTGCCTGCTTGGCCTGATCTGAAAGGAATTTCAATTGCCGATTTCTGCCTAGCGGTACCAGAAGAGTTGTTTGTCTTGCAGTCCGGTTCTGGTAAAATAGCCGCTAATGGCTTATTAGGGCTTTACGCTAATCGAACAGGGAGAGGCTATTTCATCCAAATAGATCCTCAAGCTGTGGGAAACAAGGGTAATCAGAATGGCCTGAGGGATAAGCTGGGTTTTTATCGAATTTTGTCCCTGTTTTTAACCAATGTAGGCGCGCCTTCTTTGACGGATGACCGCATGTGGGGTTGGGAAATAGGAGCCTTGGAGAGACAGAAAGAATCTCCAACACAAGAGACCCGCGCTCCGATTTCAGCAGAATCTGCCCCTGTAGATGAAAAACAAATGTATGATTACAGCCGCCAGGATAACCCCACGAGATTGGGTGTTCCTGCGAGATAATCTTGAAAATAAGTTAGAGAAGGATAAAATAAATGCCCCGATTTTTGTACCATAAATCATTTGCGCTAGATGTACCTTCGGAAACCGTCTACAAGTGGTATCAGCATCAAGGAACATTTGAAAGATTGACTCCTCCGTGGGTAAAGATGCGGGTAAAGGAATATGATGGGCTTAAGGAGGGTGTGCTGGTTAAATTTCAGATTCAAAAAGCTTTTTTCAATTTGGAGTGGCAAGCGAGGATAGAGGCTGTAACAGAAAATGCTGGCTTTACGGATAGGCAGGTGAAAGGGCCTTTTGCTTTTTGGAAGCACGAGCATGGTATCAAATATGTGGCCGATAATAAGTGCCGCGTGAATGATCACGTTCAATATGAGTTGCCCTTCGGCAAGCTGTTGAACAACAGATGGGGCAAACGGAAAGCGCAATTAGAGCTCGCTAGGCTATTTCGGTATCGAGAGGAAATTACCCGAGCCGATTTGGTTGATTTTTATAGGCCATGCGATCGCTCGATGACTTTTCTTGTGACGGGTGCTACGGGTACGGTAGGCAGCGCTTTAAAGCATTTCTTGCGCTCTCAGGGGCACGTTGTAAAAGAACTCTCATTGACGCGTCCTTACAAAGGCGCATTTTATTGGGATTATTATAAAGAAGAACCCAATCGTGAATGGTTTGAAGGAGTCGATGTCGTTGTGCACTTGGCGGGGTACCCCATTTTTTGCCGCTGGACAGCTCAGAATAAGAAAAAAATATTGGAAAGTCGTTGGACGAGTACCGCCAAGTTGGCAGACTATTTAGCAAAGGAACCGTGTAGGCCTCCTGTTTTCATATGTGCTTCTGGGATCAACTTTTATGGGACTGATAGGGATGGTGTTCTTGATGAAAAAACGCCTGGAGGAAACGGGTTTTTAGCAGAGGTGACAAAACAATGGGAAGAGGCCTGTGATCCCTTACGGCGAGTTGGTGCTCGTGTTATTAATATAAGAACAGGAATGGTCTTAACGCCTGCTGCAGGAGGTTTAGCTGCCATGTTGCCTATTTTTCGTCTGGGCCTAGGCGGTCGAATTGGTTCTGGTAAACAAATGGTGAGCTGGATAGCGATTGATGATTTAGTGGACGCGATTTATTATATGTCCACTCAGGGTTCTATAGAAGGCCCTGTTAATGTATGTGCCCCTGAAAGTCTTACTAATAAAGCATTCTCGGATACTCTGGCTGATAGATTGGGGCGCATCGCGATACTTCCCCTCCCTGAAATTATGGCCAAACTGTTCATGGGAGACCTCGCTAAAGAAACCGTCTTGGCTAATCTGAAGGCTACCCCTAAGGTGTTACTCGAATCCGGATATCGATTTCGTTATCCTCGTTTAGAAAGCGCTTTAGCACATTTGGTTGTATAACGCGGCCTTCACTATATATATTGCCTTTTTCTGTAAATGGAACAGAATACTTGATTATGAAAGCTGGGATTTTAGGTTTACCAAATGTAGGAAAAAGTACTTTATTTAATGCGTTAACACGCACGAGAAAAGCAGAATCTGCCAATTATCCGTTTTGCACGATTGAGCCTAATGTTGGCATCGTTGTCGTGCCTGATTGGCGTTTGGCGCGTTTGACACAGATTGTTAAGCCAAAGGAAGTGGTGCCTACAGCTATTGAGATTGTCGATATTGCAGGCCTTGTCAAGGGAGCAAGCCAGGGGGAGGGTTTAGGAAATCAGTTTTTAAGCAATATACGCCTCATGGACGCACTCATACACGTTGTACGTTGTTTTGAAGATGATGATGTGATTCATAACATGGGCTCTGTAGACCCGATACGAGACATAGAAGTGATTTCAACCGAATTGATATTATCGGATCTGCAATCCGCACAAGCTCAATTGGATAAAAATATTAAACGCGCACGTGGACCAGATGCGGAAGCCAAGGCAAATGTCGCTTTATTAACCCGTCTTTTAGATCACTTAAATGAAGGTAAACCCGCAAATATCCTTTCAATAGAACCTGAGGAATTGCCACGATTGAAGCAGTTTAATTTATTATCATCAAAGCCGATTGTGTACGCCTGTAATGTGGCTGAAGATGAGTTGGAAGACGCGGACCAGAAGAACCCTTATGTTCAGCAAGTAAAGGCATACGCGAAAATGCACCATGATGCCAATAGCTGTGTGATTTCCGCCAAAATCGAATCGGACCTCGTAGACCTTGCCCCTGAAGAAGCAAAAGAATTTTTAGCCGAATTAGGCGTTGAGGATAGTGGCGTTTCCCAGCTTATTCGTGCAACCTACGATTTACTAGGCTTGGCCAGTTATTTTACCGCCGGTGAGAAAGAAGTACGCGCATGGACGTTTGTGAAAGGAATGAAGGCTCCCGAATGCGCGGGTATTATCCATACGGACTTTCAAAAGGGGTTTATCAAAGCAGAAGTTGTTTCTTTCGAGGATTTAGACAAATACGGCAGCTACAGTGCCGCACGCGAAGCCGGCCGATATCGCCTGGAGGGCAAAGAATATCCGTTTAAAGACGGCGATGTGGTGTTGTTCCGCTTTAATGTTTAGCGCTATAACTGTTTTAAAAAAAGCTTTTAAATTACGTCCAATTTAGGGGATAATGTTCTTGTAACCCATTTATCCTAAAATTTTGACTATATGAAACTAGGAGTGAATATTGACCACTGTGCTACCTTACGACAGGCGCGGTATAAGGATTACGCGCGTACAGCTGGACACATGGTGGAGCCTGATCCCGTGGCATTGGCGACTATCGCAGAACACGCAGGCGCAGACGGTATAACCGTGCACTTGCGGGAGGACCGCCGCCATATCCAGGATGAAGACGTACACCGTCTAAAAGAATCCTTACAAACACGAATGAACCTGGAGATGGCCTGTACCGAAGATATGATTTACGCTGCCTCTAAAATTATGCCTGAGTACGTTTGCCTTGTTCCGGAAAAAAGGCAAGAGGTGACCACTGAAGGAGGGCTGAACATTTTAGCCCAGGAACACAAAGTGCTTAAGGTAGTGAAAGACCTCAGTAACATGGGTATTACCGTGAGTCTCTTTATTGACCCTCATCCGGAAGATATTAAAAAAGCAGCCGATATTGGTGCTCCGGTAGTAGAGCTACATACAGGCGCTTTTGCGAACAAATACTACACGCCCGATCGTCAAAAAGAATTGAACCGATTGATCGAGGCAGCAAAGCTTGCGCATGATCTTGGGTTGATCGTAAATGCCGGGCATGGGATTAATTATGTCAATATAAACGACATTAAACAGATCCCTCACTTGCACGAGCTCAACATAGGGCACAGCATTATTGCTAGAGCTCTTTTTGTTGGACTGGGCGAAGCAGTAAGAGAAATGAAAGCTCTCATGAGAGCCTGATAAGAATGGTTGCTTTATGATTTTCCCCCTCTCCCACCCCGTTTTAACCTGCGCTGAATCAGGCTGCTTTGAAGAGAAGCTTTTGGGTGGTGATGAAAATGGCATCTTGGCGGCCATGAAAAAAGCGGGCCAGGGCGTAGGGCTCGGGATTCTGCAAGATTTTCAGGAAATTAAACCGTTTCCGCAAAACGCAAAAGTCCTTGTCTTAAGTGGTAAAGGCCATAACGGTGGGGATGCGCTTATAGCTGCCCATACCATTTTAAGACAACACCCCCAAGTAGTGGTAGAAGTGATGTTTGTCTTTGGCAAAGATGACCTTAAGCATCTTGTACAAAAAGCATTTGATGAGCTTAATCAAGCAGGCAAAGTGACTGTATTGGAAAACGTTTTATGCGATACTTCGTATGACGTGTGTATTGATGGCGCACTGGGAATGGCCTTTCATTTACCTCTCAAAACAGCTTTCGTTGCCTTATTGGAAAAAATAAACCAACACCCGAATATTCTCCTGCGTGCCGCAGTGGATTTGCCTAGCGGATTAGGAGACGAGTCTGCTAATATCGCATTTCGTGCGGATTTTACCTACGCGACCGGGATTGCCAAGAAACCTGTTTTTGAAGAGAAAAATAAGCAATTTGTAGGGCGTATTCGATATTTGGATATAGGATTTTTTCAAAACAGCCAGCCGGAAAGCGAACAGAATATTTTATTACCTGGAGTGTTAGACAAACTAAGGCGCTTGCGGGATCCTCAATCCTATAAACGTACGTATGGCCATTTGTTTATTGTGGCTGGGTCTAGACGTATGCCAGGAGCGCTATTGATGGCAGTAAAAGCTGCGGTTCATTCCGGTGTTGGTCTGGTGACAGTTATAGCTCCTGATTCTGTGGCCAGGAATTGTGCGCCCCACGTTCCTGAAGCTATGTGGCTCCCTTGCCCCGAAACGAGTGATGGCTGGTTCTCGGTAGAAGGAAAGGCAATCATTTTAAAAACACTAAGCTCGGCCAGCGCAGTACTAATCGGCCCCGGGATCGGTCGAGAAGATGAAACGAAACAGTTGTTTGCACAATTGGTACGCGATATTAAATGTCCGATCGTGATAGACGCAGATGCCTTGATGCCGGAAATAATCGATGCGCTTGCTGGAGGCCAACTCGGTATTATTACCCCTCATTTGGGTGAGTTTAATAGAATTAGACAGACTGCGGATGAAGCCTATTCATTTGAAAAATTGGCTTCCTATTCGAAAAACAATCCGTTGGTAACCGTTCTAAAAGGGTCAATTACCAAAGTAGCCTATCAGGGAAAAGTATATCTAAGTCCCTTTGGGGGGCCGGTGTTGGCTAGAGGGGGAAGTGGTGATATCTTGTCCGGCTTGTGCGGAGGATTATTAGCACAACAACCTTCCGAGGCGCTAAATGCAGCTTGCCAAGCAGTTGTTTTGCACGGGTCCGCGGCAGACGCGATGGCTCGAGAGCGAGGGCAGACGGGTATTAGCACAACAGAGATTATCCCTTATCTGAGTAAAATTCTTCATGGATAGGGCATTTTTTGCTTAGGTTTACTGAAGTACGTGCTATTATGAGCACCATGTCTCATCCCCTTACCCGAGAAAACGCATTTTTAGCGTTAAACGCCCTCCCTCATGTGGGCCCTATAACCGTTCAGAAGCTAATGGAGGTTTTTGAAAATGACCCCGTTAAAATCTTAAAAGCGCAAGCCGATGAGTTGCAGGGCATCGAAGGTGTCGGCAAAAGCATTATAGAAACGATTACGCATTGGCGGGATCATTTTGATTTAGAAAAAGAAGCGGCTAATATGCAAAAACTAAACGTGCAGTTTATTTCGAGCACGCATGAAGACTATCCTCCTTATTTAAAAGAGATATACGACCCCCCTATCGGCCTTTACTGTAGAGGGAGCTATCGGCCCGGCCTAAGAAGTGTGTCAATCGTGGGGAGTCGTAGATGTTCGCTCTATGGCACGAAAATGGCAAAAGAACTAGCGGCACAATTAGTTCATTTAGGTTTTTGCGTAATCAGTGGAATGGCTCGGGGGATCGATACTGCCGCGCATGAGGGTGCTCTGGATGCTGGAGGAAAGACTGTGGGCGTATTTGGCTGTGGTGTTGATATCATTTATCCGCCGGAAAATTTTTCGCTGAGTGAGCGTATTAGGGAGCATGGGGCGCTCGTTTCCGAATTTAAACTAGGCCAACGAGCCGATAAACGTAGTTTTCCGATGCGTAATAGAATTGTTTCCGGAATGTCTCAAGCCGTCATCGTGGTGGAAACGAATTGTAATGGGGGGAGTATGATCACCGCTCGCATGGCTGGCGAGCAAGGAAGACAAGTCTTTGCTGTTCCGGGTAGAGTCGACCAGGCCTCCAGTAGCGGTTGCCACCAATTAATCCGAGATGGCGCGGTTTTACTCAGAAGTATCGATGACCTTCTCGAGGAATTGAGCTACTTGCGTCAGGTGGAGTTTAACTTTAAGGATAACGCAAACGATTCCCCTCAATTGGGCAAGCAAGCTAGTATGGGAGCTGCTCCAAATTATTCCACTCAGGAAACTTTGATTTTGAAAAATCTAATGGGTGAAAAGCCGTTGACGATCGATGAAATCTGTACGCGAACACAGTTGGCATCCAAGGATGTTACTTCTACCTTGATGCTTTTGGAACTAAAAAAAGCTCTGGTGAAACGAGCTGATGGGACGTTTGAGGCGGCTTAAGGGCTCAACCCGGAGGCCACATCATGCCGCGGCCACCTAGTAGGTGGACGTGTAAGTGGGGAATAGTCTCGCCACCATGAGGGCCGTTATTGATAACAACGCGGTAGCCCTTCTGTAGATTCTTTTCTGCTGCTTGTTGTTGGGCAATGAAAAGTAAATGGCCTAAGAGTGCTTTGTCAGATTCCTCGATTACGGATAAACGTGGCAGCGGTTTTTTAGGTATGATCAGTAAATGTGTCGGTGCCTGAGGGCTAATGTCCTGCAATACAAAGCAAAGATCATCCTGGTATTCGATTTTTCCTGGGATTTCGCCATCGATGATTTTTTGAAAAAGCGTTTTACTCATAGTTAGGGGCATAGCTAGTTATCGTTTAAGGAGTGAATTTCCTTAGCGAGTTCTGTGATGTCTCGAAAGTCTTTATAGACACTGGCGAAACGCACATAGGCAATTTTATCTACCTGCTTGAGTTGGTTCATGATTTCTTCGCCAATACGCACGCTGGGGATTTCCGCTTCGAAAAGGGTCTGTAAACGATCCGTGATCGCACTGGTAATGCGCTCAATTTGCTCGATGTTAATGGGTCGTTTTTGAGCCGCCTTTTTAATGCCGTTGATGATTTTAGTACGGTCGTAGTCTTCACGACGACCATCACGTTTAGTTACAACAAGTCCTTCACGAATTGTCTCCTCAAGCGTACTAAAACGCTGGGAACACTCCGGGCACTGACGCCGCCGGCGTATGTTGGTGTTGTCTTTATTTGAACGAGAATCAACAACCTTAGTGTCTGGATGCAAACATTTTGGGCAACGCATAGCGTTATATATTCAGGAAATTTTGTATAATACGCAAGCCTTCTTCCGTCGCATAGGATTCCGGGTGAAATTGAACGCCGTAGAGCTGAAATTTTTTATGTTGAATGGCCATCACTTCGCCTGCGTCTGTCCACGCGGTCACATCAAGGGAATCCGGTATAGATTCTTTTTCTAGAATAAGGGAATGGTAGCGAGTGGCTTGAAAGGGACTGGGGATTTTTTCAAACAATGTAGAGCCATTGTGCTGTATCGAAGAGGTCTTGCCATGCATGGGGTTTTTGGCGTGGACAACCTTGGCCCCCATGAGCTGGCCGATGGCTTGATGTCCGAGGCAGACTCCTAAAATCGGAACCTTGCCCATGAAGTAGTTAATTAAATCAAGGCTCGAACCCGCATGATCCGGGTCTTTTGGCCCAGGGGAAATGATCATGCGGCTCATTGGAAGGCCCATTACTCTTTCCACGGTAATTTTATCATTACGAAAAACGATCGGATCAAAGCCCAGTTTACCTACGTATTGTACGAGGTTATAGCTGTAAGAATCGTAGTTATCGATGATTAAAATCACTGTGTAAATGGTGCCAGAAGAGCGACTTTTTGCCAAACAAAGATTTAGTCAGAATTAAAATATAAGCAAAAGATTTGCTAAAATCAGTAAAATATGGTTATCTTTTTGCTAGTTTTGGGGATTTTAATATAAAGTATACTTTTAATTGTATTATGTTTGGGAATATTGGCCGAAAGAGTTTAGGGTGCTTGCTGGGATTAATGATTGTTATAGGGACCGCATCAGCGGTGCCTTTTTCTGGTACTGTCGTGGATACGGGTGCGGCTTCTGTGTTGACGGTTAAACCGGATGATGGAACCGTTTTCGGTGAGGAAATGCGAGTGGAGGTGTCTGCCGGAGATGCCAAGATCGGCTATCTCAATGAATGGGTGAGGGGTAATTTGCTTGAAGGCAATAATGGGTGGTACTTAGACAGTATTTGGCCGGGATATGGTAAAAATGAGGCTCAGGCAGAGGTCCTGAATAGAAAATTGTGCGCTGCTGCTGCTCATAAAAACCTAGGAATGCCTATCAAAGAAGGAGAAATTATTCCCGATTTTGCCTTGTTTAACCAAAAGGGTGAGGTGGTGTTCGCAAAAGATTTACGTGGCAAAACGGTCGTCATGACTTTTGTGTTCTCTCGCTGTGCAACGCCAACCATGTGCCCATCTAATCTTGCTAGAATGATGCGTATGCATCGGGAGGTTAATACTATGGGATTGAAGGATGTGTTGTTTGTCTTAATGAGCTTTGACCCGGATTATGATACTCCCGGGGTTCTCAATGCCTATGCGAAAAGCCATCGTATCGATAATGATGATTTTATGCTCCTAACGGGTGACAGGCCGGTAATAGACGCTTTGATGAAAGAGTTTGGCGTTTTTGTCGTACCCGCGGAGGGAACGATCAGCCACACTTCCGTTGCGGTGATTGTGAACAAGCAGGGCGCGTTGGCGCATCGTAAGGCAGGTTTCCGCTGGAATGTACGGGATTTCGTAGATCGAGTGAAGTTGATCAATTAGGTTTCTGAAGATTGGAAGCTTGACTTTTGGGTAGAAATAGGATGTTATATCATCATCCTGTGTGGTGGTTGTAGCTCAGTTGGTTAGAGCACTGGATTGTGATTCCAGGGGTCGCGAGTTCAAGTCTCGTCAGCCACCCCATTTTATTTTGAGGAAAAAATATTTCTTTAAATAATAATCACAAACCGTTTAGGATGACACGAGATGATAGCGTTTCAATGCTTCTTTTTCGGTCGTTGTCATGTGCATTTCTCGAATGATGGCAAGTAACTGATCCACGTTTGGCTGTATGCCGTTATCGAGCTCTACTTTATGGCTCGTGTTAAGCCGGATCATTTGAATGTTTTGGCGCAGTTTGTCTGCGTATTGAGGGACAATAAGCTGGAAACGTGCAGGGGTTAAATAATTAGCCTTTGCGATAATGTTTTCAATAGAGCCGTATTCTTGGATCCATTTTTGGGCCGTTTTTGGGCCCACTCCCGGAAGTCCTTCAATATTATCAGCGGCATCACCTATAAGGGCTAAGTAATCTACTATTTGATGCGTTTCAACGCCAAATTTTTTGGGTACACCGGCAACATCCAGCTTTCTCCAGCCTAGCTTGGGATTAGCGGTTGGTGGTGGAAGCAGTTGTTCTATATTGCTCGTCAGACACTGGGCGAAATCCTTGTCTGAGCTGACGATGTAGACAAAGTCCCCTTTTTTCGCAATTTCTTTGGCCGCAGCGCCCACGAGATCGTCTGCTTCAATACCATTTTCCTCAATGAGCGTATACCCTAGGGCTCGAGTAAGCTCTTTTAAATAAGGAATTTGTTGCTGAAGCGGCTCTGGCATCTCCGTCCTATGGGCTTTATAGGACGGGAGGAGTGCGAGGCGTTCCGTAGAGCCTCCAAGATCGAAAAATATGGCAACGTGGTCCGGTTTTTCCATGTCCTCTAATTTCCACATGGTACGTACCCAGCCATGGATAGCACCGGTTGGAAAACCATCCTTGCGGGTGAGCTCCGGTACCGCGTAATAACTGCGAAAAGCCATATTAAAGCCGTCAATTAATAACCATTTTGCCATGGGTCTATATAATCCTAATTTCTCTTTTTGGTAAACGCTTTAAAGCGCGCTGCCCGAAATTCGGCTGTTGAGGCCTTCGGGCGTGACGATTTTAGCATCTTGAAAAATAGCGTTTTGAGGAACATTTCTCAACTGCTGGTTTTCCAGCCCGCCGCCCGCGGAAACCATATTAGCAGTAACGAATATCAGCAAATTGCGCTTTTGGTTGGTTTCTCCTTTAGACCTAAATAGTCTGCCAACACCTGGGATATCTCCCAAAATAGGCACTTTGTCCCGAATGCTTTTGATTTCTTCTCGCGTAAGGCCGCCCATGACGACTGTTGCGCCATCGTGTATCGTGACTTCCGTTTCAATTTCTCGCGTAGAGAAAATGGGTTGGAAAAATCCGGACGGTACCTCAACCATATTCCTGGCGCCGGCAAGCGCGACACTCTTACCGCCATATTCTACGAATCCCTCAAATTCCGTTACCTTAGGATCCAATCGAAGTGTAATGTTACAGTTGTCATCCTCAACGGTAGGGGTAACTTCCATCTCAACGCCCACGTTCTTATCCACAAAATCTCTTGGTGTGCCCGCTGTAATCGTTACGCCTGCGGACGTATTGGCGGCATTGAGACCGGCCATGCCAACATCAGACTGTATGTCGCCATAGGACTGCGGATAACGAAGTACTTGGGCAACCGTTATTTTGGCTGTCTTACCGGAAAGAACCGTGACTTTCGGCGCACTCATGAGATCCGAGCCGGTGTGCTGCTCTAGTGCGTTGATTAATAGTCGTACTTGCCAGTCTTCTATGATTCCTAGAAGCCCTGCGGCGAGGGTTGTGTTTGTGCCCAAGTTGACCGAATTTGGAAACGTGGGCGGTGCATTGCGAATAATGTGTGGCTCGGATCGGCCATCGATTAAGATTTGGCCGGTGCCTGAACTGCTGCTCGTAGCGAAAGCATTTGAAAGGCTACGCAGATTGTTGGAGTCTCCTAAATACGTGCGGGCAAAACGCTCATTAGCGTAGTTATTTTGGTGAATGCTCCACTTGAATCCAAGTTCTTCTAGCGCGCCTTGTTGAACTTCTAGGAATTTTGCCTCGATTTCCACTTGTTTCGTTTGCTTATAGCGCACCAATATATTCCGCATTTTTTCCAGATTTCGCAGGGTATTGGTGGCTATGATTTGAGTGCCGTCAAAGGCAAATACGGCTCCTTCCGGTCCACCGGAAGCTTGTTCAAACGGCACACCGGCGCGGCCAAAGAAGTTTTTCAAGCCTTGCTCTTCTTCTAGTTGAGAGATTTCGGATGCTTTGCTGCTGCTTTTCTTTCCAATTAATTTTATGACCGTTGCGCGGCTGATTGGCAGAAAATCTGTATTTAAATGAATAATAGGCCCTTCGGCTTTTTGAACCGTGATGACATCCTCTTCAATATCATACTGGTAGTGAACGGATCGCGTGATCAGGTCCAGTGCCTTGCCTAGGCTTAAGTTACGCAGATGAATCGTAACTTTTGGGTCATCGGCAATGGCATTTAATAGCACAATATTAATGCCCTTAAGGCCGTCTGCGGGATCAAATTTTTCCGAAAGCTCGGATAAAGAAAGAATCACTTGGCTAAGGGGGGCGTTTTGAAACACAATTTTAGGGATAATGATTTGGGACATTTTCTCCAATAGCGGATTTCTTTCAATAATTTCGATCTCAGCTGTGGCGATAGGAATCGCTTTAGGCCTTTCCCAACTGATGTCTACTTCCTGAATCATTCCCGCGCGTGTTTCTATATAATCCTTGTCCGCGGGGTTTATCGCATCTTCAACGCGTTTCAAATACTTTTTCGCGGTTTCGTTTTCGGGGTCTATCTCGAGTGCCTGTGTTAAAGAATCTTTAGCCGCTAAATAATCACCGACTGAGTATTGTGCTCGTCCCCTAAATAGATACTTCTTTAGCTCTTGAGCATTCTCCTGCTCCTCTTCTGTTCCGTGGGCAAAAAGCCCCAGTGCAAAAATAAAAACACTTAGGGTTATGAGGGTTTTAGCTCTCTTCATATGTGGTATTAATTTTTTGGGCGATAAAAGTTTCGTTGTCTGCACGCGAATATGTCCCGTGAGATTGATTAGGCGTATAGGGTGCTACCTGATGTTCAAGATCGTTTTGCTCATCATAAAAAACTGCTATTTGGGGAACGGTGCTGGTGCTTTCTGCTCTTGTGAGATGCGAAAAGTAAAGATCGGTTCCAGCGATGCGATTGCCTTCCTTTAGGTAAAGTAATTCGTGAGTGGTATTTGATTGAATAATGACGGTCGCAGAATCGAAACTTAAAATATCTTCGCTCAGATACCCCATAAGCGTGTATTGGGAGTCCAAGGTATTGAAAGGGCTCTCGGGCGCTTCTTCATTATTAGAGACTCTTTTTTTTAGCAAAAAATAAGTTCCTGCGTCTTCATCTTTTGTGATTAACGGTGGGCTAAAGAAGTGATGCGTGGCGTGAATTGCTTTTTCTTTGTGGATAATCGAGGGGCTAATTTTTTTTGTAGTATTAAAATCGATACAGTTGATTAGGATAGAAAAAAGCGTATTATGCGGTTTGGTGACGACCTGTCCCCAGTCTTTGGGTAGCGAAAATGGCTCGTTGTCTATACTGGCGGGGAATGTCTTGATCTCTGAAATGATGCAGGGCATTTGCATCGCAGTCATCGTGTCAATAAACTGGACGGCTGTGTGAGTGTCTCCAGTAAATTGAATTTCTAAGGTCTCCTCATTCTTGATAAGGCTGCTCGCTTCACGATTTTTAGTGTCAGAGGAAGCTTTTTTTATATTAACGATTTCGGTGGGTTTGGCTCTTAATAGCGCTTGGCTTATTTGTGGAACACACCTCGCTAACCCTGTGTTTTCTTCTGTGATCAATGCAGCGTAGCTACCTATGAACTCGTTCCCTAAAAGAACATTTTCTTCGTTAGCGAGATCAAGAAGTCTATTCTTTTCCTTTTCAATCTGAAGCCAATTAACGCCAGAGGGCTCATGTGTATTTTTTTCTTCATCTGATTCACTGAAGAATTCAGCCACGTGGCGTGAAATTGTTTCATTTATCGAGTCTCTTTGCGCGCTATGGTCTGGGAAATTTTTTCTCTGAAGCACGGCTAACTCGGTTGATGCCTTGTGTAGGCTCGTATTCGTTTTAGTGAGCTTTTTGTAGTTATAGACCGTAATCGCACTGCTCGTAATGATCGCTAGGAGCAAGATGGCTGACAGTACTTTTTTGGTTAACGCTGTCATCGCACTAGTTCTGTAGGCCTACTCGAAGGGCTAATGTGGTGATTTCAGAATCGTGGCCTTCAATAGAAAGCGACAACAGAGATCCTTTACCAAATGCTCCTTCCATGTCGTCGGCCATTTTTTGGATAGTTGATAAATGTTCTTCCTTGGTCTTGCCTAACGAAAGCATTTTGGTGCGTAACAGAATCGCATTCTGTGCCGAGGGAGCCATTGTTAAGCTTTCAATCCAGGCAAATGGGTGTTTTTTGAAAATTTCTTCTAGCGAAGACATGCGTGATTTCCAGGAGCTTTTAGCGATTGCAAGCGCGGACCACTCTTTTTGTTCATCTGCAAGGGCTTGAAGCTCCGATTCTAGTTGAATAAAAACGGCCTCTTGCTGCTTGATTTTATCCATGCAGGCTTTCACATCATTTTCATTTTCTAAAGCCAGATCTAGGCGATTGCTCACCACTACTTGTATCGAAAAAACAATCACAAGAACCGCGGCCGCAGTTGCAATCCAAGTGTTATAAAAGCTTTTATTTGAACGGGCGTTTGGTGACGTTAAGTTGAAAAAAGCTGCTTCCTTGGTGAGTATGCTGGCTCCAATAAGTTTAGAAATAACGGTGTTTTTATTAACAAGTTCTAGCGTCTTTTTTAGGCACACGTTGCCGCCTTTTGAGAAATCAAAAGTGTTGTTCTCGTCATCCGTAATTTTATAAAGCTTATTCGGCAAAGGGTAGCCCGTGTGTTTTTGAAATTGATCGCGTATTCGTGAAAATTCATTTTCAGGATCAAGTGTTTGGCTTGGGTTAACTCCTTTCCTGGCATAAAAACCCCTTTTGTAGTTGATGGTTATAAGGGTTTCGTTCGGAGCAGTTCTTACGATAAGGCAATCTTCCTCTCCCATCACGTAACGTGTGCTGTAATAATCTAATAAGGAGGCGGGCAGGATACCGGCTAGGGTTATGCCTGATTTTTTAAAGCCATGGATGAAATCACGGGCAAGCGTTCGTTTAATAGCGTAAAAATGGACATCTTGCCAAGGCTCGCCTTCGTGCACACAGGTTTGCCCCAGGTAAACATCATCCAGTAGGTAGGGCAGTCGTTGTTGAATTTCGTGTTTCAGAATTGTTTTTTGATGGCGTGCTTGAACTTTGGGTACGCGCATCCATTTGAAAAACTCATATTCTAAGGGGAGTACTGCGTAAGTTTTTCCGGGCATGTTTAATTTACCCCAGTTGGCCTCAATGTATTGGGCGGCCATTTTTAACCAATCATCCGCAGTGGTCGCGAGGCTGTTAAATGGAATTTCCCGCCATGCCTCTACGCTCAAGCTACCTTTTGTGTTGTATACCGTTCCAATTCCTATAAAGGAAGGGTCGCAAATGAGGATATTTACTGTATCACGGAATAACATTAAGGGGGCGCTTGGGTTCGGGGAATGAGATAACTCAAAAATACTATCAGTAGGCACCCGGTACGCAAACATTTTCTAGATAGAGCCTTGCTGGGTAGCGAGACCAATGGGCTATTATCCTTGACCCCGAATGCCTTACGTTTCATCATAAAAGCCTTATGGATACCAATACACGTACAATGCCAACAATGGATAATATAGTAGCCTTATGCAAACGCCGCGGGTTCATTTTTCATTCTTCAGAGATTTACGGCGGTATAAACGGTTTTTTTGATTACGGTCCTATGGGCTCAGAGATGCGTCGTAATATTAAAAATGCTTGGTGGCAGGATATGATTCAGGAGCGGGATGATATGGTCGGACTGGATTCTTCCATTATCATGCACTCCAATGTATGGAAGGCTTCCGGCCACATCGAAGGATTTTCAGATCCTATGGTGGATTGCAAAGAGTCTAAATTGCGTTACCGCGCGGACCAATTATTCTTCGCTCCTGTCAGTGTAGATGATGATGTTATCGGTTACGTGAGTGTTCTGGAATCTGGCACGATGCAAGAAGAGGCAGACAAAGCCGCCGAAGCACTAAAGCGTAAGCTCGCTAAACAGGGATCATTGAAGGCGGTTGCCTTAAAACCGTTTACCGAAGCTAAGCCAGAGGAGTACGAGCTTGTCCCCTCCCCTGCTACGGGAAAACCGGGCTCATTGACGGCTCCTAGGGATTTTAATTTAATGTTTGAGACGAGTGTTGGCGCTATGCGTGACGAGTCTTCTATCGCCTATTTAAGACCAGAGACCGCTCAGGGTATTTTCGCGAATTTCAAAAACGTGGTTGATACAACTCGCGTGAAGGTGCCTTTTGGTATTGCCCAAATCGGTAAAGCTTTCCGCAATGAAATCACGCCGCGCAATTATATTTTCCGCTCTCGTGAATTTGAGCAAATGGAGATCGAATACTTCATTCCCCCACAAGATGATGCTTGGGAAAAGTTCCATCAGGAGTGGGTTGATGCGAGTATGGCTTGGCTCGTTAATATGGGCTTGGATCCTAAATTATTAGATAAAGAGGTACACTCAGTTGATAAACTAGCTCACTACGCAAAAGCTTGTACCGATATCGTGTTCCAGTTTCCTTTCGGAAAACAAGAACTCCAAGGCATCGCGGCTCGGGGTAACTATGACCTTATGCAGCACCAGGAGCATAGCGGTAAATCGCTTGAGTATTTTGATGAAATTACAAAAGAGCGCTACGTGCCGCATGTGATTGAGCCTTCTATCGGGGTGGATCGCCTCTTCCTGGCACTCATGTGCTCGGCTTACCAAGAGGATGAAATTGATGGCGAAAAACGCATCGTTCTAAAATTGCATCCGCGTGTCGCTCCTATCAAGGTGGGTATTTTCCCGTTATTGAAAAATAAACCGGAGCTCGTTGCCGTGGCGGAAAAGATATACCAGCAGCTGAGAAAGCGCTGGAATGTTGCTTATGACGCTTCTGGAGCGATTGGTCGCCGTTATCGCAGAATGGATGAAGTGGGTACGCCTTTTGGTGTCACCATAGACTTTGAAACCTTAGAGAATAATACCGTTACATTGCGTGATCGCGATACTACAAAGCAGGAGCGTATCAGCATTGATGACCTTTTGCCTTTCTTGCAAGCGCGTATTGATGGTGAATAGCTGTCATCTTTAAACGTACAAAACAATTTCGGAGGGGCCTTTTTAAGGCCTCTCTTTTATTTCATGAGCAGGAGTTGCGTTTGACGTATAGTAATAATTGTTTGTACTATAACGCTATCCCCTTCTCATGAAAGAAAACAAAAACCAAACAGACCTCTTGAATGACCTTCAATCCCTTAACGTAGGCGACTTAGCTAAAGATGTCTTTGAGCTTCTTGTTGCCAATCAAAAGAAGTTTGCAGTTGCTGAATCTTGTACGGGTGGGCAATTAAGTAACGTAATCACAAACATACCGGGTATTTCTGCTGTCTATGCGGGAGGGGTTTGTTCTTACATGAATGATATAAAAATCAATGTCTTGGGAGTGCCGGAAGATGTGATTGGTCAATTTGGCGCGGTCAGTGAAGAGACGGCTCTTGCAATGGCAACAGGGGTTGCCAGGCTTTTTCGTGTGGATTACGCGGTAAGTACTACCGGCTATGCAGGGCCGGAGGGTGGAGATGCTCGTAACCCCGTTGGTACGGTTTGTGTCGGGGTTTATTCTCCGAAATCCGAATATGTGCGGAAATTTAAGTTTTCGGGGAATCGGGAGGCGATCAAGGCCAGCGCGGTTAAAGCGGCTCTTGTCTTGTTAATTGAAGCACTGCAGGCGTGAGGAATTAGGGATAAATCTTTATCGTTTGCATTGGCGATGGGATGTTTTAGGATAACTCATTAAGTTTTTTAAATAGTTTATAATATGGCAAAATCGGCATGTGCGTTTATTTGTGGCAATGATGACTTCCTGGTCGATCGTGAGGCGGAGCGTATTTATAAGGAACATACCCAAGGTTCTGAGGGTTCTTTTTCAAACGAAACCATTAGCGGAAGCGTAAACAATATGTCCGATGTCGAGGCCATTGTGAAGCAAGTCCGCTTAGGCATGCAATCTATGTCTCTTTTTGGGGAAGATAAGGTGATATGGATTAAGGGGGTTAATTTTTTGGCAGATACCCCGACTGGTCGAGCCGAGGGTACGAAAACACTTGTGGAGGATCTTCAGCAATTGTTATCAAAAATCCCTGCCGGAGTCTTTGTCGTCATTTCAGCTTGCCCGGTAGACCGGCGAACGAAGCTTTTTAAATGGTTTAAGGATAATGCGGACTTCACCTACCTCGAGGAGCAAAAGAACAACGCGTCTGTCCATGAGGTCATCCAGTTGGAATGTAAAAAACTGGATATTAGTATCTCCGCGGAGGCCAAGGATATTTTGATCAATAAAGTGGGGGGGAGCACGCGCCTTGCTTGTAATGAGCTCCTTAAATTGGCTACTTATAATGGCGATGATAAAAATATCACACCGGCCATGGTGTTGGAGCTGGTGCCGGATTTTGGTGAAAGTGATTTTTTTGAGCCCGTGGAAGCCTTTTTCTCCGGTGACACTGCCTGGGCGTTGGATTCCCTCAATCGTTACTTTTTTAACAACAATGATGCTCGCCCTATTATAGCATCGTTGCAAAATCGTAATCGTTTGCTCATTCAGTTGAAAATCCTTTTAGAGGCACAAGAAATTCGATTTGATAACCGTGGTGGCTTGGATAAATCCGCTTTTGATCGTGCTAAGGACGCGTATGCCAAGTATTTTGATGGCACAGATGCAAAGAGCAGCTATAACGTGTTTACCCAAAATTTGTGGTACCTGGGTAAATTAGCTCAATCTACGCGGCAATTATCCATGAAAAGGTTGATCGATTTTCAGTCCGCTTTCCTTAAGGCCTTCGAGCAATTAATATCCTCGTCTGCGCCGCAAAAAACGATCCTGGAAACTCTCTTTTTAAGCTGTCTGGCTGAGTAATGAAGGGGTGCTCGCCGGTTATACTAAACGCGGAAGCCTTCAATCAATTGCTCAATTGTCTTAATCGTACGCGTTAAATAATCAATTTTAATGCGCGCGAGGTCGACAAGTTGCATGTATTGCTCGATAGACTCTGCGATATCATTCGCATCATCACCGTTACTCTTTAGGTAGATCTGGTTGCACTCAACTAAAAGGGGCTTGATCGTGTTATTGATGTAATCGATCACATCTTCGATCAATGTCATGTAAACAGGATCCTTTTCCAATTCAGCAGCTACCTTTTCGTATTGATCACCCATGATTATCCCTAAAAATTGAGCATTGGTGTGCGCGAAATCATTCACTGTGCGTAAGAACTTTTCATTACATTCCTGAAAACGGCTGATCTCGGGTACGATGCCATTACGCTTAAATTGTAAACTCTGGGATTCATCTCTAAATTGTAGGTTATTATCCCCTTGTGCTGCAGACTCTATGTTTGTTTTGGGGAGTGTCACGTCAAACGCATAAAGGAATGACAAATCTTGTCCACCTTGTGCTAATTTAGCCAATTCATCTGAGGTATTGTCGAATTTGATATTGAATCTTAAGTTTAACATAATTTTGACTGGGTTGTTTTGATAATTAATTTTAAAATTTAATTAAGATTTAATTATAACTAAATTCTTAATGAAGTTCAATTAAAATAAATTATAAGTTAATTATAAGTTCTTCGGCCAAACAAAAACCGCCCTGAAATGGGCGGTTTTTGTTTGAATTTTTTTAAGTTAGATTACATTTACGTTCGCTTTTTCTGTTACCCAGTTGTAGACGAAATCCTCAAGGTTCTCGGAGCTATTGGGTCTGTAGACGAAATCCTCAAGGTTCTCGAAATCCTCAAGATTCTCGGAGCTATCGGTTCTATTGTCATATTCCTCATGCAATTTATGAAAATCAATGTTGTCAATGTTCACACCTTCATTCTGAGCCCTGGTTAATCCCTTTCGGATCTGTGTAGCTACACTGTCTTCTGTGAAGAAATTATAAATTGAAGAAAATATATCCGCGATGACAGAAGAATTTTGCGTTCCCGTTTCGCTGTCTGTGGAAGTTTCTTCCCTATTCTTCTGAGTAGCGTCTTTGCGGCAAAGTTCATCGTATTTATTCTCACCAGTAGCCATTTTGTAGCCAATACAGGCTAGGGCTACGACCGCACCCGTAGCACCACCGGCCACCAATGCTCCCATTGGCCCCATAGTCAATCCCCCGATAACAGCAGCAATACCGCCTGCAGTAGCGCTTAATGCCGTGATTCTTAGCCCTGTATTGAGGCCTTCCGCTTCCGACCAGTTATAAATATCCTTTACGGCATTAGCTACCCTGCTATTTTGCATAGAGTTCGTTAAGTCAGTGAGGGCTTTCCCGTTGAACAAATTGGCTATGCTCTTTGGAAGACCTTGGAACATGAATGGATGATTGGTTTTTGTGTTAGATTGTGTTTTGTTCATAAAGTTAAATAATTAGTGATTCTTTACCTAAGCTATTATGAATTAATTATTAATATTGTCAACTTAAATATAAAACTAATTTAATTATAAGTCATTAACGTATTCGCGCACCCTATAATCGATCCTATAGCGCAAAAAAGAGCCAACCCATCACGGTTGGCCCTTAATAAAACGAAATGAAAAATGTAAACAGAGCAGTGCTAGAATCGCACGTCTACTTCACGCTCTTCACCGGGAATGAGGCACAAGGGCTCTCCCGCGGCAGCAATTTCATCATTTTTATAGATTCGGAAGGTAACGGGCTCCTGAAGATTTGGCGCTGCCCATTGCCATTTTCCCATGCCTAAAAATTCCATGGGCATTCCTTTATCCCAGTTGAGTCCCCCGCCTTCGCCGCGGATAAATGGTTTATTGCCAATCCCGAACATGCCGCGCGCTAGAACTTTGCTTAACTGGCCGCAGGCATCAACGACTGCCGTTGGGATATCTTCAGACTGGGCTGCATCATCTTCAAAGCGCTCTGCTTCTTCTGATTCCCAATCATTATATTCGGCCTCTTCGACCGTATCCGCTGCCTGAAAATCGATATCGATTAACGTTTGAACGTTTTCGTTTTGTGGCTCTGCTTCCCCAACGGAGCAATCCATATCCGCGTCGAGTTGAGGTGTACCGTTAGTCTCTTCTCTAGTGTCTGTGAGATCTGCTTGCGCCTTCGGCGAGTGTTGCATGGTTCCCTCTAATACATCAACGTAGCCGTCTAAGCGTTTCAGTAGGCCTTCCATATACATGGTAACCCGCTCATTGCGTTTAACATGCTCATCTAAGGTGTTTTCCATGGTACGCATTTGGCTCATCAGGTACTCAACGCCTCTTGTCTGCATTTTAGCTCGGTCTTCAACTTCCTTGGCTTTAAGGCGCTCTCTTGCTTGGTACTCAAGAACAAAGGGCATCGCGAAAAACATTGCGCCAAAAAGCACGCATAGGATGCTCCATAGTGCCATTCCGGCAGTTATAGGGCCGTTACCTTTAAAGGCAATGACACATGCCAGGAGGACTAAAAAGATATTGCCGAGGTAAAACGGCCATTTAGAGAGGGTTAGTTGCTTTTTCTTGCTCATCGTATTTAAACTGTTTGGGTTAATTTTATATAGTATTATTGTTAAAAGGGTTTAGCGGGCGCGTTCCAGGAATCCTGTCTTGCGATACACTTTGGCCAACATCTTGTAGGCTTTCTTTTGTGCTACTTCAGCACCGTCTTTTATAATGCTTTCCAGATGGGCTTTATCTTGTTTGAGCGTTTCATACTGCTTTTGTATGGGTGTCAAAAGCTCAATCACGGCTTCTGCAACCGCGGCCTTAAAGTCTCCGTACCCTTTCCCAACAAATTCTTGTTCGATGTCCGCAATGCTTCTGCCGGTTGCTAAGGACATGATCTTGAGTAAGTTGCTGACCCCGGGTTTATCGGCTGATTTCACTACCTCGGAGCCGGAATCTGTCACCGCGCCTAGGATTTTCTTGCGCAGTACATCGGGATCATCCCACAGATAGATGACACCATGTTGATTTTTATCAGACTTAGACATCTTACTCGTTGGATCTTGTAAGGACATAATTCGTGCCCCGTCTTCTGAAATGGCAGGCTCGGGCACTTTAAACGTGTCGGAATAATGGTTGTTAAACCGTTGCGCAAGATCTCTAGCGAGTTCTAGATGTTGCTTTTGGTCATCACCCACGGGCACAATGTCGGTATGGTATAGTAATATATCTGCGGCCATTAAAACCGGGTAAAATAAAAGACCGGCATTGATAAACGCACCCCCACCCTGGCGTTGAGATTTGTCCTTAAACTGGGTCATACGTTCTAATTGACCCAATGGGGTCATGCATCCCAGTACCCAGGCAAGCTCTGTATGTCCCGAGACATGTGATTGTACAAATATGGCGCATTTAGCTGGGTCTAACCCGCAGGCTATGTACTGGGCCACACAATCTAAGGTGTTTTTACGTAGTTCCGCCGCTTCTTGCGGAACGGTTATGGCATGCAAGTCCACAATGCCAAATAAACATTCGTTGTCATCTAAATACTCGGTCCAACGCCTAATAGCGCCTAAATAATTGCCTAAATGGAGTTTTCCTGTTGGCTGCGCGCATGTTAAAATAATTTTCTTGTCCTGTTTTCCGTCTGCCATAAAGCCCTTTATCGAATCAGTTTACTGTCTTACGGCATCCTATCAACGTTATTTTCTCCCCAAATTAGAAGTGAACTTGGGGGGTGAAATGATTTTTCTTAAATTAAAATGGTCGGGCCGGTGAGATTCGAACTCACGACCCCTTGCACCCCATGCAAGTGCGCTACCAGGCTGCGCTACGGCCCGAACATAATAAAAAAGAAATGGTGCCCAAAGGGGGAGTCGAACCCCCACTCCCTCGCGGGAAGTGGATTTTGAGTCCACCGCGTCTGCCGATTCCGCCATCTGGGCATTTGAAGAGGTTCAAAGATCGCATTAATTTTTTTTAAACGCAAGCTTTGTCTTTCAAGAAGCCAAATTTTTTCGCCCGTACCCAATAGGTATCTTTTTATGTAGACATTTTTATTTAATTAGTTATAATTAACTAAAATTAATATTAAATATTATGAAATTAATGAAATCACTTAAGTATATATCTTTAACGGTAGTAGCGTTTTCTGTTACGCTTTTTTCATTTGCGGGTGAAAAAACTTATACTGTGGGAGGCCATGCTGTATCGGTAAACGATCACTACCTATCGGGCGCTATGCTGGTAGCATTACCTGCTCCTAAAATTGATAATTCCTGGTCTGCTATGGCAAAATTGCCGTATCAAGGCGTAACGGCTATGTTCAGTAGCATGCGCAGTCAATACGAAGGACAGATTAAGCAGCTAGCCAATGATATTCCTTACCTCACCTATGTGGCCAGACGCGAGTTAGACCGTAATCAGGTCGAATCAACAACGGATGCCATCAATGAATTGATCGCCAATATCCTTCACGATAAACGCAGGGCAATTGGCTACGAGTTCAAGAGTATGACACCGGATTACCTGCAGGCATCCATTTTTAAACGTAATATTAAGAAATACAACGATCCTTACGGCCCAACCATCAGCTATTTACGCGCTCAGGGTAAAAACTGGAATGATATTATCACAAGCGCATGTAAGCCAAATGGCGGTGACTTGTCTTGGTTAAATTTGGGCAAATGGTTCTAATAAGCCTTTTTCAATAACATAAAAAGCCAGAGGAAATTACCCCTCTGGCTTTTGTGTTATAAAGATTAATAGAATGACTATTCCACGGGCACAGGTGCTTCTTGTGCTGTCGCTTCTGGCTTCCCTTCTTGCTGTTGGCTTTCTCTCTCCCGCTTCGTTTCATAATAAACAATGAATAGCGTACTCGGAATAATGACAACTGCGCCTAAAAGCGTCATAAACGCCGGTACCTCTTGGAAGAACAAGTAACCGGTTATACCCGCGATCACTAGCTCAAAATAGCGGAATGGAGAGAGCGCGGATGCATCCACTGCCGCAAATGCCTTTAGTAAAAAGAATAAGAGCAAATTACCGCCACACCCTAGTCCAAAAAACAATAGCCATTGCTGGGTTGTAGGCGCTTGCCAGACATTGATCGCCGGGATAAGCCCTAGCAGCATAGTGACCAGCGCAGAATAGAACAACATGCTTAACATCGTTTCCTTAACCACAAACTTCTTATTCGTGACATCTAATGCCGCAAACATCAACGCAGATAATAGGAGCAGAAGCGTCATCGGGTTAAAGTTGCCCTCGCTTGGTTGTAATACAAGGATCACGCCCGCAAAACCCGCAATAGTAGCGATCCAGCGTTGCCATCCTACTCGCTCACTCAGGAAGAAAATGGCTAAGATCAGAACGAAAATAGGAATCGTGAAATTGATAACCGTGGCTACCGTAATCGGTACAATGGACAGGCCATAGACCCAAAGGGCTATTCCGCCATAAAGTAACGCGCCCCGCATAATATGCACTCCCGGGCGAGATGTGGAAAATGACTTTTTCCCAAAATAGATCATGAAGGGGATTAATACGATAGTCGCAAACAAAAACCGTAAAAAGGTCACCTGCATCGCATGCATATTGCTGCCTAGGTGTTTCGTGAACACGTCGTTTAAGTTACTGACCATCAGGCTGAGGGTATACCACATAATGCCTATCAGATAAGTGTACCGGTGTCTTTTATTGAGAATCTTCATAGCGCTCCTTTTTGATATATCTAGATATATTGATCTGTTGATGCTGATGGTTTTTGGGTCACTTGTCAAGCGAGCAAACAAAAAACCCAAGTTTCTTGTTTTACTTGGGTTTTTTGCTTAAATCAATGCAGTTGAGGGCACTGAAAATCTTTTTACAATCGAGGCCTGCTTAGTCTATATTTTTTTAAATGCATCGGGATTTAAAACTTCCTCTAAGAAGGTATCAATGTCGAAATCTTCAACGGATTCCGTATTGATTGCTTCGGAAAACAAATCAGGTATATTGTTTTCCGAAGTAACTTGACAAATATGTTGGGCGATTGTTTCTTCTTCTCGTTTCAGGTTAATGCCCAATTGCATTTTAAAATCATTTATGATGCCAATTTTGCGTTGCACCTTTTCTACAACCTCATTATTTTTGGCTGTCTGTAGGTACTGTTCGTGCACGATACCCAAGTTTGTTAAGAAGTCGTAATCATCCTTTGTGGCAGTATTTACATTTGATCCTTTAAGTATCCCCTTCACCACTTCTTTAAACGTAGCTTTTGGGTGAAGCCACTCGGGGTTCGACTTTTTCTTAAGGGGTTCTTTGTCTAAATGATTGTAATTGGCTGGCTTTGTTACACGTGTGCTTATTTTGTTATTCATTACTTAATGGTAGTTGTTATTATCGTGTAATATGCGGCCAGTTTTATTCATGGCAAGGTAAAACTGGTCACGAATTCGCTCATAAGCCCTTGCGTGGCCGCATTATTATTTCGCACATTGTTACAGCAATAAACTGAGGCTTACTGCTTAAGCCAATCCACGTTTGCTGTTTTCTATAAACTTTAGTACGCGTTGTACTAGAGGATGGCTATTGCTGCTATCGTTTTTAAGCGTTTCTATTGCTTGAGCCCGGTTTAGGCCCTTGCGATAAAATGTTTTGTAAATCATGCGTATGACGGCCATGTCTTCTGGGGTAAATCCAGAACGCTCTAACCCAACTTTATTGAAAATACGTACACAAGCAGGTGTGCCATCTGCAATCATATAGGGCATAACATCTTGTACGACCTTAGAGCTAGCGCCTAACATGGCATAATCTCCGATGGCGCAAAATTGATGTACACCGACGCCCCAGCCGACATTTACATTATCAGCTACAGTAACATGCCCTCCAAGCGCTGCATGGCTACTCATCACCATGTGGTTTCCCACAATACAATCGTGTGCAACATGGCTATAAGCTAAGAGCACATTGTTGTCGCCGAGGATGGTGTATTCGTCATCGTAGGTCGCGCAGTGCACGGTTACAGACTCGCGAAACACGTTTTTATTCCCGATCTTGAGCCCGGGACAGCCCCCACGGTACTTTAGGTCATGTGTTTTTGCTCCAATATAAGCATATGGAAAAACTTCATTACCCTCACCCATTTCCGTTCTGCCATCAACGGAAGCATGGTGATGTATATTGTTGTCGTTGCCAATAATTGCCTGAGGGCCAATATAGGCATATGCGCCAATAGTGACGCCTTCCCCTATTTGGGCGCCCTTTTCAATGACCGCGGTCGGGTGAATGGTGTTTGATAAAGTTGTACTAGGCATTGTTGGCATCCATTACAGTGAACATGACTTCCGCAGAAGAAACAGGCTTGCCGTTGACCTTGCAGACACATTCCGCAACCCCCAAAAGGCTTCCTCGCGCTGCTTTTTCTTTGGTCATCTTGGCGTGAATTTCTAATTGATCTCCGGGCTCCACGGGCTTCCTGAATTTGACTTTGTCGCAACTCATGAAGAGTGCCACTTTGTTTTCAGCGCTCGTGCGGCGCAACATCAGCATTCCGGCAGCTTGTGCCATGGCCTCTACTTGCAATACACCCGGCATGACGGGTTGCCCTGGGAAGTGGCCCTGGAAATAAGGTTCATTGATGGTAACATTCTTAATAGCGATAAGCTCATCATCACCCTTGATCTCGATCACGCGATCGATCATCACAAACGGGTAGCGATGTGGCAGGGTGTCCAGTACGCGGCGTATATCCAAGCTGGTTTCTGTAGCTAAAATGGTTTTGGGAAGATCGGCTTTAGCGCCTTTGCGTTTCTTATTTTCTTTTTGATTTAATAAGGCCTTGGTAAAGGCAGCATTGAGTGCATGCCCAGTGCGGACTGCTATGATGTGCGCCTTAAGGGGCATGCCTAGTAGGGCAATATCGCCAACGATGTCTAGGATTTTATGCCGTACCATCTCGTCTTTAAAGCGCAGGGGCTCTTTCGACAGGATTTTATCGCCTTTAATCACAATGGCGCAATCGAGGCTACCTCCACGTATCTTGCCCATTTGGAGCAATTTTTCAATGTCCTCGTAAATCGTAAACGTGCGTGCCGGCGCTATATCGGCAATATAGGTTTCCGGGTCAATATCTATGGAAAGATGCTGGGTGTGTATTCCACGGTCATCCGCCGATGTGCAGGTAATTTTTAACCCGTCATAGGGCAGAGCGATAATAGAACGGTTACCTTCAGAGAGGCATACAGGCTCGGTTAGCGTAAAATATTCCCGGTCTTTATCTTGCTCAACGGGTTCGGCTTGTTGGAGTAGGTTGACAAAATGTTTTGCCGAACCATCTAAAATGGGGGGCTCGGACGCATCAATTTCAATCAGGACATTATCAATGCCCATGCCGTTTAACGCACTTAAAACATGCTCAATCGTGTGCAGCTTGGTGTGCCCTGATTGAATGGTTGTTCCTCGTATCAAATCGGTTACAAGATTGACATCCATCTTGAGTTCCGGTTTGCCGTATAAATCTTTGCGACGGAAAACGATACCGTGGTCTACCGGAGCAGGATAGAACGTCATGTGGACATCTTCGCCTGTGTGCAGGCCTTTCCCGTTTATTGTGACTTCACGTAATATGCTTCTTTGCTTCATGGGCTAGCCGTTTGAAATAGAATTATTGTAAACTACTAGCCCAAAATGTAAACCCGAAAATAAATGAAGTTCGAGGATCACTGTTTGTCTTACCAATTAGCCAAAATTAATAGCGATTCCAGACTCTGTTCCATAAAGAAAGGGCTGGTGGGTTTGCTAATAGCTTTAGGAAATCCCGCTCTTTTGGCGCTTCTAGAACGATTGCTGCCATGTTTTCATGAATTTTATTAGCTTTAGAACTGTCTCTAAATAGGTTCCATGCGTCTTGGCTTTGTTGGATGGATTTAAACACATTATTCGCTAAGCTATCAGTGGCTGGAATATCAGAATTCTTTTTTTCAATCTCAAGCTGCTTTTGGAAGAACGCAAACAGGAAATCGACAAGTCGCTTTAAATCTTCGGCCGTTAACGTACCATTGATGAGTGCGGCAATAATGGCAGAGTTTGTCATCAGGTTGTTTAAAATTTCTCCTTTGGATTTTGTTCCCCAGGTAAAGCTTGGCATCACTCCATGCCCGCCTTCTCCCTTGTCGCGGCCCTTTGGCCTAGGGGCTGTTTTAACAGTGGAGAAATAATCATCCATTTCCCGTGCTCTTTTCACTAAAGCAACCTTTTCGTCATTTTGTAGCGCGTTAGTGTCCAGCTTTGTCTGGATGTTTTTGATAAATTCCTGCCAAGATCCTTGTGAACTGGATTTCCAGTTGGTGGTCACTCGTTTGATCGAGTCAATAAATTCACTATGCTCTCTTAGTGTATCTATCTTCTCTATCTCTTTTTTCTCTATCTCTATTCTCTCTTCATTTGTCCATCCAACTTCTCGTCCTAGTACTAGAGGTTTTGGATTCGGCACAAGTGGATTAATTATTTCGGAATTTGTTTTTGGCAACGGGTTAGGCCCAAAGAAGACGTCGTTCCTTTTCTTTATAGGAACAATTTGATCAACTATTGGATCTAGGGGCATCTCATTTTTTAGTAATTCGACTTCTGTTTTTGGTAAAACCTCTTTCACGACAATTGGCTCAACTATTGTATTATTTGGGAGCATCTCTACTGGCTTCTTTTCAACAACCTTAACCTCTGCTTCCACATTATATTCTAAGAGTTTTTTATTTTCAAAACGCGCTGTCTTGTCGTTATCGCCTCCTGTTATTTCCTGCATTTGGGTAAACGCTTCGAATACTTCGGGGTTTATTTCTACCTTGATTTTAGAAACCCCAGATTTCCAAGCTTCGTTGCTTTGTTTCTGGAAAAATGTGTTATTATTAAAATTCGGATTCTTAAAGTTCTCTAAAAATTCCGGGCCTATCTGCCAGGTAACAGTTGTCCCTTCCTGTTGGGAGCCATCGCCACCATTGCTGTCGTTGCTGAGTACGAGTTCCTGGCCGTCAGCGTTGTCATTACCCGTACCTTGAATCAGGTCAAGTTCCTTTTTCTTATTGGGATTGACGAAGGTGATCTGGTAATCGCCGTTTTCTAATTTTTCAATGGGTAATTTCGATTGCTTAAATAGATTAACACTCTTATCGCCGTTCACCTGGATTTCCGTGTTGATAGGCGTAATATTATCATTAACTGTTGTTAATGTTCCGTCATTACGCTGTTCTTGCAATACACTGTCCCCATGAAGCTTCGTTTCGTTAAGCATCTTGTCTGTATCACGACCTACATTCTTGAAGTTAACGGGATTTAAATTTTTACTGATCTGCTTAAGAATTTCAGGCTTAAGCGTGTACTCCACCTCTTTCGGGTTGGGTATAAGGGTTATTGCTTTACTTGTGTTAACTAACGGGTTGTCCGCCTCTTTGTTAACTTCTGCGGTGTTGTTTTGGATCTTCTCGGTTTGCTCGATAACGTCGTCATTTAAATTATAGTCGATATCGGTATAATCAAATTCTTCGAATGGGGTATCATCTTTTTTGTTACGATTGATATAGTTATTCACGGAACGCATAATCCCACTCTTATCGTAGTATTCCGATTGCAATTCATTAAATTTTTTAACATCAAACTTGCGCAACCCGCCCTCTTTCTTGAAGCCTTTCAATAAAAGATCTTTGCCGCTTTCTTCAAAGGAAATAGCATTGGGATCATAGGTTACCTTTTCTCCTGAAATGAATTTATAGAATTTATTTGCTGTATTTGTAACGTAGTTCATATGTCTTGAGGTATAATTAAATTATAACTATCTATACTAACATTTTATTGCTATTCTGTAAAGCATTTATTGATCATCCATAGATGATTTTTTAGTGACTACTATCTTTTTATTGTGTAAAATAAATACATAAGGAAGGCCTGCGAGCATCGGAGTATTTAAGAAGATCTATCGCTCCAACACAAGACTTGTGCCATCACAGCGTTTTAGGTTTGCCTCTAAACGCAGAAGCTGTTTTCGTTTTAGGAGTTATGGATAAATTAGAAGAAATTTTCAAGTTGCAGTCTGAGTTAAATAAACGCATAGGGGTAAACGTAGAAAGCCTGAACGAAGAGGGTAAGGCTCACTGGCTTTTGAATTATACGCGCGCCATGCAGCAGGAAATGGCAGAGTTAATAGATTCTGTTCCCTGGAAATGGTGGGCAAAGTACCAAGAGTTTGACCAACAAAATGCTAAGGTCGAAATTGTAGACTTATTTCACTTTCTGATTTCCATGGCTCAGGTCATGGGCATGTCCGCGGATGATGTTTACCAAGCCTACTTGAAGAAAAATCAGGTCAATCACGAGCGCCAGGAGTCCGGATACAAGGTAAAGGACGAAAACGACTCCAAGCACATTTAAGCCTTATTTGTGCCGACCGTGCCTTAGGATATCCCATACCAGGTACAATCCAATAACGCCGGAGAGCATAAAGCCAACAATGCCGATCGAGGGGTAGCCCCATATAAAGGGCTCTACTCCTGTCGTAATTACAGTCGATGAACCAATAATGAGAGCGGCAATCACTAATGCCATCACGATTCTATTGGCAGACGTGCTTAACGTCTTTTCAAGCGAATCCAACCCTTTGTGGTGAAGGGATATTCCCAGTTTGCCGTCTTCCAGATTTCCTAATAAACGCTCAATCGCACCGGGGAAATTTCGTAGGCGCGTAATCCCTACTTGGCAAGACCAGTAAATTTGTTGCAGCAAATTAGTAGGGTTCCAGCGTTCCCAGGTAAGCTTTTTTAAGAAGGGGGCAGCAATTTCGCGAACATCAAAGTCAGGGTCAAGTGTTTTGCCGACATCCTCAATGGCCATAACCGCTTTACCCAGCATGGCGTAATCTTTCGCTAAGTGTAGGCCGTTTACCCCCAGTACGAAGAGTAAATCAGTGATCACACGTCCAAACGGCATATTATGCACTTCCAGATCCTGATACTTTCTTAAGATGAAGCCGACTTCTTTTTCCAGCTTGGATTCATCCATGCGTATTTTTCCAATTGCTTTCGCAACCGCTACTTGAACCACCTTTTCGCTGTCCAACGTGGCAATTGCTGAAAACAGGTCTGCTAAAAAATAGCGCATCTTACGCGTCAAATGGCCTATTTGCCCCCAATCAAGGAAGCACAAGCGGCCGTCATCTGTAAGTATTATATTTCCGCTATGGGGGTCAGCATGAAAGAATCCTGTGATCACGATTTGATGAAGTACAGATTTTGCGCCTATATTCGCATACTCATGAGCCTCTTCTTTTGAAAGAATAGCTTCTTCAGGAGAGCAACCGCTTACCCACTCTGTAATCAATATTTTACTCGTCGAAATGTCTTCGTAAACTTTGGGCGCAAATACCTTTTCTTTATACGGGTTTGTTCGATTAAAATACATCGCGTTGCGTGCTTCGATGGTATAATCGATTTCGTTCATCAACGCCCTGGCTGCTTCTTCTATAACCGCAGGTAAGTCGTAGGGCTTAAGGTCATCAACGCGTTGGTGGATCTTGCGGGCAAACCAACCCATGATCTCCAGGTCTGAACGCAAGGCTCTTATGCTGCCTGGTTTTTGTACCTTGATAGCAACCTCTTCGTTATTACGCTTCAGGCGGCCCCGGTACACTTGCCCTAAGGAAGCACATGCCACCGCTTCTTTATCAAATTCCGAGAAAAGATCTTCAAGGGGACACTGTAGTTCTTCTAGTAATACAGGCTCGATGACTTCAAACGGCAGTGGTCGTACTCCTTTCCGTAACTTTTTAAATTCACGGATCAGCGGTTCCGGTAAAACGTCTGAGCGGGTGCTCAAGAGCTGAGCAAACTTAACAAACGTAGGGCCGAGATCTTCGCAGGTAATACGAATGCGCTCCCATATATTGTGGCGTTCTTTTCGCTTCGGAACAAAACGAGCCAACCACGTTGATGGCAAGTCCAATTGTTCGAGCAACTCATCAAAACCATTACGAATCAGTGTCGCAACGATTTCTTTTGCGCGAACGACATTAGAAATGATCGTGATGGTCTTAAACGCCACTCTGTATTTTTGGGTTTACTTGGAGGTTTGCTTTTTTGGCGCTGCTTTTTTTACGGCTGGCTTTTTTGGGGTTGTTTTTGATTTGCCTTCTAACGCATTTACGCGCTTTTCGAGCTTTTCAAAATCCTTTTGGCAGGCAAAATTAGCTTTATCGAGTAGGTGTTTAAAATAGTCCTGTATTTCTTTACTGGACTTATCAAACTCCTTTCTGCTTTCTTTTACCATTTTGTCAATGGACTTTTTAGCGTCTGTGGCGCTTATTTTACCTTGCTTAACCATTTCTTCCAGAGACTTTTCTAGTTTGTCTTTAGTAACAACAGTTGCGCCAAGGCCTACAAGTAACGTTTTTTTGATGTATTCGAGCATAACATCTTCATTATCCGGTACTTTCTTTTAAAATACAACTTATTTTAAAAGAAATACTTTGTTTGTGTCAGAAAATATAGCAAGCCCCTTTAACCTTTACATTCTTGCCTTCCCCTTGCTTAATAAGCCCTTATGATTACGTATTTATTGGAAGTTTTCGCGATCTTGTTTGTCGCGGTTGGCCCGATTGATAATGCCGCTATTTTCGCGGGTCTGACAGCTAACCATACTCCCAAAGAGCGTAATCGGATGGCCTTGCGGGCTTCTTTGATCGCCGGTGCGATTCTCATCGTTTTTCCTATCATTGGGGATCAGTTGCTGCATCTCTTAAATATTCAACTCTACTCCCTTCAGGTAGGTGGCGGTGTACTCTTGTTTTTAGTGGCCATCGATATGGTAATGACGGAATATGAAAACGGAGAACAAATGCGCAAAAAGCACGCGCATACGGATTATTCCGTATTTCCGTTAGCTATACCGCTCATGGCTGGACCGGCAACAATCATCATTTCCATGAACTTGTTTGCCAAAGCTTCCGGAGACTATGCGTCCCAGGGGATAGTGCTAGCGGTCATTGCGCTTCTTATGCTCATGTCTTATATCGCGTTTTTAGGAGCCGGTTATATCGTGCGCTTTTTAGGTACAAAGGGCGCAGAAACCCTTACTCGCGCTCTGGGTGTGCTTTTAGGTGCCCTCGCCGCAGAGCTCGTGATCGAAGGTCTACGTTCTTCCGGTTTGTTTATGGCAATAACAGGCTAAGCGAGAAGTTTCAGCGCTAATGGGCGAATTGAGTCCCAATAAAGATACGTGAGGCCGATCGCACAAACAAGCAAGGGTTCAAAGTAATCTTTGTAATGTTTTTTCTTTTCGTTGAGCATCATATACATGGCTGTAACAGAGCCGATAACGCCCCATAGGATCGGGCTTTTCATGAAGCAGGTGAGGATATCGATTAGTACGCTTTTTAAAAGACTGTGTATCGCTCCGTTGATGCCGTCATTACTGTCATTATAATAGCCATTACGCATAAGGGTGCGAATAATGCTTTTTAGGGGGGTGGCTATATGCCCAGGCATCCCTATGTCCGTGATTTTAGTAAAGATCCATGCCAGCACACTTGCCGCTACTTCCACTCCTATCCAGCCTCTAAATACACCTTTTATGACACTTTGAGCTACGGATTTTAGCAGCTCGTAGCCTTTGATGAGCTCCCCTCCGCCGCAATATAAAAACGAAACAATATATTCTTGGACTATCGGGTCTTTTACGGTGTCTTCGAAAATGCTAACAAAAAAATGGTTTTGTGTTTTTTCAGTTGTCTGTGTGATAAACTCTTTTGCCAGTTCTAGATTGGGTTTGTTCGTGGGACTATTTTTGCAAAGGTCTATTAATGTGCCTAAATGTTCTCCTATCATCACATCGCTTAGCGAGGTTAGCTGGATTGTATGCTCAGTTTCTAGCGTCAGCGCTATACTGGAAATGGATTCGTTTTCAGTGTTTTTTGTATCCGTTGGAAATACAGCTTTCACCCACGCTACTCTTTTTTCCCACAGCTTTTCTTTTTGTGAAGTATTATACGTTCTCAACCATTCCATTGTGGGGTTACTGAAGGTATCTTTACGCTGAAAAAATAGGGCCACAGAATTTAAAATTATTTCTTTTATACCCCTTATACTGAACATACTCATTCGCTGGGGCGGCATCGGAAAGGGGTTTTTATTAACGTTCTTTTGAATGAGGTTGTAATAAGACCCTTTGCTGGATGCTCTTTCCATAATTAAGTATATCTATAATTAGAATGGTTATTGTTTGTGACGACTTAGTATGGAATAAGTATTTAGCCATATAAGCGCCATTGCTAGCATCTAATGCTAGGTAGCAAAACCATTTTGTCCAGCCAGAATTCTTTTTACTAGGCCTGGACTGCTTCTAACCAGTCGTAATGGAAGAACTCGCCGCGGGGAGAATCAACCCGCTCAAAAGTGTGCGCACCGAAATAATCCCGTTGGGCTTGAAGCAGGTTTTGCGGCAGCTGTGCAGACCGGTAGCCATCAAAATATGCCAGCGCGGACATAAATGTCGGCATCGGAATGCCTGCTTCTATACCGAGCGAGACAACTTTACGCCAATTCTTTTGGCTTTTCTCAAGCGCGGCTTTGAAGTAGGGGTCAAGGACGAGGTTCGCCAGGTCAGACTTTTTTTCATAAGCCTCAGTGATTTTTTGCAAAAAGGCCGCGCGTATAATGCACCCGCCGCGCCATATTTGGGCAATCTCGCCAAAGTTTAGCTTCCATCCGTACTCTCTTTCCGCTTCTTTCATAAGCGCAAACCCCTGTGCGTAAGCACATATTTTAGAGCAATAGAGCGCGTCATGAATCGCTTGTATGATCTCTGCTTTCTTTTCTTGAGGATACTCCCCTTCAAATTTAATTTCTTGAGATGCCGCAACACGTTCTTCTTTAATCGCACTCATGCAACGAGCAAAAACAGCTTCTGCGATCGTTGGAGCCGGCACCCCCATATCTAAGGCGCTAATAGAAGTCCATTTGCCTGTGCCTTTTTGTCCTGCAGTATCCAGGATAGAATCTACATAAGGCTTATTGGTCTTAGGGTCGCGTTGGCGTAAAATATTTGCCGTAATTTCGATCAAAAAGGAATCCAATACCCCAGTGTTCCATTTTGTGAAAATGTCTGCCATCTCGTCTGTAGAGAGTTTTAATAACTCACGCATCACGTGGTACGCCTCGCAAATCATCTGCATGTCCCCGTATTCAATGCCGTTGTGGACCATTTTGACGTAATGCCCCGCGCCGTTTTCTCCAATATAAGCTGTACAGGGAACGCCTCCCGTCACCGGTCTTCCGGGGGCTGCCCCTTCGATCGGCTTTCCGGTCTTGTCATCTACTTTCGCCGCGATGGCCATCCAAACTGGCTTAATCGCATTCCAAGCTTCTTTCGAGCCGCCTGGCATAAGGGATGGGCCAAATCGAGCCCCTTCTTCCCCTCCGGAAACGCCGGAACCTACAAATAATAGCCCTTTTGCGGCTAAATCTTTTTCTCGTTGGATCGTATCTGTCCACTTAGCATTGCCGCCATCAATAATAATATCTCCTTTTTCGAGCAAGGGGGCGACTTCATTAATCACCGCGTCCGTGCCCGCCCCTGCTTGCACCAGAAGTACAATCTTGCGAGGGCGCTGTAACGATTTTACAAAGTCTTGGAGTTCTTTAAAGCCATACAAGCCGCCTGGAGTATCCGGGTTTTCCGCTACAAACTTTTCCATCTTGGACGTTGTTCTGTTAAACACAGAGATCTGGAACCCGTGGTCCGCTATATTGAGGGCAAGATTTTGCCCCATAACTGCTAATCCAATTAGGCCGATGTCGGAAAACTCTTTTTTCATCTTAAATAAATCAGGTTGATGATGATAATACTGAGGTTGGGTCTACTAGTACTTAAACATTTTTACGAATATCCTGCAAGAACCGATCCACGTCCTCGGCTTTCGTACACCAGGAGCACACAAATCGCCACGCGCCTATTTTGGGGAAATCATAAAACCTCCAACCATCATCCAGTAGTGCTTTTGCTGTTTTTTCTGGCATTTTTGCAAATAGAATATTTGTTTCCACAGGGTACAGAAGTTTTATTCCTTCAATCGCCCTTAACCCTTTCGCTAAATAAGCTGCCTGCGCATTTGCGTTTTTCGCGTTTTGCAGCCACACTTCGTTTTCTAGTAACCCTAGCCAAGCGGCTGCTTGGTAACGCGACTTCGAATATAATTGCCCGGTTTGCTTCTGCCGCCATCCAAACTCGTTTGCCAATTCTTTGTTAAAGAAGACAATTGCCTCTGCCATGGTAGACCCGTTTTTCGTGCCTCCAAAGCTCATGACATCTACCCCGCCCTGCCAGCTTAATTCCCTAGGGGTTACTTTCTGCTGAGCGATTGCGTTAAAAAAGCGGGCTCCGTCCATGTGCACTTTCCACCCATGCGAATGAGCTTCTTGGCATAGGGTTTTAATCTCTTCTGGTGTATACACAAGCCCGACTTCTGTAGATTGGCTAAAGGAAAAGCAATTTGGTTTTGAAGAGTGTACTCCGTGCGATTCATGGCAGATTTTGGAAATGTCCTCTGCTTTAAACTTTTTTAAATTATCCCCGTAACAGAAAATTTTTGACCCGTGGGTAAAAAACTCCGGTGCTCCGCTTTCATCCACTTGTATATGGGATGTCGGGTGCGTAATAATGCCATGGTAGGGTTGGCAGATCGTGGATAAACTAAGGGCGTTCGCTGCTGTTCCGTTAAACACAAAGTACACCTCGCAGTCCGTCTCAAAAAATTGCTGTATCTGTTGCCTGGCTTCATGGCACCAGTTATCTTCTCCATAGCTCACGGCAAACCCTGTACTCACCGCCGTAATTTTTTTCAAAACCGAATCGCACGCAGGGCTGTAGTTATCACTGGCAAATTGTAGCTTGTTGTTATAGTCCGATGTCATTATATATTAAGGATAGTCGCTTGATCGTTTTTATTATTCTACTTGTTTTAACGTCAATGTCATGGATTATTTTATCGGTTTCATAGAGTACATAACGACTCCTGTGGCATGGGTCGTAAATTCTTGTTTTTGCATTGATCAAGAACTTACCCGTATCGAATCCGCGGTTGTCCCTGCTTCTAGGCGTAGGAGCCGAACAAAATCCTATCCGCCGCTCGAGCTAAAGGATACACAGATTACAGCCAGAGAGATCAGCCCAAAGGACAAGCATTAGGCCGTCATAAGACGAAAAAAGCCTTGAATTTGGATTGCGGTATGCTAATTTTTGTTTGCAGTGCTATTGTGTATAGAGGGTAAGTGGCAATATTAATTCATGATAAATAAAAACAATGATAGTTCCAGGGAGCTTTAAAATAAGCGATTCTAAAGACTTGTCTCTCCTGCTAGAGATGACAGCTGTTATAGGCAAAACTATCATCATAGAATCTGGACGAAAAGGCGTTCGTTTTGTCCGACATGTCGTGAGATCAATCCCTCATCGCCGAACTGTTCCCTATATACCACTGCAGCCGATCATCACTCAGCAAAACAATAATAACACACCCTTATTTCAGCGGACTATTATCAATCCATAACATTTGGATGGTTTTTGAAAATTCCCCGAGGTATTCCCTAAAGGGAATATAATAAACGGTGCAACAAATTGCATAAATCAGCTTTGTTTCAGAATAGGCTTGAACTCGGTAGGTTATGCATGTACCCTTTTACCTCTTATACTGTTTGCGAGAGTGGAAGTATAAGATGTTAATTTAAAATAAATAAAGACAGATAATGAGTATGGATATTGGCTGGGATAGAAAAATTATAAGGATGTGTCTTGCGTGATAGGGATGACTGCATTTGCATGCGCTGCGTTGGTTGTTGAAACCGCTCAGGATGGGGTTCGTTATATTCAGAATGCATTCGGGTCAATCACTCGTCGCCGGACTGTCACGACGGTTCCAGTACAACAGCAGCTGGTCATCGTTCAGGTGCCCAATGTACCGTTATGGCAACGCGAGGCTAAATCGGAAAAGGAATTTCTGTAAGTATTATTGATTTATTTTCGAATTCAGGCACCCTGTCGTACTACAATAATACGACAGGGTGCTTTTTTTTAGAGCTTTGGGCTATAATATATAATAAACTAAAATCTATGACACAACCCAACCACACGCCCCATTTGTGGCAACCTGTAGGAGAAACGGTACACTCCGAGTGCCGAATATATTCCGTTTACTGCCGGCGTTATCAACATCCCGTGCGCAAGTCAGAGGACGATTTTTATGTGCTTAAATTTTCGGATTGGGTGCTCGCGCTTCCTCTTACGGAGGACAAACAGATCATCCTCGTTAACCAATTTCGTTTCGGCTCAGATGTCCTTTCTTGGGAGCTTCCCGGCGGAACGTTGGATGAAGGTGAATCTCCAAGCCAGGGAGTCGTTCGCGAACTTTTAGAGGAAACCGGTTATGCGGGTGATGCCCCACTGCACATCGGCTCTTGTTCGCCTAACCCAGCCTTACAAGATAATAAATCCCACTGCTATCTCGTGCGTAACTGCACTTACATGCAAGCGCCTAATTGGGATCACAACGAAGAGCTGGAGATAAGGCTTTTCCCGTTAGAGGAAGCGTTTGAGATGGCGCTCGATGGTCGCATCCACCACACGTTGTCCATTACCTCGCTTTTCTTTTTAAAAGAATATTTGCAAAAAAATCCGCTTTGAATAGAGTATTTATTCATGGCACGCGATGTCTCTCTAACACCCTCAGATCCTATCCGCGATCAGCTTTTCAGGCAACTCACTTGGGGTGAGATCGACCTCGATTATCTTAAAAAGATGGCTCGGCACGCAAAGGCTGAGGACATGGATGGTGTTGGTTTAAAGCATATCTCAGAATACCATGGCGACTTAACTACCCGGGCTCTCCCTATAGAAGGGGATGCCACAGGCTCAGCTCACATTATCGCTAAAGAGGCCCTTCGCCCTTGTGGTCTGCTTTTCCTGCAAATTATTTTAGACTGCTATGGCAAAGGATGCACCGTTTCCCTTAAAGCAAAAGATGGCGAACCGGTTCCTGCCGGTACTTGTCTGGCAGAAGTCACTGGCCCTGTCATGGTGATTTTACCCGCAGAGCGCGTTTTGCTCAATTTCCTGCAACATCTTTCCGGCATCGCTACCCAAACCGCCAAATTCGTCCAAACCCTAGGAGATTCAGAGACAAAACTCCTCGATACGCGCAAAACAACGCCTGGTTTCCGGGTGCTTGAAAAATATGCCGTTGCGTGCGGGGGCGCTTGGAATCATAGAATCGGCTTGTTCGATCGCATTATGTTAAAGGATAATCATTTTGCGGTATTGGTAAATGACTGCCTTCCCAAGGTGAAAGAAATGGTGCGCAGTGCCCGTCGAGACTACCCGGGAATCGCTGTCGAAATTGAGGTGGATGCGGTTGAAAACATCGTTCCTGCACTGGTTGCAGAGCCGGATATTATTTTGTTGGATAATTTTTCTGTTCCCGATATCAAAAAGGCATTAGAGATTATTAATAAACAGGTCTATACGGAAGCAAGCGGTAATGTTAATTTGGATACACTGCCTGAATTAGCCCACCTCGGTCTGGATTTTATTTCATGTGGCGCGCTCGTTCACCAAGCTCGCTGGTGCGATATTAGCATGGATTGGAATATTGCGTTATGAAGCATAATTTGGATACCCAGTTGCTGGTTTGCTTTTTAGAAAAGCAGGGTGAGTTTATTTCAGGAGGCGCCTTGGCAAAAAAATTTGATATTTCTCGCGTCAGTATATGGTCGCACTTGGAGAAATTGCGTAAGGAGGGTTTTGAATTCGATGCCGTTCAAAATCGTGGCTATAGCCTCGCATCCGTGCCTGATGTGCTTCAGGGTAGCCTTCTCAAGGCTTACCTCCAGCGGTGCGATTGCGCCATGCCTGTTTTTTTTCATGAGGTGGTTGATAGTACCAATACCGAGGCGGAGCGCCAAATTGCAGCAGGTTTAGATGTTCCTTTCGCGGTTGTCGCGAAAAAAATGACTGCTGGTAGGGGGCGATTAGGTCGCTCTTGGCAAAGTGATAATCCCGGTAGTCTCTACCTTACGTTCGGCTTTAAGCCAAGACTGGCACCGCAGGCCATGCAATGCTTCTCCCTATGGATGGGGATTAATTTTTGTCGTTTCATAAAAAACTATACCGGCCTGGCTGTTTCTATAAAATGGCCAAATGATATTGTTATTCAGGGCAAGAAAATTGCGGGCATGCTCGCGGAGGCTCGTATAGACGCGGATTATACGCGTGATATGATTTTTGGTGTGGGTATAAATATTAATGGTCCTCTCGCTCGTTTTCCTAAGGAGCTGCAGGATAAAGCAACAACGCTTGAGGTTGAGTCTGGCCATCCTTTCCCGATCAATCATTTTGCCGCTCGTTTTATTCAATGTGGGTACCATGCCTATCAGGCGTTTGTTGAAAACCCAAACCCGCCGGAGTTATTCGATTTATGGAACGAATACGATTTCTTGCGTGGTAAAAGCGTCACCGCGACAACACGTACGGATGCGTTTTCTGGAACTGTATCCGGCATAGACGAAAATGGCCATTTGTTGCTGGATTTAGGCGATGGCTCGGTAAAGAAGCTGTCCGCGGCCGACGTCAGTTTATCTTCTTCTTATCAGGCATGAAAATATTGTGTATCGATATCGGAAATACGAGCACTCAATTTGGTGTGTTGGAGGATGGAGTAGTTCTGTTTTCGGAACGCGTTAATACGCACGAAAATGCATTTTGCCATGCTATAGAAAACGCATTAGCACTCCCTTTCGAGGCAGTTGCTTATGCTTCAGTGGTGCCTCTAGTAAACGCGCAGCTGGAGCTTTCATTACAAAAAACAGGTCTCCTTCTCTTTCAATTGACGCATGAACAGTGTGTGGGGCTAACCATTAATTACCCTCGACCGGAAGAAGTCGGGCAGGATAGGCTCGCAAGTTGCATCGGTGCTCAAAAATATTATGGCTCACCTACACTTGTGATTGACTTAGGTACGGCCATCACGCTCGATTTTGTAACCGATGGAAATGTGTACACACCGGGCGCCATTGCTCCGGGTTTGTCTATCATGACGGATTATTTTAACGAAAAAACAGCTCTTCTTCCTCGTTTGTTTCCGCAGGATTTACTCTACGTCCCTGATTCCGTGACATCGACAGAGGATGCCATGGCCATCGGGTGCATGATCGGTTTTTCGGGTTTAATTAAAGCACTCATCGAACACGCACTTAAATCACAGCCTTCAGGCATGAAAGTTGTCGCAACGGGAGGTAGCCTTAAGGTTATCCCCAAGTCCTGGTCAATCGATATCGATTATGACCCTGACCTTACGCTTAAGGGTTTGGAAGAGGCTTATCTCAGGTTTTATTAACAGGAGCAGTTACTCTCTGACTTGCCCGTTTCCACGTATAACATATTTATAAGTACACAAATCACGTATTCCCATGGGGCCGCGCGCGTGCAATTTATCGGTAGAGATGCCAATTTCGGCGCCAAACCCAAATTGATTACCATCAGTAAACCTTGTTGAGGCATTCCAGTAAACGGCCGCAGAATCCACGCTTTTGAGGAATTTTTGCGCCGCTTCTTCATCTTCTGTCACGATTGCGTCCGAATGCCCGCTGCCATAAGTATTAACGGCCCGAATGGCATCTTCGACTGAAGAGACTATTTTAACCGATAAAATTAAATCCAGATACTCGGTGTGGAAGTCCATTTCTGTGGCTGGGTGCAATGGTATGTTGATGTCGTTGCAAAGAATAATGCCTTCGCAAACACCGTCTAGTCTAAGCTCAACTCCTTTTTCGTGTAATGCTTGAGCAAGCCTGGGAAGCGCCTTGGGGGCAATGTTTTTATGGATAAATAAGTTTTCCGCGGCGTTGCACACGGCAGGGTTCTGGCATTTTGCGTTTATTAATATAGATTCTGCCATATCCAGATCCGCGTCTTTATCGATATAGATCGAGCAAACGCCTTTAGAGTGCTTGATAACGGGTATCTTGGATTCCTCTATAACAAATTCAATTAACGCTTCGCCGCCTCTGGGGATCACGCAGTCAATATAACGATTGAGTTTTAAAAGTGTCTTTATGGCTTCTCTATTTACGGTGGGTACCATTTGCACGGCGCCTTCAGGGAGGCCGCTTGATTCAATGGCTTCTTCGACCGCTTTGGCTAAAATTTTATTCGTATTAAAGGCTTCACGGCCACCGCGTAGAATCACGGCATTCCCTGCTTTTACGCAAAGTGCGGCACAATCAATCGTAACATTTGGCCTGGATTCATAAATCACGGCAACCACGCCGATCGGTACGCGTACCTTTTGTATGGCTAGTTGATTGGGTCGTTTAATCAGTTCTAAAATTTCACCTACAGGATCCTTGAGCGCACGTATGTCTTTTACGCCATCAATTATCGCGTCAATTTTGGCATCGTCGAGTGCTAGTCGGGATACCATTTGTTTACCAATCGCCAGGGATTCGCCCATTTCTACGTCTTTTGCATTGGCTTCAAGAATGGCACTTCGGTTTTTTTCTAACGCGTCCGCAAGTTGTTCCAGGAAATCATTTTTGTTGGCATCGCTTATAGTAGCCAATGCCAATGAAGCTGCTTTAGCTTTTTTGGCTAGCTGCTCCATTTGCTTCACCAGGTCGGTCTCTTTGCTCATATAGTTTTCTAGAACCTTCATATTGTTCCTTTAGAAGAAATTTAAGTCCGTTGATTTCATCGCAAGACAAATATTGGGTAGGCTGTTCCCTTGTCTCTCAACGGTCTCAAATAACCCCCAAAAGGTCAACTTCTTTCAAGTGAATACCGCAATGGGCTCAATATGAGCCTTAAGCTTCTAACTGTTTTGCGATTTGTGCCAACAGGTCGTCATGATCATACGCCACCGGCAAATTGGGCTTTTCTTGTAATAAGCTGTCCGGGGGGCAATAGAGGATGCCGTGATCCGCGCTTTCTAGCATGGTGATGTCGTTATATGAATCTCCTGCCGCAATCACGCGATAATTTAGCTTTTGAAAGGCGTGAACGGCCTTTCTCTTTTGATCTTCCAGGCGGAAGCAATAATTCTCAATCCGGCCTGTCCCGTCAATCTGCAAGCTGTGGCAAAAAATAGTTGGCCAATCCAATTTCTTGAGTAATGGTTGCACAAACTGCTCATAGGTATCGGATAAAATGATCACTTGCGTCATCGAACGCAATTTATCTAAAAACTCTCGTGCACCTTCCAAGGGTTCCATTTCTTCCACAACATCTTGGAATAGTTGTATGGTAATACCATGCTTGTCCATCAGTTTTAAGCGCGCGCTCATCAGGGTATCGTAATTCGGTTCGTCACGGGTAGTTTTGCGGAAACCTTCTTCGCCGGTTTTATCGGCAACTACTTTCCATATCTCAGGGATCAATACTCCTTCAAAATCTAGGCAAACAATATTCATTCTTCTGTTTTGTTGTACTTAATGTTGCAACCATAAGGTCTGGTTTCCGGTATAGCAACCGATTTTTTACGAATGGCTTTTTCAATAGCGGCTTTAATATAATTACGTCCCTTCCCCACTTCTTTGGGGTCTGTGGTTAATTTGTCATCAACCGCTCCTTTGTAAATGACTTTCCCGTCTTCGTTAATAATGAAAATCGTTGGTGTCACCGTGGCACCGTACGATTCCCCTACTTTACCGTCCGTATCGAATAAATAGGCGCTCGGCGAGGCATGGTTTGCGATCAGATAATCGTTTGCTTCTTTATTAGCTAAATACCCTCGTTTCCCCGGCGCGTTTGAATTGATCATATACCAGGCAATTTTGCTTTTCGTATACTTTTCTTGAAGCTCTTGCAGCACGCCTTTCTTGTAAAATTTGCTTACGTACGCACAGAGCGGATCATGCCACTCGAGTATAACAATCTGCCCTTTGTTGTCCGATAATGTTTTGACTGAGCCTTGTGCGTCTAGTAACGAAAAATCGGGCGCGTCATCTCCAATCGCAACTTCAGCGTGTAGGCCCATTACGGAGGCCAATATTAGAATGTTTAATAGGATCGTTTTTATTATACTCACTAATATTTTAATTAATAATTTTGCGCTAGATAGGTCATTCCCATCACGTACCCCTCGAATCCCAGTCCGGTAATAACTCCAACGGAAACGCCCGCGGTATACGAATGTTGGCGAAAGCGCTCTCGCGCATAAATGTTAGAGATATGTACTTCTATAAATTTCAACCCACTGCCCGCAATCGCGTCTCTTAAAGCGATACTAGTGTGCGTATAAGCTCCCGGGTTAAACACAACGCCGGTTACCTTTCCGCGCCAATGTTCTATTTTGTCGATTAACTCGCCTTCAATATTCGATTGATAACACTCAACTTCAAAGCCCAGGGGCTTGGCGGCCTCACGAATTTCATTTTCAAGATCCGCAAGCGTTTTGCTGCCGTAAATAGCGGGCTCTCTCTGTCCTAATGCCCCCAGATTCGGGCCGTTTAATATTCCTATTTTTTTTGTTTTCATGATTTTTATAGGGGGCAGTCGGTTGCTATAAACTCCCAGGGTAACCCAAATTTATTAGCCACTTCTTCTGCCAGGCGACACACCCCAAACACTTCTGTGTGATAATGTCCGCAGGGGTATAAATTAAGCCCGAGTTCCTGCGCCACCGTAAATTGGTGTTGTCTTAATTCTCCCGTAATAAAGGTGTCTACGCCATGTTTTAATAGCTGGTCGACAGAAAGATCCCCACTGCCGGAACATATCCCGATGCGTTTGATGTTATCCGATCCGCATTCGATTTTTTTAACCGTGTCGGGAAACAGTATTTCCAATTTCGCCACTAACGCTTTTCGAGAGGTCACGCCTTCGGCGATTACCCCAATCATATTGCCTTCGTACTCCAAAAACCAGTCAACGATGTTGAGCCCCAATTTTTCCGCAATCGTTACGTTGTTACCGATTTCTCGATGGCAGTCCAGGGGTAAGTGGCTTCCATAAACGGCCAGATTTCCTTCCATGATCGTTTTGTACTTCTGGTACAGGGGGCCGGTTATCGGTTTATTATCCCGCCAGAATAATCCATGGTGCGTGATCAAAAAATCAATTCCTTTCGCAATTGCTTCTTGGCAGGGGCCATAGCCGGCATCCACCGCAGCGCCTATTTTACTTACTTTCCCGTTATTTTCAAATTGTAGCCCGTTAAAGGAGCCGGAAAAATCTTTTACTTCGTTGCGTCTAACGCGTTCATCGCAATACGCGACTATTTTTTTTAAATCAACCATTTGGATTGTCTTCTTATTTTTTGTAAATTAAATTTTTATTATCATGAAGTTAATCCCCTATCTTAAAAAAACCGCCCTCTGTTTGTCTACGTTTTTAATCACCGCTATCCCCGGAGCCTTATTGGCACAGGATACTGCGGCAACGAGTCCGCTACCAAAGATGACGGGTAATTTGTTTGGAGATATCTCCGCCACGGATACTGCGGCAACGAGTCCGGTACCAAAGATGACTGCCACTAAAATGGCGGCATCATCCGCTTTGGCCACTTCTGCCGAGCCCTATGGCTACATCCGCCTAAAACCTTTACAGACTTCTTTAACACGAGCCATGTCCATGATACGGCAGATCTACCCTGCCCAGCAACAGGAAATGGTCGAAATCATTCCTATGATCTTTTTCGGTTTTCTTGGTTACCCCGAGTTTCCTAACCTTTCCTCGGATACCAATCTCACGCTCTTCTTTTTTGAAGATGAGAATGTTCCTAACTTAGATGAAAACCCAAGTACCCAGCATATCTTATTTTTAGTCAAAATCGGCAAAAGCGCGGGCGAAATTAAGCAAAAGCTCGATGACATGGATTTCTACTACGTCCAACACAACGACTGGTTGCTCATCTCCGCCGATAAGCCTTTTATTGATTCCGCTTTTGATTTCGAGGCTCTGATTGCCATTAACCAAGCCCCTTTAGCGACTGATCTAGATGGCCATTTCTTTGTTCAAAAAACATCCCCTCTCATGGCTCCCGATGCTCAAAGCAAGCCTTCTATGATTGTTTCTGAGGACATGAAGGGTAAACCGTTCTATGCCTTGTTGGCGAGCATCTACGATCCTCTCGATGATAATATTGATGAATTTTCTTTCGCCTTAGACTTTGCACCAGAGGCACTTATGTTCTCTTCTTCTCTCAAGGCTATGCCGGGTAGTCCCGAAGCTGCCCTTTTCTCGCAAAAAACAGGTATGCCTTTCCCGGTTGCGCGTTACTTTACCGATGATCACTCTTGCGTCTTCGCCGGCCAATTTGATCCCAGCGCCGTTGTTACTTATGCAGACTACTTGTTCGCAAGATTCGAAAAAATTGATAACGCGGACTTCCAAACTTTCCTCGCTGCCTACAAACCGCTTTTCTATCGTTTTGTTTCATCCGCTCAAGGGCCTTTTGCTGGCTCGGTGGAAAACATGGATAGCGAATCCGGTGCCGTTGTCGCACTCAGTGGTTCCTACAATGATGCTGTATTCCTCGATACGTTCTCTCAAATGAAGGAAAACGTGGTACCCAATTTTAACAAGGCATTCGGTTCCCATATCAAGTTTGATTATACCCCTAATATCAGCGCTTTTTATGATATTCCCGTCCACTACGCAGTGGTCACCGAACAAGAAACAAATGATGCTGGGCAAATGAGCACTCTTTTTGAAAGACGTCGCTACATAGCCTCCATAGATGGGGATGCCCTTATTGCTAACGACCTCGAGCCTATTCATAACTTGATCGAGGATATGCGGGTTAACTTCGTGGCTCCCAATAACTTAATGGCTGTCTTTACGCCTAAAAATGGTGTCCTGGCTCATTACCAAATCAATAGTAATATTTTGATCGATACCATTCGCAACAATAGTGAGGAGGTCACTGCTCCCGCCAATCAGTCGCCAAAGGACATCGAAAAAATGCCGCCAATCGAGGGTGTCGTCATCACAGCTAACAATACGCTAACGATTAAAACGCAATGCCCGGTAAAGAGTCTTGCTGCCATTTACAAGGCGTTCGACGAGGTCTATAATGAAGAAATGGAAGCGCTCAACGAGGATGACAGTTTTGAAGGAGAAGAGGTTATGATTGAAGCGGAAACAACGCAGCAAACCGCTACTGCCCCAACTGCTCCCGCTAGATAGGTTTTAATTCAGCTCTTTGCACGCAAGGAAAGGGTATCACGCTCTTTCCTTTTTCATTTGCTGACGGATCAGTGAATTGCTGCCTTCAAAGATAGAAAAATTAACCTTTTTAACATTAAATTTGGCCTCAAATTTGATATCTGTTATAAATCGTGCTAAATTAAATAACATAGGTAATGAACGTTCTCCCTGATACTGTGAATTCAGAATACAGCCCAGATACGCCGGATTTGCTCGGCGAATTTTATTCCGTTGTGTCCAAATGGCCGCGTCCTTCTTGGGATCAATACTTTATGGCCACTGCGATGCTTATTGCGTCCCGATCCGCTTGTGATCGTCTTCACGTGGGTTGCATCCTCGTTTCAGAGGGGGATCATAAAAACCGCATTATCGCAGCTGGTTACAATGGCTTTCTGCCTGGTGCACCCCATAATTCCGTTGTCAGAGATGGGCATGAGCTCGCTACTGTCCACGCAGAGCAAAATGCGATCACGGATGCCGCTCGTAGAGGTGTTACTGTGCAGAATTCCCAGGCTTACCTCACGCATTACCCTTGTGTCCATTGTTCCAAAATGCTCATCGCAGCTGGCGTAAAAACAATTAAATATCACTTTGATTACAAAAATGACCCCTTGGTCCAACAATTGCTTAACGATTCTCGTGTTCCGATCACCCAACTCTAACTAGAAAGGCCCCTTCATGGACTCATCATTCGACTTCTTTCCAGATCTAGCAGGCTCGCTCCTGATCGCCCACCCCGGCCTCCATGATCCTCAGTTTAAGAAGTCCGTAGTCCTCCTGTCCGCATATAACCCCGGTGCCGGTGGCCTGGGGGTCGTTATCAACCGCCCGCTCCACCTCACGCTTGAGGAATATAGTAACTCCTTTTCGCACAGCCCATTGGCTCAAGTCCCCATTTACGAGGGCGGTCCCGTAGGATCAGATCAGATCATTTTGACCGCATGGCAATGGTTTAACGAGGAAAAGGTCTTTAAGCTCTATTTCGGTATCCCCGAGGCAAAGGCCGTCAAACTTCTTAAATCGGATCCCAGTATCGAAATTCGAGCCTTCTTAGGCTACTCCGGTTGGACTGATGGCCAGCTCGAATTTGAACTCCAGCACCATAACTGGTTTCTCTCTTCCATTAGCGGCTTGCATGTGCCTTGCGATGAAAAACACCCGCTTTGGAGAGAGATTATCGGCCAAATTCATCCCGAGCTGCTCTTCTTGGCAGACGCTCCCGAAAATCCTTCCGTTAACTGATTTTATGCAGGCAGCGGTGCTTTACTCGCGGAATCGAGGCCCTTTGTCTTAAGGCGAAAGTTCTGTAAGGCTTTCACGACATCTTCTACGCGAAAAGGCTTCGAAATATAGTCGTCTAGCCCGGCCTCTATACACTTTTGGACGTCTTCCGTAGATGCGGCTGCTGTCATTGCGATAATATACGGTTGTTTGCGATTTCCTAAATTGGATCGTATCCATCTCGTTGTCTCAAGCCCGTCCATTTGGGGCATATACATATCCATGAAAATAATGTCATAAGAGGCGCTTTGTACCATATTGATTGCGTCCAGGCCGTTACTTGCGGCTTCTATGTGATAGCCTAACTTCTCCAATGTCAGGAGTGTCACTTTCTGGTTAACTTTGTTATCTTCCACAGTCAGTACTCGCATATCATTTGGTTCCGTTCGGTGTGCTTGGAATGAATAAGGGTTTAGTCCTCTTGTATGACCTTTCTTTCTTAAGGTGAGCACATCCGCAATTACAGACAGTAAGGGTGTTTTACGAATGGGGGTGCCTAAAAATGCTATATTGAGTATATGTTGGCAGCTCTCTCTCGTTTCTTTCTTATGTTTAGGGTGAGTGATGATAATGGGTATATGCTCCGTTATCGAATTTGATTTCAATTGATCAATCAGGTCTAATAGATAGGTCTTTCGCCCCGAGTCTTTAATGATGATTAAATGGCATCTCGCTAACTGCTTTGCTTTTGTCAGGCAAGCCTCGCTGTCTTGAACGCTATGCGTGTTTGCACCCCACCCTCTTAGTGAAGTGGACAAGCTAGCGGCGCTGCACCTATTAGAATCTACAATGAGTATTTCTTTTTCTTTCAATAGGGTCGATTGTAGTTGGTTTTCTTCGTTAGAAACAGGGTCGCCGAGCTTCGTACGCATCGTAAAGAAAAACGTAGTCCCTTTTCCTTCTTTGCTTGTAAACCATATCTCGCCGCCCATCATTTTTAGTAGCTTTCGGCAAATTGTTAGTCCTAAGCCGGATCCGCCATGTTTCCTGTTTGTGGATTCGTCCGCTTGGGAAAATGCTTTAAATAAATGCTCATGAGCGTCTTCTTGTATTCCAATGCGGGTATCTCTTATAGAGAACTTCAGGGTAGCATCTTGCCCGTCATATTTATCCAGTCCTACTTTTATACAAACTTCTCCTTCCGGAGTGAATTTCAGCGCGTTGCTAATCAGGTTAATGATCACTTGGCGCAATCGGCTAGGATCCCCGCGCAGGCGCGTTGGTACCGCTTCATCGATTTCATAAATTAATTCGATTTCTTTTTCTGCCGCTTTGACGGAAAACAAATCAATGCTATCTTCTATACAGGTCACCAAATCATACTGAATGTCTTCTAGTTTTATTTTTCCGGCTTCTATTTTTGCAAAATCTAATAGATCATTCACGATTTCCAGGAGCGCTTCGCTGCTGTTTAAAATCGTATGCACGTAATCTTTTTGCTCAAGCGTCAACGAAGTGTCCCCTAGTATCGAGGCTATTCCCATAATGGCATTCATGGGCGTGCGTATCTCATGGCTAATATTGGTCAAGAAATTTGTTTTTGCGGCATTTGCCAGTTCGGCCTCCTGTGCCATGTGTTGCGCGTATATCATGCTCTCTTCTAGTCTATTATTGGATTCTTCTAAGGCGCTTTCCAGGTTTCTTGGCGAGCTTTTGCTAAACTCACTCGCCTGCTCTTTATCCGCAATCGGCTCTACGTTCATTAAATACCCAATGATTTCGTATATTTTTCCGTAGGGGTCTTTTATTAAATGCATCTCATCGCGTACCCTCAGGTATCCTCCCGTGTTGTCTTTGAATCGATACTCGCAGGCGTAGGTGCTATCTTCGCTATGCATCAGCTCACTCACTTTTTCCAGAAAAACAGGCTGGTCCTCGCTATGTACTAGTTTTAGCGCAAAAAGTGGGTCTGCTAGAAAATCTTCTGCCCTATGCCCCAAAATTTTTTCAACGTTCTGGCTCACGCGGGTCATCGCAAGTTCATTCATAGGGTGGCAGGCATACGTTGCCACGGGCGATAGGTCTATGATGTCTTTTAAATAATCAATTTCTTCTTTAGCGTATTGCTTGCCGCTTACTTGCTTTGTTACGTCCTCTAGCGTTCCTTGATAGCCCGCAATATCGGCGCTTTCTCCTGCGTGTCGCGGTTTTCCGCTAACAGTTACAATGACTGCACTTCCTTCTTTCGATAATAAATTGAATGTATAATTCGAAAACGCTCGTCTTTCTTGCTGAACGCGTTTCAACCGTTTTTTAATGTTTTCACTGTTCTCGTTATCTGCTAAATCGAATAATTTTTTGCCTTTTATGTCGTTAGATGAGTATCCTAATATCGCGCTGGCAGCTTCTCCTATCTTGATAAACTTCCATTGTTCGTCTGCTTCCCAACTGAGATCTAACGGATTGGTCTGCTCCGTTTTCTTTCCTTCTATATTTATCGTAGTGGGCGCTTGCATCTCCGTTATGTCCATGATCACCCCAGTCCATATGCGTCCTCGTCCTATTTGTGTCTTTTCCGCGGATACCATTTCCTTTACAAATCGTTCCCCGCCGTCTTTCTTTCGCACTCTATAGGTAACGTTCCATCCTTTCCCTTCTTGTATCGAGCATTTAACTACGTTTTTAACACGATCAATATCTGAGCTGTTAACTCTATTCCATATTTTATAAATGTCCTTTGCGCCTACCTCGGTTTTATGGCCCATAATGCGGTGAAACTCGCTGCCAACGTAGCTCACCATAGGTTTCCCGTCATCCATCTCCATGATTTGGAACACTGCCGTGGGTAAATTTTCTAGCACGTCTTGCCAGCCGTCTATGGCGGAAATTTCTTGGCCTTTGCTGTACTCGGTAACATCCCTGAATATTCCGTAGACGTTCGTGCCTTTCGTTTCAATATCCCTAATCGGCGCTAACACAATATCAAACACTTTGTCTTCTCCGCGCACTTTTATCTTTTGTAGGGTATGTATGCTTTGTTGACTGCAAATTGCGCGTTTTACGTGTTTCGATATGGCGTCTTCTTCATCTCCTAGTAGCTCTCTTGCTTTCTTGCCTAATATGTTTCCGATATCAGTGCCTAGATAGCTTTCCGCCCTCGAATTGGCAAACTTGTACCGCGAGTCTTCATCAAAAACAAAGAGCATATCTGCCGCGGAAAAATAGGCATCAGCGGCATTTGTTCTTTCTTTATTCTCTCCAGGCATCTATCGGGGTGGGGGTATATAGCTGTGGTGTATCTTTATGTTTAGAAAAGGATTACATATAAAGCAATAAAAAAATATCATTCCGTATTACTTATTAATAATACTGGCCGGTCGACGCCTTGCGATAACAGATCTATGCTTGTCGGCTAGTTTTTGAAAAAAGGTTTCTTGCTCAAATGGCCATGTCGCGTCCGTGTCTTCTCGCCAATGCTGGCTGCTGGCTATCTGCTCCTTTGCCCACTCATAATAACCGTCGTGATCTGTTCGTATAAATAATTGCGTTCCTTCCGCACTATATGTGGCAATGGACTCCAGGAAATTTGCCTGTATCAGCCTGTTTTTTTCATGGCGTCTCTTTGGCCATGGGTCCGGAAACAAAACGAAAATCTTCCCCAGTTTTGTCTCTTCTGGTAACGCTTCCAATAGTTCGTTTCCTTCTGTTTTCACGAATAATACATTATTAAGGCCTCTTTTTTGGCGTTTGTTGTCCGCTTTTCTCAGGCGCTTTGCTAGTATATCGACGCCTACGCAGAATTCTTTAGGGTTTGCTTGGCCATAGGCTGTCAAATAATCTCCGTGTCCACACCCAATTTCCAGAGTAATTTCACTTTTGCCGTTTAATAGCGCTTTCAGCATAGCTTTTAATTGGCTGTGTCGCGCGGCAATTGCGTTTTCTAGGTTAATAAGGGAGCCGCTCTGTTCCGTTCTATTCTCTAAAACGATTCTTCGTGCCATGACGCGGTCAACTTTCCCCGCGTCATTCAAGGGAATCCTCTCAACGCAAACCCATTCTTTTGGTATCTTGTATCGCTCTAGTTTTTCTTTAAGTAGTGTTGTGAGTGTATCCGAATTGCAGATACGTTCATCGCAGACCACAAGCGAGACGACTTTTTCGCCCCACTCCTGGTCTTGTATCCCGAAAACGAATACGTCTTTTATTGCGTTTAATGCCCGAATGGCATCCGCGACTTCTTCCGCGTCAACTTTCTCCCCTCCGGTGTTGATGATATTGTCATCCCTGCCTAAAATGATAATGCTGCCTTCTTCATTAATCATTCCGCGATCATGTGTGTCGAAAATTTTATTCCTCGGCTCTAGGCTTGGGTAATAGCCTTTGTATACAGGACCAGTGATTTTAATTTTGCCTGCTTCCAATGGTTTTGTATTCAAAATACGAATACCGAAATCCCCTAAGGGCTCCCCTACTCCATTACCGCCTTTTAGGAACGTCTCCGGATTCATCGCGGTTGCCATGGATGCAGTCTCGGTCGCGCCGTAACAGATGGATATTTTTAGCTGTGCCGCTCGTGCTTGCTCAAGTAGTGTCTCGTCCGTCTTGGCGCCTCCTAAGAAAATGCAATCAAATTGCTTCAGCCATTGCTCCCCTGTCTTGTTTTGCAATAGGCGTCCCATTTGCGTGGGCACCAATGAGGTCACGTAGCCCTCCCCTAGCCTGGGTAGATCGTTCGGGTGTTTTATTGATTTATTATCAATAAATGCGATATCGCCACCGCTTATGACTGCGCGCACGGCTTGCATGAGCCCGCTTACGTGGTAAAGGGGTAATAGGCATGCCGAATTAATTGCGCCGCCGCCTAAAAATGTCTGTGTGCCCTTGGCTGAGCCTTTTAAATTCTCCCAATCGTGAATAACGAGTTTCACCCCGCCTGTGCTCCCGCCTGTCGGGATCATGATATGGCCTAAATGGCGATTTTCCTGGATCTCGATCCCGTAAGGCTCGCTTCCTGCTTTGCTGAATAAATACCCGCCTTTAACGATGCGTTTAAAGTGCTCCCATGTATCGTAGCTCCAGTCTGCATTTGCCAAAAAAACAGCTTCTCCGTTCAATATTCCCGCAAATAGCGCTCCTAAAAAGCGCATCGGGTCGTTTTCGGCAACGATCACATTGCCTTTTTTGGCTTTTAGCTGCAATTTTTGAAGGGCTTCGGCTATATAGGGCTGCAATTTTTTCCAAAATGCACCTTTTTCATCTATTTCCAGCGTGCTCGCGTCCATATCTCTTCCTTTTCTGCTTCAGTCATTCTGCCATAATATAGTTCACAGCCCTCTCCATGGCAATACATCCCGTCTCGTTCGAAAAAGTCACTAGTCCCAAAGCCCACTTTATGGTCGCAGATTGCGGGTATGGCTCCTAGGCTCGCCTCAATGCCAATTGAGCTTTCTAGCACGGTCGAATATACCATGCGTTTTAGTATATCGTCATCAAGCTCCCCTACCCTATCGAGGTCGCCCATTGTGCTTGGTTTGGCTACATATAGCCCTTTAAATCCTGATTTTTCTAGTTCTAGTATGTCTTTTATGGAGCCAATCGACTCATCTAATGCTATTGTTGTCTTGAAATTTTGGGAAACCGCAATCATTTCTCGTTCAAGGCCTACATTTAAGGGTTGTTCAAGGAATTCAATCCCTTGCAGTTCTTCAAGTGCTTCCATCCACCACATAAATTCGCTCATAGAAAGCCCGCCATTAGGGTCTAGTCTTGCCTTGGCGCCTAGGCTCACTAATTCTTTGATGCCTTCTAATTCAATTTCCTTAGCCTCCCGAGTGAGCTTTAGTTTCAGGTGCTTAATTCCTTCTTCTAGCCTTTTTAAGCCTTCTGTTGTCGACCCTACTAGTATTACTGTCTCAAACTTACGTTCTTTCTTCTGCTGAAAGTCACCAATCGCGGCTCGCAGTCCGAATGTACTGCAGGGGTATGTCCCCCACCCCGCGCTAATTGCATTAGCATCGATGTTTCCGGAAAAGGAGTCCAGTAATTTGATCGCTTCTGCAATGCTTTCTGTTCCGAACCACTCCAGTGGCGCAATTTCACCATACCCGCGCCTGCCGTTAGGGTCTGTTAATTGTATTATAATTCCTTCCCTATACTTCCATAGCCCGCTGGGGCTTTTGAGGGGCTTTGTGAAGCGTCTCCTGTAGGGTTTGTATTTAAGGCCGAACTTCATGGGGTCTCTCGTTTAGGCATTGATCATGACCATGAGTAGGCTGATGTCCGTTGGGTTTACACCGCTTATTCGGCTTGCTTGAGCCAGGGTTTCAGGTTTTATAGCGTTTAGTTTTAGGGCACTCTCCGTCCGTAGGCCTTTTATTTGCAGGTAATCGGTGTCTCTTTTGAGTTTTATCTTCTCTAGATGAACCATTTTTTCTAATAATCGCATCTCTCGCTCTAGGTAACCGCGGTATCTGGCCCTGTATAATACTTCTTCCTGGGCTTCTTTGCTGATTTTTCTAAATTCTTCAGGCAGTTCAACGCTTTCTAGGTTCTCGCATTTGCGAATGTTGTCACCCCAGGTTCCTCCTTTGCCTTTTTCTGTCTCGAATCGATTTTCCCATTCCTTGATTGCCGCAAGTTTCGCTTCTGTGCGCTTGATTCTGGATTCCGGCATCAAGCCGTGTTCCTTGCAAAGGTGAATTAATCTTACATCAGCACTCGCGTGGTTGAGTAATAGCCTGTGCTCTGCCCTGCTGGTAAACATGCGGTACGGCTCTTGGGTTCCTTTGGTCACTAGGTCGTCGATTAGTACCCCTATGTAGCCCTCGTGGCGCCCCACGATCAGTGGCTTTCCGCCTCTGCTTTTTTCAGCAGCATTCACGCCGGCAATTAATCCCTGGCACGCGGCTTCTTCGTAGCCTGTGGTCCCGTTGATTTGCCCTGCAAAGAATAGATTTTCAACTTTCTTAGACTCCAGTGATGCGTAGATCTGTGTTGGCTGTGCGTAATCATATTCAACCGCATAGGCCGGCTTAAGCATGATTGCGTTCTCCAGCCCTGGGATTGTTTTTAGAAATTCTATTTGCACATCAAAGGGTAGGCTAGTGGATAGGCCGTTAATGTACCATTCGTCCGTGTTAAGCCCCTCTGGTTCCAGAAATAGTCTGTGGCCGGATTTGTCGGCGAAGCGCACGTACTTGTCTTCTATGCTGGGGCAATACCGCGGGCCTACACTTTGTATGCTCCCGTTGTACATGGGGGATTTTTCGAGGTTGTTGTTGATACCCTCGCCCGTCCGCTCGTTTGTATAGGTCATCCAGCAGGACGTTGTGCGGCTCCCAGGAACCCAGCCGATGTACTGTTGGTCAAGATGTTCCACGTGGAACAATTGCTTAAAATCGTTACTGCCTTCGGCGTAGAAGCCAAATAGGGTGGGGGATGTGTCGCCCTTCTGCTCTTCGCACTTGTTTAGGTCTATACTTGCTCCGAGTATTCTCGCGGGGGTGCCTGTTTTAAGGCGTTCCAGCTCGATTCCGGCGTCCACAAAGCTTTGCGAGAGGGTCTTTGCAGTTATGTCGCCTATCCGGCCGCCTTCAGTCTTGTTTTGGCCGATATGCATGAGTCCGCGTAGAAAGGTTCCTGTCGTCACAATCACTGTTTTTCCATAAAAGTTTACGCCTAATCCTGTCTCAACACCTACAACTTTCCCGTTCTTATAGATGAGTCCTGCCACCATCGCTTGAAAGAGGGTTAGGTTTTCGGAGCGTTCTATAATGTGCTTCATGCGAAATTGGTACGCTTTTTTGTCGCATTGCGTCCTGGGTGCTTGTACGGCAGGACCTTTGGAGGCGTTTAATAATCTATATTGTATGCCGGTCACATCTGCGTTTACGCCCATTTCCCCGCCTAGCGCGTCCACTTCTCGTACAATGTGTCCTTTGGCTTGCCCGCCTATTGCGGGGTTGCAGCTCATCTGCGCGACGGTGTCGATATTGCCGGTTAAGAGTAATACTCTTGTTCCCATGCGAGCAGCAGCCAGAGCCGCCTCGCAGCCTGCGTGTCCTGCTCCGCAGACAATTACGTCGTACGGGTTATTTTCGTCGAATGTCAGTCCTTTTCTCATTTCCCAATGCAAAATGTGCTAAATAATTTATCTAATATCTTCTCGTTATCAATTTTTCCGACAACATCCCCTAAATGCTCCAGTGCCTCTCTCAGTTCGCTGCTGGCTAGCTCAGTTGGTCCCTTTTCTTTTATTAACTTAAGGCCTGCCTCAACGCTTTCTTTGGCGCGCATGAGTGCGTGAGCATGGCGCGCGTTCACCACAAGGGTATTCTCGTCTAGACCGTTTGTTCTTTGCTCTAGCCGCTGCTCAAGGGCTTTTCGTAGCTCGCTTAGGCCGTCACCTGTCTTTAGGCTGAGGGATACATGCTCGCATCCGCTTATAACTTCGCTTTGGTTCTGGTTCGTGGCTAGGTCAATTTTGTTTTTAAGTACAATTGTCTTTTCGGGTGTAAACTCTTTTGTCACTTCTTCGGGCAGGGTGGGGTAGGGTAGGGATTGGTCTATTACGAGCAAAAACAGGTCGGCTTCATGGCTTTTCTCCATTGTTTTGCTAATGCCTATCTTTTCTATGTCACTTCCCGCCTCATGCAGGCCTGCTGTATCAATGATTCGAATACAGTGCTGCCCGATCATGATACTTTCGCTGATAAAATCTCGCGTTGTCCCGGGTTGTTCGCTCACGATGGCTCTTTCTTCCCCTAATAGTGCGTTTAATAGACTGCTTTTTCCCGCGTTTGGCGCTCCTATGATAAGTGTTTTTACGCCTTCGTTTAGAAAACTTCGATAATGGCTCGTAGCGATTAGAGTGTCTAAATCATTAATCGTTTTGCTCAGTCGTATCACGTTTCGGGCCTCGTCTTCGGGTGGGAGGTCATCTTCCGGAAAGTCCACGAAGGCTTCTAGTTCAGCAATTGTTTGCGCCAGCTCATCGGTAAAATATTCTACTTTTTTGCCTAGTCCTCCTCGCAATTGCTTTTGAGCGGCTTTTAACGCAAATTCGCTTCTCGCGGTAATCATGTCGGAAACGGCTTCGGCTTGGCTCAAATCCATTTTCTGGTTCAAGTACGCTGTCCTTGTAAATTCCCCTGGTCCCGCGTGCCGACATCCCCGTGCCATCAGGTCCTCAAGTACTTTTTGCACAATCAACGGGTTGCCGTGGCAGTTGATCTCTAGCATGTCTTCCCCTGTGTAAGAGGCGGGTCCTTCGAAATAGGTATAAAGTACATGGTCCAGGGGGGTAGCTCTTTTATCGCGGTACGTTCCGAGCACAGCTTTCCTGGGGTGGGGGAGGGTGTTTGCTCCAATCGCTTCTTGGGCGATTCGCTTACACTCCGGGCCGGATAGCCGCACCACTGCAATCGCAGATTCTCCGCGTGGTGTTCCTAATGCTACTATCGTATCTCCTAATGGCATGCGCTTTCGTTCCCGTTAATTTGAAATGCTTAATGATAAATAATTTGTCATTACTTGTCAAAGCTCCAAAATTGTCTTATTCTTATCTAATATTCACTTTTTTCTTACTATGTTACTTGTTTCTTGGAATGTAAATGGTCTTAGATCCGCAATGCGTCAGGGTTTTGAGGCTTCTGTTGCATCAATGCAGCCTCAGATCCTCTGTCTCCAGGAAACCAAGCTCTCTCATGACGTTTGTCCGGACTTAGCACTGGATGCTTACCCTTACAGAATCTTCCATCACGCAGATAAAAAGGGCTATTCCGGTACGGCCATTATCTCCCAAATCGAGCCGCTTTCATATTCGTTGGATTTCCCTAAATCCGCCAAACATCCTCATCCTAGCGAGGGGCGTGTGATTACTGCCGAATTTCAGGGTTTTACTTTGGTAAATGTCTACGTTCCGAATTCGCAGCGTGGGCTCTTGCGTCTCCCGTACCGTGTCAATCATTTTGATCCCGACTTTCGAGCCTATTTGACGCACCTGGCTCAGAAGAAGCCTCTCATCGTCTGTGGCGATTTCAACGTAGCTCACACGGAACTCGATCTCGCTAACCCGTCTTCCAATCGCAAAAATGCTGGCTTCACGGAGGAGGAGCGTAATGGCTTTACTGCGCTTCTCGATGCTGGTTTTATTGATGCTTTTCGCTCGCTTAACCCCGGAAGGCCGGGCCAGTATTCGTGGTGGACTTATCGTACTAATGCGCGTGAGCGTAGTATCGGTTGGCGTATAGATTACTTTCTGGTTTCTCAAAATTTAAAATCTGATATTAAATCCGCTTTAATTTGTACAAACATCTTTGGCTCAGATCACGCGCCTGTTAGTCTGGAGCTTTCTATTTAAGCCATGCCTATCTATTTATATCAAATTGTTCATGATGATGGTTCTCTTGGCGATATTATCGAGATTGAGCACCACATGGATCGGGGGCCTCTTACTAAAGATCCTTGGACGGGTCAATGTATCAGGAAAGTGTATACGGCTCCTAATATCGCTTCAAAGCACACTCCTGGCAAAACGCGTACGCTTCTAGATAATAAAAATATTGAAAATGCGGGTTTTACTAAGTATGAACGCGACAAATTAACGGGAAAATATAACCGTATTGTGGGTGATTCTGGGCCAAAAACACTTGATCCAAATCAATAATCGTCATTTTTTGCGTTAATTTTTTCAAAATCAGTCAGAATCTGGGCTATATTCGCTAATTATAACCTCGTAATGTGCGTTTTTTCTCAAAAATCCCGGCCTGATTTCCGGAGAAAAGGGGATAAAAATAGCCATTTTTAGTGAACATATGTTTATAAAAACTAAAGAAAAATCAACTATTTTTTAAAATCATCCCAATTATCCCAATTATCCCAATTACCGAGTGGAAAAATACTTGACACTTGTGTATAATGGTTGTCCCGCTTTTTCACTCACCCCGAATTTCGGTAAACCCTAAATAACCCACAATGTCATATATCCCTTCAGAACTTATTACCCTATTTGGGTCATCCATTATCGGAAGTATCATGCGCCTCTGGGGTATGGCCGCGCAGTCGCGGCACCTCGAGCGCCTGTTCTTCCTGAAGCAGAGTAAGATCATCCATGAGGCGCGCATCTACGAAAACCCGGCTTTTCAATGGACGCGTCGTCTCATCGCTCTTTCAGCTGTTTTCTCCATTGTCGTTTTTCCTAAGCTGGTTGCGGTTTTTCTTCCGGAAATTCCTATCCACTTGGGCTACCCTCAGCTTTCCGGAGGTTTCCTCTTCTTCTTCTGCGATATCGAAAAGATAAAGTGGGTGGAACTCTCCGGTCTCGTCATAACCCCGATCGATACTCACTTGGTGGCGGCCATTATCGGCCTCTACTTTGGGGGTTCGTTCATCAACGTCCGTTAACTCCTATGAACTCGTTAAACTTAACTATCGTCATCTTAACCATATTCGTCTTGCTGTTTCAAATTCGTGAATACGTGAAATTTAAGCAGTTCGACTATCTGGATAAATTGATTCGCAAAAATTCAGAGCACATCGCCGCTCTCATCGTCCAAACAAAGCTCATTCACCAACGTCTCACCGAACTCACTTTTAAAACCGATAAAATTCAAGAAAGGATTTAACCCATGAATAATAACCAATTACTGTTGCGTCACGCTATTCTCCTACAACTCGAGGCCGCCTACCCGGGTAGTCTCCCCATCGAAACTGTCCGTCAAGGGGTTTGTGTTGCCGGGTTTAAGTTGGATCAATGTGTATTAATAAAAGAACTACACTATTTGATTGAAAAGAAAATGATCACGACAAGGCAAAATACGCTTAGTCCTTCCGCTACTCGATATTCACTAACTGCTGATGGCAGAGATTACCTGGATTCCCAGGGTCTGGTCGCTGCTTTCTAGGCTATTAACTTCACTCTGTTTATTATGGAAACTAAATCATCATCAATGCCGGGGCCGCAGTTTGTCAGTCATCTCGATTCGCTTCGGCTTTCCAAAAAGCTTACGGATGAGGTCATGGAGATCTGGAATCCTGGTCACCATGCTGCCGGAGAGTCAATGTCTGTCGCCTGGGATGCCGTATTCACGTTCTTTTGCGAGGATAAAAATAAGGATCTCGATTTGGATTCTCTTCAAAAGCTTGCCAATATCATGCAGCGTTTGGCGTGTAGTCATAAATCGCTTCGGAATTTGGAGATAAAGGTGCGTGAGCACCAAATTCGCGAAGAGGAATTCGAGCAGAAGAAGGAATGCGTGCGAGCCGCGCTTAACTCAGTTCGTGAAACAAAAGATGGGTTGACGGAGGCCACTCTCCTGCAGATCGAGGAACAACTTAAACTTCTATAACGTCTCATTATGCCCTCTTAACTCGTTACCCTGGAAATAAGCCCTACCCTAACTATAGCCCTCCTGACTTTTCAGGAGTGGTCGTCTGAATCGCGATTGGCGCAGTAGTCCACTCGTTACGGCATCTGCTGCGTCTCGCGTTTCAAGAATCTCTTATGTCTACGCGCTTTCTCATCGAGAAGTGCGCAGGGGCCCACCTTTGTTATCTCTAATCTCAAATTATTCTTAAACTCAAAATCTCTCAATTCTCATGGAAACTTTTTTTCTTCCTTATCAACAGCGCTGGATTCAGGACACTTCTCGTATTAAGTTGATGGAAAAATCTCGTCAGATCGGTATCTCTTGGGCCACGGCCTATAGCGTTATTCGTCGTCAATCGAGTGTCGGAAATGCGCTCGATGCTTGGGTGTCTTCGCGTGACGAACTTCAGGCAAAACTTTTCTTGGAGGACTGCAAGGCGTTTGCTAAAACGCTACAGCTCGCGGCTACAGATCTCGGCGCTTCTATCATTGATGAGAGTTCGCGTTCTTCTGCTTTTTCGCTGAAATTTGCTAACAACACGCGTGTCCATTCGCTTTCTTCAAATGCGGATGCTCAAGCGGGAAAGCGTGGTTCGCGTGTTCTGGACGAGTTTGCGCTCCATCCGGATCCTCGTCTCCTCTATAGCATCGCCTACCCTGGTATCACGTGGGGCGGTCAACTCGAAATCATTTCAACGCATCGGGGTAAGGATAATTATTTCAACGCGCTCATTCGGGATATAAAGTATAATGGAAATCCAAAGGACATTTCTTATCATAGAGTGACGCTTCAGGATGCTCTGGATCAGGGTTTTCTTTCTCGTCTTAAGCAAAAATTGCCAAAATGCGATGATCGCCAATCTATGGATGAGGCGGCTTACTTTGATTACATTCGTTCCGCGTGTGCCGATGAGGACTCTTTTCAGCAGGAATATATGTGCGAGCCCATGGACGAGTCTGCTTGCTTTATTCCCGCCGAATTGGTTTTTCCTTGCGAATATACGCCTGATTATAACTGGGAAATTGATTTCGCAAACTCGGGTCGCAATCCGCTTTTTCTGGGTGTCGATATCGGCCGAGATCACGATCTAACAGTCTTCTGGCTTCTGGAATCGATCGATGGTGTTCTGTTTACTCGATCCATTTTGTGCCTAGAAAGGGCAACTTTCGATCTCCAGGAGAAATATTTAAATGACTATCTCGCACTCCCCAATCTTCAGCGTGCATTTATCGACCAAACGGGTATCGGTCGCCAGTTTGTCGAGGTTGCCCAATCTCGTTTCGGCCAAAGTCGTGTTCAGGGAATTCACTTCACGAGCGTTAATAAAGAGCAAATGGCTTTTGATGTGAAGAAGGCTTTGGAGCAAAAATCACTTCGTTTTCCTGAGGACAAATATATTCGTTCAGACTTTAGATCGATTCGTAAGGAGATTACTTCAACCGGGGGCATTCGTTTTACGTCAACTCGTGGGAAGAATGGTCACTCGGATCGTTTCTGGGCACTCGCTTTAGCGATAAGTGCCTCGAAGGAAATGTATCCCGAAAGTCATTACGAATCAATATCTCGCAAATCAATTAACACAAAGAACTACTCATTATGAAAACAAGCTCAATTATTCCAAACTCACGTTTCCGAAATTCATATCGATCGGGAATTAACCCCATTCGTAATCTCACGCCGCAGTCGCTTGTTCGTGTGCTCGATGCTTTTCAGGGGGGTAATTTAGCTCCTGCCGCGCTCGCTTGGGATGCCATCGAACGCCGCGATGATCTCTTAAAGGGGGTTGCCGCTAAGCGAAAGAAGTCTGTTGCGCGCCTTCCCTGGAGTGTCCTCACGGTCGATGATTCCGAGGAGGCTCTCATGCATAAAGCGGCTCTTGAATATTTTTATAACAATCTCACCTCTACCAATGCTTGCGATAATAATGAATTTGGCGGCTTCTCTCTTTTGGTTAAGCAAATGATGGATTCGATTGGTAAAAAATACGCGGTTCATGAAATCGTTTATCAACCTAACGCAACAACCGGAAAGCTTACGGCGTCGTTTCGTTTCGTACCGCTTTGGTTTTTTGAGAATAAAACCGGCCGATTGCGCTTTCTTAAATCGGACAGTTCTCAGGAGGGTATTGCCTTAGAGGAGGGTTCTTGGCTGGTGACAGCGGGCGATGGTCTGATGGAATCTTGTTCAATTGCGTATTTGTTTAAGCATCTTCCTTTGCGTGATTGGTTGGTCTATTGCGAACGTAATGGCATGCCGGGCGTCAAGGGCACAACGGATGCGATTCCGGGAACTCCGCAATGGGATTCTGCCAGAAGTGCCGTACTTGACTTTGGTTCCGAGTTTCACGCGCTGCTTAATAGGGGGACGGATATCGAGCCCATCGACCTAACCGCTCGCGGAGAGCTTCCTTACCCTAAGCTTGTAGAGCGCATGGATCGCGCCATGTCAGCCCTTTGGCGTGGCAGTGATTTGTCTACCATCTCTCGCGAGCAATCAGCAGGTGCTTCTTTGCAATCGGAAGAATCAGCGCTTCTGGAGGAGGATGATGCCGCTCTTGTTTCGGAAACGCTCAATATTCAGGTAGATCGTTTCGTGCTCAAATACTTGTTCGGTGTGGAGCGTGGTAAGGCCTACATTCGCGTGAATTCAAATAATCACTACCAATCGCTTAGGGATTTGGAACTGTATCGCAGGCTTTGGGAGATGGGGCTCGCTATCCCCGAAAACAAGCTTCGCGAGCGTTTTAGTATCCCTAAGCCGGATACGAAGGATCAAGAGTTAACTTCAAATGAAACGGAATAAATTGTCATGAATATGTTAAGTAAAAGAATTAAGTTAAAAAAGGAACTGGCAACGTCTGTGTGGTTTCATGTCCAGTCGTACGGAAACTTTCCGTATGAAAATGGTACAAAATGCGTTAATTCCTATAGCGCTTATCTGGTGCTTGCTAAGTTTCACTCAATCCTAAGTCTAGTGCTTCGCTATTTTAAAAAGCTTCCTGTCGTCTGTTTGGAGAATTCTAAACAAAAAATTTGCGGCAGAATATCGGATCTCGAAGTTCGGCATGATGGTATCTGGGTTCTGGTTTCTTTGAATCAAAATGGCTGTCGTCTGTATCATACACTTAAATACAAGATGGCAATCCCGTCATGGAGAATGAAATGTATTGGAAATGATACTTATGAGCCCGATCGATTGCTTTCTGTTGAATTGGTTCAATATGCCCAGTCAAAAGAAATAACGGAAGGTGTACGTCAATTTTCTCCAAAAATTCCGATAACAAATGATGTCGCGAATTCGCGCAAGCGCAATGAGGGTAATAACTATTTCCTTACGCTCGTTAATGCGCGCATGGCGGAAACTGGAGAGGATTACACCACAGCTTGGCGCACGGTTAAAAAGTTGCGTCAGGACATTTTTGAGGAATTTTTTCTCTAAACTCAAACCCAAACAAAAGTATGAAAGAAGAACAAAATAACACAGCAAATAACATCGGTAGTGTATCCACGCATGCCGAAGGTAATCTCACCTTCAAGGCGGCTGAAAATATAAACACAAAATATATTTTTGGCGCTTTCAGGGGAGCTCAGGGGCAAATCGCTTCCGCTACCGTAGGTGATGTTTCAAAAGGTGATCGCGCCATTTGTGTCATCACGGATTGTGGAAACCAGGGGGATTTGGTCAATGCCCAAATTCTTGGTTCCAACGCCGGTACGATGAAAATTGTCGCAGGCAGCAAAATCGTTGCAGGTGACCTCTTGACGTCCACTCAGGGCGGCAAGGCCATCAACTACAAATTAATGCCTAAGGGGTTATATCACATTTATGGAATCGCTATCACGGGCGGTTTCGAAGGCGGTATGGTGGAGTTTACTCCAACTCTTGGTCTCGAAAAGGAAAATAAGTAAAACACTCACTCTCAAAGAAAATATTATGGAACCAACTAACGCAAATAAAATTGAAACTGCATCTGAGTCTCGCTTCAGCGCCGCTCATTTCTCGGAAGCTTTGACAGCTTATTCAACTGGATGGAAGGATCCTGAAAATTTGGCTGCAATGCTGGATTTTATTGCTCCTTCTGTTCCGGTCGGTCGCCGTTTCGAGTTCAAGAAGCAAAACAACGCGGAGGCCTTTTTGGCGGAAGCGGACGATGTTCGCGCTATAGGAAGTTCCTTTAAGCGTATCGAGTATTCGGGCACATCTGTAAATGAGAAGACGATTAATAAGGGGTTAACAATTCGCGTCGACCATGACGAGGTCATGGGTGATGACTGGCAGGAGCGTTACGTTCAGTTGCTTGTTCAGCGTCTTTATCGAAATGAAATTCTTCGTGCGATTTCGGCGTTAGATCAATCCGCTAAGCTTACAAAACTGCAGTGGAGTAAAACGAGTAACCCGGATGGCGACTTAAGAAAGTCCATAATCACAGCGGCTACTGCCAGTGGTGTTCGTCCTAATCGCATCTTGTTTAGCGAGGGTTCTTGGGATGCGCGTGCTTCAACTTATGAAAGTAAGGATAATGCTGGCGCGTTTCGTTCTGCTGATATATCTCCTGAAGAATTATCACGTAAATTGCTAGTCGATGATGTTCGTGTCATTCGATCACGCTATCAGGCGTTATCGGGGGGCAAGTTGCCGATGGCGGAGAATGCTGTTTACGCGTTCTTTGGTCAAGCAGCTGTCACAAAGGATGAGCCTTCAAATATCAAGCGTTTTGTTACGCCTACGGATTCAGGAAACGATTTCCGTGTCTACTTGGAGGAGCATGCTAAGTACACAGATATTTCTGTGGAGCATTACTCTAATATCGTTGTTACGTCAGATTTGGGTATCCAAAAGCTGGTGACAACTACTGTCTAATTATATCGTTATCCGGCTCGCTGGTCGGGCCGGATAATTTATTCTCGTTACCTAAAAAACCTCAAATTAAAATACTATGAATTCCACAGATTGGATACTTATTAAACCCAATGATGTCTACGATTACCTTGCGGCACCGCAAGTTGAGCTCCTTCGACAGCGAGCGTTAACGGAGGGGCAATCAGACCCGCTCATCGAAATTATATTAGACATCGTCATGTTCGTTCGGCTTCACCTGCCGCCTATGCTGCAATCGAGCCAAAAGCAAGCGCTCATTCCTAGAGAGCTTAAGGGCTGCGCTTGTAGACTTATTGTGGAGGCGCTTCAAAGTCGAATCCCAAATATTCGTCTTACCCCGGATCAGGTTCGTAATGCTAATAACGCGCGCAAGCATTTGTTGGATATTGCAAAGGGCGCTATTCGGTTTAGTTCTTTCCCGCAGGCCATAACGGCTCACCGGGTCAGTAATGCTCTCGTAACTCGTCAACATCTGGGAGGGCTTTAATATGAATAGTTTTTTAGAAGACTTGCAATACGATATCGCGCGTAAGCTTATGAGGGAATACTCGGGTATCCCTGTGTTTGCCTACACAGCGGATAATCTTGAGGTCACTTTGGGAACTTCTTTTGGTATGAGTCTTGTGGTAATGCCGCCTCTCCCTAAGCGCGTTGTTCCAAATCTGCCGGGTCTTGCGTACGAAAAATTGTCTATTCGTATTCGTGTTATTGAAATACCGTCTACAAATAGTACTGGCTATAGACCGCTCGGTTTTGTTGAGGATATGTGTCGTAAACTGAATCACTGGATGCCCGCTTTCGAGGGGGTGGAAACTCCTTTGGTTATTTCTGAGGAAAATCCTTGGAAGGAAATTCGCGACCCGGAAAAAATGGGGCGCTTTATTCTCGAAGCTGAATTTACTCTTTCAGCGTATCCTAAAACCCCTTACGTAAGGAAACTATATAATGAAAACGACTATTAATGGACTATGCAAAATCACCTACAAGGGAGAAACGTTTTACGCTGTAAAAGGGGTCTCTATAATCACGGAATGTGTTTATAGTACGATCAATACCTCTGTTCAGGGTGTACAACGCGTTTGCCGCAATTTAGTAACGGAAGTTTCTTTTATCCCTGTTTTTGAGTGGACGGATAAGCGTTTTGATACGCTTTTTCCTTACTTTTCAAACTGTTGTGGTAAGAGTATCTTTCAATCGTTTAGCGGCGAACTCGTTATAGAAACTATCAGTGGAGATGTTGTTACCTTTTCTAGGGCAGCGGTTTCGCGAATGCCTTCACTGGAGTGGGGCTCAGATAGGGTCTTTGGTGAATTATCACTAAGATCTCTTGGTGCTCCTGTCTCGTCACGTTCTACAGCCTACGGGTTTAAGAACATAAAGCCTAAAGAGAAAATATCTCTCGCTTCGGGGCCTTTTCAGGTCTCATGGGGAAACGAATCATTAAGTAGCGCCATTGCTGCGGAAATCGCTTTTTCATTGGATTTGGAGAAGGTATTTTCAGATGAAAGTGGAGTTGTAGATTATGTCATTAAAGAGATGTCATCTCAGATTAAACTTGATCATTATTATGACCGAGATGCCGCTTTTGCAGAGCGACATTACAGGCCTGGGCAATCTCTAATGAGCCTTGCTCGGCCAATTCGTCTAGAATCCACTAATCTTGCTTGCATTATCGAGGATGTCTTTCTCGCCAAGCGAAAAGAAACGTGTGCTTCTGGAAGACGCGTACAAACGCTCCATGAATCCCTTTGCGACTCATCGAAGAGAACTTTCAAGCTAACCCAGAACTAGAAAATAAAATGAAAATCATATTTGATAAATTAGAAATTGCTCGTGGAACCGCATTCAACGAATCCCCTTATGATTTATATATTAAGGGGGGTAAGGAGATTCAGGTAACCCAGTCCTTGCGTGCCAAAACAATCAAAACAAATGACCGTGGAAACTTTGAAACACGTATTTCATTCCGTGTTCGAAGAGAACATGGATCGGCTGAAGAGGCAGTTGCGTATGCGCTTCTCCATCCTGCAGAAGTTTCCCGCTATTCCGGGAATGTCATGTTTTTGCCGGAAGGAGACGTGATTTCATCTAAAATGCTCCTAAAAGAAGCTGCAGTAACAAGTGTCAATTGCAATTCCATTGGAGCATCAACTTATCTTAGATACGAAATTGTGGGGGGTGAGTTATGCAAAATGAATTAATTGAGCTAAGGCAAGCTATCAACGACTTGAGGGAGGAGCTTTCTCATCAGCAATTAAGTATTGAAGCTATTAAGCGCTTTTTCGAGCAAGCGATCGAAGCGCAGGATCTACGAATTAGAAACCTGAGGAATGAACAATGAATTGGAAATTGGAATATAACGGAAAAATCAAATCTTTTGCCGATTGGGGCCTTTCTCAACTAACCTTGAGAAGTCTCAATCAGGGTAAGGATATCGTCACCTTTTCCTTGATTGGGAATAACTTATATGATGAGGATCTTTTTTCTCCGGAATCATCTATTAGGATTGTTAAAGGAAAAGAGACTTGGTTTGCAGGCCGCGTTATTAAGACTCCTGGCATGGGCGATCCTTTTAAGGAGGAGAAGCGATATGAAGTTGCCGGCCCTTGGTGGTATTTGGAGAATCTAATATACCAGCAGGAATGGCGAAGTGGACCAAGTAAAACTATCCTTTCCAGCCGTGTCATCTTGGGGCAAAAGGGTGATGGAAATCGCTGTAATGCCAATGATCAAATCAGAGAGATTCTCCAGTATGCGATACAGTCAGGGGCTCCGTTCGATTTAGGCGATCTGGATGTTGCTGCTGAGTTTCCTTATGATGAGGCTAAGGACATTAGTTGTGCCGAGGCAGTTCAGCGCATCTTACGTTGGGTGCCCGATGCTGTTGTTTGGTTTGATTATTCAAAAAAAACTCGTCCTTTGCTGTATATTAAGAGACGTTCTGCGATGACAACGTTCGATCTATCGCTTAATGATGCTTCTGGTGTTCAAAATTTAAGAATAACGCCACGTCACGATTTAGTATTGCCCGGTGTGATTATTAAGTATGAAAGGCATCACAAGTCGAACGATCAGCAATGGATCACGATTCAAGAAGATAAATTTCCTGAAAATATGAGTGATAAGGCTTTTAAGGCTTTGGTGATGACGGTCGAGCTTGATGGTGGTGGAGCGACTCATGTGAAGCAAAAGGTTTCCGTTCAGCCCCTAGATGTTAATGATGAAAGTTGGTGGATAGGCCACATGCCTTTCTTGCGTAGTGCTAAACCAGGTAGTATTGTTATTGAAAGCTCAGCGCGAACGGGCACCCTTCCTAATGAACTGATTTCTGGGGGCATTTCCAAATGGATGCCCGTTTCGGTCGAAGAAGAAGTAATCCGTGCAAAAATTTCGTATGAAACCGAGCATGAAACGGTAAATGGCCGGGAGGTAGCGGTTCGTGTTTATGCGACAAATGCAACAAGCCGTTCTTATTATAATAGGGTCTCCTCTGCTTCGGGGGAAGAAGTACCGGTCGGTTTGTCTAAAGTGCTCTATGAATCTGTCAGTAAGTTGCATTATGATGGGGAGGTTCAGTTGGAGCAGAATGAAGTTGGTGGCGCTAGTCTTATGGGCTCAGTTATCAATATTAAAGGAGGTAAAAAAGAATGGGAGACTATGTCCGCTGTTATTCAAGAAGTTCGCATGGAGGTCGATTATGGACGAACTTATCTTCGTTTTGGAACGCCAAAACATTTGGGTGCAGATGACTTAATCGAGTTAACGCGCAATAATCGTAGACGTACCGCGGCTCGTAGTGCTATAAGGCGCATGAGACCATCAAAGCGTAATCAAGGTTTATTGGAGCAATCTACCCATTCTCGTATCGAGAATACAGACACAACTGGCAGCGCTTACGAGCGATTGGAATTCAAGAGTAAGGGGAATCCTGAGCGCAAAATTATCGTTGATGCCGGTGGTATACTCAAGGACTTGGTGGTTCAGCTGCGTGAAGAAGGTGTCTGTGAAAACGGTCAATTAAAAAGGCGGCTTGTCTTGTGCAGTGAGCCTTATCAAGAGCAGGACAGCAAAACCAAGGAAACTATATGAAAAAAGCAGAAGCATTCGTAAATCCCGTTAATCAATACGGTCTTCCACATTGGTATATCCCTTGGATCTCCCTTCCGGAGTCTACGGATATTTATTTCAAGACACCTCAAGCGTTGTGCCGCTTTTATTGGGCTCTTGATTATTTAAGGGTACATTATACTTATGAAATTAACGGAACGACTATCGAGCGTGATTTTAACGTGAGTGCAAATTTGGCTCCAAAAGAGCGCTTATGGAGGGCTCCTTTGGTGTATTCAAGTATAGTAGACGAAGAAATTGCTTACGTTGGCAACCTAGGCATGGCACACATCAAGCGTAACGATGAGGCTGGGTTGTTTCTTGTCAAGTGGGAGTTGTTCGAAAGCGATGCGGATAAGAATTTCATATTAAGTAATCAAGTATTGCCTGGGATGAAATTATTGAGTCAAAAACAGTTTAACCTTATGGGGCAAACCGCGAATATTTACCTATACTCCAATCGAAAAGGGTGGCAAGGCAAGATACACGCTGCCTCGTTGGATGCTATTTATTATCAATGGTGATAAATCACTTTTTTGGGATGAGTGTATGCAAGGTTTTGGTGCATATAGCTTCCGTGAGTTCCTTGACATTGACTGCTTTCTTTTGTAACTGCTCTTTTAATATTGGAAAGTTGTTTGCGATTTCGCTTTTGGTTGTGAATTTTTCAAAATACGAGATATCGTAAAAAAATAGTGGCCAGACTTTTACGAGGCCCCTTTCGCCTTGTAGTTCGATGCGATGTTCGAGGATGCCGAGATCGAATAATTTAACAATGGTGTTGAGTTGAATGTATTGAACGCCATTCCAGTTTGAGATAGGGTGGTCCATGAGCGCATTGAAGAATTTGTGAGCACCTTTGGGATTTTTTAAACACTTATTGAGTAGTACCTTGATATCCTTCTTGGATCTGGTGAATTGGAGCATTTGGAGAAGGTAGCCTGGTTCGATATCAAGTTTGCTAAAGTTGGAAACTTCTTCTATGGAGAAATTAAAATAATCAGCCAAACATTGTTGTGATGGGTTTAATTTAACTTCAACTTCTGGTGTCGCTATATAGCGGTTTATTAAAGGGTTTTTTATGGGCGAATGGTTCGTGCTTTTAGTATACGAGGCGCCCTTGTCTTTTGTATTGACAGTTTTTGTGCCTGTAGAGTTGTGTGTGTTGACTTTATTGATTTTTGTATTTATCATTACGGATTATTTATTAATTGATATCAATTGTGCATATTAATATATTTGTTGTCAATACTGTTGGCGCTGTTTGTTATATTACATTCTTATTTAATTGTAGTTGTTAATTTGGCCAGGAGTGTTTCTTTCTTGCATTGTAATGTATTGAGGCGTAGATAGATAGTATGCGAACAATGTTTTTTAGTATAGCTTTCTTGGTGCTTTTGGGGTTAGGTGGATGTAGAAAAGAGCAGCCTCAGTATGCCTTTACAAATACGAAGCCGCTAAATCCTAATGAGCAGATGCAGGATGATGTCCCCGGACGTGGGGATGACGAACCTGCGGATATCTCTACATTGAGCATGTATGAAGAGGGTGCTGCGGTGAAAGAGGGTGGATATGAGCCGATTGTCCGACCTGATGACGAAGAAGTGACAATGCCTTATGAAGAGGAGGAGATGAGCTCGAGTGAGTACATGTATACCTCATATGGAGATGATGCTTCTCAAATGAGCAAGGAACAGACTCAAAGTATGCCTGAGGTAACGGATGAAGAAGCGCATAACGAGGCCTTGCCGCAGAGTATGCCGCTAGAAGCTAATCAATAAAGTTTTTATAAGTATTTAGCCATTAATGGCTTGCTGTCCTTGGAGGCTTTTTTAGGGCTGTATTGTTAGTTTTTTTATTTTTTAACTTAACAATACGTTGAAAATTTGTTTTATGGAATGCGTGATCATTTCAGACGATAGAAGTAGTAAAGTTGAATGCATTTTGGATGCAGGGGATCGGGAGCATTCGTGGCATCCGTTTACCCCTATGTTGGACTATTTGAAGGAGCCGGCTATACATATAGCACAGGGAGAGGGGTGCTGGTTGTATGATACTGAAGGGAAACGCTATTTGGATGCTTGTGCTTCGAATTGGACTTGTCTGCATGGGCATAATCACCCTGTATTGAAGGCGGCGTTATTGGAGCAGGCAGAGAAACTGTGTATGTCGACCTATAAGGGGGCGAGCCATGTACCGGGAGCCAAGCTTAATAAGAAACTAGCCGATATCGCGCCGAAGGGCTTAACGAGAGCCTTTTATACGGATAATGGATCGTGTGCGATGGAAGCGGCTTTAAAAATGTCCTTGCAGTATTGGCAGATGATCGGGCGCGCAGAGAAAAGAAAAGTGATCAGCATGGCAGGCGGATACCATGGAGACACGATTGGGGCCATGTCTATGGGGGATTGCGGTTCATTTCATGAACGCTTTAAAGACTGGCAATTTCCATCAGCTCATTTTCGTGCGCCACGATGTGAAGAATATGGAGGAAGGGTTTTTTATGAAAAGAGTGAAGAAAGCATGAGCGAGTTAAGCGAATTGCTAGAAAGACAAGGACATGAGACCGCGTGCCTTGTAATGGAGCCATGGATACAAGGGCCTGCCGGCATGCGTATGCAGCCTAAAGGCTATCTAAAAGAAGTTGAAAGACTTTGCCTGGAGCATGGTGTACATCTTGTTTTGGATGAAGTGTTTGTTAGTTTTGGACGAGTAGGGGAATTGTTTGTTTGCAAAGCTGAAGACGTCTGCCCTGATTTTTTATGTGTGGCGAAAGGCTTAACCGCAGGCGTATTACCGATGGCGGCAACTTTAGTAAAAGAGCCTATATATGAAGCTTATTTGGGTGAAATAAAAGAAGGAAAAACGTTTTACCACGGGCATACTTTTTCAGGTCACCCCTTGGCGGCAGCAGTAGCTTGTGCCAATATTGATTTGGTGGAGGAGATGATTGCCTGTGGAGAATTAGCTAAGCAAATAAACGTTTTCGAAAAAGCAGTTTGCCGCTATTTTTCAGGCCATGATTTGATATCTGGTATACGCCAGCGCGGCATGGTATGTGCGATCGATATAGACTGCGCGAAACAAAAAATAAATTCGATTCCCTTGGGATACGATGTTTGGCGCAGACTGAAAGGTAAAGGAGTTCTTGTAAGGCCTTTGGGCGACAGTTTGATCATTGTACCGCCATTGGTGATGAATGCCAGTGAATTTGATTTTATGTTTAGCAGAATCCTTGAAACAATAGAGGAAGCAATCGGATGAAAAAAGAGCTATTAGAATTATACGCATTACCATTCGAAAGCCTTCTGGAAGAGGCGAGAAAAGTTCATGAAAAACATCATAATGCCAATGAAGTGACCCTCTTTAGCGCGTTGAATGTGAAGGCAGGCGGGTGCCCGGAAGATTGTGCCTTTTGCCCGCAATCAGCTCACTACGCGACCGGTGTTACAAGAACCAACTTAATCGATGTGAAAGAAGCGGTTGCGTTTGCTTATAAGATGAAATCGCTGGGTTGCTTGAAGCTTTGTTTAGGGGCGGCTTGGCGAGCTGTACCTAAAGGAGATCTGTTTGAAGAGATCCTAGAGCTTGTTCGCAGTGTGAGTGCGACCGGGGTAAAACCCTGCCTTAGCATGGGCATGCTAGATATTTGGCAAGCCGAAGCCTTACGCGATAGCGGCGCTTATGAGTATAACCTTAATTTGGATACTTCCAGACGATATTATAGCAATATCATAAAGACACGTACTTATGATGAGCGCTATGAAAGTATGCGTAACATTCAGCGAGGAGGATTAAGGCTTTCTAGTGGCGGCATTATTGGTATGGGCGAAACGATTGAAGACCGAATAGACTTACTCGACGAGCTTGGACGTTTAGACGAGCCACCTGCTACTGTTATATTAAATTTGCTATTGCAGATAGAGGGGACTCCCTTGGCTAAGGCTCCCGAGATTCCGGAAGAAGAATTTATACGAATGGCGGCACTTGCTCGCATAAGAATGCCAAAGGCTGATTTAGCCTTATCCGCAGGCAGGAAAAAGCTGAGCAAAGTGGGGCAAAGCCTTTGCTTCAGAGCCGGTGTGAATGGCATTTATACCGGACCAAAGATTTTGACAGTGCCGAATCCTACGGTTGAAGAGGATAAGGTGATGTTAAGCGAACTGGGTATCAGGATTGCGGTATGAAAACAATTATTATTACGGGCAACGACACCGGAGTAGGTAAAACGAAAGTTGCCGGTTACCTGGCCCGAATGTTTGCCCTGGAGCAGTTGTCGGTTCAGTATGTCAAATTAGTTGAAACAGGGATAGCGGATGGAGTAACGGGAGATGTAGAATACGTAACAAGTGAAGCTGCCGGTATGGCGGTCCAAGGCATAAGACTTTTTCGCTATGAAGCCCCACTTGCTCCCGTAACAGCATCGCAAGCTGGCGGAAGGTTATTGTTTATGAAAGATATACGTTCGCGCTTAGATGAATTGTCGACAGGTGACGTACGATTGATTGAAGGAGCAGGAGGTGTCAGCGTGCCGCTGGATTCCTCAGGAGACGATATCGTGGAATTTGCGCAACAAATAAAAGCTGATTTTATTCTGATTGTTGTGGAAAATAGATTGGGAGCGATTAATCAAGGGCGATTAACCCATGAATACGTGAAGCGAACGAGTATTCCGAGCGCTATTTGGCTAAACGAGAGGGTTGCAGTATCTGCAGATGTAAAACGCTCTAACGAAGTTGAATTAAATAGGTGCGGTATCACGATCGTTGGTAGAAGTGATCTCGAGATGAAAGAGGTTACCCGAGACGATTCCTTTTGGAGGTAATATGGAAACATTTTTACAAGCTAGATGTGAGCGTTTTTTGAATGATATTTCGGCTTTGGGGCGCTTGAGGACAAGAAATTCTAGCGATATAGACAACAAGAGCGTGATTGATTTGACTACGAATGATTATCTGGGGCTTGCCAAAAGTGAGCGCGTGAAAAATGCTACAATCGCCGCGCTAGAAAAGTATGGCAGTTCTGCTTCCGGATCCCCTGTTGTGAACGGGTATTTAGCCATACATAAGGAGTTTGAGGAAAATCTATGCGATTGGCTAGGCTTTAATGAGGCCGTATTATGGAGCTCAGGGTTCTTGGCTAATGAGAGCATCATGAGTGGTCTTGCGAGCAAGGGAGATATTGTGCTTATAGATAGACTGGCGCATTACAGTTTGATCAAAGGAACTCTACGAAGCGGAGCACGCATGATTAGGTATCATCATTTAGGATACGATGCCTTGGAAGACCAGCTTAAGCAGTATTCAAAATCGAGCCGAAATATTTTTGTAGTTACAGAAAGTTTATTCAGCATGGATGGGGATTATCCGGACTTAGAACGAATAGCAGAGCTGAAGAAGAAGTATAATTTCGTGTGGATCGTTGACGAAGCTCACGGGATAGGTTGGTATGGCGCGGAAGGAAGGGGTGTATGCGGGATGCAAGGGGTGATAGGGTCTGTTGATCTTTTAGTAGGAACATTAGGGAAGGCGATGGCAAGCCAAGGCGCCTTTGCTATGTTCCGTAATTCTGTCGTGAAGGATTATGTTATTAACGCTTGTAAGGACTTTATGTATACAACTTACCTGGCGCCCGTTTTAGTCGGCGCAGCCAATGAGTCCTTAGCCTGTATTCGAGAGATCAGAGAAAGTGAACGAAAGAATTGGCAGCAACGAGCATGTGCTCTGAGAAAGGCACTTAATATCCCAGTGGAAGGGCATAACGGCAGTGATGGACCCATCTTGCCTATCATTATTGGGAGCGAAGAAGCTGTCATGTGTACTGCAAAACAATTTTATGAAAATGGCCTCAAGGTAGCTCCGATACGCCCGCCAAGTGTGCCCAACGGGAGAAGCTTACTAAGACTCTCGTTGAAAACTGATTTGGACATGGAAGTGATTGCGCAACGTGTTCAAAAAAGCATGAAAGGAATAAGTTGCGCATGAAGACCCTGTGGGTAGGAGGCTGGGGTGTTGCGCCAAAATCTATACTGGATTTGGCGCAGACACGGTTTCCTGATGCTGAGCATACCTGTGTGGCTCCAGCCCAAGACGCTATTGAGTTAATCAAGCAAGGGGCATATCAGGCGTATGTAGGTTATTCTTTGGGCGCGAGCTTGGTATTATCCGAAGTAGGGAAATCGATTAAAGCGGAGAATGTTTATTTGATGGCACCCTTTGTTAATGTTGCGAAGCAAGCTAGCTGCTTAAGTAAATTAAGTATAGCACAAGTGGAGTGGCTGTGCAGGCTTGTAGAGCAGAATCCTAAAGAAGCGTTAACCCGATTCTACAGCTTTGCCGGATTGGCCGACAAGACAGACGGTACACTCCCTTACTCAAAAAATGAATTATTATGGGGCTTATCGTATTTATTGAAAACGAAAGCGCCTGTTTCGATAAAAGGCATTGTACAACTTATTTTAGGAGGTTATGACAAACTTGTGGATAAGTTCCTGATGCAAGCCCTTTTTCCCGATGCGATGCTGATTGAAGAAGCCGGGCACGATTACCGTGACTTAATCAGCTATTTAAAAATAGGAGCCAGGTGATGCGATTTAATGAAAAGGCAAACATGTATGACGGCAATGCGATAGCCCAACGGGATGCAGCCCTTTGGGGAGCGCAATGGATTGAAGATAGCCTTGATGGGAGGATTATAAAAGAGTTTGGCGCGGGAACGGGGCTGTTTAGCGAAGAATTGATAAAACGTGCCCCTGAGAGGTTTTACGCGAGTGACGTGAGTGAAAAGATGGTAATAGAAGGAACCAAAAAATTACCCAACATAGCGTGGTCTACGGAAAATGCCTGGGAGCCTAATACCGGGAAATATGATCGCATTTATTCTTCCAGCTTGCTGCAATGGGCGAGAGATCCCGTTATGGCATTACGAAAGTGGACAAACGGCTTAAATGAAGGAGGGAAAATGTTACACATTTTTTTTGTCAAAGGGAGCTTGTGTGAGCTCAACGACGTCATGCCTCGCCTGAAAGGACTTGAATGGAGAGATTGCGCCTATTGGCTGAATGCTTTTGTTCAAGCAGGTATAACGTTAACGCGTTATTCGGAGAAAGTGAATAAATACTACTACCCGGATGTATTTACAATCCTGAAACAATTAAGGGATAGCGGCGTTACCCCTGAGAAAAGCGTAGGCAGACAGCAAACAATCTTACGGCAGGCGATTATTAATTACGATAAACGCTATAGAAGTGCCGCAGGAGTGCCCTGCACCTGGAGTGTTATGCGGATAGAGTGTTGTATTTAAGTACTGATCTGGGTTGAGTACTAGTGTTGCGGAGGGTAGTGCTTCTCGAGTTCCGCTGTAATATAACGAAAAGTTTCATCCACATCATCGGAATAGATAAAGCAATCCACATCGCCTCTTTTAATAGCCCCATGCTGGATCATGGGTTCAAAGTTGATAACGTCCCTCCAGTATTTGGATCCAAAGAGGACAATGGGGACGTAACGCTTCATTTTGCCTGTTTTTACAAGGGTGATGAGCTCGAACACCTCGTCGAGCGTGCCCATGCCACCAGGGAATACCACAAAAGCTTTTGCGAAATAGAAGAACCAAAATTTTCTAAGGAAGAAATATTTGAAATTAAAGGAAAGTTCAGGGCTTATGTACGGATTCGGAGATTGCTCTGTTGGGATCTGGATATTGAGACCAATTGAACGAGAATTTGCCCGTTGGGCACCCCGGTTAGTGGCCTCCATGATTCCCGGGCCTCCGCCAGAACACACAATGAACTGGTTAAGCGGGTTAGTGAATTTTTCCTGAGACCACTGGGAGAATCGAAAAGCGAGTTCTTCAGCTGAGTTATAAAACAAACTCATGTAGTGTTTAAATTCAGCTTCACGAAAACGATCGATCAATTCCTGGGGGCGATCAGGGGATCGATCCAATTCTTCTTTAATTATCTCCAAGTTTTTTTTAGCCTTGGCCTCTGGGAGTGTTCGGGAGGAACCGAAAAAAACAATCGTATTTTCTACCTCTTCTTTGCAGAAAGTATACGCCATATCAAGGAGTTCTGTACGCATGATCTTAAGGCGCTCTTCCATTTTTTGGTGGTAGATTGCGTCCCTAGAACATTTATGTTTATTATCTTTAGGCATGAAATTAATGAGAAAAGCTTACGTTGGAAAATTTAATAGTATTGTCGATTAATTTGTATATGCGAGCGCAAATGTTTGGGTTAGGTTGATCTTGCTCATCAAAGTCAGTTGGGTGGGCATAGACAAAATTAGGCATGATAACGCAGCGAAAATCGAGCATGAGGGAATTGGCAAAAGGCATGACCGCCATGTATGAGTGGTGACCTCCCGCGGAACAGAGAAACCCAACGACCTTATGATTCCAGGCATCGTTAGTGAGTTCTAATAAATTTTTGGTAGCTGCTGCGACATTATAATTATAAATAGGTGTGGCGAGAATAATACCATCCGCAGCAGCTATGGCTTCGGATAATTCAGTTAGGGCAGGGTGGTTATACGCATCAGCCCCATCGCATATAGGAAGATCGTAATTTTGGAGGTTTATGAATTGAGTTTCTACGGAAAGATCTTGTAAGGCATTGAATGCAAACTCAGCAAGAAGCCTGGATTTGCTTTCTGGATTTAGGCTGCAACTGATTATTAAGATGCTCATTGTTTACTGTGGTTTGTTAGAAAAAGTAAAAAGTCCCGATTATAAGTAATCGGGACTTTTTAAGGCTAGCAGTGTAACCTTTTAGATTCAAGGGAATTAATTAGGGATTAGCTGGGGCTGGTAAAGAATTCGTCTTCGCCAACGATAGAATTATCCACATCACTCGTTACGGGGGTGGCTGCAGCATCCTCTGTAGTCGTCGTCGTGGTGGTGGTCGTCGGGGTTGTGGTGGTGGTCGTTGAGATAACATCCTTACCTACGTTTGGATTACCCGTTTTTAGCGCTTCTTTTTTAGTGTCTTCGAGTGATTTCTTTGTATTATCTTCGAGTGTATTAAGTGCAGCTTTAGCAGTATTGCCGCTTAGAACCGTAGCTGGTGACTTGAGTGCCGTGAGGGCAGGTTTAGCAGCTTTAACTGCTGCGATAATTGCTTTGCTAAGGGTATTTTCATCCACAACAGCAACTACAAGGTTTTTCTCAGCTTCTGTGATTACCCCTGGCTTGGAGGTGCCGGAAATGATGTCACCTGTATCCACGTTCTTTTTACCAGAGCTGTCGATTTTGGCACCTGGGTTCAGTTCACTAGTAATTTGTTCAACGACTTCGTTGCCTGAAGCGTCCATAGAAACGTTATAAGTAGTTGACACAACATCACCGTCTGCATTGAAAATGGTCATGTTATAACTACCGGTATCAACGTTAAGTTCGAAAGCTACATAAAAGATGGTGCCGCGGATGCCAGCAGTACCGGCTTGGGTGACGACATCAAAAGTGGACTTTGGCCCTAGTTTCTTAACATTACCAACGAGTTCACCGTAGTTCAGGGTGAGCTCTGTTTTAGAGGCACTGGGGTCTGCTTGGATGAGCTCGAATTGACCGGCTGACGTATCGAAGGCTTCCTGCTTGCAAGAAGCGACTGTGATACTGGTATTGCTTGGAATGGTAATGATGGAGCCGTTTGAGAAAATCAATACGCAGGAACTGTTTGCCTCAGTATCAATAGTATAGCCCTCTCCGAATATTTGGCCATTGTGGAGAGGATAGGTGGCACCTGTGCTTTCATTAACGAGGAAAACCTCACCTTTGATTTGGGTGGCCTTCACTTTGCCTTTAGGCATTTCAGCAAGAGCGGTAGCGCTCAAGAGGATAACGGCAAATGAAGTGAGCAGTAATTTCTTTAGGGATGCGAATTTCATTTTGAATGCAATACGGGGTTAGTAAAATTTGGACGATCCAATCCTCATCCTAAAGGTTGCTAATCCTCATGCAAGCGCAAAATGAAATTCAAGAGGCTATTTTTAATAAAATTACAGCATTTGACCCGATGGGTGGTTTTTTACTAACGTTTCTGTTATTTAAGACTCAAGGCGGTTTTTCTCTTTTTTGAAACTTTTGGGGATGATCTGCTTCTCGTTACTGGAAGAGAAGGTGTACCAGATTTTACCTTTGTGGGCTTGAGTTGGGTATTAATTTTACGAAGGATTTCGGGGCCGTGAATTTCGAGCATCATTTTCTTTCGTAGGCTAACTGCTTTTTCGAACGCTTTTTTTTCTCCGTATTTTTTAATGGAGAAGGAGGTGCATTTTTGTACACCTGAAGCAGGCCTCCAGCTTACTGAAAAACATTCATGGACAGTGCCGTTTGGGCTGCGCTTTTTTGTTCTGCAGACGCCCAGCACGCCAGTGGTATTGCGGGCATCTTTAAATACAATGCGTCGGCCGGTTGATTGCTTCGGGATATCTGAGATTTTAGTGAAGAGGCTGTCCCTATATTCAATTGCGGCAGCTCGCGCTTGCTTCTTCCCACCCAGTTTTTTATCGCTAAAAAGCTTGGCGTAAGTTTTTCCGTTTCGGTAGGCCCGTACGAACCATCCGTGCGTTGATCCAGAATCGATGCGGCTGATTCCTTTATTGGGTTTTTGTTTTTTTGTTTTCATCTCATCCTCTCCTTTTTGTTAACTTAACTTATTATAGTTATAACATATTATACTTTTAGTGTAATATCAACACATTTTGCTAATTTATTTATAGATATTATATTTTAATTTCAAAAAACTAAGCATAGCGATGCGATGTCTGAGAAAAATCGGTCAAACAGGATATGCATAGCGCGGAGCAAGATTGCCCTTATGCATGGCTCCTAAACGCAGTTACAAGAGATAATCCCCTAGTACTGAGTTTACTATTTTATGAGATGAGTGCTCTGATGCAGCCAAGTTCTTGAATGGGAGAGATGGTGAGCTCTTCATCTTGGAGTGCGATGATGCCCTTTAATGCGGCATAGGCTCCGGACATTGTGGGGATCATGCAAACGCTGTGGAGGATGGCCTCTTCCCTGATTTTACAATCGTCTTGCTGGGGAATTACCCCTTCTGGGGTATTGATAATCATCTGCATATCGCCGTTTTTAATCAGGTCGAGTACATTTGGTCGGGCACCGTCTGATATTCGGAATAGATTGCGTACGGTGATGCCATTTTGCTCTAGATAATCTACGGTACCAGCTGTGGCATATATGTTAAACCCAAGCGCCTGGAGCCGTTGGGCTAAGTCGATTGCTTTGGGCTTGTCTGTGTTTTTGACGGAAATAAAGACATTGCCGCGAGTGGGGAGGCCTGGCTGGGCACCGCTTAGGCTTTTGGCAAAAGCGAGGCCGATGTCTGTGTCGCGCCCCATGACTTCGCCAGTGCTGCGCATTTCAGGAGAAAGCATAACAGGACTACCCGGAAAACGATTAAAAGGAAATACAGACGTTTTAATGCACCAGTATTCCGGGTCAACCTCTCGTGTGAAGCCGATATCTTTGAGTTTTTCTCCGGCCATGACTCGAGCGGCATATTTTGCTAACGGTACACCGATTGCTTTAGCAACAAACGGAATGGTCCTAGATGCTCGCGGGTTGACCTCTAGTACATACAGATCGTCATCTTTAATGACGAATTGGGTATTCATGAGGCCGATAACCTCGAGTTCGCGCGCCAAGGCATAAGTGGCCTTTCGGATGCGTTCAATCATTTCACGACCTACGGTGTGCGGGGGCATGACCATGCAAGCGTCACCGGAATGTACGCCCGCGTGCTCAACATGTTCCAGCATCCCACCGATCACGGTTGTTTCGCCATCGCTGACACAATCGACATCTAATTCAATAGCATCTTCGAGGAATTGATCGAGGAGGACAGGTTTACCCGGAGCGGCATCAAAAGCTTCTCGAACCGCCTTTTTGAGACCCTCCATATCATAAATAATAAACATGCCACGGCCACCTAATACAAACGAAGGCCTTAATAAGATAGGAAAACCGATTTCGCCGGCGACCTCGTAAGCTTTTTCCGGGGTAAGCGCCGTACGATTTTTGGGCTGTTTGAGCCCAAGCTTGCTCAAAATTTGTTTAAATAGCTCCCTATCCTCAGCGCGCTCGATGGATTCGGGAGTGGTGCCTAATATATTAACTCCATGCTCTTTAAGTTCTAGCGCTAAGTTTAATGGCGTTTGCCCACCCAGTTGAATGATAGCGCCCTCGCACTGTTCCTGATAATAAATTTCGAGCACATCGCCTAGGGTGAGCGGTTCGAAGTAGAGGCGACTAGAAGTATCGTAGTCCGTGGAGACGGTTTCAGGATTTGAGTTTACCATGACGGTTTCAAAACCCTGTTCTCTTAAAGCAAATGAAGCGTGAACGCAGCAGTAGTCAAACTCGATGCCCTGGCCGATGCGGTTTGGCCCGCCACCAAGGATCATGATCTTACGTTTATCGGAAGGAATGATTTCGTTTTCCAAGCCGTACGTAGAGTAGTAATAAGGCGTTTTTGCTTCAAATTCAGCGGCACAGGTGTCTACTAGCCGGTAGACGGTATTGACCTCGAATTTGTTACGCAGTTTACGAATTTCCCGCCCCTTACAGCGCAGGATGTTTCCAATTTGTTTATCCGAAAAACCATATTGCTTGATTTTCATCAACAGCTCCGGGGTAAGGAAATCCTTGGTTTTACCGATCAGAGAACGCTCGAGATCTACTATTTCTTTGAGCTGATGGAGGAACCAAGGGTCTATTTTGCTGAGCTCGTGGACCTTTGCAACGCTCATGCCAGCAATAAAAGCAAAACGAACAAAGAAAATGCGCTCGGCGGTAGGTTTGGCGACATTAGCCATGAGTTCATGGCTATCCTTTACCTCCCATTGCCCGTATTTTCCCCCGCCCCCGAAACCGAGACTACCGATTTCAAGCGACCTAACCGCTTTTTGGAAAGATTCCTTAAAAGTACGCCCGATGGCCATGGCTTCCCCAACTGATTTCATGGAAGAGGTTAACGTTGTATCTGCTCCCGGGAATTTTTCGAAAGTAAAGCGAGGGATTTTGGTGACAACGTAATCAATAGAAGGCTCGTAGCTGGCAAATGTTTCTCCTGTAATATCGTTTTTAAGTTCATCTAGCGTGTAGCCGACTGCCAGTTTGGCGGCAAGCTTAGCTATGGGGATGCCCGTTGCCTTCGATGCAAGCGCGGAGGAGCGCGAGACACGAGGATTCATTTCAATAACAATCATATGACCATTTTCCGGATTAATGGCGAATTGGACATTGCTGCCACCTGTTTCGACCCCGATGGCACGTATAACGGCAAAAGAAGCATCGCGCATGCGTTGGTATTCTTTGTCTGAAAGCGTCATGGAAGGCGCTACGGTAATGGAGTCCCCCGTGTGAATGCCCATGGGATCAAGATTTTCGATCGCGCAGATAACAACACAGTGGTCATTTTTATCCCGCATGACCTCCATTTCGAATTCCTTCCAGCCCAAAAGACCCTCTTCAATGAGAACCTCATTGACCGGAGAGGCATCCAAACCCTTTGTGACCATTTCTTCAAACTCTTCTTTGTTGTAGGCGATGCCACCGCCCTTGCCCCCCATAGTATAACTGGGGCGTATAATGATGGGGTAGCGGCCTATTTCCAGAGCGATTTCCCTGGCTTCGGGACGAGTGTGCGCGACATTAGATTTAGGGACACTCAGGCCGATATCGATCATAATTTGGCGAAAAAGAGCACGATCTTCGCCTCGCTCGATGGCTTGAACGTTTGCGCCGATCATTTCGACACCGTACTTATTTAAGATGCCCGCTTTTTCAAGACTGACAGAAAGATTCAGGGCCGTTTGGCCTCCTAGCGTTGGAAGTAAAGCATCCGGACGTTCCTTGGCGATGATCTTTTCAATGATATCAATCGAAAGAGGCTCAATGTAGGTAGCATCGGCAAACTCGGGATCCGTCATAATGGTAGCCGGATTTGAGTTGATGAGAATGACTCGATAACCCTCTTCTTTAAGGGCTTTGCACGCTTGCGTGCCACTGTAGTCAAATTCGCACGCCTGGCCTATAATGATGGGGCCAGCGCCTATGATTAGAATAGATTGGATGTCCGTTCGTTTGCTCATTCAAGGTTACAGTTTGCTGATGAGAGGGTGCAAGGCAAGGGTATTTGATTGTAATGTTATGGGCGATCCTTTGTATCAAAAAAAAGGGCAATTGAATACTACAATTGCCCTTTTTTTGCTAAAACTAACTAAAACTTAGCCCATGATAAAACTATCGAGTGCCTTGGCAACGATATGTTTATCTAAACGAGCAAATTTGACTAAGCCCTGATCTTCCGGGACCTCGACGCGACCCTGAACAAGAGGGAGGGCATATTTATAGAATTGAAAAGCCATGGAAGTGCCGGATTCGTGAATCCAGTTTTTAGGAACCATTTTAACTTCATTGGCTATTTTTTCAAGAGCGGTTAGGCTGGTATCACAGGTATATAAGTCTGTGTCGCCTCTAAGAAGAGTGATCATCATTCCACTGTGACCTTCCATTGCTGCTTGAACCGCATTTTGGCCTGCTAAATAAGCTTCATTATTGTCTGTTTGGGAAGACATGTGAGCAGCGCATCTTTGGGTTGTTCCCAATTTAGTAGATTTTGCGCTTACACCGATTTCCTCCTCGACGATACTGCGCAGATATTCTCCCGCGCCCCCTAATTGTTTGTGGCCAAAAGCATCTACCATTGCAGAAGCGTTAGCGAGGTAATTACCGTCTTGGTCTACAGTGCCTTCACTGACAACAACCAAGCAATAAGGGTTTTGTTTGAGGACGTTTTGCACATCTTCAACAAACTTTTCTTTTACGAAAGGAACCTCTGGGAGGTAAATTAGGTGAGGAGGGTCCATCTCCTGATTGCGTCTTTTAGCAAGAGAAGCACCAGCGGAGATCCAACCCGCGTTACGGCCCATTACCTCTACAATAGAGACCAAGTCATGATTTCCCATAGCGGCGTGGTCGTTGCCCATCTCGCGAATGGTTGTAGCAATGTATTTAATGACGCTACCGTAGCCAGGGCAGTGATCTGTGATTGGCAGATCATTATCAATGGTTTTAGGGATGCCGATGACACGTAAAGCGTAACCACGTGCTTTAGCTAACTCGTCTATCTGATGAGCGGTATCCTGGGAGTCGTTGCCCCCAATATAAAAGAAATAGCGAATGTTGTGCGCTTCGAAAACATCCAGGACGCGATCGAGATCTTGGGATTTTTTGATTTTATAGCGACAGCTACCCAATGCGGAACCCGGTGTGTACCGAAGGGCTCTGATCGTTTGCTGAGATTCTTCCGCAAGGTCGATCAAGTCTTCATTCAAAATACCCTCTATGCCGTTTAAGCCGCCATAGATCTCTTCGACACAGTCGTAGTTCAATGCTTCGCTGATGACTCCTGCTAAACTTGCGTTAATTACTGATGTAGGCCCGCCTGATTGCGCTACTAAAACGTTTCCAATTAATTCTTCAGCCATATGCTTTTACAAAATATCTGTTGGCTAAAAATTAGCATTTGCTCCTTAAATTGCAAACCTTTATCGCAATTTAAGCTATAAAACCTGCTCGAATAGGACATTTTTTGATTCCGGAAAGCGACTTTGCCAAGATTTGGACTCCTTAATGAATGCGTTTACTTGTGCCTTGGCTAAACCAACAGAGGCTTTCGCGTCCTCGTAAATAGCATCAATTTCAGAAGCTGTTAGTAATAATTCCTTTTCGGATTTTAAGTATTGAATAAAAATATCTGATGGAGCGGATTCTTCCAGCATGCTCTTACGGGCGGCCAAAGCATGTTTTTTAATGAGTTCATGGGCTGTTTCGCGACCGACCCCCTTTTTGATTGCCTGCATTAAGACCTGAGTCGTCATAAGCCAGGGAAGATTTTGCTCATTTTCGCGCGCTATTTGAGCTTCATAGACCTCCATTTGCCGAAGAACGGCCATGAAGGTTTCCAGAATACCATCGATCGTGAAAAAACTATCCGGAAGAAAAACCCTACGAGCCACAGAGCAAGAGACATCACCCTCGTTCCATTGGTTACCCATGACCTCTGCGGCGGTTGTTGCAGACCCTTTTAGTAATGCGCAAAAGCCATTGATGCGCTCGCAGCTACGTGCGTTTACCTTGTGAGGCATGGCAGAAGAACCCGTTTGACCTTTCGCGAAACCCTCACTGACCAGGTTTTGCCCAGCCATGAGGCGCATCGTGGTGGCAAAGTTGGCCGGAGCCGCTGATAATTGCAGCAAAGCAGAAACCACTTCATAGTCCAAGGATCTTGGGTAGATCTGGCCGACATTAGTCAATGTTTTTACGGCACGCAGGTGAGCGGTTAGTTTTTCTTCGAATTGTTTGACCTTTTGAGCGTCATCATTAAATAAACGCAATAAGTCTAGCTGGGTGCCGACAGCGCCCTTGACTCCGCGAAATGAATAGCCCTCTATTAAATGATCCAGGCGGGAGATGGATCTAATAAGCTCCTCCCCATACATGGCGAACCGTTTGCCAAGCGTAGTCAGCTGGGCGGGAACATTATGCGAACGGGCGGTGATGATAGTGTCTTGGTGCACTTCTGCTTTTTGTGCAAGCAAAGTAAGGACGGAAACGGCTTTAATGCGTGTGAGTTTAAGGGCTTCGAGTATTTGATATTGTTCTATATTTTCCGTTAGATCTCGGCTCGTCATGCCCTTATGAATATCTTCATGTCCTGCCAAGGCACAAAACTCCTCTATACGCGCCTTTACGTCGTGTTTAGTTTTTTCTTCCCGTGCTCGAATGGAGGCAAGATCCACGTTTTCGACATTTTTTTCGTATGACCGGATAGCATCATCAGAAATAGCTAACCCGAGGTCTCGTTGTGCTTTTAGAACAGCAATCCAAAACCTCCTTTCGAGGACGACTCTGTTTTCCGGGCTCCAGAGGAAAGCCATTGAAGAAGATGCGTAACGTTCGGCGAGTATGTTTGGTATAGACACGATCAGAAATGAAGTTTTTTTATAATTAAACCTTATGGAGGTAATCCTCAATGCATTTCGTGTAAAAAGATATACAATATATCGTTGTTGTGAAAAGGCTGCTATGCGCACAGCCACTTGGGTAATCTCTGGATATTGACATTTATGGCCATTTTTTGTTTGTAAAGGGAAGGAAACTTCTCCTAAATAGTCTAATTTAGAATCATTATAAAATGAAACTCAATCCATCACATAAGCAACAATTAGAGGCAGCTTTGGCGGAAAAAGGCCTTAGGGCTACTCGGCAACGGCAAGTCGTTTTTTCTGTTATAATGGATAAACGAGATCACCCAACGGTTGATGATGTCTTTTCGCGCTGCAAGGCCATTATGCCCTCCATTTCTTTAGCAACGGTATATAATTGTTTGGAGACGCTTGTGGACTGCAAGTTGGTGAGACAGGTTAACTTTGATCGGCAGCCAACGCGCTTTTGTCCTAACGTGGTACCACATGCGCACTTTCATTGTAAAGAGACCGGTAAAGTATTTGATGTTCCTCTCTCTCCAGAGGCGTTTGATAGCTTGAGCAAAAATTTGCCGAAAGGCTGTGATATTGATTCTATAGACATTCTGGTGCATGGAACGTCTTCTCATTCTTTAAATTAAAACGAAACCTAGGTAATATATTATATGGACCAACTTGAAATCAAAAACCTCAATGTTTTTATTGAAAACCAGCACATCCTGAAGGATTTTACGTTAAACGTTCCCAAAGGACAGGTTCATGCCATTATGGGCCCTAACGGCACAGGGAAAAGCACGCTAGCAAAAGCGCTCGTAGGGCACCCTGAGTATGAAATAGACTCGGGTGAAATTACACTGGATGGGCAAAACGTAGTGGGTATGGCGCCAGATGAAATATCCCGCATGGGGTTATTTATGGCCTTTCAGTACCCGAATTCTATTCCCGGCGTAACGCTTGCTAATTTTATTCGCGCGGCGGTACAGGCACGGATGAAGGAAAAAGAGACATTTGTTGCCACCGATTATTATAAAAGACTTTATGAGAAGATGGATCTTTTGGGAATTGATCGCTCTTTCACGTCTCGCGCTATCAATGATGGTTTTTCCGGCGGGGAGAAGAAGCGTTGTGAAATCCTGCAGATGATGATGCTTTCGCCCAAGTATGCGGTGTTGGATGAAACGGACAGTGGGCTGGATATTGACGCGTTGAAAGTTGTGGCAGAAGGTGTTGAGAAAATGCGTGGTCCGGAGACCGGCTTTTTGATTATCACACACTACCAGCGGTTGCTTAATTATATTGTTCCAGACGTAGTCCATGTGATGTACAACGGTCAGATTGTCCGCAGCGGAGGCAAAGAACTTGCACTTGAGCTTGAGGCCAAAGGATATGATTGGGTGAAACAAGAACTGGCGAACTCGAATTAATATTGTAGTATGAGTACACCAAATCCCGTTGATATAGATCGTTCCAAGGGCTACTTTCATTATGATGTTAAGTATAAGCATGATGCGGGCTTCGGCTTGACCCATGACACGATTGATTACATTTCAGATATTAAAGAAGAAGCAGATTGGATTCGGGAGCATCGACATAAAGCGCTTGATGTCTTTCTCAGTAAACCGATCCCAACTCACTGGGCATCCAAAGATCTCGATAATATTGAATTTGAAAAAATACGTTATTATCTCTCTCAAGGAAGCAAGCCAACACGTTCATGGGATGAGGTGCCGGAAGATGTAAAAAGAACCTTTGAACGCCTGGGCATTCCTGAGCAAGAACGTAAGTTTCTTGCGGGCGTGGAAGCGCAGTTTGATAGTGAGGCCGCTTATTCCAATATGCAAAAAAGTTTGGAGAAAGAAGGGGTTATCTTTGTAGGCTCTACAGAAGGCCTTATGAAGTATCCTGAGATCTTCAAGCCGTATTTTGGCAAAGTGATACCGACTGGGGACAACAAGTTTAGCGCTCTGAATAGTGCTGTTTTCAGTGGAGGCAGTTTTATTTATGTGCCAAAGGGCGTGAAGGTGAAGCAGCCCCTGCAGGCGTATTTCCGAATTAACGCGGAAATGTTTGGCCAATTTGAGCGTACCTTGATCATTGTTGATGAAGGCGCTGAGGTGACTTATATGGAAGGTTGTACTGCGCCTAAGTTTGAGACGGCTACGCTGCACTGTGCGGTAGTAGAACTCGTGGCCCTTAAGGGTGCGAAGCTGCAATACATTACGGTGCAAAATTGGTCTAATAACGTGTTCAATCTCGTGACCAAACGCGGCATGGCTATGGAAGACGCAGAAGTGCGCTGGATCGACTGTAATATTGGGTCTCGTTTGACGATGAAGTATCCTGGGGTTATTCTCAAAGGTCGCAGGGCTCGCGGAGAGGTGCTTTCAATTGCACTTGCAAACAATGGCCAACACCAAGATACCGGTGCTAAAATGATCCACGTGGCAGATGAAACAACTTCGAACATTATCGCTAAATCGATAAGCATCGGAGAAGGCCGTTCTACCTATCGTGGCATGGTCAGCATTCCCAAGCATTTAAAGAATTGTAAGAACAATACGGAGTGCGATGCCTTATTGATCAACGCGACTAGCCGTACCGATACCTATCCGGCGATTACCGTGCAGGGAGATCATAACTCGGTACAGCATGAAGCCAGTGTCTCTAAGATAGATTCGGAGAAGATTTTCTACATGATGCAACGCGGTCTTTCGGAAGCGGAGGCCATGAGCTTGGCCGTAAACGGCTTTGTGAACGATTTGGTTCGCGAATTTCCTATGGAGTACAGCGTTGAGCTCAAGCGGTTGATCGAGATGGAGATGGAAGGCTCAGTCGGATAGTTTCTTATACAACAATATATATAAAAAAATTTTCAAAATGGTTATATCACAAGATGCCAAAACATCAATGACGAGCATGCTAAAGCTAGAGCAGTTACAGACATTTCAGTCTCATGTATCATCCTATCATGCGATTTGCCCGTGGCTTTACGGGGAGAAGCAAAAGAGTTGGGAGATTTATCAGGCTTTGCCGTTTCCTAAACCAAAGGATGAAACCTGGCGCTTTTCAAGATCTACAAAATTTGAGCTTGCTCAATATGCTTTGCCTGGAAAATTAGATCCCGCTATAGAAGAGACGCTGGAAGAGCGCTCTAATTTTATTTCTTCTTTCGCCGGAAAAATGGTTTTCGCGGACGATTACACTATCTGCTTCAAAAGCTTGCCTGAAGAGCTGGTCAAACAAGGTGTTCGCTGGAAGCCCTTAAGTGAAGCGATTAGGGAGGATGTGGATTTATTGAAACCTTATCTTCTGAAAAATTATGGAACGATCGGTTCGGATAAGTTCTTTAACCTACATGCCACCTTTTTCCGCGAAGGTACATTTCTTTATATTCCTAAAAATGTAGTGATAGAAGAACCGTTGATTTCGTATCATTGGTCTGTGGCGGATCAAGGCGCTCTTTTCCCTCACACGCTTGTGATTGCGGAAGAAGGGGCTAAGGCAAACTTAATCGATGTATTTCAATCCGAAAATAAGGAGAGTAAAGCCTTTTCCTGCGGTCTGGCAACGATTATCGCCAAGGAAGGCGCGGATGTGTTTTATAAATCTGTTCAAAATTGGAACCAGAATACGCTTTCTTTGCAAATTAATGACAACGTGGCAGATAAGAATGCCCAGCTCAAATCAACTTCATTGAATCTTGGGGGCTCGACTGCGCGAACAGAAGCAAAGACCCATATTCAAGGTGAAGGCGCGCATGTTAAGATGTATTCTTTAACGGTCGCGAATAATGAGCAAGAGATAGATCAACGTACCTACCAATCGCATGAAGCGCCGAACACGGTTTCTGATCTACTTTATAAAAACGCACTGTTAGATAACGCCAGAACAATTTTTGCGGGTCTTATTCGAGTAGAGCCTAATGCGCAAAAAACGGACGCTTATCAAACAAATCGCAATCTGTTGCTTAGCCCGACTGCGCAATCTAATTCGCTGCCCGGATTGGAGATTGAGGCAAACGATGTTAAATGTTCACATGGGGCTACTTCCAGTATGATTAACCCTAGTGAGCTATTTTACTTTCAAAGCAGGGGGATCAAGAAACAACAGGCGGAAGAGTTGCTTGTATTCGGGTTCTTTGAAGAGATTATTCAAAAGTTTGAGAATCAAGAGCTGGCAGAAGCTATGCGAGACTTGATCAAAACAAAGTTTAAGCGATAACAACTAACGCATTAGCAAAAATTTAATCACAACGATAGCATGTCGGAATATATCAAAATCTTGGACCAGGAAGGTGTATTTAATGCGATTAAAGACATTTTACTCAAAGAGGCCTGTAATAAAAAAGTAACGGTAGGGTTGACTGGAGGAAGCACCCCGAAGGCTTTTTACGCCTGGGCGGTCAAACAAGGGCACTTTGATTCAGATGATTTTAAGAATGTTGTTTGGTCTGTGAGCGATGAGCGTTGTGTGCCGCTTTCCAGTGAGGAGAGTAATTTTGGTAATGCGGATCGTATGCTGTTAGCGCCTCTTGGTATTGAGGGCGCGCATAAATTACCATGGCCGGTTGATTTAGCGCCTCAAGATGCCGCAAAGGCTTATGGGCAAGCCTGGCAAAAGCAATTTGGCGATGATGCTACGTTTGATATCTGTTTTTTAGGCATGGGGGAAGACGGCCATACCGCTTCTATTTTCCCAGGGAGCTTGTTGTTGGAAAAACCCTGCGGAGAAAATTTCGCCGCGATTGATGTTCCGGGTAAAGGATGGCGGCTCAGCATCACCCCTGAAGGATTGGGGAAATGCGCACATGTGGTGATTGTTGTGACAGGATCAAATAAAGCGTCTGTTTTGAAAGAGGTTTTGGAGGGGGCTATAGCTGTGAAGAAACACCCATCCCAATTGCTCCGAACGTTGAATACGAAAGTGACATGGCTCGTTGACCACGAGGCTGCAGCTTTGCTGGAAAATACAGCTGGCCGGTAAGTTGACTAGGATTTTTTAAACGGAGGTTGCGTTACCTTTTGAACCGTTTTGACGAGTGGAGATCTCGTGTCATGGGGGGCCGTAAATAAGTGAATATTTGCGGTCTCTTGACCAATAATTTCCTGGGCACGCTTAAGTGCCTCTTTGGTGGAGAGATTTGGGTTTTTGGGTTTATTGGGGAAAAAATTATTTTCGCCTATAATGTCGTAGATGCCAGAGTTTTTTAAGACGCGCTCAAAATCATGTCCTGCGCCACTGATAATCAGATCTCTATCCTTCTCTCTGGCGAATCGAGCAAGATCGCCAATGGCCATGACGCTTGTAGCGTCAATATGATGGGCGTTGCGCACTCGCAAAATAATCACTTTGATGCTAGGATCTTCGTAGAGTAGCCTGGCTTGGTCTAGGAAAATATCAGAAGAACCGAAGAAAAGATCTCCTTCAACATGTACAATAGAGATGCCGGGAATTTCGGGTTCGCCCGAGCCTTTGGTTTTTTCTGTAAGCTCACCGTGGCTATTAAAGGAGTAGGCAATAAGTTGCGGTTTACTGACCTTTTTGAGAAAGAGTATAATAGACGATGCGGCTCCTATATATATAGCTTGGTCTAACGGAAAGAGCAGACCGGAAAAAAATGTTACCAGAAAGACAGTCGCATCGGATCGGGTTGATTTGATGATGGCGCCGATGTGTTTTATGTTAATTAAAGAGCAGCCCACTATAATAACAATGGTAGCAAGCGAGGCAGTGGGAATATGGCCGATGAAGGGTCCTAAGAGTAATACGCCAATGACCAAAAGCGTGCCGCTTATAATACTGGACAAGGGAGTTTGCGCGCCACTGGCTCGATTAAGAGAAGAACGGGTGAGTGAGCCGGAAATCGTCATTCCAGAACCAAACGCGCTAGCGCAGTTGGCGAAACCGAGGCTCAGCATTTGTTGATTGAGGTCGATTCTTTCTCCCGATTGGGCGGCAAGGGTTTTTGAAATAGAAGAACTCTCTAGGATAACCAGGAAAGCGATTGCAAAGGCCGTAGCCCCCAAGCGGCTAATCAACTCAAACGTAAACTCGGGAATAGAGAGAGGCCAATGCCCCGGAGGAAATGCGTCCAAAAACTCTACGGATATTTTAAATTGGGACATCACAGACCCTAAAAGAGCGCTTAACAAGATGGCTAAAATGATGTTAGGCCAATGTGGGCGGGCTTTTTTCAGCGCGATGTACACGAGTGCTGTAAATATTGAAATCAACACAGAAGGGATTTGAATGACCCCGACCTGTTTGATGATCTCGCTAAAAGCAGTAAAAAAAGTTGGTTCTCTGGGGATATGGAGGCCTGTTGCCTGGTCTAGCTGGTTGATTATAATGAGGAGAGCGGCTGCGGTTATGTAGCCCGAAACAACACTCATGGAAACATATTGCGTAAGAGCAGCAAGCCGCAGTACAGAGCCAAGGATGAGAACAACGCCGACCATGAGGACGAGCGTGGGAAGGGCGATGATCGCTATTTCCGGAGGGAGACCTAGCGCTAGAAAAGCACTCAAAATAAGAGCGGCCGTGGCGTTTGTTGGCCCGAGCATCAGGTAGCGCGAGCTGGCAAAAATAGGGCCCAAAATCGAACCAATGGCTGAGGCATAGATCCCGAAGGTGACGGGGAAGCCGGCTAATAAAGCATATGCCATCCCTTGGGGGAAATCGAGTAAAGATACCGTAGAGCCCGCTTTTGCGTCTGCCTTAAGTTTGCGTAATGAATACCCTTTGAACGCGCAAAGTATAGGGAAAAAGTGTTTTATGGTCTGAAATAACTTCATGACAACAGGAAACGGTTGGAGATTCCTTTCTCTCATCTAATATTGATGAAGGTGTAAAGGATGGCGAGGATAAATCTTTTGTGTGAATGTGGGCGCTTAGGGAAGTAGCTTGAAATAGACTCTTTTTCCAATCTGAAAAATATGAGCGTCTTGGGTTACTTCGATTGGCATAAACGGATCCGTTGCCTTTTCATTATCGACTTTAACGGAACCTTGCTCTAGCAGCCTCCTAATTTCTTTTTTACTCGGGAATAATTGAGTTGCGGCAATCAGATCAATTAAATTCATTGTGAGCTCAGGCGATAGGCTAGCAAAGCTAAACTCAGGCATATCCTCCGGTAAGTTTCCTTTAGAGAAGACAGATTCGAATTGGGCGAGCTCATGAGCTCCTTGTTCCGGTGAATAAAAACGGGAAACAAGTGCCTGGGCGAGCGCCTTTTTCATGGCCATGGGGTGAGCGTCTTTGAGTTGCTCGACTTCATGAGGTGTCTTTAAAAGCAGTAATTCGTAATAAACCCACATGGTGTCATCGCTAATAGACATGATTTTACCAAACATATCCTTAGCCGTATCATTAAAAGAAATGTAATTATCATAGCTTTTCGACATCTTTTGCACGCCATCTAAGCCAACGAGCAGGGGCATACAGATAACGGCTTGCTCAGACATGCCGGCATCCTTTTGTAAGATCCTGCCTACGAGTAGGTTGAAAAGCTGGTCGGTGCCGCCGAGCTCAACGTCTGCCTGAACCATTATAGAATCATAGCCTTGGACGAGCGGGTAGAGGAACTCTACAATCGAAATGGGGGTATTGTGTTGATAGCGCTTGGAAAAATCGTCCCTTTCGAGCATGCGGGCAACGGTCATTTTGCGTGCCAAGTTTAAGGAGTCCGCAAACGTCATATCCTTAAACCATTCACTATTATAGCGAACTTCGGTTTTATCCTTATCCAGAACCTTAAAAACCTGGTCGAGATAAGTTTTGGCGTTTATTTGAACCTCTTCCGTAGATAGCACCGGACGGGTGGCGGAACGACCTGAAGGATCGCCTATCATAGCTGTGTAATCCCCTATAATCAAGACAGCTTGGTGCCCAAGCTCCTGAAATTGGCGCAATTTATTGAATACGACTAGATGGCCAAAAGTGAGGTCAGGGCGAGTAGGGTCTACGCCTAATTTGACCCGTAATGGCTTATTAGAAGCCATTTTGCTTTTTAAATCCTCTTCCCCGATCAAGGTGTCTGTACCCTGTTTGATGATATTTAGCGCATTCATTAGAGGGGCAGTATAGTGGGACAAAATCTTTTGGTAAAGCTTTAAGATAGTAAGGCTTTAATATATACCATTGATCTTTATTCATCTTGTTGATTTATTTATAATTAAATTAATTTTTAAATTGACATTATATTTATTTATTAACATAATACTATAATTAAATACTATAATTAATATAAATATGTTAAGTAAATGTATAAACTTTTCAGATAAATCATTAATAAACTTTAAATAAATCAAGAATATGCAAAATACAACAAGAACTCCCTTTGGCCAAACAAGAACTCCTTTTGGGCAAACAAACGTACCTTTTGGGCAAACAAATGTGCCTTTTGAACAAAAAAAGGAAACGACTGTTAATGACAAGAATACCAAATCTATTATATTAAATAATAGCGAATGGGGAATTTGTCATAGCTTAAAAAAAGGGGCAAGCGCTCTTTATGATTGGGTATTTGGAAGCCCTGTCACTACAAAGCTTGAAAATCGAGTAATCGAAGTGGAAAACAAGAAAGTTGAAGCTAGAAAAATTCTGGTTGAATTTAAAGATAAGGAAATTGAGTTTGATTTCGTTGATGGGCCTATAAGTGAAGATGAGATGCTGTTTAAGTTGCAGCATACTGCTAGTCTTTTAGAGTCACTAGGAAAGACTATGGATGAGGACGCTATTCAGGAGAAAGTATGTTCCTTGATGCAGACAGTGCTTTTGTTGCAAACAGTAGAGAGTGTGACTGATGGTGCTGAGAATGTAGAAGCATTTAAAGATAAATTAATGAATAATATCTACTTCTTTAATACTATAGAAATGGCTATTAATGAAGATGATGAGGTAGATGCCGAAGCATTTAAAATTCAATTAATGCACGCTTTACTTTTCTTGGAGTCATCAGGGTTTGACATGGGAGAGAAAGGTTTTGACGATTTTGACAAAGAAGCGTTTATGAGTCAATTAATGGGTGGAGAACTTTCTTTGGCAGGAATAGAGAATGATAACAACATCAATGAAGTAGAAGTCCAAGAACAAGTTATTGAAGAAACAAGTATCGTTACAACAACGCCGGAGCAAGAGGGCTGGATGAGCTGGGCAGGTAGTAAGATTAGTTCGGCTTATAACTGGACAGTGGGCAATACTTCTGAAACAAAGCTGACAGACAGAAACGTTTCGGATCAGAAAAAGTCTGAATATAGTCCATTTGTAAGGTATACGGTAGGGGCAGTAGGTGCCGTTGCAGGGTATTTTTTAGGTAAAGAAGTAGGTAGCTATTTAGATAATTGGTATACCTTTGGTTTGGCGAAAACAATAGGCGCTACTTCAGGAGCTATAGGTGGGTACAAGGCTGCTATATACTTGCTTGAAAACGGTAGTATTGATGGAACAATTGCAATTGCTAAGGGTATGGCTGCTGGGCTGCTTGTCGGCATGGCTTCCGTAGTGATTATGGGATTGTGCGGGCTAGCGCCGGTGCTTGCTGGATCAATGGGCGCGATTGTATGCTTGCTTATTCTTTCAACGCTGGTGGGTGGTTTGGTTGCTTATCAAATAAGGCAATATACTGCACCTGCAATCAAGGAAAACGTTACTGAAAATACGAATAATGTTACAACGACATCAAACTCGGAAGGCTGGATGAGCTGGGCGGGCGGTAAGATTGGTTCAGCGTATAATTGGACAATGGGCTACGATTCTGAAAAGAAGATCACGGAAAGAACGATTTCGGATAAGAAAAAGTCTGAGTACAGCGCATTAGTGAAATTTGCCGTAGGAGCGATGGGAGCCATTGCAGGATATTATTTAGGTAAGGAACTCGGCAGCGCTTTGGATTCGTGGTGGACATTCGGCTTAGTGGAAAAACTGGGTGGCGCTACAGGAGCTTTAGGTGGATACAAGGCCGCTATATACTTGCTTGAAAATGGTAGTGTTGATGGTGCGATCGCAATGGCTAAGGGAGCAGCAGCTGGATTGCTGGTTGCAATGTCAACGGTAGTACTTATGGGATTATGCGGGCTGGCACCGGTGCTTGTTGGATCAATGGGCGCGATCGTATGCTTACTTCTTCTCTCAACGCTGGCGGGGTCTTTGGTTGCTTATCAAATAAGACAATATTATAGTGAACCAACGGAAGATTTAGTGCCTCTGCAAACTGAAGAGAAGTTAGAAGTTGTCAGCGATAATAATAACGCCACAACTACATCAACGACAGAGACTGAAAATTGGTGGAGTGGTTTGACGATAGGTATAGCGTAAATTGACTGTACTGTTGCGAAACAAAGCTTAAAGAAAATGAGCCTGTTGAGAATCGCTTGGCGGTGTCATGTTCATGATTTGCCAGGCTTTAGGGGTAAGAATGCGTCCTTGGGGTGTTCTCTGCAGATAGCCCTCTTGGATGAGATAGGGCTCATGGGCTTCTTCGAGGGTATGGGTTTCTTCACCAACCGCTATAGCAATTGTATTTAGCCCAACGGGACGGCCTTTGTAGTTTTCTGCCATGACGCGTAGGATACGTTTATCCATTTCATCGAGGCCCTGGGCATCGATTTCCAATAGTTCGAGGGCTGCAATGGCTAAAGGCTTTGTGATGGTACCTTTGCCCTTTTGTTGAGCATAGTCACGCGTAAAATAAATCAGATTGTTTGCAATACGGGGTGTGCCGCGGGCGCGAGCGGCAATTTCGAGGGAAGCATCATTGTCTATAGGGACATCGAGGAGGTTGCAACTGCGGAGAATGATTTTTGTGAGATCCTCCTTGTTGTAATAATCCAAGCGCGTTTGTAGGGTAAAACGGCTCCGTAATGGGGCGGAAAGGAGGCCAGTGCGGGTGGTGGCTCCGATGAGCGTGAACTGAGGAATGTTGAGACGGATGCTGCGTGCATTAGGGCCTTGATCGATCATAATATCGATACGAAAGTCCTCCATAGCGGAGTAAAGGTATTCCTCGACTGTTTTGGGCATGCGGTGTATTTCATCAATAAAGAGTATATCGCCCTTTTCGAGGTTTGTGAGCAGGCCAGCTAAATCTCCCGGCTTTTCTATAACAGGGCCTGAAGTGATACGGACATTAGTCCCCAGTTCATTGCCAAGAATCCAGGCAAGCGTGGTTTTGCCCAGGCCAGGGGGACCGCTTAGCAAGATATGATTAAGGGCATCCTCGCGCGCTTTAGCCGCGCCGACCATGACTTTTAGGCGTTCCAGGGAACGCCTTTGGCCGGTAAAATCATCAAAAGAAAGCGGGCGGAGTTGATTTTCCGCATGAGGGTGGTTGTTAGCTAACGCACTTTGAAGAAAAGTTGTGCCGGTTTCGCTTTGAAGAGAGGGGCTAGACGTTTCCATAAAATGAGAATGTTAAGCAACGTGCGCGGGCATATCCTTGTCTGCCATGCGGTTAATGACGGCACCTAGGGAACGCAGTTTGTTATCAATATTTTCATAACCACGATCCAGGTGGTAGATGCGCTGAATCCAGGTCTCTCCCTGAGCTATTAAGCCAGCGAGAACCAAAGCAGCACTTGCCCGAAGGTCTGATGCCATAACAGGGGCGCCAGAAAGGTGATTTACCCCATTTATGATCGCACTAGCACCCTCAATAGAGATATTTGCGCCCATGCGAAGTAACTCCGGAACATGCATGAAACGATTTGGATAAATACGCTCGGTGACAATACTGATACCTGGCGTGAGTGCCATAAGCGTTGTCATTTGAGCCTGCAAATCTGTCGGAAAACCCGGGAAAGGAAGCGTAATGATTTCCAATGGTTTGAGGCGATCTAAAGAACCACGAGCACGGACGGTTTGCGAATCAATGATTGTGATATCCGCATTGGCTTCTTCGAGTTTATGTAAAAGAGAACGCATGTGGCGTACTTCAGTGCCCTTTACCGTAATGTCATTTTTGCCTAAAAGACCGGCAATGATGAACGTACCCGCTTCAATACGATCCCCACAGACGCTGTAACGGCAGCCATTTAGTTTTTCTACCCCATGAATCGTGAGGTAATGCGTGCCTAGGCCCTCAATTTTTGCCCCCATCAAGAGTAGCATTTGGCAAAGATCTTCGATTTCCGGCTCACAAGCGGCGCTATCGATACGCGTTGTTCCCGGAGTAAGAACAGCGGCCATAATAAGGTTTGCGGTTCCTGTTACTGTGCTGCCATGGCGACCCCCTAAAAAGATATCAGAGCCCTTCATGCCGCCAATACCATCGAGATAGACGTAGCCATTGTTGATATTGACAGAAGTACCCAATTTGGAAAAGCCCTTGAGGTGGAGATCAATAGGCCGTTGCCCGATGATGCAACCGCCCGGTAAAGAGACGATAGCTTGGCGTAGTCTGCCAAGTAAAGGCCCCATGAGGCAAACAGACGCACGCATTTGGCGAACCAAATTGTAAGGAGCCTTATGTGTAATGTTTTTTGCTGTGATTTCCCAAGTGCCCGGTACCGTTTCCGCAACCTCTGCTCCTAAATGCTCCAGTATTTGAGCCATGAAGCGAACATCGCTTAAGTTAGGCACATTTTCAATAACACACGTTTCTTCCGTTAGCAGTGTGGCTGCAAAAATGGGTAAACAGGCATTTTTCGCGCCACTAACATTAACCGTACCCCACAACGGATTTCCACCAATAATTTGCACAACATCCATGGGAAGAATTACAAATTAAAATAAGGTGGTCGGCAAATGAAATATTTAAGATTTCTTGATTAGTTCGCGTCAGGGCCTTGTTGCTTACGTGGAGGACGGTTATGCCCATCTGGTTTATGCCTGTCGCCAGAACGATCGCGATTATTCGGACGGTTATAATTCTTTCTAGGCCCGCCACCTTGTTTGCGAGAGGAATAAGGGCGCCTTCTACGTTGATCATAAGGGCGATACTGCTTCTCTTCTTCCTTTTCCTTACGCCCAATGAGCTTAAAGAAAGTTGCTTTTACAAATTGGAAAAAGTTGCTTGGGCGTTGCGGCTGCCTTTTGTGGTGATGTTCTCTGCCAGGTTGGCGTTCACGGTTGGATTGGCGCTCGCGGCCAGGCTGATCATCCCTTGAAGACTGCGCTGAACGCTCCTCCCTTTCTCGTGGTTGGCGATTACGGTTAGAACGACGCTCGCGGTCGGGCTGTTGCTGGTCATCCCTTGAATATTCGTCTCTTTCCCGCGATTGGCGTTCCCTAGGGGCTTGCCTTGGGTAGTCTTCCCGTTCTCTTGGCTCGCGTGCTTCTCGTGGTTGACGAGGTTTGCGATCATAGGAAGGGCGATCCCGCTGAACGTAAGCAGGTTTTTCTTCTGATGAGTCGTCCTCATTGAAAAGTGATTCAGGATTAGTGACTGCTTCCGGGTGTTCCTTTTGGAATTCACTGACTTCCTCAATGAAATTCTTTTGTGGAATGTGGAGGTCTTCCGATTTTGCCGGAGGACGCTCATCTTGATGCGGCTGGTTAGAGGCCCGCTTGGCGGGCTTCCAACGAGAACGTAAATTAGATTTTTGAGCCGAAGACGGTTGGGACGGTTTATGTTCTTTATTGTGTTCGCCTGAAGAATTTGCTTCGGTACCTGGTTCGTAGTAATGACTTGGGTGAGATTTCTTTTTCTCTTTACCCGTATTGTCTTCAAAATCTGGCATGATGAATAGAGTTTAGTATTTTCTGATAGGTTATAATAGATTTCTTCCTAATGAATGAACCATATATATGCGAAATATACAACGGGATCAATCTAATAATTTTCGCGGTATTTTTCCCTACTATTGATCAAGGATGGCGGACGATCAATTTTGGCCGGATTTATCTTCCAGTTTTTTCTTATGACGGGCGAATTCGCGCATATTGACGGCCACATCGTCTTTCTCGAAGATTTCCTCACCCAGGATGTTTTCCATGACGTCTTCAATCGTGAGGACACCCGCAAAAGAGCCAAATTCATCTACAATAATGGCAATTTGCTGATGTGCTTTTAGAAATTCCTTAAGCGCTGCAGCCAAGGTGCCCGTTTCCGGGAGAAAAAGAGCCTTATGCATGAGCGATTTTACCTGAACTTGCGTCTTCTTTTCGGAGTGAGCTTTTAGAATATCCCGACGACGGATGATGCCAATGGCATTATCGATGTCCTCTTCATAAACGGGCATGCGAGCAAAGGGGATATTGGGGTACTCACGCAGGACATCCTCTAGAGACATGCAATCCTCTAGGGCGGTGACAACGGTACGCGGTGTCATGATTTCGCTGATAACACGATTATCCAGGCCTAAAGCGTTAGTAATGAGAGCTCTCTCTGTTGGTGACATCGTTCCTTCAAGCGTACTTTTATCCGCTAAGAGAATGATTTCCTTGTCGGAGGTGTGCATGATGTTTTTGCCCGGCACCAATAAACGCACCGCTAGTTTACAGGCCCTTGAAATCGGCAGCATAACCAATCGCACCAGGCGAATTGCCGGGACAGCAAAATCCAGAAGGCCATGGCGGTAAATGACGCCTATGTTCTTGGGGATAATTTCTGAAAAGAGCAAAATACCTAAAGACATACCGATGGAGAAGTATAGTAAACTATCGTCACCAAAGATCTGGGTGGCTAGACCCCCAACGAGGACAGCACCTAAAGTATTGGCAATGGTGTTAAGGGCAAGAATGGCAGAGCTGGTCTCTTCTATGTCCTTTTTATAATGGTACATTTTTTTTCCACGAACAGGATTCGTTCGTTTTAAGTCTTCGATGTCTGCGGCAGACGCACTCAGCGTGATCGCTTCGAGGAGAGAACAGAATGCAGAGATGCTAATAGTGCAAACGATGGCAATGACAAGATTTAACATTTTATTTTACAAAAAAAATGCACGTAAGCGGGAAAAAATGATTTCCGTAATTCATATTTATATGCTTTATTATTGGCTTAAACGATCCCATCTTCAAGATAAAACATGACTGAGACCCTTAGTAAAACTCCCTTACATGAATTTCATGAACGACACGGGGCAAGATTTGTTCCTTTTGCCGGTTGGCAGATGCCGGTACAATATACCTCTATTATTGAAGAACATAAAGGAGTGCGTGAACAAGCCGGGTTATTTGACGTAAGCCATATGGGCGAAGTCCTGGTGCGAGGTTCGCAGGCCGGGATGTTTTTAGACTATATTATGACGAATGCTATCAGCAACCTTAAGCCTGGAAAAGCAGTATACTCGTTAATGTGCAATGAAAACGGGGAAGTCATTGATGATGTGATTGTAACGTGCCTCAATATCGCAGAATACATGGTATGCTTAAATGCCTCCAATGCGCAGAAAGACATTATTTGGATGCTTGACCAGAGTGTTTCTTTCGATTGCCTTATAAAAGATGTGTCCCTGGAATACGCCTTGTTGGCCTTACAGGGGCCGAAGGCACAAGCAATTTTGGAAGCAGTTACGAGTAAGGAATGGAAGCACTTGAAACGATTCCATGTGGAGAAAGTGGAAATAGATGGAATAGAAGTATTGGTGAGCCGTACCGGTTATACGGGAGAGGACGGCTTTGAGCTCTATTGCCCCTGGGATGAAGGAGGTATGCTTGCCGAACTCATTTATGAAAAAGGTAAATCCTTGGGGTTGATTTTAGCAGGATTAGGCGCACGGGATAGTTTAAGGCTTGAAGCTGGTTATCCTCTCTACGGACATGAGATCAGCGAGACCGTTGGCCCTCTTGAAGCGGGCTTAGAATGGGTCATTAAATGGGGTAAGAAAAATGATTTTATTGGCCGCATGGCCTTAGAAACGCAAAATTTGAACGCAGGGGTAACCCAGACCGTTGTCTTTTACATTTTAGATGATCGCCGCATAGCACGGGAAGGAGCGGAAGTGTTTTCCGGAGATGAGCTTGTTGGGCGCGTGCTTTCCGGAAGTTTTTCCCCCATGATCGGCAAAGCCATAGGAAGCGCATTGATTAAAAAAGCGTATGCCGCTAGCCAAGATCTGTGTGTTGATATTAGGGGAACCAGACTGCCTCTGCAGATCAAAAAGCCACCTCTACACAAATCATAAACCGTTATGAATCTGGATTATTTTGGAACAGATGGAATAAGAGGGCGATATGGATCAACCTTCTTTACGGAAGCTTTTGTCAAAAAGCTTGGAGTGGCGATTAAGCATTTTGTAAAAGAACGCAGTGAGGGGGAGAAAGTAAAAGTTATTATAGGGCGTGACACCCGAGCTTCAGGGCAAGCAATAGAGAACCACTTTATTTATGGGTTAGCAGGAGATGGAGTCGAGATCGTTCGTTTGGGTGTGTTGCCGACACCGGGAGTATCTTTATTGGTAGACGGGCTAGATGCGGACATGGGGGTCATGATCACTGCATCGCATAATCCGGCGAGTGATAACGGATTAAAATTCTTTAATAAAAGCGGGATGAAGCTGTCTCGCGAAGAAGAACGTGCAATTGAAGAGAGGTTAGGGGCAATTGAAGTGCCTGTAATATCAGGTGATGGCGAGATCCAATCATTGGATGGAGCAGACTTATACGCAAAGACCTTTCTTAGCTTGTTTTCTAGTACTTATTTTCACAACTTAAAAATTGTTGTAGATGCGGCGAACGGAGCGATGGCAGGGATCAGCCCCGAGGTGATGCGCTCCTTTGGCGCAGAGGTTATAGCAATCGGAGATCAGCCAGATGGCAATAATATAAATGATTGTGTGGGAAGTGAGTTTCCCCAGCATTGTCGATCGGCGGTGATGGAGCACAGTGCGGATATCGGGATCGCGCATGATGGGGATGGGGATCGGCTATTAATATGCGATGAACATGGGGACGTGGTGCCCGGGGAAGTTGTCATGGGTGTGATTTCCAAGTATTTGATCGATATGGAAAGCCCGGGGAGCAAAACGCTTGTGACAACGGTACAAAGTAATTTAGGCCTAGATAAAGCGATTAGAAAAGCAGGAGGAAGGGTCGCCCGTGTAGATGTGGGGGATAGAAATGTTGCTTACAAGATGCTTGAACTGAAAGCCGATTTTGGCGGAGAGAGCTCTGGGCACTTGATCTTTTTTGGCCATTGCATGAGCGGGGATAGTCTATTTGCGGCATTGATGTTTATGAGTATTATGCGAGACAAGCGTAAAAGCGTGAGTCAGTTAGCGTGTGAAATACCCCTTTTCCCGCATAAAGCAGCAGCCGTTGTTGTTGCGGAAAAAAAGCCCTTGGAGACGCTAGAGGCGCTCAATCAAGCTCGTGCTAAATGGGAAAACTTCTTTGGCCAAGAAGGTCGACTTCTCATCCGCTATTCGGGAACAGAGCCCAAGCTAAGGTTACTTGTGGAAGGGCAAGATGAACAAAGCGTTAATCAAGCAATGCAATCGTTGTTAGATGCGATTCAATCGGATTTTAATTTGTAGGTACCATGGTAGAAGAGGTTGAAATAGAAGCTCTTGATTCACTGTTGCAGGATTTCGCCGCTCGTGCGAAGAAAGCCCTTTTAACGAAAGATTATGATTACGCGATAGAGACGCTCCACTTCTTATTATCCAAAGAGCCCGGGTGCTTAGCTTTGCGTGTGTTGCTAGAAGAAGCTCGCGAAAAACAATTATCGCAAAAAGGAGTTACCCGTCGATGGCGGGATAAACTGGTTGGTGTAACGCATTGGGGCTGGTTTCTGCTTTTTTGGAAAAAGAAGCCCTATAAGGCGTTAGCTGTACTGGAGCGCTTGAGAGATGCTTTTCCTGAAAATCTTTATTACACCAGACGTTTAGGCAAGCTTGCCCAGATGCTTGGCTTGAAGACAACGGCATTACATCTTTATGAGACCGTGTGCGATCAAGAGCCATCTCATGTGGAAGGTTTGTTGGATTTAGCAGAGGCGTGGCTTGCAAGTGGCCATGTGGAAAATGCGCAAAAAGTGGCTCTGAAAGCCTATCGATTTGCGCCTGGGAATATCCGAGCTGAAATTGTTGCCCAGCGGGTGACCGTTGCTGCTATGGCTCGCGTTGAAGCGTAGTTACTGTTGTTAAACCTTGAAGATGGAGCCGAGGTTCTTCCCTAAGAGTAAGGAAGCGCCCACGATAGTGACGGCAAGAAAAGCCATTGCCCACACGCCTAATGCGCAAGCAATGAAAGGCCCATCGCCGAGCAAATTCATGAGCACGTAAATGGCTTTTGTGATCGGGTAAAATTGCTGCTTTTGAGCCAGAATAAGAGAGTCGGATACTTCGAGCATTGTTTGGGAGAAGACCAACAAGCCACCGGCCATGAGGTTGGCAAGGATAAGTGGGATGGTAATCTTGACGCTCGATTTTAAAGGGGAGCAACCGAGGTTTTGGGCGGCTTCCTCGTACGTGCTACTGATTTGCTGAAGACCGGATATGGCAGAGCGCACCATGAACGGAAGTTTGCGGACAGCGTAAGCTATAATCAGGAGTGCGGTAGGGTTTTCAACCGGATTAAGGAAAGAGAAAAAGTTACCCTCTTGGCTCATGGCAAGATAGCCGAATGCCATGACGATACCCGGTACTGTGAGCGGGAGCATTGCTACGGCATCAAGTATATTGCGGCCCGGGAGCTTTGATCTTACGATTACGAAGGCGATACCGATGCCCAGAAAAACGTTTAGTAATGTTGCGCAACCCGAGTAGAATAAACTGTTCTTGATGGAAGGCAGCGTGTAGTGGCTGCCCAGGGCAATTTCATAATTACCGAGCGTCCAGCTAGAGGGGAGGATGGATTGATACCAGTCTGATGAAAACGAAATCAAGATCACAGAAATATGCGGCAGGAGCGCAAAAAAGATGACTGTGCTAAATGCTAAGAAGCACCACAGTTTTCCCCAAGGGCCAAGAAATTGTGTGGATTTCGCCTGATTGGCTTTGGCCATCATCGTGAATGGATTTCGGCCGAATAGACCTTTGCCCATAGCGTATACCATAAGGGAAAGCATGAATAAGACGACAACAAGGGCGTAAGGGAAAGGGTCGTTGCCTAGGTTTTTAAGGCCGTGAAAAATTTGTACAGATGTGACGCGACTGTAGTCAAATATAAGCGGAACACCCAGTTCGGTGAACGACCAGATGAAGACAATGGTGCATCCCGCAAAGAGACCCGGGCGAATTAACGGGAGGGTGATTTTAAAGAATTTGCGAAAACGATGGCAGCCAAGATTTTGGGCAGCTTCTTCCAACGCGGGGTCAACATTAGCCAGGGAGGCAACTGCATTTAAATAAAGGATGGGATAAAGACTAAGGGCGTTTACGATGATGATGCCCCAGAATTGACCTTCGCCCAGCCAGTTGATGTACTCATGGGGGGCCAGGAGTCCTATCTTTTGTAGGATGACATTAACAGAGCCGTAGGGGCTTAGTAGCTGTCTGATGCCAATTGCGCCCACGAAAGGCGGGAGCATGATAGGCAGCAAAACAAGTGCCATGAAAAAGCGTTTGCCGGGGAAGTCGTATTTATCCGCTAAACGGGCTAATGGGAGCGCTATCAGTAAGGCGAAGAGGGTGGAGAAAAATGCGATGCCTAAAGCGTTGCGAAGCCCCTCCACGTAAACTTCATTTTTAAAGACTTCCTGTATGAAGGCGAATGTGAATTTCCCATCGATGTCGTAGAACGCACCGGTGAGCACTTGACATATTGGCCAAAGGAAGAAAATAGCGAAGAAAAATATCGTTACTAAGTAGATTGGTATAGATAGTCTTTTGGTCATGGCGCTGACTTAATCTAAACTATTTTTCACAAAAACAAGTTATTGACGAGTTTAAAGTAGCATAATTCATCTTTTGATATCAACTTGCGCATGAAAGAGATACTAAAGGGATACAGTATAGCCTGTTTGCGTTAAACCAGTTGCCCAAAGGCCAGAGAATGTTCTTCTATGAACTTAAGCTGGCTGTACAGAAATTCCATCTTGGGGAGAGTGACTCCTTGACTTTTGGCACGCCTGATGGGTTCTTTTATTAAGGATTCAATTTCCAGTGGGCGCTTTAAGTCAAAATCTGTTTTCATACTGGTAGGATAGGGCTCCATATGTTGCGTGCTACGCATCCATTGGTTAACGAGCTCTTCGGAGATATCTCTGCCTTGGGATTTTGCCGCGGCAACGATTTCCAGCATCAATTCGTTAATCATGGTACAGCTATTTGCGTTGGTCAGTAGTTGTTTGGAATTGGCGTTGAGGACAACTGCAAGGGCGTTAAAGGGGATGTACCATAGCAGTTTTTGCCAACGGACGGTTTGGTAGTCCTCCTCGAGTGAGCATTCAATGTCAGCGCTTTTAAGGATAGATTCGAGTTTTTCCAGTCGAGGGCTAATACCTGCAGGTTCGTTGCTTACGGTATAGTCGGCAAGGGAAATGAGCCCGTAGTCTAGGTGCATGATGCGGTTTGGGGAAGTTCTCTGAACGATTATAAAGGGGACTGCGGTGATGATTTGGCTTGGTTTAATGTATTTTTCAATTTTCTCTTCAGTGCCAAAACCGTTTTGCATAACGAGAACAGCACCATTTGGTTTTAGAAAAGAAGGCAGTTGGGATAAAATGCTACTATTGTCCAATTGAGGGCTTTTGAGTGTCAATAAAACATAATCACATTTAGGCATTTGTGCTAAGTCATTCGTTAGATGAATCGGTTCTACTTGAAAATCACCCTGAGGAGATTTTACAGAAAGGACCTTTTCTTTTTCAATGGCTTTGTAGTGGTATTCTTCAAAAAAGGTGACTGAATAGCCAGCGTTTTGAAGTTTAGCTCCATAAAAGCCACCGATATTGCCTAGGCCTATTACGCCAAAAGTCAACTTTTCGGAATTCATTTATTTACAAGGGGTTATTGGTTTTTATTTTACAAGTCAGCGATTGAAAATACCAGTACATAATAGTGTGAACCTTGCTGAGCTCTTTGGTGAAGCATCTGAATGGTATGGGGTTGCATCAGTGTAAGTTGTTGTTTACTATTTGAATAGAATTCGTTAACCCCCTTTGAATGTATGCGCAGAACCCATGTTACTACAGAGCCTTCCGTGCTTTCTGAAAAAAGATCAGCGGGAAACAAGTACCTCATTTTCCGTGTTGATCAAGTGAGTTATGGGATCAGTATTTTAAAGGTAAAGGAAATCATTGGACGGCAGACTATTACCCAAATACCCGAGACGCGTGATTATATAAAGGGTATTATTAACTTAAGGGGGAAAGTGATTCCTGTCTATGATCTACGGGCTCGCATGCATAAGCCAGAGCGCTCTCCAGCCGAATCTACCATTATAGTAGTAGAGAAAATGAGCGAAGACAACCTGGTGTTGGCCGGGTTATTAGTGGATGCTGTGAGTATTGTTTCGCATATCAACAAAGAAGATATCGAACATTTGGATTTACCGATGGAGCACCAGCATAGCCACTATGTGGTGGGAATTGCCAAAGAGGAGAATCATGAAACAATTTTACTGGATGTAGAGAAAATGCTCTCAGACGAGGATACAGAAGCGCTTATTGATGCCAGCAGCGTTGATTACTTGTAGAAACGTTTTATCGCTATTTGGGGAGCGATTACGTTGTTGAATCTTTGGCGGACAACTCTCAGCTCTGGTCTCGTTGTGCTCGAAGAGCTAATGTGTAGGATGAAAAAAGTTGCCTTTAGAGCGGGAGAAAGCTAGATTGGCGCTTTGAATTTGTTATCCCCAATATAAAAAATTACATCTTTAAATGAATTTCCCCAATAATTTAGTGTTAGTGACGGGAGCGTCTGGCTGGCTGGGGCATGGTTTGCTGAATGCCCTCGTTAACGGAATCCCAGAAGTGGAGTCCTTAAGCGGGCTCAATAAAGATTTGAAGATACGTGCCTTTATTGAGCGTGGTTTAAAGGTAGATGCCTTGAAGGAGAAATTTCCCCGGGTGGAATATTTTTATGGCGACTTAAGGGATGAGGATGATTGCGAGCTTTTTTGCTCTGGCGCAGAGGGGAGCATTTTATTCCATCTGGCGGGGTTAATTCACCCAAAGCGCATACAAGATCTCTATACCGTGAACGTGGAATGCACGAAGAATATCCACAAGGCGGCGGAAAAGTGTAAATTGAAACGCGTGGTGACAATGTCATCTAATTCCCCTGTAGGCTGCAATTCGAATAAAACGTGTTTGTTTGATGAAAACGCACCGTATCGCCCCTATATGCATTACGGTCGCGCAAAGCGGGAGATGGAAGAGTACATCATTGGGGTTCAGAAAGCAGGAAAGCTAGAGACGGTTATTGTAAGAGGAACCTGGTTTTATGGCCCCTATCAACCTCAAAGGCAGTCCTTGTTTTTTAAAATGATATGCGATGGTAAGGCACCCATTGTGGGATCAGGCGACAACCTACGCTCGATGTCTTATATTGAAAACCTCTGCCAAGGCCTTATCTTGGCTGCTTTGAGTGAAAAAGCGAACGGTCAGATTTATTGGATCGCAGATGAGCGACCTTATACGATGAACGAGATTGTCGATACCGTTGAAAACCTTTTGGAAAAAGAGTTTGGGCAGACCTGCGCGCACAAACGCATGCGATTGCCCGGGGTAGCCAGCGAAGTGGCGCTGATGGTTGATCGGTTACTGCAAACCGTTGGCCTTTACCATCAAAAGATACATGTGTTATCAGAAATGAACAAAAATATAGCCTGCTCTGTCGAAAAAGCCAAAAAGGAACTCGGCTACGCACCTAAGGTTGATTTGAAAGAAGGGATGCGCCGTAGCTTGAAATGGATGCAAGATAGCGGGCAATTTGCTTCTACCTTCCAGTAATATAATGCGACATTTGGTAACAGGCGGTTCCGGTTTTTTAGGTAATTTGATTGCTAAGCGTTTGCTTGAAAAGGGCGAGCAGGTACGCGTCTTGGATGTCTGGGAAGACAAAGATCGACCTGCTGAAATCGAGTACATTGAATGCGATATAAGAAATAGAGCGGGCGTAAAAAAAGCGATGGAGGGGATAGACATCGTTCACCACACCGTGGCCCTCGTTCCCTTGACCAAATCTGGAGACAAATTTTGGGATGTAAATGTTAACGGAACACGTATAGCCGCCGAGGTTGCTGTGGAAAGTAAGGTAAAGGCCTTCATACATACGAGTTCCAGTGCGATTTTTGGTGCCCCCAACGTTTGCCCCGTGACGAATGACACCCCTTACCGCCCCGTGGAAATTTACGGCAAAGGCAAATTGGCCGGAGAGCTTGCCGTGCGAGAAATTTGTGAGAAAAATAACCTGCCCTTAATCGTAATTCGCCCGCGCACCATTTTAGGGGAAGGCAGACTGGGCATTTTCGAGATCCTGTTTGATTGGATACGCGATAATAGAAAAATCTATATCATAGGCCCGGGAACAGGCGGTTTCCAATTTGTGCACGCGCATGATTTAATGGATTTTTACATGTTGGCGCTATCCAAAGAACAACCAGGGATTTATAACGTGGGGGCGGCAGAATACGGCTCACTGCGAGGAGATCTGGCAAACTTGATCCAGTACGCGAAATCCACTTCCACCATCGTGAGCATTCCAACTTGCCTGGCTATGGGGGCGCTTAAGCTGCTTGATGTGATTAATATGTCTCCATTAGCACCCTGGCATTACCTAACCTATCATAAGCCCTTTTATTTTGACGTAAAACCCTTGTTGTACATGGGTTGGAAGCCAGCCTATTCCAATGAGCGGATGTTGCGAGAAAGCTATGACTGGTTTTTAGAACACCCCCAAGAAGTGTTTGAGACGACAGGCAAGAGCCCGCATAGAAGCGTGGTTAAGCAGAAAATTTTGGGGCTATTAAAGAAAATATCTTAACGAAGCATGATAAAAGATTACATAATCCTCCTCAGGCCACAGCAGTGGAACAAGAATTTATTTTGCTATGCCGGTTTGTTCTTTGGTATTAGAGGTCTAGAGAATCTAAACGCTTGGGTGTTGAGCACCTTCTTGTTCATTGTGTTCTGCGGGCTATCGTCATCGCTCTATGTGTTAAACGATATTATTGACCGTGAAAAAGATAGAGCGCACCCTAAAAAGCAATTTAGGCCGATTGCGCGAGGGGCGGTTCCTGTCCCTAACGCATTAGGATTAGGCATTGTTTTGTTTGGGCTCTCTATATGGGGAGCGTGTTATTTGGGATCGGTTGTGTTTTGGGCTGTGCTTTTGTATGCGCTCAATAATATTCTATACACTTTTTGGCTAAAACACTGGGCGATTGTAGACTGCATGTCTATTGCCTTTGGTTTTATCTTTCGTTTGTTAGCCGGTATATACGTTATCGGCCAATTCCCGACAGCTTGGATATTAGTGTGTACTTTCTTCCTGGCGCTGTTTTTGGTATTCGCAAAACGGTATTCAGAGCTGTGCAATACAAAGAAATTCGATCAACGGCCTGTGTTGGATTATTATTCCATGCCCTTCTTAAGATCTCTGTTAAATGGAACGGCTAACATGGCCATTATATCCTATGCCCTGTTTACGATAGAATCGGATAAAAGTAGCCTGTTGATCATCACAATACCTATTGTATTTTTTGCGATTGCCCATTACAAGCGACTGGTAATGGTGTTAGAAAAAGGAGAGGAGCCGGAAGTGATCTTAATGAAAGATTGGAAAATGCAGGTGGCGATTGCCCTGTGGTTAGTGTCTTATTTTGTGATCGAGTGGTTTAATTTATCAACAACGTTATATTAGGAGAAAGCGATTATGTATTATTGGTTAATCCCCTTAGTGGCCTGGTTTTTGACAGGCATAGTAAAATTTTCGATTAATACCATTAAATACAAGGAGCTCGCTTGGAAATATATTGGCTATGGGGGGATGCCCAGTAACCATAGCGCAATTGTCGGATCGATCTTTTTCTACATAGGGCTAAAAGATGGCTTTAATACGCCGATGGCGGGCATCGCAGCTACGATGCTGTTTATTGTTGTGATGGATGCGTTGAGTTTACGTAAGAATATAGGTAAACAGGCCAGTGTGCTGAATAAACTGACTTTTGGGAAACTGGGGGGAGAGGACAAGCCGTTAAGAGAATCTATTGGGCACAAGCCACTGGAGGTGGCGGCGGGGTTGCTCTTAGGCTTTGTTTACGCCGTGGGGTTCTGTTGGCTATTCGGCTAATGGTGCTCCCGCCGGGACTCGAACCCAGATTTTCAGCTTCGGAGGCCAACGTTCTATCCATTGAACTACGGGAGCAAGCCGTTTAAAGAAAGGTAAATGTCTTATATTTGGTGGGATGAGTCAATTGAATTTTGGGGGCCCAGCTCCTTCGAATCTGCTTGGATTCCCTTTTAGCCTGTGGCAGGGTATTAGCATGAAATTTATTGCAGCCCTGTTGTCGATTGCTCTTTTTTGTGGAATGCTAAACGCGGATGAGCTGTCTGAAAAGATCGCCCAGATGTTTATTGTAGGCTTTGATGGCGGATCGTTCTCTGAGGGCAGCCTCGTAGCTAAAGCCATTAAAGAGCAAAAAGTAGGGGGATTAATCTTCTTTGCCCTAGAGGGTCGTAATATTAATGACCCCGGACAACTGAAGCAATTAACGACAGATATAAAAGCGTATGCCAAAGAACATAACCCAACGCTCTTGCTGGCCATTGATGTGGAAGGCGGTTGGGTGGATCGCTTATCCCCACGCCAAGGGTTTAAGCACCGCGTAATTATGGCCAAGGCACTTGGCGAGCTGAATGACCCGCAGTTTACCTACGAATACGCTCAAGAATTAGCGGCCTTGCTTGAAGAGTATGGCTTTAATATGAACTTCGCTCCCGTTGTGGATTTGGACGTAAACCCTGTTTCTCCTGCAATTGGTGGCTTAGGAAGAAGTTTTTCTAAAGATCCAAACGTTGTTGCTAGCCAGGCCAAGGCGTTTATAAAAGCATTTCAAGAGAAACGTATATTGACGAGTTTGAAGCATTTCCCTGGTCATGGTAGCGCAACTACAGATTCTCATAATGGGTTAACAGATGTAACTTATACTTGGCAGGCGGAGGAACTCGAGCCCTATCGCCAGCTAGTGGGCTCTGGTTACTCCGATTTGGTAATGGTCGGGCACGTGGTTAACCGGAATTTAGATAATACAACCATCCTCACAATGGCAGGCGAGCCATCTGTTGTGCCAGCGACCCTTTCTAAAAAAATGATTGGGGGTATATTGCGAGATGATATCGGATTTCAAGGCGCTGTCATTTCAGATGACATGACTATGGGCGCCATTGCGGATTTGTATGATTTTAGGACAGCTTTGAAAAACGGGATCAATGCGGGTGTGGATATGTTTATCTTGGCAAACCACCACGGAAAAGACCAAGCCGCCGAAGCGATTGCGCTGGTTTACAATCTCGTGGAGAAAGGGGATATTCCTAAATCACGCATTGATGAAGCATACGAGCGTATCATGAAAATGAAGACGCGAATGTAGGCCTGGCCAGTTTTAATCGGTAATGCATTGACTTAGAAGAAGCCTGGGGATATCAATAAAGGGAGTTTTTATCCCCTTGAAGCATTATTACAATATGCGCAGTTTGAACGATATATTTTCGAGCGTCAGTTTGCTTATATTTATAGGCTGTGGCCTGGGCGGGGTTGCTCGTTACTGGATATCAAATTTTTCTCATTGGATTTTTGGAAAACAATTTCCGATTGGTACGCTTGTCGTTAACGTGAGCGGCTCGTTAATTATGGGCTTTTTGTTTGTTGTTATTTTTGATCGGTTTAGTGGAATGCATCAAATTTTCCGGCCATTGCTGTTAATCGGTTTTTTAGGCGGCTATACTACTTTTTCCTCGTTTTCAATTGAAACAATCGGCTTGATCGAGTCTGGTAGCTATTTAGGGGCAATGCTTAATATTGTATTAAGTGTTGTTTTGTGCGTAGCCGCAGCTTGGGCAGGCGTTATTTTAGGACGGCAAATATGAAGAAAGTAAAAGTTATCATGGTACGCATTTATTTAACAGAGGCAGAAGAAGCCGTCAAAACGGTTATTAAATACCTGAAGGATGATGTTAAAGTGCGAGGGATATCTGTTTTTCGAGCCATACAAGGCTACGGAGAGATGGGGGAACATACCTCCTCCTGGATTGATTTGTCGCTAGATTTGCCGATCGCAATCGAGTTTTTTGATCACGAGGATAAAGTGAAACCCGCCCTTGATCATCTGTCCCATATAGTAAAGCCAGAGCATGTCGTCTTTTGGGAAGCTTCCGCAAACGATAACGGGAAATAAGCCTGGTTTCCTTATGCCTTATCTTTCAAAATAGGCGGCTTGCATTTGCAGGCGTTTGTTTTCATCAGGCAACCAATCTTTTTCTTTCGCCTTCTTTGTATAAGGGTGAAAAGCGCCAGCCCGACAAGCGAGATCACGATGACATGTTGGAAATACTGATCTATCATAACAACTACAGCTGGTTAATCCAGAGGCCTCCTTGGTATACGATTAAAGATGCCAGGTAGGCAAAGCCGGTCATAAAGAAGAATTGGAACGCAGGCCATTTCCAGCTATTCGTTTCTCTTCTTACGATTCCAAGGGTGCTCATGCACTGCATGGCGAATACAAAGAAAATCATAACACTCATGGAGGTCAATGGTGTATAGATGGGCATGCCGGTGGCATTTTTTTGCTTTTGCAAAACTTCAGGCAGGTGGTCTTCTTGTACATTTTCGGCGTTATACAGGATGGCCATGGTGCTGACAAATACCTCGCGGGCAGCAAAAGAGGCCACCAAGCCTACGCCGATTTTCCAATCAAAGCCAAGCGGCTGTATGACAGGCTCGATCGCCTTGCCTATTTTGCCTGCATAGCTTTGGGCAAGTTGTATGGGTGTCGTATCTTGTTCCTGAAAATGGGCATTCGGGTAAGATACCAAAAACCAAAGCAGAATAGAAAGGGGGAGGATGACCGTGCCGGCATTTTTAAGAAAAACAAAGCCGCGGTCTAGCATATCGATAAAAGTGTTCTTAATCGAGGGGAGACGATAGGGTGGCAGTTCTATAAAGGAAGTGCCGGATTTTCCCTTAAGGAGCGTTTTTCTGAAAATCCAGGCAAAAACAAACGCAGCCGCGATGCCCAGCATATAGAAAAGAAAGAGAATCAAAGCCTTCATGCCCGCGGAGGCTTCCTTGTTGGGGAAAAGCGTGCCGATCATGAGTAAATAAACCGGCAAGCGAGCGGAACAACTCATCCACGGAGCAACCAGTATTGTTGCCAGGCGTTCTTGAGTGGAGGCGATGGTTCTCGTTGCCATGATTCCCGGTATGGCACAGGCAAATGAACTGAGCAACGGGATGAAGGACTTGCCCTGCAATCCGACCCGCCGCATGACCTTGTCTAACAGAAAAGCCGCTCGTGGCAAGTAACCGCTAGACTCTAATAACCCTATAAAAAAGAAAAGGATCATGATTTGGGGCAGGAAGACCACGATGTTCCCCACGCCCACAATAATTCCGTCTGCAATCAGCCCTTTAATCGGTCCGTCCGGGAGTATGTTATTGGCGGTAGCAGATAGGTATTGGAAAAAGGTTTCTATCAGCGCCTTTGGGTATTCTGCGATGCTGAAAATGCTCCAAAAGATGCTCGACATGACGACCGCAAAGACCAACCAGCCCCAAGCCGGGTGAAGGATAAAATTATCAATTCGTTCAGAAAAGAGGCGTATCGGGCGATCTTGCTTTTTAACCGCGTGCGGGAGAAGTGCATTAATGGCCTTGTATCTCGATTCTATAATCAGCGTGCTCCAGTTCGGTAGGGCGCGGTTTAAGTGTTCCTGGCAGCCCTTGACGATGTGGTAGGTTTCGATGGATTCGTCTTTGATGTTAGGGTCTTCTGTCAACATCATGAGCGCTTGGCCCCTGGCTAGGCGAATATCTTGGCCGACTTTTTCTACCAATGTCGACTGGATGCTCAGAACCGCTTCCGCTATTGGTTTAGGAAGATCAATGTTCCAGTTGGGCTGAGGGATTTTACTGCGGCTCATGGCCACCTTTAGCGCAATAATGCCATTATTCTTATGCGCTTCCGTGGGGATGACCGGTATGCCAAAGGCCTTTTCTAGATGGGCGATATTAATTTCTTTACCCTGGCGTTGCGCCACATCCATCATATTTACAACCAGGATCATCGGTAGCCCAAGTTCTGCTACTTGGCTAGCGAGGTATAAATGGCGCTCTAAGTGAGAGGCATCAACAACACATATCACGCGATCTGGTTTTGGTGTATTAGGCCGCCTTCCCAAGAGCACATTCTTAAGAATCGCTTCATCAGGTGAGTTTGCCATTAGGCTATGGGCGCCCGGGAGGTCTATAATCTCCATGGGCTGGCCATGCTGAGAGAAACAGATACCTGTTTTTTTCTCAACGGTGACCCCTGAGTAATTGGCAACCTTTTGCCTCAACCCTGTGAGTTGATTGAAAATCGTTGTTTTTCCCGAATTCGGGTTCCCTACAAGTGCGTAGACAGGATTTTTCTTAGGCGGCAGCTGACTGTTTTGTTGCTTTTTGCCGATCTGCTTGTTTTCTAAAAATGCGGGAAACATGGATAAAGAAGCAGGTGCTAAATGCTTACTGAGATGAAAGAAGCCTCGTCTTTACGCAGGCATAAATGGGATCCCCGTACCTTGATTTCCAAGGGATCCCCCCAAGGGGCGCGGCGGATGAATTCAAAGGGGGTGCCAGGGAGTAGACCTAATTCTTGAAGGCGAGTCATTAAACTGCAGGCCGGGTCGATCGCTTCAATCGTTCCTTTGTCTCCAGGGTTTAACTCGGTTATTGTTTTTAGGATAGCCATATTGATATATATAGAATGATCTTGGAGTTATTATGGTTTATTGAGACTGGATTTCAATAAAATTAATAAAGATAGTAAAGGAAATATGCCCTGTGCCTATTGGTTTAACAGAAGCGCGATGGGGGAGTTCTATTTCTACGGATTTTTATTATTTACAAATCGTGAAAATCTGATATTTATATCAGTTTATGAGTTCTATTTCTGATAACACTTTTACGCCTGAAGCTGAGGCTGATTTAAGGGAATCTCTCAAACGTTGCAGACCCGAGATTATAGAAGCTGCTGTGCATTATCGCCGGACACGAGACCCTAAGGAGGCGCCTAAGATAGTTCTAGGCATCATTGAGCGATTTTTAGAGCCGGAAATGCGATCCAAGCTGCAAGTAGAAGATTGCGACGATCTTCGCATGATTGATGACCTAGGGGTAGATTCTCTGATAATGGTCGAAATTGTGATGACAATCGAAGAGACTTTGAAATTATCCATTCCTGATGAAGAACTTCGTGGCCTGCAATCCGTTAAAGATGTGAAGGATTATATTAGCCAGAAAATTAAGGGGTCAGCGTAAAGTGCTTTATGGAAATGGACAGAGCGCGTATTCGATCTATTTTGCCCCATCAGGAGCCATTTTTATTCTTAGATAGCGCTACGTTAGAGGAAAAGACTGCTTCGGGGCTTTATCAAGTTACCGGAAGCGAAGATTTTTTAAAAGGTCATTTTAAGGAGGAACCGATATTCCCTGCTTCTATTATGATGGAAGCGTTGGGGCAACTTGCGGTTCTCTTTTTATTGACGACAAAACAACCGGAATTAACGATGCCGGTGGATAATAAACGAGTCATGTTTACCTCATCAGATCGCTTGAGCTGCCATAATGTATGTCGCCCAGGGGATTTATTAGAGATGAGAATACAATTGAAACGAGTACGTCCTCCTTTAATGCGTTTTGATGGTTATATTAGGAAGGATGGAGAGAAGGTGCTCTCTGTTGAGGGGTTGACATTAGCATTTGATTTTTTGAAGTAACATGAGGCGGGTTGTTGTAACAGGATTAGGGTTTGTAACCAGTATTGGTAATGATAAAGGTACCGTACTTAAGAATTTACGTGAATTAAGACATGGCATAGAGCTGTTTCCCGAATTTCAAAAAGATAATATACCGGTAAAATTGGCTGCAACCATTAAGGGTTTTAATACAAGCTCGATTCAGCCGGAGGATTGGACGGGCCCACCCGATTTAAAACTGCCTCTTAGCGTGATGCGTGGTTTATCTCCTCACGTATTTTATTCTTATTATGCGATGAACCAAGCGCTCAAAGAAGCCGGTTTGACTGAAGAGGAGATTTCTAACCCCCGTACTGGCTTATATACGGCATCTTCTGGCTCCACGTACGTTATGTGGAATCATCTCGGGAAAATGTTTGAGAAAGGTGTGATGCGTTGTTCGCCAACAAGTATGATTGGAGGAATCGTAGGCACATTAAACTTTAATTTAACAGCAAGTTACCATATACGCGGCTCGTCCGTCGGATTTGCATCCGCTTGTGCTTCTTCCGGCCACGCATTAGGACATGCATACGACCAAATTAAGCAAGGTTTTCAAGATCGGATGATTGTTGTAGGGGGAGAAGATTGTACCCTCGTTAATATTTTACCTTTTGCGTCTATGCGGGTATTGAGCACCTCAACCAATCCGGATAAAGCATCACGTCCTTTTGATAAGAATAGAGACGGTTTTGTGGGTACCGGAGGCGCAGTTGTTGCCATTTTAGAAGAAGAGAGCCTTGCGAAGGCAAGAGGAGCCAATGTTTACGCCGAAATGATGGGCTGGGGCCAAGGCACAGATGGTTATCACCCGGCTAAACCGGACCCTGAAGGAAAGGGTCTGCATGATGCTATGAGCAACGCACTCAAGTATTCCGGAGTAGATCCTAAAGATATAGACTACATTAATGCCCACGCTACAGGAACTTTCCCTGGTGATATAGCCGAATTGCAAGCAATTGAAGGTATATTCCCTCACGCAAAGTACCAACCCGCTATTAGTAGCACTAAGGCATTGACGGGACATGGCCTATCCTTGGCGAGTATCATGGAGTCTGCCTTCAGTTTGTTAGCGATTAAAGAAAAATTTATTCCCGGATCCGCTAATATTGAAGAATTAGACGAAAGGGCAAAGCCTTACAACGTGATAACAGAAACCCAAGATAAGGCGCCTCGCTATGTTTTAGCTAACAGTAGTGGCTTTGGCGGCGCGAATGTTGGGTTGATTTTTGGCCAATATAACGGCTAAATGGGATCGTGGACAGCAAGCCAATAGCAAGACGTGTCTTGATCCTGACTTCGAGTACCGGGAGTGGGCATGATGCGCGTGCTTACGCAATGCGTGATTGGTTTCAGAAGTTATATGGTGAGGCCGTGGACGTTAAAGTGGAGCACTTTTTAGAAAACGCGTCTTCAACCGGTAACTTCGGCGTAGATTTTTACAATTTTATTCAACGCTACGCCCCTTTTGTGCACTATATTTATTGGTTTATTATAGAAATAGTAGGGCAGTTAGCGCGATGGAATATATTAGTTGGGAAAAAATATTTTGAGGGATTGATTCGCGACTTCAAGCCGCACTTGATTATCAGCGTCCACGATTTCTTAAATCTAGGCTATTTTGAGTTAGCTCGAAAAATTCTTGGAAAAGATCATGTGAAATGTGTCACCTATTGTGGGGAATTTTCCGGAGGATTCGGCTTTAGCATAAACTGGGTAAATTCATCTTCCGACTGGTATATCTCTAGAACGGCCATGGCACAAAAATTTGCCCTTAAACTGGGCGCGCCTAAAGAACGCTCCAGTGTATATTTAGGCTTATTTGCTCCTCGCGTTCATGAAGACCGATTGCAAGAGGATGGAAAGAAAGATTATCGGCAAAATGAACTTGGGTTAGACCGAGAAAAATTTACCGTTTTTTTGACAACAGGTGGCAACGGCGCGAATAACCACCTTCCTTTATTAAATGTTCTCTATAAGTATAAGAAATCCGTGCAAGCGGTTGTTGTGTGTGGTCGCAGCCAAAGCACTTTCCAGCGAGTTTCTAAATGGAAACAAGAGCATTCCGATTTTGAACTATTTTTAGAAGGTCATTCCTCCAGGGTGCGTCAATTAATACAAGCGAGCGATATTGTGATTGCTAAAGGCGGGGGGAACACCGCTGCTAAATGCCTTTTTCTGGGCACGCCGATTATTTTTAATCGCTTAAACGGCATGATGCCCCAAGAGAAAGTGACCGTTAAATTTTTCAAAAAGAATAACGCAACGCGTATCTTTTCATCGATAAAGCAGTTTGATCGCTTGATAGAAGCCTGGAAGGATAAGGGAAGTGATTACCAGGCGTTGTTGAAAAATTTTAGAGACTTAAAGGAAGCCGAGCCCACTCCTGAAGCCTTTTTTGGGAAGTTAATGAGTTTTGCAAACGAAGCCGCCAATGAAGCTAAAAGTCGCGTATATTTTCACAACTTTTCCTAAATCTTCGGAGACCTTTCTTCAACGAGAGGTGCGGGGCATGCGTGAGCTGGGAATTGATTTTGATATCTATTCCTTGTGGGGCGGAGAGCGTTCTTTTGAGGAACAACCCGTTCGCTTGTTTCCTAAATATTGGTTGGTGTTCGTTCCTTTTCTGCTGGCTTATTGGAGTGTTAAGAAGCCAGCTGTCGTTTGGGCATTTGTTAAGCGCTTATTTTTTAAGAAACGCCATGGCTGGGAGAACTTTGGTGAAAATCTTCTGGGCGCGGCTTTTGGACTGCTGTACGCTCATTGTTTCAAGCGGAAAGGCTACACGAATATTCATGCCGCATGGGCGTCTATGCCCGCAATGGCCGCTTGGGTTATCAAATGTTTTACGGATATACCGTTTTCGATGGGAGCACATGCGTATGATGTTTTTGAATACAGTGGAGATGCCTTTCTTGCGGAAAAAGCAAAGGAGGCATCTTTTGTGCATACATCAACGCTAGTCGCTAAAACGGAAATGGTGTCCAAAGGGATAGCTGCGGATAAAATTAAAATGATCCGACGCGGTTTGATGCCGATGCCGTCGATTAAATCCGTAGAAGAGGGTGCCCATGCGCCGCTGCGAATTATCTCCGTAGGTCGCTTGGTTGAGAAAAAGGGCTATGCTCGGCAATTGCTCATTTATAAAGCGTTAAAAGAAAAGGGCCTTCCCTTTCAGGCTAAAATTATTGGCGAGGGCCCTTTGCGAGATGAGCTTGTTAGCCAGATTCGCACGCTAGGCTTAGCACAGTCGGTTGAGATGCCGGGTTGGCTCAGTTACAGTAAAACGGAAAGTATGCTGGATTGGGCGGATGTCTTTTTGTTTACCGGTGTTGTGGCAAAATCGGGTGATCGTGATGGTTTTCCTAATGTTGTCGGTGAAGCCATGGCTAAGGGAGTTCCTGTAGTGGCTTCTACCGTTTCCGCTTTGCCGGAAGTGATCCGTACCGGCGAAAATGGGTTTCTTGTAAATGATTATGATAATGATGACGCTTGGGTAAGTGCTCTAGAAACGCTTGCGCAAGACCAGCAAACCTATCAAAAAATTGCTAAGGCAGCACGCATGTGGGTGGAGGAGAATTTTGACGCGGTAAAAAATGCCGAAAAAATTGCCCACTTATTTCAGGACAGCTTATAGTTTTTCATGTATGTAAACCGTTGCTTTTCCCCAATAATAATAGCCTTTGATGCGTTGAATCGTTTCTTTGAGGGTTTCCATTTACAATCAATATTTTAAATGGATTATATTTTTTCATGAAAATATACAGTAATATACCCAAAGATGTAAGGAAGGAGTTTTTCTGCTAAAAGTTTAAACTGAGAAATCTTAGCATTCGCTTCGTCAGAATCCGGGTTGCATTGAAGGTTCATCAGTGATTTGGATACAGTAATAATTTTAGTTCCCTTTCGAGCCGTAGCAAGAGCCTTTGCAAAATCAAGCATGCCTATGTCTGTAACACAGGTGCTGAAGAGATAAACAACGGTTGCCTCTGAATAATCAATTTCAAAATAGTTTGCCTCGCGAAACGTTACACGGGGATTTGGAAATTTGTTTAAAACTTTTTTAGCATTGTTGAAAAGTTCCGAGTTCAGCTCTATTCCAATAACGTTACAGCCGTAAAATTCGTTTAAAAAAAAGGAAGTCCTGCCGGTAGATGAGCCCAAATCATAAAATACATCACCAGAATGAAGCCCTGTAATACGAGCTATAATATCCATTACCCTTAAGGGAGTTTCACCATAGGCGTTCGACTCTCGTGGGTCTTTTGAGCCTCTAAAAAAATCGGCATTTAGTTGAAAGGCTCCTTTTCGTCTGCAGACCCAAAGACGATACAATTCCTTTTTTAAAAATGATAATCGGCTATAAAACGCGAAATCGTCTGATATCATTGCCTTAAATTGCCTAAAGCGAAACTTCCACGTCGATAGATCCTTTCGCTGGCTTTGCTGAGTGCATTCCATGATTTCTTTGGGTAATAACGGTAAATGCCAAGTGCCCTATGGGGCATAAGGCACTTGGGAAGACAAGGATAATCTATCAAATTAATCCGCTGTGGCTAAAGCTTTTTCTTCGCTATCGGCAAAAGATTCATCACTGCCGCCTAAAGACATGCCTCCGGCAACTTGAACTTGGCTCATAATGGCCTTACTGATTTCTTCAGCTATATCCGGGTTTTCCTTAATATGTTGCTTCGCAGCTTCACGCCCTTGGCCGATTAATTGGCCGTTGTAGGAGAACCAGGCACCTTTCTTTTCAATGATCTTGTAGGTGCATCCTAGGTCGACTAAAGAACCTGTTCTGGAAATGCCTTCATTGTACATAATGTCGAATTCGCATTCGGTGAAGGGAGGCGCAACCTTGTTTTTAACAATCTTCACGCGGGTACGGTTACCAATTACTTTACCGTTGGATTCTTTAATCGCTCCAATACGGCGTATGTCAATGCGAATAGACGCAAAAAACTTGAGCGCACGGCCGCCTGGAGTGGTTTCCGGGCTTCCGAACATGACGCCGATCTTTTCGCGAATTTGGTTTGTAAAGATACAAACGCATTTTGTTTGGCTGATTGTAGCCGTTAACCTGCGCATCGCTTGGCTCATCATGCGAGCTTGTAGGCCGATTGTAGCATCTCCCATTTGGCCATCAAGTTCAGCGCGCGATACCAAAGCAGCAACGGAATCCAAGACAACGACATCGATTTCGCCGGAACGAATTAAGGTTTCCGCAATGTTTAAGGCGTCTTCACCGCAATTTGGCTGCGAAACGATCAAGCTAGCGATGTCCACACCAACCAAGCCTGCGTAACGGGGATCCAGGGCGTGCTCTACATCGATAAAGGCAACATTGCCCCCTCTGCGTTGTGCTTCGGCGATAACACTTAGGCAAAACGTTGTTTTTCCGGAAGATTCTGGGCCGAAAACTTCACAGACGCGGCCGCGTGGCAGTCCGCCTACGCCTAATGCTAAGTCAATAGCTACGGAGCCGGTGGAAATAGTAGAAACCTGCATTTTTGAGGATGATCCCATGAGCATGACGGCACCATCGCCGAATTGTTTGTTGATAGCAGACATGGCGAGTTCCAGTGTCTTGTTGTCGGATGACCGCTCGTAGGAGGAGTTTTTTTTGCTAGATGGATTTGATTTTGGTTGTGCCATATTTGTTTAAGGATTGTTTTTTTGAGTTTCTATTGTTTTTAGATTGTTTGTTGTGTTACTTCAATGCGTAAAAAATTTGGTTGCAAAAAGCAATGAAAATTTGTTCACTAGTTTTGTAGCCATGACTGTTATTGAATTAGAAAAAGATTTTTTTAAACAAGGCGCGCCGTCGCCGAAGATTACCGTTGCGTGTGTTCGCAACGACTTTGGTTACTGGGGTGTGGGTGTGCTCGAAGATGCCCTTTGTTTTGTTATCGGATTGAAGCAGGCTGATTTATCTGAAGTGATGCGCTATACCCAGAAACGTTGGGGCGTAGCCTGCGAGGCCATGGCTGAATCCATGAAGGCCGATTATAGCCGATTGTTGGAAGATGCGATTTTAGGCCGAACAACCATGTTGCCCAAGCTCGCATTAATCGGAACGCCTTTTCAGAGGGCTGTTTGGCGTTCACTGCTCGCCATCCCACGGGGGGAGACCAGAACTTATGGCGATATTGCTAAAGAATTGGGTTGCGATAATGGGGCTAGAGCCGTTGGTGGAGCCGTGGGTGCTAATTCCATTGCGGTCATTGTGCCGTGTCATCGCGTTTTAGGGGTAACGGGTATCGGTGGCTATGCGTGGGGTGTTCCTCTGAAGCAGCAGTTGCTTGCGGCTGAGGCTTCTTGTAGCAGGATTGTGTAGAGCCCGCTTATAATCTTTCGGCTTCAATTTGGCCGTCTTTGAAGGTGATAGTAAGAACGGCTTCTTTTTGGGCGGATGCTTTGTTTTCTATAAAAACTTTGTTTTTGCCTTGCACCCAAGCATACCCGCGATTGAGGATGTTGGCCGGGTTACATGATTCTAATCGCTTGTGTAGTTGTTCTACGTGCTTGTTGTGGGCGCGTAGGCTATGCGCGGGGGAGATTGCGCTTAATCGATTTTCCGCGCTTTTAAGCATATCCTTGGCTCCGCGTAATCGTTGCGTGAGGGATTGATAGAGTCTGTTTTCTTTATCGTCTAGCTTCAGCGCATAATTTTCTAAAATTGGGGAGAATCGAGATGGGTGTAGTGTTTTTTTGATATGATTAACGCGTGAAACACAATCCAGGTAGAGGGATGAGATTAACTCTGCGGCTGCGGAAGGAGTCTCTGCTCGTTTGTCTGCCGCAAAATCGGTCAGTACAAAATCTATTTCATGTCCCACGGCAGAAATAATTGGAAGGGTGCACGCGGCAACAGCCCGCACTAAGGGCTCTTCATTAAAGGCCCATAGATCTTCGATGCTTCCGCCGCCTCGGCCGATTACAAGCAGGTCTAGCTTATTAAACTCCTGTGCGATTCTTAACTGTTCGATCATTTCAGCGGCCGCACTCGTGCCTTGAACGTTAGAGGGGAAAATGATGACGGTGCCTTGCCAGCCACGTCGTTTGAGTATGCTTATGAAGTCTCGTATCGCCGCGCCTGTAGGAGAGGTTATAAAGCCGATTGTGCGAGGGATAGGGGGGAGGCTTTTCTTTTTATCTGTGTCAAATAAACCTTCGTTGGCTAACTTTTCTTTAAGGCGATTAAACTCGAGTTGCAATTGCCCTTGCCCGTCTTCCAAAATAAATCGAGCGATGAGTTGATACTGCCCGCGTGGTTCATAGACATTGATTTCTCCAAAGACGAGAATTTGCATGCCTTCCGCTAGTTGCAACGAAATTTGGGCAGCATAGCCTTTAAAGAGTACCGCTGAGATCTGGCTATTAGCGTCTTTTAATGAAAAATAAATATGCCCACTGGATTGGTGTCGTAAATTGGAAACTTCCCCACGAACCCAACAGGGCGGAATTTCGTTTTCCAAGATTGTTTTTACACGCGCGTTAAAATCAGAGACAGAGAGAATCTGATCACTCTCCATCGTCTTCAATTTGGGCTTTCTTAAGTTTGACATAGCGCTTTCGTACGAGTTGTAAGATTACAGCAACTCCAATCATAAATGCGATGCCAAATAAAGCTAGTTTCATATGCCCTTTGAAGATAGATCCTGCGGTTACTACATAACCAATTACCCAGAGGAATTGTATGATCCAGGAAAAAGTAAAATACGTCCAAAAGGGGATTGCTGTTAGCCCAAGTATGTAATTTTGTACCGGAAGGGGTACCCCGGGCATGATTCTTACGGCCACAACCATCTTCCAGTGATGCTTTTTGGGCACTTCGGGCACTTTGTAATTAAAGCGAGTCAAAAGCCTTTGGATGAATTTGTTTAAGAATCGTCTAGCAACCCAATAGGTAAGCGCAATATTAAGGGCTACTCCAATTGTGGAATAAATGATGCCTGCTTGCGTACCATAGGCAATGCCGGAAAGGATGTACAGGGGGCTAACGGGTATGCCCACTGCGGGAGCAATTGTGATCGCCAGGATTAAGTAAGCAGGGTGCAGTTTTGCTAATGCCGATAAGTGCCGGGAAAATTGTTCAATGGCGCGCACTGGATCTAAATCAGCGCCAAAAAAATAATACAGAATAATGCCGGCAGTGATGACTAAGGCGGCAGTCAGGCCGGGGATAAATAGCTTGTGCCGAAAAAGCATGATCTCGTTATCATATTCATTTTACTTTTAAGCTGACAATTCAAATATGGTCGTATCTAGTAATTGCTTTCCTTTGCGTGGCTCTCTATAATTACGTTTGAATTTACACCTTCTCTTTTCGGCATGAATATTTCTGTAGTTGTCCCCGTCTATAACGAAAAAGATACGATTAAACAGCTCTTGGAACGCGTAGCAAACGCACCTGTGGCGTTACGGGAAATTATCGTTGTCGATGATGGTTCCACGGATGGTACGCGTGAGATCTTAGAAAATGAAATCGATATGCCGCTTTGTTGCAAATTTTACCATGAAACTAATCAGGGCAAAGGAGCCGCGCTACGAACCGGTATCGCTCAGGCAAAAGGCGATGTGATTATTGTTCAAGACGCGGATTTAGAATATGATCCTCAAGAGTACCCAAAACTACTCCAACCGATAAAAGAGGGTAAGGCAGATGCCGTTTTTGGTTCGCGTTTTATCGGCGCAGAACCCCACCGGGTCGTCTTCTTTTGGCACATGGTCGGTAACAAGCTGTTGACCTTTTTCTCAAACATGCTCACCAACATCAATCTAACAGACATGGAGACGTGTTACAAGATGGTGCGCCGTGAAATCATCCAGAAGATTAAGCTCGAGGAAAACCGCTTTGGCTTTGAGCCTGAAATCACCGCAAAATTAGCCAAAAGCGGCTGCCGCATCTTTGAAGTCGGTATCGGTTATTCCGGGCGAACCTACCAAGAGGGCAAGAAAATCAATTGGAAAGACGGTTTCCGTGCCATTTATGCGATCATAAAGTACAACCTCTTTCGCTGATTTTTTGCAGCTACAAAAGGACTTACGCTAGAAACGTTTAATCGATGGCTATTAAATTCATGGATAACGTTTTTTAGATTAGCCAAATCTGTATTATTTTCATTTAAAACCCCGTTAATTTGAAGTATTTAGCAATTTAGTGTTAATTATTTATTTTTCCTATTGCTCTTTTAGGTATTTTATGGCAATTTACCTCAATTGGTATAAAATTTATATCGATTGAGTCAATTAAAGTAAACTTATTATAAAAATATGAATAATAAAATTAACATTGGTGGTGGATATGTTCCTTCCCAAAATATCCAGAATAAAAAAGATAATAAATCTGAAAACAAGGGCGACAAGATCAAGGACATTACTGAGGAGGAAATTTCCCAGTTGTTTAAAAAGAACTTGAAGATAAACCTTAATGAAACAGAGCAAAAGAATAAGATCTCTAAACCTTCGAAAATAACAAAAAAGATAACTGTTAAAAAACCAGTTGTTAAATTTGCTCCACCAAAGCCTGATTTAACCGGTATTTCTCGGGTCAAAGAAACGACACCCCGGCACCTAGATTCAAAATGCCTTTATCTGGAAAATAGGCAAGCCCATCTAGCCAACCAACAGAATAATACTAACCCAGCTTTTAAGAGAAAGCTTTTCTAATTTGAATAAACAGTCGCGATCAACTTGTTTTTTCGCAACAAAAAGGCCTCACACTATGTGGGGCCTTTTTTATTCTATCCGATTCTCGCTAATAAAATCACCTTAAGGTAAGGTTTCAATCCACTGCCGCATATACTCCTTATTGTTCGTGGGCTGAGGCAGATCCATAGGGGGAGTATTTTTAACATCGACTAATTTATAGAACCTAATTTGCCTCAATGGCCAGATGTGCTCATCTTTGTAAGGTTCTAGTACAAAATCGTTATCGAGGTCATAGTTCTTTTTAGCCTTCAGGAAGCCGCCGTCATAGACGTATGTGCCGGTCGGAGCATTTAACAACCGACTCTGCTGAACATATACCGGTGGGTTCCCTTTTTGTTTTAAATAATGCAATACCCGATCCTTGCGTTTTATCGCATACGCGGTGCTCATGGCGTCTACGCGGTGCATGATCCATATAAAGGGGGTCTCCGAGAGCACAAAATAGTGTTTTCCGGCCATTTCCGAGTTTTTGATGATATCGATCATCCAGTTGACGCGATCCACGGGCAGTTGATTCTGAGAATAGTGTTTAGCAGAAATTTTTGGCACGCAGAAAACAAGTATCCCTAGACAAATAAACCAGGAAAACGTTTGCCGATAGGCGGGGTTTGTCGTGTAGGAGTAAATCATCCAGATGGGGATAAACACCATAGGGATCAGCATTGGGAATGCCAGGCGGTGGATGATCGGATCGTCCAGTTGACCAAAAAAATAGAAGATGATCAGAAGTGTATTCATCACGAAGCCTAGGCAGAAAAAGCACAGAACGATCAGCGGAATCGGGAAGCGCTTTTTGGCCTTCAGGAGCTTGTAGACCACCAAAATAAAGAAGGGGATAAATGCTAGGGCAAGAATGGCAATCGGCAAAGAATTTGTCATTTCAAGGCCGGCATCAAGGAAGAAATTGAGGGCGTGGCCGATGTTTTGATAGGCGTATTGAAAGCCAAAGGGGCTTGTTGCTGAAGAACGATCCCATAATTGCCAGTGACCATCGTTGAGATCAAACACTTTGTGCGTCCATAGATAGGGGATGAGCAAAATAGGCGTGATCATCAATCCCCAGGAGGTCGTAATCTTCTTTTCTCGCCACCAGGCATAGAGAATGAGCAAGCCAGCCGGCGCAATGTACATGACGCTTTCATAGCGCACTTGCGCTAAAATAACCGTGGTTAAGCAAAGCGCATTGAGGTTAGTCTTTGTCGGTCGCTTAAGGTATTCCATCCCGATCAGCATAGTCCCGAGGATCATGACTATATTCAAAACCTCAAATCCAGCTCCATTAGAGGCACGCACAAAGAGCGGTAAAAAGGTAAATAATAGGACGGCAAACACACCTCCTGTTCGCGAAGCCAGTTTGAAGCCCACTAGATAAGTCAAAAAGAGAAACAAGCCGGTGAGAAAGAGGTTGAAATAAAAGGCATTTTCAGGGCGAAAACCGCTAAAATCATGGATAACGGAGAGAAAAAAGGGATAGGCAGAGGGGCGTTTGTCTACAAAGCCGTCCAATATATAAAAGGTGCCGGCGATCGTATGGGCTCTATTGGGCACTTGGACTATGCGATCTTGGTGCATGGACATAGATGTGGCCACCAGTACGGGTTCATCCATCACTATTTTGTATTCAACTTTCTCTTGAAGGCGAATGTACAAAAAGCAAAATATAATCAATAGGCAGACGAGGAGGTTCTTGGGTTCAGTCCAGAATGCTTTTGTTCGAAAGTGCTTATCTTTTAGGTAGGGCAGGAGGCATTTATAGAGAAAATAGAAAAATAGACCTGCCGTGACGAGCATGATCCAGTAACCCCCATATTTCACGAAGGTAACGGCTTGAAGTGGGGAAAACGCCCATTGCCCTACAACGAGCGATATAATTGCAATAACAGCAAACGCAAGAACCGGTTTCCAGTTTTTCATGATTTTTAAACAAAAAAAAGACCGCTCGCTTTTATAGCAAGCGGTCTACAAGAGTCGTCAATTAGATTAGTACGTAAATGAAACAGACTGACCACCGGTTGTGGTTACAGTCAGTGTTCCACCGTCTTCATCAACCGAGATACCTGTGTACGATTCACCAGCAACAGCTGCGATCGTATTGAAGTATGTTGGGGTCAATGCAGTATAAGCTACTTGCGAGGCACCAGTGTCCAATATGAATTGAGCACCAGCTGAAGCCACTTGTCGCAAGTTATTCGTGATAGCTTTTTCACGAGATTCTTGACGTACTTTTTGGAATGCTGGAATGGCCATGGCGGCTAATAGACCGATGATGACCACGACAATCATGATTTCAACGAGGGTAAAACCCTTTTTTGATTTGGAATTATCCATAATATTCGGTTGTTGGGTTTGGGTTTGGGTTCCTATAGATTTATGAAGCTATTGGGTAATCCCTACGGCTCCACTTCTTACCTAAATATACCACGGTTTTATGCGAAAACCAACTAAATTATGTATTTTATGGATGCTTTTTTATTGAAATATATGGCGTTTTAAAGGTGGGTTTATTTCCCTTAATATGCTGGTATTCCGGCAGTTGCACTTGTTCCGTTTGCGTTTGAGGGGTTGCTGGCTGCATGAATACGCGCAAAGATCATTTTGCCACCGGCAGAGGGAAGGATGCTAATAACTTCCGCTGTGACTGATTTTCCTATGAATTGAGCGGATTCGTTTACCACAACCATAGAGCCATCAGAGAGGTATCCTACGCCTTGGTGTTCTTCTTTTCCGGTTTTTACCAGGTCAACATCAAGGTATTGCCCTATGCTGATGTCCGGGTTTAGCGCTTTACTCAGCGCGTTTAAATTTAACCACGCAATACCGTGAAATTCCGCCAATTTAGCTAAATTAAAATCTGTGGTCATCAGCTTTGCTTTCAGTGTTTGGCAAAGATAAATGAGCTTGGAGTCTACTTGCTCGGCTTGATCTACATCCACGTCTTGTATTCGCAGGTCAATGTAGTTCATGTTCTTGAGCTTGTTGAGCACTTCAAGGCCTTTTCGCCCCTTGATTTGCTTCTGCGTATCGCCGGAATCCGCAACACGGTGCAATTCCTCGATAACAAACTTGGGAATAACGATCGCGGAGCTTATAAAACGGCTTTGGCAGATGTTTACAATCCGGCCGTCAATCAGAATACTGGTGTCGAGGACTATGAGGGGGACATCAACGTTATGCGGAACAAATTTAATATAAGGAATCAATAGATTGAAGTCGTCTTTGCCGCGTAGCGTAATAATGGTTGCCAGGTACACGCTGATGATGAAAAGAGCTAATCTGCTTAAATGAAGGGTTTGTGGGTCGCCTTGGTCGAATAGGGGGGATGAGGTAATTAAAAAGGCTATTAGCGAGCCGACTGCTATGCCAAATGCGACTGCGGTAAGCCCTCGCACAGAAAAGCCTTTAATGAACACATCTATAAGAATCGTTAATGTGCCTATAGCCGCTCCTATAAAGAGGCTAAGCGCCAAGTATTCTTGTAAGTCAGGGTTAGCGTACCAGAAAAGCCAAGCCCCGAATACGCATAATGCCATGAATAATATTCGGATGATGAGTATCGTTTTGTTCATATATTTATTTAAAAGCGGGTTTTTTGGGAGTGACGAATGTCAGTTGTTACGTATGTTCTATTTTGTTCAAATTTGCAATGTTAGATTTGATGGAAAGCTGCCTTTACCTTTACAAGAAAATCCAAAATAAAACAAGCGGGGTCAAAATAAACGCAACCATCGTCAGCCGAAGCGCCAATAACGCTTGGTTCTTTTTCCTTACTTTTTGTATGGATAGTGAAATGCACATGTGTAATATGAAAGTGCAATTTACTGCGATTGCCAATTCGATAATTTGAAGATGAGTGACATTTCTAACGTTGCCGTTATTGGCTGTGGTCTCTTGGGGGGATCAATCATACGAGCTTTGCGCAAGCATCGTATCCGTGTTTTTTCTTGGGATAAGGATGAAGTGGTCAATCAGTACTGCATGGCGCAATTGGGCTGTACTGTTTTGCAAAATGATTTTGCTGACATTAGTCACGTGGATGTCGTTGTCGTTTGTGTGCCGATTGATCACATGGAATCTGTCTTTAAGCGCATACAGCCACATATAACTCCCCATTGCCTTGTGACGGATGTCGGCAGCACTAAGCAGCGAATTTGTCAGATTGCTGATAGCATTTTTGATAACGGCAATTTTGTCGGAGCCCATCCTATGGCCGGTTCGGAGAAATCCGGTATCATGGCATCGGATGAAGCCATTTTTATTGGCAAGCTGTGTTTCATTACCGCTAGCTCTCATGCTCAAAGGCATAGTATCCAGGTCGCAAAAGACTTTTGGAGCCTGATTTCTTTGAAATTAGTGGAGGTGGATCCTGTTGAGCATGATGAAATTGTGGCTGGGGTTAGCCATTTCCCTCAATGCGTGGCCTCGCTTTTAAGTGCTTTTTTATTAGATGCGCTTCCTTCTGAATGGGGCGAATATGCCGGTAATGGGTTAAGGGATACAACAAGAATTGCCGCAAGTAACCCGGATATCTGGATCCCTATCATTCAGGAAAACCGAGAAAATATACAAAAGCTACTGGTCGGGTTTAAAGAAAAGCTTGCCCAGGCCGATTTATTATTACAAAATAACGATCTCGACGCCTTCAAGGTTCTTCTTGAAGCGGGGCAAATTTTTCGCAAAGATCTGGATAGATAATTTTGTCTTAATGAACGACAACGAACTCGCTATAACCCCCTTTCAGTCCGCTGTATCAGGCACCGTGCGCTTGCCTGGCTCAAAAAGCATCACGGCTAGAGCGCTTGTGTTGGCCGCGCTTTGTGCCGGACCTGTAAGGCTCAAGAATGTTTTGTTTTCAGATGACACCGTGGGTATGATGAACTGCCTGGAGCAACTCGGCTTTCAAGTAGATCGCGATGAAGCAAACTTAACCGTTACGGTTTATGGGCAAGGGGGCGATATCCCTCATTCAACCGCAGAAGTGAATGTGGGCAATGGGGGTACTGTTGCTCGCTTTATACCTGCTTTATTAGCCTTGAAAAAGGGGGGCTCTTATAAGTTGACAGCGGGTGAAGCGATGACGAAACGTCCTATGAGCCCTTTGTTAGGGGCTTTGGAGTCTGCGGGCGCTATTTCGGTTACTTATGATGGGGAAGTTGGTTATTACCCTTTTTCTATTCAAACAAACGGCTTGCCTGGTGGAAAGCTTAAGATTGATGCTTCGCGCAGTGGCCAATTTGTTTCCGCGCTCATGCTGGTAGCTCCTTTGGCCGAGGGGCCGTTGTCTATACAATTAGCGGGAGAAGCTGTTTCTAAGCCGTTTATTACGTTAACAGAGAAAATGATCCATGAGTTTGGTTACTCAAGCCAAATTTCTAGCTCGGATAACGTGTACGATTTTTCAGGTAATGGGCATTATTCTTTTAAGGGGGGTGAGTATGCGATAGAGCCGGATGCCACCGCTGCCAGTTACTTTATTGCCCTTGTCTTATTGGTGGGCGGTAGAATTATTTTTCCGGGGATGTCTTCTCGGATGAAGCAGGGCGATGCCGCTTTTGTGAATCTTATAAAATCTTTGGGGCTGGAAGTGAAGATGTCAGAAGACTCTTGGGTTGTGCAGCAAAAAATCCAAACCGCTATGATTGGCATGGAGCATAATTTTAGTGAAATATCCGATACTTTCTTAACGTTTGCCGCTATAGCTCCTTTATTGAAGGGGTATTCGTGTATTACCGGGATTGGCCACACGCGCCATCAGGAATGTGATCGCGTTAAGTGTGTCGCACAAGAGCTTAGAAAGCTTGGCCAGGAGGTTCATGAAACAGAAGCGACTTTAGAAATTCATCCCAAGCCGCTACAGCCGGCTGTGATTGATCCCCATGGTGATCATCGCATCGCCATGAGTTTTGCCGTATTGGGTTCTTATAACTTTAATGGGGATGGTAGTTCTTGGATTACTATCAAGGATCCGGGCTGTTGTTCAAAAACTTTTCCGAAGTTTTTTGACATCTTGGAAAATTTGCGTATTCAGTAAGGTCTATGGGGAATAAACCTTTTGTCATTATCGCTATGGATGGAGGCGCTGCTTCTGGAAAGTCTACGACTTCTAGGGCGCTTGCTAAGCGTTTTCATTTAATGCATGTGGATACAGGCTGCTATTATAGAGCCTTAACGTGGTATTTGCTTCAAAATAACGTTGATCTGTCTTTAGGGAATAAGGTAACGGCCTTTTTTGATGGTATGGAGTTAGGGACTAGTATCGAGGGCGAAACAGCTCATATTTCTTTCAATGGGGAGGTTGTTCCCGATTCTGTATTGCGCACGCCTGAGGTGAATGCTCGTGTCTCTACCGTCGCTGCTATCCCTCGAATCCGGCAGTATTTATTTGATTTTCAAAGGGAGCAAAAACACATTGCAAGGGAAGCTGGTTTTAATGGGCTCGTCATGGAGGGTAGGGACATCGGTACGGCTATTTTCCCAGAGGCTGATTTTCGCTTTTTCTTGGAGGCCGATATCGAAACCCGTGTTCAACGCAGAGCCGCTGAGGGTAAGGTGGACCACATCGTAAAGCGCGATCACGTGGACTCTACGCGCGCGGCCTCTCCTACAAATTGTCCGGAGGGTGCTATTCGCATCGATACTTCGCATCTCGGTTTTGAAGAGGTGGTCGATAAAGTCTGCGAAATTATCAATGGAGCCCTTTGCCCCGCAGGCGAATCTCGTTCATAAAAAGGATTACTAGTTGTTGTGAGTGCTGAAGATTACAATCCGATTTATGATATAGGCCATTCCCTTTCCTATAATCTCTTTAATCTCATGTTCCGCTGTGATAGCGTGGGCGCGGAAAATGTCCCCAAAGAGGGCCCTTTTATTTTAGCCTGTAATCACGTGAGTTATTTTGATCCCTTTCTGGCAGGTAGCCAGTTTAGGCGCCGGATCTATTTCTTTGCCCGCAAAACCCTTTTCTCATCACGCTTTAAGGCCTGGATACTAAATCGCTTTCATGCGATCCCCGTAGACCGCGATGGAGACTCGGATGTGGGCGCTTTAAAACGTGTGTTTAAGGTGCTGGAATCCGGTAATGGCATCTTGCTGTTCCCTGAAGGAACGCGCTCTAAGGATGGCCAAGTGCAGCCTGGAAAACGTGGTGTCGGGATGATTGCTTGCCGCACACAAGTGCCTGTTGTCCCTGTCCGCTTTTTTGGAGCCTTCGAAGCCTGGCGCAAGGGCGATAAATTGCCTAACTTTAACCAAGATATCACGATCGCCTACGGAAAACCCCTTTTCCCAAAAGATTATGATCCCGGTAAAAATGCTGAAAACCGCTACCAAGTTGTAACCGACAAGATTTTGGATGCGATCAGGCACCTGGAAAAACCCAAGTTTAACGGTGCTTAAAATAAACACCTAGTTGTTTGTTTTTTTATGTAAAAATTCTACTAAAGGCATAAGGGCGTAGGGTTGTTTCTGGGGTGATCTTATGTTCACTCTTTCAGGGCATAGTTTGTTCCACCTGGAACAAACTATGCCCTAATAACGACAAAAAGACCTTCCTCACCGAGGAAGGTCTTTTTGTCGTTAAAGCCGATTAAATAGCGGTCTTAAGCCATTTTTTCCTTATTACCAAAGAGCTTGCCAAGCATCAGGCTAACCAGGTAAATAGACCATTCCCCAGTGAACCCCAATCCCGCTCCTACAATGCCAAAGGCGCCATAGACCACGTTTTCGGAATACTTTTTAGAGTAGGTTGTTATAGTATCTAACAGGAAGGAAGGCTTGCTGTAGGCCAGATAGATACCGGCCGTTGTGGTCACCCCCGTTAGTAAGCCGGACCAGCTTGTTTTAGGCAAGAACGGGCCTGCAACCGTATTAAAGAAGCTAGTGACCATTCTCGCAAGCGGTGCTACAGGGCCAAGATAGCTCGTAAGGTCCTTTACAGCACGCTCAGAGAGATCCTTAGTCGTCTCATTGGTCAATGAAGGCAAGAAGATGCTTCCCACATAGTCTTTGCTGAATTTCAGAATGTTGACTACGGCTTTGTAGCTCGGATCACGTTCCGTTACGTCATACCCTAAAAGTGTGTCTAGCATTTTGTCTGCAAAAACTTCAATCAGTTTATCAACAACTTGTTCTTTTTTGGAAAAGTCAGGCTTTTTTTCATCTTTGAAATCGTCATCAACTTGCTTCAAGTCCTTTTGTACCTTGTCTAGAAAGAATTCAGCAAATTTTGCCGGATTAAGATCCAGTTTTGCTAAAACAGGTGTAAGTAGAGGCGATTTTGCAATTTCAGTTGCTACTTTTGTAAGATCCGTAGGATCTTTACTGACGATCTGTTCCGCAGCCTTTACGAACCCATCGAATAATTCCTGTGGACTCTTTAAAAGATTATTACCCAAAGTATTGATTTTACTCTTTATAAATTCGTGTACACCATTCTTTGTGAGGTTTTCGAGTTTGGTTTCTTTTCTTTTAATATAATTTTTTGCGAGTTCGCCCACCTCTTCATCGTCTTCTACGCTTAATTGAGAGTTATTAAGCTCCTCTTTTACTTTAGTGACCTCGTCGTCCTTCCTTTTGAGTTCGTCGTCCTTCTTTTTGAGTTCGTCTTTTAGCTTGAGGATCTTTGTCTCTTTCTTGAGAAGCTCTTCTTTAGTTTTTTCATCGAGCTTTTTGGTTAATTCATCATTTTTTTCTAAAAGAGTAGAGCTGATATTGAAAACTTCTTTGCTGAAAAGATTTTCATTGCTTAGGTTCAGGTCACCCTGTTTTCGAGGTGTTTTCTTGGTGCTGGAATTCTGCGACTCTACCTTTTTTTCATCAAAGATACCCTCTAGATTCTCAAGTTCTTCCTTTTTAAGAATCGGTGATATATTGGGGGAAGTGTTTTTACTGCCAGTTTTAATATCAGACATATGCTTATCTCCTTTTTTTTAAGGTTAGGGTTTGTTAGGGGATTAGGGTTTAAGTTAAATATTTATAGTTTGAAAAACAAACAAAAAGTGCGTGCGTTGTAAAAAAAGAGGCGATACAAGCCTGTTTGTATCGCCTCTTTTAGGGATCGAACTATTTGTAAGTTGCTAAATAGTAGCCTTTTTGGGGAGTATTCGACTAATCGTTTTTTCTACCAGAGAAGGTTGCTTCTTAATCCTGTTTTGGGTTTGTTGTTTAAGTGCCTGTTGTTTTTTTACATGTTTAATGATTTTTTTGGTGACCGTAATTCCAACATCGATCGCCAGGCCTCCTGTAATACCAAGAATGAGGCCGCTAGCGCCTCCAATTGCCATGCCGGGTACAACGCCAACACCTTCTGCAGCGACACCGACAGCAGCGCCCACGCCCAATCCAACGATGAAACAAAGCGTTCCCCCTGAAACCATAAAGATGCCGTAGTTTGGCATGAATCCGGCAATGTTCTTGAGCGAGCTTGCGACAACCGATGGTCCTTTGCTGAGCAGGTTTATGCCGTCCCCATCTGTTATGCTTTTTATCTCATCAAAATCGATTGATGGTCGACTACTGCTACTATCTGTTGATCCCCTTCTGCTGGATTTACCTGAAGAGCACGAATGTTCATTGAGTATGTTGATGATAATTGGTTGATTGTGGGAGATGACTTCTTTAGTGATGATTTCATTACCATTACTAAGCTGCATGCGTATGGACGTTGGCGATAAAGAGAGCCTGTTCACTATTTGTTGCTCTTTGTTTTCAATTTGAAGGGATCTGCGTTTTAAAGCCGAATCGCTCTTGCTTTTGGTTACCAATTTCTTGATATCTCGTTTCAGTTCAAGAAGATTGTCTTCTTTGCTCACCTTGCGATCCTCTAATTGCTCATCTAAGATAACGATTTGGTATTCACCTTCCTTGAGCCCAGTTTTATTAAGCTTTTTATTAAGGGAAGATAAATCCAAAAGTGGAATATCCAGCGTTTCTTTTTTTTCATTCTTGATTTCCTCAAAAACGGTTTCCTTTTTTTCTTCAATCGTTTTTTCTATGCTTTCTCTTCTGCGAAGGATAGGCATAGAGTTTAGCCTGCTCAGTTGTGTATTCATAAACCATCCTCTGTTCATTTGTTGTTGTGCGAGGTTATAGTATGGCTTTAGGGGTTATTTTTACGTTATGAATAATTTCTGTAAAAAACAAGAAAATAATGTAATATTTTTACAACAATATGCGATTATCACACTAGGTATAGGCTATGAGTCACCATGATTTCGTTGAGCGGGAGGAGTACGAAGGAACGCTCCATCATGCGAGGGTGAGGGATGATGAGTTCGGCACCGTTCATTTCTAGCGTGCCGTAGAGAAGGATATCGAGATCGATGGTTCTGGGTGCGTTCTGAAAAGGACGTTCTCTGCCTAAACGTTGTTCTATTTGTTGGCAGCGAGCTAGAAGCTCGTGAGGAGAAAGGGTTGTGTCTAATAGCACAACAGCGTTTAAAAACATTCCCTGATCGAGATAGCCAACAGGCTCTGTTTCGTGGTAAGACGAAGTTGCCCTTAAGGTGATGCCATCAGTCTCTGCTAAGAGCCCAATAGCTTTGTTTAAATAGTCGTTACGGTCGCCTAAGTTGCTACCGAGGGCAATATAAGCCTCCGTCATCATTATCGCTTTCTGTTGAGTCTGATGCCTGCTGACTCACAAATGCCCTGAATGGCTACCGAGGGCTTTGTTATGGTTAGGGCGATTTCCTGAATAAGGGAATAGTTTTTTAAAAGAAGCGTGCTAATGTGTTCTGCAAGCCCTTCGATAAGGTGGAATTGGGTTTGCTCTACAGTTTCTTTAATCAATTGGAATATCTCGGCGTAATTGACGGATTTGGTGATATCATCGCTTTCTCCGGCGGGCTTGAGGTTTAGCGTAAGCTCAAGATCAACTATAAACTTTTGTCCAAGCTTGCGCTCTTCTGGGAAGTAGCCGTGGTGGCCGAAAAAAGTCATTCCTTTTAAGATAATCGCATCCATCTTTTAAGCCGGGACCGGTTCTTGTTTTCTTTTTAAAATGGCTTCAGCAACCTTCATGGCACGGTAGTTATCTTTAACGTCATGGACACGAAAGATAGATGCGCCGGCAGCCATTCCCATGACAGTAGTTGCTGCAGTAGCGCTTGCAAGCTCTTTTGGGGGGAGATTAAGTAAGGAACTCAATGTGGACTTACGCGACGTACCCAGGACGACTGGATAACCCATGGCTACGATTTCATCGAGGCGACCGAGGAGTTCCATGTTTTGATCCGGATCTTTGCCGAAACCGAACCCAGGATCTAGCCAGATGTGACTTTCAGGGACGCCTGCATCAGTCGCAATCTTGATAGAGTTGTTTAAGAAACATTTTATGGAGTCTATTAAATCTCCTGGATAGAAAGTACCTTCTTGATTGTGCATGAGAATGACTCTGGCATTGTGTTTAGCTGCAACATGAGCCATTTTTGCGTCTTTTTGGAAGCCCCAGATGTCATTAACTATCTTGGCGCCTCCTTTGAGGGCGGCATCAGCGACATTTGATTTGCAAGTGTCTATGGATATTGGAATGCGAATTTGTTTTACCAGGCACTCAATAATAGGGATGACGCGTTTAAGTTCTTCGGTCTCGGTGATAGGTGTGTGGTCGGGTCTGCTAGATTCTCCTCCAATATCTACGATTGTGGCACCGGCCAAGACCATGCTTTTGGCGTGCTCTAAGGCGCGATAGGGATCTGTGAACTTGCCTCCATCAGAGAAAGAATCCGGGGTAACATTAAGGATGCCCATAATCTGGTAGGGGGCAGTAGAAAAGAGATCTGTGTGATTGTCCATACCTGTTATATTACAATTACTTAGGGGGTGGAGGTCAATTACGGATTTTTGGGTGTATGGAGGGTCTTTGAGATGACTTTTGCTTTAATTGTAAACCCTGTTTACGTGCGCTTATGATAGTTGATGTTTTGCATCAATGGAGAAAGTATCCAAAAAACAGATACGCATTTTAGAACCAAAAAATGATACGGATTATTATTTGAGTGAACTCATGAATTTCAAGAAACGTTTGCTAGTTTAAGAAAAATTATTTATTTATAACGTCTTGTACCCCAAATGAATCAGCTTCGATTCTGAAGATTGATTGAACCCCAAAAATACCCCGGATTTATGAATATATTTAAGAAATCTACTGGCAGTAATAAGAATTCACCCGTAAACACTCCTACGAAAAATAGTAAAAAGGAAAATTTAAAGCAGAACGAGAGTGGCGTGACGATTGTTAAAGACGATCCTAATACACCCAAGATCAAAGAGCAGAAATTTGATAAAAATAACAATATAAATGAGATCGTTATTGATATTAGATCTAACCAGGAAAATTTATTAGATATAAAAGAGGTAAAGACGGAGGAGGTTGAGGAAAGCAATGAACGCTTAGAGGAGAAAGAATCTAAACGAAATATGTGGGAGCTTCTGGGGCAAGTCGTAAACCAAGTATCTAAGAAAATAGTGGAAGAGGAGGAGAAAATAAGCTCAGGAAAAAATACCCCTGACGGCAGGGGGAATGATCACGAAAACTTGTTAGTGGAGCGCAAAGACTCTATTCTAGAGGAAAAAAGATTGATCAACCTTGAAGAAGAAAAGAAAGAAGAGAACATATCCGTTAACGAAGAGATTGTTGAAGAAAAAATTATCGATACCATCAAAAAGGAGGAAATAATTATTGAGGAGAAACCGAAAGAAAAGGAATTGGAAGAAAATCAAAAAAGATTGATAGATAATTTCGTAAAGCAGGCAAGAAGCTTGAAGAAATCAAGAGAGATGCGAAAGACTAAAGATCTTGAGTTAGAAAGCCGTACAAAGGAAAAGATCTTGAGGTTGTCAACCAAGAGGGAGAAGACAGAGGTAGGTAATGAGAAGGCGATAGAAGTGAGCGATATTGAAAATCAGAATGATGAAAGGGAGGAGTATGAAAAAAAAGTTCTTCTAGATGAAGATCAAGTGGACAAGTTTTTGAAGACAAAATTAGTGGAGTTTTTAACAGGTGCAACTGAGGAAGTAAAAGAAGATCTTAAGAAGCAACGTGGCAATAAAACAAAAAGCCAGATGGAATGTAATCATGAGATTATAAACAAAATGGAGAAAAGGGTTTCTGAAGAATTAAAAAAAGTTCAGAGTCCTAGGGAAGAGGAAGAGGTTGATCCACACGAAAAAGAGCGTGAGGAGATGTTGACGTTGATTGCTGATTTGATTAAGAAAAATAAACGCCTATCCCGAAAATTAGAGACCAATGGAGCTGGTGGATGGTTTACGTCTGACTTCGGTACCAGTATAGACGAGGTTCTGGGTGGAGGGCAAAATGAAACCGGAACCAATCAAGAAGGTGGGAATGTTGAGAATGCAAATAATAACACGGCTAACACAAGCGCCCCTTCAAGTCCAACTGAGCTCGTTACTCGAGCTATTAAGTGGCTTTGGAATAGTGGCTGGAAATTTACGGCAATAGGAGGTTTGTGTGGGTTTTTACTTGGCACATATGTTTTGGGATCAGTTATAAAGGCTTTATTTACAACAATTAATAGTAATATTACGGATGCGACCGCAAAAGCTTTTGTGGAGTCTCTAGAAAGCTTAGGTGGAGGCGTAATTCTGGCTGTTATAGGAATGATTATAGGGGCTCCCATTGATGTCATTGTTTGGTGTGTTCGTAAACGCTGGGTGCTTCCTCAGCGTAGACAACGCAACGAAAGGCTTGAAGATTTAGAACAAATGTTAGCTAATACCCAAAGCACAAGCCTTCAAGAGGCCTTACGGAAAATGATGCAAGAATCGAACTCTCAAGTAACGACACCTAATAATGGGGGCAACGGCAATACGAATCTTATGCTTCAAGAAAACCTTGTGTGAGTATAGCTTTGAGACCACTTTCAATCCTATTGGCAAAAGTAAAGCGGTAGCACTGTATTTAGTTGACCGATGAGAACTTTTTTAGCCTAATGGTTTACATGACTCAGGATCATAAAGCTCCCCATGGTAAGAAACATCATAGCAAAGGCGAAAGCGCCGGTAATGTGATTGAAGGTGTTTTTCAACAATCTTCTTTTGAGGATAAATTATGGATTTTTCTCAAAAATAACAAACGCCTAATCACTTCTGTTATTGTTGTGGTCGTATTATTAGGATTGGCTATTCCTGGGGTGAATTTATACCAAAGCTGGCATGCGTCAAAGGTACAGAAGGCCTTTGTTGCCGCAAAAACGAAAGCGCAGCAAGAGGCTTTTGTAAAAGCCAACCCAAATGAAATTTTAGCCGCAGTGACGATGCTAGAATTTGCAGATAGCGCATACAGCGAAGGTGATTATAAAAATGCACTGACCTGGTATCAAAAGTCAAAAGCGGGCTTAAAGGAGAACTTTCTCGCAGGCCGCGCGCGGCTAGGAATCGGAATGGCGACTATTTTATCCGGTAATGATGAGCAAGGCAGAATGCTTTTGGAAGAAATTGTAAGCGATGATCGTTTGATGAGCGCATATCGTGCTGAAGCAGCCTATCATTTAGCCCTGTTGTTAATGAAAGACGGTCAAGACAAGGCTGGTATGATGAGGTTAGTCTCTATCGGGCAGATGCCCAACGCCGGTATTTGGCAGCGACGAGCTATGGCTCTGAGACAAATGCTGTCTGATTCTTAATTTATAAATACATGTTACCCCAATTGGAACCCCTATTAAGTGGAATGGAAAGACTTCCTATAGCCGGTGTGAACTCAAAAGAAGTGCTCGTGATCGGCTCAATCGCGTATGATGATATTATTACGCCCTATGATCGAATCGACAACGTCCTAGGCGGCGCTGCAGCATTTGGTGCGATGGCAGCGAGTTATTTTACACAAACGCGAATCGTTGGGATTGTTGGCAATGACTTTACAGCAAGCGATCGTGCGATTTTGGAGAGACGCGGGATAGATCTTTCTGGCGTTGAAGTGGATAATGACCGAATTTCCTTTCATTGGAAAGGCAAGTACCACGAAGACTTTAATTCTCGGGAAACCCTAGAGATCAACATGAATGCATTTGAGGGATATTACCCAACCTTGCCCGAAGCGACCACAGAGATGGAGTATGCGATGCTTGGGAATATTGCGCCGGCATTACAGTTGCATGTTTTAAAGCAGTTTAAAAAGAGCACCTTTACGATTGCGGATACAATAGATCTCTGGATAGAAACCAAGCGAGCTGAGTTAGCAGAGCTGATTCAGCACATCAGCCTATTTTTGATCAATGACCGCGAAGCGACCCTGTTGACCGGAGAAGCGAATTTGATTCGGGCAGGTGAATCCATGTTAGCTATGGGAGTACCCATGACGATTATCAAAAAAGGCGAACATGGAGCTTATTTGTTTCACCCTGAAGGTGTTTTTGCCTTACCTTCCTACCCGGTAACGGAGCTGAGAGACCCTACTGGAGCCGGAGATACATTCGCAGGGGGAATGCTAGGGTATTTGGCCGCTGTTAATAAACGTGATTTTGCGTCTATTAAGAAGGCGATGGCTTATGGGACGATTGTAGCAAGCTTGACGGTGGAGGACTTTTTCTGCAAACGCCTAGAGCAAATGGGTGCGGTGGAAATAGCGCGGCGGTATGAGCAATTGGTGCAGATGACTCGCTTTGCGTAAAATAGACTTACGTGTATTGTTTACCGCACAAACTGACCATCTTGCATTGGAAGTGTATGGTCACACGCATTGGCGATTTCCGGATTGTGGGTGACGATGAGGATGGCTTGATCTCGCTCGTGAGCAAGCCGATATAACAGATCGAACGCGAGGTTAGAGTTTTTAGCATCGAGGTTTCCCGTGGGTTCGTCTGCTAAGATGAGCCTGGGAGAATTGGCTAAAGCGCGGGCGATGGCGACTCGTTGTTGCTCTCCCCCTGAAAGCTGGGTTGCCAAACGGTGGGCTTTTTGTCCCAGACCTACTTCGGTGAGGAGATCATTGGCGTGATCAAGCATTTCCGTATGGGAAAGCTTGCCAAGTTTTTTCATCGGAAAGAGAACATTTTCCAAAGCGGTAAATTCGGGTAAAAGGAAGTGAAATTGGAAGACAAAGCCGATGTTTTCGTTTCTGGCTTTAGTTTTGAGCTCATCTTGGTCAAGGGGCATTTCTTGACCGTTTAAGAAAATGTTGCCGCTATTAGGCTTGTCTAACAAGCCTAGGAGGTAGAGGAGAGTACTTTTACCGCAACCAGAAGGGCCAACGATTGAGTAGACGTTGGAGGAATCGAGAGAGATGGATACTCCTCTTAGAATATGGTTTGCGTTTTCACCAGAGCCAAGCGTGCGGTGAATATTGTTGGCTTGTAAAATAGTATAGTTGGAAGGATCTTTTTTCATGCGCTGGTTCCTCTGACGATGTCGCCTGGTTCTAGTTTTGCTGCTCTACGAGCCGGTATGTAGCTGGCAGTGATGACAACAATGAGCGCAAGCACACTGGCCATGATATAATGGGAGAGGCTCCAGTGGACAACAAAGCTGTCTGTGGAAAATATGCCTCGAATGCGAAGCGGGATTTTTGAAATGCCGTAGGTTGCGAATGCTGCAAAGATCCAACCTAGAACAGTTCCAGCCACGAGGACGATCCCTCCCTGGAGTAGGAAGATGCTGGAAATGTCTTTTCTGGTATACCCCATGGAACGGAGGATAGCGATCTCTTTGGTCTTTTCCATAACGATCATGACCAAGGTATTAAAGATGCCCAGACCGGAGATAAGAATAATTGTAAACACGGTTATTCCTGCGGAGACGCGTAAGGCTTTGAAAACGTCTAGCCAGACCTGCTCGCGTTCTTGCCAGCTAGCGGCATGGTGTTGGTAGCTGGATTCGATATGTGCGGCAATTTGCGGAGCTTTGCTGGGATCAAATAAACTGATTTGAAAAATGGAACCGCCAAAGGGTTGTTTTAATAAAGAACGGGATTCTGAGAGGTGCATGTAGACGCGAACTTTATCGATATCTGAGATGCCCGTTTCAACGATGCCGGAGACGCGGTATGCTTTTTCTTGGCCGTGGGTATTGAGGTAAACGTAATCGTTTACCGTGAGATTGAGGCGTTTTGCGAGGCGAGAGCCTAGGAGGACACTATTATTGTCTGAAGCGTAGTCGGCGATATCTCCTAAAATGACCTGACGAGGTAAGTCGGAAACAGTTGCATGGTCTTCCAGACGGATACCCATCAGTTTAGCGGGTTGATTGCGGAAGCCGCTTTTAGCATCAGCATTCCCCTCCAGGATTTCCGAAATGCCTGAAATTTCTGAGTAATTTGTTAATTCCTCTTTTAGCATATGAGGATACTCTATGCCATATATGTACTGTTTGCCCTCGTTTACCGGTACTCGAAAATTATCCTGATCATCGGGATTACTTGCGATACTTTGAATGGTAGACTGGAAATGCTCGGCAATACGGATAGCGCCGTTAGTACTTAGGATTGTTTTGATGAAAAAGTTTTCAAAACCGGAAGTTTGCGCCTGTGTTACGATAAAAAAGCCAACGCCGAATACGACCCCCAGGAGACTGAGAATCATGGAGCGTTTTTTTGAAGTGATAAATCTCCAGGCGATGTATAAATTAGTCTTCATCCTTAGCCTGAAATCTTTTGGGTTTTGACGCGTTGGCCATTTCTGAAGTTAAAAATGTCCTCCACGATAACCACTTCGCCCGATTTAAGGCCTTCTTTGATTTCCACTTTATCAAAACCAATGAACCCTGGAACAATCTTACGTAGCTCTACTTTGCCCTTATTAATTACGTAGACAAAGTTGCCTGTGAGAGCGCTTCTGGGCACGATGACAACGTTATCATGGGTTGCCTTAGTGATGCTTGCCTGTCCGGTCATGCCGGGAGCCAGATCTTCGGCACTATTTAATTGAACAAAGACAGACCGCCGCTTGGTGTCTGCATTTGCAGTAGCCAGTAATGAAGTGACCTTTCCGGAGACTAGTTTATTGCCGTGGCCTAGAAAATTGATCGAAACGGTTTGGCCGATGCTGATTCCAGGAAAGTCCTCTTCGTTGATGCTGACCTCGATCATATTATCCTTTGAAATAACCTTAGCGAGCGATTCTCCTCCATAGACGTGAGCGCCTGGAAGGAAGTAATTTTCCGTCAAAAGCCCATCAATAGGAGAGCGCACGATCATTTTTTCACGTTGCGAGAGGCGGCGATTGAGTTCATTTTTGAGCAACTCGACTTCAAGAGTGCGATTTAGGTCATCATTTTCATAGACACGGGTGACGCGTTCAAGGTCTTGCTTTCTTTTATTGAATTCAGCTTCAGGAAGTTGGCCATGTTTGAATAAAGTTTCTACGCGCGGCATATCCTGCTCAAGGCTTCTTTTTTCAGCTTCGTAAGGGGAGCCAATTTCTTGGCGTTTTAGAGCAGCCTCGTAGCGTAGCTGTAAATGTTCGATTTCGCGGTCGAGCTCGGAGGTATCGAGTTTAGCGACGATATCATTGCTTTTGACCTCAATCGAGCCCGTGTTTTTTGGTGCGAGAAGCTCTTGGATATCGCCGGCAGTTTGTGTTTTGACGACTGCTTCCATAGCAGCAAGAACTTTAACGTTTCCGGGAACGGCATTGACAGCTGAGCCCATTTTGGCAGCAGCTACTTTAGCGGTAGGCGTGGCCGAGTTAAATGCGTAATAAGCTATGCCAAGTACGAGTAATAAAGTGACGATTATAATAGATGATTTTTTCATGGTAGTGGTGTATGAATTTATATTTTTGAAGTATAGATAAGAAATTCGTTTACATGGTTAAAGTATTCTCTAATGAGGTTTGCCAGCTGATATTCTACGGCATCGCGATTGCTCTTAGAGCTTAAGAAATCAGTATATTGGATAATACCTTGGTCAAATAAATCTTGTTGGGCGTTGAGTTGATTTTCATTGAGAGCCAATTTTTGCATTTGGATTTTGATGTGATCACGCTCGATGGCTAGCCCGCGTAAGATATGAGAGGTTTCCCTGAGGGTCTTTTGGCGTTCTTGTTTGAGCTCGAGTTTGATCCGTCGTTGCTTTGCTTTTGAGGTGATTCGCTGGCCTTCGGTACGAAAACCATCAAAAATATTCCATCGAACTTCGAGGCCTGCAAAAACATTGGCCCGTCTAACACCACTGTCACTTGTCGTGCTATCAACATTGTCTTCAAAAACACCGGTGAGGAAATTTAATTTAGGTAACTGTTCCGAGTGAATGCGAATGAAATTGTTCTTTTCGATTTCGAGCTCTTGCTCTAATGCATAATAGCGAGGAGAGAGGTCCGTTGGGTCGAGTTGTGGATTTTTATCCAAGATGCTTTGAGCTAGTTTCTGGGGCGGTAAGCTTTGTCCCATATTAGGTTTTTCCCCACCTGTTAAATCACAAAAGTAACTAGTAGCGTTCTCTAAGTTGTTTGAAATATAGGCGAGTTCGAATTGAGCTTCATTGTATTGAATGCGGGCGATGTCGAGTTGATGGGCTGATACTATTTTCATGGCAGCCTTGTCTTCCGCATCTTTTAAGTTTTTTTGCGCAAGCTCTAACTTTTCTTCCGCGAGCTGTTTATTGAAGTTGAGCGCATAGATTTCCAAGTAGCTCCGGCGTATTTCCTTTAGTAGGTGAGCCTTCGCTTGGTTAAAGTCCATTTTACTCAGTTTGTGTTGTATTTCGCCGATACGCTTTTCCGCATCTATGCTGCCCCAGTGGTAAAGGGCTTGGCTAAGGGTTAAGCTTCCCGTGGGTACATATTGAGCTTTGGAAAAATTGTCTTCATTATCACGCTTTCGAATGATTGCGAGAACTTGATACCCCCCAGATAGCTGAGGGAGCTTTCGCGAAGCCATGGACTTTTTATTTCCTTCCGCTTCAGTAACCAATTCGGAGCGGATTAGAATTTGTGGAGCATTTTCTTCTGCTTTCCTTAAAATGTCTGAGAGTTCCGGGAACGCCTGCTCGGGTAAAAGGATGGAGTGGAGTTGAGGAGCCGCCGCTTCAATATCCTGAGCAACGCCCTTTGCTAGCATGAGTAACAAGGCGATACAAGGAATTAAAAAGTATGTTCTTAAGGGAGAAAGCATTATATGAATAAAAAATTATGTTTGGTTAAGATTTATATCAAATATACAAGGGTTTGGCAAGTCATCTATTTGGAGATAAGCTATTTATAAATTGTAGGAATTGGAGCTTAATCGCAGAAGACTGAAAGTGCTCTTGATAGCGAAGAGCTGCGTTTTTGAGAAGAATAGCCCTTTCATGTTCGTCATTTATGATGCGGTGAAAGGCTTCTGCCATTTTATGAGGGTCATTATCAGGGATGATCATCCCTGCGCCACCTACTGTTTCTGGGACGGCTGCATAGGCAAAGGCGACTATGGGGACTTGTTCGGCCATTGCTTCAATTAAAGGGACGCAAAGGCCTTCATGTTTGCTCGTTTTGGCAAAAATATGCGCTTTTTGGTAGGCGTGATGGAGTACATTGTCTGAACCGCCATTGATCCAGATCAAGGCATGGTCTACTTCTAGTTCCTTGGCGAGGTTATTTAAGTCCTCCACATATTTTTTGAGATAGCGATTTTGCTTCCCAAAAAGGGTTAGTTGGCTATTGGGATTATGCTCTTTATGATAAAAGGCGAACGCGCGGATAAGATCTGCATGATTCTTTTGAGGCGATATTCGCCCGACAGAAAGGATATTAACCGGTGTACCCGGGAGGTATTTTTCCTGAGGATCTGAGCTTGTTTTAATATGAGATACCAAGCTGTCTACAGGCGTGAAGGAGATCAGTGTTTGTGTGATTTTTGGATCTAGGCCGTGGCTAATTAACTCATTAGCATTGTAGTTAGATGGGGTACAAGCCCTATACCAGTCTATTTTGCATAGTTCAGACAAGAATGCGCGACCCTCACGGCACCGCTTGGTGTGGCTTTCGCTATAGCCTTCAAAAAACTCCGCGGGCGTGACGTTATGATAGCGAAGCACCTTCTTACAAGGCGTTTTCCTAAGAAACGCTATGCCCTCGTTCCATCCCGAAGTGAAGTGGTAGATGAGAATGTCGTCTTCGGTGAGTGGCAGCTTTTGAAGCACTTTAAAACTTTTAATGGGCTCATGCTTCAAAGAAGAATGACGTTCGTTTGCATAAATGTGAGCATCATACCCTGCGTCTATCAAAGAATAATATGTGCCCAAGGCATCAATGGAAACGCCATCTCCATAGGTGAGCCATCTGGCCAGTACGATGACTCGACCCTTATGCTTTTTGGTGCGCATTTCGAAGTATTGGTCGATTTGCTTTTTAATAACATCAGGAGAAAAGTGGTCTTGTGCATATATGCGACCGACTTCGCCCATTTTTTGAATTTGATTTGGGCTTTGCAAAAAGAGCTCCAGATATTTTACGAATTCCTCAGGACGATCATGGGAGACCAGAAAACCCGATTGGTTCGGGATAAAAGCCTCCTGCACGCCCACCGTATCGACTGCGATAATCGGCAGCCCGAGGGATTGCGCTTCTATGATGAAATTAGGGAAAGCGTCTTCTTTAGACGTGGAAACGGCAACGTCTGCAGCCTGGTAATACGGGGCAGGATTCTTTTGAAAACCCATGAAGTGAATTTTGTCTCCTAAGCCGAGTTGGTTGACGATCACCTCGCAGGCCCTTTTTTGCTCCCCTTCGCCCACTAGCCATAGCTGCCAATTTGCTTTTCTGTCTAATTTAGCAAAATGTTCAATGAGCTTTGCGTGGTTTTTGCCTGGGCGAAACCCTTGTACGCAGATAAAAATGATAGTGTCTTCACTAGCTCCAAATTTTTTTCGCTGCTCTAAGCGATCTTCACTTGAGAAAGAAATGGATTGCGACAGAACGATGGGATTGGGAATCACCTCAATTTTATTCGAATTAAACCCACGTTTCAGTAAGTCGTTTTTCCACCATTGGCAATTCGTTAAAATGCTTTTAGACGTTTTAAGAGAACGTTTGTAGAGGCAAGAAAGCTTTTTTCCTGTACGCAATGTGCTGATAACATGAAGCTTAGGGAAACGGTTTTGCACAAAGCTGCCATACATGTTTGCGATCCGCCCCATGCAGATAACGATATCCGGTGAGAGTTTTTTGATGGTTTTAAATAATCTCGGAGCATACCAATCGAAACCGGTATCCCCTTTTTGTAAGGAAAAAACCTTTTCATCTTTGACCTCATCCCAGAGTAGGCCACCCGGTCTGAGTGTGATTAGCAGGGCATCATAGCCAGCTTCATTTAAATGGTTTACCAGGAAGACGCTTTGTTTTTCCGTGCCCCCGCAACGTAAGTAATCTTGTAAAATGACGATTTTCATGTATTGAGATGGTAATACCTTTTTAAAAACCAGAGGACGAGGCTTCTAGGAGCAATTTTGGCGAGGCAGGGGCCGATTTTAGACTGAAAAAGATCTCCAATCGCATACTGGCCGCTTTTTTGCTTCAGCAATATTTTTCTAAGCGCTTTTGCCGCGTGTTCAGCAGTGGGGGCTGCGTGTCTGTGTTTTTCTATGGCAGCCCACGCCTTGTGGAAATGTTTATTCGAAAAAGATGTATCTTTATGAGCGACATCGTTAAACGCAGTCTGGTAATCGCCCGGCTGGATGTCGACTACATGGATGCCAGATCCTGTTGCTTCCAGAATTAAACTTCCGGTAAAAGTAGAGAGGGCGCTTTTAGCACCACTATACAAGGAAAGCAACGGTATAGGGAAAATGCCGCCAAGCGAGCTGATATTTACGATGGTTCCCTTTTTGTTAGCCAGCATTTTTTTGTAAAAAGCTTGGGTAAGCAGAATGGGGCCGGTGCACAGGAGTTGAACTTGATCCTCTATCTCTTGTTTGGGAAATTCTTCAAAGGGATAAAATGAACCTGCGCCTGCATTGTTTATGAGTAGATCGAACGATAATTCATCAGAATTTACTCTTTGGATAAGCTTGTCTAGAGAAGTGTTATCTAATAAATCCAGTTGCAAGCAATGGAAAGGAGTATCTTTGGGCAACTTTTCGGGAGCTCGGGAAGTGATCCAAACCTCTATGCCTTCATGGCGCAACATATCCGCGAATGCTTTACCGAGCCCGGAGCCTCCACCCGTGACGAGTGCCCTTGTGTAATAATTGGATAATTTGGACATAAAATATGTGGCTTGCTTATAGGCCGAACTTAAGATTAAACTCTATTGCGTGTCTTCCGCAAAGCAGAAAAGTAGGCCAATATACATTTTTACACATGAGTTTTTCCCTAAAAAAGCCGGAATTTCTATTTGTGTGCAAGAAATGGCCAAATCTCTAGCCGGTTTTGGGCGAGAAGTAACCGTTTTTGCTCCAAAGCATTCTGCTTTCAAAACGCACTTATTTCCCTATAGCACTGTGCCTTTGAACAATAGAGGAACCCATGGATGGGGTTGCCGCATTGTGACTATGCGGGAAATGATGCGCTATAAAGACAAAATTGCGAAAGGGGTACTGTGTTTGCCAGAGCCCGGACCAATTTTAGCGTTTATGTATTTAAGGCTATTTAAACGTATCCAGCCACAGAAATTAATTTTAATCCTGCACGGCAGTGAGATTTTACGCTTTGGGAAAAGCAGGCTGTTAAAATGCTTATTTCGAAGTTTGTTGCGGGATACTGATAGAATTCTTTTGTTTTCCAAGTATTGTGAAAAAACCCTTTGCGACTATTTTCCGGAAGCGAGCGGAAGAACGGTTGTTGCCCCGGGTGCTCTACGTAGCGAATTTGTACCGATACCCCCTAGGGACACCCATTTAATGAGTAATACGGTAAAATTACTGACAGTGGCACGCCTGCACCCCAGAAAAGGGCAAATGCAGGTGCTGGAGGCAATTAACGCTATGCCGTCAGCGTTAAAGGAAAAAGTAGTTTACCAGATTGCCGGGCCTATTGTTAAGGCAGCCTATTTCGAACAAATCAAACAATATGCCCAAACGCACCATATTAACATAGCATACTTGGGTGAAGTGCCTGAAGAAGCGTTGCCCCGCTGCTACCATGAGGCCGATATATTTGTAATGGCCAGTATTCCTTACCAGAATAGTATCGAGGGCTTTGGGCTAAGTTATTTGGAAGCTTCGGCAAGTGGACTTCCCGTTGTAGGGTATGATTCTGGAGGCGTTTCCGATGCGGTTTTAGACAACAAAACCGGCTTTTTAGCCCCTGTTGGTGGTGTTGATGAGTTATCCAAGATGTTGACGCGCTTAATTGAGCAACCAGAGTTACGTAAGCGTATGGGGAAAGCTGGTATAACCTTTGCAAAGCAGTGTTCTTGGATTAAAAATGCCAAAATTACCTTTGAGGATTGAAAAAATCCTTCGTTTTAGGGAATATATTAGAAATAAATTGATTTATACTTGACCGCAGGAAGGTTATTCCTTTTACTAGAAATTTGAAATTTTAATTGTAGGAAGATTTATTATGTCACGACACAGAAGTTTTAATCAAGGAGGCGGTTCAGGAAAGAAGAAGACCGTGCTTAAACGTTTTGACCGCATTAAGCTCTTAAAAGAGCGTGGACAGTGGTCTGAGGGGAACTCCGTTATGGGGCTTCGTAAGACAAAGCCTGCTGAGTGATTTAGTTTCTCAGAATGATTTCAAAAAGAGCAGCCGTTTAGGGATTAAGCGGTTGCTCTTTTTTTCTTAATGAATTTGGTAAGAGGGAGGAGAAGCCTTTTTGCGAAAGATAGACAGCGATAAACATCACGCAGCCGCCTAAAATAAGGCGCTCGTAATCTGTGTGCTCGCCAAAGATAATCAGTGAGGAAAGAATCGCTAATGGCACTTTGATATTATGAAAAACAGCCAATGTAGCGATTTTGGAAACCACAGCACCTTTGTTCCACCAGAAGAAACCAAGCCCTGTGGCGAAAACACCTAGAAAGGCTAATATGATGACTTGCTTAGCGCTCATCATTGAGAGGGTTGACCAGTCTCCGGCAACGGTTGTAGCAATTGCGGTTATGATTAAAGCGCCTGTGAAGACGATGGCATAAATTTCTCTATCCACTAAATGTGGGTTTTGATGACGCAGGCGGCGGTATTGGATTTCCCCTAATGCGAATGAAATATTCGCTATTTGCATGCAAATGAATCCCGTAAGAAGATTTTGAAACGACATACCATCGTATTTTATGATGCCTGCTCCCAAAACAGCCAAACTGGCCATGATAAGACTGTACTTTGGGAATTTTCTCTCGTAAATGCCGTTTATAAAGACGATATAAAGAGGCATCATAATGGCAAATAATGCTACTTGATGACTGTCTAGATATTGAAATGCAAATAGATAAGCTAAATAGCACACGCCATATTGCATTGCCCCGATGAGGAGTAGGCGAATTGTAAGCGATCGATTAAGGGACTTAACAACTAAGAAGGGAAGAAACAGCGGCAGTGCGCACAGGATTCTGCCAAATGCCAAAAAGTGAGGATCCAGGCCAGATAGACCTGTTTTGACTAAGCCGAATGAAAAGGCCCAAATGAGGGAGACGGTGATGAGATAAATCATTGTTAATCTTGTTTTCAAGAAAGATTAACAATGATTTATTTGACTGTCAAAGCAATCGTGCCGAATTACCAAATACCAGTGTCGGTCTTTTTGATAGACTTAGAGAAAGCAACAAGAAGTTTGATTGCATTTTCAACATCTTCGAGGTCAACTACTTCACTGGGCGTATGCATGTAGCGAAGTGGTATGGAGACTAGCCCAGTGGCTACCCCTTGTCTCGATATTTGAATAGAGCGGGCATCGGTGCCGGTTGGTCCCGGTTCTGCTTCCACTTGGTAAGGGATTTTATTGGCTTTGGCAACGGCGACAAGGCGCTCGAAGACAAAGGGGTTAATATTTGCGCCACGGCAGATAATGGGACCTTTGCCCAAATAAAATTCGCCGAATTGGCGTTTGTCGCAATCTGGGCTATCTGTCGCATGACCTACGTCAACGGCAACGGCAATGTCCGGGTTAACGGAATAACCGGAGAGGATAGCGCCGCGGGTGCCGACTTCTTCCTGGGTGGTTGCTACGGAGACGATTTTCGCCTGTAGTTTAGTTTTTTCTTGAGCAAGCCTTCTGAGTGTCTCGCAGACAACAAAGCAGCCTGCTTTATCGTCAAAGGCGCGAGCTGTTGCACGACATTTGCGAAGGATTTGGAAACCATGATCATAGACAATAGGGTCGCCGATCTCGACAAGCGATTCGGCTTCTTTTTTGTCCTGGGCGCCAACGTCAATCCAGATTTCATGACGTTGGGGAACTTTTTTACGGTCTTCCGGTGTCATGAGGTGGATAGCACGTTTGCCGGTGACGCCGTGGATAGTACCGTTTTTTGTTAAAATTTGAACACGTCTACCCGAGATTATAGAAAGGTCATGGCCACCGATGGTATTAAAATACACAAAACCCTTATCGTCAATGTAGTGGACCATTAATCCGAGTTCATCCATATGCCCTGCGAACATGACAACGGGGTTACCCTTCGGGTTTAAGGTAGCGAAACGGTTGCCCATGGTGTCTTTTTCGTAAACGTCAGCCGAGGGCTTGACGTATTTATCGATCACTGCTTGAGCCTCTTGCTCATAACCTGATGGGGAACGGGCATTCAGGAGGTCTATGAGGAATTCGGGTGTTTTAGGTTTTTTTGTTACAGCTTTCTTTACCATAAAGAGACTTTACATAATACCGTTTGAAAATACAATCTAGTTCTGTGGGCCTCAATGGCAAACCAATACCCCTGAAAAACCCCTAACAGATGGATCAATTATGAAGACAATAAGTGTTAAATGCCCATCTTTGTACACAAGAATTTTGGGCAAACAGGAGTTTATTAAAATCTTCTGTTTATTAAATTGCGCACTAGGAACTTATGAACAGTATTTAACGATCCCTGTAGGAGGAGTGCGGCCAGTTCTGTTCGGGAAAGGTAATCATTTGTTAACTGAGGGAATTCGCTATTTAAAGACGTTTGATGAAGAATCGACAAAGCTCTTAATTGAGAAGGGAAATAGTTATGCAAAAAAGGAGATCAGAGAACGGCTCATTGAAGTAGCTACAACAAAAGGCAAGAAGCTCGATCCTGTGGGGGTTGCTAGGAAAGTTTATGAGCAAGTTATGAAGGAAAACGATTTTACCGTATCCTTTTTCCTAGCGCTAAAACTCAAGGATTACCATCGCTATGAACATCCTCAAAGCGGGCTCAAAGAATTAGCTTTGGATAGATGCGTTGATTGGCTAACCAGTAAACTATAGCGAAAAATAGCTGCTTACGGCAAATGAGCTTTTGTAAGTGGAGTTCCCGCAGGGAGATCTTGTTTTGCTTTTTGACCCAGTAAACTTTCCCAAAATATTGGGTGCAAGCCAGTTGCGGGGCGTATAATCTTTATGTTTTGCGGGGTAAATACTTCATCTTTTTTAATGTCTTGAGAGACGAAGATGGACCTGCGAAAGCGTAGGCGAGACTCTTCTTGCTGCGTAGGGCCTATTTTATCCGTTCCAAATGCTTTGTAGACCAGTTTTAAAGCGTTTGCCAGTTGTTTAAATTCTTCAGGTTCTAATGCAAAACCGGCATCTAGGCTGCCATCATTACGATCCATAACAATATGCTTTTCGATCACGCAGGCACCTAGTGTGATGGCGCTAATGGCAATTTCATTCCCCAGGGAATGGTCTGAGAGCCCGATGAGGCAATTGAATTTAGAGGCCATTGCTGGAATAGATCGTAAATTAAAATCGGTGGGATCCGCGGGATAGGCGCTGACGCATTTTAAGAGAACGATGCTTGGCGTTCCAGCCGTATAAAGGGTATCGATCGCCACATGAATTTCTTTTTCGGTAGCCATACCAGTACTGAGGAGCACGGGTTTTTGGGTTTTACCAATATGCCTTAGTAATGGCAGGTGGTTGATTTCAAGTGATGCGACTTTGTATAGAACGGGGTTAATAGCCTTTTCTAAGTAATCGACTGCTGTCTCATCGAAGGGAGTGCTGAATAGCGTAGTACCAAGTTCTTGAGCGAATCGATTGAGCTCCGGGAGCCATTCCCAAGGAGTCATGCCTTCTTGGTACATATCGTACAAATGCCTTCCATTCCAGAGGGTGTTGTTTTCGTAAAAATCGGGCGCATCCACCGGTAACGTGAGCGTGTCCGGCGTATAAGTTTGTAGCTTAACGGCATCGGCCCCAGCATCGACAGCTGCTTTGATTAATTTTTTTGCGTGCTTAATATCCTGCTTATGATTGCCGGATATTTCAGCGATCAGGAAAGGGCTTTCTTTCGGGCTGATTTCTTTATTATTGATGGAGAATCGTTTTGCCATGTGCCGTTATGGGGCAAGTAGTTTTCAAAGTGTTGTATGTGTTTTTTGATATCAGCAATAGTCAATCGGTCGGGATTATTATCGCTTGTATAGGCGAAGTTACTAGGGCACTTTTTCCCTCCTTTCGGGAGGGCGCTTTTTGTCCAGAAACGAAGCGTAGGTTGAATGACATAGTAGTCCTTGTATTCAATGGTTAAGTGAGCCTCATCGCTTGGAATGAGCGTTTCGTGCATCTTTTCTCCTGGTCTCAGCCCCACGATCTTCTGCTTCGAATTGGGTGCAACGGCATGTGCCATATCGCCCAGTGTGCAACTAGGTAATTTAGGGATAAATAGTTCACCCCCAACCATTTTCTGGAGGCACTTCATGACAAATAGGACGCCTTCTTCCAGTGTGATATAAAAACGAGTCATATCCGGATTCGTAATGGTCAGGTGCTTTTGATCTCTTTGTTTTATAAATAGCGGGATAACGCTGCCTCTGCTACCGATAACATTGCCGTATCGTACCACAGAAAAAAGGGTAGGGCTTTGATTGCCTCTATAACTATTCCCGGCAATGAATACCTTGTCTGAGCAAAGTTTAGTCGCACCGTAGAGATTAACCGGGTTGACTGCTTTATCTGTGCTTAACGCAATTACTCTAGGCACATTTGCGTGCAGGGCGGCATCAACGATGTTTGTGGCACCGTTAACATTGGTTTTAATAAATTCATTTGGATTATACTCTGCTGCGGGAACTTGCTTCAACGCGGCTGCGTGGACAACAATATCCACTCCCTGCATGGCACGTTTTAATCTGTCAGCATCTCTGATATCGCCTAAGAAATACCGCATGCGCTTATTATTATAGAAAGTAGGCATTTCTTGCATTTCATGTTGTTTAAACTCATCTCTGGAATAAACAATCACACGCGAGGGAGCCATCTTGAGTACTTTAGCACAAAAATGACGACCGAAAGAACCGGTGCCGCCGGTTACGAGTATGGATTTGCCTTTAAACATTTGGGGAAAGTGGGGAATTTTGGGAGCCTTATTTTTATACTAGCTGGCACTAGTAAAGATTTCCAGCTTATTATTTAATCTTCCCTAGAAAAGAAAAAACCCGTCAGAAAAATTCCTGACGGGTTTAAAGTTCTGATAAAAATCAGGTCAATAAGACTAGAGGTGAATTCTTACACCAAAGTCGATATTGTGTAGGTAAGGTGATTCCATCTTCAACTGGCCGCCTGCAGGATTGCGATAGCGAGGCTGAGTTGTTGAGAATAAGCGGTATCCAACATAAAGCGTGAATTGCTCTTGGAACATGTAACCAATTTGAGCCATTAACTGCCAGCCAAGAACATTGTCGCCACGGCTATTTAAGAGGCGTACGCCTGCGCGGTTTACGTTGCCCATTTTAGCATATGTCCAACCAAGACCACCGCCGAGGGAGATGATAACGTTTTCAAAAGCAGGAATGTCATAAGCAGCGTTAACCATTAAGCTGGTGTACTCAACGCTACCGGAAGCATTTGCTTTACCAGTAGTTGGGGTGCTTGCTTTTTTAACAGAGTTTGTGCGATAGGAACCTTCGAGTTCGAAACGGAAGTTTTCCATGAACATCAAACCAACTGCAACGGCACCGCCGCCACCAGTTTTAAATGAGATTTCGCGTGCTGCGCCTGCTGGAGTACTTTTGCTCTTTTGGTTTGAGTGGAAACCCACAGAACCGGAAGCGCCGAGGTACCAACCATCAATATTGAATGAATTGCTAGTGCTGCTCTTTGTATTAGCGTTTTGCGCACCTACGAGTGTCAATGCGCTACCGCAGAGACCCAAGAATAGGGTTAGAAGTTTCTTTTTCATAGTAATTTGTCTTTTTTTAGGTTTTAACAAACCCCTTGGTAGGGGATAGTCTAATTGTCAGTTAAAAAGGATATTTCAAAGATGTCAAACGGATTTTCTAATTTTTTAAACGTTATTTCTGTGAAAATGATTTTTTTGTTTTTTTCCTGCTTAAATATTAATTCGTAAGCCAACTTCCAATACACTTAAGATAGGGTGCTGCAATTTAACATTGGGGCTTCCTGCTGGCCCGCGAAAAGTGGGTTTTTCCATAAACATAAGGCGATAGCCGCCTATTAAGGTCCATGAAGGGGCGAATTCGTACCCAATGCCAGCCATCACTTGGCCGGCGGCCAGACCACGTTGGGATTCCCTAATCACTGTTCCTAGCGTATTATTACGGATATTGCTAATCATAGCATAGGAATACCCAATGCCGGCACCGAGGTATACAGAAAAATCTTTAAAAACCTCTGGTTGAATATCATAATAAACGTTTAAAAACCCATTTAGGTAGCCCACAGCACCCTTGGCAGTGAATTTACCTAGCCCATCTGGTTTTACCCAAGCTGCTTTATTGTAAAAATATGAGACCTCTGCGGCAACGCGTACACTTGGGTATTGAGGAATGATTCGTCCTAAACTAAAAGTGCCCCCTTCGCCTGTCCTGAATCGAATTTTTGCATTTGGGGATTGATTGCGAGTTTTGATATCTTGTTGCTGGGAGAACGCTCCTGTTAACGCGATGTACCAGTTTTGAAAGGCTTTAGGTCGGGAATCAAAGGCAGGATCACCGGATTCGTAATAATAATCGTTGGCAAAGGCTTGTGGGAATGTCCCGCAAGTAAATAAAAGAATCCCGCACAGGATATAAATTTTTTTCATAAGGTAAATAGGCTAAAACTTGGTTTATATATCATAGCGTAAGCCAATTTCCACCATGTGGACAAATGGGTTGGTAAAGCGCACGTTGCTAAAAGTTGGACGTGTAGCCATTAATAAGCGGTAGCCGCCCCAGATGTTCCAGTCTGCGTTTAAATTTTGAGCCAGTCCGATCATAACTTGCCCGGCAAATAAACTGTCATCACCTTTGCCAACCCGTGGGCCCGCGCCTCCTGTCACCCTAAACATTCTGGCAAGAGAGTAGCCGCCGCCAACACCGAAGTAAACGTCTAGTCCGTTGACGATTTCGTAGTCGTAGAAGAGGTTGATCAGGAAATTAATATATTCGAGGCGACCACTTGCGCTTACACCCCCTGCTTTATTTAGCGCTTGAGCCAAGTATGAAAACTCGAGTTCAGCCCGGAAATTTTGCCAGAAATGCATACCTGCAGAACCATGAAAGCCAGCACCTGTTTGAAATTGGTATGAAACGTTAGGGGTTTGCCCACGTGTTTTGATTTTGTCGTGAAAATTAACGCTACCCGAGGCTGCTACGTAGAAGTTTTGATCTACTAAATTTATATCATCGTAATAATAATCGGTTTGGGCATCTGCGAAGGCCTTTATTCCAAGAGCTGATAAAATTCCAGCGGTGAGCGTGAGGAATAAGAGTTTTTTCATGCTGATAAACGGTTCTGAGGTTTTGAGGAAATGGTTTAAGGATTTAATCCTACCATCTATACAGGTGTTTTTTCAAGAGCTTGTCAACTCAACATTGCCTTAGCTCCTATACGTTATTAAATATGATAGCGAAACAGGCATAAAAAAACCCGCTTCATATGAAGCGGGTTGTAAATTAGCTTAAAACAACTAACAACTAGAAGCGGTAACGAATACCGATTTCAAGATTGTTAATGTAAGCGTCCTTCATCTTAGCTTTGGAGTTGATTGAACCACCCGCAGCTGTTGTTGTGAAACGCTTGATGTTGTGTGAAGGAACCGCGAATAAGCGATATCCAGCATAGATAGCAACGTCTTCGTTGATATTGTAGCCAACACCAACCATTGCTTGCCATGCAAACACAGTTCTTGTGCTTCTGTAGTTAGCAATCGTTGTTGCAGGAGATGCGATGAGGTCGTTCTTGATTTTCTCTTGAGCAACACCGGCACCCGCACCTACGTAAACGTAGAAGTCTTCAGAAACAGGAATATCGTAGTAAACGTTAGCCATCAAAGAAGCATAGTTTACATTGCCTTTACCTTTATTAAGGGTAAGACCTGTAACAGTGCTTTTCTTGATGTCGTTTTGACGGTATGAACCTTCAAGTTCGAAACGGATTTGTTCGAAGATATAGCCAACTGCTACACCACCGCCGAAGCCGAACTTGTACTGAGTTTTGTTTGTTACACCAATGTTTTTGATGCTGGAGTCATTATGCCATCCACCGTTACCGAAACCGGCTACGTAGAAGTCAGAATCACCTGCGAACGCTTGGCCACCAACGAAGGAAGCTGCTGCGATCAATATAGTTAATAGTTTTTTGTTCATAATTATCTTTAGGTTTGTGTTAATTTATGAATTGAGGGGACATTCTTAGATTTTCTGTTGGTTGTGTCAATATTTTTGTTTAAAGATTTTTACTTCCTTTTTATGTGAAAAGAAAAACGTCTACTTTGTGGTAAGAAAAAGCTTAGAAACGATAACGGACCCCGAGCTCTATGTTATCAATGAACGCATTCTTAATCTTTGCTTTGGATGTGGCACTGGGGCCATGGATGTCTTTGATGTTGTGACCGGGGACAAAGAAAAACTTGTATCCGGTATAGATCGTCCAGCTTTGATTGATGGCATAACTAAGCCCCGCCATGGCTTGGCCGGCAAATACAAGCCTTGTGCTTTCGTAACTTAAGGTGCTGCCTTGCTGGAAGCGGATAGTTTGTTTAATGGTTTCTTGGGAAATGCCCGCACCCGCGCCGATATAAAGAGAGAAGTCGTAGCCAAGGGGGATATCGTAATAACAATTCAGGATGAGGGAATCGTAGGAGACGGCTCCTTTTTCCGGAAGAAAAAAGGGGAAGGGGAGAATAATGAACAAGAAAATATCTCCGAGGTCCATGTCGCTCTTCATGACACGGTTTTCCCTGGAAGAGCCTTCTATTTCAAAACGGAATTGCTCGAAGACGTAACCGATTGCTAGTCCTGCGCTCACACCTATTTTTGTGGAATCGTTAAGCGAAGCGCCAAATTGAGGCATGTTTATTTTAACATTGTTTCTCGCGGTAATTCCCCCGAAGGCACTGATGTAGTAGTTGCTTTTGTCTATAGCCTCATCTTCTGCGGACGCCTGTGTGAGGATTCCAGCTATAATCGCCAATAGCGATATTATTATTCTTTTAGTCATGTATGCAGTTTTAGTTGAAAAGCCAGATATTAGACGTTTTAAAAGGAAATTTGTCAATGATGGAAAAGGTGGCTTGTTTTGGATCAAATGATTTGTCTATCAATACTAACGACTCTATTATTCATAGCTGCCTTGACAAATATAGCTTTGGCTGGAATAATTTCTAGGATGCGAAGATTTGGCGTGTTACGCAGGAGTGCACATTTTATCATTCTGGGGTTAGGGCTGTCATTGCTTATCCCTGGGCTCTTTGGTGCTAACGGATTGGGGAAGGCGAACTGGAATGTGGGTTATGTCTACCGGGAAAAGATGTCTGAGGAAGATTTTTTGAGGATATCGGAGTTTTTTACTGGCAAAGAGAATATGGGTTTTCATTTAGTATTAAGAACAAACTCAGAGGAGCGCGAAGGTCTATACTTTATAATAGGTTTAAACGGGAATGTTAATGATTTGCCCAAAGGAACCGAATTAAGAATTAATTATATATTAAGTGATAATCCGGATCCCCAGACGATTTCCTTTGATTTGCCGGAAGGGCAAGGGATGTCCCGTGAACTTTATGTTGGTCTAACGGGGGAAAGTATGCCGTTGGACGGCGAGCCTCCCTTAGCTTGGGAAATCGAGTTTTTAGACGCTGAAAAGGAGATTTTAATTAAAAACCAGAGCTTTTTGTGGAAAATGCCACAAGCTGATACGGCTGGATAGTCGACCTCGAGCGGTTTTATGTTAGATTTCGGTTTAGCTTGAAGAGCCTGGAAATCGGGGAAAGGAGTTATAATATCTTCCCTATATAGCTTTTTTTTAAAAAACACTATTATTTTTAATTTTTAGTATTGACGTACTTTTAAAAGAATTGCAAATTAAGTACCTTACATTCACAGCCCTACCAAGCCAAGGAAATTTCAGGTGGGCCCTTGTAGCTCAGTCGGCAGAGCGCATCCTTGGTAAGGATGAGGTCGGCGGTTCAATTCCGCTCGAGGGCTCCATTAAGAAACAAAAACATATTTAAACTTAAATCTTCAGAGAAAATGGCAAAAGAAAACTACGAACGCACAAAACCACACGTCAATGTTGGAACAATTGGCCACGTTGACCACGGTAAAACTACGCTGACAACAGCGATCTTAAAAACGCAGTCTGACAAAGGCTTAGCAGAGTTCAAGTCCTATGCGGATATCGCTAAGGGCGGAACAGTACGTGACGATTCTAAGATCGTAACGATTGCTGTGGCACACGTTGAGTACGAGAGTGACAATCGTCACTACGCTCACGTTGACTGCCCAGGACACGCTGACTTCGTTAAAAACATGATTACCGGTGCTGCCCAAATGGACGGTGCTATCCTTGTTGTTAGTGCTGCTGACGGCCCTATGCCACAGACTCGCGAACACATTCTTTTGGCTCGCCAGGTTGGAGTGCCTAACATCGTTGTTTTCTTAAATAAAATTGATTTATTGGATGACCCAGATCTTCAAGAACTTGTTGAGATGGAAATTCGTGAACTCTTGAGTAAATACGAATTTGATGGTGATAACATCACAATCGTTAAGGGTTCAGCTTTGGCTGCTCTCGAAGGCAAGCCAGAAGGCGCGAAGGCTATCCAAGAACTTCTTGATGCAATCGACAAGGATATTCCTATTCCTCAGCGTGAAGTTGACAAACCTTTCCTTATGTCTGTTGAGGACGTATTCTCTATCACGGGTCGTGGTACTGTTGCGACAGGCCGTATCGAACGTGGTGTCGTTAAAGTGGGTGAGGAAGTTGAGATCGTTGGTCTTGGCGATACAAAGAAAACTATTTGTACCGGTGTTGAAATGTTCCGTAAGCTTCTTGACCAAGGTCAAGCAGGTGACAATGTTGGTCTATTGCTTCGTGGTATTGATAAAGAAGCCATCGAACGTGGCCAAGTTTTGGCAAAACCAGGTTCTATTAAGCCACACACAAAGGCTAAGGCTGAAATTTACGTCCTAACCAAGGATGAAGGTGGTCGCCACACTCCATTCTTTAACGGATATCGTCCTCAGTTCTACTTCCGTACGACAGACGTAACAGGTATCTTGAATCTCGCAGAAGGTGTTGAGATGGTTATGCCTGGTGACAACTTGTCAGTTACAATCGAATTGCAGAAACCAATCGCTATGGAAGCGGGGCAGCGTTTTGCTATTCGTGAAGGTGGCCGTACAATCGGTGCCGGACGTGTAACAGAGATCATTGCATAATATCTTTAATATATAACGTTTTTGCCGAGTGCTCTTTACGTAAGGGGCTCGGCTAAATGTTATGCAGAGGCTTTATAAAAAATAATACAATTACAAAAATTTAGGAGAATAGCGCAATTGGTAGAGCAACGGTCTCCAAAACCGTAGGTTGGGGGTTCGAGTCCCTCTTCTCCTGCCATAAAAAAAATGAAAAATCCATTTAAAGTCACCAGAATATTCATGTCCGAAATGGTGGGGGAGCTCAAAAAAGCATCCTGGCCAAATCGCAAAGAATTGCGTGATTCTACGATCGTGGTGCTAGTCGGTATCGCTGTTTTAGGAGTTTATGTCAGCGTGGTAGATTTTTCATTATTTCAAGTGGTTCAATTGTTCACCTCATGGGCCCGTTTTGGTATTTGGGGGTAGCTACTCGCTAGAGAATTTTAAAGATGTCTAATATACAATCAATTCATGATTACCGATGGTACGCGATACAGACCCTTTCCAATCAAGAGGGGAAAGTAAAGCTGTATTTGGATAAGTTTATCGAAATCGAGAAAATGGATGAATGGATTAAGGAGGTATTGGTCCCAACGGAAACAGTTGCAGAAGTTAAAGCTGGTAAGAAATCCAGTCGTGTTCGCAAGTTTTATCCCGGGTATGCCTTTATTCATATGAAGTTGTATGACGAGGATAATAAAATTCTTCAAGCCCCTTGGTTGTTTGTTAAAAACACACAGGGTGTCATTAATTTTGTGGGCGGAGAGCGTCCAGTTCCTTTAAAGGAGGACGAAATTGATCGTATTTTAAGTCAAGTACGTGAGGCTGAAGGCAAAGAAGTACCTAAGGTTCAATATGAAATGGGGCAAACGGTTAAGATTAATGATGGTCCATTTTTGAATTTAACGGGTCGTATCGATGAGATAGATCCAGAACGCGGAAAGCTTAAAGTATCCGTTTCCATTTTTGGTCGCTTTACTCCTGTTGAATTGGAGTATTGGCAAGTGGATCGGGTAGAAGGATAGTTTTTATAAAAAAATAATTGTACAATATAGGAAATCGGTCATGGCAAAAAAAGTAATTACTCAAATCAAACTTCAGCTTCCTGCAGGCGCTGCAAATCCAGCTCCTCCCGTAGGGCCAGCACTTGGTGCTGCTGGGGTGAACATTATGATGTTCTGTAAAGAATTTAACGCAAAGACAAAAGAGAGAGCGGGTCTTATTATTCCTGTCGTTATTAGCGTTTATGCGGACAGATCATTCTCTTTTATATTGAAATCGCCGCCTGCGGCTATATTGCTTAAGAAGGCAGCTGGTATCCCTAAGGGTTCGGGTGTTCCTAACCGTACTAAAGTAGGTAAGGTAACGCGTAAGCAAGTTGAGGAAATCGCTAGAACAAAACTTGAAGACATGAATACAGATGATATTCAAGCTGCCATGAGAATGGTAGAAGGTGCGGCTCGCAGTAGTGGTATTGAGATTATTGATTAATTTATAGGATAGGAGAGTCATATTGTGAAAAAACATAGTAAACGTTTTAAGGAAGCACTCAAGATTGTGAAATCTGAGAAAGCTTATAATCTCGATGAAGCTCTTGCTTCAATGAGCAAGACACCTGCGGTCAAGTTTGACGAAACAGTCGAATTAAATTTTCGTTTAGGGGTAGATCCTAAACAGAGCACGCAAATGGTGCGCGGAACTGTAAGACTGCCTAATGGTAGTGGTAAAAAGGTTCGCGTCATAGTTTTTACTGAAAACGCACAGGCAGCGTTAGATGCCGGTGCAGAGTTTGCAGGCCTTAAGGACATGATTGAAAAAGTCCAAGGTGGATGGATGGATTTCGATGTTGCGATTTCAACAACATCCGCGATGAAAGAGGTTCGTTCTTTAGCACGTGTACTCGGACCTAGGGGGCTTATGCCAAATCCAAAATCCGGTACTGTTTCTGATGATGTCATTAGTGCTATTCAGGATGTAAAAGCTGGTCGCGTTGAATACAAGATGGACAAAACAGCTAATATGGCTGTGGTTGTCGGAAAACGTTCATTTGAAGCTAGTAAGCTCAAAGAAAACGCGGAAGCCGCGTTAAAGAGCGTTCTCGAGAGCCGTCCAGATGGTATTAAGGGACAATATATAACAAATGTAACGCTTGCTTCAACCATGGGCCCAGGTCTTAAATTGAGCAGCGATCTTTACACAAGCAAAAGCAGATAAAGGTTATGAGAGAAGGAAAACAATATTTAGCAAAAGCAGTAGCTACACATTTAGAGAAATCAAGTTATGTGTTGTTGCTCGATTATAAGGGCGCAACGGTTCAAAATATCGCGGACATCCGTGCTTCTTTGAAAAAACATAAAGCTGAGTTTCACGTCGTCAAGAACAGTGCTCTTAAAGTTGCTGCAGAACAAACAGAACGCCCAGACTTTACGGACTTTTTATCAGGACCTGTCGCCATTATCGTTGGAGGTGACAATCCTTCCGAAGCAGCCAAGGTCATTGTTGAATTCCGTAAGAAAAACGAAAATAAGTGTGCCTTTAAAGTAGGTGCCTTAGGTGATCGTGTTTTGACAGCTCAGGAAATTAACGAACTATCAAAATTGCCAAGTTTGGATGTATTGCGAGCACAACTCATGGGCTTATTCAATCAACCAGCCGAAAAACTTGTCAGGGTATTCAATGCAGTACCTCAAGGCGTCTTAAATGTCTTGGATGCTCACGCGAAAAAAGGATAAATAAATATCATTTACACAAACAATGGTTTTATTTTACTCTTTACATGAAATTCAAAATCATTAATCTGTAACTTTTTAATCAAAAAATTAAAAAAAACCTGTTAGGGGAGAATATCCCTTAAATTTCCAAAAGGAAGCTAACACTTAAAAGAAAAAAAACAAAATGGCTAATATTACAAAAGAACAAGTCGTAGAATGGTTAGGTAACCAAACCGTAATCGAAATTGCCGGACTGGTAAAGGAACTCGAGGACAAGTGGGGCGTAAGTGCTGCTGCTCCTGTTGCAGTTGCTGCAGTTGCGGGTCCTGCCGCAGAAGTTGCGGAAGAAAAGACCGAGTTTGATGTTATTCTTAAATCTGGCGGCGAAAAGAAAATCAATGTGATTAAAGAAGTTCGTGCGATCACTGGGTTGGGCTTGAAGGAAGCTAAAGACCTTGTTGAAGGTGCTCCTAAAACTGTCAAGGAAGCAACCAGTAAAGCCGATGCTGAAGACATCAAGAAAAAGCTTGAAGCAGCTGGTGCCGAGGTTGAGATTAAATAACTACAGTTTTTTTTCACTTGAAAGAGTCATACGAGCCTTATTGCAAGACTCGTATGGCTTTTATTATTCTGACGCAAAATACCCCTTTTCAAAGAAATCGTTATCACTGTTTAAAATTTTTTCATCTAGCTAAAAAAGTATGTCCAAGTCCGAGCGCATTAATTTTGGAAAATTAAAGGAAATCATCACACCTCCCAATTTGATTGAAAATCAATTGGATTCATATGAGGAGTTTTTACAGAAGGACGTAGCGCCCTCTAAGAGAAAGAACTTAGGGTTAGAAGCTGTCTTCCGCGAAGTCTTCCCGGTAGAGAGCTACGATGGGCGTTGCAGTTTGCAGTACGTTTCTTATAACATTATCGCTCCCAAATTGTCGGAGATCGAGTGCTTACGAGAAGGGTCATCCTATTCCGTTTCTTTATACGTCACATTAAAGCTCGTAGAAGAGGGTGTCGAACGTGATGAAGAGATTTACATGGGCGAAATCCCCATGATTACCAAAAGTGCGTCATTTATCATAAATGGAGCCGAGCGTGTTGTTGTTAGCCAATTGCACCGTTCTCCTGGTATCTGCTTTGAAGAGGCTTTTCACACCAGTGGTAAGGCGCTCCACTCTTTCCGTATTATTCCTGATAGGGGTACTTGGTTAGAGGTTCAGTTTGACCAAAACGACCTTCTTTATATTTATTTAGACCGTCGCCGTCGTCGTCGCAAATTCCTTATTACAACTTTATTGCGCGCGATGGGTTACGGCAAGGATTCGGACATCTTGAATCTTTTCTATAAACTAGAAAAATTGAATTTGAAAAAAGCAGCCGCAATGGAGAATGTTTCTAACCTAGTATTGGTTGAAGACATTGTTGATGCTGAGCAGGGTATTGTTTTAGCACGCGCTTTCGAGCCGTTGACAAAAACGATTGTACGGTCTTTCATCAAGGCAAGGATTGATTCTGTTAACGTGATTGACACTTCTATTGATGATGGTGCAATTATCCGAAGCTTGAAAAAGGATCCAACTCGTAATGAGGAAGAGGCCTTAAAGGACATTTATAAGCGTTTGCGCCCAGGGGAACCAACGACTACTGCCAATGCCCGTGCTTTAATTAAAAGACTTTTTAATGACCCTAAGCGTTATGATTTGGGTCGCGTCGGTCGTTATAAGCTCAATCAGAAATTAGGCTTAAATATCGATTTAGAGACCAGAATTATTGTCATCGATGACATTATTGCAGCGACCAACTACTTGGTGAAGCTCAAAAGAGGCGAGGGGATTGTTGACGATATTGACCACTTAGGTAGTCGTCGTGTACGTACTGTAGGTGAGCTCGTCGCAAACCAATGTCGTGTCGGTCTATCTCGTACAGAACGTTTGGTCAAAGAGCGTATGACTTTGTATGATCAAAGCGCTGATTCTATTTCTCCTCAAAAACTGATTAATCCTAAGGCGTTAAGTACTGTTATCAGAGACTTTTTTGCGCGTAGTCAGCTTTCTCAGTTTATGGACCAAATTAACCCATTGGCAGAAATAACGCACAAGCGTCGTTTATCAGCTTTGGGGCCAGGTGGCTTGAACCGTGACCGTGCCGGATTTGAAGTGCGTGACGTTCATCCATCTCACTATGGTCGTATTTGTCCAATTGAGACACCGGAAGGTCCAAATATTGGTTTGATCAATTCATTGAGTACTTATTCTCAGATCAACGAATTTGGATTTATTGAAACGCCTTACCGCGTTGTTACTGACAGTGTTGTTACTGATGAAGTTCACTATTTAACAGCCGACCAAGAGGAATCCTTCGTTATCGCACAGGCTAACTCTGAGATTGATGACAAAGGCAAGCTGCAAGGTAAAGTGGCTGTTCGCTTACGCGACATGGTGCTTGAAGTTCAGCCTTCTGAGGTTCATTACATGGACGTTTCTCCAAAACAGCTTGTTTCCGTAGCTGCAGGGATTATTCCCTTCTTGGAGCATGACGATGCTAACCGCGCATTGATGGGATCAAACATGCAACGTCAAGGTGTACCGCTGTTGCAAACAGAAGCTCCATTTGTGGGCACTGGTTTGGAGCGCAAGGTCGTCGAAGACTCCGGAACAGTTATTATATCTGAATCCAAAGGCGTGGTTGCTTCTGTGGACGCAAATCAAATCGTTGTTACAAAAGACGGTAAAATGCCTCGGGTAAAGCCAGATGAAGCTCTGCAAACGGATGTTAATCAAGAACTTTATGTTTACGGTTTAAGGAAGTTCATGCGTTCTAACGCTGCAACTTGTTTTAACCAAAAACCAATTGTGTGCAAAGGCCAACCTGTTAAGAAAGGTCAGGTCATTGCGGATGGTGCGTCTTCCGATAATGGGGAGCTCGCATTAGGCCGAAATGTTTTAGTGGCCTTCATGCCATGGAACGGATACAACTTTGAAGATGCTATTCTCTTAAGTGAGAAGTTGATTAAAGATGATGTCTTTACCTCAATCCACATCGAAGAGTTTGATGTGGCCGCAAGAGACACAAAGCTAGGACCGGAAGAAATCACCCGTGATATTCCTAATATTGGTGAAGAAGCTTTGAAGAATCTTGACCGAAACGGAGTTATCCGAATCGGTGCTGAAGTTAAGCCAGGTGATATCCTCGTGGGTAAAATTACGCCAAAGAGTGAAACTGAACTTGCTCCAGAAGAGAAACTTCTGCGCGCCATCTTCGGTGAAAAAGCCGCTGATGTTAAGGATACTTCACTCGATGTTCCATCCGGTATCTACGGTATTGTCATGGATGTTAAGGTTTCAACCCGCATCGATGGCGAGCGCGAAAAGCTCTCTCCTTCCGATAAAAGACGTCAGTTGAAGCGCATTAACGAAGAATTTAAGAACAATAGCGATCAATTGCGCGATGAGTTGACAGAATCCTTGTCTAACATTTTGTTAGGGGAGAAGATTCCTTTAGATGTCTTTAACGCTGAAACAGGCGAGGTCGTGATTCCTGCTAACCGCAAGATAACAAAGACACTGCTCAGAAAGCTAGCTGCCATTTCGGATAATATTCAAATCGATCCTTCTCCTGTTCGTATCAAGATCATGGAGATTGTTGACAATTTCCAACGAAGGTTCCAAGAACTGGAGGAAGAGAGAAGCGTCAGAGTTAAAAATGTTGAGTCTGGTGAAGGTATTGAAGCAGGTGTTATTAAAAATGTAAAAGTTTACATCGCTACGAAACGCAAAATCCAAGTGGGTGATAAAATGGCTGGTCGCCACGGTAACAAGGGTGTTGTTGCAAAGATTGTTGCAGAAGAAGACATGCCTTTCTTGCCAGACGGTACGCCGATTGAAATCGTACTAAATCCACTAGGGGTACCTAGCCGGATGAACGTTGGACAGGTTTTAGAGACGCACTTAGGTTGGGCATGTAAAAAGCTGAATCTCAAAGTGGCAACTCCAGTATTTGACGGGATTTCTGAAAAAAGAATACGTGAATATTTAGAAGAGGCGAAATTACCTTATTCTGGTAAATCTCAATTATATGATGGCCAGACAGGTGAGCCATTTGACCAACACGTTGTTGTCGGCTACATCTATATGATGAAGTTGAACCACTTAGTGGCAGACAAGATCCACGCTCGTGCGGTTGGGCCTTATAGCTTGATCACGCAACAGCCTTTGGGCGGTAAAGCACAGTACGGTGGTCAGCGTTTCGGAGAAATGGAAGTGTGGGCTCTTGAGGCATATGGCGCTGCTTATACGCTGCAAGAATTGCTCACCGTAAAATCCGATGACGTACAGGGCCGTACAAAAATATACGAAGCCTTGGTAAAAGGGGACAATTCATTGTCTGCCGGTACGCCACAATCATTCAACGTTTTAATGAAGGAAATTCAAAGCCTTTGTTTAGATGTTCGTTTAGGTACAGACGAAAAATAACTTCAAATTATTTATAAAGTTAAATTACGCAATTTATGAGTAGCCACAGTCAAGCGCACAAACACGAAGATAAACACGAGCATAAGCACGATTTTCTGCTCGAAAGCGAACAGTCTTTCGATAGCGTCGGCATTTCCATAGCTTCTCCGGAAATTATCCGTTCCTGGTCTCGTGGTGAGGTTAAGAACCCAGAGACCATTAACTACCGTACCTTTAAGCCAGAACCAGGAGGTCTTTTTTGCCAACGCATTTTTGGACCGGTTCGCGATTACGAATGTGCTTGTGGAAAGTACAAGCGCATCAAATTTAAGGGTGTTGTTTGTGACCGTTGCGGCGTTGAAGTGACCGTTTCTCGTGTTCGTCGTGAACGTATGGGGCATATTGACCTTGCGGTTCCAGTAACCCATATATGGTTCCTGAAGAGCATGCCTAGCCGCCTAGGCCTTTTGCTGGATATGACAGCAAGAAATCTTGAGCGCGTCGTTTACTATGAGAACTACATGGTGACCGATCCAGGTCGCACGCCATTAGAAGTAAAACAACTTTTAACGGAACAAGAGTACTTGCAATCGCAAGAAGAGTATGGTGACGATTCGTTTGTTGCTAAAATGGGTGCGGAAGCTATTCGCGATGTTTTGGCTGGATTAGATTTAGAGTCTTTATCCGTTGAATTGCAAGAGCAGATGCACAGCACGCGCTCCAAGCAAATTAAGCGCAAGTTGGCCAAACGACTCAAAGCAATTGAAGGTTTCCTTCTATCAGAAACACGTCCTGAATGGATGATTCTTGAAGTTTTACCTGTTATACCTCCAGATTTAAGGCCGCTAGTGCCATTGGAGGGAGGCCGCTTTGCGACAAGTGACTTAAATGACCTTTATCGCCGTGTTATCAACCGAAATAATCGCTTGATGAACCTATTGCAGCTGAAGACTCCTGACGTTATTATTCATAACGAAAAGAGAATGCTGCAGGAAGCTGTTGACGCGTTGTTTGACAATGGACGCCATGGTCGTTCTGTAACAGCTGCGGGTAACCGTCCTCTCAAGTCCTTAAGTGATATGCTTAAAGGAAAACAAGGTCGTTTCCGTCAAAACCTTTTAGGAAAACGTGTAGACTATAGTGGTCGTTCTGTAATCGTTATCGGTCCGGAACTTAAAATCTATCAGTGCGGTTTGCCTAAGAAAATGGCGCTCGTATTGTTTGAGCCTTTTATTATTCGCCGCCTAAAAGAACTCGGGTTTGTTCACACAGTTCGTGGTGCGCGCAAAATGATCGAAAAGAGATCGCCTGAAGTTTGGGATATTTTAGAAGAGGTGACAAAAGATCACCCTGTCTTGCTAAATCGTGCGCCTACGCTGCACCGTTTATCCATTCAAGCATTTGAACCGGTCTTGATCGAGGGAGATGCTATTCGTATTCACCCACTTGTCTGTCCTGCTTATAATGCTGACTTTGATGGTGACCAAATGGCTGTTCACGTACCGCTTTCATTAGAGGCGATCATGGAATGTCGTTTGATGATGTTGGCGTCTCATAACGTGTTCTTACCTTCCAGTGGTAAGCCGATTTTGACACCTGGCCAGGATATTGTTCTCGGAGCTTATTATTTAACACTAGAGCCAAGACGCAAACCTACAAAGACGGATCACATTCCCTTGATTGCGAATGTCGATGAAGCCTACATGGCTTATTCAGACGGTGTTTTCACGTTACATAGCTGGGTCGATTATAGTAACCCAGACTTTGGTAAGGAAACAATATTCGGGAATGAAGCTCGAAAGGTTATTCGTACTACTGTGGGCCGTATTATTTTTAATACTGTTTGGCCTAAGGAAATTGGTTTTATTAATTTCCCTGTTACCAAAGGTAAGCTAGGTGACATTATTTTGAATACCTACAAAGTGGCGAGCAAGGAAGATACAGTGCGTATTCTTGATGAGCTCAAAGAACTAGGCTTTAAAATAGCTACAAAAGCAGGTATTTCTATCGGTATCGGAGATATGATAATTCCAGACGATAAGCCTGAAATTATCAAAAAAGCGCGTAAACGTATCGATGAGGTAGAGGCTCAATATCGCAAGGGTATTATTACTCCAGGAGAAAGATACAATAAGATTATTGATATCTGGACAGGCGCTACAGACGATATCGCTAAATCCGTGTTCCAGCAACTAGAAGCTAACGAAGGCAAAGAGGAAGTTAATCCAGTATTCTTGATGATGGACTCCGGTGCTCGTGGTAATCGCCAGCAGGTTCGTCAGCTTTGCGGTACTCGTGGTCTCATGGCTCGTCCTTCTGGTGAAATTTTGGAACGTCCGGTTCTTTCCTCATTCCGTGAAGGTCTTTCCGTTTTAGAATATTTTAATTCAACGCACGGTGCACGTAAAGGTCTTGCGGATACAGCTCTTAAAACGGCTGACGCTGGTTACCTAACGCGTAAATTGTGTGACGTTGCTATGGATTCTATCATTGCAGAAGAGGACGATGGTAACCGCGATGGTATCTGGAAACAGCCTATCTTTGAAGGTGATGACGAAATTGTACACCTTTCTGAGCGTATTGCAGGCCGATGCGCATCGGATGACATTCATAATCCTTTGAATCCAGACGAAATTCTCGTTGGAAATGGCGAATTGATCACCGAAGAAGTTGCTCAAAAAATCGAAGATTTAGGTATAGAGCGTGTAAAGGTGATGTCACCTTTGACGCACTATAAGCGAGGTGGTGGTATTCCTGCTAAAGCTTATGGGGTAGACCCATCTACCGGCGATCTCGTATCGGTTGGTACAGCAGTTGGTATTATAGCCGCACAATCTATCGGTGAGCCTGGTACTCAGTTGACGATGCGTACGTTCCACATCGGTGGTATTGCTAGTCAGGTCTTTAAGACTCCTGAAATTCGGGTGCGCAACAGCGGTCGAATCAAGTATAAGGGATTGAGACTCGTTCAAACAGCTGATGGCGCAAGTATTGCCATCAATAAGACCGGTTCTGTTGTTATTTTAGACGATGAGGATCGTGAACTCGAAACTTATAACGTAGTTGCAGGCTCTGTTTTAACCATTCCTGATGATGGAGCTATCGAAAGTGGGGAAGTGCTCGCTATGTGGGATCCGCACAATATTCCAATTCTTTCTGAAAAGGGTGGTGTGATTGCCTATAGGGACATGATTCCAGGTGTGACAATCAAACGCGAGTTGGATGACTCTACTGGTCGCATTACAACTGTAGTTGTTGAACACAAAGAGGACCTTAATCCAACGATTGAAATTGTAGAACTCCCGGAAGGCACTAAGATCAAATCCGGTGCTAAAGGAAAAGTTATTGCTACTTATTCCATCCCAACAGGCGCCCAGGTGGCTGTTAATGAAGGTGACGTTATTCATCCAGGTGCATTGCTTGCAAAAACACCACGTCAAGCCTCTCGTACACAGGACATTACTGGTGGTCTTCCTCGGGTTGCTGAGCTTTTCGAAGCACGTAGACCAAAGGATGCGACTGAAATGGCAAAGATCGATGGTATCGTATCGCTTACCGGAATTATTCGTGGCAAGAAGCGCTTGACTATTACAGATCCTGAAACAGGTCTACAAGAGGAGCATTTAATTCCTCACGGTAAGCACGTTATTGTTCATCCAGGCGACTTTGCGCACAAAGGCCAGCATCTAACAGAAGGTTCTGCCGATCTGCATGAGATCCTAGACATTTTGGGGCCAAATGCTGTTCAAGAGTACTTGTTGTCCGAAATTCAAAAAGTTTACCGTTTACAAGGCGTTACAATTAACGATAAGCACATCGAAATTATTATTTCCAAAATGCTTCGTAAAATACGTATTGTTGAACCAGGAGACTCTGAATTCTTCTGGGGTGAACAAGTTGACCGTTCTCAATTTATGATGGGCAACGAGTCCATTATCGAGGCAGGTGGTCAGCCAGCTGAAGGGGAACCAATATTGCTCGGTATTACCAAAGCTTCATTGGAAACTGAAAGTTTCATTTCTGCCGCATCCTTCCAGGAAACAACTCGTGTACTGACAGATGCTGCAATCATGGGCAAAATCGATCCATTGCATGGCTTTAAGGAAAACGTGATCATGGGTCACCTTATCCCGGCCGGTACTGGTTTACCAAAATTCAGACGCATACACGTGGAGCCAAAAGACGAATCTTCAGTAGAAGAAGAAGCTAATGGTGAAGCGGATTCGGATGCCGAAGTCACAAGAAAACAAGAAATTCTTACCTAAAAGGTACGAATTTTAAGAAAAATAACTTGCAAAATTATGCGAGATACATACTATTTAACATTTATTTCAACAGTCAAAGAATAATGCCAACGATCAAACAGCTCATAGATAAAGGGAGAAAGCAAAAGAACAACAAATCCAAGTCTCCTGCACTCAAACGCAATCCATTTGTAAGTGGAGTATGTGTTCAGGTAATGACACGTACGCCTAAGAAACCAAACTCAGCTGTACGTAAAGTCGCCAAGGTTAGATTAACTAATGGCATGGAAGTTATTGTTTACATTCCCGATGAAGGTCACAAGTTGCAAGAACACAGTCTTGTGTTGGTTCGCGGTGGTCGTGTAAAGGACTTACCGGGTGTGCGTTATCACGCCGTTCGTGGTTCACGCGACTTGGCTGGGGTTGAAAAACGTCGCAGAAGTCGTTCAAAATATGGGGTAAAGCGTCCAAAGGAAGCTAAAAAAAGTTAATTTTTAAGGAATAAGTCACTATGTCTCGTCGTAGAAGAGCAACAAAAAGAGAATTGTCACCAGATCCACGTTTTGAAAGCGTGTTGGTGACGCGTTTGGTTAATTTGGTAATGGAGCGAGGAAAGAAATCCCTTGCTCAGCGTATTGTTTATGCAGCATTGGCACGAGTAAGCGAAAAGCTTGAAAAAGGGGATCCTGTTGACCTCCTTTTAGGAGCCTTGGAAAACACTCGTCCAAAGATTGAGGTAAAAAGTCGCCGGGTTGGTGGTGCCACTTACCAGGTTCCTGTTGAAATTCCTTATGAGCGCCAGCAATCCCTCGCATTGCGTTGGATGCTTACAGCAGCTCGTAACAGAAAAGGAATCCCTATGGACGAAGCTTTAGCTCAAGAGATTATAGACGCGTATAATAATACGGGTAACGTTGTTAAGAAAAAGGAAGAAACGCACCGTATGGCTCAAGCGAATAAGGCGTTTGCTCACCTACGCTGGTAGCCTTAATAAGCAGGTAAGGATTTCTATATCATGGATACACAAGAAAGAGAAAATTTGTCATCAGCCAATTCCCCGGCACGCGCAACTCCGTTGGAGTTCACAAGGAATATTGGTATTGCCGCACACATCGATGCTGGTAAAACAACGACCACAGAGCGTATTTTGTTTTATGCAGGCGTTGTACACAAGATGGGTGAAGTTCACGAAGGAACAGCTGTTACAGACTGGATGGAACAAGAGCGTGAGCGTGGTATTACCATTACCTCAGCCGCTATTTCCTGCTCATGGACAACCAAAGAGGGCCCATTTGCAAACATCAAAAATCAGGTTAACATCATTGATACTCCTGGACACGTTGACTTTACTGCTGAAGTAGAGCGTTCGTTGCGTGTTCTCGATGGAGCAGTTGGTGTTTTCTGTGGTGTTGCGGGTGTTCAACCGCAATCTGAAACCGTGTGGCGTCAGATGGATAAATATGCCGTTCCTCGTTTGGCCTTTATCAACAAGATGGACCGCACAGGAGCTGATTTCCTTTCCGCAGTAAATGATATTCGCGAAAAGCTAGGCGGTAACGCACATCCTATTTATTTAAATATTGGTGCAGAAGAGAATTTAAAGGGATTGATTGACCTCGTTAAAATGCATGCATGTGTTTATGACGAAACAGACCCGGATGGCATGCGTTTCAATGTGGTGGATATTCCAGCAGAGCACATGGAAATGGCTCAGCAATATCGCGATGCATTGATTGAGGCAGTATGTGATTTTGATGACGAATTAGCAGAAAAGTATTTGGGTGGTGAAGAAATTACGTCCAATGAACTGAAGCGGGCTATTCGTAAAGCAACACTGACAAGAGAATTCCTTGGCGTGATTCCAGGAAGTGCCTTTAAAAATAAGGGCGTTCAGATGCTGCTAGATGCCGTTGTCGATTATTTGCCAAGTCCAATCGATTTGCCTCCAATGAAGGGCTGGGATGATGAAGAGGAAGTGAGCATTAAACCAGATGATAAAGCTCCAGTAATCGGTCTTGCATTTAAGATCATGACGGATCCTTATGTAGGTAAATTAGTATTTTATCGCATTTATGCCGGTACTTTGAATAAAGGTTCAGTTCTTTACAATCCACGCACCCGTAAAACAGAGCGCATAAGCCGTCTAATGGTTATGAAGGCTGATTCACGTGAAGATATTGACGTTGCTTACTCTGGAGATATCTGTGCTGTTATTGGTGTCAAAGAAGTCGTAACAGGAGATACTCTTTGCGATAAAAGCTTAGAAGTGATGCTTGAGCCGCCTACATTCCCAGAGCCTGTTATCAGCATGTCTATCGAGCCAAAGTCTAAGGCTGACCAAGAAAAACTTTCTATTGGACTACAACGTTTAGCAGAAGAAGACCCAACGTTCCGTGTATCTTCTGATCCTGAGACAGGGCAAACGATTATTGCGGGTATGGGTGAACTTCACCTTGATATTATTCGCGACCGTTTATTCCGTGAATTTAAGGTGCAAGCTGACGCTGGAAAACCCCAAATTGCATATCGCGAAACAATCAAAAAAGCAGCAGATGCCGAAGGCAAATTTGTTCGCCAATCTGGTGGTCGCGGTCAGTATGGTCATGCTGTTATCAAGATTGAACCAGCTGAAAAGGGTAAGGGCATTGAAGTTCTCAATGAAATCGTAGGTGGCTCTATTCCTCGTGAATACATTAAACCAACACAAGAAGGTATTCTTGAAGGTTCACGCAATGGTGTTATTGCCGGGTATCCTGTAATTGACTTTACTGTTCGTATCGTTGATGGAAGTTATCACGAAGTGGACTCTTCTGAAATGGCATTTAAAATGGCAGGTATCTTCGCCTTTAAAGAAGCTATGAAGAAGGCCGATCCAGTTCTTTTAGAGCCTATCATGAAAGTAGAAGTTTCTACACCAGATGAGTATCAGGGCGATATCATGGGTGATATTAACCGTCGTCGTGGGCAAATTCAAAACATGGAAACAAAGGGCAATTTAACCATTGTCACAGCGTTTGTTCCTCTGGAAACTATGTTCGGTTATGCCACAGATGTACGCTCTCTTTCTAAGGGTCGTGCTTCTTACTCGATGGAGCCATCACACTTTGATCAAGTTCCGAATAGCCAATTAGAGAAAATTATAGATAATTCACCACGCACAATTGCTCGCACATAATATGTCAAACAAAAATAAACAAAAGATTCGCATTCGCCTCGAGGGCTATGATTCAAGCGCCATCGATGGTGCCGCACGGGAAATTGTTGATACAGCAAAACGCTCAGGCGCAAGAGTAGCCGGTCCAGTACCTTTACCAACGCATATTGATAAAGTTTCTGTTAACCGTTCTACACACGTTAACAAAAAATCTTCAGAGACGTTCGAACGCCGTACGCACACCCGATTGGTAGATATCATCGAGCCTACAGCCCAAACCGTTGACGAATTAAAAAAATTAAATCTCCCTGCAGGCGTAGCTATTGCAATTTCTGTGTAAAAAAATATTGACACAGATTTGTTTATAGTTTTTCCTATAACTTTTATCAAACTAAAGCAGGCGCTTTGCAACAAAGTAAAACCTGCCGCTTAGAACTTATGACTACGAATAATAAAGAAGTACATTTAATTGCTGACAAGGTCGGGATGACGCAAATGTTTGACGACAATGGTCGCCTGATTCCTGTTACAGTCCTTAAAGTCCAAGAAACTAAGGTTCTTCAGATTAAAACAATCAAGAACGATGGTTATAACGCCGTGCAAGCCGGTTACGGCGAGCAAAAGCCTCATCGCGTGAGCAATGCTGTAAAAGGTCATTGCAAAAAAGCAAATGTAGAAAAGCCTGTTGAGGGAATCTACGAATTTCGCACCGATGAAGCGGAGCAATTTAATCCAGGTGAGATTTTAGCGATTACAAATTTCGAAGCTGGTCAAAAAGTTGACATTAGTGGTGTCAGTAAGGGTAAGGGCTTCCAAGGAGTTGTTAAACGATACGGCTTCGATGGAGGACCTGCAAGTCACGGTTCCATGTCTCATAGACGAGGTGGTTCTTATGGTAACTGCCAAACACCTGGTCACGTTATTAAAGGAAAGAAAATGCCGGGTCACATGGGTGCTGTTTCTCGTACATCGCAGAACATGCAGATCGTCAAAATTTTTGAAGATCAAGGATTAATTGTCATCAAGGGAAGTATCCCTGGTTACAATGGATCCACTGTCAGAATCCGTAAGACTAAGAAGAGCAGAAAATAAGCATATAATAAAATTAAGTAGTAAATAGATATGAAATACAAATTTTATAAAAAAGACGGATCTCAGGCTGGCGAAAAAGAAATTGCTAACGTACCTACGTTTGAGGGCAGAGATGGTTTTGATGCATTGCGCCAAGTCGTTTTAGCATATCAAGCAAATGCCCGTCAAGGGAGCGCGTGTGCGAAATCAAAAGACGAAGTAAGAGGCTCAGGCAAAAAGCCTTGGCGTCAAAAGGGTACTGGTAATGCCCGTCACGGTTCCCGCAGAAGCCCTATTTGGGTTGGCGGTGGTGTTGTGCACGGCCCAAGACCTCGTGACTATACGCAAAAAATCAATGTCAAAGTAAAAAAGGTTGCTCTTAAAAGAGCCATCTTTGAACGTTCTTCAGATCACGGCATTTCCTTGATTGAAGCCTTTGAAGTAGCGGAGCCTAAGACTAAGCTCTTTAATGCTGTGTTGGATAACATCAAACCAGAAGGTACAGTTCTCTTGGTTGATACTGATTTCACCGAAAAGTTTGCATTATCAGCACGTAACATCCCACACGTTTTTATGGTGGATGCGCGCTCAATCAATGCATTGGATTTTGGTAATTATAAAAAAATTATCATGACCGAAGAAGCTTTTAATCTTATTCTCGCACGCGTAAATAATTAATTTTTATAAAAATATGGCAGCACCAGATACAATTTTAAAAGAAATTCGAGTTACTGAAAAAACAAGCGTTTTGTCTTCCGAGCTCAATAAATACACCTTCGAAGTCTTCAAAGGAGCAAACCGTAAGCAAATCGCTGACGCTGTAGAAGCTGTGTTTAAAGTAAAAGTTCAAGACGTTAATGTCATGAATCAAAAGGGTAAGCGTAAAAGCAATCGCGCCAAGCGCGGTCTAATACGTAAGCCAGATACGCGTAAGGCTATAGTAACGCTTTGTGAAGGAAGCAAAATCGAAATAATGTAAGTAAAATAATATGGCAACAAAGAAACATAGACCAATTACACCTTCGTTACGTTTTTACGAATCAAATAAACAAGATTTGGCTCCGAATAATCCTGTTTCAACACTGACAAGTATTTTAAAGAAAGACAGTGGTAGAAATAATTACGGACGTATCACTTCTCGACGCAGAGGTGGGGGACATAAAAGAAGATACCGTGAAATCGATTTCAAGCGCGAGAAAAAGGACATTTACGGAACAGTTGTTTCGCTGGAGTATGACCCGAATCGCTCTGCAAATATTGCATTAATCAATTATCCTGATGGCGAAAAACGTTATATTTTGGCCCCAGCTGGTATCATTATCGGTAACCAGATCGTAAGCACAGATCGTTGGTTAGACGAATATAAGCCAGGTTATTCATTGCCTTTAATAATGATTCCTCTGTCAACATTCGTTCATTGTGTAGAAATTGAACCCGGTCGTGGAGCACAAATTGCTCGTAGCGCAGGATCTGCTGCACAATACGTTGCTTTGGATGAAACTAAAGGTTTAGCAACTTTGAAAATGCCCAGCGGTGAGCTAAGATATGTTAGTATGAACTGTCGAGCTACTGTTGGAAAAGCAGGTAACTCTGAACACCGTAATCGTAAATTGGGTAAAGCTGGCCGTAATAGATGGCTTGGTAGAAGACCTCGTGTACGTGGTGTTGCAATGAACCCTGTTGACCACCCAATGGGTGGTGGTGAAGGCCGTACTTCCGGTGGTGGACATCCTTGTTCTCCATGGAACCAATTGGCTAAGGGTGGTAAGCGTACTCGTAGGAAGGCTAAGCCAACAAATAAGATGATAATCGTTAACCGAAAAGGTAAAAAATTTAAGAGGTAATAAATAATATGGCACGCTCTCTAAAAAAAGGATTTTTTGTAGATCCCTCACTGTGGGATAAAATAGCTGAGGCTCAAAAAAGCGGAAATAAAAAACCTATCAGAACCTGGTCACGTCGTAGCACGATCACGCCAGAATTTGTTGGGCTTAATATAGAAGTTCATACGGGTAAAGCTTTTGTTACTGTCTATGTCACAGAAAACATGGTTGGACACAAATTAGGTGAGTTTTCACCAACACGTAAGTTTATTGCTCACGGAGGTACCGCTAAGAAGTAATTATTATGGAAGTTCAAGCAATATCAAAATACGAGCGCATTTCTGCTTTAAAGCTAAGGGATTTGGCAAGACAACTTAAAGGGCTTAATGCTAACGACGCTTTGGATCGTTTAGCGCTAGTACCCGTAAAAGGAGCCAGATTTATCCATAAGGTTTTAAAAAGTGCGATCGCAAACGCTGAAAATAATAACAACTTATCCGCTAGCAAGCTTTGGATTCAAGGTGTTTATGTGGATCAAGCTATCACGTTTGGTCGTTTTAGACCAAGTGCGAGAGGCTCTGCTCACCCATACAAAAAGCACACAAGTCACATCAAAGTCGTATTAACAGAAGAAAGATAATTTAGTATATGGGACAAAAAGAACATCCAATCTGTTTTAGATTACCAGTAGAAAAGTCAGAAGGCTGGCTATCCAAATGGTATGACGATAAGAACAAACGTAAATGTGCTCAGTGGATTTATGAAGATGACCTTATCCGTAAAACATTAAGTAAAAAGCTTCGTTATGCTTCCGTAGCTAAGATCGTTATCGAAAGAGCCTCTGGCCGAATTCGTATAACAATCGTAACCGCGCGACCAGGTGTTGTTATCGGGCGTCGTGGCCAAGAGCTCGAAGGGCTTAAGTCACAGCTCGAAAAAATTACGGGTCAGGAAATCATTCTAGACATACAAGAAGAGAAAAAACCGGATATCGTTGCGCAAATCGTAGCCGAGAGTATCGCTCTCCAGCTCGAGCGAAGAATATCATTTCGTCGTGCTATGAAAAAAGCGATTCAAACAGCAAGCAGTTTGGGTGTAGATGGTATAAAAGTTCAGTGTGCCGGACGTTTGGGTGGAGCAGAAATTGCTCGCACAGAACGCCAACACTGGGGACGGGTACCTCTTCAGACAATTCGCGAAAAAATTGATTATGGGTTCTCCGAAGCCCACACCATCTACGGCTTGATAGGTGTCAAAGTTTGGATTTGTAAAAGAAAAGAAGCATAAAAAATATTAACTACTTTATAGGCAATGGCAAAGAGACAACCAGCACGCACAAAATATAGAAAAACGCATAAAGGGCGTAATCGCGGCTCTGCAAAGGGGTGTGATTATATGGCTTTTGGTGAATACGGTATACAAGCACTCGAACGTGGGCTTGTATCTTCAGATCAATTAGAAGCTGTACGTGTCGCGATTACAAGACATTTAAAGCGGAGAGGTAAGGTTTGGTGTCGAGTATTCCCACATAAGCCAGTCACAAAGAAACCTGCTGAAACACGTATGGGTAAGGGTAAGGGACCTGTAGACCATTATGTCGCAGTTGTTAAGCCCGGCACTATTTTATACGAAATCGGGGGTATACCTATGAGCATGGCGCGCCAAGCACTAGCTTTGGGAGATTCAAAATTATCATTTTCATGCCGCTTCATAGCGCGCGATGTTGTATAGCAGGAGGAGTTTGTCAAAATCATGAAATCAAAAGAAATAAGAGAACTTTCTAGGGAAGAAATTCAGAGTAAAATCAAAGAGTGTAGGAGCCAACTATTGGGCCTCCGACTTAAGAAACAGGCAATGAAGATAGAGAATCCAGGCAAGTATGCGAACACTAGAAAAGATATCGCTCGCATGGAAACCATATTGAGAGAGAAAGAAAACGTAAGCGTTTAAGCAACAATTAACGAATGATGGCCATGGCTGAAAACACAAGAAACAAAAGAAAAATTTTAATTGGGGTCGTTTCCGGTAAATCGGGTGATAAAACGGTTAAGGTGGTAATTGAATACAAGATTCCACACCCAAAATATAAAAAAGAAATTAAACGTAAAACAACCGTTACCGTACACGATGAGGCTAACGAATGTGGGCTAGGGGATAAAGTAGAAATCATGGAGACACGTCCGCTCAGCAAAACAAAACGTTTTCGTATCACCAAAGTTTTAGAAAAAGCACCAATGTTTGCATAAAGCATAATTGAGAAGGGTTTAAAGATGTTACAGACAGAAACAGTAGTAAATGTTGCGGATAATACGGGTGCTAAAAAGGCCTTGATTATACGAATTCTCGGTCAGAGAAAAGATACAGCCAATGTAGGGGATATCGTGGTTGTTGCAATCAAAGAAGCTTCCCCAGACGCGACGGTCAAAAAGGGCACTGTTGCCAAGGGAGTTATCGTACGCACAAAATATGCAATTCATCGTGAAGATGGCAGCTACTTGCGCTTCGATGACAATGCCATTGTTATTATTGATAATAATAAAAACCCAAAGGGAACACGTGTGTTTGGTACCATTGCCAGAGAACTACGCTACAAGGGTTTTATGAAGATTATTTCATTAGCACCGGAGGTTATATAATAATATGAGCACAAAATTTAAAAAGAATTATAAAGTGGGCGATGCCGTTGTCGTTATTGCAGGAAATAGCAAAGGCGAAAAGGGTAAGGTACTTTCATTTGTTCACACAGACAAATCAGACAAATGTCGAGTCATTATCGAAGGTGTTGCGCTGAGAGAAAAAATTTTAAAGAAATCGCAGGAAAACCCAGAGGGTGGTCGAACTAAAGTAGAAACTTCAATCCATTATTCGAACGTCATGTTGGCTAGCGAATATGAAAAAAGGGCAGCAAATAAGAAGTAAAAATTATGCTTGCAATGTACTGGTTTCAGTATATTGATATATAGTCTACGGAATATTTTCATACCATAAGAGTATAAGGTTAAAAAAGATGAATGAGCCAGAATTAAAGAAATTTTACAAAGAACAGGTTGTGCCGGCGTTAAAGCAAGCATTGAAACTGGAAAATGTGCACGAAATTCCTCGTATCGAGAAAGTCGTTTTGAATTCTTCTGTGGGAGCGACTGATGCAAAGGCGCAGATCCAGAAATTGGAAGAAGACTTGGCAAAGATATCGGGTCAAAAGGCACTTGTAACTAAGGCTAAAAAGAGCATATCAAATTTTAAGCTACGTGAAGGAATGGCCATTGGCGTAAAAGTTACATTGAGAGGCACTCGCATGTATGATTTCTTACTTAGGCTTGTTGCAATCGCCCTCCCAGGCATTCGCGACTTTCGCGGTTTGGACAATCGTTTTGACGGCAAAGGCAATGTCACTATCGGGATTGAAGACCACACAATTTTTCCTGAAGTGTCTACCGACATTAGCAACACTCAGCGTTTTGGTTTAGATATCACTATCGTAACCACTGCTGACAACGACTTTCATGGGTTCGAATTATTAAAGCAATTAGGCTTCCCCTTCAGAAGAAAAGTTACCGAGGTTCAAGAGTAGTATAAACATTAATTTAGGAATTAAGAATGGCTAAAAAATCAGCAGTAGAAAAAAATAACAGGCGCAAAAAGCTCATTGAGAAGTTCAAAGGCAAACGAGAAGAGTTGAAGGCCAAAATGAAAAACCCTGATGTTACAGATGAGGAGTTTTACGCAGCACAGCGCGAACTAACAAATTTGCCGCGCAACAGTTCCCCTGTTCGCTATAGAAATCGTTGTAGTATTACAGGCCGTTGTCGTGGATTCAGAAGGAAGTTCGGTATTTCACGTATAACCTTGCGTGAGTATGCTTCTCGTGGACTTATCCCTGGTATTACAAAATCATCTTGGTAAAATATAAGAAGTAAATAATATGGATACAGTAGCAGATTTTCTAACAATCATCAGAAACGCAAGTAACGCAGGCAACAAAGACTGCATGGCTCAATGGTCAAAAATGCGTGAAAACATTGTGACTATTCTTAAAAAAGAAGGTTACATTAAAGATTTTAAAGTAGTTACCAATGAACGCCAGCTTAAGTTTATTCTGGTTACATTGAAGTACTTCAAGGGACGACCAGCCATTACAGGTGTTAAAAGACAAAGCTCACCCGGTCAGCGTCAATATTGTGGCAGTACTGAAATTCCGTACGTCCTTGGCGGCATGGGGATTTGTATTTTGACTACATCTAAAGGTGTTATGAAGGATAAAGACGCTCGTCAGAACAAAGTTGGTGGCGAGTTGCTTTGCAAAGTATGGTAAGGAGATAATAAAATGAGTAGAATAGGAAAATTACCAATAGATATACCAAGTAATGTAAAAGTTACCATTACTGGAAAAAAAATTTTAGTAGAAGGCCCTAAGGGTAAACTTGAAAAGGAATTCAAGCCAGCGGCCGCTATCGAAATCAACGATAACCAGATTATTATAACGCCTGGAGACAACAGTCGTTTTGCTCAAGCCTATTATGGGACAATGAGAGCGATCATCAATAATATGGTGAAGGGCGTTGTTGATGGCTATTCGAAGAGCCTTGAATTACACGGAGTTGGTTTTAAAGCAGCTATGAAGGATAACGTACTCGTATTGAATTTGGGATATTCTCATAACATTGACTATACAATTCCTTATGCTGATATAAAAATTACAGTTACTGAGAATACAAAAATTAAAGTAGAAGGCCCAGATAAGCATGCGGTTGGTCAAGTGACAGCAGACATTTATCACTTCTATCCAGTAGAGCCTTACAAGGGTAAGGGTGTAAGAATAGTAGGTAAATACATTATCCGTAAGGAGGGTAAGAAAACTGCATAATAAGGGGAGTTTTTCAGTATGAATATTAAACGAAAAAAGAAAACAGTTCAGAGGCGTAGAATGCGCATTCGTAGAAAGATTAAAGGTACGGAATCCAAACCTAGACTATCTTTGCGCTTTAGCCACGAACATATTTATGCCCAGTGCATCAATGATGACGTTGATAATGGTGGGAAAACATTAGTTTACTTGTCTACACTCGATAAAGATTTAAAATCAGATGATATTGGCCCTAATAAAGAAGGTGCCGCCAAGTTTGGTAAAATCTTTGGCGAAAAAGCGAGTAAGAGCGGAATAACCGATGTCGTTTTTGACCGCGGTGGACGGCGTTATCACGGGAAAGTAAAAGAATTCGCGGATGCAGCAAGAGCATCATTAAAATTTTAATAGGTATGACAAATAATCAGAAAGCACGTAAGTCAAATGTTAAATCCGGCAGAGGGAATAGAGAGGAACCTAGTTCCGATCCAGATTCCGCTGGTCAGATTGTTAATGTAGTACACATTAACCGTTGTGCTAAAGTAGTTAAGGGTGGTAGACGTTTTAGTTTCTCGGCACTCGTTGTTGTCGGTGACGGAAATGGTAAAGTAGCCTACGGCCACGGAAAAGCTAAAGAAGTACCTGAAGCCATTCGGAAAGCAACAGAGCGTGCTAAAGCTAATCTTCAAAGTACAGAGCAAATCGCGTTGAAGGGAACAACTATCCCTCACGAAGTTTTTGGCAAGTTTGATGGCGGAAGAGTTCTTTTGCGTCCCGCAAGTGTTGGTACTGGTGTTATTGCCGGAGGTGCTGTTCGTCCTGTCTTGGAAGCATTAGGGATCAAGGATATATTGTCAAAATCTCTTGGATCAAGCAATCCAGGTGCTGTTGTAAAAGCAGTCATCGAGGCTTTACGCCAACTGCGTTCTGCGGATGAGATTCGTCAAATGAAACAAAGTGCTTAAAATTTTTAATAGTAAGGTAATAAAATGGGATTCTTAACAGATTTAAAAAAGGCTAGTTACAAAAAAACTAAGAAACGTAAGGGTAAGGGAGTTGGTTCAGGCCAAGGTAAAACTGCAGGTCGCGGACACAAGGGAAGTAAAGCTCGTTCCGGCTACAGTATTTCACCTATTTTTGAAGGGGGACAAACATCTCTTGCGGTCAGTTTACCAAAACGTGGTTTCAATAACTACGAATTTGCGACTAACTATGCCATTGTAAACATTGCTGATCTTGAAAAGCTGTCTGAGGTTGAAATCACTTTGGAGCTGCTGAAAGAAAAACGCATGGTGCGGAATATATCAACTCGACTCAAAGTCCTTGGTGTTGGTGAAACAACCCGTGCTCTAACGATTAAAGCACACAAGTTTTCTAAATCAGCCAAAGCCAAAATTGAGAAAGCCGGTGGGAAAGCCGAAGACTTAGCCCTGTCAGCCTAGAGATTTAAGGAATGTTATCCGCTTTTACTAATTGCCTCAAAATCCCAGAGTTAAGACAGAAAATATTTCTGACTCTGGGACTTCTGTTTGTTGCCCGTCTTGGTGCCCAAATCCCCTTGCCAGGCTTTAATCCGCAACCATTGCAGGATTTTTTCGCCACGCAGACTTCTGCTGGTGGAAATCTTGTAGGGTTGTTTAATATGTTCACGGGTGGGGCCTTTTTGAAGGGTGCAGTATTTGGTCTCGGTATTATGCCCTATATCAGTGCATCTATTATTATGCAGTTGATGTCAGCTGTCATGCCTGGCCTAGCAAGGCTGCAGCAAGAAGGCGACGTTGGTAGGCAAAAAATTGCACAATATACTCGCTATTTGACAATTATCATCAGTTTGATTCAGTCGGTCTTGCTGGTAATGGCGCTTTCAAATTACCCTGACAGGCTTTTCCCTGGGTATGACATAAAGACTTATGGTGCCATGGTTGTTATGAACCCTACATGGTTCTTAATAACAGCAACCATACTTCTCACAGCAGGAACAATGGCCTTGATGTGGCTTGGAGAGCAAATTACACAGCGAGGAATTGGTAACGGTATTTCCTTACTCATCACAGTAGGTATTGTTGCAGGCGCGCCTGCTGCTTTCAGTCAAGCGGTTAGCATGTTCTTTAAACCAGTTGGCGTTCAAGGCGCTAGTTTGGGTGTCCCGCAAGCGGTCTTGATGGTGCTGTTATTACTTCTTGTTATTGCAGGGATGATTGCGGTCACGCAGGCTCAACGCAAAATTTCTGTACAATATGCAAAACGCATAGTTGGTAGAAAGATGTACGGCGGACAGAGCACATTTTTACCGTTAAAGGTGAATTATTCCGGTGTTATGCCAGTTATTTTCGCAAGTGCCATATTGATGTTTCCTCAGCAAATATTTACCTATATTGCTGGAGCAACCGGGCTTAATTTCTTCCGCGAATTGGCTTTGTATTTAACTCAAGGTTCCGTTTCATATTACGTTGTTTATGGTGCCATGATTTTAGGATTCAGTTATTTCTGGGTTTCTATCATGTTTAAACCAATTCAAATTGCAGACGATTTAAAAAAGGCAGGTGGCTACATTCCAGGGGTTCGTCCGGGTGTTCCAACAGCACAGTTTTTGGATTTTGTAATGACGCGTTTGACGCTAGCGGGTGCAATATTTTTGACTGCAATTGCATTGTTTCCCGATTTATTGTTTTATGCCTACAACGTCCCTTATTCAGTAGCCTTGTTCTTTGGCGGTACTGGTACGCTTATTACTGTCGGTGTTATGTTGGACACTATGCGCCAGATTGAAACTTACTTATTGCAACGTCACTATGACGGTTTCTTGAAAAAAGGTAAGCTCAAAGGGCGTGGAAGCCAGACAAGAAGTTCTTTTGCTGTTGACACTGGCGAACTTAAAAACTTGAGTGCGCTTTGGTGGCCGTTAGGAATTCTTTTTACAATCGGTATTGTTGCCTGGATATTACAAAAGTTTTAGTTAATTCATGATACCCATTAAATCAGTTGAACAAGTAGAAAAAATGCGCCAAGCCTGTAGTGTTGCCGCAGAAATTCTTGAAGGCATGTGCGAAGCCGCAAAGCCTGGGATGACTACTTATGATTTGGATTTAATTGGGCGTGATTTGATCGCTAAGCATGGCGCAACCAGCGCTTGTTTCAATTATCAAGTAGGAGATAAAAAATATCCTGCATATACTTGCATCTCAGTAAATGAGGAAGTCGTCCACGGTGTAGGTACCCTTAACCGCGTCCTTAAAGAAGGGGATATTGTATCTCTTGATGTATGCGTCGACTACAACGGCTTTATTGGTGATAATGCGTGCACGATCATTTTGGGCACCGCAACTGAGGACGCAAGGAAATTAGTACGGGTTACCGAAGAAGCGCTTAAAAAGGGCATTCAGAAAGCAATTTCAGGTAATCGAGTAGGGGATATTTCACATGCCATCCAGCAATACGTAGAAAGTAACGGCTTCAGCGTCCTTCGGGAATTTGTCGGCCATGGTGTTGGTGAAAATATGCATGAAGAACCCCAGATACCGAATTATGGTAAGAAAAATACCGGCCCGAAATTAAAACCCGGAATGACACTTGCGATTGAGCCCATGGTGAATTTTGGTAAGCCCGCAGTTCATTATGCTGCAGACGGCCTCACTGTTGTTACTTCAGATAAATTACCATCTGCTCATGCCGAACATACTGTTCTCATTACAAAAGATGAGCCAGAAATATTGACATTTTCCAAAAAACGAGAAAAAATGCTTGAGCAATTTTAATTTTCTGTTACCTTTAACCTTTTAAATAAATTTTTACAATCAAACAATATTATTATGCCGCGATTATTAGGAGTAGATATACCGGAAAAAAAGAAAATTGAGTATTCGTTACGGTATTTGTATGGCATTGGGCCAAATCGTTCCGTCATTGTATTAGAACATGCTGGAATAGACCCAAACGTACGCGCCAATCAACTGTCCGAAGAGGAGCTAAACAAGATTGCAGAGGCGATTACTGAGTTAGGCTATGAGGTAGAGGGTGATTTGCGTAGACATATCATTGCGAATATTAAGCGACTTCAAGCCATCAAGGCCTATAGAGGCATTCGCCACTACAAAAAACTGCCGGTTAGAGGGCAACGTACCAGCACGAATGCACGTACTGCAAAGGGTAAAAGGCGCATGGCCGTTACCGGTAAGAAAAAGGCAGACAAAAAGTAATAATTGCGGATAGAATCAGGAGTTTAACATGGAAAACACAGACGATAAAGAAATCGTAGAACAAGAAGTAGAAGCAACAGCTCAGAAAAATACTGAGGCTGCAGCAGAGAAGAAGGTAGAACAGCCTAGCGCTAGTGATCTTCTTAAAGCCGAAATTCAGGAGGTCAAAGTTCGCAAAGCTAAGGGTAGTAAAAATATTACTACAGGAAGATGCAGCGTCCTTGCTACTTTCAATAATACAAAAGTATGCTTTACGGATCAAAGAGGTAATGTAATATCCTGGTCTAGCTCCGGCAAATGTAATTTTAGAGGTTCACGTAAATCAACAGCTTATGCAGCGCAAGTAGTCGTTCAGGATGCCGCACGTGTTGCTATGTCACATGGATTAAAAGATGTGGACGTTATTTTAAAGGGACCGGGTCTCGGTCGCGATTCCGCCGTTCGTGCCCTTCAAGCGTTAGGTTTGAATGTTCTTAAAATTACTGATGCCACACCTATTCGTCACAATGGTTGCCGTCAACCTGGAAGAAGACGCGTCTAATTAAATAATTTAACATAATATTGTAATATGTCTCGATATACAGGACCAACTCAAAGGGAAAACAGAAAATACTTGGAAGATGGAATAGAAATATTTCCCAAGAAAACTGCTTGCGAACGTAAACCATACGCACCTGGTCAGCACGGCCAAAAAAAGCGTAAAAAGCAAACCCCATTTGCAATCGGATTGCGTGAAAAGCAGAAGGCTAGAATGTTCTACGGTCTCACTGAAAAGCAATTTCGCTTAACTTTTGAGCGCGCTAAAAAAATTCGTGGTGTTACGGGTGAAGTTTTTTTACAGCTTCTTGAACAGCGTTTAGATAATGTTGTATACATGCTTGGGTTAGCAAGAACACGTCGTGCCGCACGTCAGTTTGTCGTTCATGGCCACGTGTTGGTTAATGGTAAGAAGGTAGATATTCCAAGTTACACAATTGCTCCAGCCGACACCATCGAGGTTCGTAAGGATAAAACATCATCAATGCAAATCGCAACAAGAAGTCTCGAAGGCATTGAGTATAGAGGTGTTCCCGCTTGGCTTGCAGTTGATGTAAATGCTTTGAAGGGTGTCGTGAATCGCACTCCTGTAAGAGATGAAATTTGTTCTTTAATTAATGAACAGCTAATTGTAGAGTTCTACAGTCGATAGAGTTACAACCAATACCCGGAAAACAATTATGGCCAAAAGATTAGGAAAGTTTGAATTGCCGAAGCGCTTAATGAAAGACGACAAAACCGCTACGGATACGTATGCAATGTTTGTCGCAGAGCCTTTCGAGTCAGGATATGGACATAGTGTAGGTAATTCGCTTCGCAGAGTTTTACTCAGTTCTATTGAGGGAGCTGCTATTTGTTCCATTAAAATAGAAGGTGTTAATCACGAATTTCAAAGCATTGATAGCGTGGTTGAAGATGTCACAGATATTGTTTTAAACCTGAAGAAGGTCATTCTCAAATCTAAGAAGCGCGAAAATATTCATTTGATCATCGATGTTGATAAAGAAGGTCCTGTGACTGCAGCAGATATCTCGGGTGATTCTGATATCGAAGTGCTCAATCCAGATCAAATCATTTGTACCCTTAATAAGAAAAGACGCTTTGTCGCCGATCTCGAAGTTAAGGTAGGACGTGGATATTGTACTGCTGACGAGAACAAGAAAGAAAATCAGTCCATCGGGCTCATTACGATCGATTCTCTGTTTAGTCCAGTTCGCCTCGTTAAATACGCGGTTGAAAATACCCGTGTTGGTCAAATGACTGATTTCGATAAGTTAATACTCGAAGTTTGGACAGACGGCCGTATCACTCCTGACGAAGCACTAAAAGAAGCGACTGCAATTTTACAGCACCACTTAAAGGTTTTCGAACAGGTGAGTGAAGAGGAAATTGAATTCGAAACAAAGGGTACTGAAGTTTCTGAAGAGCAAAATAGATTGCGTAAGCTCCTAAACATGAGCGTAAACGAAATCGAGCTATCAGTTCGTGCTGCAAACTGCTTAAATAACGCTAACATTACAACAGTTGGTGAACTTTGCATGAAGAGCGAAAACGAAATGCTCAAGTATCGTAATTTTGGTAAAAAGTCCTTAAATGAAATTAAGGCAAAACTAGAACAATTGGGATTGTCCCTCGGAATGAAAATAGACGAAAGACTATTGGAAGTTTCTGGAGACATATAAAATAATAAGGGATTTAATATAAATTGTAAGGAAATATGCGTCACGGTAACCACAGACACCAGCTCGGAGTAAAAAAAGCTCACAGATCCGCCATGCTAGCAAGCTTGGCTGGAGCTCTGATCACTCACGGCAGAATTAAAACAACTTTGGCAAAAGCTAAAGCACTCAGACCTTTTATCGAGAAAATCGTAACTATGTCGGTGAAAGCAAGTAAAGCAGAAGATCTTGCTCAAAAGCTTCATTTTAGAAGACTTGCAATTTCTCGTGTCCGCGACAAAGTAGCTATCAAAAGGCTTTTCGATGAGCGTGCAGAAGAGTTTTTAAACCGACCAGGTGGATACACTCGCATTTACAAGCTTATTGCTCGTCGTGGTGATAGTGCGGATATGGCACTCATCGAATTTATCGAGGCTTCTGATGAAGGTTATACAAAAGGCCGTAAAAAGAAGGTTTCAGCGAAACGTAAAGTTGTTCAGCATGCCAAAACCGAGAAGGAAGAAGCAAAATCTGAATCAACTGCTGAGTAATTAGTTGAAATTCAATTTACAAGGGCTGCTATCTTAGCAGCCTTTTTTTGTGCCCAAATCCCTTCTGTTTTAGGAATGAGATCCTCAACCTGGTTTGCTCTTTTTTAAGCGCAGCGCATTCCCGATCACTGAAATGGAGCTTAGGCTCATGGCGATGCTTGCCAATATAGGGCTCAATAGTAAACCGGTAAAGGGATATAATAACCCTGCAGCGATTGGTACTCCCACTGCATTGTATATGAATGCAAATACAAGGTTTTGCTTTATATTACGCATTGTTAAGCGGCTGAGCTCTATTGCGCTTGTGATGGCTCTAATGTCGCCTTTGACCAGGGTAATATCGGCACTTTCGATGGCGACATCTGTACCGGTTCCCATTGCGATTCCTATATCGGCTTGAGCGAGTGCGGCGGCATCGTTTATTCCATCGCCGGCCATAGCGACATGCTTTCCTTGTTTCTGGTATTTGGCTACATAACTGTGTTTATCGGTTGGACTAACATTTGCGTGAAATGAATCCAAATTGAGTTCCTTCGATACCTTTTCGGCAACGCTTTTATTATCGCCCGTGAGCATGATTACTTTTATGCCCATGGCTTTAAGGTTTTTAATGGCTGAGGGTGTGGTTTTTTTTATAGGATCTGATATTGTCAAACTTCCGGCGTATTTGTTATCGATTGCAATGTATATTACTGTTTTGGCTATATCGTTATTCTTGGATGAGACTTCTATGTTATGATCCTTTAGGAACGTGCCATTCCCGATTAGAATTTCTTTGTTGTTAACGGTTCCTTTGATGCCCTTGCCGGTTTCGGAGTGGAAGTTGGTTGATTTGTATAAGTCCAGGCTCTGAGACTTTGCGTATTTGACAATTGCTTGGGATAGGGGGTGTTCGCTGGCGTTTTCTAAGGAGGCTGCGAGTTGTAGGACTTCGTTTTGGGCGAAGTTATTGGTGACTTGTATTTGCTCTACGGTGGGTTTGCCTTCGGTGAGGGTGCCGGTTTTATCGACAAGTAGGGTGTCTATTTTTGCGAAGGTTTGGAGAGCTTCTGCGTTCTTTATGAGGATGCCGGATTGGGCTCCTTTTCCGATGCCGACCATGATGGACATTGGGGTGGCGAGGCCGACGGCGCAGGGGCAGGCTATGATTAGAACAGCAACTGCGTTGACTAGGCCGTAGACGAGTTTTGGTTCAGGGCCCCAGATGCTCCAGATGATGATGGTTAGTATTGCTACTAGGATAACGGCGGGG